>Ga0209015_10005_pt1 | contig 440011 bp, 371 predicted proteins | sample EPASupsiteSAE300_FD_187264 | JGI IMG/M metagenome (GOLD analysis project Ga0209015, IMG submission 187264) | Bioremediated contaminated groundwater from EPA Superfund site, New Mexico - Sample SAE3-00 (SPAdes) (version 2) | ecosystem: Environmental > Aquatic > Deep subsurface > Groundwater >...
TGAGCGCCGCACCCAGTCCGGCGCTCGCGCCCACCCCGGCAATCCACGCGAAACGCGTCCTCTCCTGCCGCTCTTCGACAGTCCCGGTCATTGGCATCTCCATTGCAGGTAGCCGCGGCACGCAACGCGTGGCGGCAGTAGGCGCATGCGCCTATCGTTTCAGCGTAGGCGATGGCCGGCCAGGAAGGAAATAACGAATCGTGGAAAGTTATGCGCCGGATTCAAGACTGGCCACGGAAAAATAGCGGTTTGCGGGCCGCCGCAAGCCGAGGTTCTCACGCAACGTGCGGCCTTCGTAGTCCTGGCGGAACAAACCGCGCCGGCGCAACTCAGGCACCACCAGTTCGACGAAATCGGTCAAGCCATGCGGCAGCACCGGCGGCATCACGTTGAAACCGTCCGCGCCGTGCTTCACAAAGCGCTCTTCGAGCTGATCGACAATCTGTGCCGGCGTGCCGACCAGTTGCCAGTGGCCCCGCGCACCCGCGACTCGCAAATAGAGCTCGCGGATCGTAAGGTTCTCGCGGCGCGCCAGTTCGATTGTCAGCAGCTGGCGGCTCTTGCTGGCGTTCGTTTCAGGCAGTTCCGGGATCGGGCCGTCGAGCGGATACCCTGAGAGATCGAAGCCACCCGTCAGCCCGGATACGAGCGCCAGCCCGACCCGGGGATCAATGAGCGACTGCAATTGCTCGAACTTCTCTTTCGCTTCCTCTTCGGTGCGGCCGACAATCGGAAACACGCCCGGCATGATCTTCAGATCGTCGGGGTGACGACCGTAGGCCTGCATGCGCCCTTTCACGTCCGCGTAGAAATCCACCGCATCCTGCAGCGTTTGCTGCGCCGTAAAGATCACCTCGGCCGTTTTCGCTGCAAGGTCGCGGCCGGCTTCGGACGATCCCGCCTGCACGACAACCGGATGCCCCTGCGCGGAACGGGCCACGTTCAGGGGCCCCTTGACCTGGAAGAAGCGGCCCTTGTGATCGAGCACGTGCCGCTTGTCCGGGTCGAAGAAGCGCCCTTCGGCCTTGTTGCGAACGAACGCGTCGTCGTCCCAACTGTCCCACAAGCCCTCGGTCACCTCCGCGAATTCGGCAGCGCGCGCATAGCGCTCGGCGTGGTCGAAGTGCCTGTCACGATTGAAGTTCTTCGCTTCGTGCTCGCTCGACGAGGTAACCAGATTCCAGCCCGCGCGCCCGCCGCTGATGTGATCGAGCGACGCGAACTTGCGGGCAATGTGATACGGCTCGTTGAAGCTCGTCGATGCGGTGCCGACGAGGCCAATACGCTCGGTCACCGCCGCCAGCGCCGACAGCAGCGTGAGCGGTTCGAACTGCGCGACATAGCTGTGCGCCGTGCGGCTCAGAAAGTCGAGGTTGTCTCCGCGTGTCCCCACGCCGTCGGCGAGAAAGATCAGATCGAACTTCGCGGCCTCGGCCGTTTGCGCGAGCCGGACGTAGTGACGGAAGTTGACGCCGGCGTCCGCCTGAGCCTCGGGATGCCGCCACGCCGCAATGTGGTGCCCGGACGGATAAAGGAAAGCGCCGAGGCGCAGGTGCCCGCTACGTTTGCTCATGGATGTCCGGAAAAATGGGTGAGGGTCAGTCCGCCGCCGGGATCCAGGCCGCAGTGGCAGCGTTCGGACACCGCGCCGACCACCGCCGGATTGGTCGCCGCGGCTCGGGAATGATTGTCTGCCTGGGCGGGACGCGTGGAGAACCAATTTGTTCTGATATGCAAAGCGTCGGGCGCGACGAACCGTAGGCTTTTCGCAAGCAGGTGCGCTCAATTGCGCGGCAACAGCGGTCCTTGCCGTATCACTGATCCGCTCATCTCAGCGGGCAAAAAACCGGTTCTCAGGCCGTGGCAATCCCAGATTCTCGCGCAGCGTCGTGCCTTCGTATTCGCGCCGGAACAAGCCGCGCCGTTGCAACTCAGGAATGACTTTATCCACGAAGTCGTCAAGGCCGCCCGGCAGATACGGGAACATCACGTTGAACCCGTCCGAGCCCTCCTCCACCAGCCATTGCTCCATCTGATCGGCAATCGTTTTCGCCGTGCCGACCATCTCGAGCCCTGAGTATCCGCCAATGCGCTGGGCGAGTTGACGAATCGTCAGCCCGTCGCGCTGCGCCCATTCCACTACTCGCTGCCGTGCAGTCCGGCTTGCATTGGTCTCCGGAATCTCGGGCAACGGGCCGTCCGGATCGAAACCGGACACGTCGTGCCCCAATGCGATCGACAGCGAAGCGATTCCGCTCTCGTAGTGAACGAAGGTATCGAGCCGCGCGCGGATTTCCTGAGCCTCCTCCAACGTATCGCCCACCACCACGAAAGCGGCAGGCAGGATTTTCATGTGATCGCGTGCCCGGCCAAGCTTTTCCATCCGGCCTTTCACATCGGCATAGAAGCGCTTGCCGTCGGCCAGCAGGCTTTGCGCGGTGAACACCACCTCGGCGGTCTCAGCCGCTATCTGACGCCCTGCTTCCGATGAACCGGCCTGCACGATGACGGGCCACCCCTGAATCGGACGGGCAATATTCAACGGCCCGCGCACCGAGAAGTTCTCGCTCCTGTAGTTCAGCACATGGAGCTTTTGCGGATCGAAGAATATGCCGGTTTGCGTATCGCGAATAAAGGCGTCGTCGGCCCAACTGTCCCAGAGGCCCGTGACCACATCGAAGAACTCGCGGGCACGCCGGTAGCGTTCGTCGTGCTCGACATGCTCGTCGAGGCCGAAATTGAGCGCGGCATCGGGATTCGACGTCGTCACGAGATTCCATCCCGCCCGGCCGCCGCTGATATGGTCGAGCGACGCAAAACGTCTGGCGACGTGATAAGGCGCGTCGAACGTGGTGGACGCGGTTGCAACGAGTCCCAACCGTTCCGTGACCGCGGCCAGCGCGGGCAGCAGCGTCAGCGGTTCGAACGAGGTCACCGTGTGGCTATGCTTGAGCGCGTCGAGCGGCATGTTGAGCACCGCGAGGTGGTCGGCCATGAAGAACGCGTCGAAGCGGCCACGCTCGAGCGTCTGCGCGAAGCGCTTCAGATGCGTGAAGTTGAAGTTGGCATCGGGATAGGCGCCAGGATAGCGCCATGCGCCGGTATGAATGGTGGTCGGACGCATAAAAGCGCCGAGGCGAAGCTGACGTGACATGTAGCAAGCTCCATCGCAAACAGGTCGGGCCAGTTTAATCGGCCTTCACCAAGGCTGCTTGCCGCCGCCCACCGCTTTACACCCACCCGTACCGGCCTGCTGAACCCGCCGCGCGGGGCGCCAGCGCGAACCGGCACGCCGAAAGCTGTCCCGCAGAAATACAAAGCACAAAATCTTCGTTCGCCCGCCGCGGCTCCATCACTAGACTGTGCTGCAACTTGTCATAACAAGTACGGATACCCCACAGATCATGCTGAAACCCGACCCGGCCAACGTGCTGCCGCTTTCCGCCGTCCCGCTCTACGAGCAGATCAAGACGGCGTTGCGCGCGCGCATTCTCGACGGCACCTATCCGGCCCATTCGCAGATGCCGTCCGAAAGCGACCTCTGCACGATGTTCAACGTCAGCCGCATCACCGTGCGGCAAGCGCTCGGCGATCTGCAAAAGGAAGGTCTCGTTTTCAAGCTTCACGGCAAGGGCACCTTCGTCGCCAAGCCGAAAGCGTTCCAGAACGTCAGTGCGTTGCAAGGCTTTGCCGAAGCGATGTCGTCGATGGGCTATGAAATCGTCAACCAGCTCAAACAGATCCGCTTCATCCCGGCCACCGCGCACATCGCGAGCCGCCTGCAACTGCCGGAAGGCACGAAGGTCGCCGAAATCCATCGGGTGCGGCTGCTCAATCGCGAACCGGTGTCGCTTGAAATCACGTGGGTGCCGGAAGCATTGGGCAAACGCCTCGCCGGCGCGGACCTCGTCACGCGCGACATCTTCCTGATTCTCGAGAACGACTGCGCCGTACCGCTCGGCCACGCCGACATCTCCATCGACGCGATTCTCGCCGACGATGAAATCGTCGAGGCCCTGAAGGTTGAAGAAGGCAGCCCCGTGCTGCGCATCGAACGTCTTACACATAGCGCGGACGGCACGCCAATCGATTACGAATACCTCTATTTCCGCGGCGACGCGTTCCAATACCGCTTTCGCATCGACCGTCAGAAAGAGAAGAAAAGCACAAGGAAGACGAAATGAACACGCAAATGAGTACGCACGTGCTCGAGTACGACCTGGTCGTCGTGGGCGGCGGTACGGCCGGCCCTATGGCTGCCGTCAAGGCAAAGGAACAGAATCCGAACCTGAAAGTGTTGCTGCTGGAGAAGGCCAATGTCAAACGCAGCGGCGCGATCTCGATGGGTATGGACGGTCTGAATAACGCCATCATCCCCGGCCATGCCACACCGGAGCAGTACACCAGGGAAATCACCATCGCCAACGACGGCATTGTCGATCAGGCCGCCGTCTACGCCTACGCCCGGCACAGTTTCAGGACCATCGAGGAACTCGACCGCTGGGGCGTGAAGTTCGAAAAAGACGGTACGGGCGACTACGCGGTCAAGAAAGTGCATCACATGGGCTCCTATGTTCTGCCGATGCCGGAGGGCCATGACATCAAGAAAGTGCTCTACCGGCAGCTCAAACGCGCGCGCATTCCGATCACCAATCGTATTGTCGTCACACGGGTTCTGACCGACGCGCAAGGCCGTGCTTGCGGCGTGCTGGGTTTCGATTGCCGCACGGCGGATTTTTATGTCGTGCGCGCCAAGGCCGTGATTCTCTGCTGCGGAGCGGCGGGCCGGCTAGGCTTGCCCTCTTCGGGATACCTGATGGGAACCTACGAGAATCCCACCAACGCCGGCGACGGCTACGCGATGGCATATCACGCGGGCGCCGCGCTGGCGAACCTCGAGTGCTTCCAGATCAACCCGCTGATCAAGGACTACAACGGCCCGGCCTGCGCTTATGTGACGGGCCCGCTCGGCGGCTTCACGGCGAATGGCAAGGGCGAGCGTTTTATCGAGTGCGATTACTGGAGCGGCCAGATGATGTGGGAGTTCTATCAGGAACTCCAAAGCGGCAATGGGCCGGTGTTTCTGAAGCTCGACCATCTCGCCGAAGAAACCATTCAGACCATCGAGCAGATTCTGCACACGAATGAACGCCCGAGCCGGGGACGGTTTCACGCAGGACGCGGCACCGATTACCGCCAGCAGATGATCGAAATGCACATCTCGGAGATCGGCTTCTGCAGCGGCCACAGTGCCTCCGGCGTCTATGTGAACGAGCGCGCGGAGACCACGGTCGCCGGTCTTTACGCTGCCGGGGACATGGCCGCCGTGCCGCACAACTACATGCTCGGCGCCTTCACGTACGGCTGGTTCGCCGGGCAGAACGCGGCGCAATACATCGACGGCCGCGAGCATGCGGCGCTCGATAGCGCGCAAGTGGAGGCGGAACGGACGCGAATCTATGCACCGCTCGAACGGGACACCGGGCTCGCACCGGCGCAAGTCGAGTACAAGCTGCGCCGCATGGTGAACGACTATCTTCAGCCGCCGAAGGTCACGCGCAAGATGGAAATCGGCCTGCAACGTTTCGCTGAAATCGCGGCCGACATCGATCAGATCAAGGCCGACAATCCGCACGAACTGATGCGCGCCGCGGAGGTGCGGGCGATTCGCGATTGCGCCGAAATGGCGGCGCACGCTTCGCTGTATCGCACGGAAAGCCGCTGGGGGCTGTACCACCATCGCGTCGATTATCCGCAACGCAACGACGCGGAATGGTTTTGCCACACGCATCTGAAGAAAGACGCAACGGGCCGCATGGTCAGCGAGAAACGCGCCATAGAACCGTATGTGGTGCCGCTCGACGACCACGAAGCTCAGGCCTATCAGAACCTGCGGATCGGCGAGCCGGCGCTCGCCGACGCTTGAGGAGCCACCATGTCTACGACACCGCACAACATTTTCCAGCGCAGCGCCGCGCCGGTCACGATCGACGAAGACAAATGCATCGCGGACAAAGGCTGCACCGTCTGCGTGGATGTCTGCCCGCTCGACCTGCTCGCGATCGATCTGACCAAGGGCAAGGCCTATATGAAGTTCGACGAATGCTGGTACTGCATGCCGTGTGAAAAAGATTGCCCGACCGATGCGGTCAGGGTCGACATTCCGTATCTGCTGCGCTAGCAGCCGCTCACTCCGACCAAACGTTGTTTCCCTATCAACCGGGGCTTAACTCATGAAACGTCGTCAATGGCTTGCCACAGCTCTCCTCGCGAGCGGCCTGTTTTCACTCACAGCGGGCGCGGCGCGCGCCGAGACAATTCGCGTCGCGATCGGCACGCAGGACACGACGATCAATTGCGCGACGGGCGGCCTGCTGATCCGCGAACTGAATCTGCTCGACAAATATCTGCCGCACGACGGCAAGTACAAAGACGTCAAGTACGACGTGCAATGGAAAGACTTCACGTCCGGCGCGCCGATGACCAACGAAATGGTGGCGGGCAAACTCGACTTCGGATCGATGGCGGATTTCCCCGGTTCGTTGAACGGAGCAGCCTTCCAAAAGGCCGGCAGGAAAAGCATCTTCATCACCGTACTCTCAGGCAGTATCGACGGCAGCGGCAATGGCATCGTCGTGCCGGACGACTCGTCCATCCGTTCGATCGCCGACCTGAAAGGCAAGACGATCTCGGTGCCGTTCGCCTCGGCGGCGCACGGCATGTTGCTGCGGGCCATCAAGGCGCAAGGCTGGAATCCCGACACCGACGTCAACATCATCACGCAGTCGCCCGAAGTGGCCGGTAGTGCGTTGAAGGCGCATAAGATCGACGCACACGCCGACTTCGTGCCGTTCGCCGAACTGTTTCCGTTCCGCGGTTTCGCGCGCAAGATCTACGACGGTGCGCAGACCCACGCGCCGACCTTCCACGGCACGCTCGTCGACGCCGACTATGCGAAGCGCTATCCGGAAGTCGTGGTCGCGTATCTGCGCGCGGTGATCGAGGCGAATCAGCTGTTTGCGCAAGATCCCGAGAAATACAGCCAGTTGATCCAGAAGGTCACCGGCATCGACGCCGAGGTCAATTATCTGTTCCACGGGCCGCTCGGTCTGCAGACGCGCGATCTCACATGGAAGCCCGAATACCGGCAGGCAACTGTCACGGCGATCAGCACACTCAAGCTGCTGAAAAAGACCGACGTCGATCTGGATGTCAACACGTTCATCGACGACCGCTATCTGCGCGAAGCATTCAGACAATCGGGACTGAACTACGACGCGGCCCTCAGGAACTACGCGAAACAGCCACTCGTGGCCAATGACGTGCAAACCGGCAAACCCATCACCGATTTTCGCAGTGTGACGCAGGTCTGGCTCGATGGCGAAGGCAAGGTGCGCAACTATGCATCGGCGCAGGAGGCCTTCGCGGCGCTCAACACGCTGGAGCAAGGCGGCAAGAAAGCTCGCGTGGTCTACGTGCAGGATCGTTCGAGCGGCTTGAAGCTGTTCGCCAATCAGGCGTGGTACGTGAAGGACGCCAAGGGCAACATCAACGCCTTCCTGCTGAAAGACAACGCCGATCGCTACGCGAAGCAGGTGAACGGCAACGTGGTGGATTTCGCCGCCGCGAAGACCGATGCCACGCAAGCGGTCGCGGCACGCTAACCGATCGTCCTGCGACGTTCATCCAACCACGGGAGTCCTCGATGTCAGCCATTCTCGACGCCACGGAGAATACCAGCGTTCGACACAGCGCCGCCGTCCGGCGGAACTGGAATCCGGCACGTCTCGCACGTGTGGCGGCCAGGTTCGTATCGGTTCTGGTATGTGTCGGCATCTGGCAAGTGCTGGCCGAGCATCATGTCTCGTTCGGGCTTGTGACGTTCGCCAACGTGCCCGCGCCAAGTGACGTGGTGCCCGCGGCCTGGGCCCTGTTCCACTCGCCCAAACTGCCGATGCACCTGCTGTCCAGCGTGATGCGCGTGCTGGTGGGCTTTGTCGCGGCGAGCGCCGTGGGTATCGGGCTGGGACTTGCAATCGGGCGCTATCGGGCGTTCGAGGACGCGGTGCTGCCTCCGCTCGAGGTACTGCGGCCGATTCCCGCGGTGGCGTGGATCCCGCTTGCCATCCTGATGTTTCCTTCATCGGAGATGAGCATGATGTTCATCACCTTCATTGGCGCCCTGTTTCCGATCCTGTTGAATACGATCCATGGTGTGGAAGGCGTCGATCCACGGCTGGTGGCAACCGCCCGTTCGCTCGGCACGCGCGGCGCTGCGCTATTTGCCGAAGTGATCTTGCCGGGTGCGGCGCCCGCTATCGTCACGGGTCTGTCGATCGGCATGGGAACCGCGTGGTTCTGTCTCGTCACCGCCGAGATGATCGCCGGTCAGTACGGCATCGGCTATTTCACGTGGGAGTCTTACACGTTGCAGAACTATGCGGACATCGTCGTCGGCATGCTGCTGATCGGCGCGTTGGGTATGGGCAGCAGTGTGCTGGTGAAGCGCGTCGGGCTGGCGCTGATACCGTGGTACCGGATGGAGGCAGCGCAGCGATGAGCACCGAATTGCAAGCGAAACCGCCTGGCCGCATCGACGTACGCGCGTTGAGCGTCGACGTCGGCGTGCGCGAACAGCGGTTCACCGCGCTCGATCAACTGGATTTCAGCGTCGAACCGGGCGAACTCGTCTGCGTACTGGGCCCCTCGGGATGCGGAAAATCCACGCTGCTGGCGGCACTCGCCGGACACGTGGCAGCCAGTGCGGGCGAGATTGTCGTCGACGGTGAACGGGTCGTGCGCCCGCATCCGGAACGCGGTCTCGTATTCCAGCAGCACACGCTCTTTCCGTGGAAGCGCGTGATCGACAACGTCGCATTCGGCCTGAAGATGAAAGGGCTCCCGGCCGATGAGCGCCACCGGCAAGCCGCCGAGCTGCTCGACCTGGTGGGTTTAAGCGGGTTCGGCACGCGCTATCCGGCGCAATTGTCGGGCGGCATGCAGCAGCGCGTGGAAATCGCCCGCGCGCTGATCAACCGGCCACGCGTGCTGCTGATGGACGAACCGTTCGGCGCGCTCGACGCGCAAACGCGCCGCATGATGCAAACACTGCTGCTCGACGTGTGGACACAGATCCGTACCACGGTGCTGTTCGTCACGCACGATATCGACGAAGCGCTGTTTCTCGCCGACCGCATCCTCGTGCTGTCGCAGCGCCCCGCGCGCATCGTCGCCGATTTGCGCGTTACGTTGAACCGCCCTCGCGACGACGAGACCACGACCGACGCGCAATTCATCGAGGTCAAGCGCCATTGCCTCGCGCTGTTGCGCGAAGCGTCGGCCTGACGTGTTTCGCGTGCCTGACCGGGGTATCGAAAGCTATCGCTTCAATCCAGACATCACTCTACACATGACCGATATTTCGCTTCCGCTGACGTTCGACCCCGATTCCCTCGATCCGGAAGCCGCCGAGCTCCTGCCGCGATTGGCATCCACGGATGCCGCGGTGCGCCGTATCGCGCTCCTCGCGCTTGCCGACCTTGAAGACGAAGCCCTGCTCGGACCGATTGTCGCCGCGTTGCGCACCGACCTGTCGCCGGACGCTCGCGCGCAAGCCGCCGATGTGCTCGGTGCGTGGGAGCGCGCCGACGCGGTCAAAGCGCTATGCGAAGCGTTGACGGATCGTGCGGAAGCGGTGCGCGACGCAGCCGCGCTAAGTCTGTCCAATCTGAAAGATCCCGAATCGGGACCGCTGCTCGCGCCCTACACCACGCATCCCGATCCGTTCGTACGCCAGGCTGCATTGCGCGGTCTGCGCGAATTACGCTACGCGGGAGCGCTGGAACCCGCGCTGGCCGCGCTCAGCGCAAGCGAAGATCCGGTGCGGCTCGAAGCGGTGAGCGTGCTCGGCTGGTTGAAGAGCGAGCAGGCACTTGGCCCCCTCACCGCGCTCGCCGTGAATGATGCGAACGCTGCCGTACGCCGCGCGGCAATCGGAGCGTTGGGTATCGGGGCAGCGGCAACGGAAGAGACCATCGTCGCGTTGCTGGGCTCGCTGCGCGATGCGGCGTGGCAGGTCCGTGAGGAAGCAGCGGCCACCCTCGGCAAACTGCGCGTGTCGGACGCGCGCGATGCGCTGATCGCAGCGCTCGAAGACGACTACTGGCAAGTCCGTTTGCAGGCAGTCCGCGCGTTGGGCAAACTCCGCGACGCTGCGGCGAGCACGGCGGTCGCCACACTCCTCACCCACGCGATCAGCAATCTGCGCAAGGAAGCTGCCTTGTCGCTAGGAGAACTGGGCGACGTAGCGTCATTGCCCGCCTTGCACGCCGCCTCGGCCGATGCCGATCCGGAAGTACGCAAGGCCGCCCGCATCGCCTTGACGCAAATCGGAAAGGCGCAACGATGAAGGCCCCGGAACACGTCACGGTTCATGCGGCGAGTGGACGATTGTCCCTCACGTGGAATGGCGGACACACGCAGTGGATCGACAACGCGACGCTGAGGGAACGCTGCCCTTGCTCGACATGCCGCCGCCTCGCGCATACGGGTCACGCTGCGCGAGTCGAGCCGCATGTTGCGATCGTCGATATGCAGCCGATGGGATACGGCGTGCAGATCGGGTTCAGCGACGGACACGCGCAGGGTATCTATCCGTGGGAATATCTGGCGGCAATCACCTGAAGTGCGGCCTGAAATACGGCCTGAATGATGGCGCGGTGAAAAAAAGCGGCGGCCGCGGAAGGCCGCCGCTTTTCCTAGCGTCGCGAAGACAGCCGCCGCACCACCGACACCAGCGCGTCGACTTCATCGCAGGTGTTGTAGAACGCGAGCGACGGCCTCACCGTCGCTTCGACACCGAAGCGCCGCAAGATCGGCTGCGCGCAATGATGGCCCGAGCGCACCGCTATGCCCTCTTCGTTCAACGCCTGCCCGACTTCCTCGGTCTCGTAGCCCTTCAACACGAAGGACAACACGCTGGCCTTGTCGCGGGCCGTGCCGATCAACCGAACCCCCGGCACCGGTTGCAGCACGCTCGTCGCATAAGCCAGCAGATCGTGTTCATAACGCGCGATATTCTCGATGCCCACGCGCTGAACGTAATCGATCGCCGCACCGAGACCGACTGCATCGGCGATATTGCCCGTGCCCGCTTCGAAGCGATTCGGTGGCGGCTGGAACACGGTGCGCTCGAAGGTGACGTCCGCGATCATGTTGCCGCCACCCTGCCACGGCGGCATATCTTCAAGAATCGCGCGCTTGCCATACACCACGCCGATGCCGGTCGGACCGAACAATTTGTGACCTGAGAACACGAAGAAGTCCGCGTCGAGCGCCTGCACGTCCACCCGCATGTGCGACACCGACTGCGCGCCGTCGACCAGCGCCTTCGCCCCTGCCCGATGCGCGAGCTCGACGATCTCCTTGACCGGCACCACGGTGCCCAATGCGTTCGACACCTGCGTGACCGACACGATCTTCGTGCGGTCATTGAGCAGCCGCCGGTATTCATCGAGCAGAACCTGGCCACTGTCGTCCACTGGAATCACGCGCAGCTTCGCACCCGTTTGTGCGGCAAGCTGCTGCCACGGCACGATATTGGCGTGATGCTCCAGATGCGAGACGATGATCTCATCCCCCTCGCCCACATGCTTCACACCCCACGTCTTCGCGATCAGGTTGATCGCTTCGGTAGTGCCGCGTACGAAGATGATTTCTTCCGGCGACGCCGCGCCGATGAAACGCTGCACCTTGCTGCGTGCGGCTTCGTACGCATCCGTGGCGCGGCCGGCCAGCGCATGGGCCGCCCGATGGATGTTCGAGTTTTCATGCGCGTAGAAATACGCGAGCCGATCGATGACCGCCTGCGGTTTGTGCGTGGTTGCGGCATTGTCGAACCACACCAGCTGGCGGCCGTTCACACGCTCCTGCAGAATCGGAAAATCCCGCCGAATCGCATTCACATCGAAGGGCGGATGGGCCGACGGCCCGGCATGCGGCACGCCATCTGCCGCGCGAGGCGTTTGCGCAGCAAAATGCGCCCCCTCATTCAGATCCAGAAAATAATGCGAACGACTGCCGTGTTCCGCCGGAGGCATTCCCGGCGTAGCCGTCCGTGCGGCTGCCGGCCGGTCGTACGGGAAGCGCTGCTCCGCGAGCGGTTCGTCAACGCCTGGCAAACCGAACGATTGCGCGCTCACCTCATGCCAGCCCGGCACCACGATATCCGGCGACGTCGAACCCGAAGTCTGAGCTTGCGCGGCTTCGCCAAGGAAATAGAACGGCGATGCGGACCCCGCCGACACTGGCGACGCCAATGACGCGCCGCCCGCCGGCGGACGTTGCACACCGTGCCCCTCAGGCACGCCCAGCGCCGCGCCGCCAAAGCGCGGGTCGAGCGCCGGCGCAACGCTCACCGCGCTATCGGGTAAGCCGTTCTGCGCAAGTGCATGTGGCGCCAACGCGGGCGCGCGGTTACCCAGCGACAGGACATGGGTGGGCGCCGAGGGCAACAGGTTGCCACCCGGCACATGCCCTTGCGGCAACCCGGCACCTGGCACGCCGGTACCCGTGCCGCCCGGCCCAGCGAGCGGCGAACCAGCCGGTGCCGGATTGCTGATCTCGCTGGTGACAGGCGCCGTAAGCGGCAGCGTGGCGACCACGCCGGGCGCGCCTCCTGGCTGTGGCGCATTGCCCGGCAGCGCCGAGAAAAACGCATTGGCGAGCGACGCCAATATGGCAGGGTCAGGCAAACCCGCGGGCGGACCCGTCGGCACATCGTGCGGCAGGACGCTGTCCATGGGCTTACTTGTAGGTGTCTGGGTAGTCATGGTACTTGCCGATCTCCACGTCATCGAGAACCGCCAGCGCGTCCGGCGAATGCACCGCGAGCGAGCAATAGAGCGAGATCAGATACGAAGCGATCGCATGATTGTTGATGCCCATGAAGCGAACCGACAGACCCGGACCCTGTTCGCCGGCCACGCCCGGCTGGAACAGGCCGACCACGCCCTGGCGCTTGTCGCCCACGCGCAGCAGCAGGATTTTGGTCTTGCCGTCGGCAACCGGCACCTTGTCCGACGGAATCAGCGGAATGCCGCGCCACGTCAGGAACTGCGAGCCGAACAGGCTGACCGTCGGCGGCGGCACGCCGCGGCGCGTGCATTCACGGCCAAACGCGGCGATCGCGAGCGGATGAGTCAGAAAGAATGCCGGCTCCTTCCATACCCTGGTCAGCAATTCGTCGAGATCGTCCGGAGTCGGCGCGCCGGTCAGCGGAAACACGCGCTGCTCTTCGGCTACGTTCGCGAGCAGGCCGTAATCCGGGTTGTTGATCAACTGGCTTTCCTGCAACTCCTTGATCGTTTCGATCGTGAGGCGCAGTTGTTCCTTGATCTGATCGTGCGGACTGCTGTACAGATCCGAGATCCGCGTGTGGACGTCCAGCACGGTGCTGACCGCATTCAGGAAGTACTCGCGCGGCTGCTCTTCGTACGGCACGAAAGTGCGCGGCAGGATGCTTTCATCTTCGCGCGCGGTGCAGGCCGCCTTGACGGCTTCCGGATTCTTCACCTGATTCAGACGATAGATGCCCGCCTCGACCGGCAGCCATTGCAGCAGATGGGTGAGCCAGCGCGGCGTAATCGTGGCGAGTTGCGGAACGGTTTTGGTGGCATTGGCTAGTTGCCGTGCTGCGGTATCGCCGAGCGCCGTCAGGCCGCCCACTGTTGCTGTCATCTGAAGCTCCGGGGTTGATAGAAGAAAAACGGGAAAGCTTATGAACGAAAGTGATTATCGGAAGGCGCCCCCAGCCGTTCAACATGCTATAGACGGCAAAGAGGCGGTCTAAAGGGGCGACGCCGGATCGGCGAAAGCGGAATGCGGGCGCGTGGCCAGACTCAAACCGTCAGATGGATGGCTGAGCAGGCGTTCGACCGGCACGTTGAAAGCGCGGGCCAGCTTGTCGAGCGTGACAATCGACGCGATAGCGGAACCGCGCTCGATCTCCCCGACATAAGAGCGGTTGAGTCCGGCTTGCTCGGCCAGTTGCTCCTGCGACCAGCCGGACGCCTCGCGAAGGCGCCGCACCGCCGCGCCGAAGTCCCTGACGAGCACGCTCATCGCGCCGCTCCGGCCGCTGCGGGTTCCGCGTCCGCGTCTGCCTGCGCGTTTGCCCCCGCGTTTGCCTGCACATCTGGCTGACCGCGCGGCGCGCGCTCACGAACCGCCGCCGCGCCGGTGCCCTCGTTGCGCGACACGGCCTGCGTCACATGCGTACCCGGCGCGACGTCCTGCGTGAGCCACACGTTGCCGCCGATCACCGAACCCTGTCCGAGCGTGACGCGGCCAAGAATGGTGGCGCCCGCGTAAATCACGACGTCGTCTTCGACGATCGGATGACGTGCATGGCCCTTTTCCAGGTGCCCCTGCGCATCGCGCGGAAAGCGTTTCGCACCCAGCGTGACCGCCTGATAGACCCGCACGCGTTCGCCGATGATGGCCGTTTCGCCGATCACCACGCCCGTGCCGTGATCGATGAAGAATCCCGCGCCGATCCGCGCGCCAGGATGAATGTCGATACCGGTTTGCGCATGCGCGAGTTCGGCGATGATGCGCGCCAGCAGCGGCAGCCCGAGCCCATAGAGCTCGTGCGCGAGCCGATGGTGGATCATCGCCAGCACGCCGGGATAGCACAGCAGGACTTCATCCACGCTGCCCGCCGCCGGGTCGCCGTGAAAGGCCGCCAGCACGTCGCTATCGAGCAGGCTGCGAATCGCCGGCAAACGCGCCGCAAACGCACGCACCGCGATGCCGGCCTGCGCCTCGATCGTGGCGGCGGGCGGCGGTTGATGACGGCTGCGGTAGTGCAGTTCCAGCCGCGCCTGGCTCAGCAACGCATGCAGCGCGGCGTCGAGCGCGTGCCCGACGTAAAAGTTTTCACTTTCCTGACGCAGGTCGGCTGGACCCAGCCGCATCGGAAAAAGCACGCCTTTCAGCGTATCGATGATCTCCGAGAGCGCTTCGCGCCCCGGCAATTCGCGCCCGCCCGGCTCGAGCGAGCGCTTCTGCACTTCGCGCCATTGCTGGCGGACCGTCTGAAGCGCGTGGACAATTTCATCGACATCAAACACAGCCACAGCGGTTACTCCCCGTAAAGTGCAGCGCGAACGATCAGGCCGTCAGTCCTGAATCCACGGCAACCCATGAAAGCGCCAACCATTGCTGGCGCCGCGCCGTTGCGCGCCGTCCAGTTCCCCTTCGAAACCTTCCAGAACGTTGAACACCTGTGTGAAGCCGGCTTTCGCCGCGGCCTCGGCAGCCAGCGCCGAGCGGTTGCCGCTGCGGCACAGCAGCAGCACGACGGCCTCCTTGCCGGTCTTCGCTTCGAGTTCACGCACGAAGCGCGGATTGCGCGTCAGGCTCGTGCCGGTCGCCCACGCGACATGCACGCTGTCCGGCACGAGTCCGACGAATTTGCGTTCTTCGGCGCTGCGCACGTCCACCAGCACGGCGTCGCCGGCCTGGACGAGCGCCCACGCATCCTGCGGCGACACGCCGCCGGCATAAGGCAAACCGGCTGCGGCGGCTTGCGAACGGGCGGCTTCCAGCAATGCATGAGTGGATCGTTCTGCGATTTCAAGCGTCATGATGTCTCCTTCGATATCACGCGAATCGGTACGCGCGGGTCTAAGCCATCTGCGAATGCAACCGCCTATAGCCATCAGAAGACACTATGAAAGAGAGTTAGCCGAAGCCGAACCAATTAATTGTGATTTCTAAAGAAGCATCGGTTCGGTCGCTCCTGCTTGGAGCCGCCCCGCCCGCTCGCTGCGGATGTGCCGCGCCCGTGCCGGCGCGCGGATCACTCCCTTGGGACCTCGAGCGGTACGACAAACATGCCGGCGGTGTATTCCATATGGAAATAGCCGCAGCGTGCGTAAGCCGCAATGCGTTCGAGCCGCTCGGGTGATGGGGGGGTGTAGGCCGCGGCAGCCGTCCTGTCTGAGGATTGCTCAGACAGGACGGACGCGCGTTTTGACCATTGCTTCCGCAGGCTTCGCACAGGATGCCGCAGTCCGCCCCAGATAAGCGTCGCTGAAAGTATGGTCATGCGAGCTCCGTCGATTCATTGCGATATGAATGAATCTAGCGACCTGGATACGGAATCGCAAACAAGCTTTTGTGGATTGGTTTTCGAAGAAAGACCCTATAGCTCAGCTCGATCTATAGACCGTGCGACGGCGCCTGGCCGTACCAGTAGCTACACTGATGCGCGGTGTACGCGTCGTAGGTGTTCGAGACCAGATAACCGAAGTCGAGCGTGCGCCGCGTCGCCGGGGTGTACAACGGCCAGCTCGCCACCGTGCTGCCCGAATTCGGATTGCCGGTATGCGCGAAACCGGCCAGCGCGGCCGTCATCGCTCCCGATAACGTCGCCTGGTTCGCCGTGGGACTCGGGATCAGTTGCCACCAGTAGTCGAGATCCGACGAATGAAAGGCGCCGTAGTTCATCGTGGCGGGCGGCAGCACTGAAATCAGGCTGTGCACGCTATAGGGCGCGGGATCGGAAAAGCGATACATGTACACCGCCGGAGAATACTTCGCGAGGTTGTCGGCGTCCTGCATTTCGCCGCAGGTGAACAGGTAGTCGCCGGTTGCTTTGGCGAGCGCCTGACCCGGCGACGAAAACTGGTTTGCCGGATAGAGCGCTGCGGTCGCGGCGCCGGAAACGCCGAGGAAGCCCTGGATCGCCGCTTCGTAGCCCGAAGCAGTCACGGGCTTGCCTTGCGCATCGAATGCCGCGGCGACAAAATACGTCCCCTCGTCTTCCGTGAAGCCCGACATGACCGGCACGCGGTTGTACTGGCCGCTGGCGAATGCCGCGCTTGTCGAACCCGGCAGCACCTTGCCGTCGATCGTTGCATACCAGGCGGCAGGGTTGCCCTGCAACAGCGCGGATGCCGGCAGATTACGCAGGCAGGTCGCGCTGGACGGGTCGGTGCAGCCCCACGTTTTGGCGTAACCGACGCCATCCGTCTCGGCCTGCTGCAAGCTCTCCTGCTGCCGGCTGAAACCGCCGCTCTGCGCGACAGCCTTCGCAAACAATCCGGCCGAACCCGGCGAAGCAAGTTGCACGTACACGGAATGGCCGCCGGCCGAATCGCCGAAGATCGTCACGTTCGTGGGGTCGCCGCCGAACGCCGCAATGTTCTTCTGCACCCAGGCGAGCGCGGCGGTCTGATCCATGATGCCGTAGTCGCCGGTCGCGCCATTGGGGTCTTCCGCCGCAAGCGCCGGATGCGCGAGAAAACCAAGCGCATTGAGGCGATAGTTGATGGTCACCACGATCGCATTCGCCTTCAGAGCCAGCGCGCTGCCATCGGTCGCCGCGCCGGAGCCGAGAATAAAACCGCCACCGTGAATCCAGAACAGCACGGGCAAGGCCGTTGTGCCTGCGGTCGTGCCGGGTACATAGACGTTGACGAAGAGACAGTCCTCGCTGCCGGTCGGGGCCGCCGCCGTCCCCTGCACACAGACCGAGCCGACGTGCGATGCGTCGTACGGACTGCTCGCATAGGCCGCAGCGGGTGCGGGCGGTTTCCAGCGCAACGCGCCGGTCGGCGGCGCCGCATAACGCAGGCCAAGGAACGCGCGCACGCCGTTGGCGACGATCCCTTTGACCTGTCCCTGCTGGGTCGCGACGACGCTCGGATCGGCGGGTGCCGGCCTGTGGACACTGCCGCCGCACCCCAGCATGATGAGTGGAATCGTGACTGCGATGAGCCATTCCATGGCTCGCCGATGATAGGCGTTCATGCTTGTCTCCAGATGTCCGGGAAGGCGCAACCGCCTGACGCGTGTCCCGGACCGGGTTCGATTGGCGGTTTGAGATGAATGGCGCTCAATCACCGTAGCGCCGCGCATTCAGTCCTGCCGCAGCAGGACTAGAACAGCGTGCGGATGCCCACGCGCACCGCAGTCGACGACTGCCCCGTGCCGACGTACATGCCATTGGCAAATACCGGCGCTGCCCCGCCGCCGAGGAAAACCGGCGCCGCGCCACCCGACGCGCGCAGATAGGTCGCGCTCGTATAGACATCGGTGCGCTTCGACAGCGCATAGTCGAGCAGCAGCGTGCCGTTCTGCCACTTCTGCGAACCGAGCTTGCTGTACCAGTAGCCGCCCATCAGCGTCGTGGCCGGGGTCAGCTGGAACACTTCGTTGATTTCGTAGGTTGGCATCGAACCGTTGTCGTGACCGATGCGGAAGTGCGTGTCGGTGAACAGCAGCCGCGTCAGGCTCCGGCCGAAGCGATAGCTGCCGCCCACCCCGAAGCTGCTAACGCTGCTCGCCAGTACTGGCGCGCCAGGCAGATCGGGAAAGAACGTGGTGCCGGCCTGGCTCGGCCCATTCAGGCCGAGATCGTGCGTGTCGGTGTACGCGGCGCCGAGATTCAGCGGGCCATTCGAATAGCGCAGCCCAAACGCAATCACACGCCCTGTTCCCGCCGATACGGATTGCGAAGGAAATGCATACAGCGCGCCTGCTTGCAATCCCAGGTAGTTCGGCGACGTGTACTTGACTGCGTTGTTGATATGTAGCGTGCCCGCAAGGTGATCGAAGTCGCCTGGGTGCCACGAGTACTGGCCGGCAACCTGCCCCATCGCAAACTGCGTGAGGTTGTCCCAGAAGAAGTCGTACTGCTTGCCGAGCGTGAACCTGCCGTAGGTCTGATTCTCGACGCCCAACCACGCCTGACGGCTAAACAGCACGCCCGATTGCACCATCGTGCCCGAGTAGAGATTGAAGCCGTTCTCCAGATCGAACACGACTCGTGTGCCGCCGCCGATATCCTCCACCCCGCGCAGGCCCCAGCGATTCGACTGGATCGACCCGTCGTTGGCGACGAAATTCGAATGGCCGTTCACGTTGCTGAAGTAGGTAATGCCCGCATCGATAATCCCGTACAGCGTCACGCTGCTTTGCGCATGGGCCATCTGGCTGCTCAAGGCCAGTACTGCGGTTGCGCTCAAGCTCAAGGCAAACTTTTTCATTACTCGTCTCCAATGTTTTATTTTTAAAAGGCAAAGCGTCGCCCTCCCCCGCAAAAGGGAAATCGGTTCCTGTGTGGAACTGCCCGGCGGGCCGCCGGGCGCAACTGATAGCCGGGTTTGGCGGTTTCTAGCCGCTAACCGTTGAACCGGTATAAGGTCGAATCGATGCGAAAGCGGATCTCATCGCTCAGGCTGTTACTCACCACCAGATAGCGCTGACCGTCTTCGACGAAACTGGCGGCATCCGTCGCACCGGAGGTCGCGAAGTCGCCCACCAGTTCGAAACACGCATCGCGCCATTGGAATATCTCCGACTGCTGCATGACCACCGGTGCTTTAGGCGTGCCCGTGATAAAGCACGCACGCACCAGATAACGTCCCTCTTTACCGTCGATCAAACACAGTTCGCGTCCGCCTGGGCCGCCCAGCATCTGCCGCTCGACAAACTGCGCGCCGTCGAATCGATAAAGCGTGGTGTGGTTGAGCAGGTTCGCGTGCACCATCCAGAGCGCACCGTCGGCTTCGAAAAAGCGGAATGCACGGCCGCCGTTCTCGCTGAAGGTTTGCAGCGGCACAAACTTCTCTCCGTTCCAACGATTCACCGACGATCCGCTGACGTGATCCGCATACGCGAGATAGTGCTCGCCGGCAAACGACACGAACGCGAAGTTGTAGCCCCACTGTCCGTTGAAGTTCTGAAACGGCACGAAGCGTTCGCCATTCCACTCGAACAGACACGATTCGCGTGGATGTTTCGGCTCGACCCCGTCGACCACCACGCCTTGCGACAGCCCGAGGAAATGACGCGAGTCGAACGAGAATGCCGTCCACTGTTTCGCCGCGAATGCCGGAAATCTTTGCAACGGCACCCATGCGCCGGCAACGCGTTCATACACCACCGCGTCGGTATCGAGATCGTACGGTCCGTTGCCGCTTCGAACGCCGGCCGCCGCGAGAAAGCGCCGGCCGTCGATCTCGAAGTACTCGAGGTCTTCGCCGCCAGGCAAGGCCAGCGCTTCATGCTCGACGAAACGGCCGTCCTGCCAGCGGTAGATGGGCGCTTCCATATCGCTGTCGCCACCGTTCATGTAGGGCGCTTCACCCGCCACATCGCGCGCGAGTTGCGGCACGCCGAGAAAGGTGCCTTCGTTCGTCGTAAAGACTTCGACCGCGCGCGCGCCGCTAGTCGGCAGTTGCTGCAGTGCTGTGAGCAAGCCCGCGCCCAACTCAGTTTTTGCCATGACTGGCATCTCCCAACTCCGAACCCGTGACCGGGAACGACGCAGTCGACATGATGTGTCCACCTTCTTTCTCCCGCGGCCGTAGAACATTGGACAGACACAGACCGAGCGCCGCGCCCACCGCGAGAATCGCCGCAAGTACGAAAAGTGTTTCGAACGACAGATGCTGCGACAGCAGCACGCCGCCGACCACCGGCCCGACGATCGAACCGATGCGTCCGATCGCGAGCGTCCAACCGACCCCGGCCGCCCGCACGTTGGCCGGAAAGAGAAAGCTGGCAATCGCCGGAAACGTCAATTGGCCGCCGACCAGAAACGCGCCGACCGCAAACAGCATCGCCAGCGCGATATTCCCCGCGCCGATGATTTGACCCAGCGCCACCGTCAACACCGCGCCGCCCAGAAAAGCAATCGCCACCGGCATAAACGGTCCGCGTTTGCCGACCAGGGTCGAGATCACCAGCGCGCCGCCGATGGCCCCCAGATTGAGCAACACCGAACCGAGCGCGGCACGGCCCGGTTCCACGCCGTTCATGTTGAGAATGGTCGGCATGAAGCTAACCAGGAAACCCGACAGGATCATGCTCGACAGCACGCTGACCCACAGCGCCAACGTGGCCGGGAACCGGCCGCCGGCAAACATGCTGCCGACTACATTCAGACCGCTCGCCGCCGCATGCTGCCGTGCCGCCACTCGTTCAGCATGACTGACGGTTTGCGCCGGAATCACGAGAAGCACCGGGATCAGCGCGAGCAAAGCGAACGTGCCGCCCATCAGGAACACGAACGGCCAACCAAAGCGCACCATCAACGCCGCGGTGATCGCACCGCCCACCACCGCGCCGAGCGGAAAACCGATAAACATCAGGATCACCAGCGAAGAACGGCGCTGCGGCGAACTGCTCTCGGCAGTGATCGCCGCCACGGGCGGAATGGCGCCACCCATGCCGAGGCCGCCGATAAACCGCAGCGTGGCCAGCATCGTCGCCGACGTGGCGAACGCACAGCCGAGCGTGAAAATGCCGGTGACAGCAAGCGCAAGCAGCAGCATCGGCCGGCGGCCGAAACGATCCGCCAGCGGCCCGACGACCAGCGAGCCCAGCACCGTGCCGATAAAGCCTGCTCCAAACACGCGGCCGAGCGTTGCGTGATCGATCTGCAACGACTTCGCCAGCAAGGGTGCGACGAACGACAACATCAGCGTGTCGAAACCGTCGATCATCGATACCGCGAAGCACACCAGCGTGATACGCAGCACGTTGCTGACCGGCGGACCCGCCGACGGCTCTAGTGCGAGTGGATTCATGAAGCCTGTCTCCTTCATCAAGGGCGTTTTGTTATGACCCGCGCGGGCGCCCATGCGCGCGGGTGTCGGTCCGGCGTCCGTCGTTACGACTGCACGGCGCCCGGGAAAGTCACATTCGTAAAGCCGGGGATCTCAACCTTTTGCGGTTGATTACCGTTGCTGTACAACTGATCGACGATGTAATCCGCGACGCAGTTGGACAACAGTTGAGTCGGATCTTCCATGATGCGGCGCAGACGCGCCGTAGTCGCATCGCGGTCGCCAATCGAAGTGATGGGCGGCATGCCGCCGGGCGGTGCCGGATCGAAGTCATACGGCGTCTGCTCGGGAAACAGCGCACGCGCGACCTCGATACCGGCACGCGTGTTGAGCCACAAATCCCGATACGTGCGCTCCAGTTCGGCCATGCCCGCGGCATCCGGCAGTTCGGCGACCGAGAACGACGGCGCATGCGGCGCGATAAACACGCGCTCCGGCAGCAGCACGCGATTCGACGCGCACCACACCAGATAGCACATGTTGTTCGACCCCCACGTCACGCCGGCAGTCGGCCTGCCCGAGCGGCCGCTGACGAGCACCATCAGGCGGTTCCAGTCGAGCGCCTGGGCACGCAACCAGTTGCCGATGCGATAGACGATGTCGAGAAACGCGAGCCCGAAGGTCGCGAACATCACGTCGTTCATCGGCACGGGGAACGCGCTCGTGGACGGCGCGGCGAAGTACTCGTCGTTCAGACGGTCGAAGCTCAGCAGCGCGTGATCTTTCTCGATCCGCTCGAGCAGATCGCTGGTGACGCCGCAGGTGTAGTCGACGAGATCGGCGATCTTCTGTTCGTGGCCCGCGAAACTATCGACCGCGACGTGATCGCGCCACAACGCCAGCGAGTTCGCCGCGCGGGTTTGCTGCGCGTGAGTGCGCAGGTTCGACGCGTCGCGTTGCCAGGCGGTGTCGTGCGGCGCCAGTTCGCGCATCCGCGCAAGATAAGCCAGCGCCAGCGGCAGATGCGATACCGCCGTCAACTCGATGAAGCCGCGCGTCGATTTGCGAAAGCTCTCGATCGTCGGCGCACGCCCCGCGCCTGGAAACAGCACGATATCGCTGCCGGTCGACACCAGCAATGGATCGTCCGCGTGCTGCTGCGCCATCTGCTGCGTCAGGTGCGCGCCGATGCTCTGCGGGTCCGATGTGAACGCGCGAAACAGACCGGCAAACGCTGCGTTGGGTTGGTAGGGCATAGTTGGGTAAATACCGCCTCAGTAATCGAACAGTCGCGCGGGATTATCGGCCAGGATCATCTTGTGCACCGCCGGATCGCCGGTCCATGCGCCGAGCAGATTCAGCAATTCGCCGGTGTCGCGCGTCGAATCGGGAATATGCGGCCAGTCCGAACCCCAGATCACTTTTTGCGGCGCGGCCTTGATGATCGCTTCGGCCATCGGCGCTACGGCTTCGTAGCCGCGATGTTTGGCGATCCGGTACGGCGCGCTGAGTTTAAGCCAGCAGTTGCCGTCTTTCAGCAAGCTGAGCAGGCGGTCGAAATCCGCTTGCGTGAGGCCGTCTTCTTCGAGCATGTAACCCATGTGATCGATGACGAAATCGGTCTGTAAGTCGGCGAGAAACGGAATCAGATTACGCACTACCCAGCCCGGCGCATAGAACTGCACGTGCCAGCCAAGGCTCGCGCACAGGCGGGCCATGCGGGTGATGTACTGCTGGATTTCGGCGGTCGGCAGCCCGGAACGCGCAAACAGGTCAAGCCGCACCGCGCGCACACCGGCTTGGTGGAAACTGTCGAGCGTTGCCGTGTCAGTGCCCTCGTCGATCATCACGACGCCGCGCGCGATCGAACCCGCCACGTGCAGCGCGTCGATCAGACAACGGTTGTCGGTGCCGTAGAAACTCGGCTGCACGATCACGAAGCGCTTCAGTTGCAGCACGCTCATCATCTGCAGATAGTGCGCAAGTTTGCCGTCCGGCAGCGTGTAGTGCGGATGCTCGACTTTTGGATATTTGTCTTCGGGACCGAACACGTGCATGTGTGCGTCGCAGGCGAGTGCCGGCGTGGTGAACGACGGTCGCGACAGCGTCTCGTAGTCGCGCATCGGCGTGGAAATCAGCGGGGTTTCTGCCATGATCTGAAAGTAAAGGTTCGAATTAAAGTTGACGTGCCTGTTCGACGCGCTCGCGCAGCGCCGCCAGATAAACATCGCTGTCGATGCCGGCGAAGACGAAGGGCGCGGCGCCTTCACGGCGCAATTCATTGAGCGCCTCGCATTCCGGCATGCCGCCCACGATCACCACCTTGCCGTGCCGCTGCGCCGCGGCGATCACCTCGCGGCATGCCGCCACGACCTCGGGATGGGCCGATTCGCCGGTGTGGCCCAGATCGGCGGAGAGATCGTTGCAGCCGAGCGCCAGTACGTCGACGCCTTCGACCGCCGCGATGGCATCGGCCGCTTCGACACCGGCACGGCTTTCGATCAGGACCTTAAGCACGGTCGCGTCGTTCAGGCGCCGGTTGAGTTCGCGAGCGGGAAGTTTTTCGAAGTTGACGTACGGCAGTGTGGCCAGTTGCGAACGCTGGCCGAGCGGCGGAAACCGCGTGGCGATCACCGCGTCGCGCGCCTGCCCGGCGGTCTCGACACGCGGCACGATGATGCCGAGCGCGCCGCCATCCAGCACGCGGTTGATCGTGCCGTAGTCGCGTTCCGGTACCCGCACCCACGGCATCAGGCCGAGGTCGACCGCGCATGAGCACAGTTGCGACACGGTATCGACCGGCAGCGAGCTATGTTCCATGTCCACCCAGATCGTGTCGTAGCCGGCCGCTTTGGCCCAACGGACCGCATCCGTTGTGCGCGAGGCGCGAATTCCCAGCGCAATGATCTTGTGTCGCGCGCGCAGGCGTTCGACCAGTTCCGCACCGTTCATGCTGTCTCCGTTGTTGTGTAGGTGGAAGACAGTATCGCCCGGGAAACAGTTTTGATTTATTCTCCAAATCAAGGTTATTGATTTACAGAGCAAATCAATGAATATCCGTCATCTGGAGTTTTTCGTGGTGCTGGCGCAGGAGCTGCATTTCCGCCGCAGCGCCGAGCGGCTGGGCATTACGCAGGCGCCCTTGAGTCTCGCGATCCAATCGCTGGAGACTGATCTGGGTGCGCGGCTCTTCCACCGCACGCGCCGCTCCGTCGCGCTGACCGAGGCGGGGTTGGCGTTGCTGGACGACGCACGGGCGATTCTCGCGCGCATCGAACACGCGAAGGAAAGCGTCTGGGAAACCGTGAGCGGCGACGTTGGGCGGCTGCGGGTCGGCTTTACCAACGCATCGACACTGTCGCCGTTTTTCCCCAAGCTGATTCACGCGTACCGGACGCAACGTCCGAAGGTCAACATCACGCTGCTGGAGTTGTCGTCGTCCCGGCAGATCGAGGCAATCGAGCAGCGCGAAATCGATGTCGGTCTGTTGCGGATGCCCGAAAGCGTGCCCCCTGCCGATCTGGTGTTCACGCCGCTGATGGAAGAGCCGCTCGTGCTCGCCATGCATGCGCGTCATCGGCTCGCCAAGGCGTCATCGATCAAACTCAAGGATCTGCGCGACGAACCGTTCATCGCCTATCCGCGGCAAGCGGGCGTCGCGGTTTATGAAAAGACGGTCGCGTTGTGCGCGAAGCGCGGGTTCGAACCTCAGGTGGTCCAGGAGGCGCAGCAGGCTTCCACGCTGATCGGGTTGACCGCGACCGGGCTCGGCATTGCACTCGTACCGTCTACGCTGCAGGCCATCGCGCTGCCGGGGGTGGTGTTCAAACAGCTGGACGAGACCGACACCACCACGACGTTGTACATTGTGCACCGCCGTGGCGACGCCAACGCGCGCGCGATGCAGTTTGTGGCGTTGGCGCAGGGGCTTCGGCAGGTTGCCACGAAAGCCGCCCGTAGCGCACACGGAGCATCCTCGGTGCCGGGCTGATGACCCATGCCTGTGTTGCCGGCGCGGCGCGCGATGCGGTACCTGCGGGGACTTGAAGTCGCGGTCGCTGCGAACGCATGCGCCGCCCGCGAGCATCACCGCGCTTTACGCCGCCACGCTGACACGCGCGGGCATCGCCACATTTGCGCGGCACACCGTTCAGAGCGATCTGGCGCACGGCCAAAACGGCAATGGGAACGATCGCCCCGTATGGCACACCGGTCGGTTTTCGCCAATAATGGCCCCACATCCACTACTGGACGAGGGCAGCCATGCGCTACAGCCCCGAGGCCATCCGCACCATCGCCCTGGTCGGGCATGCTGGATGCGGCAAGACATCCCTTGTCGAAGCGTTGCTGCACCGCGGCGGCGCAATACACACGCCCGGCAGCGTGGAGCGCGGCACTACGGTGTGCGATTTCGACCCGCTCGAACGCAAATACCACCACTCGCTGAGTTCCGCCCTCGCCCACCTGCACTACCTGGATACCCGTATTTATCTGCTGGATACGCCGGGCTACGCGGATTTTTCCGGGCTGTCGATCAGTGCCCTGCCTGCCGTTGAGACGGCCGCCATTGTCATCAATGCCCAGACCGGCATCGAAATGACCACCCGCCGCATGATGGCGTGGGCGCAGGAACGCAAGCTGTGCAGAATGATCGTCGTGAATGGCATCGATGGCGAAAAGGTCGATCTCCCGGCGCTCCTGACGCAAATCCAGGAGGCCTTCGGCAAGGAATGTCTGCCCATCAATCTGCCCGCGCAGCGCGGCCACCAGGTGGTGGACTGTTTTTTCAACCCGGCCGGCGAAGCCGATTTCCTTTCCGTTGACGCTGCGCACACGGCGCTGGTCGATCAGGTGGTCGAGATCGACCCCGCCTTGATGGAGCTTTACCTGGAACAAGGCGAAGCCATCAGCCCCGAGCAGTTGCACGAACCCTTCGAACGGGCGCTGCGCGAAGGTCACCTGGTGCCGGTTTGTTTTACGTCGGCGGCTAACGGCGCGGGCATTGCGGAATTGCTCGACGTGTTCGTCCGGCTGTTGCCCAATCCGATGGAAGGCAACCCGCCGCTCTACTATCGCGATGCCGGCGGCCGCCAGCAAGTCGCACGTGCCGAACCGGCACCTGACAAGCATGTCCTCGCCCATGTCTTCAAGATCGTCGTCGACCCTTATATCGGCAAGATGGCCGTATTTCGCGTGCATCAGGGCACAATCAGGCGCGACAGCCAGCTTTATATCGGCGATGGGCGCCAGCCGTTCAGGGTCGCCCATCTCATGATGCTGCAGGGCAAGGAACACGTGGACGTCCCGCAGGCCGGTCCGGGCGATATCTGCGCCACTGCCAAGGTCGACGAAATCGGCTTCGATGCCGTGCTGCACGACGCCGCCGAAGACGGCAACATCCACCTGAGCCCGCTCGACTTCCCCACCCCTATCTACGGCCTCGCAATCGAACCGGCGCGCCGCGGCAACGAGCAGCGCCTCTGGGAAGTCCTGCAAAAGCTGAGCGCGGAAGACCCTTGCCTGATCATCGACCACCCGGACAGCACCAACGAAACCGTGGTGCGAGGGCTCGGCGAGTTGCACTTGCGCGTGATGCTGGAACGGCTAGCCGAGCAGTACAAGCTCGAGGTCGTGACGCGGCCGCCGAAGATCGCCTATCGGGAAACGATCGGCACCAAAGCCGAGGGACATTGCCGCCACAAGAAGCAAACCGGCGGCGCCGGGCAATTCGGCGAAGTGATGTTGCGCGTCGAGCCGCTGCCGCGCGGCGCGGGCTTCGAATTCGTCGACGCCGTCAAGGGCGGCGCGATCCCCGGCCAGTTCATGCCGGCCGTGGAGAAAGGCGTGCTGCAGGTCATCGACAGCGGCCCGCTGGCCGGCTTCCCGATGCAGGACGTGCGCGTCACCGTCTTTGATGGCAAGAGCCATCCGGTCGACTCGAAGGAAGTGGCCTTCGTTTCCGCCGGCCGCAAGGCGTTCATCGACGCGGTGCTGAAGGCGCGGCCCGTCCTGCTCGAACCTATCGTGGACATCGAGGTGATGACACCGGAAACCGCGATGGGCGACATCATCGGCGACCTGTCCGCCAAGCGTGGGCAGGTGCATGGCACACGCACGGCCGCCGGCAATGCCGTGGTGGTTGCGGGCCAGGTGCCCTTGTCCGAACTCAACGACTATCAGTCGCGTCTGAATGCGATTGCCGGCGGCCACGGTCACTACACCATCCAGCTCAGCCATTACGATCCGGTGTCCCCCGCTCAACAGGAACGGATGGCGTCGCAGTATAAAAAACAGGGCGACGACGCGGCGCCATGAATGGTCACCGCAAACGCCTGCCGCTCAGTCCTGGAAGTAGTTCAGGCCGAGCGCGCTTTTCACCTCGGACACCGTCGCGCCTGCCACCTCCCGCGCACGCATCGTCCCGCGCCGCAAAACGTTCAGGATCTCCGCACGGTCGGTTGCGAACTCGCGGCGGCGCTCCCGGATCGGTGCGAGCATCGCCTGCAGCCGGTCGTTGAGCAGACGCTTGACCGCACTGTCGCCAAGACCGCCGCGGCGGTAGTGCGCTTTCAGTTCGTCGACCATCGGTACGTTCGGCTCGAACGCATCGAGGAACGCGAACACAACGTTGCCTTCAACCTGCCCCGGATCGCTGACGCGCAGATGGTTAGGGTCGGTGTACATGTCGGTCACGGCCCGGGTGATTTCATCCGGGCTCGCGCCGAGCGCAATGGCGTTACCCAGTGACTTGCTCATCTTGGCTCTGCCATCGATGCCGGGCAGCCGCGCCACCTGCGAGAGAACTGCTTCGCACTCCACCAGCACCTGCCGATCGACCGTGTTGTTGAAACGGCGCACCAGTTCATTGGTTTGTTCGATCATCGGCAACTGGTCGTCGCCGACGGGCACGCGTGTCGCCTTGAATGCCGTGATGTCGGCGGCCTGGCTGACCGGATAGGTCAGAAAGCCCGCGGGAATATCCCGTTCGAAACCGCGAAGCACGATTTCCGCCTTGATGGTCGGGTTGCGTTCGAGGCGCGCGACTGTCACGAGATTGAGCAGGTACTGAGTCAGTTCCGCGAGCTCCGGCACCTGCGACTGGACGACGATGGTTGATTTGACAGGGTCGATACCGACAGCGAGATAGTCGAGCGCCACCTCGATGACGTTTTCCGTGACCTTCTGGTGCCGGCCGACGTTGTCGGTCATGGCCTGCGCATCGGCTAGCAGGAGGAACTGCTGCGCTTCGTGCTGGAGCTGCACGCGCGAGCGCAGCGAGCCGATGTAGTGGCCAAGGTGCAGCGGACCGGTTGTGCGGTCGCCAGTGAGGATAACGGACTGCTTTGCATGTGACATGGGGAGCTCAGTGTTTGAGGACACCGCCAGCCATGCGCGCGCGAAAACGAAAATGCCGCCAGGACTGGCGGCATCACGTTGTAGATATACGTACGGAAACGGGCCGCCTAGGTTAGGCGCGCCACCAGCAATATAGAGTCAGCGAGGTCGGGTTCGTTTCCATGAAAACAGTATAGCGCAGCAGCGTGACGGATCGTCAATAGCAGGGCCGCCGATGCGCTCATCATCTGCCGTGCCGTTGCACGCGCCCGCCGCGCCGGCTTTTAAAATGGCCCGCGGCTAGCCAGTTGGGCGTACTCGTTCTTTAGCGTCTGGATTCGTCGCCGGTACGCGGCAAGCAGGCAAGTCTGGTTCGCCGCGCATTTCTTTCTCGCGCTCAACCAGGCCTGCTGCTCTTCCCCCATGTCCCCGCGCGTACCCATGGCGACGAGACCCATCATCATCTGGAAGCGCACGGACATTTCAACGTCCAGTTCGCTGAGTTGTCGGGATGCGCATATTGCTTTTTCGTCCGGCAAACGCGCGCGATTGCAGTCGAAGCTCGCCGCGTATCCAGATACTGAGCCGAGCGCAATCGCTGTTATCAAGGCAAGGCGCGGGCGACGGCCCATGCGGTGATTGCGCGGTTCATTCATCGTCGTTCATCAGCAGAGAGTTCCTGGAGAAGCGCCAAGGACGCATACGAGGGTTTCCAATGCAGCCAAAGGCGGCAGTTTGACGGTGCTGTTGCGCTAAGTCGAAGAAAATACGACTGCGGCAGCGCCTTCGATTTCCGCAAAGCTGCGGAAGAATCGGTAGATTTTGCCCTCGACTTCGATCAGGTTCGCACCCGCTTGCGTCATGTCGAGCATTTCGTTGGCAAGCGATGCGGCAACCGTGCCGCAGCGCTTCAGATCTTCTCGCGTGCCTGCTGCGTCACCCAGATACAGCGTGGCGGTTTCGCTCGTGTGGCGCATTACGACCAGGGCGGCGCCCGCGTCGAGCGACAACTCGAGATATGCGGCCAACGTCCGCAACGCCTCGGACAGGGGTGCCTGCTGGTTAGTATTCGCGCCCGATGCGTTCGTCATGTCTTTCTCCAACGCGTTGAACAACTGCTGATGTTATGCGCAGGCTCATTTGCCGGCTTGCCGCATAGGTCGGCGCACGGCGCGCAGGGCTGAATCCAAAGGTCCATTCGTCACTTGCCGGCCATGTCGAGCGGCATGCGGTCAGTCCCCAAACGGGTTACCGGTGTCTTTCACTTCGGTAGCAAGATTGTATTCCGCACGCATAGCCTTCAGCACACCCTCGATGTCGCGCTCGAAGCCGGCCGCGTTGCCGAAGTGGGTCATCGTCCAGTTGCAGCCCGTCTTGTCGGCCTCTTGCAACTGCGGCCGCGGCACACGAATCTTGACACCATCCTCGACGATTTCCTGCAGTCGGTGGATTCGCCGGTTGACCTCCTGCTGAAGCTGCGAGGCATTGAGCGTCTTGCGTATCATCCAGGTCTCCTTGCGGTTGCTCGGGCAAGTCTAGCGCAAGTGAGGCGTTTCGCTGAACCGCCACGGTGTTGTCCCGCGCACGCTGCGTGGGTTGCGTGAAACTTTAGCCCGTATCGAGCTGCCAAAGAATAACTGGTCACTCGGAAATTTGGGTATGGCAAGCGTGCTGCTGGTAGATGACGACGTGGAAGCCCTTGCGGCATGGGAGGCGTGCTGCATCGCAGACGGATTCGAAGTCAGAAGTGCGAGCGACGGCCAATCGGCATTGGCAATGTTCATCGACTCCCCTGTCGATATCGTGGTTGCGGACTGGCGGATGCCGGTGATGTCGGGGAGCGAACTATGCCACCGGCTACGCACGCTCCCCGGCCTGGCCGATGTTGCTTTCATACTCATTTCCGGAGAACCCAGCCCGCCCGCCTTCGTTAGTTACGATGGGTTTCTTCGCAAGCCCGTAGATGGGGCAATCTTACTGGCAACCATGCGGCGGCTGCTGGCGGATAACGTCAAGCATCGGCAATCCCAGCGCGGCGGGGCCACGTAGTCAAGAGGTTGCGAAGGCCGCCGATATGCTCGCCTGCAAGAGCCGGAAGTCGCGGATATGCTGCGCCAGACAATGCCCGCGCGGTGCGCTGCCTGCGTACCCTCACTGTAGTCGACGGTGATCGAGGTCGCGCTACCTATCGCGGACGTTGACCGAGCACGACCCATTCGTCCCCGTCGAGGTCGACCGGCACGGCCTCCAGGGCGGCGCCTTCACAGGGTCCTTCAATGCATCGGCCATCGTCGAACCTGAAGAGCGCGCTATGGTGCGCACACATCAGCACCTGTGCCCTGTAACAGGACACGATGCCAGGCTCGAAATCGAGGGGAACCGAAAAGTGCGGACAACGATTCACGTAAGCCCACACCTGCTGCCCACGCCGTACGACCACCACGGAATGCGCTGTACGGTCGACGTCGACGACGTGCGCGCCGCCATCGGGGACGTCGACGAACCGGCACAATCGACTCGCACTCATGCTTACACCCGCCGCTCGGGATTGCCGAGGCTCCAGTCCCACGGCCGAACTTCCACACGCGCGAATAGACCCTCCTTCATATAGGGGTCGTTTCCGACAAACTTCATGACGGCATCGATATCGTCTGCCTCGATGACCAGCAACGTGCCGTTCATCGCATCGCAATGCGGCGCTAACGTGGGGCCGCCGAGACGTACAAACACGCCGTGCTGCGCCGCGCTTCGCAAATAGGTTCGATGGTTCGGGCGAACCCGTTCACGGACTTCTCGCATGTCCGGTTTGTCGGTTGCGAATACGGCGAAAAAACGGGCCATGTTGTTCAGCTCCGGTCGAGGACAAAGTCGTAGCACGCTTCGCGGTACGGGCCGGCCAGGTTGAACTGCCGCGCCAGCTCATCGTTCGCGGGACGTTCCCGGTATGCGACCATTAGCGAAGGTTTGACACCGAAAACCGCGTCCGACTTCAAGAATGGGTCGGCCTCGTCAAACAGGTGAGTCACAAGCTTGCGATGCCCCGGCGCGTCAATCATGAAATGCAGATGCGCGGGCCGCCATGGATGCCTGCCGGTTGCACTGAGCATTTTGCCCACCGGACCATCGGTTGGAATGGGATAGCTGACCGGCAAGATCGTAGCGATTGCGTAGCGTCCTTCGGCGTCGGTTCGATAGCGTCCTCGAAGATTGCCGTGGGGCTGCGCGGTGTCCTGACCGGAATACATGCCGTTCTCCGCCGTCTGCCAGACGTCGAGAACCGCGTCCGCTACCGGCTCCCCGTCAGTATCCAGTACGCGCCCTCGCACGACGACCGGTGTGCCGGGCGTGAGTGCCATGTTCTCGCCATACGTGCGCTCAGGCATTCCCTTGATGTAGAACGGACCAAACACGGTCGTGTCTGTCGCCCCTGTCGCATAACGGTGATTGATGGCGTCGACGAGCATCGAAACGCCGAGCGTGTCCGACAGAAGGATAAACTCCTGGCGAACCAGGTCATCACACATCTTGCCGGTCTCGGTGAGAAAGCGAATCGCGCCCATCCACTCCGCTTCAGTCGGTTCCACCTCGCGCACGAACGCATGAAGGTGTCGGACCAGACTCTGCATCAAGGTGCGCAAGCGTTCGTCCGGCGTGCCTTCGAAGCTGGCAACGACCTGTTCGGTCAATACGCTGTCGCTCTGTTGAGATTCAATTGTCATGTCTGTCTCCACCATGTCTCCCTTCATCATGTCTTCCTCCTTCTGCCCCGCTCTTTAAACTCAACGTGGCGACCGCCCCTCCCAGGCATCCTGCAACAGTTGACGAATTGCTTCGCGCTCAACAGGGCGGGGATTGGCATAGGGGTTCTTGCACGCCAGCTCAGCAGCCTCGTCGAGACCGCTTGCCGGCAAGCCGACATCTGCCAGCGCCACCGCCATTCCCAGTTTCCGATTCAACTCGAATAGCAGCCGGCCCGCCTCGGCGGCTTCGGCGCCGCCAAGCGCTCTCGCTACTTTCCGCAAGGCCTCGGGCGCCGCACGGTGGTTGTAGTGCGCCGTGTGAGGAAGCATAGCCGCATGCGTTTGCGCGTGCGGCAAATTGAATGTGCCGCCCAACGTATGGCAAAGCTTGTGATGCAGTGCCATGCCGACGGCACCAAGACATGTCCCGGCAAGCCACGCCCCATACAATGCGCGGCTCCGCATCCCCGCGTCGCCCGGCGTACGCACGATTACCGGCAACGCCTCGCCGAGAGCGCGTATCGACTCTTCCGCCATCAGGCTGGTTATCGGATTCGCATCCTCTGCATACAGCGCCTCGACGGCGTGCGCCATCGCGTTGATTCCGGATGCCGCGGAAATCTCCGCCGGCAATGAAAGCGTCAAGTTCGCGTCGTACAACACGGTACGAGGCAATACGCGGGCATCGCGTCCGGTCCGCTTCAGGCGTCCCTCTGTCAGGCCAAAGATAGGCGTCATCTCCGAGCCCGCATAGGTCGTCGGCACGGCGATAATTGGCAGTGACGACTCAAGCGCTATCGCCTTCCCCAGCCCGATCGTGGAGCCTCCTCCGATCGCGACGCAACAGTCCGCCTCGAGCGCCGTCGCCATCTCACACGCCGCTCGTGCTACCTCGACGGGCACATGCATGACCGCTTGAGCACACACGCCGGCGGCACGCTCCCCAAGGATGTCTTTCACCCGGTCAGCGAGGTTACGCTGCTCAGGTGTCGACAAGATCAGCGCGCGCCGCACGCCGAGCCTCGCCAGCTCTTCGGGTAGCTGCGCGAGCGCACCGCACTCGAAAACCACGCGAGAGGGCGTGCCCTGGTAGACAAAGCGTTCCATGCAAACCTCAGCGCCTGAAATGCGGCGGCACGTTGCCGTCGACGTTGACCCACACCGAGCGTGCTTCCGTGTAGTCGTGCATCGCCTCGAAACCCATTTCCCGACCGTATCCGGACTGCCCAACGCCACCGAACGGGCTGCCTGGATTGACCCGCTTGTAGCAGTTTATCCAGCACATGCCTGCCCGGATTTGCGAGGCAGTCTTGTGCGCACGCGACAGATCGCGAGTCCATAGACCGCTGCCGAGCCCATACTCGGTACCGTTCGCGATGGAGAGAGCCTCTTCGTCGCTACTGAATCGCAGTACGGTAACGAACGGACCGAATACCTCTTCCTGCGCGATGCGGTCGTTGGCCGTCTTCGCCTCGATAACCGTTGGCCGCACGTAGTAACCGTTCGCGAGCGCGGCGTCCTGCGGTGCGCTCGCACCCGTCAGTACGCGCCCGCCCTGCTCGCGTGCAATGTCAGCGAAGGCAAGCACGCGCTCGAGGTGTTGCAGCGAGGTGAGCGGCCCCATTTCCGTATCCGGGTCGAGCGGGTTGCCAATCCGGATGGATGCAGCCAGCGCGACGAAGCGTTCGAGAAACGCATCCGCAATGCGTTCGTGCAGAATCAGCCGCGAACCGGCAATGCAGGCTTGCCCCTGGTTATGAAAGATTGCCCACGCAGCGCCGTTGATTGCGGCATCCAGGTCGGCATCGTCGAAGACGATGTTGGCGCCCTTGCCGCCCAACTCCAGCTGAATACGTTTCAGGTTGCGCTGCGAGGCTTCGACAATGCGCCGCCCCGTCGCAGTGGAACCCGTGAAAGCAATCTTGCCAACGCCCGGGTGCTCCGCAAGCCGCTGACCGGCCGTATGGCCATACCCGGGAACGATGTTCACCACGCCCGCGGGAAACCCGACCTCCGCCATGAGCTCGACGATGCGCAAAGTCGAGAGCGGCGTGATTTCCGACGGCTTAAGCACCACGGTGTTCCCCGCTGCGAGGGCGGGCCCCATTTTCCAGCTCGTGAACATGAGCGGAAAATTCCACGGCACAATCTGTCCAACGACGCCGATCGGCGCGCGCTGCACATAGTTCAGAAAGCCGGTCTCGACAGGAATAACAGAACCTTGCAGCTTGTCGGCCATGCCGCCGAAATAGCGAAAGCAGGCCGCCGTGCGTGGCACGTCAAGCCCCCGCGAGTCGCGAATCGGATGACCTGTGTCCAGCGATTCCAGTTGCGCAAGCTCCTCCGCGTTCGACTCGATAGCATCGGCGAGGCGCAACAGCAAGCGTCCGCGTTCCGCTGCCGCCATGGCCGACCATTTCGGGAATGCACGGGTGGCGGCCTCGACGGCGAGGTCGACGTCTGCCGCGTTTGCCGCTGCAATCTTCGTGATGAGCGAGCCATCGTGAGGATTGAGTACGTCGATAGTGCCGCCGTCGACGGCATCGACAAAGCGGCCGTCGATGAAGAGTTGGGTTTGCATGAATCGTCCTCGGGTTGTTGCTGGCTCACTATTCAGAATTCAATCGGGTACGGCGCGAACTCGCCGCTCTCGTATCGCTGCGGAAGATCCGGGGTCGCGTTCTCCCAGACGAGCAGCATCGAGCGTTTTGTCGAATACCCCTGATGGCGAATGTCGGCCGGCATCGCGCAGATGTCGCCGGCACGCATCGTGATGCGTGCGCGCGGCGCGCCGGTATTCTTGTCGCCCACGTCCCAGACGATCTCGTCGGACAGTTGCAGGAACCATTCGACCCGGTCGTTCCCATGGAACACCGGGAGAATGAATTCCTCGGTCGTTGGACAGAACAGGCTGCGACCGCACACGGAGGTGACAGACGGATTCCAGGTCACGTCGGAGCGCGACAGATACTTGAAGAGATTGAACGCGTGCAGCTCGCCCTCGAAGCCCGGCTCGGCGTGAACTTCGGGCTCGTCCTGTACGACATCGAGGAAGGCCCGATTGACCGGCAAGTCATCGCGCAAAGGCGAATCGCCTGCAAGGCCCGGCATTCTGCGAGTGGCGATGCGAGTCCGTTCGATCGCCGCGCCGTTGTCGCCATGTTTGCGGCCGAACGCCGTTCCGGTTTCCTCGGGCGCCGCGAACGGGTCGAAACCCTCGTTGGTCCAGTCGTGCAGCATGGCTTTGAACGTGGCCATGATGGTCGGCGTTTCGAAGGTCTCGATGTAGTCGACCCCGGCGTCTTTCATGATTCCGTTGAAAGTGCCGGCATAGACATCGACCTTGCCGTAGTGATTGCGCGTGCCGAAAACGTGGTCGAAATTCACCCAGCCATAGAAAAATCCCCACGCGACATCACGCATCATCGCGCGCAAGAATGCATCGGCGGGAACGGCGTGCGTGCGCGTCTGGCCTTTCGCCGGCCAGTTGATTTTCACAAAATACTCATCGCGTTGAAATTCGAACGCGCCGAGCGTGAAGCGCCGGTAACCGGTGACCTTATCGGGCTCGGTCGAGCGCACCGTGTCCGCGGCAAAACCGAGGGCGTGGTCGTTGGTTTCGAGGGTGGCCATAGCGTGTCTCCTAAGAATGTTCGATGCGTGGATGTCAGTGCAGGCAGACGTCTGCCCACTTCTGCACTGATAGTTCGCCCAGCATGGTCTGCACGATCGCGACGCCAGCCTGGCGCGCGCTGAACCGATAGGCGCAGCCGGCCGGCAATATGGCCTGATGTCCTTTACGCAGCACCACGTGTCCCATTGCACGACCCGCGGGTGCCTCTGCTGCGTGAATCGTCCCTTGCCCCGCGGCAGGTGGCGTGTCGAGCTTGATGAAGTCGATTTGAACCTCACCATCCATCAGAATGGCGAACTCGTCGTGCGCACAGGCGAACCATGCGGAACGGCCCTCGGTCCGCAGCACTTCGATGACGTATTCAAGGTTTTTGCCGACCACGACCTTTTCGTACGGGGTCGACTGCGACGCCACCTCGAAGATGTTCGAGAAGGCATAGTGGCGAGCGCTTCCGCTCGTGATTTCGATTTCGCCCTTGCGGTAGCTCTCGAGCGAGCCAAAGACGGTGTGGAACGCCGTATCGGTCATTGCTGTCTCCTGTTGTTGGAAGCTTGCGTTAGCTTCAACTTTAGGAGCCGGCGGCGACGGCAACAACCTGCTGGACGACGACTACGGCATTTGCGCTTCGCGAATAATCGGCTTCGTTCCTTCGTTAGCAGACCCAGCCGCGCTCAAGCAAAGGCAGGTCCCAGGCAGGTTCGGGGCCGAGATACTCCACGAGAAACTCCACTAGCGCCTTGACCTTCAGGGCCTGTCGCTGCGTGGCGGGATAGACCGCTGCGAAGCTCAGATGCGACAGCTGGTACTCCGTCAGGATCGGCACCAGAGAGCCGTCGAGCAGCGAAGCGCTGGCGACCAGCGTCGGCAGGCACACGACCCCGCCGCCAGTCAGCGCGTAATCGCGAAGCAGATGGACCGAGTTCGACCGGATCATGCCCGGCAGCTCCATCTCGACAACCTCTTCTCCGCGGGTTAGCGTCCAGCGGTTGCGTGAGGGGTATCCCGAGTAGAGAGCTGTTGTGTGCTGCAACAAGTCTCGTGGGTGCTGCGGCGCACCATGTTCGGCGATGTACGCCGGGGCGGCGCAGAACAGACGGCGCACGGTGAAAAGGCGCCGCTCGATGAGCGATTCCGAAATCGCGGGGAATATCTGGAATGCGATGTCAAACCCTTCTTCAATCGGGTCGACAACGCGGTCGTTGACTATCACGTCAAGCTGGATGCCGGGGTAACGCCGGTTGAACTCAGCCATCGGGATACCAAAATGACCCAGCGCGAATCCCGGCAGCATCTGGATGCGAAGGCGGCCGGTAGGCGTTGCACGAAGCTCGCGCATCTGGTCGGTTAGCTCATTGACCCGACCCACTACCTCGGCACACTCGCGATAGAAGGCCTCCCCCACCTCCGACAGACGCACGTGGCGCGTGCTTCGGTGAAAGAGAGGCGCATTGACGAATTTCTCCAGTTGCTGAATACGGTTCGTCACCACTGAACTGGTCACGCCAAGCTGCCTCGCCGCCTCAGCGAAGCTGCTCGCTTCCGCGACCCGCACGAACGCTTCGATGCTCAGAAACCGGTCCATACGCACCCTTCCATCGTCAGCAAATGCGTCAGTGTATATGGACGGAGGACCCGCTGTGCATCACGTGGAACGTTGTGGCCTCATCAATAATCCTACCTCTCGGGCACGCGTATCGAGACACCCCTCTCAAGTCCTTTCCAGCTCCGCGCGCACGGGCTGACGGCGCTGCAGGACGGCCGGCGCGGTCTCCTTGAGCAGCACGCTGACAACGATGCCCAGCACTACGGCGCACATCGGCAGCCAGAGAATGTTCTGAATCCCGAAGTGAGCTGCCACGTAGCCGCCCAGGGCGGGCGCGATGCCGCCGCCGAAAATTTCACCTACACCGACCACGACACCGATCGACGTCGACACGAGCCCCACCGGAGCGGCCTCAGTCGCGACCGGCCCGGAGAGTAACGACACCAGACCCAGCGTGAAGAAGGAAGCCGCGAACAGGACGGCAAATAGCGGCAGCGGTTGGGGACCAAGACCGCGGAAGATGTAGAGCATCGCGGCGGTCCCCGCAAAACCCGCGATGCTCGCGAGGCGGCGTCCAACAATGTCAGACAGGCCTGGCAAGCCAAACTGACCGAGAAACCCGCCGAAGCCAATGGCGGAGACGACGAGTCCCATCCGCTGCGTGTCGAGCAGAAGATATCCGGTGAGATACAAAGGCAGCAGCGCGCCAAGGACAAAGACGCCGGTCATCGCGCAGCAGAGTGCGCCCATCGCCACGAGAATGTTCCTGCTTTTCAGGACGTGACGGAGCGAAGCCGGAGTTTCCTCGGCGGCGACCTTCGGCGTTACCCTCGGTTCGCGAATCACATAGAACATGATCAGACCGAGTATCAGCCCCGGGATGGCTACGAGAGCGAACACCCACCGCCATGTGACGAAGCCCAGCAACTGCGTCGCGATGATGGGCGCAAGCGCCAATCCGAAAAGCGCGAACCCGCTTTGCTGGAGGCCGAGATTCAAACCGCGTCTGCGTGGGTGCGATGCATCGGCGGTGGCCGCGAAACTCGTGGGGCAGAAGGAACCTTCGGCGACACCCATCAAGCCGCGAATCGCTATCAGGCTGAACAAACCGCCGGCGAGCCCCGAGAAGCCGGAGAGGAGCGAGAACGCGAGGATTGCCGGGATGAGCACCTTCCGGCGCCCTATCTTGTCCGAGATGCCGCCCATCAATGCGGCGAAGACACCCCACGAAAGACCAAGCACGCCAATGCAGTTACCGACGTCCTGGGCATTCAGATTGAGGTCCTTCATGATGGATGGAAAAAGTGGCGCGATAAGCCAGCGGTCCAGTCCAACCAGGCCGAAGCCGAGCGCGAGTAGCGTGACCGCTTTCCATTCGTAGGAAGTATCCCACTTGTCTGCATTCATTTCCGTCTCCGTTGACATTGGCTCACCTGTGCGCGCCGAAGCGTTAACGCACGGTCCAACTCCAATCTTTTTGTGCGACCTCGGTCGCGAAGGATGGGGGCGTCGCTTTGATTCGCGACATTCTTTCGAATGTCACCCGGCGACGCCCCAAAGATAGGTGCAAGGAGCACAACTCGGTATTGGGGAACGGGCGAACGCCTCATTCGCGAAAGACGAATAATCAGCGTCGGCAAGCGGGAAGCGTCTACGGGAAAGCGCAGCGCGATATGGAAGGCAAGGGAACCACGCGGTGCGCGCAGTCCCAGGGGATTCCCTCGTAGACGCGCGCGCGGCTGCCGTCTGCAACGACACGGCAGGTACTGACAGCCATCGTGATCCTCACAGCGCGATCGGCCGCCGGCGCGGCGGCCATCGCAAACCGTCGTGTGACGCCAGCGAGCGCGCCGGCCGACGACAGGCTATCTCCAACGCCCGTCGATGACGGACCGTGGCGCCTCCCCGCGCTCCTGTGCGAGCGACGGATAGTCGGTATATCCTCGCTCGCCGCCTCCATAGAACGTGGACGGATCCGGCGAATTGAGCGGAGCGTGCGACCGGAAGCGTTCCGGCAGGTCGGGATTGGCGATGAACAGGCGTCCGAAGGCGATCAGGTCCGCGTTGCCGTCCTCGAGCCATCTTTCGGCACTGCCGGCGTCGAAGCCCCCCGCGACCATCAGCACACCGCGATAAGTGCGCCGTATCATCTCGTTCATGCGTGTCGCGCGCTCCATGAAAGCAACATCCTCACCGGTCGCCGCGAGCGTGGGATTGACGATGTGCAAATAAGCCAGCCCGTATTGGTTGAGCTTCTCGATGACGTAAGAAAAGGTCGCCTCGGCATCGTCGTCATGCATGTCGTTGAAGGTGCCGAGAGGCGAGAGCCGTACGCCGACCTTTTCCGGCCCCCACACTTCGCAAACCGTTTCGATCACCTCGAACAGCAGCTTGGCCCGACGCTCGCTCGATCCGCCGTATTCGTCCGTGCGGCGGTTCGTGCCGGACAACAGAAACTGATCGAGCAGATACCCGTTTGCTCCGTGCACTTCGACGCCGTCCATACCGGCCGCCTTCGCGTTTCGCGCACCCCGGAAGTATTGGCGCACGAGATACGGCATCTCTTCACCCTGCAGCGCGCGAGGCGCGATGCAGGGCGCGAGGACGCCTTCGCCGCGCTCGTTCTCGATGAAGGCCTCCGCTTCTGGCCGGATCGCGGACGGCGCAACGGGCAGCATTTCGTCGGGTTGCAAGGAGGGATGCGATATACGTCCGACGTGCCATAGCTGCATGAACATCAAGCCACCCGCCTCGTGCACGGTGTCCGCCACGAGCCGCCAGCCCTGGACCTGCTCGCGACTATGAATTCCAGGCGTCCATGCGTAGCCCTGCCCTTGCATCGACACCTGCGTCGCCTCGCTGATGATGAGCGCGGCCGCTGCGCGCTGCGCGTAATAGCAGGCGTTGAGCTGCGACGGGATGTTGCCTGGCTGGCTCGCACGCGAACGCGTCAGCGGCGCCATGACGACACGATGACGCAGGTTGTATGGTCCCACCTTCAGGGGTTCGAAGAGCTTGCGCAGCGGGCTTTGTTCCTCGTGCTGCCCGGCTTCCCCGGGCGCGATTTCCGTATCAGGCATAAATTCCCTCCTTGTGGTTTCGACCGGGACCGAAAAGCACCGCATAGCCGCTTAGCCGCTTAGCCGCGTCGGTGTCGATCGCATCGGCGGAATCCCGGTTTCCGCCCAGTCTAGCCATGACCCGGTTGCGCTTCTTTCCAGTTTCTGCCCGGACATGTCAGGATCCTGCGCTCACCCGGCGCATCGCTCCATCGGCTTCGACGCGGCCCGTCATGCGCTTGGCTCCGGGATTCGTCAAACGGGGGCAAAGTCAAAGTGTCGGAATCATTGTTCTGATCAACCTCAGGCAGTATCCACTTCGCGATACTCGTATCGCTCTGATCTGATCGCGTGCGCGCCAGTCCCGCGGTCATTGTTTTGCTCGCAGTTTCGCCAAATGAATCAGCTACCGACGTTCCGGTGGGCAAGTCGGAATGCGCGCGGCGTCGCACCGGTGTACCGATGAAACACTTCGGTGAAGTGCTGCTGGGTCTGAAACCCCGCGCGCGCGCCAACGTCGACGAGCGGAATGGTCTCCTCGCACAACATCGTCCTCGCAAATTTCACCCGTTCGAGGGTCACGTACAGATGGGGCGGCGTACCTGTCGCCGTTTTGAAAACACGCGCGAAGTTTGATGCACTCATGTGCACCAGCACTGCGAGTTGCTCGACCAGAATGGTTTCGGCTATGTGCTCATGAACGAAAGCTTCAATGCGAGTCAGCAGTTGACGCGTAAGAGGCATGTCCGGCTCGGCCGCACCAGCACAGTGCCCGCGGCGCAGAGCGATGTGCACCGAGATGACATCTGCAAAAGCGTCGGCGCAGGCCGCGTCGATCAAATCCGCATGATGCAAGGCAGCCAGGGTGTCCGCCGCCTCGCGCAGGAATGGATCCCAGGACCTGGACCATTTCGGGACCGCGTCAAACGCTTCTTGCGAGACTTGCCCAAGTACGCCCGCTTTGAGTGCGATAACCCATCCTGAGGGATCGCCGTCAGCGACTGTGGCCAACTGCGCCCCCGCCGGAATAACTGCGACGAATGGTGCACCTATCAGGATGACATGACTCGTTCCGAGGTCGTCGCAGCCCGCAGCCTGCACAACGGTGCCACCTGTCGGCATGACGAGCCGAAGTCCCTGCACCAGATGCAGGCCGCCATCGGCGACAGCAACGTTCATTGCCTGGCAGCGTAACCCGTGTTTCGGGGTCGATCCTGTTTCTTGCTTCATGGTGAGCAGAGGTTTCCTCCTCGTCTCGTCGCATGCCTAAGTTTACGTCGAATTCAGGGCTGCTTAAGGCGGATTCGTAATATGGGCCCAGGCAATTCCGACCACGTTGACGGCGTTGCTGCCAAGCTAAATTGCCGGACAACCTGGGGCGACGCTCGACACGCTATTAGCCGGGACTCAACGCAACCCAGGGTTCCTGAAGGCTTTCTGCAAGCTGACGCTTACGCCGGATATTGCGCAGCGTCAGCAAGCAGTCAGGTTCGTCGTATGCACCGCACTCGTGTCCGCGATCCGGGAACATCGACTGGACGTTGCTGCGGTAAAGCTTCGCGCTCGAATGGAGCCTGCCGATCATCGCGATCACGACCCGGTATGCGGGCTCAGAGATGAATTGCCGCTTCAACCTGTCGCACGCGACGTGCGTTGCACCGGCGCTGGTTAAGAACGTCGCTCGAAGAGCAGGCGACAAGCGTGCGACATGAAGAATAGTCACGCGCGGTGGCGCACTAAACGGCGCTGCCCGTGGAGCGAACGTGCCGCGCGTCAAATGCATCGATCACGGACGATCGAGGACAGATATCAGTGATGCTCGCTGTAGTCGGACCTTGGCTTAGGTGTCGCGCGCACCTTTGTGTATTGAAACTCGGGCAGCGCCTTGATCGCATCTTTCGTCGCACCGGCAAGCACCAGTTTGCCATCGGAAAAATCGAGCTGCTCGATCGGGATGGCCACGTCGTGATGTGACACCCCCAAAAACTGATTTGCGGCGACGATTGCAAACGATACCGATCGGTCCGGTGCCACGATAATGTCATGAATGACACCGACACGCTCACCCTTCTCGTTGAAGACCGGCTTGTCCATGATCGACTTTCTCACGCTCCAGCCCGCCACGATCGCGGCCGACTCTTCCACGCTGACACCAAGCGGCTGGGCGCCGGCCACCTGGGCGCGCGCGTCTGGAGCAAGTGCGAGCGACGACGCAAGCAAGCATATAAGCAGATTCGCTTTCATGAGATTCCCTTCGTTCTGACGTTGACGGTACGACACCGGGCCAGCGATGATCGGGCTAACGCCAGACCGTGCGCGGCGTAAATTCATGTTAGAACGCCTCACGGCGAGGCGCTATAAAAAAGCGGCGATGGATCGGGTTATTTTGATGCGTCTGGAATGCCAGTCTGGATGCCATTCAGCACGCGCACTGAATGAACGCAGAATCGCGAAACGCATGGCAGAAACGCGAAAGAATCGCAGATGCGTAGAGCCTAGACTATAGCTGATCACCTGACGGTACAGCTTGGAGTCCCACATGGATGAACTGCTTGGACGCGCTTGGTGGATGCTCATTCTGCGTGGCACGGTTGCGCTGCTGTTCGGCATTCTGGCGCTATTCTGGCCTGGTCTCACTCTGCTACTGCTTATCACCCTCTTCAGCGCCTATGCAATCGCCGGCGGCATTGTCGCGATCGGTGCGGCCATCCGCTACCGCGCAACGCACGGCGGCTGGTGGGTGCCCTTGCTGCTCGGGATCTGCAGCATCGGCGCCGGTGCGATAGCGATCCTGGTGCCGGGCATTACCGCGCTCGTGCTGGTCGCCGTGATCGGCGCAAACGCGATTCTCACCGGCGTTTTCGATCTGATCGCAGCAACGCGGCTGCACAGGCGCCTGCGCAATGCGTGGATGCTGGTGCTGACCGGAGTGCTGTCCGTCATGTTCGGTATTTTCGTGCTGCTCTTTCCGGGCGCCGGCGCATTAGCGCTCGTGTGGCTGATCGGCGTGTACGCGTTGTTCACGGGAGCACTGCTGTTCGTACTCGGCATCACTGCGCGTGCCTGGCACCACGGCGGCCCGATCGACGAGCCACACGCACCGCTGCATCCGTAAGCACACCGCTCACGGGCACTCGCGGGTTACAGGATCAAGCCCGCGGCCAGACCCGCGCCGCTCGCATCCGGAGGTCGAATGGACCACCCGTCATCTCAAGTGGTCCAACCTCAGGCCTGGCACTGGCGTATCTCACGTAAGGAGAATCACATGCCTCTGGATCTCGACAAATGGAATCCGTTCCGGTTCTTACGCTCGCACCCCGCGCAACAAAGCGCATCCAGCCGCGCCGATGCGTCGCGCACCGGTCAGCAAAACGCCCCGCAAAACGGGCAACCGTCGGGCGGCACGCAAACGGGTAACGGGGCACCGATGGCGGCTGCTGCACCGGTACCCCTTGCGCCCGCCAGTTGGCCGCTACCTGATCCGATTCATCTGTTCGCCGAATTGATCCGCGATCCGTTCGGCGGCCGCGGGCCACTTGGAAGCTGGTTCGGCGACTTCAGCGCGAGCGAGTTTCAACCGCGAATCGACGTCACGGACGAAGGTGATGCGCTGCGTATCGTCGCCGAATTGCCGGGCATGACCCGCGACGACATCGAACTCGAAGTGATTGACGACATGCTGATCGTCAGCGGCGACAAGCGCTTCGAATCGACCAGCGAAGAACAGGGATGCTATCGGGTCGAGCGGTCGTTTGGACACTTTCAGCGCGCGGTGCCGCTGCCCGCGGGCATCGATCTCGACCGGGCAGAAGCCAGATTTGAAAACGGCATGCTGACGCTGCGCGTGCCCAAAGCGACCGGAGAACCGTCAGTGAAGCGGCGGATCGAGATCAAATAGCACCGTCCTAACTCCGCGCTCGAGCCTACCGTGAAACAACTCGTCCGCTTCCGCAGTCCGGGTGATTAGGCTCACGCCGCAAGCGGACGTTATGCCACGTTTCGAGTGCAGCGAGCCCAGCGCGCAAACACGGCGACCTCGGCATAAGCAGCGGAACAGATATTTCCACCCACCCATTACCCGCCCCGGGAAGCAATGCCCTCGCGGACGAAAAAAGGAGTTCATCATGGCCGAGTGCAGTGTTTGTGGAAAGCCCGCTACCTCGCAGATCACGATTACCGAAAACGGCCAACGTCGTCAGCTGATGCTGTGCGATGAGCACTACATGGAGTTCATGGCACGCAATCAGCGCCGCCTGTCGCCGCTCGAATCCCTCTTTCACGGGGGACTGTTCGACAGTCTGTTCGATGACATGTGGCCACAGATGGAAAGCGGCCGCGGCAGCCGGTCACGCATCGGACGCGCGCCTGGACAATCGGGTGGCGCGGGTCAGGGCACAGGCGCCGGTAACGGGCAAACGGGCGAATCAGCGGGCGCACTGCCCGGCGGCCGCCCACGCCGACATCGCCGGGCCCGTGAAGCGGTGGACCTGCAGACGTACCTGAGCCAGAGCGGTCTGGACCGCCTGCAGGCCGCGGCGCAGGCAGCGGTCGAATATGGCAAGAACGAAGTCGATACGGAACACCTGTTGCTAGCGCTCACCGATAACAACGTGGTGCAGGAAATCCTGCGTGAATTCAAGCTCGATCCCGAAGAGATCAGGAAAACCATCGATCAGACCGCGCCGCGCGGCACCCGCAAGGAGCCGGCTGACAACGAGCAGATCGGCGTGTCGCCACGCGCCAAGAGTACGCTGGAAAATGCGTTGAAGTCGTCGCTCGAACTGGGTCACAGCTATGTCGGACCAGAGCACATTCTGATTGGGCTCGTCGAGGAAGAAGACGGCTTTGCCGGTGAATTGCTGCGCAAGCTCGGACTGTCGCCGCAATCGCTGCGGCAAAAGGCCGTCAAGGTGGTCGGCAAGGGCGCCGAAGACGGCAAGATGGAGGACCGCTCCACCACGCCCACGCTCGATAAGTACGCGCGCGATCTCAGCGCGCTTGCGCGTCAAAGCAAGCTCGACCCGGTGATCGGCCGTGACAGGGAAATCGAAACCACCATTGAAGTGCTCGCGCGGCGGCGCAAGAACAATCCGGTGCTGATTGGCGAACCCGGTGTCGGCAAGACCGCTATCGTCGAGGGCCTCGCGCAACGCATTGCTCAGGACCAGGTGCCGGAAGTGCTGCGCGGCAAGCGCGTCGTCGAACTGAATATCAATAGCGTCGTGGCAGGTGCGAAGTATCGTGGCGAGTTCGAGGAACGTGTCAAGCAGGTGCTGGATGAGATCATCGAGAACCAGGACCGTCTGGTGGTGTTCATCGATGAACTGCATACGATTGTCGGCGCCGGCCAGGGCGGCGGCGAAGGCGGCCTCGATATCGGCAATGTCTTCAAGCCCGCGCTCGCTCGCGGTGAACTGCACCTCGTGGGTGCGACCACGTTGAACGAATACCAGAAGTACATTGAAAAAGACTCGGCATTGGAGCGGCGTTTTCAGCCCGTCATGGTGCCTGAACCCAGCGTCGAGGAAACGATCGAGATTCTGCGAGGCCTGCGTGACCGGCTGGAAGCGCATCACAAGGTGAAAATCAGTGAAGAGGCGATCGCTGCCGCGGCAAGACTATCGGACCGCTACATCGCCGCGCGTTTTTTACCCGATAAGGCAATCGACTTGCTCGATCAGGCCGCCGCCCGCGTGCGCATTTCATCGAATTCGCGTCCGCAGCCATTGCACGACATCGAGGCGAGCATCCGCCGCATCAGGCAGGAACAGGACTCAGCCAGCGCTGCAAAGCAATTCGATAAAGCCAAGGAGCTGGAAGAGCGGCTCGTCGCGGAACAGAAACGGTTGCATGAAACGACTGAAACGTGGAAGAAGGAACGCGGCACCCACTCGCAGGAAGTAACGGCGGAAGACATTGCGCAGATCGTTTCGTCGCTCACGGGCGTACCGGTATCCGAACTGACTGCCGAAGACCGGGAAAAACTGTTGCGGCTGGAAGACCGCCTGAAGGAACGCGTGGTCGGCCAGGATGCGGCCGTCTCCGCGGTCGCCAAAGCGGTGCGGCTTTCGCGCGCCGGTTTGACGGAGGCCGGCAAGCCGACCGCGAGTTTCCTCTTTCTGGGACCTACGGGTGTGGGGAAAACCGAACTCGCGAAGGCGCTGGCCGCTTCGGTGTTCGGCGACGAAAACGCGCTGGTACGCATCGACATGAGCGAGTATTCCGAGCGTCATACGGTGGCGCGGCTGGTTGGCGCGCCACCCGGATATGTCGGCTACGAAGAAGGCGGACAACTCACCGAGCGCGTGCGGCGCAGGCCATATTGCGTGGTGCTGCTCGACGAGATCGAAAAGGCGCACTCAGAAGTGCATAACCTCCTGCTGCAGTTGTTCGACGAAGGGCGGCTCACCGACGGCAAGGGACGTCTGGTCGATTTCACCAATACGATCATCATCGCGACCAGCAACATAGGCTCACAACTGATCCAGGACAACATGAAGACCGACTCGAAGCAGCTCGACTATCCTGAGTTGCGCGACCGGTTGATGGAGATCCTGCGGCACCATTTCAGGCCGGAGTTTCTCAATCGCGTCGACGAGGTGGTCGTGTTTCGTGCGCTCGGCAAGGAGCAGATTCGCACCATCGTCGATCTGCAACTTGCGCGCGTACGGCGTACGGCGCTGGCCCAAGGCATTGACCTTTCGTTCGACGACGGGTTGCGCGATCACCTGGCGCAGATCGGCTATGACCCCGAGTTCGGCGCGCGGATGCTCAAGCGCAAGATCCGCCTCGAAGTGGAATCGCAACTCGCCGATGCGCTGTTGGGAGGCGACGTGCGCGACGGCGACAAGGTCACAATGACCTACGACCCGGGTACGCACTCTGTGCGCGTGCAGAAAGGAGCATCGCTGACAACAGAAGCGCCCAGCGAGACGTCGGAGCCGGCGCATGCGTGACGCCGGCATGGTGAAGAACGCGGCGCCGCCCGCACGTGCGGGGCGGCGCCGTCAGGATTCGAGTTCACCGGCGACGATCTCGTCGCGATAGCACCAGATCCACGTTTCGCCGGGCTCGATTGAACGCACCAGCGGATGGCCGGTCGCGTGAAAATGCCTGCTTGCATGCCGGTTGGGCGACGAATCGCAACAGCCGACGTATCCACACGAAAGACAGAGCCTCAAATGCACCCACGGCTGGCCAAGCTTCACGCAGTCCTCGCAATAGTTTATGGACGTGTGGAGAATGCGGGCCGCGCCCAGGTGCGTGCAACCAGGGGTCATCATCGTACTCCTCGGACAGGTGCGCGCAGACGTGCGCGGATCAAGATTGCGCTTGCACTCAGGCGCTATTCAGATAGCGATGCACCAGCGCCACAGCCATGGCGCCCTCGCCGACTCCCGACGCCACGCGCTTGATCGACGCGTGGCGGACATCGCCCGCGGCGAATACGCCAGGCACAGAGGTTTCCAGATGCAGCGGCGCGCGTTCGAGCGGCCACTTCAGATTCGCCCGATAATCCTGCAGGTCTGGACCGGTCACGAGATAGCCGCCTTCATCGCGCACGACGCCAACCTCCTGCGCCCATTCGGTCTGCGGCACACCGCCAATGCAGACGAAAAGCCAGTTCGTTCTTATCGTGCGTTGCCGGCCGGTGCGCAGATCGGTCAGCGTGATCTCCTGCAACACGTCACTGCCTGCGAGCGCGGTAACTTCCGTGCACGTGCGCACTTCAATGTTCGGCGCCGACGTGATGCGATCCACCAGGTATTGGGACAACGTGTTCTTAAGCGATGCGTCACGCACCAGCATATAGACGCGGTTGGCGGACTGCGAAAAATGCATGGCTGCCTGTCCCGCCGAATTGCCGCCGCCCACCACATAGACGTCTTCGCCCTGGATCAGTGCGGCCTCGCTCGCGCCGGCGCCGTAATAGAGGCCGGCGCCGAGAAAACGCTCTTCATCCGCCAGGCCTAGCGTGCGATAAGCGACGCCGGTCGCGCAGATAGACGTGCGCGCCGTGATACGTGTGCCGTCTTCCAGATACACGATGCCCTGCCCGGGCAGAAATTCCGCGCGCACGCCGGCGCGAGCCAGCAGGATTTCGGCGCCGAACTTGACTGCCTGGGCGCGCGCCCGTTCAGCGAGCTCCGCGCCGCTCACGCCCTGCGGAAAGCCCAGATAGTTCTCGATTTTCGAACTGCTGCCGGCCTGGCCACCCAGTGCCAGACGCTCCACCAGTACGGTGTGCAGCCCCTCCGATGCACCGTACACCGCCGCGCTCAGCCCTGCCGGTCCAGCGCCGTAAATCGCCAGATCGTAGGCCTCACGGGATGGACTCGCAAACCAGCCGAGCTTCTCTGTGATTTGCCGGACGGTGGGACATTCGAGCCGCGTTCCGTCGTGGAAAACGCAGACCGGCAGGCGCGAATCGGAAAGGTGCTGCACGTGCGCCAGTTCCTTCGCCTCCTTATCGCTGCCCAGCTCGATCCATTCGAACGGTATGTCGCAGCGATGCAGGAAGTCGCGTATCGCGTAGCCATTTGCGCTGCGCATGCGTCCATAGATCCTGACCATGAATATGCTATCCGCCATTGAGGAGGTTCAGAACAGTCTTTCGTTTCTCGCGCTTCACAAGCAGGCGGCCGCGCAGGGATAACGGCGGGAGACCGTATGCGTTCTGCGCCGGCTGTACCACGATCTCGTAGCCTCGATGTTCAAACACGTGCGTTTGCATGACCCGCTCCGGTTTCGTATCAAGGCGTCAATCGGGAAGCACGAACTCGGTACGCATGTCTTCGATCACCTTCTGGAGATGATGTGCGCAATCCGCGCCGGGGTCATTGAGCGGCACTATGTTCCAGTTGCGGCCGGATGCGTCCGGCGGATGCCGCTCCGGCAGCGGTATGCGCATGCGCAGAACGCCCGGCGTGTCAGCGGCGACTTTCGCCATGCGGTTCTGCAGTTCATCGCGAATTTGCTCAGCGCTTCGAACGGTCTTCGGCATCGGTCTGCCTCCCTCGGTCGCTCGTCCGGATCGTGACTGAACGGCGCATGCGTTCCTCTTGCACAAGCATGCGCCAACGATGCTTTAAGTCTAGTCGCTAATCCAGATTTGTTTGGACAATCGGTCGCTTCCGCGGACTGCATCACGGGAGGGCGCGCCGCGAGGCATCGGTCGTATGAACGATTGATGACCGTGACCGGCCGGCGCATCCTGAGCGGGTCTGGGTGCGAGCGGTTAGTGACGTTGTCCCCGATGCGCGCTGCCCAAATGGCGTCTTCCATATTGCGCTCGTCGGGGTACAGTGCATGGAACTGCTGCTTCGGGCAACTTGCCGCGAAGAACCCGCGCAAACGCGTAGGGCCGTAGCGTATGTGCGTCACGCGCCCGTCGAATGAACTGGGCACGGTGCATGTGCAATCGATGCACACGCACGGTGCGTACGCGGCGCAGCAACGGCCGCCCGGGAGCTAATCATGGAAACGAAGAAAAGCTGGCTGCGCAAGGACCTCGATGCGTTGCGTCTGCAGTGGGACATGCTCACCTTTTATGAACGATTCGAGCAGCTTGTCGCGCATGTGCTGAGCGTCGTGATTTCCGTCATCACCCTGGTGTCGCTCTGGCAATTGATCCGCGCGGTGATTGCATTGCTGGTTGCGGACGCGCTGAACCCGCTGGATCACGCGGTGTATCAGACCATCTTCGGCATGGTCATGACGCTGCTGATCGCTATGGAATTCAAACATTCGATTACGCGCGTGATGGCGCGGCGCGATCACATCGTGCAGGTCAAAACGGTGCTTCTGGTTGCACTGCTGGCTATTGCCCGCAAATTCATCATTCTCGATCCCGCCAGTGCGCCCGCCCAGATCGCGGCGCTTGCGTTTGCGCTGGTGGCGCTGGGGAGCGTCTACTGGCTGATGCGGCAGCGTGATGACCCGGCCGACGCGACAGCCGCCGAGCGAGCGGAGCGCGATCGCGTGGCCCTGGCGCAGCGACAGCAAGGGGTACGGCCCGGCGAAGGCGGGCAGCGCGACACGTGACCCGACTCGCCATGCCCGTCACGTAATGACAGCGTACGCGTCGGGGTAGCGGACGGCGAAAACGTGTCGGATCTCTGCGCCCCCGCTGCGCGGCTTTCAGATGTGAAGGCATCGCAGCATTGCGCAAAAACCGCGCAGACCCAGGGAAGAAAATCCGCCCCGCGCGCCCTACCGTTGGCGGATGCGTGCGGTGCAAGGCATAGCCCGCGCGCGTTCGTCCGTCAACGAACCGCCAAGGAGCAGCGATGAGAACCGACGAAGACATCAAACGCGATGTGGAGTACGAACTGAAGTGGGATCCGGACATTGATGCATCAGATATCGGAGTTGCGGTCAAGGACGGCGCGGTCACCTTGTCCGGTTTCGCGCGCAGCTTCCGGCAAAGGCGAAAGGCCGAGGAGGACGCGACGCGTGTGCGCGGCGTGAAGGGAGTCGCAAACGATATCGAGGTTCGCTTGCCTCTGATCAACAAGCGGCCCGATCCGGAGATCGTGCGCGAGATCATTGCCCAACTGAAGGCCGAGCTGCCTTATGCGTCGGACGACATCAAGGCAATCGTGAGGGACGGACTTGTGACGCTGAAGGGCGAAGTCGAATGGGACTACCAGCGCCGCCGCGCCGCCGACACGGCGCTGCGGGTGAGCGGCGTAACCGGCCTCGCGAACGAGATCGAGGTCAAGCCGAAGATCAAGCCCGACGACCTCAAGCGCAAGATCGACGACGCGTTCAAGCGCAACGCGGAGGTCGACGCACAGCACATCACGGTCGAGGCCGAAGGCAATAAGGTCGTCCTGCGCGGCAAGGTCCGCTCATGGGCCGAGCGCGAGGAGGCCGAGCGGGTGGCATGGCTTGCCCCGGGTGTGATGCAGGTCGACAACCGGATCACCGTCGATTACTGACGGGCTGGGGCTGCAGACTTTCGTGTCCGCCCGTAGCGCTAATGCAGTGCAACATAGTTTGGAGCAATTTGTGGATGTCAACCCACCCCCTCCGAATTGGCACACAAACGGGATACGAACATTCTCTGCAGCCAAAGTGCGGCATCTAATTCGGACTATGATCTCGCAAACGCAAAGTTTGGCGAATCGCAGCTGAGAACGGATGCCAGCCGGCGTAATTTAAGGGACCCAACAGATGGTCGCCGCGCCGCACTACGACGCAACGGATCAGTATTTCTCATTCAATCCGCGCGCGGATTATCTGTGGTTAGACTGCAGCCAGTCGCTGATACGGGCTCTCTGGGCTGCGTCGAGACTGTTAGCGTAAAGCCGGCAGCGACTCAAAAACCGAGTCGCGCTGGCGATCGACTCCCCCGCCAATTCTTCTAACCAATAGTCGATTTGCCGGTCAACGAACGCGCTCTTCTCCTCCAATAGCGTCAACATGTATTGCTTTACCGCGGGATCCAGTTCTCCCGGCAATCGCCCCCTCGGGCCGCACCGCGCAACAGCAATCAACGCTTTGCACGTGACTCGCTCAGGGGGAAGCTTCGCAACAACAACCTCGCGCGCCACATCGAGGCTCCTCCGGAGTTCGCGGCGGTCTGCATCGCTTCGCCCTCTCGAACCCCGATTTCGAGAATTGAAATCCTGAAGCCATCCGTTGTCGTGTATTTTCAACTTAGCGTACAGCTTTAGATTGCGCTGCCGCGCGACGCGTAATCTTCTCTCTGCTGGAGCAGATTCAACACAAGCACGCCATTCCGCGCGGAGAGCCATGCGACAAGATTTGGACAGTGGGATTGCTTCCAGCAAATGCGCCCTCATCCAGTATCCTGCCGCACCGTTGGCGATTCCAATTTTCTTTCCGGCGGCAATCGCGGTCATCCCCCCGCGAACAAGCTTTCTAAAAGCAGTCTCGTACCGAGGTCCAAACCGGATCACTCTATGGTCGTAAAGCTTCCGGTCGCTGTCGATCCTGAAGGTGATCGATATGCCGCACGTGCAGTCCGCGATGTATCTCCCGCTCGTCTTGCCAAACCGCATATCGCCGAAACCATCTGCATCGCGGTGCAGCTTGCCCGAGCAAATCAAAGGTTCATTCAACGCTACTGGCCTCTGTTCGACACACGGATAGGAAGCACCCACATAGCAAGCCCAATATGACAGCATGGACTGAAGAGCCAACGTCTTGAACGGATGATGCGCTTGCGCATTTCGAAATTCAGGACTCAGTATCCGGCGTATGCAAGCATCGTCAAAGCCTGTTACCGCACAAAACTGATCACCAAAATAGCTACTACATGCTTCTACCAGAGCATCCCTTCTAATGAAACCCGTTCTCGACAGAAGGCCAGCCTCTTTCAGCAAATCGCGGTATGGAAAATTTTTGACGTTCGAGCTAGGAGACGTAAGTTCGTGCGCGCTTCGCCTCGCGACATCAGCCATCGCCTGCAATTGAATCCCCTTCACTTTTTCAAACGTAGGCCTGTCTTTTGAGGAAGACGAGGTCGCAAGGCTGCCTGAACGATACGGATATATCGTGTCCGTACCAGCTATCAGACGCAGCAATCCGCCGTGCCTCGGACAAACGTAAACACCAGCCAATTGTTGATCGACACGATAGTGAGACTCGATGCCAGCATCACGACACTCAGCCTCGCATTCATCGCAATATCGCAATCCCTTAATCTTTTCTCGCCTTAACGATTGACGAACGATTCCCTCCGTCACGCAACTATGGCCCGACAACATTTCTTCCAACGTTGCAACGCGCAAGTCTTCGCTCGCCAATGCCATCAGATAATTGTAGGGGGTGTGTCGGTAAGCGATCTCCTCCGCGGAGAGTCCTATGTATGCTGACGTTTGCTGTGAAAAACATCTAAGACCCTTGGCGAGGCTCGTCCTGGTATGTCCATCAGGTAAACCGAATAGAACAGGCAAGACGGGATATAGAAATCGCAATCCCACTTCGTCGGCGTATCGGCAAATACCGCTGTAGATTGTTTCACACTCAAAGAACTTCTTCAAAGCCACGGCCATAGTTCCTCCTCCGCTCATACAAGCGATCGTCTAAAAATATTGACCTGATTTTCACATCATCGGCCCGATCCTTCGCCGCCGGTGAGCGACCACTTTGTATGACCGGCATGGCGATGCCCGTCAGTCCATCTACCCAAGCGATGCATATAGTCTTTGCGAGATTCGACGTGAACACTGAGAAAATTGTTGCACATTGGCAGTTTGCAAAGCTGATTTCTGGTCCCTTTCGGAACACCGGACAGCATCAAGATACTGATTTTGCTTACCCATCTCGGAGGCTCGGTAGCCCTGAGCGTTTCCCATGCCTTCTTCATTGAAATCACATATGCCGCATCGCGCGTGGGCCAGTTGATACGCTCTGATTTTGACGTGCACTGCGTCAGGCCACACTGCTGCAACCACTTCCGGTCATATTGCAGAAGTCGCCGGTAAAGTGGCCGATGCTGCTTCCTGCACAAACTGACGACGGTGCCGGGCGTGGTGGCGAGAGCAACCGTCCATTCAGCGCGCCACGCCTCGATGTCGTCATATGAAGCGTAGCCACCCTTGGCCTGAGTGCCCGATGCAAAACGCCTTACGGTCATGATGCTTACATCCAGTCGCTCTGCAACCAACCTACAAGATTCCCCCAGTTCAAGTAGTTGTCTGGCTTCGCTGCGATATTGCTCCCCAAAGCTAGAAATGCGACGTACGAACGCGTGCCCATCCCGCACATCAAACGTAAAATGCGTTCCGCAGACACACGCCGCGCGTCCACTTTTGAGGTCAGTGTCGAACTTAACGCGCCCTTCGAAGCTCGAATTCACATGCTTGCCGAACCTGGCCGGACATCGCATGACTGCGCGTTCCAATACACTGTTTTCTGTGTGCTCGACGGACTGAATAAAAACCTCCAGTAACACGTGCGAAACCGTCGGCGCAACGGCCTGCCCTTCACAGACCAGCGGAACCACCCAATCACGCGTTTTCTGCCCATCTCGAAACAACCCGGCCCAACTTAGATAACCTGTTCCATAGAAATCAACCAGATCTTGGGAGAGCCTGTCCACATGTATAGAGGTGCCTCTCCACGAATAACCCGCCTCCTTGAGCCGCTCCCTGTACACATCCTGTTTTTGAAAAAACCCAGCCTCTCCGACGCGTCCGCGCAATATCTCCTCCGAAAAACTGGCAACTCGAATGAGCCGCTTCGTCTTCTCCATATCCAATACGCCAATACCGATCGAGCGCCCCCCTTCGCAACGGCCATTAAAATCTCCCCCACTATCGAAAGGTGAGCCCGTCGCGACTCGAGATATCAACAAAGGTACTCGGTGAGAGGCGCAATATGCGACGCCGGGAAGTTGCTGCGATCTTCGGAAAAATGGACGATATCCCGCCCTCGCGTCATCCGATGCGCACGTGGGACAGTACCGGAAAGCGTCCAGCCGGATGAACCTCCCGAAGCCCAGACCTCGCCTGTTTCTCACCCCTGCCACCTGGCTTTTCATCGCTGAGCGCACCTCTTCCGCCACCTTCGCCGAGCAACTTGCCGTGTGATAGGGATAGTTTGTGTGGCAGCGTGCAATCTCGTCAGAGCTCAGTTGCCAATAGTCGGCGGTCTCCTCCGCAAGCCTGTCCAGTCCGCCAGCCATATCAAAAAGGGAAGTGGCACAATAGCCGAGCACACGACGCAAAAAAGCGTCCTGATGCTCAATGCGTTCGTCGCTGACATACTCCGCAAAGACACTGACGAGAAGCTCATCTTCTCGTGGCCTTCTCAATGCGATAGCCATAGTCATCTCTCCGATCGACAAGGGGTACTGAGATCAGATAGATCAAGACTGCTCCCGACATCCGTTCCCCCATCACCCTCAATCAGCCAATAACCGATGCTTCCTCACCCGACGTGCTGGACGACTTGCGTGACAACGCTGAAGACTTCGTGCCATAGTACTTGACGCAAACTTCGTGAATTAGTTGTTCGCGAGATGCATTCGGGTGGTGTTTCTGCACAAGCGCAGTCATCGACGATGCCGTCTCCCTGGGAATGCCGATAAGCATCAGGGACGAAACTGCATCGAGGCTAGTCTCCAACCTGTCATGTCGAATTGACTCATCGTAGAACAGGTTATGCTGCATTTCTGTCTTCATCTCGGCAACGACATCTTTCAACGTATCGCCCAGCACATCGTCATATTTCATCATTGCCACTTTCTTGCCCGAACGAATGGCGCGTATGATCGGTTTCAGGGAAGACATCTTCTCGTCAAACACCCGCACAAACATGCGTGCCGAGAGGCGTTCCTCGCCAGACGCAATGGCTGCATATTGCGCAAGCTGGAACAGTGGAACTGCCAATCCCGCGAGCCCCTGAGTCAGTCCCCATAGGCACTTTCGCTCAGCTGCCGATAGCGGCGCCGCTTTAGATAGCCATTGATATTTCGACAGCTCCTTACAGAACCGATCCCAATCCCTCTCATTGGTAATCCCCTTCCAGTTGATTACCCCCCCGCTGCTTGCTCGCCGCGCCAATCGCAGTGTCCGACGGAAAAGACGCTCCGCGCGGGGTGTCCCTGCGACAAGGACCGGAACCTGAACGACGTTTGTGAAGTTGACGAAGAAATCGAAGAGCGGGTCGTGCGATGCCACTGCATAGAGTGCGTTCTGGATTTCGTCGAGTACGATCAGTCCCGTAAAATGTCTTCGCGCAACGCGATGGACCTTGTTGGCGAAATCGGCAACCGTTGCGCGACTGCCAACTTCTTTCTCATAGTGCGTTCCGAGAAGGTCATCGTAGGTTGCGAGCAGAAGCCGGAGCGTGTCCTTCAGGCTCGCGCTTCTTGGACAGTCAATCTTGATACGAACGACCTGCGTGATGCCGTATCTCGAGTGGTGAATCACCTTCGGCAGAAGCCTGAGCGCAGAATGCAGAACGGTAGTTTTTCCTGAGCCGGATATACCAAAGATCCCTGCGCAGTACGCATGGCTTCTCTCGTGGGGATAGACTGCCGTCAGTTGGCCGTCCGCCGAGACTCCATAACGTTCCTTGATCCCGTCAATTCCATTACTATGAATAGACTGCTGCGAGTAATGCTGCCTGATGAGTAAATGTACCGTCGAAACCACTTCAACCTGAGACGGCAACCCCACGATCAAATTTCCCAACCGCGCAACCGCATTTGTCCGGTACTCTTTTGACTTGCACCTCTCCTCCTCAGAGAATGGTATTGAAACGCTCAACTCGCGGACGATATCTTCGATGCGCCAGTACGGCCCTAGCGCAGAGATCAAGGGGTTGCTCGCATGCTCAGGAAGTAGATCACCCTCATAGTATTGAGCCTCGACTGCTTCGGTACACTGCTTTACCGGTTGAGGCGTCGTCTGAACCTCCGTCACGTTTGCTTCGGTACGCTTCATCATCACAACCTCCGTTAAAGGGACGTCGATGCGACATCGCCGCAAACCGTCCAGTCAAAAAGATTCAAAGACTACCGGCCGCCCTCCTTTTATAAATCGGACATCTTCTCAATGACATAGCGAATGCATACAGCGCGACTATTTCGAATCACACCTGGACGCACCACGCTCGCGCATGCATCCCTCAAAACAGCAACGCCCATTTCGGCTGTAACTTCAAGCACTTCCTCTACGAGTCAAACCTTGTCAAACAGGTCGCGCATCCTAGCCTCGATTTGCTCTGAAATAGCCACGAAATCTGAGCTATCTCTACCTTCCGACGAGTCAGTGGTGTCGGTGCCTGCACTCTGAGGATCAGTGCCACGATGCCCCTCCGCCCGAGGGCGCGCCGAACGGGTGAGGCTCCCTGTCACACGCCGGAATGGCTTGCTACGCTTTTCCGCTATTGACTCGTTACGATCCTTGCCACTCATGACAGCATCTTCTTGTTGAACGCTTACTGTGCCGGATGCACGATCTTGCGCTTCACTACGTTCGTTCATCTCACGTTCAGTCTTCACATCGGCGCGCTCACGCAACGTTTCGTTATCCATATTATTTATATCAGGATGCCTCAGGCCGGCTGCCTGCAATTCCGCTTTCGTCTGCTTCACTGACTGTTTGGCTAAAGCTGCGATGTTGTGCTCGGTTATCGCGAGGCTCTTCTGCATTTCGGCTTTGTGGCACCCGATGTTGGCTGCATTGATAGATCGATAGACTTCAAGTTCGTGGTAAGTTAAGCCTGCCATCCAGTCCGCCTCAGATTCTTGCAGAGGGCATGCGATCGGCTCTCCAAGACCCAGCAGGTTGATATTGCTAACGTCGGAGGAATCGGGAGTCACGTCAACGACCGTTTCTTTTCCTTCGGCGCGAAACATGGCCTGCCTCTCGATCAAAGACAGAGGGCACGCGTACATGACACGCCTGAACTTGATGCCGTTGGCTACGATGACCGCCTTCTCCGGGGCTATGACCTTCGAGCGGAACTCCGCGACATCAACCTTACGCCCACGTCCGTTGACTTTAACGCCGTAGTTCCAGAGGTTCAGTGGGGTCGCCGCTTCACCCGCTTCGACCATCTCGGGCGGAGTCGGATAGCTTGTCACCGCTCGGCTGTTGTAACCAAGTATCGCCATCACCACAATCAGAAGCAGTTGCCTGATGTCCAGCGCCGCGTCGAGAGCCGGGTGTACCCGGCCTCTTTCAAATGAATCCTTTTCGACTGCGCCCGGTACCAAAGACATCCACGTCGCCGGCAGAATACGAAATCGCACTTCCATGACACCTCGCATGTCGGGTCGATACGCAGCAGGATTCAATATCTCCACGCGATAGTCTCGATGGAGTGGCTGCGCCTTGTGCACGCTACTGATCTCACCCTGGTCACCATACAGTTCTTCGCAAAGGATCTCCGAAGGCCACTGACCTTCCGTGATGTCAAGTCCGAGCCTTTTACAGAATTCGACCTTGGAACTAATAGCATTGACGAGAGCCATCATTGCTCCGTTCCAGCAAGGAGGATCAAACGTCAGATGCACGCCCACAATCATACGGGAATAGTCGTCGACAACCAGATACAACGTCGGCCTGCGAAGCGCGATGCTGCGCATGACGCGAGAAACGGGATACACGTCGATGATCGTCGCATCAATATGGAATCGTTGACCGGGTCCACGCGTGTTCGAGAGTCGCCCAGTCAATGGCCGCTCATGCAGCAGATAGCGTCGAATTCCCACCTTGCGCACCCGACGATCTTTGTAAGAATAAGTTTGCGCAATGTAGTACTGCAGTTGCCTTGGCGTTATGCTGGCTCCTTCGACAAACTCCATGTCCACCAGCCTGCCGTCTGCATCAAAGACTTTTCGACGTGCAAACAAGGTCATGACCCAGCGGACTGCCGCCGCCATCGACTTAGACGCTCGAGCTCCCTTCCTGTACTCAGCAGTAAAATAGTAATCCGCCGTTATCGCCAGTATTTTTCGAACCTCCTCATCACGTGCGGGACCGCTCAAGCTTTTGCCGCGCGACTTCCGGCCGGGTTTAGATTTGAAATTCTTTACCTTTCCCTTCCCTCCACAGCAGTCATAGTCGTCTCCGGCGGCGGCAGGCGTCATGCCGCGCTGCCAGAAGCGCCGCAGCACGCGTCGAACTGTAGCCTCGGAATATCGATATATCGCGATAAAACGGTGAATCCGCTTCGCACGAGTCGACCGCTCAAGCAACGCCTCATGCTCATCACCATGGAGCGACGGCTCTGGTGGCACCTCGCCGTCAGTATGTCTATCGAACGTAAGCAACCGTCGGATGAGTACCCACCCCCGATACTTCTCGGGTTCCTCGACGCGTTCGAGGCTTTCCTTCGACCGCCGGTTCGGGACGTGTGTCGCGGCTCGGCGCCGCTCTGCAACGCTCACTGGCAGCTTCGAAATGATGTCAAGTGCATGCTCGTCTTCTACGTTGAACGACAGTCGTCTGATCACCTCGTCGGTTTTCAGTTTGAACGGGCTAGCACGATGCCTACTTTCCGGCTTCCCATGCTCGATATCAATAAGGTGCGTCCACCTCTGTCCGTCGCCCGTTTTCAAGATGATATAAATCGTGTTTCCATTGCGCTCCTTCAGTACATCTCCCGTTGCAATGGACGACGAACAGGTCGCCTTTTTCAGCATAGCAACCTCCTTTTCGATGTTTCAATTACGCATTACTTTTGAGTATCAACATCTACAGTTGAACGTTCACACGTAGATCTTCAACAATTGAAAGCACGGGATTTTTTGATTCAAGGTCGTAACTGATAATTCTCTTTGCCGCCAGTTGACGAAACGCTTGCGCGCCGGCACCGCTCTGCAGCGAAAACTGGCGCTCTACCGCCTCGCAGGCGTCAACAACACGAGCATCCATACACTTTCGCAGGCGTCGCAACAGCTCCCGTTGCGCGACCTCTTCGGTTTCCGACAGTTCCCGCCCCAGCATGTCATTCTCGGCTTTCAGTAACCAGCCGAGATTCTTGTGCCGTGCTGCATGCATCCCATGGGCTGTGAAGATCTCAAACCGCGCCCCCTCGCCTAGCCAATATTGTTCTTCTATTTTTTGCGTGGGCATCGTATCAGTCGTACCGAACCTCTCTGAGGATTTGACCGAAATGGCACGCTTGTAGAAGCGACCGTTCCGTTCACCTATCGCTACAAGGTCCGTGCTGAGTACAACTGGATCGCCCGTATCCAGATACCGCGGATGATCCACGCCCGCACGCGCAGCTGCCCGCAATGTCTTTTCTGGTTCGAGCATTACCTGGTCGTATACGATCAATATGCTTGGATCCCACCAGAGTTCGAGGAAACAAGCCTTTTCTCCATCCGACAGCAGATGTATAGCTCGCAGGCCAGTTTTCGAAGAAGTCAAACGCGTCTTGATACCGACGCCCGGCATATCGCGCGTCCCAATCCAGCGCTCATGCTTTCCTTCTCTCTTCGCAATCTCCTGCTCCTTCAATTTGCGCTCCATCGTGGTCCGACGCATGCGAACGGTCCTGCTAGTCATAACCAGACTCCTTCATATCTTCCGGCTGCAACCAGGCATCAACCTAGCCACGGCCGGACAGCAGCGGCCGTGCCATCGGCCTCCATGCAACCGACGTTTATCGTCCCCGCACTTAACAAGTCCAAATGGGGGAGATTGCAATTTGTCGCGCCTGCGAAAACAGCCCGTCACTCTGTAACGGGCAGAGCCAACTATCGCTTCCTCTCCGCCAGGAGGCGGCTGATGGCAAAGGGATTAAAGTAGGCTGCGGCGAACCTTTCGCGAAGTAGGCGTTCGTGGTCAGCACGCGTCTGGCTTGAAAAAGCAGCGCGCTTGGACAGCTCCGGAGCAAGTCTGAGTTCGGTCGCGTTGATAGTTTCGTCCTTCTGCCGGGCCTTCGTATGGCCACGCTCATCGCACATCGGCGCAGCCGTCTCAACCACATGCTCTTTCCGCGCGCGCCGGTAGGCCTTCAACGCGATGCAGGTGGTTCGCGGAAACAAGCGCGCCGGCACACTAACCTCGTAAGCAGGTTGCGCATTGGCAACGCCCAAAGTTGCTCGAACTGGAGATGCCTCTTCAATGGGATTGACGCCAGCGCGATGGAACGCATATTTGATGTCACGCCACTCTCTTGCGTTACAGTTGACTGCACAGATCACACGAGCTCTGTCAGCAAGTATCCCCGGAACTTCAGACGCAAGTCGGGGCGCGTTGTCGCTGATGACATCGATGCGGGCGATCTGATCGATGCCGACTGCCGTGGCATGCCCCTGCTGCCCATAGCTCGCTGAGCGTGCGCGACAGAACGCGTAGTTGTTCAACTTCTTCTGGGTATCGCAAACGCGAGAAGCCCACGGACTTTCTCGATGTGCGGCAGCCGCAAGACAAAGTGAGAGGCTCTCGCAAACCACCCTGATTCCAAGCGCGCGCAAATGAAACTTCAACAGATGGGCGTCCCCGTATCTACCATCGACGCTACAGATGATTGTCGCACCGGCATTTGCTAGCGTTGTCAGTTGCAATGCAATGGAACTCGGCGATGTAGGTCGCTGGTCGATTCCGTCAATGGCCACGAAGGCGAAGCGCCCAAAGGGCCGAAGATGCAGCGCCGCAATCACGCTACGAAGTCGGTCCCCCAGTTCGGCCTGCATGCAGCATAGTTGAAGCTCGTGGCAGCGTCCCCCTGCGAGTTCGATCAATCGAGAGCGCAACCGCTCGGTCCTGCCAGGTGAGTCGGGTCCGTTCAAGAATCGGACAATGCGTGACTCGTGGCCCGAGCATTGTGCATGCAGTACTGTGGTCGGCGGGCGTTGGTCGGCTGAGCCATTTTCGTCGGACAACGCGCGGTGCGTCGATGTGATCGAAAACGGGGGGCTTGCAGTACATCTATCCCGCATCATCGTCATCAGATCGGGCCCCTCTTCGAATCTGGTGACGTCGTAACCGGGCCGGGGAGTATGGCGCTGCACCGATTCTCCACCGCTGACAATATGCAAAGACGAGTTCATACCTGCCTCCATTCGCGGCACTTGACAACAGCCTCGATTGGGCAGAACATGACTCTGTGCATAGTCGCTCTGCCAATCAGGCAACGATAGACGGGCTCCCGGTTTCCCGACCGAGGGCCCGTTTTGTTTGATATGACGAATTATTCCGGCCGCTGCTTCCGGCCTTGACTCATAGCTGACGCCTCCTCTACCCGAGAAACGGCAAAAATTTGTCGACACGCAATCCGACAAACTATCGGGGTGGACCCGACTTTCTTCGACCAGTCCACCGGTCGGAGCTTAGGCACGTGTTTGCGCGCATTGCAAGTACCAGGTTCTCCGAATAAGCCGCCGGGGTAGCGCCTCACGAACCCAAACTGGGCTAGCGGTCCTGTTCGCCTCGAGCGAACATCCATTTTATCGTTTGCCGAGGCAACGTTTATGAGCGGTTGAATTTTCAACTCACGAATTGAATACGAAATCTCACCAGGATGTAATCCACGGCGTATAGACTGACACGCGCGATTCAACGAAAGCTTTTTGAGAACACCGTAGAGAGCAATCGATAAACGCCTCCGCTGAACGCGGCGAAACCGCACAATCTGGAAGCTTTGAATGAACTGGCGGCCCAAGACGGATGGCTCTGCTATTGCACCAGACTTATGCGTGCGATCGTATCTGTCGGTATAGATAGAACTGAGTGAATGAAACGGTCGAATGACCCGCACGCAGGGGATGGTCGAAGCCTCCGAAAGAACACCAACGCTCCGTGAGATACGTGTCACGCGAGGCAGCAACGCCCGCGCGGTGGCAACTTGACCGGTTTCTGGCGTGAGTCCGTGGCCCGCCTCAGCCGCAGTTGCCGTCGCCGTCGCTGGCGAAGCGCCAAACAGCCGTCTGCTTCGTGACAGGAATGCGCCGTTCTTTTGTCGAGTTCGATAGGCCGGTCGTTTGGGGAATCGATTCAAGATGTCTTAGGCACGCGATTGCAGTCTCGATCTCTTAAATCAAGTGTCGCGCTGGGTTCTTTTGTCTGGCGATTTCGTTGCGATCAGTCTCTCACCGTCGCCCTGCACCAGCTCATCATTTCGCACCAGGAAGTTGGATGATTACTTACCAGTGAGAAAATTCTACTTTCGAAACATATGAATCATTTACATTCGATATCCTAATCTATTTTTTGTATCAATCTACCATGGCCGCCCTTCTGTCGTCGGCTGAAACTCCGGTCTCGGGGCAGTGCCGCGCTGGGCTTCAGGTCCGTCTTTGCAATTGGTTTTCGACATGCGAGTTCGCTTGCGCGACAGCATCCTTGATCACCATTTCTCGTGCGGAACCTGGATACACGTATGCCATTGAGTTGCAAGGAAATCGCCAATTAGCTATGGGCGATTTCAACCTTTGAAGCGCCCCTGGTTTGCCCATCCAACAACGTCGGTTCATGCCACAACGCTTCTTTGCAGGACGCGTTAACTCGCGCGCTTTTGCGGAATAACAGGCCGGTTTCATGTTGAGATACATCTCGCGCTGTTTCGATCCAGTGAAACCAAGATGGCACTTTCACAATTGAACAAACGGGCAACGGTTCAGCACGGTCCGTGATTCGGAGTTGGTACCAGAGGAGGATCATTGAACAGCACTTCTGCACCGCGAAAACGCCAGAAATTTTTTCATCGAACGCACGTGTTTTAAGTATACGTTGAGAAATACTCGGAAATACGATGCTTCATCCGGGATCGGTGAGACAACTCGAACTCTGTCATGAAGCCTCGCCGCAGATCGCCCCCCTTCCTCAGACAATACAGATCGCCAGGTTGTGAACTGAGCGAAGAGGTAAAGTGGTACCTGGAAATACGTCCTGGCGAAACGCCCCTCAAGGCGAATGTCATTCATGCGCTGCAGTGGCGCTCGCTATCGGATGGGATCCAGACAAGAGCGAACAACGGGTTTGTGCTGTTCGCTCCGCTTCCGCGCGGATACGAACTGTCCGAAATGCTGTCGAGAGGCTTACAACGGTGAATTGTCCAGTCATTCCTGAAGACTTTCCGCGGGAACCCGCCCGGGGCGCCATCGGCGGATACCGACCTAAGGTCCTGCTTCATCGAACCGGCAATCAGTTGATCTCGGGACCGACCGCCGAAGAACTGTTCACGCGCTACGATGCGTGTGAGGATCTCGCCGGACAACTCGCAACCTACGCTCGCCGGAAACTCACCAAAAACCCGTCGCAGTCACTGTACGATACGCTTCGCAAGGTCGAAGTCGACGTAGTCAAAAAAGTATCGCGGGGCCAGTGGGATATCTCCTCGGCCGAGATCGCCTGGATCATGAAGCGCATTCGTGATCTGTTCGCTGAACAACGCGAGGATGACGCTCCTGACCGAAATAGCCAAGGAAGTGCGTAGTAAGATGAGGCAACCATGATCCGAGCCCGGGACCAACAGGCTAGGCGCGTCCCTACTACAGATACTGTACTCAGCCTACGTCTGCCTGCCGGCACTGATCCGGCGATCGTATCGTCCCTGAAACGAGGCTTGGAGGAACTGTTGGCCACCGTTTTGACAAAAACGCCTCTCGAGGAATTGGTTATAAAGCGGGCGGACGAGCTTGCCGCCGCGATTACGGGGCTCTCGGCGCCGGTCGCGCCGCTGATCGATGAGCGCATCCGGCGTCAGGAGACCATGCGCGCGGTCTTTGCGCGAGGTGACTGGCTCACAGCAAAACAGATCAATGCTCTTCAGATCTCACCACCCACCAACAGGGCGCAGCCGGCCAGTGACTGGAAGCGCCGCGGTCGCATCTTCGGTGTGACCTTCGGCGGCAAGGAATACTTCGCGGGGTACCAGTTTGATGCCATGTGCCAACCGCTGCCCGTCATCAAGGATATTTTGGACGCACTAGGGCCGATATCCGATTCGTGGAAAATCGCTGCCTGGTTCCATTTCCAGAATGGATGGATCCCGGGTATCGGGAACCGTGAGGGCCAGCCCGTCGCTCCCATGGACGCACTAGACCGACGTGAAACCCTGATTAACGCGGCCTGCCATACGCACGGAAGGTATTTCGCCTAATCAGAATCGAACTGTCGTCAGTGAAGGAAAATGGATCGTTGAGCGTTTGGCACAATTGTGCCGGTCGATCCAATAGTTTTCCTTTCAACTTTCTGCGCCCCTCAAACCTTTTGCCTTGGCTTTTTCTGTCAGTAGACGTTCATATAGCGTTCGCCGTCTACGCGAACACCCCACGCGCGCTGAGCATCAACATCACCCGATCCTGGCTGACACCTTGAGCATATTAGGTGGCGAACGGCCGTCCCGAAAACGCGCCGGTTGCTGGACATGGGGATCCGCCTCCTAAGGTCGTCGTGAATGCCTGCCATGGCTAGCACGAACGCTGCCGGTCCGCATCGTTGCCGATGCTACGCCCAGGAGGACTGCTGTCATGATAGGGGCGGCTCATCACGGCTACCGCTGATTCTTTATTCGCGAGTCTCGTTGCCGATACACAATCAGGAATCTTACGTCGAAGCCATTTTCAGATGTCCGCTTCTCCGGCGTATCGCCCAGCAGGTACAGCACGCAGTCATACTGCACCGTCAGCGACTTCTTGACCTTCCGCGATTCGCGCCGCGTGAGCACCAATCAAGGCTCTCGTCGGCGAAACAGCGTCATTATTTTCATAAGCGAACTGCCGTTTCGAGTTTAGCACGCACTTGCGGAAGACCGGTAAGCGGATCGCCTGGATTTCTTTGCTCCAGCAGTTCACTCAGTCGGGCCGCGATTCCGGCCAATCGATTCGGATGTGAATAGATATAGAAACGGTCGTCCCGGATAGCTTCAAATGTCATTCGCGCAACTTGTTCCGCAGTGACCCGGCTAGAATTCACACCATCTTCGGTCATAGCTTGCGCCGCCCTCTGCGATGCAGACAAAGGAACATCGTCAACATATTCTGTCGGGCGGTTACGATCGGATAGTGTAATGCCCGTGGGCACGAAAGACGGACACAGCACGGAACACCGCACCTGGACGCCCGCGAGGGCAAGATCGTGATACAACGTTTCCGACAACGACACGACCGCGTGCTTTGAAGCGTTGTACGGCCCCATCAAGGGCGGATTGAGAAGCCCTGACATCGATGCAGTATTGACGATGTGACCGCGGTAGGACGGGTCCTGTCGCGCGGCATCGATCATTCGCGGTGTGAATGCATGTACCCCGTGGATCACGCCCCATAGATTCACGCCAAGAATTTATTCCCAATTTTTACACCGCTCTCCCACATCAAGCCGCCTCGACCGGCGACACCTGCATTGTTGAACAGCAGGTGCACCGCGCCGAATTCAGCAAATGCGACGTCAGCCAATGCCTCGACCTGCTCACCCTGACTGACGTCGACACGCCTTGCAGTAACTCGTGCGCCAGACGCTTCAAGCTCTGAAACCGTTGCTTCCAGCGCGTCACGTTGTACGTCGGCCAGGACAAGGTTCATACCAAGTTGTGCGCCAAGACGTGCGAACTCCCGCCCAAAACCGGACCCGGCGCCGGTGATAAACGCGGTCTTTCCATTGAACGTTTCCATTAATCCCCCTGTATTCAGTGCTCTCTATTTGGCGACGATGTTTTGAAAACCACGCTCGCACCACCGGACATCGTGAAAACTTCCTCGACGATGTCCTTTCCAGCATGAAATCAATGCCTCGAAGGCTCCAATATGCTGAGAACGCTTCTCAGGAAACCTGGAACACGGATGCCGCCCGATCCAGGTTCCTTGCCTGGCCCTCAAGGGAATGCGCTGCTGCCGAAGCTTGTTACACCAGCACGGCGTTTTGCTGCGTGACATGGTCCATCCGCACGACGGCCTGGCTGATCTGTTCAATTCCGTGACTCTGCTCGTCGGATGCCACTGTAATCTCGCCGACGATGTCTGATACTTGCTTAATCGCTCGCTTCACGTCCGACGTAATTTCGCCGACCTCCGCCGCTTGTTTGTCACTGGCTCGGATCAAGGTGACCGAAGCTCCGATCAGATCATTGATTTCCTTCGCCGCAGCCGATGCGTGTTGCGCGAGGGAACGCAGTTCGGCCGCAACCGCCGAAAAACCACGACCCAGTTGGCCTGCCCTTGCAGCTTCAACCGCTGCGTTTAGCGCAAGAATGTTGGTTTGAAAGGCGATACCGGATTATCCGCAGCCTTCGGCACTGGCAACGAGAGCCAAGGGCCGCCGGAGTCGCGGGAGAGGGTCCTGAACAGGATGCGTTCGTCCGTCAGGAGGACTGAAATGACAGATGACCTGCGACGACAACTCTGCGAAGTTGAGCAAGCCCTGGCGGCACTTGAGGGCGTGATTGCAGTGCGACGGGAGTACATCTCGCTGCTTCGGCGTCTGGGAACGTGTGACAAGGAGCTGGCGTCCCTCGACGCACTTATAACGGCCACGTCACGTCTTCAGTCGCAGCGAGACTGCCTTGCCACGGCTATCGCCGGTGGGGCGCAGCAATAGCGTCAAGGATTGTCCAGGTCGCATGTCGGTCGATATCGATTATGGTTGAGCGCAAGCTGATGGCATACGCTTCCTAAGGGACCTACCGACGTTTGTGAGAGAGTTCGCGACCCGCGTAGACGGCAGAAAACAGGCCGACGATGAGGGCCGCTACGGCCAACGATTCGTCTTGACGTCCAGCGGGCACCGACGATGTCGCATAAAACCAGAGACCTATCCCGACTGCCGTCATAAACAGGCCAAAGACAAGCCCCCACACCGGCTCTGCCGTATCGGAGCTCCCTAATCTACGAGACATTTTCACCGCTATACCCTCCGCCCCGGACCTACATTTCCTGATTGCCACAGCCCGCGAGTTCCGCATTGGCACGATTTTTACGGCAGCGTACGCGGGCAAAAAGACGTCATCAACGCGCTAAATTATGATTGAGGAGTTTTTAGCTTTTCGCGATCAGACGGACAAACATCCCTGAAAGAGAGGGCAACCGTTTTGTGTGTCCGGGACAACCGTGTCTTGCTTGTTGCCAAGCTGAGATCGCGATGGGCGCATCACGTCGGAGCACGACGCCCTTCAGAGTTTGAATTGAGCCATCCGGTGCGGACGGCGGATCGACACGAAGCCACCAGCGTTTCGCGGACACACTGCTGGCAAAGGACAAGGCTCACCCGGGCGCCGTCGCCGAAAACCGAACCAAAGCCGCCACTCCAGTCGAGCGACACCTTTTCGTACCACTTCCACTGGTCGTCATCGGGCGTCATACGCCGGCCGCAACGGTCGCATGTGCAGGCCGCGACCTCCTGCACCGTCCTGTCCCGGTATTCGAGCATGAGCTACTCCTTTCCCAAGTCCGACCTTTCCCAGTCCGGCGGCACGAGACCCAGCTGCTTAGCAGTGTCGACCGGCAGGCGCAACAGCACCGCGCCCGGTCCGCGCTCCATGTTCCCGAGCATGGTGACCTCAGCGGCTACACCGTCGAGCTCGAGATACATGACGTCATCCGGCTCAAAGAGCTCGGTGTAGAGATCCCACCCGGGCTGATCGCCCTTTTTCGCCTGATACCTGATGTGGTTCCTGGTACTCATGAGTCCCTGTTCCTGTTCCGGGCGTCTAGCCGTTGCCCCAATTGTCCGCACCACACCGCATCGCTCCAGATACTGGATGCGGTCGGCGTCGTCACTGACAGCCGCCTGTCATTTCACTGTTCACCGTGCAAACACGGTTGAACAGAATGTTCGCGAGTCGTTTCGCACGTTCGCCGTTCTTCTGGCCGGAGCAGTGGATGTAAGCGCAGCCTCGACAAATTCCAGTCGATAACCGCAATATGCCCCAAGGCAGCGCCATTGCCGTAATCTACGACGCCCGGCGTATTGCGTATACGACGACGATCACGCTGGCCGACCGGCCGTGCTCACGGTCGTGCGCGAAAGCGCAGCCGTGATCCGGAATGGCTCGAATATGCCGGTCAGTGACACGTGCCACGCGTCAAACAAGATGACGTCAGAACACCGTCCTCGCCGCCTTCAGGTATGGGACGCGTTTGTACATCCACATCGCCCAATGTGTGCCTACCATGAGGCCGTCCCCATGCAACTAGGGCTCGCGAACCACCGTCACTCTCCAATGTTCGCACGTCAAGGCTCGCGATCAGATATAGCGCAGGCGTCCCCGGGACGCTTGCCGCAAGTTTCGCACCGCGTTCTCGTGCCAAGTCGGTTCTTTCCAGAATCACCACGCTGGATTGCACGACAGGGCCCCACGGACGAAGCACGCTCTCTACTAACGGCATCGAAGCCGAAATCGAGCGTAGTACCGGAGCACTACTGAAACCGTTTCGGGCCCTGGTCGCCGCCCGGTCGCGTGCGCACTGGCGTGTGCTTTTCAAGAAACCCTATGCCGGACGGACTTTCACGCTTTCCGGCGGCTGTTCCAATAGCGGCCTGAGCGCTTGTCGATCAGGCACTATACGTCCCGCGCACGTGCTTCGCAGCGTCGACGACGGCCTCGCACCAATCAAGCGCATCCATCGGAGAGACAGGCTCACCCTTGTGCTCTCTGGTACCAGTGATCCATCCGTTCGGGAAATGGAACCATGCCGCAATCTTCCACGAGTCGGCGACTGGGCCGAGTGCATCCAGGATTTCCTTGATGACCGGCAGCGGTTGGCACATGGCATCGAACTGATAGCCGGCAAAGTACTCCTTGCCGCCGATGTAAACGCTGAAGATGCGGCCACCGCGTTTCCAGTCGCTGGCAGGCTGCACTTTATTGGGGGCCGGTGTCACCTGAAGCGCGTAGATCTGCTCCGCCGTGAGCCAGTCACCCCGCTCAAAGACCGCACGCATAGTCTCCTGACGCCTCATGCGCTCTCCGATCAAAGCTGCGGTCGGTGTCGACAGGCCTGTGATCGCGGCGGCAAGATCGTCGGCTCGCCGGAAAACCACTTCCTCGAAAGGCGTCTTCGTCAGGACTGCTGCCACCAGCTCTTCCAGACATCGCTTCAGGGAAGACACAATGGCCGGATCAGTGTCTGCCGGCAAGGGTAGACTCAACACCAGGTCCGTAGCCGGAAGATTCGTGGTCAGCCTGTCATGGACGCGAATCATGGCCGCTCCTCCTGAATACCTGAAGCTTCAAGCGTTCCGGGGAGCATCTTTATTCCGCCGTTTCTGCTACCAGCAGCGCCCCAACACGCCCCATGATCCAGGCGATCTCGGCCGACGAAATATCCCACTGTCCCCGTGATACTTTCTGGGTTACGTCGGTTTCGAGCCTGGAAAGCGTATCGCTCAGTGACCTCAACCCGCGTTCGGTGCGTTTGCGGCCAACATAGGACGCGAGCTGTCGCGCGAGATCTTCACACGCATCGTATCGCGTGAACAGTTCTTCCTCCGTCGGCCCGGACACGAGGTGATCCTCCGCCCGGCGGAGCAAGAGTTTCGGCTGGTAACCGCCAATGGAGCCGTGGGCGATTTCCCGTGGGAAATCATCAGGAACGGTTGGATAGTTCATGGCTGCAATTGTCTCGAAAGCGCTTCGGATTGTGAGGAAAATTACGCGTTGCTCTGCACTGGCTGCATGAAAACCAGGTTGCCCGACGATCGCGCCGCAGCGGAAAGTTCGTCCGACCGCGAGGGGAAAGCCGTGCAGCAGGCACCGTTCGCCGGAAGGGGCCGGACATCTGCTGTGTCGGGTTGATCCGTTCCCCCGACCCATGGCGTGGCCCACTGTTCGCCGGGAGCAGGTCGCCATCGCATTCGTCCAGCACGGGGCCGCCCTGCACGCGGCGGACGGCAGATAGCCGGGAGACACAGAAGTGCAGTCAGCGGCGCAGGGGCCGTGCGATTGCAGGGCGCACACGACCGCCGGGTCCAGTGAAGCGGGATCCGAAGCGCCTGGACAGGACGGCGGATGGCCTGCAGATCAGCCCAGCGGGAGACAGCATGACGACGCTGCAACCGGGCGTGGCCGCCGGACCAGCACTTGCAGGTGAATGTCGTGTCCGTGCATTTGCGATAAGTATTCTTATCGCTAGTGGTGCCGCACAGGTCTAAACTGGGTGTATGAAGAACGTCCCTGTCCCGCCACCCGGACCGGGGAACGGACTGTCCGCCGGAAGGCCCGCTGCCCAGCCCCCTGCATTGCCTGATCTCGCGTCACTCGCCGCGCTGCGCGCGTGGCACGAGGGGCTGACGGCGCGCGCCGCCATCACGCGCTACCTCGACCACACCCGCGATGATGGTCAGTCCTCGCGCAGCCTGATCGCCCGCATCCGTTTCCAGCTTGTCAGGTGCGCGACCGCGCGCCAGCGCGTCGATCTCGTGCGCCTCTTCCAGTGCCCGGCCGCTGAGCGCACGCGACACGCCACGGCCGTTGCCCACGCGATCGACCTCCTGCGATGCACCCGTGTCCCGCAGCCGCAGCTGACCGACGGCGTCGGTGCATGGCTGCCAGCGCGCATCGCGCGGGTGCTATGCACCGCTCGCATGAGGACGCTCGCCGAACTGACCTTGCGCGTGCCGCGGCGGCACCTGTGGTGGCGCAGCATTCCCGGGCTCGGGCGCGCCGGTGCGCATCAGGTCGAGGCGCTGTTCGCGGCGAACCCCGCACTGACCGCCCAGGCGCGGGCACTTGTCGAACGGATCGAGCCGCCACGCGACGCCGGCATTGCGCCATGGGAACACCTGCAACCGGTGCCGCGCCTCGACGGTTCGAACGGTCGCTTCCGGGCACCACGCCGCGCGTGCCTCCTCAATGCCCGCAACGATTTCGAGGCCGTCCAGGCGTGGCTGGCGCTGCACGAGGCACCCCACACCGCGCGCGCGTATCGCCGCGAGGCAGAACGGCTGATACTGTGGGCCATCGTCGAACGGCAGCAACCCCTCTCGTCGCTCTCCACCGACGATGCGATCGCATATCGCGCGTTCCTGCGTCATCCGGCGCCCTTAGCGCGCTGGACGGGTCCGCCCCGGCCGCGCGACTCCGTCGAATGGCGTCCCTTCGCGCGCGGCCTCTCGCCCCGCTCGGTCGGCTACGCGCTCGCCGTGCTCAACGCTCTGTTCCGCTGGCTGGTCGAGCAGCGCTATGTATTCGGCAATCCGTTCGCCGGGCTGACGGTACGGGGAGGACAGCGCACCGCACCCTTCGATACGGCGCGCGCACTCACCGGCAGCGAATGGACGGCGGTGCGCGGCCTCGCGGACCGGCTGGAGGGGTCCCACGGCTGGCAGGCACCCGCCGCGCAGCGTCTGCGCTTCCTGCTGGATTTCGGGTATGCGACGGGCCTCCGGGCGCATGAACTCGTCGGCGCGACGCTCGGCGACATCCGCACAGATGCACACGGTGACTCCTGGCTGCGTGCGACGGGCAAAGGTGCGCGACCAGGCGCAGTGGTGCTGCCTCCACTTGCGCTCGACGCCCTCGAGCAGTACTTGCTTCAGCGGGGGTTGCCAGTTACACGGCGGAGCTGGCAGCCGTCGACGCCGCTCGTCGCATCGCTCAGGCCAGACGGCCATGGCAGTGACGCTGTCACGCCTACGCGACTTCGCCAGGTAGTGACGGCGTTCTTCGCAATTGCCGCGGCGCAGGTGGCGATAGACAATCCTGAACAAGCCTCGCGCCTGCGAGCGGCGAGTCCCCACTGGTTAAGGCACACACATGCGTCACACGCGCTGGCGTGTGGCGTCGAACTCGTCGCCGTCAGGGACAATTTGCGCCATGCGTCAATTTCGACCACCTCAACCTATCTGCACGACGACAAGGAGCGACGCGCGCAACAGGTTCGCGCTGCATTCGGGCGCGTGACACGCCGATAGTGCATGCATTAGGCGGAGTGGACGATCTGGTACCGAACAACACTTTGCATCGTGCCTCAACGGCTCGCCAACTCACCGCTACGAAAGGGCCCTTGAGCAGAGGCAAAGCCAGCTATCAAATGCCAGCGGTTGCGTTACTTCGGTAGAAGCAAATGTGGACCGCCACGGCGTCACGGCACATCTGGTTGACCACCAATGCGAACTCTGAAATCTAGTGTACCCCTCCTGGCGAATGCCTCCGCCTATCGGGCAATTTACATCTGCCTGCACGGGCCATAACTCTTGATGCTGTCTACACATTTAAAAGCTCGCTTACGTTTCAAGTGGCGATCCGCCTACGGTCAATATATGATCTCAGAGCTCGCGACCACGAGCGAAAAAAAGACCACGTTTCACTAAAATAAAAGGAAGACCATGAGTATTGTTGAGGGGTTCGAGCGCAAGGCGCTTTTCAACATCACGCGGGGCGTCGCTCTCGTTTGCGTGACCGTCTTTCTACTTGGTATCGTCGGTGGCGTGTTCTACGGTGCCTCAGTATGGCAAGAGCAGGTCAATACAAAAGTCTCGCCGCAGGAGATAGTCGACCAGTTAAAACCCGTTGACCCGCCCAAAACTGAGGCACAGCAACCTCAGGGAACCCAGCCTCCCGTCGCACAAGGACCCGCGCAGAGTCCTCTGTCCGGTTTCCAGATTCCTTTTTCGCTCCAAAAATATGTTTCAGGTGACAACGCACAGACCGTGCGCAATCACCTCAACGAGGTCCCCGTTGAGGAACGTCAGGCATATCTGAATGAACTTGGAGCCGTCGTCACCGCTGCCGAAGCAAACAAGATTAGCGCGGTTGAGGCAATCAACGCTTATATGGAAGCAAAGAGTGAGCGTTATAAGCAAGCTGCGGTCAAGCGCGCGGAGAAATGGGAAACCCTCAAACTGGTCGGAGAAATCACCGCTGGCGGCCTTTTCCTGGTCGCGATCTTTAGTCTGGTGCTTGTGCTGCTCGCTATTGAGCGCAATACCCGTTCACTTCGCCGTTCGAACGTGTTGCCCACCAAGTCTGAGGAACAAGAGGTCGTCAGCGCATGAACGCAATCAGAAAACGACCCTTCGGTTTTCTGCCGCAGGTCGCCATCCTTGTCGCCGCAATGCTTGTAGCCGCATGCGGCAAAGATGGCAGCCAGCCGAAACCCGAAGCTTCCTCGAATCAGTTTCCTGGATACCAACAGGTGGGCGGCTCTGGCGACGCCGCGCAACTTTGGTTCAACCCGACGGACATCTCTCGAAGCGGCAGTAGCTATTTGATTCACGCGCTCAAGTCCTTTCCACAAGGTTATGCCAGGTTTGATGTAGCGACGAACTGTCGCGACATGACTCGACGGCAGACCGGTACTCAGTATCGCGCAGATGGCACCGCTGAGCAGGAGTATCCCGGTAATGACGCTGCAGTCCCCGCGAAGTCCGAACCGGGTATGACCGAGTTGATGACAACGGCGTGTGGAGTCGCAATGGCATCCCGTTCCATTGCCGGAGATTTCAACGCCCCGGCAGCGCTCGAACTTCTGTACGGGCCATATGACGAGAGTACGAAGACGGCATCCTGGGCGGACGCGGATGTGCCTGCAGACCTGCCGTGGCGCGACAACCTTCAGTTTGCGTCCGGGAAGGTGCTCGCAGTGAGCAGCATGGCCATCTTTAACCTGACCGAAGGTGGAAAGGAGAAAAAGGTCTTTGTGACGAATGCGGTACCGGACGGCGGCGGTTGTCATGCCTGCACGGGATTATTGGGCGTCGCCGTATTTGCCAAAGACGGCAACAACTGGAAAGTCGAGTCGAACTACCCATACGTCGCGTCAATGGGCGCGATGGGTTCAGTTGGCAGCCACTTCGAATGGGCACCCGCCGGGGACGACACGTATGCGCTGATAGTTGGTGGTGACGACATGCATCAGGGCTACCAGACGGCATCGATTACAGCCTTCATTCGAGGGAAAGACGGCGCGTTTTCACCTGCGATCGATGATTCAGATACAGGTGCATCCGACCAGGAGACCCTCTCGACCAAGACCACGTTCATCAAAGGCAAGAACGCAGCTCACTATGACGTCAAGGTGGCGTTCTCGTATGCGTTGCCGGGTCAGGCGGCATACATAGCTGATCACGTGTATCAGTACGCAGGAGGCAAATATGTGTTGGTCAAGAAGGACGATCCGCCGAAATTTGTTCAAACTGCCGGTGACATGACTTCGAACGGCACAGCTACCAGCGCTCCGCCCGCCGCGCTGCAAATTCCTCCGACGATGGTGCCACCGTCGACCGCATCAATAACCCCCAGCTTCGATTGCTCCAAAGCGAGGTCTGATGCTGAGCATCTGATTTGCAGCGACCCTGAACTGGCGTCCGACGATGTGGCGCTGGCAAGCATTTTTGTCAGAGCAAAAGCCGCAGTTGTCGACCAGACAGGCTTCAAGGAACGAGTTCGCCAGCAGTGGAACTACCGGGAGCAAAACTGTCACGATCGTGAATGCCTGTTGCGGTGGTACGCAGACCAGAAGTCAGCGCTTTCGCAGATTGCACAGACCGGACGTCTCGATTAGCGACCGTGCACCACGGGGCAGTTGACTGTGCCGACTGCCCTGTCCCGTTGGCGAAACGCAAGGCGACTGCTTCGGAAAAAAGCGCTAGACTCCCGTGACGGGCGAAGAGGCAGCAAAGACTATGGAGGATCGCTCCCTCGCATATGCTCGTTACTATCCGCACGGGTCGAAGAACAAAACCATTCAGAAGACTAATGAGGACCTGATAGAAAAGAAGGCAAAATCCAACGAACGCAACAAAGCTTGACTGTCCTACGCACATCAATGTATCGCCCCAGCTCAGGCCAGATGCTCAAAAATCAGCGGAAGCAAGCTTTTGCCGGCCCCCTGCTTTCCGTGTAGAGAACGTGCCAAAACTGAGACGAAGCTCGACAACTCGTCGTGCACATTCGGCGAATTTATCCCGGCTCACGTCTACTTATTTATCTTCCCACGCCTTTTACTCCGTGCTCTGCGAGAAAAGACCAAGACTCCAGAATGTGCCGCAGATCTGCACTTGTTTGCAACCGCGCTTCCGCCCGAAGAGATTCGATTCCAAAGACGGTCTTTGCGAGGAACGCCATGGAATATTGCAACGGCATCGCCACCAATTGCAGAGCGCCGGGGTCCCCCGCGTGGCTTAACTTCAACTGACTTAGCGCAAACGGTAAGGTAGGCGAAAGCTTTAGGAGACTGATTGCATGCCAAAGGAGTTTCGTAAATATTGTCTCAGCATAGGATAGATAATGCTGAACGACGAGCCGCCAGGTTAGACGATCGGACATCTCGCATGCATGCCCGAGTACTAAGTCGTATTCTTCGAGAATCTTCGCATATCGCTGCGGGGTCATTTGAACGTTGCTCATTTTACGACGCTCCTTTACAGCCACCAGTCCGGATATACGCTAACCAACGTCCCAGTAACTCAGTGGCTAACGCTGACTGCCGCAAGTGCATGGGGAGTCTTCTTCATAAGTTGACAACCGAGCCTGATGCATCAAGTAGATTTGAAAATGCTGTTCTAAGCGCCAAGAAATTTCTGTCGGCCCCGAAATGTCCTGCCGCGACGCCTGCAGATGCCTCAGTCCCCATTGTTAGCCCCCATTGCGCGCAGCAATTGCTTGCCATTAGAAATGAGCGCTTCGGCGGTGTCTTCAAATGGCAAACCCCATAACACACTAAGTCGACTGGCTGTATCATTCGCGCTCCAAGGCATTATTGTTTCTCCCGCCAGTTTAGCGAACGGACCGTCGCTTTCCGGAACTACTCTGTTACGCGGCATACTCGCAGCCAGAGAACGTCCGTTGGCAGAATCAAACATGGCGGGCCCAATGCTGAACCAGCAGCCCTGATTTGCAGCCGCCTTTAGTTCCGATTGTGTTCCGGAAAACCAATGGAGGACGGCCGTGCCGTACCCTGGGCGTCGCGCCAATTCAGCCAAAACGTCCTTCACTGCCCGGCGCGAGTGGATGCTGAGAGTGCGACCGCCCAAGTCTGCGCAACGTTCGACGACCGCGCTGAAGATACGTCGTTGAATTTCGTAGTGTTGCTTGTACCGCGGCGAGCCATCAAGCCCAATCTCTCCGACGGCGCGGACCGTGGCAAGTTGCTCTAATAGCAGATCCAGTTCTGATGCACGCTCATGCGCTATCTCAGGATGCAATCCTGGCGTGATGAGAACATTCGGAGACACGCCCAGCACCCGAGATGAGGCTGTGAAAGCTTTGGGGCTGGTCGTGACAAGCCACGTAAAGTCATTCCGCCGGGAAGCCTCTTTGTAGACCTCACGGGCATTGGGATAGAGGTCAAGGTGGCAGTGAAAGTCCATCATAGTAGCCCGTCTACCTGAAGCAGAGCCTCCAATTCGGTGATCCCCAACTGAAGCACCCGCCGGTATGCATCCCGCTCATGAGGCGGTGCAAACGCCAAAGTCGCCCCGAGAAATCGGTCTAAACCGCTTTCTCGCACGCTCATAACCGCAAGAGCAGCCGCCATCGGATCGTCCGGTCCACTGGATTTGTCCGAACCAGAGAGCGACGAATGAACGTAACGCGTGCCATCTCGACCAATGCCCCATGCCAAGAACGCGCTCTTACGGATCATGCACGGAACGCAACGACCGCAGTGAGTCCGGTTGTACGTCCGAAATCGCCCGCAGCTGGTCGAGTCCGAAGCCATCGTACGCAACAACGCCTGATCCGCACATTCCTGCAGCATTTCACCTTTCGTTTTGAAGCGATAAGGCAGCTCGAGTCGAACAGTCAAGCCAAGCCCGTCGAGCAGCTGCTGGAGCATCCCTATAAAAAGGGGATGCGTCGTTCGGGTACTCAAGCTAGCCACTCTTCCAGGGACCAACGGTGGGTTGACACAGATGAACCCATTCTCCGGCACAAACACCTGAACCGGAGAGGCAGACACGCGAGAAGCCGCGAGTACCGCAAAACCGTAGAACGCGAGAGATCGACCTCGTGTCGATGGCTCTCGCATTCCACTAAAGCTGATCCGGTGACTCCACTGCATATGCGTCGCACTACCGCCTAGGGCAGCCGCGTACCGTCGCTGTCGCTCAGAGTCTTCGTGCGCAAGCTGTGAAACGAAAAGCGGCTCCCGGCCTTGCGTAACAAGGTCGATACCGCCGATAAGGCTATCCAAGCCCCCCGAGAGAAGTGAGACGCAGTCTCGGTCAAGCACTTGTGGCTTTCCGTCGGGAGGTGGCGCACCACCCTCCACAAAGTTGAGCGTCCAGTAGTCGCCAGTCAGTACCTTCAGCATGCCTTCGGCATGACACTTCCAAGGTGCCCACTGGAGAGGCTCGTGAAGTCCAATGGTGAGTTCGATCGTTCTGGTCCAGCCATCAGCACTTGTTCTTCGCAGGCAGGCCAAGTCGGCAGCGCATACTGACAGACAGAATTGAACGAAATCCCACGCCGCGACGCTCGGAGCGAACGCACGCCGTTTGAGCGACCCACGCCATCTGCTCGCAATCGTGCCAACGCCTAGTCGCCCTGCGCTTCTAAACAATGTGAAGGCACGTTCGCCTTCTTGCAAGGTGCCAGGCAGATGTTCAGGCGTCGTACAAAGTATTTTCATCATTGTGCGAATACCTCGAGCGTTGCATGCAGCACTTCGTGAGAAAGACGCTTCGGATCTAGCCCTTTTGACCCATGCCGCCCCATTACGACACGAACTTCCGATTGAACGTACTCTCTCATATCCTTCCGGTACAGCTGAATTTGATGAGGATCGTACTTGAGTTTTTCGTAGGTCTGCCCCAGTTGGAGGTCCATCCGGTTACACACATCGTTCGCAATTGTGATGGCCATTGCGTCGTGAATTTGACCGTCGGTCAGCGCTAAAAGGTCGACATGCGGGTCGAGCTCGTACAATTGACCGAGCGCCTCAGCGGCCGCGTTGCGCAATGACTCGTCGTCGACACTGCCCGTGTCAGGCATCACCTCTTTCACCAATTCGAGGATGAGATCATCTGCAGATAGATTTGCCTGCCTGACCCGGTCGACCCAGTCTGTGACTCGCGCGTCCGTACGATCCCGAGCAGCCGCGAGAAACTGCCCAAGCGCAGCGGCTCCCCCCGCCGTACGACGCATAGTCGATGCAGCCCGACGAGGCCCTCCCATGCCCTTGGTGACCATACTCTTCGCTGCGGACCGGAGCGCTGACCGCCCTCCACCGGAGAAATAGGCCGACATCTGCGACCGCGCCTTAGCAAACCTTCGATCGGGAGCGAAGTCCGAATCAGAGCCATCGTCTCCATTGCCGGTGGTTTCTGCGCTCGCGTTGCCGTCGGCACCGGTATTTCCTTCGCCATAGGCATCGTCACCGGATGTGCTGTCCGAATCGTTACCAACACCGTCGCCACCTGCAACATCTCCGTCGGAAGCGTCAGACGACAGCCACTCCGGGTCAAACGGCGAACCCGCCTTACCACCTGCGCTTGAAGTTGACGTTCCCATCAGTGAGCCCTCGTCTTTGCGCGCTGGATCGCAGCCTTCGTCGTCTTGCTGATTGACGCGCTCTCTTCCCACTTCTCAAGAATCGGTCGCGCCCAACTTTGCTCGTAGAGAGAGGGAATGATGCCGGGACCGACGTCAGAAACCCGCGCCTCTCCCAACAGACTGGCTGCCTTTGCACCAAGCTCGCTGAATACTTTGCATGGTTCAATGAGAGGGACGACGTCCTCACCTGCGCGCCAAGTACGCTTTGGCGCCTTGAGCTGCCAAGCACGGACCATCGCCATTTCCGCCTGTGCTAATCCCGCCGCAGTAATAGCCGCCGTCAGCGGACCGTTTGCGCTCGTCGCGGTTGCGAGGGCGTCGCGTAGCGCCCGGCCGTCCGCGGTCATATTGTCCGCACCAAAATCTCGTGTCGCAGTGTCCCTGCTCAAATGAAGCAAGGGGCGCAAGTCCTCACCACCCAATGCAGGGTGCAATTGAAGCCACTCGCGGGTGAACCCGTCGTCCTTGAATGGATCCGGAAGCGAACTGCCATCCGAAGCGGCCTCCTCGGCAACGCGAAGAGCATCGACTCGGCCGTCCGATGCGGAAGTCACAAGGGCAGCCAGAGCATTCGCCAAATTCTCGTCGCAACGCTCGACCAGGTGCCATTTGGCCAGCGCAGGTATATCCAGTTCAATGCCCTGAGGCTCGGCCAGCGCCGATCTCAGGTACACCGTGTTCAGGAAGCGCTTCATCAAGCGAGGGTTTGCGTTGACAGCGCTCGATTGAGTAAGCAGTGGCGCCAATCCTTCTGCCAACTCCATCAGATCCAGCAACGTCGTGTTGTCGACTCCAACGAGACTTTGCAGGAAGCTAGTGTCAACCGCATCACCTCGCCAACTACCCCGCAGACGCTCGGGAATCGCTTTCAGCGCCCTGTCGAACAGCATTTTTTCGAAATGTCCATCCGAATGCGCTCGTTCCATCAGGAGTAAAGCGAGATATGCTTTCGCCTCATTGATGCCGAGGCGCGGAACATGCAGTGGAACCTGGATAAGCTTGTCGAAGTAGTTGGTCGCGACGTCGCTAGAGATTCCCGTGCCGTCGAAATGCACGCGGACCGCACCACGGATGAACTCATTGTCCGCTGCGACAACAAATGCACTGCGTTTGAGAAACAGCAGAAGCCGGATCGATTCCAGCGTCGAGATGGCCGTTTTAGGTAAACAACGATCAAGATCGTCTACGAAAACAACCAACGTAACCTTCAGCTCATCCAGAAGCTCTTCGAGAGCATCACGGAACGCCTGAATTTCGTTGGGCAGAGAAATGGGTTCGGCCGGCCTTAACAAATTGTCGAATTCGCCTTTAACCTCTTCCCCTTTTGTTTTCTCACCGTCAGCGTGTTTGACCTCGCTGCGACCAAGGCCCAAGAACTCGCCCGCCTTGAGCACGGCTCTGCCAACCGCCCCAACCGGAATGCCGGTGTGAAGCGTCACGGCGACTTCGCCGCCCAGCTGAGCGAGCCGAAGTAAGTTGATTCGCCCCAACAGCCGCTTCGCCTTTGTCAGCAACGTCGCATTGGATTCTGCCAATTGCAACACCTTGTCGCCGACCAGTTGTAGAAGCGCGCTTCGTGCACCTTCAAAATCCTGATACAGCCATGGATTAAAGGTGACCACAACATAGGTATTTTTTCCCGGGACATTGGACTGACTCAGCCGGGCTTCAATCATCCTGACCAGAGATGTCTTGCCTGCTCCCCATCCACCGGAGATTCCAACTGAAATCGGTGTTCCGTTTGCTTGTTGCAAAAGCTTCGCGCACGCATCAGCAACAATCCCGAAATTCAGATAGTCAACGGTTGTCTCATTATCGGACCACATCTTAGGCCCCTCTCTCTTTCTTGATTTTGGCTTGTTTTATTGCTATTGCGAACTTCGAGCAAAATCAGATCTGTGGCGCGACGTAAGGACGACCCCACATGATTACCGTGGTATAGACCTGAGGACTGCAACCGCCCGGTTTAGACTGACTTCATCTCGCAGCGCGACATGATAGCGCAGCCGCGTACAGGGCAGCTGCCAAATCAAGCGATCCTGTGTACACAGGATCTCTGCCCCTAAGGGAGCCGTTACAGCGAGACGGGACGTGTGATGTACCCTGTCAGCATCGCTACTGCGAGGCAAGTCACATTTACAACGCCATGCGAGAGGTTAACTGCTCCGCGAGTTGCTTCTTCCATTGGATCATCGTCGTCTAAACGCTCTCGCGCTAGGCTCCAGACGTACAGAATTCCAATGAAGGCGGCATATCCCAAGAAGTGCTTTGGTGGTTCTCGAAGAAAGATCGCCAATGCAGGGATGAGGAACAGCACAGAGGTGAAGGGGCTGCCCTTCGCGCCGCCCGTGCCGATCATCAAGATGCTGACACACACGATATCGAGCGAAAAGACTGCGAGCAACCCATGGGCGGCTGAAAAGGTAGGCAATACCAAATCACCCAAAATCGGAGACCACACTGGATAGAAGTCGTGCGTGAAAACAACCGCAATCATGCTAGCGAGCACCAGCATCACGATTAGTAGAAGTGCGCTCGCACGACTCATGCGATTCTTACCAACGCCGGCTGGAAAGAAAACAACACCTAGCGTGATGATGATCAAAAGGCAAATCTGCACTACGATGGTTGCCCCCGTTATATTTAGCGGTTTTACGCCGTCCATTCTTCTTCTCGTTCTGTTCGGAGTGGCTTCTCGTGCGAGTCGCACTCCTTTTTCACTCGGTGGCCGTTTTACTTGCAGCCGTCTTACAGGACTAATCCTGCATATGGCTCCACTCCATACGGCTTAAATGTAGAAATGTAGTTACTTGTCGGTGGCTTTAACGAGGAACTTCCAGTATTCGTTGCCGCCTTTGCCGTCGTTGTCACAATTCGAGCAGGGAGGCAGCTTCTTGCATTCGCGGTTGATCACATCTTCGAAGCCGCAGGTCTCGCACTTGTAGATACCAGGCCCTCCCGGCTTCTCGCCGGGTTTTCGAAGGGTGCCGTATTGGGCCGGCTTGTCACTCACTTGAACTTTATTTTTGTCGGCATAGAACGCCATAGCAACCCTCGTAGGCAGTCAATTAGGGGAAAGAATGCAAACCATCCTTAGCTATGGCTGATTCATCCCGATTCAAGCGCGTGTCACGCAATGATCTAGTCTGTCCGCTTCCAGACAAGCCAAACGCCCTACCCGCTGCTGCTGGACTGTTTGGGACAACGAACAACATCAACTGCCGGATGGTCCTCACCACCGAAGAGGCCAGACCGATCGACTCGTCAGGTCAAGTTCGTACCCCGCGCCCAACGGATACCCTTGCGGAACTCTGTCCGTATCGGCTCAGCTGCGACAACGAGTTTGCGAAAGACTCTCCCCTGCCGACTCGCGAAAAATGGTAGAGCTCTTGTATGCCTTGCGCCGACGACAGCTTCAGCTCCTCGTACTGCGCAATCGGAATCTGGCGATTGTCCTTGAAACGGCGGTCTGGAGAACCATTCTTGTTGACGAAGCGCCACGTGTGTCCAACGACCTGAGAGTCAGACGGAACCCCATCTGTCTCAATGAATCTTGTTAGTCGCGCGCCAACACTCAAGGACTCGTACGTACATACAGCCACCTGTTTCCAGCTGACGACGAAGATGCGATCCGGGTAGAAGTAGAACATATTGGGACCTGCCGCTAACCAAGGCACATCAATGTTGCATTTGACATGCTTGACCCCTCCCATACCGAGCGATGCAGTCTTGCGCTTGAGCGTTTCCCCCGCGCCAGCGTTATATCGCCCGTCAAGCACTCGTCCGACTGCCAAAATACGCCACGATGCCCGGCAGCTCCGCAACTCTTCAAAGGCACTCAGAACGTGTTCGTACGTCTGCGCTGCGCTGTCGTCGAAATCGTAAAAGAGGACTGTGCTTCGGCGAGCCTCATCCCACATATACAGCCAAAAGCACCCAATGGCAACGACTGCCGACAGTACCGCCAGTACGCCAACCAAGACCGTATTTGGATCGCCGTCAGCCTGTAACACTTCGAACCACAGCGCGGCAAGCAGTAGCAGGGGCCAGTACCAGACGGCGAACTTGCGCCGCTTATTGTTGATCTCCTCGACCAGATCTGCGGAATCGGTGTCCGAGAGCTGCCGAATGTCGGCCGACTGAACGACTTCGAGGGGCGCGACAGTAGCGCTTCCGCTTGGAATGAATCGCTGCCCTTGACGAGGCTCCGCTTCCTCGAGAGCCCGAGGCACTGATTGAGGCGGCAGTACCGTACGAGAGTTTCTTGAACCAAGCGACGCGCGGTAGATGAATCCACCACCGGACATTGATATGTAATTGCCGCGCGGCCCGGTACCAATCCTGAACCCCGGCACGCCAACAGACACCCCAACGCCAGAACCGGAGAGATTGAAGCGGAACGGCCCCGCCTTAACCGATTTCCTGAATGACAGCCCCATCAAGACGCCCCGTATTTGGTTGCATTTTTTTCCGAAGTATCGCATACGAGGGCAGCACTCACTAACGTTTTTGACGCTTGGGAAGTTGCACTAACAGGCACGTTCATGGGCTCTTTGGCGGCGAGCCGCGCTAATCGCGAGAGCGTAATCTGCTCCACCGGTTTGCCCGACCTCGGTCAACCGCCCGATACGTTCGCGCGTACGCCGGGCAATTGCAGTTAGCGATCGGCAATTGCCACCCAGATGAATCGAAAATAACCTGGGTAATGCAAAGCGCATTTTTGTAAGGACCGGCTATGATAACGTTTTGGCCTATTTCCAAGCATTTCACGAAGCCATGTCCGTCTATGTGAAGCCCCGCTGGTTAAGGGACTTGCTGCGCTTTCTACCATTGAAGAGCCAGTTCGTCTTGTCCGGAAACGTTCGCGACCTCCAGGCTTGCGAGGTCGCACCCGGGGTGATAACTGCGCAGGCTCTCGTGAGCACGCTTGCCGACAGCCTGAGGGAGACGGGTTACGGACAATTGGTGGTTTGGAACCCTGTGTCCGGTTTTGCCGTTCCAGAAGGCTACGAGCCTACTGTTGAGCAGGGAGATGAGACTCTGCGACGCCTCGGCCTGATGCCGATCGACGGTGCAGCACCTGGTGGGCTTGATGCGCTGACAGCTTGCGTCGAGCGCTTGACCGCCTTGCCTGGGCCGCCGATAGCGCTGGTCGTAGACTTTGCCTCGCGACTCGCTGTTCGGACGGAGTCGCTGAGCGCAGCAGAGCACAACCTCTTCACACGGGCGCTTGTACTTGCACACACGGTAAGCGCCCGTCCAGCAGGCGAACAACGACGCCCCTTCTTCAACACCGTGATCTGGGTTGTCGACAAGGAAGGCGACTTGCCCGACTGGCTGCTTATCGGCAGCTCGCGAATCCGACATATCCCAGTATCCAAACCCGACAGTGCCGCCCGACGCGCCCTTTCGAAGGCGCTTTTGCGTGGCGTGCCGGGCTCGCAGGAAGCTTCGCCGGCGACGTTCGAGGAAGCCGAGTCGGCTTTTGTCGACGGATGCGAGGGCCTTTTGCTAGCCGACATGAACGCGATCGCCACCCTCGCCCGCGTCGAAAACGTCTCCATCGAGAAAATCTCTGATGCCGTGAGGCGTTACAAGGTCGGTGTGACGGAAGACCCCTGGCTTTTGATTGGGCGCGAGAAGATACGCAACGCCGAGCCCGTCATACGCAAGCGCGTGAAGGGTCAAGCTCACGCGGTAACGCATATGCTTGACCTGGTCAAGCGTGCGATGACGGGCGTCGGTTCTCAACGCAAGGGCAACCGGCCGCGCGGCGTCGCATTTCTCGCAGGGCCGACGGGTGTAGGCAAGACCGAACTCGCGAAAACACTCACTGGCCTTCTGTTTGGGGACGAGAGTGCGTACATTCGCTTCGACATGTCCGAATTCAGCTCTGAGCATTCCGACCAGCGGCTCATCGGTGCGCCGCCCGGGTATGTCGGTTATGACGTTGGCGGCGAGCTGACAAACGCGATTCGGGAGCGGCCATTTAGCGTCGTGCTTTTCGACGAAATCGAGAAGGCACACCCACGGATTCTCGACAAGTTCCTTCAGATCCTCGATGACGGCGTGCTCACGTCCGGTCGTGGCGACAGGGTGTATTTCTCCGAAGCATTGATCATCTTCACCTCTAACCTTGGTATCTACCGCGAGGACGAATTGGGCCAACGCGTGCCCAACGTGCTTCCAAGCGATTCCTTCGAGGAGATGGAGAAAAAGGTGCTCGGCGAGATCGAGCGGCACTTCAAGCTGGTGCTCAACCGGCCTGAAATTCTTAACCGGATTGGCGAGAACATCATCGTTTTCGACTTCATCCGGGACGACGTTGCGCAAGAGATTTTCGATCAGATGGTCCGTGTTGTACTCGAGGATATTGCGTCGCAAGGAATGTCCGTCGAACTCGATGAGCCTTCCAAAGTGGCCCTTCAGCAGCGATGCCTCGGCGATCTCTCGAATGGCGGACGTGGAATCCGGAACCAGATCGAGGCCCACCTTATAAATCCGCTCGCGCGAGGCCTGTTCGACCAGGATGCGAAGACAGGCGACCGGTTCGTGATAACAGGTATCGCAATCGGTGAGCTGCAGTTGCGAAAGCTTTAGGCCATGAACTTCCATCTGTCGCGGATGCACTTTCCCGTCACGTCCTTGGGACCAGGGCAGCGTATCGGCATATGGTTTCAAGGCTGCAGTATCCGCTGTCCCGGATGCATCTCAGCAGACACCTGGTCAGTCTCGGGTGGAGAGACCACACTCGAACGCGTGCTCGAGCAGGTTCAAGCATGGCTGCCGCACGCAGACGGCTTTACCATGTCGGGTGGAGAGCCATTTGACCAGCCGCAAGCCCTCGTAGCGCTTGTTCGCGAGCTTCGCGGAGTGTCTTCCGGCGATATTCTCGTCTACAGCGGTCACACGATAGAGTCGCTCGCTGAAATTCTTGCGCAAGCCGACGGTTTGATTGACGCGCTCATCACTGACCCATTTGAAATTGATGCGCCGCATACGCGACCGCTGCGAGGTAGCGATAACCAGCGACTGCATTTGCTCACGGATCTCGGTCGGGAGATGTTTTCGCAGTATGAACGCGAGCTACGCGAAAGCGATAAGTCGCTGGATGCCATGTTCGACGAGGACGGTAGCGTTTGGTTCGCGGGGATACCGAACCGGCACGACTTTCAGCGCTTGAGAGACCTATTGACGGACCAGGGACACCTAGTCCAGATCAGCGCCGACAAAGCGCGAAACAGATAAGACAGGAAATGTCAGTAATGATGCGTTTTTGCCCGAACTGCAAGACCGAGCGGTCTGTCGAGGAATGGTTTTGCGCCGGCACCGTCACGGATGCCAAGTGCAACTGGGACTTGTCCGGCCTGCGGATTCGAGCGCCGGGGTGGCGGCCGCACGACGTCGTTACTGCAGAAGATGCAAACAAAGACAACAACGACGCTGAGCGCCGGACGCTGCTTAGGCCGGAACCCGTGTGTACAAACGGGCACCCGATGAATGAGGGTGACCTGATGTGCCTCGAGTGCGGTGCCGACCCCGCCACGGCCGCAGCAGATGAGCACCCTGCTCGTGTCACAGACGAAGCCGAGCGAGTTGCTGGCGACGAATCAACGACGTTGCCCGAGTCGACCGAGACTCAGATCGACGGATGGCGGCTCCTCAGGCAAATTTCCAGCACCGACGGCGTGCGAGAGCGCTATGTAGTGCAGCACTGCGATACCAACCGACAAGCGGTTCTGACGCTCTACCGCGACGGTGCCGAGCCAGACCCATCTGTCTACGACGTGGTCCGTCGCCTTCCGCGCGAGCACGTTCCTGAAATCATCGCGACCGGTCGTTGGAATACGCGGGCTTATGAAGTCGCCGAAGAGCTCAGCGGAGGCACGCTTGCCGACTTGGGTATCGCGGTGCGGGACATGGCGACTATTCGCCATGTCGTAGACGAGCTCGGACAGGCACTCAACTCTTTCTCCGAGGCTGGTCTGCGGCATCGTGACCTGCGGCCTGGCACGTTGCTTGTGCGCAGTCGGGAGCCGCTCGATCTTGTGATCAGCGGATTCGGCTCGGCACGCTTGTCGGAATTCGACCTGGACATCGTCTCTCCGCTCGAAACTACCCGCTACATGGCGCCAGAAGCCATCGCCGGCGGTGTTGCCGCGGCTTCCGACTGGTGGAGCCTCGGCATGATCCTGCTCGAGCAGTTGACAGAGGGTAAATGCTTCGAGGGTATCAACCCACGTGCGTTCCTGATTCACGTACTGGCGAACGGGGTCACGCTACCGGACGACCTCGATCCCGCTCTTAACCTTCTTCTGCGCGGCTTGCTGGCGCGCGACCGCCATCAGCGATGGCAGTGGGCGCAGGTCAAGGACTGGCTAGAAGGCAAGCACGTCGATGCGCCATCTGCCGCGACTTCCGAGACTGATACGGCTGAAGGCGCAAGCATCTCACTTGGCTCAAAGCAGTATCACAAACCCACCGTGTTTGCACTCGCGGCTGCGGAACGCGAGAATTGGGACGAAGCCCGCGACCACTTGAACCGTGGCGTAATCGTCACATGGGCGGAAGGGGCTGGCGTTCCGTCCAAGGAGCTCGCCGGCCTGCGACAGGCTGCTCAACTTGACGGCGTTGACGACGACTGCCGTCTCATGATCGCGCTCAAGCTTCTGAACCCGGAAATGCCACTTATCCTGCGCGGCGACATCGTCACGCCAGGATGGCTGCTTCGAAACCCGCTTGAGGGTTACGACCTCGTGACGGGCGCGGTTCCCTCGTTCCTTGAGCGACTGCACACGGAGACGTGGCTTTCGCGCCTGCGGCGGCGAGCCGAGGAAGTACGCACGCGTGCGCACAATCACGCCATCGAGCTTGATGAGGACATGGTGCGGATCGCGGTGCTCTCCACTTCCCGGGCACAATTGGCAGCGCAATGGGAAGAGCGTCGGCTCCTTCTGCCGGACTCTACTCACTCAGGCTTATTGTCGCTCTCGGAACGCAGAATCGTCAGCGAAGAAGACCTTATCGTTCTTCTGAGCGCAAAGATTACCCAGTTCCGGTCCGTCGAGGAGATTCTCAACCAGGCCGCTGACGTAGCCGAGCGGGAACACGTTCTTGCGTTCGACCGGGAGGCTGCTCGGGCTGAGCTTGCGCTTGCCCGAGCAGAGCTCTTCCGGAAGCTTGACGACCGAATCGCGGGCTTCGCTCGAACCGGGAATCAGTCAATTGACGAATGGGCCGAGCATTTTCGCCTCGAACGCCGCTTGCCGTTGCACGAGGTGCTTGTCCTCCTCTCAGTGCCTGCAGAACAGTGGCTGGAGCCCCAAAAGCAGCAGTACGTGTCTCAAATCCTGGAGTTCTTCGAAAAGAAAGTCGCCACTACGGTGTTGCGCGGCCCGTTGGTGCGAATGACCATCGGCAAGACGACTGGCCGGGTTGACGTCCACGAGCTGAACGGCGAGCGTTATTCGAGCGCCGCAATGCTAGAACATTTGCTTCAACGTAACGCCCAGTCGGTCTCGATAGACCCCGCTGTTTTCGGCGCCAACGCAACTCTGGAAAACCGGCTTAATACACTCTACCGGCAAACGTCTCTTTACAAACGGGATACCGGCATTGACGGCCTCTACCTCGGGTTCCCGTTCCTTCACTACAAGGATGGTCGCAGCGGCTCGCGCCCGCGCATTGCGCCCGTTTTGCTCTGGCCAGTCAAATTCCTCATGGAGCTTGGAACCCGCGGTCAGGTTGCGCTGGCGTTTGACAGCGAGCGCGAGGAGGTGCGGCTGAACCCCGCGCTCGAAGGATTGTTCGGACGTGACGCCGTCAAGGCATGGAGGCTCGCAGCGGACGACGTGCTCGGACGCTCCGCGCTCAAGGTTACTGACGTGGTCGATGCCTTCGGGTTGCTGGCAAGTGCAGAACGCCGCCAGCTCAGCGCCCTTCCTTCTCCTACGGCCGATGTGCCGGTGGGCGAACTTCGGATTGCATGTGCTGGCGTCTTCTTTCACGTGGACTTCGCCGGCCAGGCGATCGGTGAAGACCTGCGCCAGATGAAAGTGTTGTCGCCCTCCGGGACTGCGCTTGAATCGATGCTCCGTCTCAAAGACAAGGCGGCCTACGAGGCACCTGAAGCGTCAGCCACGGAAATCGAGCGCTTCCTGACTGTCGCTAGCGATCCTTCGCAAGAGTCTGCGGTCATGCAGGCCCGGCAAGGCCCGGGGCTCCTTGTCGAAGGCCCTCCCGGAACCGGGAAGAGCCAGACCATTGTCAACATGGTTGCGGACGCGATAGGACGCGGCAAAAGCCTGCTGATCGTGTGCCAGAAGCACGCTGCGCTGGAGGTGGTACACAAGCGGCTTGTTGCGGAAGGGTTGGGTGACCGCATCGTCATGGTCAATGACGTGAACAAGGACCGTGAACCGACGATCAGGGCTGTCCGGGAGCAGCTTGACGCCATCATTCGAGGTTCGTCGTTCGACAATACATGGGTGCGCCAACGCGAGCGCATGGCAGCGAGAATCGAAACGCTGGAAGGCGAGCTCGACCGGCAACATCAAGCGCTCCATCGCGTGGACGACTCGACGGGCCTTAGCTATCGCGCCTTACTCGGCGAATTGATCCAGCTTGAGGCTGGTTCCACGCCTGTTAGCGTTCCGCAGCTCCGCGCAAAGCTCGCCGGACTGGACATTTCCGCATTGACGACGCTCGAGGAGCAGTGCGCCCCGCTCGCGCGCTATTGGCTACCAGCCAGGTTCGAAGGCAGCGCGCTTGCTCAGTTGAAGTCTTTTGCGACCGACCCTGCAACAATCGAGGAATTCAGCGCCATCTTCGCTGGCTTCCGCGAAGCTGAGCAGGTACGCATCGACACCCTGGCTGCCCATCCAGCGCGTTTCGATGTTGACGACCCTGCCCCGTATCGAGCCTGGCTTGATGCTAACGCAGGCCGCCTCGTGAATCTGGACGAGACACAGCGTAAGCGTCTCGCCCAATGGTTGCCTCTCTTCCGACCGGCCGACAAAGCCGACGCACCTGGCCATGCGCACTACGCCGCGCTGAAAAAACTCCATCAGGAGTTGCTGGCAATCGATAATGCCGCCTTCGACAAAACGCTATCGCCAGAGCTCACGCAGTTGGCCAATGCAGAACTCAATGACATCGAAGCAAGGGCTGCACTCGCAACCAGAGCGCCGACGTTCTTCAATCGACTCAATCCCGCGACCTACGTCAGACGTAGCGGGCTGAAAAAGTACCTCTGTAGCTGTGGTGCTCCAACGACTGACGATGCGCTTCGTGTGCTTCTGGCAGCGGCGCGCCTCGAGCAGCAGTGGCGTCCGAAACGCGATGCGTTGAACGCCACGAGCCGCTCGTTGCACCTGGATACAGTAGAACCGGCATGCGGGCCGACACTCGCCGAAGAATGTCGGACCCGCCTGCGTCAACTCGAAGAGGTGCGCGAGCTTGCGCAGCATATTGCGATTGCTCCGCGTGGAGATGAATTCGACTCTGCGGTAATGACTGGCGACCAGGCCCCCGTGAAAAAGCTGCTCGATGGGTTCGAGACAGCCTTCGTTCGTTACAACGCCCGCCAGCACAGTTTCAATGCGTTGAGTAGGCTTGAGGAATGGGTCTCACCAGAGCTGGCTGATGCGTGTCGTCGCGCCATTGCAGAGAACGTGAGCTACCAGGCGCCGCTAAACCGTATCAACGACGCGCTGCCGACACTCGCCGCATATCAGCAGTTCCGCACGCGTTCAAAGCACCTCAATGCGCAAGCTCTTGAGGTGTTTGCCATCATGCGAATCCACGACACGGCTCTCGCTAATGTTCCGTCCGAAGATCTTGACTGGGAGGTCCGGCGCCTCATAAACCGGGAGGCAAGACTGGGCTGGAAGCGTCGCTTCGAGCAGGACAACCCGGAGCTCCTCCTCGACCAGACTGAGACGGCTGCAAAGGTCGAAGCGTTGGCGGGCGCAGATGAAGAGATGCGACGGCTTAATCGCGAGGTGCTGCGCAACGGGATTGACCGTAGCAAGCTCGGCTCGGTACGCGACTGGGAGGACGTGACCCGCCTGAGCGGCCGACGCTCCCGTCGCTTGCGGGAGTTTATTGAACTTGGCGCAGGCCTCGGCCTGATGGCGCTGCGCCCAGTCTGGATGATGAATCCGGACGTGGCCAGCCGCGTGTTGCCGCTTAAATCGAACCTGTTCGATTCAGTGGTCTACGACGAGGCGTCACAGATGCCGGTTGAATACGCCATCCCAACATTGTTCCGTGGCGGTGTCTCCGTTGTGAGCGGTGACGAAAAGCAGATGCCGCCAGCCAAGTTCTTTTCGGGTCGGACGGACAGCGACGAAACGGAGATTTACGACGGCGAACAGCCCGACGAGGACGCTACCGAAGAAGAACGCGAACTTTTCGAAGATACCTGGAACCGCCGCGAGATTAAAGACTGCCCCGACCTGCTTCAACTGGCACGCAGTTCCCTGCCCATTACCACCTTGCAGATCCACTATCGCTCTGCCTACCGTGAACTGATTGGCTACTCGAACGCGGCCTTCTACGACAACGAACTCAGCGTTCCGGTCCGGCATCCTGAAGCGACGATTCGAGAAGTCAAGCCGCTGGAGCTGATTCCGGTGAACGGTATCTACGAACGCCAGACGAATTCTGATGAGGCGGACCGCGTGGTCGAATACCTCGCGCAACTCTGGAAGCGACCTTATGACCAACGCCCGTCTGTCGGCGTTGTTACGTTCAATCTTAAGCAGTCTAACCTCATCGAGGAACGACTGGAGATACGGGCCGAAGAGGACGAGGCGTTCCGAAATGCCTATCGCGAAGAAAGCGATCGCTCCGACGGCGGCGAAGACATGGGCGTGTTCGTCAAGAACGTAGAAAACGTGCAGGGCGATGAGCGCGACGTCATCGTATTCTCGACAACGTTCGGCCGCAACAGTCAGGGAGCGTTCAAGCGCTTCTTCGGCGTGCTCGGACAAAAGGGTGGCGAACGGCGCCTGAACGTCGCGGTGACGCGCGCTCGAAAGAAAGTCGTGCTTGTTACATCGATGCCCATCCGCGACATCTCGGACATGCTCAACACCAAGCGCAAACCAGCCATCCCGCGTGATTACCTTCAAGGCTATCTGGAATACGCGCGCGCGATGTCAAATGGAGAGCTCCCAACCGGGCGGGCGCTTCTTGGCCGAATGAGCAGCGAGCGCGCTCATCTGAAATTGCAGGACAACGGCGAAACCGACGGCTTTGCAACGGATGTTCTCGAGTATCTCCGCGGGCTTGGACTGTCGCCCGTCTTCGCTCAGGAAGGCGACGCCTTTGGCCTTGATTTTGCCATCGCCGACCCGGAAACCGGTTTGTATGCCATCGGTATCGAGTGTGACGCCCCACGCCACCATCTGCTCCAAAGAGCCCGGGCGCGTGAAATCTGGCGACCTTCCGTCCTGCGGCGAGCCATACCAACACTGCATCGCGTCTCATCGCAGGCGTGGTATCACGAGCCAGCGGCGGAGAAGGCTCGACTGAAAGCGGCAATTGACGCAGCCCTGAAAACGGAGGTCGCAGCATGAGTGGGCCGAAGGTTGTTCGAATCGTCACACGTGAAGAAGTTCTCGCCATCTGCGAAGCGCATCTTCACCGGCTCGACCAGGCGATTGCCGCGTGGACGGCATCAGGCCAGCGTATTGGCGAGCTCTCGGCTGAGGAGATCGCAGCGACTCACGAACGTCGAAAGGCACTCGCTGGATTGATTGCCAAGGACGCTTTCATGGAACTGCAGAAGAGGGTTCCGGATGAGATCGCATTCCTGAAGGCAGACGTCACACGGCGACAACGCGCTGCGGTCGATAAGGCGGAACAGGCGGCAAAGCGTAAAAGGCAGGGACGCGATAGTGCGACGGCGCTTATGGCTGCGCTCAAGTCCAAAGGCATCGTGGTGCCGCATGAGCTTTCGTCAAAGCTCGACCTCATCGCCTCGGGCGTGGACGTGGCAAACGCAGACACCCTGCTCGCGCAAGGATTCAGCCTTCTCGTACCAGAGTCATCGCAGACCATCAGCGAGGCACAGCAAAAGTTGGCGACTAACCTGTTGGGCAATGAGACGCCTCAGGACTTTGGCGAGTGGAAAGTGACGAACGTTTCCCACAAGAACAATCTTCTTTACGACCGCGTCGACCGCCAGGTTGCCGAGGCGCAAGTGTTCCTTGAAGACGCTGATGTTGCGACATTTGCGGCCAGACTGCGCTCGATCGAAGCCGAGGCAAACGAACAGCGTCGTAACCTCTTGCTAGATAGTCTGATCCTCGACCTCTCTAGCGCCGTAGATGCGTCTCGCGCACATCGCTCAGCGATCGAAGAACTGCAAGAGTTCGCGTCTGAGCTCGGAGCAAACGCGTCCACCGAGGCCGCAGCTTTGCTCGCCCGTGTTCAGCAGTGCGGCTCCGCAACGTCGTTACAGACGATTGCCCAGCTTGCTGGTCAATGCAAGAACTTCGTTTCGCATGAGCAGCAACGCCAGGCGGCACACGCACGACGTGACGCAATCCTTGAGGGCTTGGCCCGCCTCGGGTACGAAATCAACGACGGCATGGAGACCGCATGGGCCCGCGATGGCCGCGTCGTAGTTAAAAACCCAGCATTGCCTGGCTACGGTGTCGAAATCGGAGGGCAGGCTGAGGCGAGCCGCCTGCAGGTTCGAGCAGTGGCACTGTCTGCAAATCGCGATAGCGCACGCGACAAAGACGTCGAAACCCTTTGGTGTGGTGACTTCGGCCGACTTCAGGAGCTCCTCGTAGCCGAAGGCGATAGTTTGCTCATTGAGCGCGCGCTCGGTGTCGGTGAGGTTCCGCTCAAGGTCATCCGAGACGCGGAATCCGATACTGCATCAGTCGATAAGCAACGCTCGCTACGTTAGTCGGCCAGAAACTAAATCGGCCGTTCGACCGTCAACTAATGGTAGCGGACAAGTCTCACTCTTGTTCCTGAAAGCGTTGACGACGCATGCCGTCTCCCGAGAGCAACTCGACGCAGCGTCGATCGGGTTGCCGAACAACGCCAAGGTCGAATCCATCCGCGCAGCCGCAAAGAAAGGCTTGCACATCCTGCACGACGATGGCCGATGCTTGAGGAGATGAAGAAGATCGTTGCTGAAACCGGCGTCACGCTGTGCGACGGCTGGCTGGCGTCGCACTGATGCCGAAATTTAAAGAATATAGCCCAGCAAACGGTGCCATCTTGAAGTGGATACCCAAAAGCAGGGTTTATGGCCGTGCTACCACCGTATACTAAGTGCAGTCCTATTTCCTGGACTGCCGCGTGGCTGGTCGGGGAAACTAACGGCAGCGGCCACGGGATACCCCGGGACTGTGGGACAGTCTTGAGACCCCGGGCAAGGTGGCGAAGTTAGCGCCTTGAGACGAACGGCTGACGGGCGACGCTGGCTCCGGGGTGCATCGAAAAGATGCTCGCGAGTTGGGTCTGAAGGCCCCCAGAAGGATGGGGGGCTGGGCTCAACTCCACCAGGATGCATCTCGAAAAACAGAGCATGCATCTTGAGCGTTGATCTCAAACCTAAGCTCGTGAGACTAGAGCGGGCAATCCGTGGGGAAGCATGGGTAACAACCCGCACCATTTCGGGTTCTCATCCAGTATTTGCCCCGCTCAACCCACCCTGCCAATAAGAGTAGCTTTTATCCCGGCAACAACCGCGATGACTTCGGCGGAAATTTGAGTTCCTCCGAAAATCGTTGTACAAGCGGCCTCTGGTCATTTTATCGCCTCAACAGCTAATTACGCAAAATCAAACACTCGCGAGGATGATGACCCCGCCCACTTCTCGCGAAAAGATCTTCGAGAGGCGGATGTCGCGCCGACCATTGTCGGTATTGCTCCGTCTACTTGGAGCCTGTGTCTCAAATTCACACATTCCTTCCCAACGCGAAACCATAGTGTGCGGCATCAGTTAACCGCAAATTCGGGCCGCATATCCCCGCGACGAGGTAGTCCCATAATCTGGCGCGCCTCTGCTGGTGTCGCCGGTTCATAGCCCATTTCACGCACGAGGCGCACGACTCGCTCCATCAACTGAACGTTTGTGGCGAGCTCTCCCGGCCCGTAATACAAATTGTCCTCCAGACCAACACGCACGTGCCCTCCTAGCAGCAACGAGTTCATCGCGGAGGGCAATTGCGCCGGGCCGATGCCACTCACACAGAATATGCTTCCTTTTGGTAGCGAATCGACCATCGATTGCAGCACGCGCGGCGAATACGGCATAGCGTTCTGAAAACCGCGATGCACGCCAAGTACGAGATTCACAAAGAACGGTTCGTCGTCGAACCCGGCCGCAGTTAGCGTCGCGACGTCCTGAACGATATGCGTGGGACTGAACACCTCCCACTCCGGCTTGATTCCACGCTTTTTCATCTCTTGCGCCAGATGCTTCGAACGCTCCGGCGATGTGTGCATGAGCAGTTCCTTGCCGCCAAAACTGGCGATGATCGTCGTCGCATCCAGTGTGCACATTTCCGCGCCGGCATCCATGCCTTTGAGGCGCTCCTCCCACAGAATCTCCCAGTACCCGTTCGCTGCCTCACCAATCATGTCGCCGTGCACGCCGCCGCCAGTCGAATTGTTGATGACGATGTCGCATTTATCTCGAATCCGTCGGTTGATGTCACGATAGATCGACGCATCGCAGGTCGCGCCGTCGTCTGGACGCCGCGCGTGCACCGCTACGACGCTCGCGCCAGCGTTGTAGCAGTCGTACACGTCCCGCGCGATCTCGTCGGGCTGTGTGGGCAAGTGCGGGTTTTGCGATTTGTGCGCCATGCCTCCCGTCGGCGCAATTGTGACGATGACTTTAGGTGCGCTCATGGTTGTCTCCTGGTAATTTGAGGTATGCCTACAAAGGGACCGCATCGCTCGCCGCTTTCGCTTCGAGCAATGCCAGCACCAACGCATCGCGCTGCGCCTCGATGGACGCGCTGGAACGCCCAGCCAATTCATCCAGAACGCCGGCCGCGATGCGCGCTTTCAGTTCGCTCGTGAGGTGTGGATCGCCGAGATCGTCCCACCAGGTTTCGATCGGGCCGCCCAGATGGTCGAGAAGATGCTCGATACCGCCGCGTCCGCCCGATAGGTGAAGGTTGAGAAAAGGCCCAAAGGCAGCCCAGCGCAACCCCGGGCCGTAAGCAATTGCGTCGTCGATATCAGCCACACTCGCCGCGCCAATCGACACAAGGTGAATAGCTTCGCGCCACAATGCCGCCTGCAGACGGTTGGCAATATGGCCTTTGACTTCCTTCTTCGGATTGATCGGCCGTTTGCCAATCGCGCGATAGAAGGACATGGCAGTCGCGATTGCAGCCGCGGACGTTTGCTCTCCGCCAATGACTTCCACAAGTGGAATCAGATGCGGCGGATTGAATGGATGGCCCAGCACGATACGTTCAGGATGTGCGCATGCAGTCTGTATGCGACTCATCAGCAAACCCGACGAGCTAGATGCAATCACCACCGAAGCGGGCACCGCTGCATCCATCGCCTTGAATAGTTCAAGCTTGAGGTCCTCACGCTCCGGGCCGCTTTCCTGAACGACGTCCACGTCCCGCAGCGCGTCGGCCAATTCACTGTGGAAGCTCAGGTTGTCCTGTGACGCGCCTGCTGCCAGACCAATGCGCTCAAGTGTCGGCCAGTGCTTTGAAACGGCATCTCTCAGTCTTTCTTCGGCACCCGGCGCCGGGTCTGTCGCCGAAACGCGCAAACCCTTCGCAAGAAAATAGGCGCCCCAGCTTGCGCCGATCACACCCGTGCCCACTATGGCCACGTGGCTGATTTGACCGTATTTCACTACTTCCTCCGCAGGTTCTGCAATTGACGGACCTTCACCATCCACCGTTTTCAAGCCAATCTTCCAACGTTTCCATACTCGTGACGCCGAAGAAGGGTTCGTCATCAACGATAAAAAACGGCGAGCCGAACACGCCGCGCGCAATTGCTGCGTCGACCTGTCTACGCAGCGGATCGCCGTCACCACGTGCGGCCGCGAGAGCGTCAATGGTTTTGCGATTCAGGCCCGAGATGTCGGCCGCGCGCTCGATTTCATCTTCAACCGATAGGTCGCGCCCTTCTCTCCAATACGCATCGAAGCAGGCGGCAGCGAAACGCGAAGTTTCATGGGCTACGTTCTCCGTCATCCACGCGACGGACCTCATGACCGGTAGCGGATTCATCGGCTTGTCACGTATGCCGCGTTCGAGCTCGAGCCCGTGACGGCGCATGTACCGCTCGGCCTCCTTGACGATGTAGTCCCCTTTAAGAGGAATATCCAGAAGCGGCTGGCTGCCCATGACCTTCAACACTGTGACGCCGATCAGCAGCGGCTTCCATTGGACGGCGCGTTGATACCGAGCACCCAGTTCGTCTATCCGCAGGCTTGCGAAATAGCCAAAGGGCGAAATGATGTCGAAGTAAAATTCGAGAGTTGCAGTCGATGTCATAGTGAAGGGCACATAAGATTGGCAGACCCCGGTCTCACCGCGTCCATTCGATTGCGACCGGGAGATCGCCCAATGTCCTTCTTAACTGCTCAACCGAGACACTATCCACGGCCCCCGGAATCGAGACGCCGGCCGTCACACGTCCCGCGGTTTCAGTGCAGGTTACATCGACAGGAACACCGGGCAATTGCCGGCCAATGAGTTCCTGAATCTTGATCTGTGCCGCCATCGCACGAAGCGCAGGTTTGTAGATCTTGCCAATTGCGGTCAGCGGCAGTGCATCAAGCACCACAATCCGTTTCGGCATTGCCGACGGTTCGAATATCCGCGGCTTGACCGCTTCGAGCAGCGAGACGGTATCGCGCGTCGCGCCATCGCGCAGCACGACGAACACAACAGGCAATTCACCGGCGTACGCGTCTGGTTCACCCACTGCCGCGCAAACCAGAACGTCATCCAAGCCTTGGACCGCTTCTTCGATTGCGCGAGGGTCGATGTTGTGCGCGCCGCGAATGATCAGGTCCTTCGCGCGGCCGGTCAGGAAGATGCGCCGGTCATCGTCGACGTAGCCGAGGTCTCCGGACAATAGCCAGCCGTCCTGCGTGAACGTTGAAGCGTTTAACGTGGCATCCAGATATCCTGCGCTCACATGCGGACCGCGAATCGCAAGTTGCCCGACTTCCATTGCGCCACAAAAGCGACTCACGTTCGTCTCACACGCGTCCTCGACGGGAATTGCAACTACCTTTGTATAAGGTAGAGGCAAGCCGACCGATCCCGGAACGCGAGGCGCGCCGGCAGGCTCGATCGACACGACACCGACGCACTCCGTCATTCCGAAGATGTTGCGCACGGGAATACCGAAAGCGTTTTCGAAACGGGCCGCGAGGTCAGTAGGCAAAGGCGAGCCGCCGGTCAGCGCGACACGCACGGGGCTCGCCGTATCGCCGCACTCACAGTTCAGCAGTGCCGACAGCACGGTCGGCACACAACCCAGATGCGTGACACCGTACCGCCTCGCAAACGACCAGATGGATTGGACAAAGGCGGCATTGCGCATACCGGTCAGCGTCGGGATAAACACCGAGCCGCCGGCCGCGAGCGCAGAAAGCCCATACACAAAAGCACCCGCGACGTGAAACAAAGGAAATCCGTTGAGCATCCGGTCGCCCGCGCCGAAATGATAGTAACGCGAAGCGAACCAGCTGGTATGGACCTCATTACGATGCGAATGAGTTAGCAGTTTCGGTAGACCCGTGGTACCGCCAGTGTGATAGATCGACGCCACCGTATCCGCCGCCACTTCGGCAAGCAAAGCATCGTCTGCCGCAAATCCACGTAAGCATGTCTGAAAGGAGGAAGGCGCCGGGCGCCGCTCGTCGGGGTCCATCTCGAACACGTGCTCGATGCACTCGGCGAGTTCGAGCGCTTCACGAAGCCGTGTGTAAATCGGCAGTTCGTCGGTCTCGCCAAGCACCACCGCGACGCGCACCTTTGCAGCGCGAAGCAGTTGCGCGATATGGTCGGCGCCGAGCAGATAATTGACCGGAAATGCGCAGCCCGCGAGCTGCGCGCCCCACATGGCGACCTGAACAGCGGGCATATGCGGCGCAATAATGGCGACCGGCTCGTCGCGCTGCACGCCGCATGCTCGAAACATCGTGCCGGCACGCAACACGAGGTCAAGCAACTGTCGATGAGACACACGCAACACATTCGCGTCAGGAGATGCATCCACGCCGGCGTTGGCCGAGTGGAGATACATCAGCGCGTCGGCGTTTTCGAAACGCTCGGCATTGAATTGCAGCAGGCGCGGCACCGTTTCGACGGGAACCACTTCACTGTAGGTCATCCGTTCCAGCAGTTCGATGTTGTCCGCACTATCGATCCAGCACGACTGGAGATTTCCAGTTGTCGCATTCATCCTGTCTCCTCCGGTACCCGAACAGCCCGCGCAAGGCGCACGGGCGTTTTTTGTCGAGCTTCGCCACGCTGTCTTCGCCTTGTCGAAGTTGCGCTCGTTCAGCGCGCTTTTCGGCTCAGGAACGCCTCCATTCGCTCCCGAGCATCCGGCGTACTTTGCATCAATGCCGCAGTAAGCGACTCCGCGAACAGTCCGTCACTCATCGCCATGTCGTGAATGCGAGCCACAGCATTGATCGCGGCCCAATTGGACAGAGTGCTATTGCCCGCAACGTCCGCGGCGAGCTGCTTTGCCATAATCATGCCGCCGCCGGGCGCGGCGAGGTAGTGCCCCAGACCAAGCCGGTAACCCTCTTCGGCCGAGTACTTGCGTCCCGTCAACATCATCTCCGTCATACGGTCCGGACCGATGACCCGGGCGACTCGCACCGACGCACCGCCGCCTACGAAGATGCCGCGCTTGCCCTCCGGCAACTGAAAAAAGGCATTCGTTTCGATCACGCGCACGTGTGCGGCAAGGGCTAGCTCAAGGCCGCCGCCAATTACGCCGCCCTGCAAGGCGGCAATCACCGGCTTACCGGAGAACTGGATGTCGTGAAACACCTTGTGCCAGCGCTGCGACGTTCTGAGCACATCGAGCGGCTTTCGAACACTGTTTTCACCGAGATCGAGACCGGCGCAGAAATGCTCGCCCGCACCCGTCAGCACAACGGCGCGAATGTCATCGTCAAGCGCGCAGAAGGCTGAATCGAGCGAGTTGACCAGTGCATTGTTCAGTGCGTTCCGTTTGTTTGGGCGATCGAGTTCGATAAAAGCGATTGAATCTTCGATACGGACCCGGAGATGTTCAAGCGTCATGTAAGCACCCGCCATTGGTCGTTTTTTTATATCTTATAAGATATTTTTTGAGTTTTATGAAAAAAGAGCGAGGATAGGGAAATCCCCTATCGATCGCTTATTATGAGGCCCGGGTATACGTGCGTGTCGCAAATTCCAGCTTAAACATATCTTATAGTATATCTACAACGACATCAGGAGACACTCCATGCACGCGTGCTTGACTGGTCTATTGAAGGTATCGCTGATTGCGGCATCGCTGGTCGTGGCGGCGTCGAACGCTCAGGCACAGATCCGCATTGGCATGGTCGTCTCGGCAACAGGCCCAGCAGCGTCGCTCGGCATTCCCGAGAAGAACACTGCGACCCTCTTCCCTCCCGTGATCGCTGGCCAGAAGGTTGAATACGTCGTGCTCGACGATGCATCCGACGCCACCGCGGCGACGAAGGCAATGCGCAAGCTCGTGACCGAGGACAGGGTGGACGCTGTCATCGGGTCGACCCTATCGCCAAACTCCATCGCCATGACGACAGTCGCTGCCGAAAGCGGAACACCGCTCGTCAGCATCGCCGGCGCATCAAGCATCGTAGAGCCGATGGATAAACAGAAGGCCTGGGTATTTAAAACACCTCAACACGATTCGTTGATGGCCGCCGCGATTACCCAGCATATGAAAGCGGCGGGCCAGAAGACGCTCGGCGTCATTGCACAGGGCGATGCATACGGCGACGGCTGGTTACGCGAAATTACGAAGGCTGCTACACCGCTCGGCATCCGAATTGTTGCCACCGAGCGATACGCACGTACCGACTCGACGGTGATGGGACAGGCGCTGAAAGTCCTTGCAACGCAACCAGACGCCGTCCTCGTTGCCGGCGCAGGTACGCCCGCTGTACTGCCAGAGAAAACGCTACGTGAGCGAGGCTACAAAGGCGCCATTTATCAGACTCATGGAATCGCTAACAACGATGTCCTGCGAGTCGGCGGCAAGGACATGGAAGGCACCGTGCTGCCAGTTGGTCCGGTATTGGTCGCAAGGCAATTACCAGACGGTTATCCGTCAAAGGCCGCGGCCATTGCCTACACCGACAGGTATGAAACTGCGTACGGCAAGGGGTCCGTTTCAACCTTCGGCGCACACGCATGGGACGCCATGCTTCTGCTCGAAGCCGCGATCCCGTCCGCGTTGAAAAAAGCCAAGCCAGGCACGCCGGAATTCCGTACGGCACTTCGCGATTCACTGGAAGGCGTGCAAAACCTCACAGTCACGCACGGCGTGATGAACCTCTCGCCATCGAATCACAACGGACTCGATGACCGCGCTCGCGTGATGGTCGTCATCAAGGATGAACACTGGAAACTGCTTGGAGATTGAGGTCGGCGCGGCAATTCGAACGCGCTTGTCGGGCAGATGGGCGCACAAACATAGAAATTATCGGAGACGAACCATGCAAACCTGTATCTGGCGGAAGAAAGTCCTCTGGTGCGCGCAAGCTGCTTCCTGCGCCGCGGGGGTCGCGATATTGTCAGCCTGCGGTGGCCATTCGGATACTTTGAACGCGCCACCAACCGCTGCTCAACAATGCAGTTCACTTGCGAACGCCAACGTACCTGCAAGCGCAATCGGCCTTCCCACCACGGGTGCCCATGTAACGGCCACCGCGCTGGTCGCCGCCAGTGGGACCGGTGTGGCCGCCGTCGGAGAATATTGCCAGGTGCAAGGCAGCATCGCACCGGTCGACAGCAGCGCACCGCCGATCAAGTTCCAGTTGAACCTGCCTACGCAGTGGAACAACAAGGCGTTCCAGTTCGGCGGCGGGGGCTTCGATGGCACCGTCGTGACGGGTCTGGGACCCTCCGTAGGCGCACCGCTAGCGCTCACCCCGCTCGGCCGCGGCTACGCCACATTCGGCAGCGACTCGGGCCATGCGCTCAAGTCTCCGCCGGACTTCGCGAATGAAGCGGCGGCTTATGACATGTCATTCGCGCTGAATTCAGAAGCCCTGCACAACTACGCCTCCGACCAGATCAAAAAGACTCACGACACGGTCATGTACCTCATCAAGCAGCGATATGCGAGCCTGCCGTCGCACACCTATTTCGCCGGCGGTTCGGGAGGCGGCCGCGAAGCCTTCGCGGCGTTGCAGAAGTGGCCGCAGGACTATGACGGCGTGATTGCCTATTATCCGGCGTGGCCACTGAACGAGATGTTGCTGAACTACGGTAAGGTTGCGCGCGCTTGGGCCGCACCGAATGCCTATGTCGATGTCGCCAAACAAACGCTGCTCTACAACGCCGAGATTAGTGCATGCGACGCGCTGGATGGCGTGACGGACGGCATCATCAGCAATGTGAAGGCCTGTACGTTCTCGCCGGCTACGCTGCGTTGCCCCGGTGGCGCAGATACAGGCGACACGTGTCTCTCAGACGCCCAGATCAGTGCCTTGCAGACCGGCATGGGGAGCGGTCTGACATTGACTTACAGCGTGCCCAGCGGTGAAACACAGTACCCTGCCTATAACGTTTTCTCCGGTGTTGATCTTCGCAACCTGGAAGCTGGCACCACTGCACCCGCATATCCACCAACGGCGACCATGCCGTTTGCAGCCTTGATCTCGGCCTCCTTCGTCAGATATGGCATCGTCCAGGATGCGAATTATAATTATCTCACCTTCGATCCGCTGAATCCGGGCATCTACCAGTCGGCGGTGGCATCCATGTCGACACTGCTTGACATGAATGCCACCGACCTGTCCGCCTTCCAGAAACGCGGTGGCAAGCTGTTCGTGGTACATGGAGCGGCTGACGCGACGATACCAACGGCATCAAGCGAGCAGTACTATGCCCGCGTCAACGCTACGATGGGTCCAAGTACCGTTGGAAGCTTCTTCAAGTTCTACGAGGTGCCCGGATACGCACATGGCTTCGGGCAGTTCAATGGATCGTGGGATTCAGTGAGCGCCCTTGAGGGCTGGGTAGAACGTGGCACGGCCCCTACAAATCAGACAGTTACCGACGCAAATCCAGGAACTGCTCGGGCGCGGCCGCTGTGTGAGTACCCATCGTGGCCGAAATACAACGGCTCCGGCGACCAGAATGCAGCGACGAGTTACACCTGTGTGAGTTCGTAAGGAGGCGCAGGTCGCGGGTATCGACGTTCTACCCGTGGCCCTGCACGGAAGATCGTGTTGACGAAGCAACGTGTAATGGGGCGGAGTAAGATACCACTTTCTCTCAGCTCCGCGCTCATGCCGCCCCGAACCTCATCCAAGTCACACACGAACGCTGAGCCGTCGGATGCAGATGAGCTCTTGGCCAATCTGGCTCGGCGCATTCGCACACTGCGGGCTCAACGGGGCATGACCCGGAAACAGTTGGCGGAGCAGTCCGGCGTCTCTGTGCCTTATCTCGCGCGCGTCGAGGGCGGCGTTGGCAACGTCTCACTGGCTTTGTTGCATAAGCTGGCGTCGGCCCTCAATGTGTCGATTGAGGCGTTGCTGTCAGACGACGCCATCTACAGCGGTGATTTGTTGATTCTGGTCGAGTTTCTGAAGCAGCAGTCGCCCAATGTGCTGTCACGGCTCCGGCGTCAGATCATGGCGCAGCCAGCGTCAGAGCCTGGCGCCCGCAACCGCATCGCGCTAATAGGTCTGCGCGGCGCGGGAAAGTCTACTGCCGGCCCTAAGCTGGCCGACAAACTCGGTGCACCTTTCATAGAACTGGACAAGGAGATTGAGCAGGTCTCCGGTATCGATATCGGTGAGGTCATCACGCTTTATGGGCAAGCCGGTCTGCGCCAGATCGAAAGGCAATGCGTTGAAGACATCGTAAAACGGCATCAGCGTGTCGTGCTGGCGACGGGCGGCGGTATCGTTTCTGAATCAGGCACGTATGAAATCGTACTGCGATCCTTTTTCACAATCTGGATGAAAGCACGGCCGGAAGTTCACTTTCACCGCGTGATGAAGCAGAAAGATGCCCGCATAGCGACGCCGGCTCTCCGTAACGAAGCTCTCGATCATATCCATCGAATGCTGGACGCGCGCGCTTCGCTCTATCAGCTTGCGGACTCCATTCTGGACACATCCGACCTTAATTCCGATGAAGTCCTACAAGAGCTCATTGCACTTTGTGCTCCCGTCGATGCCGTTGAACACGGGTCATGAATCTAATCCACCTCTCGTACTGAATCGAAGGCTCGTTATCAAGTACCAGCGTTGAAGCAGCTCATCTTGTCGAGAGTACGTCAGTCAGCCCACCGTACAGAATCGTGACCCCGCCTGTTGCGAAATTCGCCGTATCTGCAGCTACTCGCTGCCCTATTTCGGACTGCAATGCTGCTTCAATTGACTCGGCGCTCACGAAACTTCCCTGCCATATGCAAAAATAAGGGGATGCCTCTCCTACTCCTGCAGGCTCAAACATGTAGCAACTGGTCAGCAGGCCCGGCAGCCCCGCGGTTTGCGGGAGATGCACTTCCAGGTAGTAACGTTTGAACTCGTCTGGTGAAACGGGCGGCGGGTAGAAGACGAAGAGGGTATGCATTTCTTTGCGCCTAATGGGTCATGGACTGACTAAAATTCGGGCTGGCAGTTTCCTGCTTTGGAGCCAGCATGCGAACGCACGCGCGAACTGCATTTTTCGATGCTAGGCTAGCCCGCTTCGAAGATCGATCACACGCTTAGCTTTGCCGGTCGCGGAACTCGGAATCTGGCCATGAGCCAGGATTGATACCGCGGTCGACACACCGACGTTAATCTTGATACGATGCTGGAGCTCGCGTGCAAGCGCAGTCCGATCATGGTCGTCTAAGATACGGCAGATGTCAGCCCTTGCCTCGACGGCCAGCGCTAACGCATCCATATGACCGTCTCGACTGACTGTAAGCTGATACTGCGCGCTGAGGCTCGGGAGGCTTAGAATGATTTCTTCGATCTGTGACGGAAAGACATTCACTCCGCGGATGATAAGCATATCGTCTGAGCGTCCCGTAATCTTCGCCAGCCTTCGCATCGATCGCGACGTTGGCGGCAATAGTGAACTCAGATCCCGGGTGCGGTAGCGAATCATTGGCATGGCCTCCTTGGTTAGCGATGTAAAGACCAGTTCGCCACGACTCCCATCGGGAAGCACTTCTCCGGTTATCGGATCGATAATTTCCGGATAAAAATGGTCCTCCCATATGACCGGCCCGTCCTTGCTCTCGATACACTCGCAGGCTACGCCCGGCCCCATTACCTCAGAGAGCCCGTAGATGTCCATCGCGTCGATTCCAGCCCGGACTTCGATCTCGTTGCGCATGGCCTGTGTCCAAGGCTCCGCGCCAAAAATGCCTAGCGTTAGCGAACTCTCCATGGGATCCATACCCTGCCGTTCCATTTCGTCGAGCAGATTCAGCATGTACGATGGAGTGACCAGAATGATCGTGGGCGAGAAGTCACGTATCAATTGCACCTGCTTCTCTGTCTGGCCGCCTGACATCGGCACGACCGTACAGCCGAGCCGCTCCGCGCCGTAGTGGATGCCGAGGCCGCCCGTAAATAACCCATATCCAAACGCATTGTGCAGCGTGTCTTCCCGACGCCCACCTGCCGCGCGAATGGAACGGGCTACCACGTCGGCCCACGTATCGATGTCTCTAGAGGTATATCCGACAACAGTCGGCCTCCCCGTGGTACCGCTCGACGCATGCACGCGAACAAGCTCTTCGCGCGGTACCGCGAACATTCCGAAAGGATAGTTTTCCCGAAGATCATTCTTTGATGTCGTGGGGAACTTCGTAAGCGGTCCATAAACCACGCCCTTCCCACGCGCGGCTGATTCACAGAGGCTACCTGTCCATGTTCAACGAACATGGACAGGTGTACATGAACGAACAGGAAGAAGGGTTGCAGGGCCGTCTGGTAGTTGGCTCGAAGCGCGACGGGCGACGCAAATATGACGAGAGCGCGAAGCGCGAGCTGATACAGGAATGTCTCAAGCCGGGCGTATCGATAGCGCGCACTGCGATGGATCACGGTATCAATCCGAACCTCGTGCGGACCTGGAATTCGCAGTACCAGCGCGAGCAGGGCCGGGTTGGAGTTGCCGGGCTCGCGAGTGAGCCTGTCAGTCAGGCCCAGACCGAGATCGCTGCCGTCGCGCCGTCGGATGAGGCGGCCTTCGTCCAGCTCAAGACTCCTTTACCGCCGCCGGCACCAGTCAAACCAGCCGCGACGCTCCTGTTGAGCGTCGTATTGCCAAACGGCGTTCGTCTGGAGGTTGGCCAGGCAGCCGTGGAGGAGCTGGAGAAGATAGTCCAGATGCTCGGGAGGCTGCCGTGTTCCGGTTCGACGAAGGGTTGAAGGTGTACCTGTATCGCGAGCCGGTCGACTTCCGTGTCGGTATTAACGGACTGTCGATCCTGGTCGAGCAGGCAATGCGCCTGAATCCGATGGTCTCGGCGCTGTTCGTATTCGGCAACCGGCGCCGCGATCGCATCAAGATACTCGCCTGGGGCGGCAACGGCTTCTGGTTGCTGCTCAAACGACTCGAAGCGGATCGCTTCACCTGGCCGTCGGGCACCGAGACTATCTCTCTGACGGTCGAGCAATTGCACTGGTTGCTCGACGGCATCGATCTGGCAGTTATCCAGAAGCATCCACACCGGTTTTACGAACGGATCGGCTGAACGCCCGGTGCATCTGGAAGGTCTAACTGACCATGCCGAACGACATCGTCACACTCAGTGCCGAAGAGTATCAGGCGCTACTCGCCGAGCGCGACGCGCTGCGTGGCGAGCTTCGGCTGGCGAAGGCTGAGCGTGACCTGGCAGAGGAGCGCCTGCGTGCCTATAAACACGAGTTGTTCGGCGCGTCGAGCGAGGCGCGTGCGACTGACCAGCTCGGCCTGTTTAACGAGGCCGAAGCACTCGGTACTGACGCCACGCCCGCGCGTGAGGACGAAGCCGCCACGCAGGTTGCCGGGCACACGCGCGGCAAGCGCGGACGCAAACCGCTGGATCCGAATCTGCCGCGCGAGATCGTGCTGCACGAATTGCCCGAGTCGGACCGCTTCTGCTCGCACGACGGCCATGCGCTGGTTGAGATCGGTGTCGAGACCAGCGAACAGCTCGACGTGATTCCCGAACAGGTACGCGTCATCCAGCATCAGCGGGTGAAGTACGCGTGTCCCTGCTGTGACCTGGGCATCAAGGTTACGCCAGCACCGGCAAGAATCATCCCTCGCGGGCTGCTCACGGAATCGGCGCTCGCGTGGATCATCACCGGCAAGTACCAGTACGGCATGCCACTGTACCGACAGGCAACCCTGCTGCGCCGCTTCGGCGGCGACATCTCGTCGAACACTCTGGCCGCGAGCGTTGTCCGCATTGGCCTTGCCGCGCAGCCCGTGATCAACCTGATGCGCGATGTGCTACTCGACTCGGAACTCATCTACGGCGACGAGACGACCTTCCAGGTGTTGAAGGAGCCGGGACGGCGACCTCAGTCAAAGAGCTATCTGTGGGCGCAGGTCAACGGCTCGGGACCGCCCGTTCGGATGTTCTCGTACTCGCCGGGGCGTGGCGCTCAGCATGCGCAGCGGCTCTATGAGGGCGTGAAGCCCGGTGCCGTGCTGATGACTGACGGCTATGAGCTATACAACGGCATCGCTCGTGATCACCAGCTCGTGCATCTCGGTTGCTGGGCGCACGTGCGTCGCGGCTTCATCAAAGCGGAAGAGACCGTGCCGAAGGCAGCGCGCACGCCAGACCTACTGGCTACACGGTTCGTCGAGTTGATTGGAAAGCTGTTTGCTGTCGAGACGCGCGCAGCGAAGTGGACAGCGGAACGTCGGCGGCGGCTACGTGCTCGCTACTGCAGTCGCGTGCTCGCCGTCATCGAGCACATGATGGTCAGGCAACTGCCGACGATCGTACCGTCGAGTTTGCTTGGCAAAGCTCTCCAGTACATGCGTGGACAGTGGCCCAAGCTGGTCCGCTATGTCGAGAACGGGAACTGGCCCATATCGAATAACCTGTGCGAAAACGCCATCAGGCCGTTCGTCGTCGGAAGGAAGGGATGGCTGTTTGCCGACACCGTTGCCGGCGCACAGGCTAGTGCAAATCTTTACTCACTGGTTGAGACATGCAAGGCGAATGGCATCGACCCATATCACTATCTCGTCTCGCTGTTCGCGAAGTTACCTCTCGCTTCAGGCGCCGACGACTACGCGGCGCTCATGCCGTGGGCGCTGCCTGCTGCTCCTAACCGCTGAGGGGCGTGGTCAATAGACCGCTTACGGAACTTCGACAGATCCGAGATTTCCTTCAAGTCTTCCGGATGTACACCGGTCGCGTCAAAACTCTTCCGATAATGCGATACGTTTTTATATGCGTGATGTAGAGACCATTTCAAGCGTTGCAACTGCACCGCCTCCAACTGGTCGCGGCTGACGCGCTCGATTGGTTCGAGCTCATAGGCTCTCGGAGTACGCTGAACCATGAATATCCTGCTAGTCGAAGATTTGAGCCGACACGGCGGTAATCGAAGCAACACGTTGAAAAGAAACCAGTAGATCGAAGAGCATCGTGGTGCCCCCAACGACAAACTCAGAAAAGGGCCTTCGGCTGGCCCTTTAGCGCGCAACGAGGTCGCGACTTGCCAAGAGCCTTGCTAGATAGGGCTACAAGTCAAAATCGGAAGGCCACACCCGCTGTTGTTACAAGGGGGTCGAGGCGAACCGCCGCGTGAACCGGCGCGGGCCCGAGATATCCTGTCGCGCTCGTGCGAACGATGAACTTCTTCACGTCGACAAATACGCCAATATGTTTTGTAATTCGGTATTCGAGACCTACCTGAGCAACGCCACCCCACGCATTGCGAGCTTGGAAGTCGGTGACATGCCCGTCTGTCGTATCAATAATTTTCATATAGGTGACGCCCGCACCCACATATGGGTAAAGGTTGTAGTGGGCCAAGTTGGTGAACTGCCACTGCAGCGTGAGCGCCGCTGGCGCGTACTTTACTTTACCAATCTCACCTACACTTGCCACCGTCCCAGCCCCCGTCAGTGTCGTCGTCGGCGGATAGCCGACAAGCAGGCCGAGCGCAATATTCGGCGTAATGTGATAGCCAAACTCTGCCAAGAATGCAGCGTTGTCCTTCACGTTCGCGTTCCCCCCGGGAACTGTTTGTCCGCCGGCTTTCAGACCGACGTCCTCGTTGAATGCTACCCACCCGAAACCCGCTCGCACATACCACGGGCCTCCATCCTGCTGTGCGTCAGGAACTTGTGCTGCGGCCGGTGTGGCCATAACCGTGAAGATTGAGCATGCCGCGAGCGCGGTCAAGCCGGACGCGCCGATCCACTTCTTCGAAACCATTTTGTCTCCCTCATTTTTTGTATGGACATACTTTGCGATGCGGACGTCTGTCCGCTATCGCAGTCTTCAATTGGCGTATGCAATGCAGACAGCTTTTGTTGTGGTGTAACTCTCGACTGCGGCTGCGCCGTGTTCGCGGCCAATACCCGAATCCTTGAAGCCACCGAACGGCAAATTCGGGTCGACCATGTTGTGTGTATTAATCCAGACTGTTCCGGCCTCAAGCGACTCCGACAACTTCATCGCTGCATCGATTCGGTTTGTCCACACGCTCGCACCGAGGCCGTACACGCTGTTGTTGGCTTCGACGATGGCCTCCGAAATATCTGTAAATGGCATAGCGACGAGAACTGGCCCGAACACCTCTTCGTGAAGCAGTTTCATTGGTCGGTTGTCATGGTTCGCGAAGATGGTAGGACGAACGAAATAGCCCTTTTCCGGGAGAGCACCACCGCCGCATAGCCGTTCTGCACCGTCGGCCACACCAGAGTCGATGAGTGAATTAACACGCTCCTGGTGTCGCCTTGAAACAAGTGGGCCCATATGTACGCCTGCATCGAGGCCTGACCCAATGACCATGTTGTCCGCAATGGCTGAGAGTCTCTGGACCACGTCGTTGTAAATATCGTGATGCACGTACAACCGCGATCCCGCGGTACATACCTGGCCATGATTGAAAAAGATCGCATCAGCCGCACCTTGTGCGGCAACCGCCGGATCGCAATCGTCGAGCACGATTACCGGACTCTTACCCCCTAATTCGAGCGACGCAGGCTTGAGATTCTGTCCACAAATGGCACCAATCAAGCGTCCCACCTCAGTTGAACCCGTAAATGCGATCTTGCCGACCCCAGGATGGGCGACTAGCGCCGCGCCAGTGCGCTCGCCCCGCCCCGTAATCACGTTAAGGGCACCGGGTGGCAGTCCAGCCTCAAGAGCAAGCTCACCGAGCCGAAGCGCAGTTAGCGGCGTCTCTTCCGCAGGCTTCAGCACCACCGTATTTCCACATGCGAGGGCCGGAGCGATCTTCCATATCGCCATCAGTAAAGGAAAATTCCATGGGATGATGGCACCAACTACCCCAATAGGAATGCGTCGGGTAAAAGCGGATGTCCGAACGTGGGGCGGCAAGGGAAGCGAAAGGTCTAGTGTCGTGCCACTCAGTTTCGTTGCCCAACCGGCCATGTACCTCAGCCACTGAGCACTAGCGCCGACTTCGAACATGCGCGAGTACGCGAGCAATTTGCCGTTGTTGCGCGTCTCCAGCATGGCAAGCTCTTCACCGTTCGTCTCGATAAGATCCGCCAGACGCAACAGGATGCGTTCCCGAGCTGCCGGAGTCATTCCTCGCCACGCAACGGACTGGTACGTCCTACGGGCGGTTTCCACAGCGTGATCAACGTCAACTTCGCCTGCGTCAGGCACATTCGCGATTATTTCTCCGGTTGCCGGGTCGAAAACCGGAATTGAGTCCCCATTCTTAGCATCCAGCCATTCTCCGCCGACCAGCATGCGATCTCTCAGGTTCAAAAACACACCCTCTTTTATGACGTTCATTATGTACTCCTTATAGGTTCACGTGCTATTTCGATGACCTTCCGACTGTCGCGTTTAAGCGTGCGCGTCTTTTATCTGCGACTGCGTCATGCGCGGGCGAACGGCGCCCCAACCAATCATGACGAGTGCGACCATCGCCAGCACCCCGAAGATGTAGGCCGGCGCAAGGGCGATCACACCAAAAACATCGCCCGCGCCAAAGCGATTTCCGCCGAAGGACAAACCGCGGTTAGCGGCAAGGTTCGAAAAGAAATAGAAGATGACGTTGGACCACCCGTCACCCACCACGATCCAGCCAAGAAGAGCGCGTGTGCTGTCCTTGTAACTAAGATTCGGCAGGACAAATGCGACGGCGATAACCATCATTCCATTCAGCGCAGGGCCTACGTGTGCGCGCGCCCAGCCTTCAGGTGTACCGGGGATGCTGAAATGCAGCATGTAGCCGGGGAACAGTTCGAAGCCCTCAAGCAGCTTCATCCACAAACCGAGACCAAACAACAGCGTGAAGAAAATCATCAAAACGCCGTGTCCGGCCATCCGTTGCTGAAATGTCTTGTCCATGCTTGTCTCCTGTTGTTGGACGATTTTCTTTAAATGTTATGACAGGGTGTCACGACCACGAGCTGTGCCGGTGGTAGCGACTCGCAAAAAAAAGTAGCGGCGCTCCGTCGACGCTGCCGCAGGCCGTCACTTCAGCAATGAATAGCGTGTGGTCGTGAATCTGGACCTGATGTTGAAGTTCGCATTCAAACCAGGCAAGCGCGGAACCGAGGACGGGCGCCTGCGAAGGGATTACGAACTCCGGTCTACAATTCACGTCCTGTCGCCCGCTGAATAGTGCGGAATATTCGGCCTGGTCATCGTGAAGTATGCTCACGCCGAAACGCCTCCTTTGGGAGACGAGCTGGTTGGTGCGCCCTGGCTTTAGCGAAATTAAAACGGTTGGCGGGTCCAAACTGATCGAAGTAAAGCTATTGATAGTCATACCGTGAACTTCGTCAGGCATCTCTGCTTCAACGGTGACAATCGCTATGCCCGTCGCAAACTGCGAAACCGCCTTTCGGAATTGCATGCGGTACTCAGTTGCCGTGCACTCAGAGGTAGCTTCTGTATAGGTCATCTGGATTTGAGGCGAAGTGATGCTCTGTCCCCGCCGGCTGGCGGGAACATAAAGTAATTCCCGGAGCTAGGACTGCCGGTCCTGCTCAGGCCGCCGCTGCCACAGCTCCACTCTTCTCTGTAGCCTGTGCCTTGATGCGATCGCACCAAGCGGCCATACGCTGGGGACTGGAGAAACAATCCCACTGACGCTCCGGATAGTTGAAGTTGTCGGTAAATTCGTCAGCGAGCTCACGGTTTTGATAAAGATCGAAGATGAATTTCTGCAATTCCGCCGGCAATGTGCGTAGGTTGGTCAGCATGAAGTTGGTCCAACGGGTCGCGCTGAGGACGCGGTCCTGACGGCGAAGATTCACATGCTCACAGAACCGCTCGTCGAAGACATCTTGACGGACGATCTCTTCGCCTACGATCCAGGCTGCGTGCGAGGCCATGTTCGCACCCTGCCCTAAGACCGGGTCAACTGTTGCGTGCACGTCCCCCAGAGCAAGCGCCATTTTTCCGTCACCAAGCGGCATATGCGTCGTCCGAACAGTTGGCGTGACAGCACCCTGAAGAATGTCGAGCGGGCCGTTCGCAAGATCGAATTCCCTTTCATTAATGCGTTCAGCAATGCTCGGATGGTGGATACGCAACTTACCAAGCAGCATCTTCATAAAACCCGCGGGATCGTCATCGTATTTTTGCTTTGCGACGATCTCCATGTCGCCTCCGGGTATGTTCTCGATTACAAGCGCAGTTGCCATGCCGCCGAATGAGACTGTCGGGATTTCAATCATCTCGCCGTGTCCCGGCGAGAAAGACATGGTGACGGCCCTGATGCTATCTTCTTCGATACCTTTGAAAAGAGCCGCGCACAGCATCCGTTGCGGGCGATCGAACGGCGAATATTCCGCGCGGTGCTGGAACATCTGTCCGAGCGGCCCTTTGCCCGTACACACAACGACGAGGTCATAATCCGCGGCAATTTGAGGGATGTCGGATGCCTCGAGAGTGCGGTAATCGATCTTGCCGCCCCGATCTTCATAGTCCTGCATCAGGCGCGGCTGGTAGATGCGGTAGTCGACAGCGCGGCTCGGCTTCTCAAGGTCCCCATAGAAGCGCAGCGGTTGCGGCCCGCCGATATAGTAGTAGTGTCCGAAGTAGCCTTGGTCGGGCCAGTGATTGACGCCGAGCGCGTCTTCGCGCGCGACAGTTACCGAGTGATGAGCAACGGTGTTGAGCAGCCGCATTGACGCGTACTCTTCCGGCTTTCTGTCGGTGTGGATTGTCACATCCACGTCGTGTTGCAGAAGATATAGCCCGAGATGCAGTCCAGCGGTTCCAGCGCCAATGATGCCGATTTTCTTCCGTGCCACGGTTTGTCTCCCTACGTTTCGGTTTGGAATGGAACACAATATATTCCCATCCGATTTGATCGAAAACCCGGCATATCGGTATAACATACATTCCGGTTTGGACTGAATGGACGTGAGAAAATGGACAACATCCAGCATTTACAGGCCTTTTTGAGGACAGTGGAAAAAGGCAGCTTCTCGGCGGTTGCTCGAGATCAGGGTATATCCCAGTCCGCAGTCAGCAAGCAGATTGCGGCCCTCGAGGGAGTGCTTGGAATGCAGTTGTTTCGCAGGACCACGCGCAAGCTCAGTCCGACTCCGGAGGCGATGCAACTTTATCCGCACGTTCGGCAACTGCTCGACGCAGTCGATGTCGTCCGGTCCGAGACGCACGGCGTCCCTGCCACGGGGGTCGCTGGCACGCTCCGAATCACGATGCCTGGATCGTTTGGTCGCAAGCTCATTCTGCCGCTGATGCCGAAGCTTCTCGCTCGACATCCGCGGCTTGTGCTTGACTTCGTCTTCACAGACAGCGCGCTCGATCTCGTGGAAGAAGGCATGGAACTAGGCATCCGGGTTGGTGAACTATCCGCCAGCACCCTAGTTACGCGCCCGCTGGGAATGGCGCAACAGGTCGTAGTGGCCACGCCTAAATATCTCAAACAGCGCGGTCGGCCGGAATCACCTTTGGATCTGACGGAACACGGATGCATCGCATATGCGGGGACCCCGCGCTGGAGTCGATGGGAATTTGACTCGGAGCTTGGCCGACAAGCAGTCGACGTTACCGGAGCGATCCGAGTCAATGACTTGGACGCTATCTACGACGCAACGATGGCACATCTGGGTGTCAGCCTCATACCCGCCTGGCGCGTGGCTGACGAATTACGCACCGGCAAGCTGGAATCACTGATGACCGATTACTACGCTGCGCAGCAACCAATCAACATCGTGTACCCGCAAACCCGTTTCCTGTCTCAACGCGCTCGGGTGTTCATCGACTTCGTAATTGAGCAATTGAAAGGCGTTTGAGACTCGAGTGAACTCTCGCACCCCGCAGATACGTGCCTTTTCGCAATCGCTGTAGTCGCGTCGCCACGCAAGCTTAGGCAATGGCAAGACGCGCCCAATTTTGACAAGACGGTATGCGACGATTTTGAAGCTGCGACCTTTTAAACAATCGAATAGCCGGCATCTGCGAGCAGAGCGCCGCCTCGTCCCTCAGTGAAGACTTGCACCAGTTGGCCGCGATTTCGAATATCGATAGGTCGCCATGGTGTAGCTTCGCCTCGCGCGTGTCTGACGGCGTCCTGGTAGCGTCAATGCCCGACGTACACCGATTCGCGCGTGTTCGCCGTCGGTGTTTCCGGTGCGGTGCTGCTATCGCTTACGGTTGACGGTATCCCGCCGTACGAAGACTCTGCAGTTCCATTCTGCTCAGAAATACTCGCCTCCGCAGCCTGCAGCTTGCTTGGATAGTAAGGGTCCGCGACTGCAGGATTGTATCCAGCCTGCTCAAGCTGTATCAGCTCTGCTCGCACCTGCTCACGTGTTACGGGGGCGCTTTGCTCTGCGTAGCAGCCGACGGGCACGACTATCGCTGCAGCAATTGCAAGCGCCAGGATTCGCATTCTCATCACATCAGTCTCCGGAATTAGAAGTTGGCCGCCTGAAGCACAGCTTCTAAGCGGGCAATTTCATTCTATGGAGTTGCCCCTCTTCGATTAAGTGGTCGAACTGGGACACAAAGTTAACTGATCTGTAAGATCCCATTCGCCTACAACGCATTCGATGCACAGAGCATGCGCGTGTGAGGCCGCCTAGATCTTCTACTCTCTCTCGAAGCTCATCGAGGACAGGAAACATGGTCAACCATCTCAGTCCCATCAATTCGGCAACTGCCGTGTACAAATCACTACACCAGTTCCCGCCGCGGCAGATCCGTCCGAAACACGATACGCGCCTCTCAAACTCATACGCGTGCGAAGTTGACGTGTACCGTCCCCGCGACCCGCTCGCACAAATCCAGCCATTTTAAATCCGGTTGACTTCAAATATGATTGTCATACAAACTTACGTAAAGACAAAACTTGATGATTGGTTCTGGATCATCGGACCGGAGACGTTTCATGAGCAGCAAAACAGTTCCAGATGAATTCGACTATATCGTGGTAGGCGCCGGTACAGCAGGCTGTGTGCTAACGAATCGGCTGAGCGCGGGAGGTGCCACTGTTTGTCTTCTGGAGGCCGGCCCACGCGACCGGAACCCGCTGATACACATACCAGCCGGTTACATCAAAAATATCTATAACGACGCCCTTACGTGGGGATTCGAGTCCCAGCCCAGCGCGGGAACGAATTTCCGGCGATTTCCGTTGCCGCAGGGCCGGGTCCTCGGCGGCTCCAGTTCGATCAACGGGCTGAACTACGTCCGAGGCCAGGCCGTTGACTATGACCATTGGGCGCAACGCGGCAACCCAGGTTGGACGTACGACGAGGTGCTTCCGTACTTCAAGCGTACCGAGCGACGTATCGGTAAAGGTGTTTCGAAATATCGTGGCGAAAGCGGCGAGATTCCCATTACGGATCTAGACTGGCACCATCCCGTCAGCGAGGCGCTCGTAGAAAGCGCGGAGTCGCTTGGCATTCCACGGAATCCCGACTACAACGCAGATAAGCAGGACGGTGTCGGTTATTTTCAGAGAACCATCTACAAGGGCTATCGACACAGTTCGGCGCGCGGTTTCCTCCGAACAGCGGAAAAACGGCCCAACGTTAGTGTGCGCTCCGACAGCCAGGCGACGCAGATCATCTTCGAAGGCAAACGCGCGGTCGGTGTGCGTTATGTGCGCGGAGGCGCCCACGGCCGCCCTGAGGTAATCCGGGCTCGTCGAGAGGTAATCATCTCTGCGGGTGCATTGAACACTCCGAAACTGCTGCAAATATCTGGTGTTGGTCCGGCGCCCCTGCTTTCTGATATCGGAGTTCCCCTTGTGCACCATCTCGCGGGTGTGGGCGAGAATCTACGCGATCATTACGCTGTTCGCATGGTTTCCAAAATCAAAGGTATTCGCACCATCAACAACATGGTGCAGGGTCCTGCGCTGGCAGTTGAAGTCATGAGATGGCTGGTTCGAAAGCCGAGTTTGTTAGCGGTCAGTCCGTCGCTTGTTCATATTTTCTGGAAATCGGATCCCTCCCTGTCCCGCCCCGACCTTGAATTTGCCTGCTCTCCAGCCAGTTTTCGCGAGGGTGTCGTTGGCCTGCTCGACAAACATCCAGGCTTGACGCTTGGGGTTTGGCAAGAGCGCCCAGAGAGCCTTGGTTACGTCCGCGCCACGAACTCAAGCGCTTTTGAAAAGCCAGAGATTCAGCCAAATTACTTGGATCACGAGACCGATCGTCGATGCCTCCTCGGGGGCATGCGCCTCGCGCGACAATTGTTTCGAGCAAAGCCGCTCCAACGATATCTCGACCAGGAAACATCCCCTTCTCCAGATATCGAATCGGACGATGAATTGCTGGCTTTTGCGCGCCAGATGGGCACTACCGTTTACCACATGATCGGGACGTGCCGCATGGGTCCTGCGAGCGAACTGGATGCAGTCGTCGATGCGAGGCTTAGGGTTCACGGAACGCAGGCATTGCGCGTGGTCGACGCTTCCATCATGCCAACCATGCCATCGGCAAACACCAATGCGACGACATACATGATTGCAGAAAAAGCTTCGGACATGATCCTCGCGGATGCGACGCCTGCGCGGCTAGGCGATCTTGCGCTGCACGTGTAAGTACGTCTGATTCAACAATAGAGACCTGCGACGGGGCAAGACGGCTCTTTGGTCCGCCTGTTGTGATGCTGGATCCACACGCCCTAGCCCACGGCACTAGGTGCTCCGTCGCCGTGGCGCGTGTTCAGGACTTTACAAACAAGGAGACAATATTATGGACGGAGTATCCCGCCCGATTAGCATTGCCGCGGTCGACCAGAAATCGAAGTTCAAGGTTCTCATTTCAAGCGTGATGGGAAGTGTCATTGAGTGGTACGACTACACGGTTTATGGAGTCGCCGCTGCACTGATCTTCCGTGACCTGTTTTTTCCCAACTTCAGTCAGTCCGCTGGCACAATCGCTGCATTTGGTTCCTTTGCCGCGGGGTTTATTGCAAGACCAATCGGAGGCATGCTAGCTGGTCACTACGGAGACCGCATCGGGCGAAAAGCGACACTCGTTGTGACGCTCGTTACGATGGGGATGGCGACTACCGCGATTGGTTTGTTGCCAACCTACTCTCAAGCTGGCCTCTGGGCACCGATTCTACTTATCCTAGCTCGCCTGATTCAGGGTTTCGCAGTCGGTGGTGAATGGGGGGGAGCTGTCCTGATGGCCGTCGAACACGCTCCCGCGGGACGTAGAGGCCTGTGGGGCGCATGCCCTCAGGTCGGCGTCTCCACAGGCTTGGTGCTGGGCACGGCGGCGTTTGCTGCGGTCTCCATGCTTCCAAACGAACAATTTGTAGCGTGGGGCTGGCGCATCCCCTTCTTCATTAGCATCGTTCTGGCGTTCGTTGGACTTTATATCCGGCTGCAAACGGAAGAATCGCCAGCGTTCGCACAAATAAAGCGGACAGCATCGCACAGCCGAGCACCGCTTCTGGATGTCTTGCGCGACAGTCCAAAGGAACTGGCATTAGCGATAGGTACGCGCTTCGCAGACGGCGGCAATTACTACATCTTCACAGTCTTCATTCTTTCCTATGCGGCTCAACACACGTCACTCTCCCGGAACGCAACATTGCTTTGCGTGATGGGATCTGCGTTGCTCAATATTCTGTCAATTCCGTTCTGGGGTGCCGTCTCAGATGTGCTGGGGCGCCGGCCGGTCTTTATCGGCGGCTCAATTTTTCTTGCCGTTTCTGCCTATCCGTTTTTTCTGATGGTGGACTCAAGCTCCCCCGCGTTGCTCTTCGCCGGGTTGTCCATGGTGCTCTGCCTAGGACACGGTCCGGTCTACGGCCCGCTTGCCGCCTACTATGCGGAACTCTTCCCTTCGCGTACGCGCTACAGCGGGGTTTCGCTCGGTTATCAGGCTGCGTCGATCCTCCTGGGCGGTCTAACACCCATGATCGCAAGTTCGATGACCGCTTGGGCAGGAGGTAAAGCATGGCCGGTCGTTATCATGATTGCAACCAGTGCGGTCATCGCGGCTGTGACGATGGCAGTCAGCCCAGAGACATCTAAACGAAGTCTCCTTGAACCTCACTAAATAAAGTCCCGGCCCTGCCGCCGGGCATGTTACGGATATTCAGCTGACCGCCCGCCGATCCTGGTTCATCGAACCTGACCGGGTGGGAAATCCTGGTTGCCCGAAAGTCTTGCAGCGGACAAAGCCCTGTATGCCGGGCCCATAGTCTCTTCTTTTGGATCCCTAATTCAATCAAACTGCACATTCCCAGCCGCCCCGGAAAAGCTGTTACTTGCTGATGCTTCAAGCAGTTAGCCAAGTTGTTCAAATCGCCTGCTCGGCACTCAGTTGCTTTACCGCCACGCGTACCGTTGGCAACCGCTCGTGGCCTTGAGCTTTCAGGAGGTCACATTCGTCAGCGGCGAATTTTTGTCGCGCTCCACATGGCTACGCAGGGTCTTCGCAAAATATTGGCTTCATATCAACCAACGCCGTTTGAACAAACCGCAGATCCCGGCTGATCACAGACGCCGGCCCGTTTTGAGCGGAGCGAACTTCACTATCGCGTTCCAGGGGGACGCTGTTCGCTGTCAGGGTTGATTTCAAAGTTTCATTCAAAGTGCAAAGAGCGATCGAATAGCGGTCAGGACCGGGAGCATCGAAAAGTCGACCGATCTCCGTCAGCATCGCATCAACGTCAGCTCTCCATTTCTCCGCTCCGGCGCTCGCCGAAATCTCTGATAGAAGGATGCGGATATCGAGGACGGCGCCCCCGATCTCCAGAACCGCAAACAACCACGACAACGTGTTTCGTCTTAATGGCTCGATTTGTCCGGAAACAGTTATGAGCTGTAGTATCAAGTCGCGCGTGCCACTTTCAAACCGGGCTCGCGTGTGATCTTTACGTCGGATCCGTTTTTTAGTGCAAATCGAGACCACCTGACTGCGCAATTCACGCAACAATTGGTGGCGAAGCCACGGTGTCGCAGAAGGCACAAAGATAGCAAATGCGAGCGACGCTACGAACATCGCAAATACCAATGCCATCGCGTCATTGATGAACAGATCCGGTCGATAGACGGTCACATTGTCGGGTCCAGCAAGGTAACTGAAGAAGATGCAATAGCCCATTCCATAACCCGCCAGCTTCGGACGAACTGTCATGAATACACCGGCCGCCAGGAACGGAGCTAGAACAAGGCAAAGAAGCGGAAATCCATCTATAAGTGGATACAGCCCGAACACTACAATCATTCCAGTTACGCTCGCGAACAACGTTCCGATCGCCATCTGGAAAGCAGTTCGCCTGGGATTCGCCGTCGACGACACGAGCGCGCAGATCGTGCCACCCACAAGAATGGCGGTGACGCCACTAGGCCATGCGGTCTCCACCCAGAAGAAGCCGAGGACTAGGACAACGATGGTCGCCCTGATGCCAGCGACTGCTGCCAGCATAAAATTAGTCCTGGGTTGGAACGAGGTAGATACTTGTTCCCTCACTTGCGCGTCCAGAGCGAGCGAAGCATAGGTCAAAGCGTAGTTGTGCAGTTCGTCAACAAACCTTGTCAACAGTTCGCACCCTGTCTCGAAATCGAGAGACGATGCGCGATCGGAAATCCGGAGGGCGGAACGCAAGGATTCGATCCGACGCGACAACGCCTCCTTGTGTGCTTCCAGACGGTCTGCCATGGAGGCAGCATTTTCCACCGTCACGTTAGGGGCGCCGTCGTTTGTCAAGAGATGTGAAAGTTCGCTGAACAGCAGTTCCATTGACTCGACTTCGCCCCTCATGTCATTGGCTCTCAGACGATTCATAAATTGGTGAAGTGCATGAAACCGGGTAGAAACTGCCATGAACTCGGTGTTCAGTCTGGCTAGACGCCCTTTCCTTCGGCGCGCGATCGGCCCTTCGAAGAAGGCGGCACTGCGGGCTGCTTCGAACTGAACCACGTCTGAGACAAACCGCGCGCTCGAATCTTCGAGTCGATCGCGGTCAACCCGCCCGGCAAGCGCGGCGCTGATGAAGGAAGCAAAAGAAGCGAAGGTGCCCTGAACCAGTTTGCGAACATGCGCTTCGGCATGTTGCGGGAACAGCAATGCGCTGACGGCGCCAGCGCAAAGTATGCCGAGCATTACCTCTTCTACTCGCGTCAATGCAGTGATGAAGGCGCCTCCAGGATTTTGGGCTGCCGGGAAGCCAATCAAAGCAGCGGTATACCCGGCGAGTACGAATCCATATGAGCGGAAGTTTCGATTTCTGGCCGCACCCGCAGTGCACATACCCACCCAGAGCGCTGTAGACAGGATAAATAATTCCGGCTGCTGCGCGAAGGTGGCGATCAAAACCAACATCCCAATCAGGCCAACCAGCGTTCCGCAAATGCGATAGAAACTCTTTGCGAGAACCATGCCTGTTTGAGGCTGCATGACGATAAAAACCGTTGTCATGGCTGTTCTCGGCTGTGGTAACTCTAGCTTCATTGCGATACCCTGCGAGCAAAAAACCGCCACCAGCACCTTGAAGATGTAAAGCCAGACCTTGCCATCTGTCTCGGCCCAGTCGGAAAGCGCGGAGCGCCATACCCCGAAATCGCGCGCCTTGTTCGAGGATGTCACATCGCTCATTTTCCGTTTCCCCTATCGCGGTTGTATCGCAGCAGTCGAGCGAACTATCAAGTCGATCGTTGCCTCCCGGCACATCCAGCAGATTAAACCCTGAGCGCCGATTGTATTTTCTGTAGTTCTATTCAATTAGCGGCCAGAACGGCAATACGTCTTTAACTAGTTTGAGATGATTTCTCTTGCACAATATGAAACAATCAGAGCGATTGATGTCGGCGGAACTAGAGATGGACACCATACAAAACATGCGGATTTTCGTTCGTGTTGTTGAGGCCGGAAGTTTCACGCAAGCAGCGGCCTGTCTGAGCGTGTCGACTCCGTATGTATCTCGCTGCGTGCAGGAACTGGAGACTCGACTTCGCGCGCGGTTGATGCATCGAACCACGCGTCGTCTGACACTCACGGAGGTTGGTGAAAGGTATCTCGAACACTGTCTACACATCATTGCTCGAGTTGACGAGGCGGAATCGGAAGCCCGTACGTCGAACGAGGCGCCCGCCGGCAAACTGCGCATCAGAGCAATGACCGGCTTCGGACAGCATTACGTCATTAAGGCCATTAATGAATACCAGGCCCGCTATCCGGAAGTCAATGTGGAACTGACTCTCGGTCAACGCATGCCAGATCTGGTCGACGAAGGATACGATGTCGCCCTGGTCGCAGCCGTATCACTTCCTGACTCCGCACTAATATCGCAACGAATTGGCTTCGCCTTCAGCATTGCATGTGCTTCGCCCGATTACATCGAACGCCGCGGGATGCCGATTGCTCCAACTGATCTGAACGAACACTCATGTATTCAGTTGGATACTCCGGTGTTCCCTCCCGGCGTCTGGACATTCGAGGGGTCTTCGGGCGAAGTCAAAGTAAAGCTCAAAGCCCCTCAACTCAAAGTTAACACGACTGAGGCGCTGGCTGCAGGTGTTCGGGAAGGGATGGGAATAGGATTGATCCCGATCTACTCCGCCCTTAACGGACTACGAAGTGGGGAGCTCATATGGATCCTGCCCGCTTATCAGTCACAGCGGATGAATCTTTATGCGTTGTACTCTTCCCGTAAGTATGTCAACGCTAAGATCCGAACGTGGATTGACCATTTGCGCGAAACCATCCCAAAAACGCTGACCGCCGATCAGGACATTGCGAGAAAGTTCGCGGTAAGCGGGAGCGCCTTGGGCGATGCACTGATTTCGACTGCCCCCAACGCTTAATCACGTCGAACTCGTTGATGACGAGGGCGTGTGTAACGAATGAGGTGGCGCGAAATTTTCGCGCTTGCAATGGATGGGCACGGGATTGCCTTGAGCCGGCAAGCCCGCGTCGTAGCACTACCTCTGGGGGACGGTCAGTAGTTTCCCTTCGGCCAGTCGATGTAGCCTTTTGCACCGTTTCCGTAGTAACTCTCGCGTGGCGCAACCACCAATGCAGCCCCGTAGCGCAGGCGCTCAACGAGGTCCGGATTGGCGATGAACGGCCGTCCAAACGCCACAGCGTCGATCTTGCCTTGTGAGCGACGGCTCACGGCCAACTCAAGGTCGTAGCCATTATTTCCCATGTATGGCCCTTCGAACAGTGCACGCAACGCATCGAGATCGACGCCCTCCGGGATGGACCGAGAGGCTGCTGTCGCGCCCTCCACGAAGTGGAGATAGGCCAGTCGATATTTGTTGAGCTGGCGAATCAGATACCCATAGGTCGCCATGACATTGCTGTCAGGTGGAGTGTTGCCGGCATCAGGCGTCACGGGAGATAGACGAATGCCGACCAGATCACTACTCCAGATCGCCACGACAGCTTCAACGACTTCCAGCGTCAGGCGCGTGCGGTTCTCGACAGATCCACCATATTCGTCGGTACGCTTGTTGGTTGAGTCACGCAAGAACTGATCGAGTAGATAGCTGTTGGCGGAATGGACCTCAACGCCATCGAAGCCAGCACGTTTGGCGCATTGAGCCGCATGTCTGTATTGATCGATGATGCCTGGAATCTCGATGGTTTCGAGCGCGCGAGGCATGGAAACCTCAACTATCCCATCCTCGGTGTAGGTGTTGCCCTCGGCCTTGATGGCAGACGGCGCAACCGGGGCTGCACCACCCGGTTGAAGATCGACGTGCGAGAACCGGCCCACATGCCATAACTGAGCGACGATCTTGCCTCCGGCCACATGCACTGCGTCAGTGACCTTCTTCCAGCCCGCCACTTGGTCTTCCGTCCAGATACCCGGAGTCATCGCGTAGCCACGACCCTGCGCCGATATGTTTGTCGCCTCGCTAATGATAAGACCAGCGCTTGCTCGTTGCGCGTAATAGGTAGCATGCAAGTCCGTCGGCACACCGTCTTCGCCGGCACGACTCCGTGTCAGCGGAGCCATTACGATGCGGTTTGCCAGTTGGAGGGCGCCCAGCGTGGTAGGCGCGAAGAGGTCAGTCGCGAAGTTGTTGTCTGTCATGTGAAACACTTTTGATTGTTGCCGGATGCTGTGAATCAAAGCGCCCCGCTACGAAGCCTGCTCAGTTCGCCCCCAAGTCAGAACGGGCTGCCAACATCGGTAATACTACAGCCTATCAATCAGCCCAAAAACTGCGAATAGAATGACCTGACTTGCTCCAATGCAGGACCTAAAGCGCTAAGCAGCGTCGCACCTCCATCGGTCAAGCCGACACTGCGTGCTGTTCTATCGAGAAGTCTCGCCCTGAGGCCGCTTTCCAACTTTTAGACCCCTTTGAAGATTGCAGTCGCCGAATTCTCTAGCTCTAACGCGGCCCTTGCGCAACTTCGATGTCGTGCAACGCACCGTCGAAGCGAAAATCTCCTGATCGAAACGAGCTCCGGTCGCCCACGGCATTATGTCAGCGGATCGATAGCATGGTTTCTGTACCTTGCGGCGAAAAATGAATCGCTAGTGCGCGAGACTTGCGCAAACGTTCGGCTCACCAACGTGATCGTAGTGGGGTCGTCGAAGTAATCAAGTATCAGACAAAGGGCAGCACCAACCTAATATGCGTCGAACGCCGCCACAGGCTGTACCCCGCTGCGAGAACACGCGCGACTGATGAAATTGGCCGACGGCATCCTTGCATCAAACTTCTAGTGCGACTCCCGGTCCTATGGGCCGGTTGCAGGGATGCTGTTCGGCTCGCCCCATGTTGCCGTGCATCGGTGGCACCGACACCGCTCGGATCTGCGCCAGCGGAACCTCTCCAACTTGACGACGAGAATGAGTGGCCACACAAGCGAGCGTTCTGCTTCCGGATTTCCGTTACAGCTTCTCAGCTAGAATCCGATACATTTCAGTGTGGTCTGTGGCCGGAGTCGAAACGGCCGCTGCCTTGTTCCAAAGCTCCACACACGACGCGCCCATCTGCATCTCGTAACCGACGGCTTCCGACAATGCAAAGGCAATGTTCAGATCTTTCGTCATGAGTTGCAGTGCGAAGCCTGAACCGAAGCTTTCGCTCAACATAAATTGTTTGACCTTGTTTTCGGACGTATTGCTTCGACCACTCGACGAATTGAGCACGTCAGTCATTACGGCCGGCTCAATGCCGAACTTCTTTGCTATCTGGAGCGCTTCGACGGTCGCAACAAGTCCTGCTGCGGAGACATAGTTATTCAACGCCTTTGCGGCATGCCCAGCGCCAGCGGGACCGATGTGCAAGATGGCCGTACCCATGGTCGACAGGAGGCCGCGTTCCCGCTCAAGCAGGTCACTGTCTCCGCCCACCAGAATCGCGAGCTTGCCGCTGACTGCTCGCGCGACGCCGCCAGACACCGGAGCGTCCAGATACTGAAGACCCATATTTTTGAGCAACTGAGCCAGATCGCGTGATCTCGCGGGCTCGGACGAGCTCATATCAATGACGGTGCTCTCCTTGGAGAGCTTGCTCGCCCATCCCGACTTTCCATCGCCGCCTAGCAACACGGTCTCAACAATCTTCGAGTTGGGTAGCATCGTGATTACGACACTCACGCTTTTTGCCGTGGACTCGTCGAAGCGCTTGCCGCCGTGCTCTTCGATGAACTGCTTGATGCGATTCTCGTCCGCGTCCTGGACGAATACTTCGTTTCCTGCCGCCGCGACCCGCGCAGCCATCGGATATCCCATCATACCCAGTCCGATGAACCCAACTTTCGCCTGTTCAGACATGTTGCCGCCTCTTCTTTGGTTAGCCTGGTTAGTTGAATGCTATCAATCGACCATGAAACTCCGCGACAAGTCTAACTTCCTGTCATACAATCTGTCAATCTGGCAATGAGCTTTGAATCGGAGACAGAGGCATATGATGATGGGATATCTTGTCGTGGCAAGGCATGGAGAATCGAGCGCAAACCACGACGATCGATTCGCTGGATGGGACGACGTCCCCTTGACTAATAAAGGAATTGAGCAGGCGAGAATGCTCGGGAGCGCATTGGTCAAGGCAGACGCGTATTTTGATGCGGCGTATTCATCCGTCCTTCAGCGCGCAGTGGATACCTTAAGCATCATCCGCCAGCAAGTTCCTGCGAACAAGATGATGATCCGTCAGGACTGGCGCCTTAACGAACGGCACTACGGTGCATTGACCGGAAAGTCGAAGTCTCAGGTTCGCGACGAATTCGGCGCTGAACAGACGATGGCCTGGAGAAGAGGATTTGAATCGCGGCCGCCGCCGATAGATGAGGCATCGGATCTAGCGCTCCGCAGCGACCCTCGGTATTCGATTATTGATGAGAGCGAGTGGCCAAGAGCAGAATCTCTCTCGGACACATACATCCGCGTTCGGTCTCTATGGAACCGGGAGATATCTCAACTCATAAAGCGGGGCAAAAACGTGCTTATAGTCGCCCACGGCAACTCGATCCGCGTTCTGATCGCCTATCTTGAGCAATGGGACCTAGATTCACTGAGTCGCATTGACGTTGAAAATGGCAGGCCAATTCTTTACCGATTTGACGCAACGTTCAAAGCCGTCCGGCAAGACATGTAACAAAACGCCGGACGGATGCAATCAGTCTTCGTCCGACAGTTGCTCCATTGCAGCGAGCACCTTCATGACAGCCGCCTGCGCGTTGGAAACGTGCAGCTTGGCGGCAGCCTCCGCAGCATCTGCATCGCGCGCCTTCAGCGCTTTGTACAGCCTGTCGATCTCTTTCAGGCTGATTGACAATCGGTCGGGAGCCATCAGCGAGGTTGCCCTGAGCAAATTGATCCGGGAATACAAGCTGTTCAGCATTTCGCTAATAAGAGCATTCCCGCAATTACTTAACAGCACGTCGTACAGGCGCGACTTCGCCTTTAGAACACCATCGCGGCTTCCTGCGGTTGCCTGCGCCCGCAACTCTTTTGCTGCAGCGCCAAACTCGGCGATTGCTTCATCACTCGCGACTCTTGCAAACTCCCGAGCAGCAAAACTTTCTAGCAATCCTCTCAGCGCATACAGGTCCTGAACTTCATCGGCCGAAATTGTAGCTACCATCGGTCCCTTATGAGGGATGATGGTAACCAGTTTCTCTGCCTCGAGCTTGCGCAGCGCCTCACGTACCGAAGTACGGCTTACGCCGAGGCGCTCGCATAGGTCCCGTTCAATAAGTCGCGCACCAGGGCGAAACCGCCCTGCCATGATGGCATCACGGATCGTGTTTTCGACCTGGCTTCGCAGGGTATCCGGGCGAATAAGCTCAATATCGGTGCTCATGCCGTTTTCCTATCAGACAATCATTCGTTCCGATTGTACACCGAGATTCAGCGTTTTCCCCAGGTGCGCGCAGTCTAGTTCACGCGATCGCCCGCTTCATTGTTGTATCAGCTGTGGGATCAGAGCCCGGCACTTTGCGCGCGAATAGGATGGCCACCCCGGAAAGCGCGCACGGAACGGCGCCGAACCAGAATGCAGCGATCTGCCAGTTGCCATGGTTCGCAAGCAACGTCGCGGCCCCAAAGCTCGCGATGATTGCACCGATCGGACCAAGGCCATTAACGATTGCCGAGCCAGTGCCGCGAATTCCGGAGTCATAGCTCTCGCCTACAAAAAACAGAAGGCAGGAATACGGACCGATCAGGAAAAATTGCCCGAGACTATAAAGTGCAACGACCACCACCACGTTATGGGGTCCAAACAGCATCGCCGCGAACGCCAGCCCTCCGAGCGTCCAGCCAGTCGCAATCACGTTACGCCGGCCAAACCGGTCACCGAAAAAACCATGTGTGAGATAGCCGGCGTAGGCGATGGCGTTCGACAGGAAGAGGATCAGCAAGGAGTTTTCAAATGAAACCCCGTGCACGCTAGTGAGAACCGTTGTGCCGAGGACACTGAATACCTGGACGGCAAACCAGTTCAGGAGATGCCCAGCCGAGAGCGCAAGCGTCGCGCGTCGAGCAGAGCCGCGGAATGCATTCATGAAACCCCTTTGCGCAGCGTGACCTTCAGCGCCATGTTCACGCGCGAGCCGGCGAGCCGCCTCCTGCTGCCCTTCGCTTTCCAGCCGCTGAATGCGTTTGCCCACTTCGAATTGCGGACTTTCCCGCAATCTTGACGCGAGCGCCGCCACAATCAGTGACGGCACCGCAGCAAAGATAAAACACCCCTTCCAACCCACGACTGGCAACAGAAGCGCTGTCATCGCCGCAGCGGTCAGCGCACCGATCGGCCAGCCACCCTGCACCAGACTATAGATAAACCCTCGGCGACGACGAAGATTTTCGTCCGTCGACGCGGTGTACAGCTCACTGAGATAGGTGCCGTTGACCGCCTGCTCTGCGTACCCCAGCCCGCTAAGCGACCGGACAATCACGAGTACAAGCGGACTGACCATGCCCGCGCCGGCCGTCAGCGCAGAGCACACACCAGCGCCACCCACGGTAAACATCATCCCGAATCTGCGGCCGAACCGATCGACAAGAGGTCCGACCGCCAAAGCCACAATCACCGTGCCGGCGGCCACCCATGTGGCGAGCGACGCTTGCTCGACTGGACTCAGCCCGACCGACTTGCCAATCTGGGGAAGCAGCGTGCCAAACAAGATGAAATCGTACACAGCGCACGCCCAGGCCAAAAACGCAATCCATGTTGCGTACTTGATCTGGCGGCTCGTCAGACGGTCCGGTTGCCAACTAAAAGGCTGCTTGGTCGTGTTAGACATCTCATACTCCTTTGCACAGTCATATCGTTGAATGATTGTCATACAGTCAGGCAGTTTTTCACCTAGGGACTTGCCCCTATTCAAGTCCGATTGTCACTGCACATAATGTATGATTGTCATACACAATGACAACCTGGCAAAGATATGCATAAGATCGTTATCGTTGGAGGTGGGGCCGGTGGCCTCGCGTTGGCGACGAGGCTCGCCGCCAAATACGGCCGTCGTGCCCGCGCGCACCAAGCGGAAGTCATACTGATTGACCGAAGGCCATCGCATATCTGGAAACCGCTGTTACACGAGGTTGCAGCGGGAAGCATGGACCCGCATACGCACCAGTTGGCCTACGCTGCCCAAGCCACTTGGCATGGATTTGAATTCCAGTTAGGCGATCTGGTGGGCGCCGATCTTGTCGCGAAAACTGCTAGCGTCGGCGCGGTGTCTGATGACGAAGGGCGCGAAATTCTGCCGCCACGACAGATTTCATACGACACCTTGATTCTCACAACGGGGAGCGTCACCAACTATTTTGGCGTTCCTGGAGCTGAAGAGCACGCGATAGGGCTGGACAGCGTAGATGACGCAGAATGGTTCCGGCGCCGTCTGATTGCCGCTTGTATGCGCGCGCAAAATACCCTTCAAATCCGGCCGACCAGCGCCGCAGTACCCGAAACAGTCATCATGAGGACTTCTGGCTCGGCAGATACAGAGAATGGAGAATGTTGTACTAGCTCGACATCCATCACTCCCGTCCGAATCACGATTGTCGGCGCTGGTGCGACTGGGATTGAGTTGTCAGCCGAGTTGCGTGCGACGTCCGAGACTCTCGTCGCGTACGGATTAAAACTGGATCCACGGCGGGATGTGGAAATTCGAATCATAGAAGCGAGCCCACGAATCCTGCCCTCGCTATCCGAGCGCGTAGCCGCATCGACCGCGCTCCATCTTAAGAAACTGGGCATTCAAATGCTGACTGGAGAGTCCGTCGTTTCGGTCTCCGAAACCGGCCTACAGACAAAGTCCGGAAAATTCATTCCTTCTGACCTCACCGTGTGGGCGGCCGGCATAAAGGGATCGGCGGTAGTGGCCGCTATCCAAGGGCTGGACGTGACCCGATTGAATCAGGTGGTCGTTCGGGAGACCCTTCAGGCGAAAGGGAATGACGACGTGTTCGCCATTGGTGATTGCGCATCCTGCATCTGGCACGATGACGTCCGGGTGCCACCGAGGGCACAAGCGGCGCATCAACAGGCATCCTTTCTGGTCAAGGCGATTGGCCGTTTGCTCGAGGGAAAACCTCTACGCGCCTTCAGATATCAGGATATGGGCTCGCTGGTGTCGCTCGGACATTACAGCGCTGTGGGAAGTCTGATGGGAGGATTCTTCAGCAAGTCCATGCTTGTAGAAGGCTTCATCGCCCGGTCATTTACAGATGGCTCTATCTTATGCACCTCGCCTCGCTACACGGGTGGCTGAGCACGAGTATTGATGCGACATCACACGCGTTGCGTCGCGCCGTACGTCCCAAGGTAAAGCTTCACTAGTTCGAGTGAGCATCGGCAGCGGCAGAGGGAATTTCGCTCTGCGCTGCCGGCTACCACTCCGCTACGTTCAATCTCCATTCATTCGGAATCGTAGTTCATTCTTCATTCGCGCGACTGCCCCATCTTGACGTTGCAAAAGCACTCCCTGCCACATCAAATCCGGAGCCGCGTGCCGGCACGCGGTACGCCGACACGGGTCCGGGAAGTCCAGACAAAAATTGGATGACGCCTGCGAAGTACATTGCAGGCGGCCCCTCTACTTGTTGCGAACCCCATAGCTAATGGCGGCGGCTGCGATCACGATACCCTGGACAATGAGCTTTCCAGGTTCCTGTACTCCAAACACCGTCAGTATCGCAAACAGATAACCGAAGGCGATAACCGCAGCGAGAGGCCCGATAACGCCGCCACGCCCCCTACCGAACGTAATCCCGCCAAGGATGGCGGCAGCGATCGAGTTCAAGACTACGTCGAGCCCCGGCTTGATACTGCCAACGCCCATCGCTCCTGTCTGCAAGAGCGCAGCTGAGGCTGCAAGCAATCCTGCCAGGATATGGCTGGTAATGATTACCCGTGGAAGCGGAAGACCGGCCGTGGAAGCAGCTCGCGGATTATTCCCGACTGCGGCAAGGAATCTCCCGAAAACTAGCGTTCTCAGTCCGATTGCCACGAGAGCCGACAAAAGGAACCAGATGATCACCGAATACGATACCGGGCCAACCGCGTCTTCGTTCACCAACCGCAACCAGTCCGGCACGCTGCCCGGTGGCTGCCCCGCACTGAACATCAGTACCAGACCCGTAAGCACCGTACCAAGTGCAAGTGTCACAATAACTGCGGATGCACGAACCTTGGCAACGAGCAATCCATTCAAAATGCCCACTCCTAGCCCGACAGCTATCGGAACAGCGATGAACATCCACGGTTGACTCTCCGGCAGCACCCCAGCGCTGACCAGGTAGATGGTCATCGCCAGGACGCCACTGCTCGACAGATCAATAGACCCCGCGCGCATGACGAGTGCCTGGCCCAGAACGAACACCCCGAGTGGAGCACACTGTCGCAGGATGATCGAGACAAAGACCGGATTCAATAGTGTCGAACTGGCGAATCCGGCGATGACAAGAAGGGCAACCAGCACGAGATAAGACGGCGGCAAGCTAAGGAGACGACGCGGAGAAAACGCCGTTCTTCCCGCTGCCTGAGCTGACAAGGTTGTCATAATAAGCTACCTATTTAGAGACCAATTTGCTTGCGGCGTTGGACTGTCACGACGGCCAGCAAAAGCAGTCCCTTGATAACCGACTGAACAAATGCCGAGACGTTGATCAGGTTCATTGTGTTGCTGATCATCCCCACCAGTAGCGAACCGATAATCGCCCCAGCGGCACTGCCGATGCCGCCTGCCAGTGAAATGCCACCGAGCGCAACAGCGGTCACCGAGTCAAGGCTGAACACCGCGCCGACCTTCGGATCTCCGGAAGAAAGACGTCCCGCCAGAAACAGACCAGTGAAGCAGGCGAATAAAGAGCACAAAACGTAGGCCAGAACAATGACGCGCTGGGTCTTCACCCCGTTGAGCCTTGAGTTTTCGATATTTCCACCGGTTGCAAACAGATGCAGACCGAAACGTGAACGATGCAGCAGGAGCACGCCCGCAACAACCGCGATCGCAATCCACACCAGCGCGTACGGGACGCCTCCGAAGTTGCCTTGAACAATGGCCGTCAACCATACAGGCACAGTCCCGCCCGGAATAGGCCGCAACAAAAATGCTGCCCCCTGCGCGATGCTCATGGTCGAAAGCGTCATGATGATTGGATGGACGTTGAAACGCGCAATGCCCGCTCCATTGATCAGACCGATGACAATGGCCGCCGCAATTGCGCATGGAAACGTTACTACCGGCGCGAGCGGTAACGACACGATGGCCGTCGTCAGGCTGATAACCGAGCCCAGCGAAATATCAAGCCCCCCTGTGACGATTACCAGTGCCTGCCCCATCGCCGAAATACACAACGCGGCAACTTGCGTCACGAGATTCTCGACGTTCCCGCTAGTCAAGAAATATGGAGACAACGCGATACTGCCACCGTAGCCCAGAAAAAGGATCAACACCGAGAGGCGCAACGTACCAAGCCGGGAATTAAGGCCGGGCCGCAAAAGACTGACTAGCATGGTTGATGTCTCCTACGCTGCCACTTGCGCAGCAGCATCTTTCGTTTTCAAAGCACTATGCAGAATTCGATGCTCTGTCGCCTCCGTCGCAGGCAGGTCATCCACGATTTGCTGACCGTGCACAATCAGGATGCGATCGCAAAGTCCAATAAGTTCCGGCGCCTCGCGGGACAGCACCAGAACAGCACCGCCTTTCTCAGTGAATTCGCGAAGTAGCCGGTAGATTTCTGCCTTCGCCCCAACATCCACACCGCGGGTCGGCTCTTCAATGACCAGAATGTCGACGCCAGAGGCGAGCCACCGGCCGATCAGCACCTTCTGCTGATTTCCACCCGAAAGCGACTTGACCTCTGCTTTCGAATTCCCAGTACCGATTTTCATTGCTCGCATGAGTTCGGATACGATCTTCTTCGCATTCGGAGCTATTGTGCCCAGCCCCTTGCCCACTTCGGTTCCCAGCGCTATGTTCTCGCCGATGCTCAAGTCCAGAAATAGTCCTTCGGACTTCCGGTCTTCAGGGATGAAGGCGACGCCTTGCTGAATCACCTTGCCAATCCCCGCTTCGGGGGCGAGCCTGATTGTCTGCTTGTCTTTCAGGTTGAACTTGCGGATCTCCCCCGCCAGCAACGGCGTGAGCCCCACTACTGCGCGTGCAATCTCCCGCTGTCCCTGCCCTTCCAACCCCGCGAGGCCGAGAATCTCACCTCGCTGGAGCGCAAAATTGACTCGTGGTCCGGAGTCTTTCGTCTGAAGGCCCTCTACGACGAGTGCCTGAGTGCCAACCTTCCCGGAGCGAGGAGGGAAAAACTCGAACAATTCGCGACCTACCATCAAGGCAACGAGCGCGTGCTCATCAAGCTCCGCAGTTGGACAGGTCTTGATATGACGGCCATCTTTCAGCACTGTCACCGTATCGCACATCCCAAAGATCTCGTTCAAGCGGTGCGAGATGTAAATGATCGCTTTGCCCGCATCTCTCAATCCGCGAATAAGCGACTCGAGACGTGCAACGTCTGCGGAATTCAACGCTGCAGTCGGCTCATCGAATATGAAGACATCAGCGTCGGCCGACAGTCCCTTCGCAATCTCGACCATCTGTTGCTCAGCAACTGCCAGGTTGCGTACCAACGTCTTCGGGTCCAGCTTCAGACCGACGCGTTCAAGCAATACTGCGGACCGCTTTTGCATTTCAGCCTGGTCCACCGCGCCACCGGCGCGCGTCAACTCTCTCCCCAGAAAAATATTCTCCGCGATTGTGAGATTGGGGATGAGCGTGAACTCCTGGAATACGGTCGAAATCCCGACATGCAGTGCGTCAATGGGCGATTTCAGTTGCAGGACCTTTCCCTTCAGTTTGACCTGCCCTTCGTCAGGCTTATGCACGCCAGCGATGATCTTCATCAGAGTCGATTTGCCCGCCCCATTCTCCCCGGTCAATGCGTGAATCGATCCGCTGGTGACTGAAAAGTTGACGTGATGCAGAACTTTTGATGGACCAAAAGCTTTTGAAATTCCGGTTGCTTCTAACATATTTCCTCCACCGTTGTTCTCCGGCGTCCCGATTGCGTGGGACGCCGGTGCTCAGCTCGTGCTATTTGAGCGCGTAGTACTGATGGAGCTTCGCCTCGGGCAACGCAGTGGGCAACCAGAAGCCATCCGACAGATCCGGGCGGAAGTATTTCGTCAGAGTCGCGTCGGTGATCGGCTCCGGGCGGTTGACGTAATGGTGATACAAAGGCTTTCCTTCGAGCAACGCGACCGCCGCCTTGACTGCAGCAGCGCTCAGGCCCGGCGGGCAGATCGGCGCAATTGACGAAAGCTTGTCATCCTTCCAGCGGCGCAGCCAGCCGTTATTTGCTTCACCCGTGATCGGGGGGACTTTCGTGCCGAACTGCTTGAATACGTCCTCGCAACCCATCGACATGTTTGCGCCATCGGTCCAGATGCCGTCGACCTTCGGATTGGACAGGTAAAGGCTTTCGCAGACTTTCTTCGAGTCGTCATACAGCCAGTTGGCATATTGGTCTGCGACCACCTTGATCCCTGGCGCTGCCTTGAACGCATCCATGGCGCCACGATGTCTGTCATCGTCAATCGGGTGCCCTGGCACGCCGCGAAGCATCCATACGTTGCCCTTCCCGTTCAGCTTTTTGATCAGATATTCGGCCATTACCTTGCCGAAGAAATAATCGTCGCCCTGAATGTCTGTCGTGTAGTCGTCGGTGTTGACCTTACCCAGGTAGACAATCACGGGAATGCCAGCGGCGCGGGCCTTCTTGATGCCTGCCGACGCCGAGCTCGGCGTCAAGGGTGCGACTATCAGTACGTCGACCTTCTGCGCAATCAGATCCTCGATATCAGCCGCTTGCTTCGCCGCACTAAGATCCGCGCTGCGAAAGAGGTATTGATTGATCTCGGGATGCTTGCTGACTTCGTACTCTGCCTCGTGCGCAGTCTGGTAGGTGTGAGTCGACCCTGCTAGACCATAGTGGCTCATGCCGATCTTCCACGGACCCTTTTTCGCGAATTCGCCAGGCTTCGTTTGAGGATTGTTTCCCGGGGCCGGATTGGTGTCGGGCAACAGGACGACGGTATCGCTACTGGGAGCAGCTGGCGACTGTGCAACGCTTACCGTCGGACTGAGAAGAAGACTCCCGGAGAATGCCAGGGCCGACATAGCACCGACCACCCATCTTACGTAACTCATTTCTATCTCCTAACATTTATTTCGTTATACTTAATCTACGGTGCCGGGAACAATCGAATATCCGGCACTTTCTGCTCCTACACTACCGACGCTCCACCGCTCAGAACGGTTGCGCCGTCGGTCGAATCAGGATTTCGTTGACGTCCACTTCAGGCGGTTGCTCCATGGCGAAGGCAATAGCGCCCGCAATGTAACGTGCTCCGATTGCGATAGCGCGAACCTTGGCTTCCTCGGCCTTTGAGTTCTCGTCCGTGATGGAGTCTGCCAAATGCGATTCGACCGCACCAGGTGAAATGATGGTCACACGGATGTCATCGCCAACTTCCTGACGAAGTCCTTCCGAGATGGCACGGACTGCAAATTTTGTCCCGCAGTACACGGCGCTGCCCTTCGTCACAATATGCCCGGCGACCGACGCGATATTGATGATATGACCCGATCGCCGACTCTTCATGCCAGGGAGAACGGCTGCGATCCCATACAGAACGCCTTTGATATTGATGTCGATCATGCGATCCCACTCTTCCACCTTGAGTGCATCAATCGGCGACAGCGGCATGATCCCTGCGTTGTTCACCATCACATCAACCCGGCCGAATCTTTCGTGCGCGAATTTGACAAGGCCTTCCACGTCTTCGCGCTTCGTTACGTCCACTTCGTAATATGCGGCTTTGCCACCGGCACCCTGGATGTCTTCGACAATCCGTTTCATGGCGTTGACGGTGTTACCCAGTGCTCCGATAACCACCGTAGCGCCTCTGGACGCAAGCTCGCGAGCAGTTGCTTCACCGATTCCGCTGCTGCCGCCTGTCACGACTACAACCTTGCCTGGATTACTCGCCACGTCTATCTCCTGATGGAAGTCCGACCTCTGGCCGGACTAATTTGATTTTGAATCAGTGCGCCAGTTTTAGCGTCTTTAGAACAACCGGCTCCGCCAGCAGCGGCTCCAGTTTCGCGACCGTCGCCTTGACATGGTCGCTCTCTGCGTGAGCTTGAAGAAACGTCTCGTGTGACCAGCCATCCACGATGAAAAACTCGTTTTCATCTGTGGTGTCCTGAAAGAGTTCGTAGGACAGGCAGCCTTCCTGCTCGAGCGACGGCCTTACAAATCCTTGCAGCAACCGGTGTCCGTCCTCACGATGCTGCGGTTTGAATTTGAACCGGGCTATGACGTATGCGTGCGCCATGAAATTTCCTCGAAACGATTAATTGAAGACAAGAACGGGCTTGATCACCTTTCCACTCTCAGCGTCAGCGATAGCCTCATTGATCGACTCAAAGGGATAGGTTTTCACGAGTCGCTCGAACGGAAACAGACCGCTTTTCTGGAGAGCGACAAGTTGCGGCAGGAAGAGTTGCGGAATCTGGTCACCAAGGATTACGCCCTGGATTTTCCGGTTGAAGACGATCGAATCGAGTCGAATTGGGATGTCTTTACCAAGCCCGTCGAGGCCTAGCAAAGCAACGTGCCCCCCCGGTCGAGTGCAATTAATCGCATTCAGTACGACAGGAATTGCACCGACAGCATCAACGGCAAATTCGGCTCCGCCGCCCGTAAGCTCATGGATCTGTTCAACTACATCGGCGTCGCGCCCATTGATGGTATGCGTGGCGCCCAGTTCCCTGGCTAGCGACAATCTCGAATCATGTAGATCAATCGCGATGATCTTTGCACACTGCCGTACCTTGGCAGCCATGATCGCGGCCATGCCCACGGCTCCCGCCCCAAAGATCGCGATGGTCGAGCCAACTTCCGGCTTCAGCGCATTGATAACCGTCCCCGCACCCGTCGCCATTCCACAGCCGAGCGGTGCAGCAATTTCAAGCGGGAAATCCTTGGGGAGTTTTGCCGCGTTCCCTTCGGAGGCAAGAATGTACGAGGCAAAGGAGGACTGGCCTACAAAATTCGAATTGATTTTCTGGTCCAGGATTGCCGGCTCGCCGTTGTACCTCAATCCGGTGAGGTTGTACTGCTCGTAGTTGCCGCAGTTCATAGGATGCCCACGACGGCAGCTCGCACAATAGCCGCACGAGGCCTGACTCAGGGCAACATGATCACCCACTACCAATTCCTTGACGTCTGGTCCAATCGCCACAACGACGCCGGCACCTTCGTGCCCGGGGATCACCGGATGAGACGGACCAAAAATTCCATCGCGCAGAAGCAGGTCGGTATGACAGATCCCGGTTGCAACGGTCTTGATGAGAATCTCGCTGCCAGTCGGCTCAGCGATTGTCAGTTCCTCGATACGCAGCGGCGCCTTTGGACTGTAAGCGACGGCGGCGTGCATTCTACGAGACATAAACGCTCCTGTATTCTTGATTTACCCGACCAGACCGAAGCGAGAGACGGGGGTCTGGCCGGCTCACAATGGCTGCAGTTGCGCCGTTTAACGGGCGGATTTCTGCTGGATTTCCGAGAGAATCGGCATCAGGTACTCACGGAATTTCGAGTAGTCTTCCGTGACTGGGAAATGCCCGAGTTTGTCCATCGCCCAGTACTTCGCGCCTTTAACCAGCTTTGCCAACTCCGCTGTTTCAGCCGGCGACGTATTCGGGTCATATTCGCCGGTCAGGAGGTACAGCATGCACTTGCTGGTGTCGATCGAGCGTGCCTCCTCGTCCGACACGTTGTGCTCGTAGTAGTAATAGTTCAGGTCACCAGCGAAGATGCCGGGACCACCGCACTGATACTCCCACGCAATTTCGCGGACATTCGCTTCCGGCGAATACGGCGAGATGTTGAGAAGCATCGCCGCACCGATAGAATTGCGGCTCACATTCGGGTTATCGAATTCGCGACGGATGCCTGCCATGCCGACATCAACGTACTCCTTCGCCGAGCGCAGCGCCGCCTCAACGCCGATGGTCGCGCGATAGCGTTCTGGATAGTGCAGTGCGAGATCGACCGCGAGGTGGCCACCCATCGAACTGCCCATGTAGACCGGACGGTCGAGTTCGAGAGCGTCCGACAGCGTATTGGGAAAGTCCATCATGAACTTCTTGGTCATGTTGTACTCTTTTTCCCACCACTTCACGCCGTGCGGAGGAAGCGACTTGCCGTGGAAGGGCAGGTCATACACAATGCAACGGAAGTTTTTGGTCACCTCGGGGTCGTTCAGCAGGTGCCGATACTGGCGCCCATCCGAGCCCGCAGTGTGACCGAGCAGGAAAGGTATGCCTTGTCCGGCCTCTTCGTAATAAACGCGGTATTCGACATCGTCAATCGTCAGATAGACGTAACCACCATTGATAGGTTCGCGCTTGGCCATGGTGTCTCACTCCTCGTTATGGATGGTGCGCATGATCTGCATCATTCGATTCAGCGCGGGCAGATAGGCGAAGGTCTGATTGCTGTCGCTGATCTTCATGCCATGGCGAACGCACGTCGACTGGATGCTGTGATAGAAAGGGCGCGGATAGGCCTTGAGCATCTCAGCCCAGTGCTCAGCCGATCCTTCGATGTAGATGAGCGCCTTGGCGCTATCAAAAGCTCCTTCGTCCACACCGAGAAACTTGCCGTCGCTGAACTTCAGCGCCAACGTCTGATCTCCCATGCCAAGCTTGATCACGCCATCGAAATAGCGCATTTCGCGCGTAAATTCGAAGTCTTTCTCTGCGGCAGCTTGAAACTTCGCAGCGTCGATAACTGTCATTTGCTCCTCCAATTCGTATTTTCCGTCTGATGCTGCCTCGGCCGCGCGAACCGCAGTTCGTCGCGGCACGAGGTCTTATGCGTCGACTTCTTTGAACGCTTCCTTTGCCACGCGGAAGCTATCGATTGCAGCAGGAACGCCGCAGTAGATGGCCGTCTGAAGAAAGACTTCTTTGATCTCCTCCTTCGTGACACCATTGTTCAGCGCACCTTTGATGTGCAACTTCAACTCGTGGGGGCGATTCAATGCGGTCAGCATTGCCAGATTGAGAAAACTCCGCGTCTTGCGCTCTAGACCCGGACGATTCCAGACGTCGCCCCAGCAATACTGCGTCACCAGTTCCTGGAGCGGACGATTAAAATCGTCCGCGTTCTTGATGGACTGATCCACGTACTCCGCGCCGAGAACTTCACGTCGGGTGGCGAGTCCTGCATCGAACAGTTTTTGATCCACGATTGATCCTCTAAAGACGAATTCAGTTTTGATCCGTTTGACGGATTGTCGTACAATAGGACTGTCACAAGGCTCTGTCAAGCGTCGCTCAGGCGACATCGCCAGAACCATGCAAAATATGGGGTTTTCCCCTACTGGAGATGCCCGTTATGGAAGAGACCGACCTGAATTTCATCCGTGAATCTGTCTCGTTGCGTCAGCGCGTAGTGGAGTGCCTGAGGGACGCCATCCTGTATGGCAAGTTCGCACCGGGACAGAAGTTAGTGGAACGTGATCTTTGCAACATGCTGGATGTCAGTCGATCCCTGTTGAGAGAAGCTCTACAGCAGTTGCAGGCGGAAGGATTAATCGTAACCGTCATCCATAAAGGGCCGTCGGTTGCCACTATGTCTGCACAAGATGCTGCGAACATTTATCAAATTCGCGAGGCCCTCGAAGCGATGGCTGCTCAGGGTTTCGCAAACAATGCGTCCGACGTAGAAGTCGCGAGGTTGCGTAGCCGCCTTGAAGACTTGAAGAAACTTGGCGAGTCCGCGTCATCGAAAGACCTGGTTGTAACGAAAAACGCGTTCTACGACACCCTACTCAACGGATGCGGAAATCAGGTGATTGGACAAGTTCTCACCCATCTGAACAATCGGGCCACACTGCTGCGTCGATGGTCGATGAGCACGCCAGGGCGTCTTCCCAAAATGCTCGCGGAGCTTGAACTGGTTGTAGTAGCAATCGAGAATCGCGATGGCCCAAATGCTGGAAGTTTGTGCGCTAGGCACGTTCGTAATGCGGCTGCAGTTGTACAGGAGCATTTCCGCCTGCCAGAGCAAACTACTCGCGATGTGCCGGAGGCACCGCTCATCCTGGCGGGCGCCGAGCGAGTCCGCGCTGCCTGATAATACCTTCACATGTTGTTGTACTCAGGAGATAGAGACATGACTCAAAAGATTGACCACCAACAATTCGCGGTATCGCTGAACCCAGCCAATGGCGAAGAGCTTAAGCGATATGCCTATGAAACGGAGGCCAGCTTGGACCACAGCTTGCGGTTGGCAGAAGCGGGATTCAAAAGTTGGTCCTCACTATCCGGCGACGCCCGCGCGTCAGTGCTATCTAAGATGGCCGTCGCACTTCGGCGCAATATCGAGGCGCTTGCGATGATGGCAACCCGAGAGATGGGAAAACCTGTTTCGCAAGCTCGTGCGGAAGTAGAGAAGTGTGCAGTACTGTGCGATTGGTATGCCGAGCACGGCCCAGCAATGCTTGTTGACGAGAAAACGTCGATCGAAAACGACAAGGCTTTTGTTTCGCATTTGCCTATCGGCGGCATTCTTGCGGTGATGCCATGGAACTTCCCGTACTGGCAGATCATGCGAGGCGCCGTACCGATTCTGCTTGGCGGCAACGCGTATGTACTTAAACACGCGCCAAACGTGATGGGATGCGCTTATCTGATCCAGGATATGTGGGCAGAAGCCGGTTTGCCGGAAGGCACTTTCGCTGTTATCAATGTCACAAACGACTTGGTATCCAAGGCGATCCTAGACAGTCGGATCGCGGCGGTTGCCGTAACAGGGAGTGTGCGTGCGGGCTCGGCTATCGCCGCACAGGCCGGTGCAGCACTCAAGAAGTCAGTACTTGAGCTCGGGGGCTCAGATCCTTTTATCGTTCTGGCTGACGCAGATCTCGAAGGCGCGGTACGAGCCGCGGTTGTCGGACGTTTTCAGAACACGGGGCAAATCTGTATCGCTGCCAAGCGTATCATCCTCGAGAAGCCAATTCAGGCGGAATTCACCGAGCGATTCGTGGCGGCTGTGAAGGACCTCAAAATTGGCGATCCAGAGGCTGAGGACACGTATATCGGCCCAATGGCGCGCTACGACCTGCGTGATGAGATGGATGGACAAGTTCAGGGGACAATCGACGGCGGAGCGACGGTTTTGCTTGGTGGCAACAAGATCGACGGACCGGGAAATTACTACGAGCCGACGATCCTCACTAACGTTACTCCGGGAATGGTGTCATTCGACCAGGAGATCTTTGGACCGGTTGCTTCCCTAATCACGGCCGATGACGCAGATCAAGCGATTGAGCTCGCCAACATGAGCGAGTTTGGACTAAGTGGCGCAATCTGGACCGGAGATGCCGTCAAAGCGAAGTCTATTGCTCGACGACTCCAAACGGGCGGCGTCTTCGTTAACGGCTTCTCTGCGTCTGACCCGCGAGTTCCGATTGGCGGCATCAAGAAGAGCGGATACGGCCGCGAACTCTCGCACTTCGGTGTGCGAGAGTTCACCAACGCTCAGACCGTCTGGTTCGACCGCAAATAATCGCGCCGTCGGGTCCACTAGCGGAACGGCGTTAGACACATCCCCTACTAGAACTGGCGCAAATGTCTCGGGCCGCGCATATGAGGAGAGGCACGGTAAATTCTGGGTGCTCTTTGGACACAACCAGGGTGAACCGGCCTCTCCACGATCTGGGTCGTGGCTATCAACGCGCGTGAGATTCGTTCCTCAGGAAAATCGAGTGCATATTCCTTCAACGTCAGAGCCACAGAGATGCACCCCGCCGCTGGCTAACGTGATTCTGCGTGTCTATTCGCTCAAGGTATTCTTAACCTCGCGCAATGTTGAAAGACACGCAGCAGCAAGCTCCTGGTATTTGCGCGTGGCCTTCATTTTTCCTTGAAGCTCGCTCTGCTCAAGCTGCCGGATCACACGTGCAGGAATTCCTGCTACCAGGCAACCAGGGGGCACTTCCAGGCCAATCTTTACAAATGCGCAGGCGGCCACTATCGCGGACTCCCCGATAACCGCATCATCCATAACGACCGCGTTCATGCCAATCAACGTATTACGTCGCAGGAAAGCACTGTGAACGACCGCGCCGTGCCCAACATGTGATGCCGGCGCAAGCTCGCAGCGGCGTCCATGTCCGACGTGCAAGGAACAGCTATCCTGCACATTGCTGCCCTCGCCGATAACTATCGCACCGAAGTCACCTCGGATCGATGCGAACGGGCCGATGTAGCAGCCCGCCCCTATATGGACGTCGCCAATGATCGACGCAAGCGGATGAATAAACGCTGTGGGATCAATATCAGGCACGTTTCCCTGGAATTCATAGATTGGCATGTTCACCTTGCCCTTTAGTGGGGTCTGCGCTTCAGACTACCCGACGTTAATATCCACGCCACGAGTCTCGCGAACGAAGATCAGTCCAATGACGAATGAGAAGACGGCTATAGCGATTGGATACCATAGCCCAGAATAAATGTTGCCTTGCGCGGCAACAATAGCGAATGCTGACGCTGGCAAAAACCCTCCGAACCACCCGTTCCCGATGTGGTATGGCAAGGACATCGAGGTGTAACGGATTCGCGTCGGAAAATATTCGACAAGCATTGCGGCAATCGGACCGTACACCATGGTTCCGTAAATCATGAGGATGGCAAGAAGCAGGATGGCCATCGGCTTGTTCATGAGCGACGCGTCTGCTTTGAGCGGATATCCCGAACGCTGGAGATTCGACTTCAGTTCACTATCAAATTTGGCGCCACGGACCTTCGCATCTGGAGCTTTCGCATCGTACGCGGGTATCGTGACGGACCCGACTGTCACGGACGCCGTGGAACCCGCTGGGGCTGCCTCGTTCTGATAGTTCAAACCCGCCTTCGACAACGCACTCTTTGCGATATCACAGGAACTCGTGAAGTTCGCCGTGCCCACCGGATTAAACTGAAACGAACATTGGGACGGGTCCGCCCTCACGACGATAGGCGCGTTGCGTTGCGCGCTTTCCAATGCCGGGTTGATGAAGTGTGTCAGGCCCTGAAAGAGAGGAAAGTACGTGGCAGCCGCCAGGACAAATCCCGCAAGAATTATTGGCTTACGGCCGATCCGATCCGATAAAGAGCCAAAGACCAAATAGAACGGTGTCGAAATGACCAGCGCGATCGCAAGTATGACGTTCGCGGTCGGACCATCGAGCTTTAGCGTCTGGGTCAAAAAGAAGAGCGTGTAAAACTGGCCCGTGTACCAGACTACTGCTTGCCCGGCGGTAAGACCGAACAGTACGACCAAGACCAGCTTGAGGTTTTTCCATTGCCCAAATGCTTCGGAGACAGGTGCTTTGGACGCCTTTCCCTCGGCCTTCATCTTTTCAAAGGCGGGAGATTCGTGGAGCTTGAGGCGAATCCAGACCGAGATCGCGAGCAGAACTATCGAGAGAAGAAAGGGAATGCGCCACCCCCAATCTGCAAAGGCACCTTCGCCCGTTCCAGTCCTAACGCCGAGAATCACGATGAGCGACAGGAACAGACCGAGCGTGGCTGTCATCTGAATCCACGCCGTCCACGCCCCCCGCTTATCACTGGGAGCATGTTCTGCAACGTAAGTCGCAGCGCCGCCATATTCTCCACCGAGCGCGAGTCCCTGCAGCATGCGCATGGCGATGAATAGCACTGGAGATGCTATCCCGATGGTCGCGTAACCTGGTAATAGACCGATAAAAAATGTCGACGCGCCCATTAGAAGGATAGTGACCAGAAACGTGTATTTTCTTCCAACCAGGTCGCCAAGGCGCCCGAAAACAACTGCACCAAAGGGTCGCACTGCGAAACCGGCTGCAAAGCTTAGAAGAGTGAAAATGAATCCCGCAGTTGGATTTACACCCGCGAATATGTTGCGGCTGATGAACACGGCCAGCGACCCGGCCAGAAAAAAGTCATACCACTCGAAGACTGTCCCAAGGGACGAGGCAAATATTACGAGCCGTTCGCCCTGTGACATTCGCGCAACTGGCAGTGCTTGATTCGTGACCGACATGTCCATCTCCTCCAACCTGAAGTACGTCCGTTATAGTGACTTGCATTACCAGACTATACGAAGTAATCGGCCAGCTTTCAAGAATATAAAAGACCGCGTTTTCACCTAGTTCAAGCGCTTTTAATGAAATACTCCAAAGGTGAAGCATGGAACGCTTTCGCTCTTGTCACTTGTTTAAGATGTGATTTCAGATCAAACATGGACCACAACGCCGGCAGGAATATCTTCATTGGAATGAGCGGCGACTGCCCTCGGCGGGATTCGGGAATCCGTGCCCACGCCCGGGCACTTTTTCTTTGCCGGCAACCAGATAGCATTCATCAAATGGTGTCGAACCAAGGGGAAAGATGCGCATGCGAACTTCGGTCTGCTGATTGCCGGATCCTTATAAAAGAGGCCACCCAGCGGACGAGGCGAGCGCTCAAAGTGTTTTCTAACGGGGGCGACTCTCACGGCTGACGCAACAGTGCGCTGCAGCTACCGCCTAGCGTCGACGGCAAGAATGTGTCGCCCACCGAGACTGGGAACCAAGGCTTCGCTGATGCTTGGTTCGCGGCCGCGCTACAGGTAGTTTTCTTCTTTATGGCATGTTGCCTACAGGTATGATAACGACGCCCTCGCATTAACCTGAACCTCAACCTTCCCGAAATCTTGAAGATCAGACGAGAACGATCCCGACGTATTCATTCGACCAATCGAGCGGCCGAATCCGGTGGCGATGGGCGCCGATGTCCCCGAGCGGGTACCGCTGTTATTAGTCTCTTTGTTCTTCAGGGTGGGACGCGCCTGACAACCAGGCACGTCCTACGCTGCGGTCAGGCAAGGCCGCCCATACAGAGGTACTTCACCTCCATGTAGTCTTCGATGCCATACTTGGATCCCTCGCGTCCGAGACCACTCTCCTTTACGCCACCGAACGGCGCCACTTCCGTCGAGATGAGGCCCTCGTTGATCCCGACAATACCGTACTCCAACGCCTCTGCCACCTTCCAGACGCGGCCAATATCGCGTCCGTAGAAATATGAGGCTAGGCCAAACTCCGTATCATTTGCGAGCGCTATGGCTTCTTCATCCGTCTTGAACCGGAAAATGGGAGCCACGGGACCGAAGGTTTCTTCGCGGAAAATCTGCATGTCGGGCGTCGCGTCGGCAAGAACGGTAGGCTCGTAGAAGTTGCCCCCTTTCGAGTGATGCCGTCCCCCAATCACCACTCTCGCGCCCTTCGCCAGCGCGTCAGTCACATGCTCATGAACTTTGGCGACTGCATTCTCATCAATCAGCGGCCCGATCAAGGTTGTCTGTTCCAATCCATCGCCGACGGTCAACTTCTTCACTTCAGCGACCAGCTTCTCTACGAATTTGTCGTAGACACCGTCTTGGACTAACAAGCGGTTCGCGCAAACACAGGTCTGCCCCGCGTTCCGATACTTCGAGGCGATCGCTCCCTTGACGGCAGCATCGAGGTCAGCATCGTCGAATACAATAAATGGGGCATTGCCACCCAGTTCCATCGAAGCTTTCTTGACCGTGTTAGCGCACTGCGCCAGCAATACTTTGCCGATTTCGGTTGAGCCGGTGAACGACAGTTTGCGGACGGTCGGATTCGACGTCAGTTCTCCGCCGATTGCCGACGCCGCGCCCGTAACGCATGATATGACTCCCTTGGGGACGCCCGCGCGCTCGGCCAGCACACAAAGCGCAAGCGCCGAGAATGGCGTCTGGCTAGCAGGCTTCAACACCATCGTGCAACCCGCTGCCAGAGCAGGGCCGATCTTCCGGGTCAACATGGCTGCCGGAAAATTCCATGGCGTAATTGCCGCACATACGCCAATCGGCTGCTTCAGAACGACGATGCGTTTGTCGCGCCCATGTCCCGGAATGGTGTCGCCATACACTCGCTTGGCCTCTTCCGCAAACCACTCGAGGAACGAGGCCGCATAGGCAATCTCGCCACGGCTTTCGCCCAGTGGCTTACCCTGCTCGGCCGTCATGATTACGGCCAGATCTTCCTTGTTTTCGAGCATGAGATCGTGCCAGCGACGAAGAATCGCCGCGCGCTCTTTGCCGGTGTGCGCGCTCCAGTCTTTGAGTGCGCCGTCTGCCGCTGAGATGGCACGCCGCGTTTCCTCCGCTCCCATGCGGGGGACAGTGCCGAGCAACTCTCCAGTCGCAGGGTTCGTCACCTCGATCGTTGCGCCACTGTCGGCGTCAAGCCATTCGCCACCAATCAGACATTTGTTTCTGACGAGGCTGATATCTTTGATTGGCACTGAGACCGAAAAATTGTTGTTTGCCATGATTTCCCATCCTTTAAATCACATTAGCCAGATACCTGAGTCGTGGACGCAGCGGCAACGACTTCGAGCGCCTCACGCAATTTGAACCGCATGACTTTGCCCGAACCGGTCCGCGGAATTTCGCCGACGATGTGCACGGCGTGCGGCACCTTGTAGGCCGACAATTGCGTTCTGCAGTGCGCAAGCAGCGCCTCCACATTGACCGTTTCTCCTTCCCGCTGGACAACAAAGACGACTGGCACCTCGCCGAGATGCTGATGCGGTGAACCCGTGACCGCACAGTCCAACACTCCATCAAAGACAGAAACAAGCTCTTCAATTTCCGCAGGGGAAATATTCTGTCCGCCGCGTATAATCACCTCCTTCAAGCGGCCGGTGATGGTGATGTAGCCCGACGCGTCAAAGCGTGCAAGATCTCCGGTGTGGTACCACCCATTGCGAAGTGCCGCATCAGTCTCAGCGGGTTTGTTCAGATAGCCCTTCATCACATTCGGGCCTCGTACGAGCAACTCACCCTCTTCGCCCACATTAACGTCGCGCATGCCGACGGGTTCAACAATGCGAGTGGCCACCCCTGGTAGCGGCAGACCGCACGAGCCGTAGGGACGAGTGCCGGTCGGCCAATTCATCGTCACCATGGTGGACGTCTCTGTGATGCCGTACCCGTCCAGAAGCTTTACGCCAAATCGCTCCTCGAACGCGCGGTTTGTGACTGCCGGCAAGATCGCTCCAGCGGACACGCAAAGACGGATGCCAGGTAATACACTCGTACCGTCGGTATGAGCTCCCTCGAGCAGGTAATGAAACATGGTCGGCACACCCGGCATGACTGAGAATTCGCCGCTTGCGAGAAGCTTCGGAATTTCCCTAGACGAATATTTTTCCATCAAATACTCTGTCGCACCCACCGCCAGCACACTAAGTACTGCAAAATTAAGAGCATACGAATGATAGAGTGGCAGGCAGTTCAAAACGCGGTCATTCTGATTCAAACCCGCTATGGGTGCCCAGCAGGATGCGGTGACCCACAGCATGCTACGGGTTGAGAGCAGCACCCCCTTCGCCTTCCCCGTTGTGCCTGACGTGTAGACCACAAATGCCGGCAGGTCGAGCGTGTCAGCGTCTACCGGAACACCCCTCGTCCTATTTTCAAAAATCTTCGTGTACTCGGTGCCAACTACGGGCGCCGAGCCCCACTGGACTGTGACGTATTCTTTTAGCGACGGGACACTGTGACCAAGTTTTCGGACTTCAAGCTCTCTTGAATCACTTGTGACGACGGCTACGCATGAAGCATCCGTCAGCCTGTACTCGATTTCCGGAATGGTGGCTTCGTGACTGACCGGTACAGCGATACCGCCCGCGCGCACGATAGCGAGACAACTTACAACCCATTCCACTGAATTAGGCAGCAGGATGGCTACGCGGTCTCCAGGCTCGACGCCTGAGGCCTGAAGATGAACCGCAAGCTGGGCGGTAACTTCCTCGAGTTGCCTGTACGTCAAGGACGACCTTTCGTCCTGGAATGAGATTTTGTCGGGCCTTTCGCTGGCGTGACGCTTAAGCAATTCGTGAACCGGCGCGATTAGTTCTGTGTGAATCATGGCTGTCTCCTAGGCGATGTCGCCTACGACAATGTCGCAAGTCAATCGTCCCCTATCCTGATGGGGTGTTGCGGACTTCAGACCATGCTGAAACCGCCGCTGATGCTGATCACCTGGCCCGTAATCCAACTACCTTTATCAGAAGCAAGGAGCACAGCCATCGGGGCCACATCTTCGGGCCGCCCGAGCCTGCGCAAGGGGTACAGCTTTGTGAGCTTTTCGCGGTTGGCTTCCAGAAACTCAGGGTCGTGCGCCGTTTCGATCAAACCTAGGGCGAGCGCATTGGCAGTCGTTCCCGCACGGGTCTCGCGTGCAATGGACTTCATCAATGCGATATTGGCAGCACGCGCTGCGGCGCCAATGGCCAGTCCGGACTCTCCAACCCGTGAGGAGTCGCCCATGACGCTGATGATCCGGCCACTACCTCTCTGGGCTTCCAGATGGGGCAACGCGGCGTGGGTGCAGTTCAAAGTGCCGTACAGACATACGTCGATCTGTCGGCGCCATTCCTCCGGCGTGCTGTCGGCAAACCGCTTGCGAATGACAAGCCCGGCATTGTTCACCAGAATGTTGAGACCTCCAAACGTCTCTACCGTCCGCGCCACCATTCCGTCAACCGCGCTGCGGTCCGAGATATCGCAGCCAATTGCGAGAGCCTTGCCGCCCATGGATTCGATCTCTGCCACAACCGATTCAGCACCCTGCCGGGAGCCGTGGTAATTTACGACGACGCTCGCACCCTCGGCGGCGAGACCGAGAGCAATCTCTCTTCCGACGTCGCGAGCGCCACCGGTGATGAGCGCAATCTTTCCGTCCAGTTCGAACTTCATTTAATTCTCCTCTGTGCGTTTAATCGATGTTGATTGGATAAGCTGGAAAATGCGTTCTGGCGTGACAGGCAGTTCGCTAATTTCGATGCCAAGGGGAGAGAGCGCATCAGCCACGGCGTTTGCAATGGCCGCAGGGGATCCGATGGTTCCACCCTCTCCCATTCCACGGAATCCTCCGAGTGTATTTGGCGCTTCGGTGTGTAGATGAACCATCTCCACTTCGGGAACCTCTGGCGCGGAGGGCAGCAGATAATCGACCATGCTTGCGGTAAGCAACTGACCGTCAGAGTCGTACACGACTTCCTCGAGGAGCGCAGCGCCGACGCCTTGCGCGAGCGCGCCTCGCGTCTGGCCGGCAACAATGAGCGGATTGATAATGCGTCCGCAGTCTTCGGCGATAACGTATCTCTGTATGTGCACCGCGTAAGTCAGCGGATCGACCTCGACCTGGACAAGGTGGGTGGCTGAACTGGTCGTGCCGACGACTGGGTCGTAGACACGCGAGACACACATTTCTTCACGCACGTCGGCCGGAATCCGTCCCATCTGCGAATACAGTGCGCGCGCAAGTTCCGGAAAGGTAATCCTTCCATCTCCTGTTCGCACGCGTATGGCGCTATCGACAGTCTCCAGATATTCAACCGGGCTATCGAGCAGGTGAGCAGCAACCCGCTGCATGCGCTCCCGAAGTTCACGCGCTGCCAAAATCCCTGCTCCACTGCTTATGACCGCTGTCCGGCTCGCATAACTTCCAGTACCGTGTGGCACGGCAGAGCTATTGCCCGTAATGACGCGAAGGTCCTCGAGCCGTGCGCCCAACTCATCAGCAAGTACTTGCCCAAGTGTGGTCTCATGACCTTGTCCATGAGAGGCGCACCCGAACGACGCAGTGATCGAGCCTGTCGAATCGAGCTGGATGACGCACGTGTCGGTTCCAGTATTGATGGGCATTCCAGGAGATGCGGAGATGCGTGAGCCGATCCCGGAGAGCTCGGCGTAACATGCAACGCCAATGCCGATCCATCGGCCTTCCGCGCGCGCCTTAGCTTGCGCTTCGCGTGCGGCGTTATAGTCGAATCGTTCCATGGCGCCTTCCAGACCGCCCATGAAGGCAGACCTGTCCCAGACAATGCCGACCGGCGTGCGGTAAGGAAACTCCTCATCGCGGACCAGGTTACGACGACGGATCTCCGCAGGGTCGAGACCGAGCCTGTTTGCCGCCATGTCCATGAGACGTTCCATCGCAAACGTAGAAGTCGGTCTGCCGACACCGCGATAAGGGCCGGTTGGCGCCTTCGGCGTGCTTACGCCCCTGACATGGCCGTGATAGGCAGGCACGCGATATGGGCCGGGCAGGAAGCTGATGACTTGCACTGGCTCGATGCCGCATGTCCATGGATAGATGGAATAGGCGCCCACATCGCCGACGACGTCGGCGCGCAAACCCAGAATCTGCCCATGAGCATCGACCGACAACTCCGCAGTGACCAGTTCGTCGAAAGCCTGACTGGTGGAGAGCAGATCTTCGAGGCGGTCGCCGGTCCACTTCACGCTTTTGCCGATTTTTCGCGCGAGCACGCATACCAGCATTTCCTCCTGGTAAAGGGACGTTTTCCCGCCAAAGCCTCCGCCTACGTCGGGTGCTATCGCTGTAAGCCGGTTGCCTGGCATGTCAAGCAGGTCGGCCAAGGCATCCCGGATGATCCCGGGCACCTGACTGGATGTGTATAAAGTGAGCGCGTCTCGGCCAGCATCGACCTCCGCCAGATAACAACGCGGCTCCATCGCAGCCGATGTTTTGCGATGAAAACGAAACCGCCCCTTGACAAGGACCGGAGGATCGGCAAACGCCTGCTCGATTTCGCCGCGAACAAAGCTGCGCTCGACGAGGATGTTGCTCTCGAAGCCTTCGTGGAGCAGCGGAGCATCTTGCGCCGCAGCGGCCTCCGCATCAGTGCAAACCGCTAGCGGTTCGTAGTCGACCTCAATGGCGTCCCGGGCGTCCTCCGCGAGATAACGGTTTTCCGCGAGGATGGCGACGACGGGTTCACCAACGAAATGCACTTTCCCATTCGCTAAAGCATGGATCGGGGTCGGCTGATAGCCACTCATACGGGACACTGCTACGGCAGGTTTGATTAGCCGTTCAATGTCCTGCCACGTGTAGACTCCGTAGACCCCGCGCATTGCCTTCGCAGCATCCGCGCGGATTGCCACGATTCGCGCATGTGGCTGGTCACTGCGCAGGATAGCCATGTGCAACGCATGACCACTCGGGCGATCGTCGACATAGCGGCCCAGTCCTGTCAGAAGTCGAGCATCTTCGACACGGCGTACAGGCTGCCCGACCAACCTGTCTCGGGTCCCCTCGCGCACATCAGTGTCAGGCGCAACGGGATGGGCCCACCGATCGTTACGCTCACTCATAACGATCCTCCCCTTTGCGCATTTCCTCCCATTGGTCCGGGTCGTGCCCAAATATGACCTTCGCCCCGGACGCAGCAATGCGTTGGACTTCACGGAGTGACGCCATGGCCAGTTCGGGGTTCCATGTGTTGCGAGGCATAACCTCGCGCTCGAGGTTGGGTCTCATCGCAACCGCATCAGCAGCGAGCAGGAAGCTTCCATCGCGGCTCAGTGTCGCGATCGCGCCGAGGCTTCCAGGCGTGTGTCCGGGAAGCGGAACCAGTACCAATCTGCCATCGCCAAAAACGTCATGCTCGCCGTCAATGGCCGTGGTCGGCATTGGATGCTCCCAGTCCGCCGGGATGTACCCTTTCTGCACCGCGTCCGGTCCCTGAGCAGTCTCAAGCTCTTTGTAATGGCAGAAAAACGTCGCGCGTTTGAAAAACCCGTTGCATCCACAATGGTCCGAGTGCAGATGCGAATTGACGACAACATCGATGTTCTCCGGCACCAATCCCAAGGTCGCCAACTGGGAAACAACGTTGTCCTCTGGCCCGCTCAAAGGCGTCATCGCCTTGGCCATTGCACCCCAGCGAGCGGCCGCGTCATCAGCGGTATCCGGATGACATCCAGTATCGAAAAGAACGTTGCCCTGAGCATGGCGCAACAGAATGCAGGAAACTGGCAAATCGATCGTCTCGGTGCGCTCCGCCTCCGGTAGATAAACGCTCTTGCGCATACGCAGACGACCACCGTTGAGAATATGCATTTTCATGGTGTATCGTCCTTGTTATCTTTCTGGTTTCCTGCAGCATCGCGAAGCGCATTTCGTCCCGTCACACAGACACGAACCGCCTCGACGATCCCTTGATAGCCCGTACAGCGACAGAGGTTTCCCGAGAGCACGTCCCTGATCTCTTCGTCGCTGTCGAGCGGGTATTTTTGCAATGCATCCGCACAGCTGGCCAACATGCCTGGCGTACAAAACCCGCATTGCAAGCCATGATGTTCGCGAAAAGCTTCCTGCAATGGACTAAGCGCGTCGACGGTGCCCATACTTTCGACCGTACGAACCTCGCATCCGTTGGCACGAACAGCCAGCATCAGGCAAGACCGGACGCTGTCGCCATCGACCATCACCGTGCATGCACCGCAGACGCCGTGCTCACAGCCCACATGGGTTCCGGTCAGTCCAAGCGTGTGCCGCAGATAATCCGACAATAGAAGCCGCGGTTCGACCTGATCCTCATGGACCTTCCCATTAACCAGAACCCAGAGAGGCTTGAGAGGGATTTCTGTATCGCTCATTGAGTAACTCCCGCGGCTCGTCGCCATGCTGTGCGTGTCACGCGCTCCATCAGTACGCCTGCCAGATGACGACGGAATTCAGGCGAAGCATGCAGGTCGGTATTCGGCTGCAACGGATCGCAGGCCGCATGCACGGCATCCGCAAGCACCTCGTCCGACAAGGTTTTGCCAGTCAATACGGCTTCTGCTTCGGGCCGGCGCATCGGTGTATCGCCGACACCCATCATCGCAACGCGGGCCTGGCGGATCTCACCGTCCTGCACGTCGAGTAACACGCCAACAGCAGCAAGAGCGAAGTCGCCCGCGCGTCGAGCAAACTCCTGAAAGCACCATCCCATGCCGGCAGGTAATCCCGGAAGTTCCACGCGGACGACAATTTCGTCATCGTCCAGGGCAGTCGTCAGCGGCGCGACGAAAAATTTGGAGGCCGGGATTTCGCGTTCGCCTCGAACCGACCGCGCAACGATTACTGCATCCAGTAGACGGCTTAGCATCGGCAGTTCGGCAGCAGGATCCGCATGCGAGAGACTTCCGCCGATCGTGCCGCGGTTCCGGATCGCAAGATGAGCAACGTTGCGCATCGTTTCCGGAATAACAGGAAAGCGGTTGGCAACCAGTGCAGACGTTTCGAGAATCCGATGCCGCGTCAGAGCGCCGATCGTGAGTCCGCCGTCGTTGCGCTCGCGGACGTACTCAAGTTCGAGCAGCCGGCTTATATCGATGATGAGCGCCGGTCTGACGACCCTGAAATTCAGCATGGGCGTCAAACTTTGCCCACCGGCCATCAGCTTGGCGTCATCGACGTTGGCTGCGAGCACCTCGACGGCCTCGTCGATCGTGTCGGGACAACAGTAGTCAAAAGGAGCTGGTTTCATGGCGGTTCCGTCTAGCGTCCCTGAAACTTCGGCGAACGCTTTTCACCGAACGCGGCGCGGCCTTCGCGGTAATCGTCGCTTGCAGCCGCTGCCGCAATGAGCGCCTCGGACTTGTGCAGATCGAGAGCGCCGGTCCCCATCGCCATTCCGTTAAGAAGATATTTGGCGCCTGCCATACTCAGCGGGGCATTGCCCGCCAGCGATGTGGCAAAAGCGCGGGCCTCGGCCATCGGGTCGCTTTTGGCGACCTGCTGCCTGGCGCCCATTAGGCGCTCCCACAACGATCGCTCGGAAACTATCGAGCCGAGGCCGGCTACCTGGTCCACAAAGCCGATCTGCAGAGCGTGGGCGGCGTCAAATCGCTGGCCGCCGTAGAGAATCTTTTTTGCTTCGGAGAGTCCCACAAGGGACAGCAGCTTGCGCGTTCCCTTCACGCCATAGATGATTGACAGGCGCGCGGCAGGTATTCCCATCATCGCGTCCTGACCCGCGTAGCGAAAATCGCAGGACATCGCCAGATGCGCGCCTCCTCCAAGACAGTAGCCCCTCAAAACTGCGACCGTCGGCTTCGAGATATTCGCGATGGCGTCACAGCACGCATCAACTGCGACCTCATATCTCGTCGCCTGTGCGACATCGGCGCGAACGTTCTCGAATTCCGCGATGTCAGCACCGGCGCAGAAGTCCGCGCCCGCGCCAGTCAGAATCACCGAGCGCACTTCCGGATTGCGGTCGAGTGCTGCCATGATCGACGGCATTGCAAGCCACATGCCGTAAGTCATAGCGTTTCGGCTGCCGGGACGGTTCAACGTGACTACGGCGACCTGATCCGAAATCCAGACCTTGATCTTTTCGGAGGTGAGCACATCCATCACCGCAGACTGCGCCTCGGCGGCCGTGCCCTCTGACACCGGAGTCGCTTCCTGCGTGGGTTGCGCAGGAATGTCCCGCGATACAGCCGCACGCTCAGAGGCGTTCACAGTCGAGACAGGCTCCGGCGTCGATGCTTTCGCGGTGGGTGCAGCAGGCGCAGCCGTGACTGCGGGCGCAGAGACTGGAGCCTCCAGCGTCGCGACATCGGCTTGTGAGGCCGATAATTCCTGCATAAAAGCATGCATCGCAGCCGGTTGTGCGGCAGGAGCCGATGTCGAGTTTGACGTGCGACCGTCTACCTGCTTGCGGAACAGTTCAAAGAAGTCATCCGCGGATTTCCGTGCTGCCGCATCGATCATGCGAGACCCGAGTTGCGCCAGTTTGCCACCCACGTTTGCCTTCACCCCATAACGCAGAAGAGTCACCGACGGCTCAAGAGCATCGAGAGACACCTCGATGTCGGCACGCGCGAATCCCGCGGCGCCGCCAGAACCTTCTCCGGTCAACGTATAGCTGCGCGGTGGAGCAATATTCGAAAGGCTGACCTTGCCAGCGAACCGTGCCTTGATCGGCCCGACCTTCGATACGACGGTTGCCGTGAATTCGTTCTCAGCCGTGCACTCCAGGGATTCACAGCCCGGAATACTCGCTTGCAGAACCGCTGGATCATTCAGCGCTTCCCACACGACCTCGCGCGCAGCCTCGAGCCTCGCTTCGCCGACCATTTCCATTAAAGTCTCCTCCGTCTCATTGAGTGTTTGCACTAGCGAGGAACCTGGCTTACTCAGCTATCGATTCCAGAACAGCACGCACAGCATCTGGAATTGGCACGGAGCGATTGCTCGCGCGCTCAACGTAGACGTGAACAAATTGCCCGACGGCGCTCGCCTCGTTCGATTCGTTGCGAAATAGCGCAATCTCGTAGCGAACGCTCGAGTTCCCCAGGTGTATCACCTTTAGTCCAACGTGAACGGTGTCTGGAAACGCTATCGAAGAGAAAAACGTGCACTTTGTTTCTATAACCAGGCCAACGGTCACGTTGCTGGCGATGTCTAGCACGCCTCGATCGATCAGATGGCGGTTCACTGCGGTATCAAAGAACGCGTAATACACAACATTGTTCACATGTCCGTATGCGTCGTTATCACCCCAACGCGTTGGCAATATGGTGAAGTGACGGTATGCGTCACGTCGTGTCGGGCTGGCCCTCTCGCTCACAGCACCTCCTCGTAAATCGCCTTTGCGTCTTCGAGGGCAATCTCCCGTGGGTTGTTCACGAGGAGCCGGGTCTGACGCATCGCATCTTCGGCCAACGCAACGATGTCCGTGGCCGCAATGCCAACCTCCCGCAGGCGGGTCGGCAACGCCAGTTCGGTCGGCAAGGCAGCCAGACGCTCGACCAGGGCCCGCGCTTTATCTGCCTCGCTTCCTTGAACACCCGGAATCACGATCGAGGCAAGTTCCGCGTAAAGCGACTCAGCGGCTCCCAGGTTGAAGCGCATAACCGCAGGCAGCACGAGAGAATTGGACAAACCATGTGGCACGTGGAAGCGAGCGCCCACCGGGTAGGCAAGCGCGTGAACGCCGGCAACCGGAGCATTGGCAAACGCCAGGCCAGCGAGCATCGCCCCCAGCAACATCCCCTGGCGCGCCTCGCAATTGCTTCCATCGGAGCAGGCTTCGTGAATATTCAGACTGAGCAAGCGCAAGGCCTCTCTCGCCAGGCAATCTGACACAGGATTTTTTAAACGCTTGCTCGTGTAGGCCTCAATGGCATGGACCATGGCGTCGATGCCCGTCGCCGCCGTGACGGCGGCAGGCAAGCCCAGCGTCAACTCAGCGTCCAGTACGGCAATGTCAGGCAAAAGAACGGGCGACACGACGCCTTTCTTCTCCCCCTCACCCGTTGTGACGATGGAAATGGGCGTCACCTCCGACCCCGTGCCGGCGGTGGTCGGCACCAGAATTAGTGGCAGGCGCGGACCTTTCGCAACGCCGACGCCGTAGACCTCGTCTAGTTTCTCGGTCCCGTGCGCAAGAAGCGCGACGAGTTTCGCAACGTCCATCGAGCTTCCGCCGCCAAGCCCGATTACACCATCCGCACCCGAGTTCACCGCGGCATCCGTCGCCGCAAGAATCACTTGCGCGGGCGGATCTGCCTGCACGTCCGCGTAGACAGTTACCGCTATCTCTTCGGTCGCAAAGCTGCGCAGCGCCGACTTGATCAAGCCGTTGTCCACCACACCTTTATCCGTCACCAGAAAGATATTCCGGCAGCCTAAACGCTTGACAATCTGGCCCAAACGGGCCGAAGCGCCGGGCTCAACGACGGTGGAACGAGTCGATTGAAATTCAAAACTGGTCACGATATCTCCTTGGCCTGACGAGCGTTCCGAAACTCTCGATACGCGTTCTAGTCACTTGCTTAACTAGACTATATGTAGCCGAGGCGCACTTTGCAAGCGGGTTTTCCCTCTCTCCGAAGAGCGGAAGACCTGCCCACGCCATCGGATTGGGTTTCGTCTGACTACATGGCGCGCCCCGAAACGCTCGCGCAGACGGGCTTTAAGGCGGGGAATGGCGTCGTAGCAGCGGCCTGCAGTAGGTCCTCGCAACGGATTGCTACTGATCATGCAAAGGTAACTTGCATTACTCGTTCAGATCGTGACACCATGAAAATGCTCGCGTTGTGAAGTTCAGCGAGCGGGATCGAGCGAGACTTCGCCGAGAGAGCAGTATGATCAGGTTAACTCGATGAGGTGACGGCCTGTAGAGATAGGACCGTCGTGCTTCACCAACTCGTCAAACGGGAGACCCTTGTGAAGATCGTTATCAACAGGGAAGTAGGCGCGTTTAACTTGAGTGACGAGGCCGCGCATCGCTATCTGCAGATGAGTGGGCGGAGCGAGATGGACAGCGAGTCCAGCGCGACATTGTCGCGTCAATTCGCCCATCAATATGCGCGCCGCGGCGACCCGGCATTAGTTGAAGTGGTCGAGAAAATGGGCCCGTCGGCAAGCGGAGGCGATGCTTGCCTTGAAGTCGTTGAAGTCCCTGCCACTGGTTGGCGCCTTCTCGACGTGTGCGGCATTGAGTGCGTCGTATTCGACGCTGGCGCACAAAGCGTGTTGCCGTCGCAAACCCGCTAGCAGAAGCACATATTGTCTGTGGATTGCGATTTTTCCGCGCGGCGCCGACAGGGCTGCGAGAAAGGCGGAACTCATCTACTGATTGACAGCAGGGAGGCGCAGCAGTATTTGGCGCCAAGATACTGCGTGGCTTGGTCGACGAACCGAATTTTGGAAGTGCTCACCGGCGCCGCAGCACAGGAATGGAGCTCGATCGCCGGTCCCTGCCGCCAAGACGAGCTAGATTAACCGCCCCGTTATGCGGCATCAAGTTCAGCCGGAAGCATATATCGCAGGACATAGCCCATTTCTCGCGCATCGAGCTCGTTTCCACACTTGTCGCAGACCACAACTGCGTGGAAATCCTGGTCGCATTCCCGGTGTCGAAGTTTGAGAGGCGGCTTACCGCCGGAGAGCCACTTATCGCCCCAGTGCATCATAATGAGCATCGGACCGTACAGCGATCGCCCCATCTCCGTGAGGCGGTACTCGTAGCGCTTCGGGCCCTCCTGATAAAGCGTCTTGTTCGCGACGCCCTGCTCCACCAGGCGCTGCAGCCGGTCAGCAAGTATGTTGGTAGCGATGCCCAACCGCGTCTGGAATTCGTCGAAGCGTCGAACCCCGTAAAAGAACTCACGGATGACCAGAAAGCTCCAACGGTCTCCTATGATCTGAAGAGTTCGGGCTACAGAACATGGCCGTACGCGCTCAAGCACGGTCGGGTCAGACGCACGGCGCGAACGCTTGCGATCTTCATTCCGCGGTGATTCACCCGCACCGATAGCGTCGCGATAGTGCACCTGTCGTGGATTGATCTCGCCGTGGCAATGTGAACATGCCACCCGTGGGTGGCATTCACATCCGCAGGATTTGTGAATGAGCTGCACCGGAGGAAGTGCGTCGCCGCTTAGCCATTGATCGCCGAAAGCGAGAAGTCCAATCATGGTCGCGTAAAGGTCGCGTCCCTTGTCCGTCAGGCGATACTCATGACGAGCCCCGCCGGTCGAAGGAACCTGCTTTCGCAACAACCCGAGGCTGGTGAATTTTTTCAGTCGCTCTACAAGCGTGGTCCGTGGAATCTGCAGGAGGCTCTGGAACTGCTCAAACCGTCGTACGCCGAAAAAACACTCGCGCAAAACGAGAAATCCCCATGGATCCGAAAGAATTTCAACAGTTCGCGCGACGGACGAGTAGCGCTCGACGGAAGCGAAACGGGCGTCCGAGGCGCGGTGACTGTCGGCTTCAAGTGTTGCGGGCTTTGCCATAAAAACCTATTGATACCTTCTGGACGCCGACCAGCGCAATCCGACATTTTACTTCACGCTGCGTGGCTTGCTTGAGCCGGACTTTCCCGCATCTCGTGTCCCTGCAGAACGGGTACGGAATGCCGCATCGCAGTCATCTCCGCAAGAATGGCCACCGCGATCTCCGGGGGCGTCTGTGCGCCAATGTGAAGCCCGATTGGCCCTCGGAGCCTTGCAACGTGGTCGTCTTGAAGATCGAACATACGCAGCCTCGCACGTCGCTTCGAATTGTTCGCGCGGGAGCCTATGGCTCCAACGTAAAACGCGCTGGAGTTCAAAGCCTCAATTAGTGCGAGATCGTCCAGCTTAGGGTCGTGCGTGAGCGTGACAACAGCGGTATGCCGATCAAGTCCAGTGCGAATTAACAGGTCATCCGGCATCTCTCGAGTAATCTGCGTATGCGGAACGGGCCATTCGGACGCGTATTCCTCCCGCGGGTCGCACACGATGACGTCATACCCAAGGGAGACCGCCATACACGCGACGTACTCTGATAACTGACCCGCCCCTACGATTATCAAACGGTACTGAGGCCCGTGAACTGTCCGTAAATTTTGCCCGTCGAATTCGACGTCGTGAGACTTGTTGCACTCATGGACAGCAGCGCGCCCGCTGCTCATATTCAGCGTGCGCCCAACGACAGCACCACGCCCGGTCAACTCCAACAGAAGCTCAAGTCCAGATGCAGGCCCGACAGATTCCACGATCAGTTTCAATGTGCCGCCGCACGGGAGCCCGAAACGATGGGCCTCATCGGCCGATACGCCATACGTCACCTCACATGGCAACGATTTCGGCAACTCACCCGATTTGACTCGAAGAATCAGATCGTCCTCGATACAGCCGCCTGATACCGACCCTTTGAGAAACCCGTCACCTCGAATGACGACCATCGACCCGAGCGGTCGCGGCGCCGAACCCCAAGTCCGGATCACAGTTCCCAACGCTACGGTCTCGCCGGCCCGGTGCCACATGACCGCCGCACTCAGGACATCCCTATCCATGCTGTCCATGATCTCCTCGCCAACGCTTCCTCACCTGCAGTATAGTCTATTTATGCAAGTCACAGGACAAGCGATGAAACTGGCTTCCTCAATTAGGCGGACAATCGCGAGCGGCCGCCAACAGCCCGGCGATCAGGCGGTAATCATGGCCGCTGCGGACAGTGACGGCAGTGTGGAGGATGGGCAGGATTCGTTCCTCCAAACCGTTGGCAGCCGGGTTCGGGCGCTGCGCGCGCGACACGCGCTTACAAGGAGGATCCTCGCGGAACACGCCGGCGTCTCTGAACGCTACCTAGCGAAACTGGAGGGAGGCTCGGGCAACGCCTCAATCTTGGTACTGCGCAAACTTGCCGTAGCGCTTGGTTGCGATCCTGCTGACCTTCTCGCGCCTGGCGATGCAGTCGGTCAAGAGGAATGGGCTGAATTTCGAACATTGCTTCGCGGCAAGAACAGCGATGAACTTCGTGCATTCCGGCTAGCACTCGAAGGCCTCACAAGAAAAAACGCTGACGAGGATCCACAGCGGGCAGGTCGAATCGCTTTAGTAGGCCTTCGAGGCGCGGGTAAATCCACCTTGGGTCGCATGCTTGCTGACGATAGAAAATGTTGCTTTGTTGAACTCAGTCGTCTGTTGGTTGAAATAGCTGGCTGCCAAGTTCCAGAAATTTATTCGCTGTACGGCGAGGCGGCCTATCGAAGATATGAACGCCGGGCGCTCGAACTTGCCATCGAGAAACATCAGCGCGCAGTGATCGCGGTCCCCGGCGGACTTGTTAGCGAAAACGAAACGTACAGCCTGCTGCGCAAGCATTGCTTTACCGTGTGGCTAACTGCCAACCCTGACGAGCATATGTCTCGTGTGGTCGCACAGGGCGACCTCCGTCCAATGATTGGCTACGATGAAGCGATCAATGACCTGCGCCATATTTTGGCATCGCGACGGGACAAATATGCTCTAGCAGATTTCGAGCACGATACCAGCGTAAGACCGCTAGTAGAGACGTACTTGGCCCTACGCGAACGGCTTGAAGTCGCGGGCGCTAAGGGACTTGAAGGAAATAGCTAAACCGCAAGCCGGCCCATATGAAAGTTACCGTAGGCAGGCCAGTACGAAAGCTTGACGGTGCAATCCGCGTGTCATGCACCCGCGTTTCGATTCATGCCGGCTGAAGCTTCAGGCCTGCACGGTAAGGACGTTTGAAGCAAAAACGGACACCACTGTGTCGCTATTGGTCTTCCTGTTGATCCGCAGTCGCGCGCGAAACTAATCAATTTCAAGAATCCAACGAATCAGTCATCGACAGCAGCGAGCGCAGTGCGTGTTTTTCAAGTTGCGAGATTTGCGATGACTGGAGCAGCTAGGCACATATAGATGCGACCACACCGACGGAGAAAAATGCGCGGCCCCGGCCGCGCATTCAAGAGACTTGAGGCTGTCCTCAGTAGGCAATTCCTTGTCGGAAAACCGGTTGGACGTGCGTCGGCTTCTCGACCATCTGATTAAAGTCGACGCAAGGCTCGAAGCGCTTCGTAAGCAATACATTCACGAAGACCCGGCGCAACGTGATTCCTTCAATATCGGATTCAGCTTGTTGCTCAAGAATGCCGCTCTGAGCCAAAGCTGACATACCGGCCCAAATATTTTTTACTGAAGGAGCCGGCGCATTTCGGAATTGTTCGTTACGGTAAGCTCCTTGCGGCACTCTCGGTTTGAGAAAAACCGAGTGCCCCAACTCGCCCGGCTCGCCTCGAACATTGAACTGAATAAGAGCTTGCTTCGCCTTGCGCCACTTATCCAACGCAGCCCACACTTCTGGGTCCGTCATGTCAGTGAGCCAGTAAGTCTGCACGCCGTTCACTTGCACGCGGATGCTATATACCAAACCTTGTCGCAGTTGGATGGCGCCGAATCCGAAGTTTCCTCGCCCTTCTTTCGTTGCGAAACAAGCGGTTAGGCCTGGACTCGAAAGATTGGAGAAGCTCCAACCGTCCAATCGCAATGAAACTGGGATTCATGTCGAATACTTCGATGCCGTTCATTGTGTTACCCATCATGTTTGATTGACTCTGGCACGTGCTTCGTGCCTCCATTGCATATCGCTGCCGAGGGGTCGGTCTCGAGGACTCGCCGCTTCGACGACTGACTGATGATTCGTATAGCTCCAGCGAGCCTTGATGAGCCCGCTCGAAACATCCCTTGGATGTGGGACTTTTCGAATCGCCCCAAATCGCGGCCTGGTTGAAGGCGTTTTGGGGCGCGATCGGCCGCCTCATTCGCGATACGCTCTCGGCAACCTCTGCCCAATGCCCGACCAGACTGGAAAGCCACGATACCAATACGACTTCGCACTTTGCGGTCGTCCAGACCTTGCTATCCGGCACCTCGAATCTTGTATTTCTGCCGAGCCCACCCAAGGCCAGCCACTGCTCAAAATTTGTGTGCCGCACAACGAAATTTCGAATTCCCGCATACTTTGCTGTCTCTGAACGGCCGTTTTCCACTTCCCGCAGACTTTGTTGTCTGCCGATAAGCGCAAAAAAAAAGGCGTCACGTTTCCGTGACGCCTTGAAAAGTTCTAGCCATTCCGAGGGCCGTGCTAGAACCTGAGAGACGGTATTCGAAAGTTGGACGGGCGCGCGACTGAAGACGCTGGTCTCTAAGCTCGAGACAGGCAACTGCGTGGACTGTTACGGGGGGCTATTAAGGCACTCGGCCAGACACTCCGCGAGCCACGGCTGGTTCAAAACTTCAAAATGCAGAACCTGAAACCGTCTTTCGAAATGAGATTCCATTTTTTATGGTTATGCTGACTAAGTCAAGCAAAATCTAAAGAGCTTTCATTCGCCCCGGAAAAATATTCCGATACAATGAATGTTCTGACGAAAAATGGGTGTACATGCCCCATTTTGGGGCTCCGAGCAGGTCCTTTCGCCAGCCTTGCCGACAGGTAAGTCGAACAAAAAACTGAAATATAGTTCCACAAAAATGATATGAGCCGACCCACGCCTTCCCGAACTGCCCCGGCCCAGACCTCGGCCCCAGCCAAAGACAAAGACGGCTCGGGCGACGAAGTCACGGCGCTGGCACGCGGCCTGACCGTGCTGCGATCGGTCGCCGCGGCCGACGCGCCGCTCAGCAATCGCGAACTGGCCGAGGTAACCGGCATTCCGAAACCCACTGTCTCGCGAATCACCGCCACGCTCGTCAGCGCCGGGTTTCTGTTCCGCCTGCCCGATAGCGAGCGCTTCGTCCTGACCTCGTCGGTACTGGAATTGAGCAACGGCTTTATGCGCAACTTCGACATCCGGGCAAGAGCGCGCCCCTTTCTCATCGAACTCGCCGAACGCACCGCGTTGTCCGTGCATCTGGCCGTGCGCGACCGGCTCGACATGGTAGTGATCGACGCAATCCGGCCGCGCTCGGCAGTGCTGGTATCGCGTCTCGAAATCGGCTCGCGCATGAGCCTCGCGCGCACCGCGGTTGGTCGCGCCTACTTGTCGGCGCTCGCCGAACCGGAGCGGGAAAAGTTATTGATTGGCTTGCAGGCCGCCGAGGGTGACGACTGGGGCCATATCGGCAGCCGTCTGACCACCGCCCTACGGGAGACCGCGGAGCAAGGTTTCGCGATCGCCACCGGCGAATGGTACGACGGTCTGAACGCCATCGCCCTGGGATTCATCGGCCCCTCGGGCGAGCGCTATGCGGTCAATTGCGGCGGCTCGGCGGATCAATGCCCGCGCGACTGGCTGATCTCGCGCGCGGCGCCGGCGTTGATCGAGTGCATCGGCAAGATCGTTCTCGAGATCGGCGGCACGCCCGGCCGCCGCCTGGATAATTGAGATACGCCGGTGCTCGCGCGGCGGCGGCCACGGCATTTGCAACCGCCCGCCGCGTACTGTAACTTTCGTAATCAATCGAAAAATAGACAGGTGGACTGTTACAGCGCCCGCAACGTAGGATCACGCATTCCCGTCGCGGGCGCGCACGCCCGGCTTACCGCTATCACCCTTTCGATAACGTCCCGCCGACCTGCCATGATGGCCCTTTGCGTTAACATCTTTGTCCCGCGCCTCGGGTAGCATCGCGCTGAACATTTGTGGCGCGTCCGCTGTCGAAACCGCCTGTCATGCCGCCTGCGTGCCGGCCCGCCGAACTGTCGCGGCGGCGCAATCGCATGAGCGGCTCACATCAAAGCCAGTCACCAGACCGAACCGATGGACGAACAACAAAAGTTTTCGGAAACCACACGCCCTGCCGCTCCGGCCTCCCAGGCCGGTTCCCAACCGTCCTCCACCGGCAAGCCTGCTGGCGCTCCGGGTCCGCTGCCGGCTTCAGCCAGAAGTCATCGCGGCCGCAATATCGCGCTGATCGTGGCGGCGCTGGTTATCCTCGGGGTCGTGTTGTGGCGCTGGCATCCTTGGGGCGCGCCCGGCGGCACGAACGCGGCGGGTGCAAGCGGTGCAAGCGGTGCCCGTGGGGGACGCGGCGGCGCCGGTTTCGCCAACATGGCGCAGCCGGTTCACGTGGCAACCGCCACACAAGGTGAGATGCCGGTCGTACTGACCGCGCTCGGCACGGTCACGCCGCTCGCCAACGTCACGGTGCTGCCGCAGTTGAGCGGCGTGCTGCAGGACGTGTATTTCAAGGAAGGCCAGATGGTCAGGAAAGGCGACGTGCTCGCCCAGATCGACCCGCGCCCCTATCAGATCTCGCTGGAAAACGCGCAAGGCACCCTCGCGCGCGACCAGGCGCTGCTGCAAACCGCCCGCCTCGACCTGAAACGCTATCAGACGTTGCTCTCGCAAGACTCCATCGCGAGCCAGCAGGTCGATACGCAAGCCTCGCTGGTGCGGCAGTACGAAGGCACGGTGAAGTCCGACCAGGCGAACGTCGATACCTATAAGCTCGACCTCGTCTACGCGCGCATCACCGCGCCGGTGTCGGGGCGCGTCGGCTTGCGCCAGGTCGACCCGGGCAATTATGTAACGCCGAGCCTGACCAACGGCATCGTCGTCATTACGCAGTTGCAGCCGATCAGCGTGATCTTCACGACTTCCGAAGACAACCTGCAGCAGATTCTCCAGCAGACCCAGAACGGCGCGAAGCTCTCGGTCACCGCGTACGACCGCAGCAATACGACGTCGCTTGAAGGCGGTCAGCTCGAAACCCTGGATAACCAGATCGACACTACCACCGGCACGGTCAAGCTGCGCGCCATCTTCGCGAACGACAAGAATCTGTTGTTCCCGAATCAGTTCGTGAACACCCGTCTGCTGGTGAATACGATCAAGGACGCGGTGATCGTGCCGACGCCGGCCGTGCTGAACGGCTCGATGGGCCAGTTCGTGTACGTCGTGAAGCCGGACAACACGGTGACCGTGCGGCCGGTCAAGATAGGACCGGTGGACGGCGAGCGCACCAGCATCAAATCCGGCCTGCAAGTGGGCGAGCGCGTCGTGATCGACGGCTCGGACCGGCTGAAGGAAGGCGCGAAGATCACCATCCCGGCCGACCGGCCGCGCGGCGCGTCGGGTGCCCGCGGCGCCAGCGGCGCCAACGGAGCCGCGGCGGCATCGGGCGCCTCCGGCGCACGCGGGCATCATCGCAAACACGCGGCGCAAGCCTCGGAATAAAGGCACGACGACTCCTGCATGAATCCATCCCGCGCCTTTATTCTGCGCCCCGTCGGCACCGCGCTGCTGATGGCGGCAATCATGCTGGTCGGTCTCGTCGCGCTGCGCTTTTTGCCGCTCTCCGCGCTGCCCGAGGTCGACTATCCGACGATCCAGGTGCAGACCTTCTATCCGGGCGCGAGCCCGGACGTGATGACCTCGTCGGTCACCGCGCCGCTCGAACGGCAGTTCGGGCAGATGCCGTCGTTGAATCAGATGTCCTCGCAAAGCTCGGCCGGCTCGTCGATCATCACGCTGCAGTTCAGCCTCGATCTGCCGCTCGACATCGCCGAGCAGGAAGTCCAGGCGGCGATCAATGCCGCGGGCAACCTGCTGCCGTCCGACCTGCCCGCGCCGCCGATCTACGCGAAGGTCAATCCGGCCGACGCGCCGATCATCACGCTCGCGATCACCTCGAAGACGATGCCGCTCACGCAGGTGCAGGACCTGGCCGACACGCGTCTCGCGCAAAAGATTTCGCAGGTGGCGGGTGTGGGTCTGGTGAGCCTGTCGGGCGGTCAACGCCCGGCCGTGCGGATTCAGGCGAACCCGCGCGCGCTTGCCGCCTACGGTCTGAATCTGGACGATCTGCGCACCACGATTTCAAACCTGAACGTCAACACGCCGAAGGGCAACTTCGACGGTCCGACACGCAACTACACGATCAACGCGAACGATCAACTCACCGACGCCGACGCTTATAAGAGCGCCGTGGTCGCTTACAAGAACGGCCGCCCGGTCATGCTGACGGACGTCGCCAATATCGTGCAGGGCGCGGAGAACACCAAGCTCGGCGCATGGGTCGACAACACCCCGGCGATCATCCTGAACGTGCAGCGCCAGCCGGGCGCGAACGTGATCCAGGTGGTCGACAGCATCAAGGCGCTGCTGCCGCAACTGCAACAGTCGCTGCCCACCGCGCTCGAGGTGCAGATCGTTACCGACCGCACCACCACGATCCGCGCTTCCGTGCGCGACGTGCAGTTCGAATTGCTGATGTCGGTCGTGCTGGTGGTGCTGGTGATGTATCTGTTCCTCGCCAACATCTACGCCACCATCATCCCGAGCCTGTCGGTGCCGCTGTCGCTGATCGGCACGCTTGCCGTGATGTATCTGTGCGGCTTCTCGCTGGACAACCTGTCGCTGATGGCGCTGACCATCGCAACCGGCTTCGTGGTCGACGACGCCATCGTGATGATCGAGAACATCGCGCGCTATGTCGAAGAAGGCGAGTCGCCGCTGGAGGCCGCGCTCAAGGGCTCGAAACAGATCGGCTTCACGATTATTTCGCTGACGGTTTCGCTGATCGCCGTGCTGATTCCGCTGCTCTTCATGGGCGACGTGGTCGGGCGCCTGTTCCACGAATTCGCGATCACGCTCGCCGTGACGATCGTTATTTCGGCCGTGGTCTCGCTCACGCTCGTGCCGATGATGTGCGCGAAACTCCTGCGTCACACGCCGCCGCCTGAAAGCCACCGTTTCGAAGCCAAGGCCCATCAGTTTATCGACTGGGTGATCGCCCGCTACGCGGTCGCGCTGACCTGGGTGCTGAACCGGCAACGCTCCACCCTGTTCGTCGCGTTGCTCACGCTGGTGCTGACCGGCGTGCTGTACGTATTCATTCCGAAGGGCTTCTTCCCGGTGCAGGACACCGGTGTGATCCAGGCGATCACGCAGGCGCCGCAATCGGTGTCGTATGCATCGATGGCCGAGCGCCAGCAGGAACTCGCCACGCAGATCCTGAAGAATCCGGACGTCGAAAGCCTCACCTCGTTTATCGGTGTGGACGGCAGCAACATCACGTTGAACAGCGGCCGCATGCTGATCAACCTGAAACCGCGCGACGACCGCAGCAACACCGCTAGCGAGGTGATCCGCCAGTTGCAGCAGGACGTCGCGCATATTCCGGGCGCCTCGCTGTACATGCAGCCGGTGCAGGATCTGACGATCGACTCCACGGTCAGCCCAACGCAGTACCAGTTCATGCTGACCGACCCGAACATCGGCGAATTCACCACGTGGGTGCCGAAGCTGATCGACCGGTTAAAGCAGTCGCCCGAACTGGCCGACGTAGCCACCGACCTGCAGGACAACGGCCAGTCGGTCTACATCGAAATCGACCGCGCCACCGCGTCGCGTTACGGCATCACACCCGCTACCGTGGACAGCGCGTTGTACGACGCGTTCGGCCAGCGCATCATCTCGACCATCTTCACGCAGTCGAACCAGTACCGCGTGATTCTCGAAGCGCAGCCGTCGATGCAGCACTACACGGAATCGCTGAATTCGATCTACCTGCCCTCTTCCACCTCGACGGGCGGCCAGGTGCCGTTGTCGTCGATCGCGAAGTTCATCGAGAAGCCCGCGCCGCTACTGGTCACGCACCTGAGCCAGTTCCCGGCCACGACCGTGTCGTTCAACCTCGCGCCCGGCTCCTCGCTTGGCGCGGCGGTCAAGGCGATTAGCCAGGCGGAGAAGGATATCGGCTTGCCGGCATCGTTCCAGACGCGCTTCCAGGGCGCGGCGCTGGCGTTCCAGGCGTCGCTGTCGAACGAACTGTTCCTGATCCTCGCGGCAATCGTCACGATGTATATCGTGCTCGGCGTGCTGTACGAAAGCTTCATTCACCCGATCACGATTCTCTCGACGCTGCCCTCGGCGGGCGTCGGCGCGCTGCTCGCGCTGCTGATTACCGGGCACGATCTGGACATCATCGGCATTATCGGTATCGTGCTGCTGATCGGTATCGTGAAGAAGAACGCCATCATGATGATCGACTTCGCGCTCTACGCCGAGCGCGAGGAAGGCAAGTCGCCGCGCGAAGCCATCTATCAGGCCTGTCTGCTGCGCTTCCGGCCGATCCTGATGACCACGCTCGCCGCCCTGCTCGGCGCCCTGCCGCTGATGCTCGGCACCGGTGCGGGCTCGGAGCTGCGCCGCCCGCTCGGTATCGCGATTGCCGGCGGTCTGATCGTCAGCCAGCTGCTCACGCTGTTCACCACGCCGGTGATCTATCTCGGCTTCGACGCACTCGCGCGCCGCGTGCGCGAACGCTTCAATCGCGGCAATCCGGTGCCGCCCGCCACCGACGCGGGGAACTGAGCGATGAACCTGTCGCGTCCGTTTATCTCCCGGCCGGTCGCCACCACGCTGCTGGCGATCGGCATTGCGATGGCCGGCATTTTTGCGTTCACCAGGCTGCCGGTGGCGCCGCTGCCGCAGGTCGACTTCCCGACCATTTCGGTGCAGGCCAGCTTGCCGGGCGCGAGCCCGGACACGGTGGCGACCAGCGTCGCCAGTCCGCTTGAACGGCATCTAGGCTCGATCGCCGACGTCACCGAAATGACCTCGCAGAGCTCGGTCGGCTCCACGCGCATCACGTTGCAGTTCGGGCTGAACCGCGATATCGACGGTGCCGCGCGCGACGTGCAAGCGGCCATCAACGCCGCGCGCGCCGATCTGCCGGCGAGCCTGCGCAGCAATCCGACGTATCACAAGGTGAATCCGGCCGACGCGCCGATCCTGATTCTCGCGCTCACGTCGAAGACATTGACCGCCGGCCAGTTGTACGATTCGGCGGCCACCGTGTTGCAGCAATCGCTGTCCCAGGTTGACGGTGTCGGCGAGGTGGATGTGAGCGGCTCGGCCAATCCGGCGGTGCGTGTCGAACTGGAACCGAATGCGCTGTCGCACTACGGGATCGGCCTCGAAGATGTGCGCGCGGCGCTCGCCGCCGCCAATGCGAACAGCCCGAAAGGCTCGATCGAGTTCGGCCCGAACCGCGTGCAGATTTACACCAACGACCAGGCGAGCAAGGCCTCGCAATATAAGGATCTGGTCATCGCGTACCGTAACGGCGCGGCGGTGAAACTGTCCGACGTGGCCGAGGTGGTCGATTCGGTCGAAGATCTGCGCAACCTGGGTCTTTTCAACGGCAAGCGTTCGGTGCTGGTGATTCTGTACCGCCAGCCGGGCGCGAACATAATCGACACGATCGACCGCGTGATGGGCATGCTGCCGCAGTTGCACGCGTCGTTGCCCGCCGACGTCGACATTGCGCCGGCCGCCGACCGCTCCACGACGATCCGCGCGTCGCTGAAGGACACCGAACGCACGCTGATGATCGCGGTGGCGCTGGTGGTGATGGTGGTGTTCCTGTTCCTGCGCAACTGGCGCGCCACGCTGATTCCGAGCGTGGCCGTGCCGATCTCGATCATCGGCACGTTCGGTGCGATGTATTTGCTGGGCTTCTCGATCGACAACCTCTCGCTGATGGCGTTGACGATCGCGACCGGCTTCGTGGTCGACGACGCGATCGTGGTGCTCGAAAACATCTCACGGCATATAGAAAACGGCGTGCCGCGCATGAAGGCCGCTTTCCTCGGCGCGCGCGAAGTCGGCTTCACGGTGCTGTCGATCAGTATCTCGCTGGTGGCCGTGTTCCTGCCGATTCTGCTGATGGGCGGGATTGTCGGGCGGTTGTTCCGCGAGTTCGCGCTGACGCTGTCGCTGGCGATCGGCGTGTCGCTGATCGTCTCGCTCACCTTGACGCCGATGATGTGTTCGCGCTTGCTGCGCGAACCGCACGAGAAGAAAGAAGAAGGCCGCTTCGGGCGCTGGCTCGAACGCGGTTTCAGCGCGATGCAGCGTGGTTACGAGCGCACGCTTGGCTGGGCGCTGCTGCATCCGCGCCTGATCGTGACGATTCTGCTTGCGACTATCGGCCTGAACATCTGGCTGTATATCATTGTGCCGAAGGGCTTCTTTCCGCAGCAGGACACGGGGCGCCTGATCGGCGGCATCCAGGCTGACCAGAGCACGTCGTTCCAGGCGATGAAGGGCAAATTCTCGGAGATGATGGAGATTGTCGGCAAGAATCCCGCGGTGGACAGCGTGGCCGGTTTCACCGGCGGCCGGCAGACCAACTCCGGCTTCATGTTCGTGTCGCTCAAGCCGAAGAGCGAGCGCAAGTTATCCGCCGACCAGGTGATCCAGCAACTGCGCGCCCCGCTTGGCGACGTCGCCGGTGCGCGGACCTTTCTGCAGGCCGTGCAGGACATTCGCGTGGGCGGGCGGCAGTCGAACGCGCAGTATCAGTTCACGCTGCTGGCCGATTCCACCCCTGATCTGTACAAGTGGGGGCCGAAGCTCACCGAGGCGTTGCAGGCGCGCCCCGAACTCGCGGATGTGAATTCCGACCAGCAGCAAGGCGGGCTTGAAGCGATGGTGACGATCGACCGCGCCACCGCCGCGCGCCTTGGCATCAAGCCGGCGCAGATCGACAACACCTTGTATGACGCGTTCGGCCAGCGCCAGGTGTCGACGATCTACAACCCGTTGAATCAGTATCACGTGGTGATGGAAGTGGCGCCGAAGTACTGGCAGAGCCCGGACATGCTGAAGCAGATTTACATCAGCACCTCGGGCGGCAGCGCGAGCGGCGCGCAGACCACCAATGCGCCGGCCGGCACGGTGACGGCGCAGCCGACCTCGAGCGCCACGAGCGCGACCACTGGCGGCACCGCGGGCACGACGGCATCGAGCGCGGCGAGCATTGCTGCCGACTCCGCGCGCAACCAGGCGATCAATTCGATTGCGGCGAGCGGGAAATCTAGCGCTTCGTCGGGCGCGGCGGTCTCGACGGCAAAGGAAACGATGGTGCCGTTGTCGGCGATTGCGAGCTTTGGGCCGGGCAATACGCCGTTGTCGGTGAATCACCAGAGCCAGTTCGTGGCCTCGACGATTTCGTTCAATCTGCCGCCAGGGGTGTCCTTATCGACAGCGACGCAGGTGATTTACGACACCATGGCGCAGATCGGCATGCCGGGGACGATTCACGGCAGTTTCCAGGGCACGGCTCAGGCGTTCCAGCAGTCGATGTCCGACCAGCCGATTCTGATTCTGGCCGCGTTGGCGGCGGTGTATATCGTGTTGGGGATGTTGTACGAGAGTTATATCCATCCGTTGACGATTTTGTCGACGCTGCCTTCTGCGGGTGTGGGGGCGTTGCTGGCTTTGCTGCTGTTCAGGACGGAGTTCAGCATCATCGCGTTGATCGGGGTGATCTTGCTGATCGGCATCGTGAAGAAAAACGCCATCATGATGGTGGACTTTGCGATTGAGGCCTCCCGGCAGGGGTTGTCGTCGCGGGATGCGATTTATCAGGCGTGTCTGCTGCGGTTCCGGCCGATCATGATGACGACCTGTGCCGCGTTGCTTGGGGCGTTGCCGTTGGCCTTCGGGCACGGGGAAGGGGCTGAACTGCGGGCGCCGTTGGGGATTGCGATTGTGGGTGGGTTGATTGTTAGTCAGATGCTGACGCTCTATACCACGCCGGTGGTGTATCTCTATATGGATCGGATTCGGGTGCGGTGGGAGAAGAGGAAGGGGCGCCGCGCTGGGATGGCGGCGGGTTAATGGTTTGGTTTTGGGTTTTGCCTGCCCGGCTGGGAGGGGCCTTCGCGGCGCTTTTTTGTTGATCTGGGCTTTGGCGTTGTCTTGCTGTGTTCTTGTGGTCTGGCCTGGTGTTGGTCTTTTGGCCTTTCCTTGTTTTCTTATCGGTCTATTAGCGTTCCCCCTGTGCGGGGGGGCACTTACTTTCTTTGCCGCCGCAAAGAAAGTAAGCAAAGAAAGCGGCTTCACACCGCCAGCTCATAAGCGGGTCCCCCGCACAGCCACGGTAGTGGTGCATCTGGAATCCGTGCCTCCGCACACTCCGCGTTAGCGACAAGGCGCTCATCAGTTCCCACTCCGCACTGCGTGCGTCGCGGACGGGTCCGCCAGGGAAACCAGTGGGGTTAATTCGCGCAGCGGGATCCATCGGCTTCGCCTCGGCGAGATGCCCCCGCTCTGATTGGCCAACCCCACTTCAATGAAATGGTGTGCGTCGCTTTTGCTCTTGCTTTGCGATCGCTGCCGCGGTAGCGCTTGCAGCAGTGAGGCAGCGACGAGTCAGGAACTGGGTAAATCGGTGGAGCAAAAACCTGGGGGCGGTTCTATGAACCGGGTATCGGCGCGCGCAGCGCCGCCGGAGGTATGACGCCCTTGTCACCAGCGCCGAATGTGCGAGGACACAGATTCCAGATGCACCACTACCGCTACTGCGCGGGGGACCCGCTTAAAAATTAGCGGTTTGAGCCGCTTTCTTTTGCCTACTTTTCTTTGCGGCAGGCAAAGAAAAGTAGGTGCCGCCCCGCACAGGGGCAACGCTAATAGACCACTAACAAAGCAAGGAACGGCCAAAGGCCCAAAAGACCAACACCAGAACAGACCACTAACAAAGCAAGCAGAGGCCAAAGAGCCAGCCCAACAAAAAAAGCGCCGCGAAGGCCCCCTGCCGGGCAGGCAAAAACCCAACCCTTAATTTCAAAGCCCCTGCCCAACAGCAAGCAAAAAAATCCGCCGCCACTGTTTAGCCTGCCGCTCGCCCAGCATGGGCAAAACCCAAACCTGATGCCTGGCATCTTTAACTGTCAAAGCGACCTGCCACTGAGCACCATGCCGCTGCACCTCGGCCCCCAGCAGATCGGCAAAAATATAGGCCCCCTGCTCGCCGCCAAGGCGAATCTCGCATAGCCGCTTCCCAGCAGCAAGCCGCACCGTCCCCCAGGTCCCTTTAATCTCATGAGTCCAATCGCCGTCGCGAATATTCGGCGCGACTTCCTTCCGACGCCGCCACCAGTAAACAACCGCAGCAATCAGAAGCAAAGCAACCAAAGCAGCAACCGCAACAGCCACGGCCAAACCCCAAGCCGCCTGCAAGGCGTAAAACGCCCGCACAGCCCCATACACCAGCGCGATCAGCGCAATAAACGCTACAAGAATCGGCATCGCAAACTCGCCAGGCAAAAAAATCAGCCTAGCACAGCCCACCCCAACTCCTCAGGCAAGAAACCATTGCGAAAAACGCACCGCCAAGCCAGGCCAAGTCAAGCCAAAACATCGCCCGACCCGGCCCAGCCCGGTCATCAAGGCTGTTTATGCGCCGCCGCCCAGTCCTTCACCGCCTTCAGCGTATTCTCGACATGCTTCTCCGGCGACAAGCTCGTGTACTCGTAAATGATCTTGCCATCCGGTGCGATCACGTATGACACGCGATTAGCCATCGAGCTAAACATCGGCATGCCGGCGTCATAGGCGCCAATCACCTTCGCATCGGCGTCGGCCGCCACCGGGAATTTGCTGCGGCATTCGCTCACCGAAAACTTCGTCAACGTATCAATGTTGTCGTGCGACACACCGATCACGGTCGCGCCATACTTCTTGTACTCGTCGACAGCCTCGGCAAACTCGTGCGCTTCGATCGTGCAACCTTTCGTGAAAGCCGCCGGGTAGAAATACAGCACCACCGGCCCTTTCTTCAGTTCGTCAGCCAGCGAATAACTGTAAGTGTTGCCGCCGAGCGATGCCTGCGCGGTAAATTGCGGCGCGGTATCGCCCGGCTTGAGCGTGGCCGAAGCCGTCAGCGAATGCACTGCGAATCCCACGGACAAGACGGCGGCAAACACCGTCGGTATAAGCTTCCTCTTCATCTGCGATCCCTCGAAATGTTAGTGCACATGGGCGCGTGGCCGACATCATCTGCCGGAGGCCAAGGCGTTTGGCCAGACCCAGCAATCTTCACACGCTATTGGACCACGTACAGACTAGGTACGTCAGAATCCCCGAAAAGGATGCATCAGGCCGCTTCGTCAATATGCGCGCCGAACCACGCCGCAGCGGACAGGTTCAGCTCGGCCAGCACCTCGGGCGTGAGCGCCGCGAAACCTGGCGGCGCATCCGGTCCGGCCGCGATCGAGGCGGCATCGCCCCCCTCGCCGGCCGTCTCGGCAATCCGCAACAAGGTGCCCAGCGCGCCGCCGCGCGTGACGATCGCTTCGCGAATCTGCGGCGCGAGGCCGAGTTTCTCGAGAACCGCCGCGGGCGTGCTACCGACCACCACGTGAACCAGCGAAAAAATGCCGGTCATGAAAGCGGCATCGGCAAACTCGTCATCGCCCGGGCGCAGCCAGCCGGCGGCCAACTCCATCAGGCGCGAACGCGTACCGGCCAGTTGCACCAGCGGGTCGGCGCGCCACGGCAGCTCGCCGCTGTCCGCGTACAGCAGCAGTTGCGCCCAGCGGGCAATCTGCCGCGTGCCGGTCGCAAGGATGGCTTCGCGCAGCGAGGCAATATTGCGCCCCAGCCCGAACGCGCTCGAATTGACGAGGCGCAGCAACTGCACCACCACGCTCGGGTTCAGCTTGAGCTCCGCTTCAAGTTCGAGAATCCCGGCATCGCGCGACAGCAGCGCCAGCAGACGCAGCAGGCCGGGCCGCGGCGAGCGGTTGCGCGGCGCGCTCAGCACCTGCGGCCGGGCGAAAAAGTACCCCTGGAACAGATCGAAGCCAAGCTCGCGAGCCAGCGCAAAGTCTTCGCGCGTCTCGACCTTTTCCGCGATCAGTGTCTTGCCATGGCTGCGTATCGTCGAGGCCAGCCGGGCCAGCACGGACCGCTCGGCCTGCAGAAAATCGATCTTGACGATGTCGGCGTACGGCAGCGCGGCCAGCAAGTCGTCGGACAGCTCGCAGACATCGTCGAGCGCCACCTGGAAGCCCGCGCGGCGCAATTCGGTCAGCCGGCGCCCAAGCTGCGCATCGAACTGGACGGTTTCCAGGATCTCGAGCACAAAGCGCTCGGGCGGCATCAAATGGACAATGTCGTTAAAGAGCAGCGCGCGGTCGATGTTGACGAAGCCGCGGTGCTGGCCCAGCACGGCCGCCACGCCAATGCCGCCGATCGCGCGCGCTACCACCTGCGCGGTTGCCTGAGCGTCGTCGCTGACCTCGGCATAGTTATGCGCGCTGGCTCGAAACAGCAATTCATAAGCGTTGAGCGCGCCATCGCGATCGAGAATCGGCTGGCGGCCCAGATAAACAAACTGTGCGCCGGACGCCGGGTCGGCGTCTTCGGCACCCTGCTCAAGCACCTCGACGTGCCGGGGCATGGCCCCGGCAAAGTGACGTTCAGACATGGCTCATCGGTGCAAGTATTCGGAAAGCTACGCAGCGACGTCTCAGCCGGCACTGCACAACGGGTTTGCCGTATTAACGGACGCCAGGCCGTTGCACTTTAACCGAATCGCTGCCGCCACGACGGCGCCCGCGCCCCCGCTTCCTTACCGTTTGTTTTTTGTAGCGAGCGCTAAAGATTTCCCGCCGCGGGTCGTTATCTTGTTCTGATGGGGCGGCCTGATACCTCTTGACCGCCCGGACACGGTGGGCGGCGAGCCGCACCGCCTGCAGACGAACACAGGTTGCCAGCGACAAACATGGAAGCGAACAGGATCACCGCGCCCCGCCGGGGCTCCTTGCGAACGGTCATCGACCGGTTTCGCGCGCTCGGCCGACGCGCCTACGGCAAGCCGGAGCCACGCGCAAGCCGCACGGCGCAACTGGAACAGGTGGTCGGCGCCGTCGACCTGCTGGCGCACATCGACGAAGAACTGCGCTTCCTCTACGTTTCCGACGCCAGCCTGCGCTTCATCGGCTATCACCGGGAATACCTCGAGACCATCACGCTGCACGATCTCGTGGCGCCCGCCGACGTGCAGCGCCTCGACGCGCTGCTGACGCGCGCCACGGCCACGGGGAACGTCGAGAAAGCCACGCTCGGCCTGATCAAGTCGCTGACCTATCCGATCACGGTCGAGCTGCGGGTGGTGCGCAGTAACCACGACGGCATCGACGGCTACGCGATCGCCGGTTTCGACGTGTCCGCCTGGCGCGCCACCGAGGAGCGCCTGACCCAGGCATTGCACCTGGACCGCCTGACCAACCTGGCCAATCAGTCGGCGCTGATCCCCGCGCTGCTCGACGCGCAACAGCAAGCCGACGCCCACGGCACACCGGCCGCCCTGCTGCTGCTCGACCTCGACGACTATCAGCGCGTGAACCGCGCGCTCGGCTACGATGCCGGCGACGAGATGCTGCGCGATACGGCGCGGCGCCTATTGAATATGACGAACCCGAACGAGACGGTGGCGCGAGTGGCCAGCGACGAGTTCGCGATCCTCGTGAAGCCGGCCGCGAGCCGCACGGACGCGGCCGCCGCGGCCGAAGCGCTGGCGCGCCGCCTGTTGACCGCGATCCAGCAGCCGTATGTCTTTAGCGGTCAGCAGGTGCATCTGTCGGCGAGCATCGGCATTGCACTCTACCCCGACGTGCGGCACGCCAACGACACCGCCGCGCACGACACGCACCTGCTGCGCTGGGCCGACCATGCGCTGCTGCAGGCCAAGGCCGCCGGCGGCAACACGCTTGCCTTCTACGTACCGGACGACAATCCCGCCGACGCGGAGCGCCTGAAGCTGGAAGCCGACCTTTACGACGGCGTGCGCAACGGCGAGTTCTCGCTGCATTTCCAGCCGATCACGAGCAGCCGCACGCATGGCGTGGTCGGCGTCGAAGCGCTGATCCGCTGGCTGCACCCCGTGCACGGCCTGGTGCCGCCGTCGATGTTCATCCCGCTCGCGGAGTCGATCGGCCTGATCAACTTTCTCGGCAACTGGGTATTGAAGGTCGCCTGCATGCAGTTGATCCAGTGGGATGCACGCGGCATCAGCTTGCAATACGTGGCCGTCAACGTGTCGCCGCAACAGTTCCGCGATCCACGCTTCAAAGACGCCGTGCGCGAAGCGATCGAGCTGACGGGCATCGATCCGCGCCGGCTCGTGTTCGAGATCACCGAAAGCCTGCTGATGCATGACCCTGCTCACGCCAAGGGTTTGCTCGAAGAATTGACGGCGATGGGCATCCGCTTTGCAGTCGACGACTTCGGTACCGGCTATTCGAGTCTGGCTTACCTGCAACGATTCCCCCTGGCCAAACTCAAGATCGACAGGAGTTTTGTCGAGAATCTGCTAACCTCCCGGAACGATCAGGCAATCGTTAGCGCGGTCGTCGGACTCGCACAGACACTCGATCTCGAACTGGTCGCCGAGGGCGTCGAAACGGAAGCCCAGCGCGCGCTGCTCACCGAGATGGGTTGCGACCACATACAGGGGTGGCTCGTGTGCAAGGCGTTGCCGTCCGACGAGCTCGCGCAGCGATTCGAAACGCGCACGCTGCACCTGCACACCGCATAGCGATGCAGATAGCACGCGTGCGCAGCGCAAGATGCCGGCCTGATGCCGGCGTGGCATTCTTTGGAACATGTATGGTTTTTGCGGGACTCACATGGTAAAGGCGGCGGTGCTCGACCGGCTCTGGACGCGAATGAGCGAGCGCGGCGATTTCCCCATGCTGTCGCAGTCGTTGCGCACCACCATGGCGGCGATGAACAACGACGACCTCGACTTCACCGGCCTCGTGCAGGTTGTCTTGTCGGATTTCGCCCTGACGCAAAAAGTGCTGCGGCTCGCCAACTCGGCCATGTACATGGCGTTCGGCGGCAACATCACCACCGTGTCGCGCGCCCTGATGGTGCTCGGCATGGACGCAGTCGGCCATCTGGTGGTCGGTCTGAAAATCGTCGATCACTTTCATCACAGCGCGCCACGCCGCATCGACGCGAAACTCGAATTGAACCGCACGCTGCTGTCGGGCTGCGTCGCGCGCAAGCTGACCGAGCGCGGCGATCTGCGCGCCGGCGAGGAAGCCGTGGTCTGCACGCTGATGCGCCAGATCGGCAAGCTGCTGGTGGTGTTCTATCTCGACGCGGAGTGGGATCAGATCCGCCGCCATATCGACGACGGCGCACTCGAAGCCGATGCCTGCGTGCTGGTGCTCGGCGTCACGTTCGAGGAAATCGGCGCCGAAGCCGCGGTGCGCTGGCGCCTGCCCGACATGATCCGCTCCGGCATGGGCGAGTTCGACCCGCTGGATGTCGAACAGCCGCGCCAGGTGCAGTGGCTGCGCGCCATCACCAACTATTCGACGGCCGTCGCCGACGTGCTGACCCAGCAGAACATGCCGGACTGGGAGCGCGAAGAACGCATCGCCGAACTGGCGCGGCAATACAGCTACGCACTGAATACCGATCCGGACGTGCTGCATCAGATGAGCGTCGCGCTCGCCCGCGAAGAAGGCGGCGACGGCGTGATGCGCGAGATCGTGGAGTTGCGCGCCAATGCGGACGCGATCGCGCGCGAGGCGCTCGATCCGCAAGCGCGCATCGCGGCGGGTGTGGGCGATCTGCGCGGCCTGCCCGACAGCAGCCCGCTCGCGCCGGCGCTGGCCCTGGCCGCGGAAACCGTGCTGGCGGCGCTCGGTTTTGCGCGCACTGTCGTGTTCGTCAAACACAGCAACGGTACGTTCAAGGCGCGCCTCGGGCTCGGTCCGAAGATCGACGCGGCGATGCCGAAGCTGTCGTTCAATACCGCGTTCGAGCCCGACGTGTTTCATCTGGCGATCGCGAACTCGGTGGGCATCTTCATCGAGAACGCGCGCGACCCGAAGATGGTGGCGCGCTTACCCGAATGGTTCCGACGTTCGTTCGACGATGCCCGCGCCTTCGTACTCTTGCCGGTAGTCGACGAAACCGATCAGACAGTGGCGCTGCTTTACGGCGACTGGTCGCATGCTCACGAGCCTCGACGAATATCGCAGAAGGAAATGAGCGCGTTGAATGAGCTGGCGAGGGAGTTAGGACGTTTTTTCGGCCTGGGGCAGATGCAGGAAATGGAGACGATGTGAAGACGTGGCGTGATCGTTGATCACGGTGCTTCACTCTCACCGGTTTTGTATTTGCCCTACGTCGCGACGCTCAGATGTGGGAAGTGTAAAGGCCGGCATGCGCAGCATGCCAGTCTCTGAACTCAATCTTCAATCTTCAATCCTCGATCCGCTCCAGACCCTCGGCGCTGTGATCCCCGACGCCGGCCCAGGCTCCGGCCGCGAGACCAAGCACCGCGATCTCTTCCACCGTCAACGGTTGCAAACGCGCGCTCAAGGCTTCGAGCTCGTCCCACGCGCCGCGCTCGAGCGCTTCGACCGCGGTCAGCAACAAGCCCAGCACGCCCTGCCGATGCAGAATGCCCGCCTGGATAGGCCGCGACAGCGTCAACACATTCAGCGTGCTTTCGAGCGAACCGCCGAACACCGCATCGACAAACGAAAACACGCCGGTCAGAAACGCCGCATCGGCTTCGTCGCGCCCGGCTTCGGGCAAGCGCTCGATCGCCAGCTCCATGAACCGCGCACGGGTTGCCGCGAGTTGCAGCAGAGGATCGTCTTCCAACGCCACCTTGCGGCCGTCCGCATACAACAGCAACTGGGTCCAGCGCGCGATCCGGTTCGTGCCGGTTGCGTTGATCGCTTCGCGCAGTGTCGTGACCTTGTGGCCAACGGCAAGGCCGCTCGAATTCGCCAGCTTCATCAGATGCATGACCAGCACCGGATTCAACTTGAGTTCGGCTTCGAGTTGCGCGACGGTCGGGTCGCCCGACAGTAGCTGCAGCAGATTCAGCAAGGCATGCCGCGGTGCACTGACACGCCGCGTTGTCGAAGTCTGAGCCCGCGCGAAAAAGTAGCCCTGAAAACGGTCGAAACCCATACCGTGCGCGGCTTCAAAATCGGCTTGCAAATCGAGGCCCTGTGCGATCAACAACTTGCCCGCCGATTTGAGCACGCTCGTCAATTTGGGCAACAGTGCCGGCGACGCGTGCGTGAAATCGATCTTCACGACTTCCGCGTAGGGCAGCAGTTTCGCAAATGTTTCATCGGGCTGCGTCACTTCGTCGAGTACGAAGCGATAGCGCCGGCCGTGCAACTGGACAATGCGCGCAATCAGTTCATCGTCGACGTGCATGGACGGCGACAATTCAAACATGAAACGCTCAGCGGGCAGGTGCAGAATCGAATCGTCGAACAGCATCTCGCGGCTTACATCCACGTAAGCTGGATGCCCGGTGAGCGCACTACGCACATTGCTGTGCAGCAGACCGCGCAGTACGGCGCGCGCCACGCGTTGCGCCGGCTCGGGCGCGCGGCCTGGCAAGCCATCGGCGGCCGCGGCCGGATCGGCGCCATGGGCCGCCGCCGCGTCGGGTTCGTCGGCCGCGGGCAGATCCGGTGCGCGCACCTTGATTTCATAGCCGCACAGCATGCCGTCACGATTCAGAATCGGCTGCCGCGCGAAGCTGGCGTTCAATTGCGCATCGTCCGAAGCCCTCGCCTGCCTCGGATTCTCGATTGCGATGCTGGTCATTCTGCTCCCCCGCAAAGCGCCGCCCCGGCGCTTACTGCTGTATTTTGGTTTTCGCTGCACCCATTGCGCACATCCACAACCTGAAGCCCTTTGGGTACGCGGTACGCCCGGCGATTTTAGCGCAGGCCATCGCGCGCGGACATGTCAACGCCGCAATATCTCGAAATAATTGGAAGTCATTGAGCGCCCGTCTCGCTGAAGGCCGGGGCAGAATCGACGATACTCTTGTGCAGTGCAAAAGCGTTCGATCACGTGCACCACTTTGCCGCAGTCCCGCCTCTAACCACCAAGGAAAATCATGGACGTCAAAAGCGTGCTGTCAAATGCCTTCGCGATGCCGATCACGAGCCCGGCATTTCCGATGGGGCCATATCGTTTCATCGACCGGGAATTCCTGATCATTACCTACCGTACCGATCCGGACAAACTGCGCGCCGTGGTGCCCGAACCGCTCGAGATCGGCGAGCCGCTGGTGCATTACGAATTCATTCGCATGCCGGATTCGACCGGTTTTGGCGACTACACGGAAAGCGGTCAGGTGATCCCGGTGTCGTACAACGGGGTGGCGGGCAGCTACACGCTGGCCATGTATCTGGACGACCATCCGCCGATCGCCGGTGGCCGCGAACTGTGGGGTTTTCCGAAGAAACTCGCCTCGCCTGTGCTCGAAGTACACACCGACACACTCGTCGGCACGCTCGATTACGGCCCGGTGCGCATTGCCACCGGCACAATGGGCTACAAGCATCGGCAACTGGATCTCGCGCAACAGCAGAAACGCCTCGAAGCGCCGAACTTCCTGCTGAAGGTGATTCCGCACGTCGACGGCACACCGCGTATTTGCGAGCTGGTGCGCTACTACCTGCAGGACATCACCCTGAAGGGTGCATGGACGGGTCCCGCGTCGCTCGAACTGGCGCCGCATGCGCTGGCGCCGGTCGCCGAATTGCCTGTGCTCGAAATCGTCGAGGCCCGGCATCTGCTGGCCGATCTGACGCTCGGACTCGGTGAGGTCGCGTTCGATTATCTCGATCAGCCGAAGGCCAACCTTCGCTGACCGGCTGCGGCGCCACCGCATACGTGGCGCTCCAGATGCAAACGGCCGCATCAGCGGCCGTTTGCATCTCACGTGTGCATCTCATTCACTCAGTTCGCTCGATTCCCACGCTTTACTTCAACACCACCTTCACATCGAAGTACTTGGCGGCGAAGCGGTCGATCGTGCCGTCGGCCTTCAGTTCCTTGAGCGCCTGGTTCAACGCGTCCTTCAACGCCTTGTCGCCCTTGCGGATGCCGAAGCCCACACCCGCGCCGAGCAGCTTCTCATCGGTGACGGGCGGGCCGGCGAATTCGAAGCCCGCGCCTTGCGGCTTCTTCAGGAAGCCCTTCGAGGCCGCTTCCGCGTCCTGGAACGCGGCGTCCAGACGACCCGATGCGAGGTCGGCGTAAATCTGATCCTGCGTCTGATACGGCACGACGTCGACACCCGCCGGCGCCCAGCGCGCCTTCGCGTAGGCTTCCTGAATCGTGCCTTGCAGTACGCCGACGTGCTTACCCTTGAGCGAGGCCGGCGTAGGCAGCAGACCGCTGCCCTTCTTCGCGATCATCTGATTCGGGATCGTGTAGATCGGATCGGTGAAATCGATGGCCTGACGGCGCTGTTCCGTGATCGTCATGTCCGAGTTGATCGCGTTGAACTTGCGCGCTTCCAGTGCCGGAATCAGGCCGTCAAACGAATTCTCGACCCATACGCATTTCGCCTTCAGCTTTGCGCAGACAGCATTGCCGACGTCGATATCGAAACCTTGCAACTCGCCCGACGGCGACTTCGATTCGAACGGCGCATACGACGCCTCGACACCGAAGCGCACTTCCTTGATATCCGCCGCGGATGCGACGCCTGCCGTTACCGTTGCCGCCGCGAACAGCGCAAGCGCGGCCATGTTTCGCCAATTGATCTTCATTACGGGTGTTCCTCTACGGTATTGAATAAGACGAAGCCGAATCCGGGCCAGCATGATTGCCGCGCCAAAAATACGATTCAAACTCCAGCGGCCGCCGTGGTGCAGCGCAACAGCCGCGCGGGCGGAATTGTACAGGCTTCCCAATGCACGCCTGGCGGGCGCTTGGGCCCGCGCCTCGTTTGACGGAAACGTCATGGCGCGCGTAAAGGCGCAATTACGTGTCGCGTTCAGGCAAAAAAATGCCCTTGCACACGCGCTCAGCGCGCCCCGTCGCCGGCAACGAAATCGTCTTCGAGCCGCCGCGAAAGATGCGCATAGACCGCCGCGACATGCGGCAGATGACGCGATTCAGGATGCGCGAGCACCCAGACCTGCGATTCGGCTTCGTCGAGCGGCGGCGTCAGTTGTACGAGATCGTCCCGGTCGCGGGCGAGAAAAGTCGGGAAGATGCCGACGCCAAAGCCGCGCACCACCATCTCGAACACCGCCATCACGCTATTGGTCTTGTAACGCGGTTCGACCGCGGGGCAATGACGCTTGCGCCACAGGATCGATGGATGATCGCCGAGCGAGCCGTCGGGGGTCACCCAGTCGCAGCGCGACAGCGCATCGGCGTCGCTTGCGTGAATGCCGCTCGCCTTCGCGGCGAACACCGCGATACGCAGCGGGCCGACATGTTTGCCCACCAGATGATCCGGCGCGCGCCGGGTGGCGCGCACGGCAATGTCGGCATCGCGTTTGGTCAGGCTCGCGAGACTGTTGGTGGCCGTCAACTCGAATGACAACGCCGGATGCAGTGCCGCGAAATCGCGCAATGCGGGCAGCACGAGGCCATAGAGCACGGTGTCGGTAGTCGTGACGTGAACACTGCCGGACACGCGGTCGCTGCTCGCCTGCACGGTCGAGCGCGCCGCCGCCAGTTCGCTTTCGATGCGTTCGGCATGGCGCGCCAGTTGCGCGCCAAGCGGTGTCGCGCGATAGCCGCTGCGCGAACGCTCGAACAAACGCTGACCCAGTCCGCGTTCAATCCGTTGCACGGAGCGAAAAATCGTCGACGCATCGATGCCCAGGCGAAGCGCGGCTTCCGCCAGCGTGCCGGCGCGCACCAGGGCAAGGATGGTCTGAGTATCCGCCGACGTCAGTTCGTATTGCGTTTTTGCACGCATGGTTTGGCAAGCCGCCTGTTTATTCTGAAAGCGATCCGCGCTACTTTTACCACATCGACTTGTCGGCCGACGAGCCTTGCCACCGGCGCCTGCCGGCACTTCACTCTCGTTTTTAGCGGTGACACCATGAAACTCTACTATTCGCCGGGCGCCTGCTCGCTGGCCGTTCACATTGCATTGCGCGAAGCCGGGCTCGATTTCGAAACGGTCAAGGTCAACCTGCAAACGCACAAGCTCGCCAACGGCGACGATTACTACGCGATCTCGCCGCGCGGCTATGTGCCCCTCGTCGAATTCGCCGACGGCTCACGCCACACCGAAGGCGCGGCGCTGCTGCAGCACATTGCCGATCTCGCGCCGGAGCGTGGTCTATTGCCGGCCGCGGGCTCGCCGCAACGGCTCGCGGCAGTCGCATGGCTCACCTATATCAGCACGGAATTGCACAAGACGTTCAGCCCGTGGCTATGGCATCAGGAGACCGCCGATTCGACCAAGGCCGAATGCCGCGCGAAGCTCGCCACCCGCTTCGGCGAACTCGAGCGGGTGCTCACCGAACGCGATTATCTGAACGGACAGTACTCGGTTGCCGACGCGTACGCGTTCACAGTGCTGAGCTGGGCGCGGATGCTCTCCATCGATCTGGGCGCGTATCCGCATCTGAACGCCTATCTGGCGCGCGTCGCAGCGCGGCCGACAGTGCGTGAAGCGATGGTGGCGGAAGGTTTGGTGAAGGCGGACGCGGCTTAAGCGCGCCCTTGCGCATGGGATGAAACGTTGCGCGCCTTCGGTGAGCAACGTTTCATCCACGAAGCGGCGTTAGACAAGACCGGACAGCGTCTCCTGCGTCGTCTCGACCACCATCAAGCCGGCGCGCAAGCCCAGCTTGACCGTCGCGTTCGGAAACACGATACGTTCCTCGTCGCGACTCACGATATAGCGATAATCGCCGTCGCAGGCGAGTACCGTGCCCTTCGCGAACGGTGTGAAGTTCGGCACGTCCGCGGCCACCCGCAATTCGAACGCGTCGCTCTGCTTGGTAATCTGATCGATTACCGTAAAAGCACGCGGCAGTGCCGCATCCGGATGATGCCTTGCAATGCTGGTGCCCGCGAGCAGATGGCGCAGCGCTTCGTCCGCACCGGCAAAACGCGTCAGATCGTTCTGGCCGAACGGACGCACCTTGCCGAGTTCCAGCGTACACGCCTCGGCGCCGCATGCATGCGCGGTGAAATGCGAGTAAGTGTTGCCCTTGGTCGTATGAAGCAGCACCGCGCTGATGCGCGCCTCGCCGAGCCACTCGAACATGGCACGCGAAAACGGCATGCCCGTGTGCGGCAGCAGCGCGAACTGCTCGAATGCCGACGCGCGGATTGCCGTGTGCATGTCGATATGCCAGCGCGCGCCGCGTTCGGCCGACGCCGCGGCAAAGAACTGCGTCGCCGCATGTTCCAATGCCGCCGCGCGCGGCGCTTCGTGGCTGTCCGGCAACTGTGCATGCCGTCCGCTGAAGAGGCGGTTCAGATCGTCGTCGCGATACCGGCACGCGTCGCGCATGGCGTCGACGTTGCCGAGAATCACCAACAGGCGGCAGGTCAGCGCGGCGCTGCCTTGTGCGATGTCGCGCACCAGATACGAAAGTAATTCGATCGGCGCGGTCTCGTCGCCATGCACGCCGGCGGAAGCGAGCACGCTGCGCGCGCCCTTCTCCAGCGCCTTGGGTTCGAGTTGCAGAACGCCGTCGTCGAGCCACGTCCAGCACACGCCGCCGTTCGCGCATACGCCCTGCGTTTCCTGCGCGCCGGGCCGCGTGCCCGCCAGTGTGTAGGCAAGGAAATCGTCGAGCATCGCAAACCGCATGCCGTGCTCAGCGCTGGAAGTCATACAGCGAACCCAGGCCGAGAATCTGCGTCAGTTCGTCAAGCGCGGTGCGCGATTCGGCGAGCAGTTGCGGATCGGTCAGATCGGTCGGTGCGAGGCGATCGCGATAGTGCTTCTCGATCCACGTATCGAGCCGGCCGAACAGCTTGTCATTGATCCACACGCCAGGCGTCACCGCCGCGCGTTCCGCCTCGTTCAGCACCACGCGCAGACGCAGACACGCCGGACCGCCGCCGTTCTTCATGCTTTCACGCAGATCGAACACGAGCACGTCGTCGATCGGACCGGTGTGCGAGGTCAGATCGTCCAGATACGCGGCGACACGCGGGTTCTCGCGGCATTCCTGCGGCACGACCAGCACCTGCTTGCCGTCCGGGCGGGTCAGCAACTGGCTGTTGAACAGGTACGACGTCACGGCATCGGATACGCTCACCTGCGCGTCCGGCACTTCGATCACGTTGAACCCGGCCTTCAGTCCGGCGAGTTTGGTGCGCAGTTCGTCGTACACCGCGTTCTGGTCGACGAACGCGAGTTGGTGGCAGAACAGCGTATTGCGATTGCCGACCGCGATCACGTCGTTGTGGAACACGCCCGCGTCGATCACATCGGGATTCTGCTGCGCGTACACCGTGGCCGCTTCTTCCAGACCGTGACGCTGCGCGACCGCGCGGCTCGCCTCGAAGGTCTGACGCGCCGGGAAACGCTTCGGCTCCGGTCCACGGCGATATTCGCTACGGCCGTACACGAAGAATTCGACACCACGTGTGCCATATTCCGAGCAAAAGCGCGTATGGTTCGCGGCGCCTTCGTCGCCGAGCGCCGGTGTCCCGGGCAGGGCCTCGTGCACCGCGAAACGATCGGAGTCGCTAAAAATCGCGCGCAAAGTGCGGCGGGTCGATTCGTGCTCGATCGCGCGGTGCAGCTTGCTGCACAGATTGGCCGGCGTGAAATGCACACGGCCGTCGTGCGTATCGGCCGACGGACTCACCGTCGCCGCATTCGCGGTCCACATCGCTGACGCCGAACTCGCCGCGGCCAGCAATTCGGGCGCGTCTTTGGCCACGCGTGCGATCACCGTCGCGTCGTCGCCCGAAAAACCGAGTTCGCGCAACAGGCGCATCGACGGACGCTCCTGCGGCGGCAACACGCCTTGATGAAAGCCGAGATCGGCCAATTGCTTCATCTTGCGCAGGCCCTGCTTGGCGGCGGCCTTCGGATTCGCAATCGACTTCTCGTTGTTCTGCGACGCGACATTGCCGAACGAGAGCCCTGCGTAATTGTGGGTCGGGCCGACGAGACCGTCGAAATTGGCTTCAGTGGCTTGCATCGTCGATCCTTAGAATTGAAGGCCCGGCGAGACGCTCGCGGGCATTTGCAGTTGCGCGCTTTCGACGGAGGCCATCGGATACGCGCAGTAGTCGGCCGCGTAGAACGCGCTCGGCCGGTGATTGCCCGAACGTCCCGGCCCACCGAACGGCGCGCCCGACGACGCGCCATTGGTCGGACGGTTCCAGTTGACGATGCCCGCGCGGATGGTGCGCTGGAAATGCGTCCACAGCGCTTCGTCGTCGGCGAGCAGGCCGGCGGAGAGGCCGAACTCGGTATCGTTGGCTTTTTCGAGCGCTTCGTTGAACGTGCTGTAGCGAATGATCTGCGCCAACGGTCCGAAATGTTCTTCGTCCGGCAGGTTCTTCACGTTCGTGACGTCGAGAATCGCAGGCGTGACGAAGCCCAGTTTCGGATCGCGCTGCTCCATCTTCAGGAGTGCCTTCGCGCCGTCGGCGAGCAAACGCTCCTGCGCCGCAACCAGACGCGAGGCCGCCCGCGCGGAAATCACCGCGCCCATGAACGGCTGTGGATCGGCGTTGTATTCGCCGACGCCGATACGCGAGGTCACTTCGATCAGGCGTTCTACAAAGCGGTCGCCGAACGCGTCATTCGGTACGAAAATGCGGCGCGCGCAGGTGCAGCGCTGCCCTGCCGACAGAAACGCCGATTGAATCGTGTGATGCACGGCGGCGTCGACATCGGCCACGGGTCCGATCACGAGCGGATTGTTGCCACCCATCTCCAACGCCAGGACGATCTCCGGACGGCCGCCGAATTGCTTGTGCAGCAATGTTCCGGTATCCGAACTACCCGTGAAGAACAGGCCGTCGATCTGCCGATGATTGGCAAGCGCAATGCCCGTCTCTTTCTCGCCCTGCACGAGGTTCAGCACGCCGGCGGGCAAGCCCGCGTCGCGCCAGATCTGCACCGTGAGCGCCGCCACGGCTGGCGCCAGTTCCGACGGCTTGAACACCACCGCGTTACCCGCGATCAGTGCCGGGACGATATGCCCGTTCGGCAAGTGCCCAGGGAAGTTATACGGCCCGAACACCGCGACCACCCCATGCGGACGATGCCGAAGCACGGCGGTGCCGTCAGCCATCGGCGAACGCTTTTCGCCGGTGCGTTCGTTGTACGACTGAATCGAGATCTCGACCTTCGCCGCCATCGAAGCCGCCTCGGTACGGGCTTCCCACAGCGGCTTACCCGTCTCGCGGCCAATCGCTTCGGCCAACGCTTCCTTGCGTTCCGTCACGAGCGCAGCAAAACGGCGCACCACGCCGCAACGCTCGTCGAGACTCAATGCCGACCATGCCGCGAATGCACGGCGTGCGCTGCGCACAGCACGATCGACGTCGTCCGCTGAGGCGCTATTGCCTTCCCACACCGCCGCGCCCGTACCCGGGTTGCGCGACGCGAATGCGGGTCCTGTGCCGGCGGCCCATTCGCCGTCGATGAAAAGCTCGCTCATGATCATCCCTGTTTATGTTTCAGCGGCAGCACCCGCACCGGGTCGCCTGCCTTGACGTCGAGCGCGGCCGCTTCGGCGGCGCTCATGCGGAACACGCCGTCTTGCGGCACACCCGCCGCGACGCCCACGCGAAAATCGCCCAGCGACGTGTTCGATACCAGCGAACGCGGCGCATCCTGCGGCGCGCCTGCCGGCACATTGGCAATCTCCACCGGCACCACCACGCTTTCGCGCACGGTGCGCAAGTCGGCGATATGGCATTCGAGCACCGGGCCTGCATCGAAAATATCGACGTGGTTCTCGTAGCGCAGCCCTTCGGATTCGAGCATGCGGCGCGCCGGAATCGTGTCGCTGTGCGTGAGTCCGACGCATTCCTGTGCTTCTTCCGGCAGCAGTTCGACATACACCGGATAGCGCGGCATCAACTCGGCGAGAAACGCCTTGCGGCCGTGCGAGCTCAGATAGTCCGCCGCGTTGAAATCGATCTGGTAGAAATGCGAGCCCACCGCGCGCCAGAACGGCGAGGTGCCGTTCGCATCGAAATGGCCGCGCAATTCCGCGCACAAACGCTGCGGAAAACGTTCGCGGAACTGCGCCAGAAACATGAAGCGCGAACGCGACAGCAGACCGCCGACGCCGCTCGTGCGATACCGCGGGCTCAGGAACAGCGAACACACTTCGGCGTAACCCGTCAGGTCATGCGAAATATTCAGTGCGCGCATGCGCGTCCAGATGCCGAGGTCCTGGCTCGCGTGAACCACGGTGCTCACGCGGTAGTTGTAAAACGGTTGCTGGAGGCCGACCGCGGTTTCGATCCCGCATACGCCTGCCACGTCGCCGGTATCGGTGTCTTCCATCACGAAGAAATAACCGGCTTCGTGCGGCTCGGCCTTGTCTTCCATCGTGCGGCGCGCCCGTTCGACGCGCGCCGCGAGTGCATCACGATCCGGCTTGAAGGTGGTGAGGCCTGGGCCCGTCTCCTGCGCGAGCCGCATGAGCGCGTCCACATCGCCTCGTTGCACAACGCGAACGACGATCATTGTGCGTCTCCCAAAGATTCTTCCTGATGCGGCTGATGCAGCGGCACACAGCGTACCGCGTCGCCCTCCTGCACCCCGAGCGCGGCACGCGCCGCATGCGACAGCGAGGCGCCGCTTGCCTGGCCGCCTGGCAAGGTGTCGAGCACGCAGCGGAACTCACCGCCCGCGCCGTTATGCGCGATCAGATATGTCGAGCCGCCAGCCGCCGCGCCCGCTTCCCGCACCACGCGGGTTTCATTGCGCGTCACGCAGGCGCTGCGATCGACCTGCGCGGTCAACACCGGACCCGCATCGAAAATATCGATAAAGCGATCCGTCTCGAAGCCTTCTTCGAGGTGAATCTCATAAGCGAGCAGCGCCTTCGAATCCGGCTCGCCGAGCACGCGCTGCGCCGCTTCCGGCAGCAAGGGCACGTAGATCGGATAGGTGGGCATCACTTCGGCGATAAACGTGCGGCTACGCCCGCCCGATTCGATTTCGATGTCGGCGAAATTGCGCCCGAAGAACTTGCGCCCCACCGCTTCCCAGAACGGCGACACACCTGAGTCGTCGGTCACGCCGAGCAGCAGTGAGAACACTTCTGGCGTGAAGCGCTTGCGATTGGCGGCGATATACATCATCCGGGCCCGCGACATCAGATGCGCGGCCGCATCGCCACGCAGCGACGGATCGATATAAAAACCCGCGAGCCGGCTCTTGCCCGTCAACTCGTGCGACATGGTCAGCGCGTGAATCTTGCGATTCACATGCAACTCGCGCGATGCATGAATCAGCGCGTCGTTGCGAAATGCGTAGAACGGGTCTGAATAACCGGCGGCGGCAACGATGCTCGCCGTACCCATCAGCTTGCCGCTCTGCGCATCTTCGAGCACGAACAGATAGAACTCCTCGCCCGGAAAATCCACGTCCGCGCGAAACGAGTCTTCCGACAATGCGACGCGCGCTTCGAGCGCGTGCCGGTCGTGCGGCAGCGAATGCAGCACCGGTTGCGCGGTGCGCGCCATGTGTTCCAGCGCATCGAGATCGGCGAGGCGGCCGGGGCGTACGAAGAGCATCGTCGTTCCTGTTGAGTGTGACGCCTGATTAACGGGCGGCCGCTTCAGCGGTTGCGCCGACCACTTCGTCGATCGCCTTAGCCAGACGCGCGAAACCTTCGTACATGTCGTCGAGCGGAATGATCAGCGACGGGACGAAGCGCAACACGTCCGGACCCGCCATCAGCATGATCACGCCATGCTTGCCGGCAGCCGTGACGAAGTCTTTCGCACGGCCCTTGAATGCGTCGGTCAACTCCGCACCGATCAGAAGACCCTTGCCGCGCACTTCCTTGAAAATGCCGAAGCGATCGTTGAGCTTCGCCAACTGGCCCTTCAGCGCTTCGCTGCGCGCATGCACGCCTTCCAGCAGCTTCGGATCGCTGATCAGTTCGACCACCTTCTCCGCGATTGCCGAGCCCAGCGGATTGCCGCCGTAGGTCGTGCCATGCACACCGACCTTGAAGTACGCGGCCAGTTCGTTGGTGGTCAGCATTGCGCCGATCGGGAAACCGTTGCCGAGCGCTTTCGCGGTGGTCAGGATATCCGGCGTCACGCCGGTTTCCTGATAGGCGTAGAAATAGCCGCTGCGGCCCACCCCCGTTTGTACCTCGTCAAAAATCAGCAGTGCGCCGTGCTGATCGCAGGCTTCGCGCAGCGCCTTCAGGAAGGCCGGATCCGCCGGGATCACACCGCCCTCGCCCTGAATCGGCTCGACGATCACCGCGCAGGTTTGCGCGCCAATTGCCTTCTTCGCCGCTTCGATATCGTTGTACGGCAGATGGGTGATGCCCGCCGGCACCGGGCCGAAGCCCTCCGAATACTTCGGCTGGCCGCCGACGCTCACGGTGAAGAACGTGCGGCCATGAAACGACTGCGTGAACGAGATGATTTCGGCTTTGTCCGCGCCATGACGATCGAACGCGACGCGGCGCGCCAGCTTCAGCGCCGCTTCATTCGCTTCCGCGCCCGAGTTGGCGAAGAATGCGCGGTCGGCGAAGGTCAGCGCTTCGAGGCGTTTGGCGAGACGCAACACCGGTTCGTTGGTGTAGCCGTTACCGATGTGCCACAGCTTGCCGCCCTGCTCGTGCAGGACCTTCAGCAGCTCAGGATGCGCGTGACCGAGCGCGGTCACGGCAATGCCGCCGGCGAAGTCGATATAGTCGCGGCCTTGCGTATCCCAGACGCGTGAGCCGAGACCGCGATCCGGCACGAACCCGGCGGGCGAAAACACCGGCACCATCACTTCGTCGAAGGTCTGGCGTGTCACAGTCAGGTCGTTCATGGCAAATCCTCGTTACAGGTGAGAGGTAATACACGTAGTGTAGGAAACCGCACGCGATACGTCTTGCGCATACGCGACGCTTTCTATGAGCTTCCGGGCGGATCGGCGTTGCATCAGCCGCAAACCGCGCGTTTTTTCGCGTGCTTCCCGGCGCGCTTAATCCGCCTCGCCGGGCGGTTCGATCAGCGCGGCCGGTCGCGGCTCACTGGCCGCGGTGCCGCTCGCGCCCGTCTGCTTATCGATCCAGTTGCGACGATCCTCGCGTGGTGTGACACCAAAGCGTTCGCGGTAAGCATTCGAAAAGTGCGCCGCGGACGAAAATCCGCAAGCCAGGCTGATCTGCACCACCGATTTGCTGGTGCGCTGCAACTGCGTGCGCGCTTTCGAAAGCCGCAGGCCTAGATAGTATTTGGACGGCATCGAGCCGAGATACTGGCGAAACAGCCGTTCCAGCTGCCGCCGCGACACGCCGACGAGACCGGCAATGTCATCGGTGGTCAGCGGGTCTTCGATATTCGCTTCCATCAGCATCAGCGCGTCGTTCAGGCGCGGATGCCGCTCGCCCGGCGCGGTCACAAACGGAATACGTTGCCGCTCTTCGCCCGCGCGCAACACGCCGACGCCCAGCGTATCGGCAATCCGGTCCGCCAGTTCCGGCCCGTGATCGCGGCCGATCATCGCAAGCATGAAGTCGACTGTTGCCTGACCGCCCGCGCAGGTGGCGCGATCGCGGTCGATTTCGAAGATTTGCTGGGTGACGATCGAGCGCTCGAACTGCTCGGAGAACTGCTGATAGGTTTCCCAGTTCACGCTCACGCGATAGCCGGACAACTGCCCGGCCATTGCGAGCCACCAGACACCGTGATGAATACCGGTGACGAGCGGCGTGCGCTGCCCGACCCGCGAAAGACTCGCGAGAAACAGGCGATAGTCGGCGAATTGCTGGAACCGTTCGCTGACGATGATCAGCCAGTCGCACGCGATCGCATCGCCGAAGGCGGCATCGGCCGGCCATTGCGCGCCGCCCGACAGAGGCACCGCGCGGCCGTCCCACGAACACACCTGCACGCGGTACAGCGCGCGGCCGTCGATTTCATTGGCGAGATTGAGGGCGTCGACGATCGGCCCGACGCCCGACATCGACACCGGCGGCAAGGCGACGATCGCGACCTGGGTGGTGCGAGCCGGGTTGGACGTGCGAGCCATCACTTATCGGTAAAACGCGGAACGCGCGAGCCGCGCGTTACTTCAGGCTGCCGGACAGGAACTGCTTGAGCCGTTCGCTGCGCGGCGTGCTCAGCACTTCGGCGGGCAGGCCCTCTTCTTCGGTGCGGCCCTGATGCAGGAACATCACGTGGTTCGACACATTGCGCGCAAAACCCATTTCGTGCGTGACGACGATCATGGTGCGGCCTTCTTCGGCGAGCTTCTGCATCACCTTCAGCACTTCGCCCACCAGTTCCGGGTCGAGCGCGGAGGTCGGCTCGTCGAACAGCATCACGTCGGGGTTCATGGCCAGCGCGCGTGCAATGGCCACGCGCTGCTGCTGGCCGCCCGACAGATGCGACGGGTACTGTTTTTCCAGACGCGGCGCGAGGCCGACCTTCTCGAGATATTCGCGGGCCCGGTCTTCGGCTTCGCGACGCGGCAGGCCGAGCACATGAATCGGCGCTTCGACGATGTTCTCGATCACATTCATGTGCGCCCACAGGTTGAAGTGCTGGAACACCATCGCCAGTTTCGTGCGGATGCGTTGCAGTTGCTTGTGATCGGCCACTTCGAGATTGCCGGCGCGATCGGTTTTGGTCTTGACCGTTTCGCCGTCGACGACGATCTGCCCCGCGTTCGGCCGCTCCAGAAAATTGATGCAGCGCAGGAAGGTGCTCTTGCCCGATCCGCTCGCGCCGATGATGCTGATCACGTCGCCCTTGTTCGCGTTCAGCGAGACGCCCTTGAGCACTTCATTGTCGCCGTAGCGTTTGTGGATGTCCTGAACGGCGAGCTTGCAAGCTTCGGTTTGAGTCGTGTGGAGCAAGATGCTCTCCCTTTGAAAATACGGATCAATCTACGTGACAGCGCGCAACGGGCCGCGCCGCTCAATCGAAACAGGCCTGCTCAGTGCGTGCGCACCGCCAGGTATCCCAGCCAGTGACGCTCGGCGCGGCGGAACAGGGCCACCAGGGCGAACGAAACGACGAGGTAAATCAGCGCCGCGAGGCCAAACGCATCGAACGACTGATAGGTGGCCGAATTCGCGTCGCGCGCCACCTTCAGGATGTCCGGCACCGTGGCCGTAAACGCGACCGTGGTGGCGTGCAGCATCAGGATCACTTCGTTACTGTACAACGGGAGCGCCCGACGCAGCGCGGACGGTATCACAATGCGGCGGTACATCGTGAACCAGCTCATGCCGTAGGCACGGGCCGCTTCCACTTCGCCGTGCGAAGTCGAGCGGATTGCGCCGGCGAAAATCTCGGTAGTGTATGCGCAGGTGTTCAGCGCGAAGGCGAGAATCGCGCAGTGAAAGCCGCTGCGGAAAAACGCGTCGAGCAACTGATGCGAGCGCACGAATTCCAGGCTGTACATGCCGGTGTAGATCAGCAGCAGTTGCACATACAGGGGTGTGCCGCGAAACACGTAGGTATAGAGACGCACCGGCGTCGACAGCCAGCGTTTCTTCGAGACGCGCGCCACTGCGAGCGGAATGGCCATGAAAAAACCGATGCCGATCGACGCCACCAGCAGCCACAGCGTGACGGCCAGACCGGACATACGCTGACCGTCCCAGTAGAGGAACGCGCGCCAGAATTGATTGAGGATATCGATCATGGTGTTAGAGCTCCGCGTGGCGCACGCCGATCGAATAGCGCTTTTCCAGCCAGATCAGCACGAGGTTCGACGCGGTGGTGATCGCCAGATAGATCAGCGCGGCGATCAGGATGAAGAAGAACATGTTGAAGGTGCTTTTACCGGCGTCCTGGGCGGCTTTGACGACATCGGCGAGACCGATGATCGACACCAGCGCCGTGGCCTTGACCAGCACCTGCCAGTTATTGCCGATGCCGGGCAGCGCGAAGCGCATCATTTGCGGAAACAGGATGCGTGTGAACACGCGCGCACCGCTCATGCCGTAGGCACTGCCCGCCTCGAGCTGGCCGCGCGGTACGGCGAGGAATGCGCCGCGAAAGGTCTCGGTGAAATACGCGCCGTAGATGAAGCCGAGGGTCAGCACGCCGGCGACGAACGGGTCGATATCGAACTGCGGCAGACCGAGGGCGTCGGTGAGATTGTTGACGGCGATCTGGATGCTGTAGAACAGCAGCAGCATCAGCACGAGGTCGGGCACTGAGCGGATCAGCGTCGTATAGCCGGTTGCGATTGCGCGCAGCGGGCGATTGAACGAGAGTTTCGCCGCCGCGCCCGCGAGGCCGAGCAGCACGGAGGCTGCCAGCGACAGGACGGACAGCTCGATCGTCTGGATCGTACCGGCCAGTAGCACTGGACCAAAGCCGTAAAGGAACACGCGTGTCTCCATCCAGGTTTTATTGACGATGTCATGGATGGGGGCGGGTTGTGGGCGCCCGACTCATCCGGCATGGCGCGGAGTCTCGCAAGCGGAAATTAATTTCTCAAAGAAGGTGGAAGGTTGTGCTGCGGTGCAGCAATTGTTGGTTTGGGGTGGGTTGCTGGCTGCGGGGCTTGGTTTTGTGGGGGATATGGTTTTGTAAGGTGCGATGCGCGCTGTCGGCGCTGCCGCGATTTAGCAAGTTTTGAGTCGCTTTTTTGATAGATGTGGGCGGGGGTTTTGCCTGCCCGGCAGGTGGGGGCCTGCGCGGCGCTTTTTTGTTGTTGGTCGGACTCTTTGGCCTTTCCTTGCTGTGTTAGTGGTCTATTAGCGTTGCCCCTGTGCGGGGCGGCACTTACTTTCTTTGCCGCCGCAAAGAAAGATAAGCAAAGAAAGCGGCTTCACCCCGCCAGCTCATAAGCGGGTCCCCCGCACAGTAGCGGTAGTGGTGCATCTGGAATCTGTCGCCTCGCACACTTCGCCTTAGTGACAAGGCAGTCATACCTCCGGCGGCGCTGCGCGCGCCGATACCCCATTCATAAAACCGTCCCTGCGTTTCGCACACATGCCCGCTTGGCGAAGGGGCCGGTTGTGTCCGGAACCGCTGTCGCCGGCATCATTTCATTCGGTATGCGAACATTTGACAGTGCAGGTCTCTGGGGCTTGCTCGCTGCGCGAATCAACCCCACTGGTTTCCCTAGCAGACCCGTCCGCGACGCACGCAGTGCGGAGTGGGAGCTGATGAGCGCCTTGTCGCTAACGCGGAGTGTGCGAGGCGACGGATTCCAGATGCACCACTACCGTGGCTGTGCGGGGGACCCGCTTATGAGCTGGCGGTGTGAGCCGCTTTCTTTTGCCTACTTTTCTTTGCGGCAGGCAAAGAAAAGTAGGTGCCCCCCGCACAGGGGGAACGCTAATAGACCGATAAGAAAACAAGGAAAGGCCAAAAGACCAACCCCAGACCAGACCACTAACAACTCAAGAAAAAACCAAAGACCCAGATCAACACCAAAAAAGCGCCGCAAAGACCCCCACCCGCCGGGCAGGCAAAAAAAACCCTACCCCATCCCCAACCGCGCCCGAATCGCCGGCAACATAACCTCCACCGCCGCCCGGCCTTCTTCCATGGCCGGCCCAGCCCGGTGAAAATCAAAAATCCCCATCCCGCCCAGCCGCGGCTGAATCAAAATATCGGCCGGCTCGCCAGCGAGGCGACTCCGCGTAATCCGCACCTGCATGATGTCAATGCTCTGCGCAATCGAACTCAGCATCGAAGGCACCCTCGCACTCGGCGGCGGCGGCACCCGCACATCGTCGGAAGCACGCGCCTCGGCAGGGGCCAGCCACTTCGGCCAAGGCTTGCCGTTACGCCGCAATGACCCCGGCGGCGGCGCATCCGGATCGAGCGCGGGCGTATCCACCACCGCGCCGCCAAAATCGCGCCCATTCAGAATGTCATTGTTCAAATCGACAGCAATCACGCAGTCCGCCCGCATGCCGCGCGCCACCGAAACCGGCACCGGATTGCTCAAGCCACCATCCACCAGCCAGACACCGTTGTGAAACACCGGCGTGAAAATCCCCGGAATCGCAATCGAAGCGCGCACCGCGTCGACCACACTGCCATCCTGCAACCAGCTCTCGCGCCCCGAATCGAGTTCGGTGGCCACCGCCGCAAACGGCATGTTCAACTGGGCAATCGAGCAACCGTTGAACTTGTCCGCGAATATCTTGATCACCTTGCGTCCGCCCAGCAAGCCACCCGACAGCCGCAGATCGAGTAGCCGCACCACCGTCTGCCAGGTCAGCCGCGACACCCACTCCTCCAGCCAGTCGAGGTCACCGTTCGCGTAGATCGCGCCCACCAGCGCGCCGATCGACGTGCCGCACACCACGTCCGGCTTGATGCCCGCATCGTGCAACGCGCGAATCGCACCGATATGCGCCCAGCCGCGCGCTGCACCGCCCCCCAACACCAGCCCGATCCGGTTATATCGACGTCGATGGATCATGTGTTCCCCGCTTTTTATCGACTAGCGCCCACGTATCACATCCGAACGCGATGTCGTGTACACCTTCTGATATTGATCGAAGTGCACGTTGAAAATACCCTCTTCAGTCACGCCCCGCTCGCGCCATTTCCAGCTCCAGACAGTTTCCGGCTTGAGCGGAAATACCGCGATCTGGCCTGGCTTGCCGAGCAGGCGGCGCACCTCGTCCTCGGTCATGCCGACGCGAACCTTCGCGAAGTTCTCAGCGGTCAGCACCTGCGTGATCGCCTGCAATTTCCCGTCACGGTCGATGTCGACCATGTACGTGTTCAGCCCTTGCGGCCCACGCGGATATTCGAAACGCTTCGAGCCGTCGGTAAACGTCCGTTCGGTTTCCGGTTTGCCCATCTGGTCGCGAATCTGCGCCTCGGTGGTCATGCCCGGCGTCATATTCTTGAGCAGTAACGCGTCCGGCTTGACGGCGTTGAAGAAGTCCTTGAGTTTTTGCACGGCGCGGTCGCTCTGTTGGTCGTCGCAGCCGGTCAGCGCAACGCACCCGGCCAGCATGACGACAGTCAGCAATTTGAGGCTCACAGCGAGTTTCCTGTAGGGACGCGAAGCGCTCAGCCCACCCGCATCCCGTTGTGTAGAGGTTGCTACATAATAAACAGGATAACCGCCCACGGAAAAAACCGCGAGCGGGCGGCACGCGGCCATAAGCGGTCGTGCGGCGCGGTATGGCGACAGGGAGAGCAAAACCCGTGAAAACGGGCGCCCCAAGCAAAAAGGCGACGCTGTGCAAAGCGTCCCCGGAATCGGCCGGTCTGGTCGATTGGGTCAATCGGGAATGTGATGGCGGCCAGCCGGCCGCCTGAAGCGAAGCACCGTGGACGGCGCGCAGCGGTCCGGTCCCGGGCAAGGCGGCGAGAGACCTTGGCCTCTAACCTTGCGCCATCGCCGGAATCACAGACCGCTGCTTGTCTGGCCGCCCTGGTCCCTCGATAAGCCTTCCAGGTGCAGTTAATCTAAACGGATTGGCGGATTTAGACGAGTGCGCGTTTACACCAAATCGGCAGAGGATTCGCCGTGCGCCGCGCGGGCGTTGCCGCTCGTTTGCCGGCGAGGCATGCCTGCTCACGCATGAAGCCAGGCTGCGAAACCTGCGCGCCCGGCTCCCTGCAATACCGAATCGTTCTGTGGCGTATGGATCCGCGCGCACAGCACATCGCGATAATGACGCTCGAGCGGATTGTCACGACTCAAGCCGGGATTGCCGCTCGCCTCGACGGCCAGTTGCACCGCCTCGATGGCCTGATTCGTCACCGTGTATTTGATCAGCGGCGCTTCGTCGAGCGTCACGCGTTCGGCATGCGCGCCTGCGTCGAGCAACACGCGATTGCGGAACAGCAGCGCGTCGATGCGGCCGAGCGTCTGCTGGAACGCGGGCAGACTCGCGAGCGGCGCGCCGAGGTTGCCGGGTGTGCGTCCGGCCGCCCATTGCGCGAACCAGTCGCGCGCGGCCCGTGCGATGCCGTCGTATACAGCGGACAACAGCACGCTCATCCACGCAAAGCCGAGTGGATCGAGTCCGGCACTCGGCTCGCCAGGTAGATGAACGTCAACCGCGTGACTGGCCGGCACCAACACGTTGTCGAATACAAGCTCGTGACTGCCCGTGGCGCGCATGCCCAGATGATTCCATTCGCTGCCGACCCGCACGCCAGGCGTATCGCGATGCACCAGCCATACGCCGACCCGCGGCGGCGTCTCGTCGCTGCGCGCCCATACCGCGAGCCACGTGAGGCCAGGGCTGCCGGTCGAGTACAGCTTGCTGCCGTCGATGATCCAGCCATCGGCGCTGCGCTTCGCGATAGTCGACGGTAAGCCGCCGCGTGCGGGCGTACCCAGTTCGGGTTCGACGCGCAGCGAGTTGATCAGCGCGCCGTCGCGCACCGCTTCACGCGCCACGCGTTCGCGCAGCTCGACAGGCCAATGCGGATTGCCCTGCAAGCGATGATGAAACAGGTACTGCATCACCAGCACCAGCGCCGTGGACGGCTCGCCGCGCGCCACCGCGCGCACCACCTTCAACGCCTGCGGCAGGCTCGCCCCGGCGCCGCCGAGCGATGCGGGCACCGTCAACGAAAGCAGATCGAATTCGTGCAGGCGCGCCAGGTTGGCGTGCGGAAATTCCGCCGTGCGGTCATAGTGGGCCGCGCTGACCGCAAACTCGCTCGTGAGCTGCGCGAGCAAGGCGTCGAACGTATCGCTATCGAGCGGTGGATGACGGCGCGTCACCGCGCTTTCGGCAATCGGGGCATTCATACAGGAACTCCAGGAAACCGCATCATCATCAAGGCAGAGGGAAGCTGCGATCGAAGCTCGTGCGCACATCGAGATGGGCCCGGATTACATTGGCGGCTTCGTAAGTATCGGCGGTACGCTGCTGCGCGGCGACGACGCTGTCGTCGATCGCTACCGGGTGCACCTGGCCGCGCTGATAGACGGTTTTCAGCACGTCGGTCGGCAGGCCCGTGACTTTCGATTGCATCGCCGCCACTTCGTCGGGATGCGAAAGCGCCCAACGCTGACCGATCGCCACGCGTCGCAGGAAGTCGGCGAGTTGAGGGCGCTTGTCCGTAATTGCGCGTTCGGTCGCGACCTGATAGCTGAGCCCTTCGGAAAGACCGACGCCGTTGGCGATGATGCGATCGTGATCGCGCGCTTCGCCAAGCGCGGTGTACGGGTCCCACACCGACCATGCATCGACGCTGCCTGACGCAAGCGCCGCCTTCGCATCGGCGGGTGCGAGGAAGACGAACGAGACGTCGGTCAGCGGCACGTTGGCCTTCTTCAGTGCGGCGAGCGCGAGATAGTGGCCAATCGAACCGCGCGTGGTAGCGATGCGTTTGCCCCTCAGGCTCGCCGCATCGTTCAACGGCGAATGCGCGCCGACGACGATCGCGAGATCCAGCGGATTCGACCGGGTCGCCGCGACGGCCCGCACGCGCGCGCCGGCCGCGAGTGCGAACACGAGCGGCGCGTCGCCCAGGCCGCCGACATCCACGGCGCCGGCATTCAGCGCTTCGCCGAGCGGTTGCGCCGCCGGGAAGTTGAACCACTCGATCTTGTACGGCAGGTCTTTCAGTTGGCCGGAGGCTTCGAGAATGCCGCGTGTTTGCAAGGATTGATCGCCGACCTTGAGCACCGGTAAATCGGCGGCATGAGACTGCGTTGCGCCCGCAATCGCGCATAGGGCGCACAGGGCAAACATGGTTGCGCCGAGCGGTTTGAACAATGCGCGTTGCAAAACGGATGAAGCGGACAAAGGTGGGCGGAAGGTCGGCATGGGGGCGATCGTGTCGTGGCATTCAGATGATGTGCCATCGACGATAAGGCACACATCTGTATAAGACAAACGCATTATTCTGCTAAGCAAATATGCGAATTTTCTTGGGTGGCAACGCGTACGCGCGCATCGATCCGGGTATCATCGAACGCACAAAACCTGCGCATCTGCCGAACTCACCGAGTTACCGCTCACCATGAAGATCGACGAAATCGACGCCTACGTCACCGTCATTCGCTGTCAGTCGTTGCAACAGGCGGCGCTGTCGCTCGGCCTCACGCAACCGGCAATCACGCGCCGTCTACAGAATTTCGAAGAGGCGCTCGGCGTCGAACTGCTCGACCGCAATACACGTCCGCTCAAGGCGACCGCAACGGGCCGCATCGTCTACGAACAATGCCGCGTGATCCAGCGCGAACTCGACGTGTTGCGCGAGATCGTCGCCACGGATACACCGCCGGTCGGCATGCTGCGCCTCGGCGTCGCGCAGACGATTGCCGATATCGCGCTCACCGATGCGATGCGCGGCCTCAAGACCGCCTACCCCGATCTGCAAGCGCGGGCGTCGACCGGTTGGGGCAGCCAGTTACTGCAACGCGTCGAGCAGGGCGAACTCGACGCCGCCGCGATCCTGCTGCCCAGCAACAAGACCTTCGACGAATCCTTGTCGGCGCGCTCGCTCGGCCGCGTCAAGCTGGCCGTGGTCGCGCGGAAAGGCTTGTTGAAGAAACGCGCGCATACGCTGGCGGAATGCCAGTCGATCGGGTGGGTATTGAATCCGGACGGTTGCGGCTTTCGCGACGGCCTGCAACGCGCGCTGACGGGCCTGGGGCTCGCGCTCAAGCTCAATCTGGAAACACTCGGCACCGAACTGCAATTGCAACTGATTGCCGACGGCAACGGTCTGGGACTCGTGCCCCTACCGTTGCTGCAGGCCAGCGCTCATGCGGACGCACTCGACATCGTCCCGATGAGCGACTTCAAGCCGCTCATCGATATCTGGCTCGTGCATCCGCGCGTGCTGGGCAAGCTGCAACAGCCGGTCGAGCAGTTCGGCGCCGCGATCGAACGGCAGTTCAAGGAGGCGCGCGCGCAGCGCGCCGCCTGAACCCTTCTCTCAGAGCACGCGGAAGCCATGCGTCCCATCGCGTCCAAGCTGAGCGACTAACCCGTACTCCCACTCCAGATACGCGTTCATCGCCTCGCGTGCGTTGTCGGTTCCCTCATACGGGCGTCGATAACGATCGATGCGCGGCGATGCCAGACGCGTCTCGCCACTTTCCACGGCGAGACCCGCTTCGATCCACGCGTTTGTGCCGCCGCTTAGCACCTGCACCGGTTTGCCCGTCAACGCCGCCAGCTCGGGCGCGGCGAAGCGCGCAAGCAGACTGCTGCCGCAGGTCGCCACATAGCGTTGCGCATCCGGCAGCTTGCGCAACGCTTCTTCGAGTTGCCCACGAATCGCGAACCACGCGCCCGGAATATGCCGCTTCACGTAGTTCGCGCCGGTGGTGAAATCCAGCACGACAGTGCCGGGCGACTGCAGGAGCGCTACCAGTTGAGCCGGCGAAATTTCATCGACCTCGGGCGGCGCGGGCGCATAACGCGCCGCCGGCGCTGGGCCTTTTTCAGCGAAGTCCGCATTGCTCAGGCCGTCTACGACGTACACCTCGATATTCATCTGCGCGAGCCACGACGCGGTCATGTTCGCGCGCACGCCGTCGTTGTCGGCGAGGATCACACGCGCGCCTCGCACCGGGGCGAACATATCGGTTTCCTGCACAAGCTGGCCGCCTGGCGCATTGCGAAAACCGGGCACGTGCCCCGCTTCGTACTCTTCCGGCGTGCGCACGTCGAAGCGGTAGACGGTGCGTACCGCTTCGTCGGCCCAGCGGCGTGCTTCGTCGCGCGAGGTGCGTCCTACCCTCGCACGATCGGCCACCTCGCGCGCGGAATCGGCGGCGCCAAGACGAAGTGTGTCGTCGACAATCGGCTCGAAGCGGCGTGAACTGCCATGCGCGAGCGCCTGGCCGGCCAGGGTCCAGCCGATCGTGCCGTTGCGCAGCGCCGCCACCGGATTCGGCACGCCCGCATTGATCAGCGACTGCGCGCCGATGATGCTGCGCGTACGCCCCGCGCAGTTGACGATAATCCGCGTGGCAGGGTTCGGTGCAAGCTGCCGTGCACGCAGCACCAGTTCGGCGCCCGGCACGCTGATGCTGCCCGGAATATTCATGGTCTGGTATTCGTCGAAACGGCGTGCGTCGAGCACCACCACATCCGCGCCGTGATCGAGCAGTGCCTGCACCTGCGGCGCGCCGAGCGACGGCGTATGGCGCTCGCTTTCGACCAGTTCGCCAAAAGCCTTGCTCGGCACGTTGACGTCCTGGAACAGTTCGCCGCCCGCCTCGCGCCATCCTTGCAAACCATTCTCGAGCAATGCCACGTCGGTATAACCCAGCTCGCTCAGACGGCTCGCGGCGCGCTCAGCGAGCCCTTCGCCGTCGTCGAATACGACGAGCGGCACGTCGCGGCGCGGCAGACGCACCGGCGCGTCCAGTTCGAGCCGGGACAGCGGCAGATTGGCCGCGAACAGCGGATGACTGCGTGCGTGCGGATCTTCCTCGCGCACGTCGACGAGCGCGATTTCCTCGCGTTCGAGCAGCGCACGGCGCACGTCCTTGAATGATCGGATACGGAACTCTTTAGCGAAACTCATGAGATCAGGGACTCCCTCGCAACATTCCAGATATTCGGCAACACGTCGTTCGAGTAACCGGAGATAAAAGTTTTGCGCCCACCGCCGGCAGGATAGACAGAACGTGTCACCGCGCCAATATTTGCACCGTACACGTGAATGCTGATCGACGTACGGTCACGAAAAGCATTACTCACACGATGGATATCGCCAATGGCAGGCGACACGGCATCCACTGCTCCGGTGTCGAGGCGCTTTGGCAGCCCCTCTTCTTCAAGCGTGCCGCCTGACGTGATGCGATATCCCTGAGCAATTTCCGCACCACGCAACACGCCGATCAAACCCCATACGGTGTGATCGTGCACCGGCGTCGACTGGCCCGGTCCCCATACAAAACTGACGATTGAAAAACGCTGCTGCGAATCGGCATGCAGCAGAAATTGCTGATAGCGCTCGGGATCGGGCTGCGCGAAGGCGTCGGGCAACCAGTCGTCGTGCGCGATCAGTTCGCGCAATGCGGCACCGCCCGCGTCGAGCAACTGTGCTTCGGGCGCACGTTCGTCGACGAGCGACGCAATCCGGCCGACGAATGCGCGCAGCCGGTCCGGCCTCAAGGTTTGAGTCATCGAATGATCAGAAGATAAGTTGAGCTGAACCGCTTAGACGCCATGGGCTAGCGCGGCGTTGAAGGTGTCGGTCCACAAGGGCGCGACGTCGACGTGGCGGTCGATCACCGCCGCCCGCGTGAACGTATCGGCAACCTGCTGCTCGCTCGCGATATCCGCCGCCGTAACGCCGGTGACGCGGCGTGGCTGGCTCTGATTGCGATACAGCGAGCGGATCGCCTCCTCGGGCACGCGCAACTCAGCGGACAGCACCTTCGCGTACACATCCTGATGCTGGCCGAACCACGCGCACGCACGTTGCAGCCGCACCAGCAGATCCGCCGATGCTGCCCGCCGCTGCGGATCGGCAAGCACCGACGGATGGCCGTAATACAGGTAATTGCCGGATAGATAGCCGTTGGCGTTTTTCAGCACGCGTGCGCCCGCTTGCGAGATCGCCAGCGGCACGTTGTAGCCGTAGATCGCCCACGCATCGAGCGACCCCGCGTTGAACGCCGCGAAGCCGTCGCGTGGCGCGAGCGAGGTGGCCTGAATGTCGTTGAACGAAAGCCCTGCCTCTTCTAGCATGCGCAGCAGGTAGTAATGCGTCGTGGTGGCGCGCAGGTAGCCGACGCGCTTGCCCTTCAGATCGGCGATCGAGCGGATCATCGAGCCCTTCGGGACCAGCACGACCTGGTTGTTGACATCGTCCTTGTAGACGGCGATCACACGCACCTGGGCGTTCTGCAGACGCGCGAAGATCGGCGGGATTTCGCTGCCCGAGGCGATGTCGAGCGAGCCGCCGTTCATTGCTTCGACCATCGCGTTGCCCGACTGGAACTCGGACCAGTCGATGGTGTACGGCGTATCCGCCAGGCCGGCGGCTTTCAGCAGCGTAGCGTCGCCGCCTTTGTAGGTCGCAACACGCAAACGGACCTTGCTGAGATCGACGTGCGGATCGGTTTTCTCGCCGGCGGCGGGCGTGTTGGCGGCGGCCATTGCCGACATCGCGCCGGTGCCCGCGGCGCCGAGCAACGCAGCCGCCGGCAGCGCGGACACGAGCCGGCGGCGCCGGAGCGAAACCGGCGAATCAGAACGTTGGGGCATCTTATGGGGGCTGTTCAGTTGAGGACGTCGGGCTCGGCTTCGACCAGCCCTTCCAGCAAGCTCTGGAACGCGAACAATGCGCCGCCCGGGCGGCCTACCTGTTCGTGCGTGAGTGCGGCGACATCGGGCGGGATGGGCTGCGGCGTGCCGGCGGCTTCAGCGAGCAATTGCGCATGGCAGGCGTTATCGAGCGCGATGTACCACCAGGCCGCCGCCTCGACTGTCGGGCCTGCGGTAAGGATGCCGTGATTCTTCAGGATTACCGCTTTTCGTTCGCCCAGCGCCGCGGCGATACGCGCGCCTTCATCAGTATCGAGCACGACGCCGCGGAAATCGTCGAACAGCGCGTGGTCCTGATAGAACGCGCACGAATCCTGAGTGAGCGGATCGAGCGTGCGGCCGAGCGTCGACCACGCCTTGCCGTAGAGCGAATGCGTATGGGCGGCGGCGACCACATCGGGGCGCGCCTCGTGAATTGCCGCATGAATCGCGAAGGCCGCCTGATTCAGTGGGCCTTCGCCGACCACGATCTCCCCTTGTGCATTCACCAGCAGCAGATCGGACACGCGGATGCGGCTGAAGTGCTTGCCGAACGGATTGACCCAGAAGTGATCGGGCCACTCCGGATCGCGCGCGGTGATATGGCCGGCGAGCCCCTGGTCGAAGCCATAGCGCGCGAACAGGCGGAACGCTACAGCGAGCCGCTCCTGCCGATAGCGCCGCTCCGCCGCGATGCTTTCGCGCGGCGCGACGTCGTCGAACCAGAATTTGCGGATTGGCGCGTGACGCTGGAGCGACGCCGTATCCGGGGCGCGATACAGCGCGGGTGCACTTTGCGGCGCCGGGGCGTTTTGCAGCGCGGTGGACAGATCGGTCATCGTGACTCCGTTCAGGCGGCCACGCGCTCGACGCGCGCGATCCGTTCGCGGGTGGCCGGAATCAGTTCACGGCCGTAGTCGATGGCGTCTTCGAGCGGATCGAAGCCGCGCACGAGGAAGGTGGAGACGCCGAGCGCGTAATACTCCGCGAGCGTGTCCGCGACCTGTTCGGGCGTGCCGACCAGCGCGGTCGAATTCGAGCGTCCGCCGATTTCCTTGGCCACGCCGGTCCACAGACGTTCATCGACGCGATCCGATTCGCCGGATGCCGCGAGCAGCCGCCGCGCGCCTTCGCTTTGCGCGGGGCCGCCCACACCGAGTCCCTGGGCCGCGCGCAGGCGTTTCGTTTCCTCGAGGATGTGTTCCGCGCGTTCCCACGCGGCCGCTTCGGTCGCGGCGAGAATCGGCCGGAACGACACAGAGAAGCGCACGGTACGACCGTGTTTGGCTGCTTCCGCGCGCACGCGGGCGACCTGCTCGCGGACTTGCGCTTTCGATTCGCCCCATAGTGCGTAGACGTCCGCATGACGTCCGGCGATTTCGAGTGCGGGCGCCGACGCGCCGCCGAAGTAGACGGGGATATGCGGTTGCTGCACGGGTTTCACTTCGGAGAAGCCTTGTTCGAAGCGATAGTACTGGCCGTTGTGATCGAAGGGTTTGGCCTCCGTCCAGATGCGGCGCAGGATGTGCAGGTATTCGTCGGTGCGGGCATAGCGTTCGTCATGCGACAGGTAGTCGCCGTCGCGGCGTTGTTCGGCGTCGTCGCCACCGGAGATGATGTGGACGGCGAGGCGACCGCCCGAATAGTGGTCGAGGGTTGCCAGCTGGCGCGCGGCGAGCGTGGGCGCGACGAAGCCTGGGCGATGCGCGAGCATGAAGTGCACTTTGCTGGTGACGCTGGCCGCGTGGGCGACGGTGAGGAGCGCGTCGGGGCTGGTCGAGTGATGCGGCACGAGGATGCGGTCGAAGCCCGCGGCTTCGTGTGCGCGGGCGAATTGCTCCACGTAGTCGATGTCGATGACCGGACCTTGCGGTAGGTGGGTTTCAGACACCTTGCGGGTCTGGATCATGCCGATGAATTCGATGGACACGGTGGGTGTCTCCCTAAGTGAGGTCTTTTTGCCCGGCGGGGCGGTGGCTTTTCTTTTCTGGCTGGATCTGTTGCTCTGTTCGAGGGGGTTAAGGTAGCAGCGCTACATGCGGTTGTTAAATATTGATCGGACATATCTATATCGGGTTTGCATGTAATGGAGTTTGGGGTCGTGCCTGCCCGGCAGGTTTGGGCCTGCGCGGCGCTTTTTGTTGTCTGGTTCTTTTTGGCGTTGCCTTGCTGTGTTCTCGTGGTCTGTTCTGGTGTTGGTCTTTTGGCCTTTCCTTGTTTTGTTAGTGGTCTATTAGCGTTGCCCCTGTGCGGGGCGGCACCTACTTTTCTTTGCCTGCCGCAAAGAAAAGTAGGCAAAAGAAAGCGGCTCACACCGCCAGCTCATAAGTGGGTCCCCTGGCTTGGAGGAGGTAGTGGTGCATCTGGAATCTGTCGCCTCGCACACTCCGCCTCAGTGACAAGGCAGTCATACCTCCGGCGGCGCTGCGCGCGCCGATACCCCATTCATAAAACCGTCCCTGCGTTTCCCCCACACGCCCGCTGGGCGTAGAGGCTGGCTGCACCTGGTGGACCGTTATCGCCGGCATAATTTCATTCGAAGTACGAATATTTAACAGCGCAGGCCTCTGGGGCTTGCTCGCTACGCGAATCAAACCCACTGGTTTCCCTGGCAGACCCGTCCGCGACGCACGCAGTGCGGAGTGGGAGCTGATGAGTGCCTTGTCGCTAACGCGGAGTGTGCGGGGGCACGGATTCCAGATGCACCACTACCGCGGCTGTGCGGGGGACCCGCTTATGAGCTAGCGGGGTGAGCCGCTTTCTTTTGCCTACTTTTCTTTGCGGCAGGCAAAGAAAAGTAGGTGCCCCCCCGCACAGGGGGAACGCTAATAGACCAATAACAAAGCAAGGAAAGGCCAAAAGACCAACCCCAGAAAGGCAACGCCAAAAAAGAACAGCCACCAAACCCCGCCGAGCAGGCCCCCCTCCAAACCCTTCTACAAACATGGAAATCGCCGAGCCGTCAGCACAAAACCAAAACCTTTGCCAAAATGCCCCATCGCGCGAAAGCGCCCAAAACACCAAATGAACAGAAAATGATCCCCTTCTCAGTGCTGGACCTTTCGCCCGTCATCGCCGGCGCCACCCCCGCGGACGCGTTCAGAAACACGCTGGACCTCGCGCAGCATGCGGAAACCTGGCACTACCGCCGCTTCTGGCTGGCGGAACACCACAACATGACCGGCATCGCCAGCGCAGCCACCTCAGTGGTCATCGGCTACGTCGCCGGTGGCACGAAAACAATCCGCGTCGGCTCCGGTGGCGTCATGCTGCCAAACCACGCACCGCTAGTCATCGCGGAACAGTTCGGCACCCTCGCCTCGCTCTATCCGGACCGCATCGACCTGGGCCTCGGTCGCGCACCCGGCACCGATCAAAGCACCGCCCGCGCACTACGCCGCGATCTGCAAAATAGCGCTGAATCCTTCCCCGACGACGTCGTCGAGTTGCAACGCTATTTCGCCGACCCCGTGCCGGGCCAGCGTATTCGCGCCGTCCCCGGTGCCGGCCTGCACGTGCCGCTGTGGCTGCTCGGCTCGTCGCTGTACAGCGCACAACTGGCGGCGGCACTCGGTCTGCCGTTCGCGTTCGCGTCGCACTTCGCGCCCGACCACATGTTCACCGCCCTAAAGGTCTATCGCGAACAATTCCGTCCGTCGGCAACACTCGATAAACCCTACGCAATGGTCGGCGTCAATCTGTTCGCCGCCGATAGCAACGACGAAGCGCGGCGTCTGTTCACCTCGCTGCAGCAGCAGTTCATCAACCTGCGGCGCGGCACGCCCGGCCAGTTGCAACCGCCCGTGGAGCGGCTCGAAGCGTCGGAGATGGAGATGAACGGCGTCGCACATTCGCTCGCCTGCTCCATCATCGGCGATCGCGATGCGGTACGCGAAGGACTGCTGTCGGTGATCGACCAGACCGGCGCGGATGAATTGATGCTGACCGCACAGATCTACGACCACCAGGCCCGCTTGCGCTCGTTCGAGATTGCCGCTCAGGTACGCGAAGAATTGAGCGCGGGCAAGTAGCCGCAGCGGCAACGAATAATCCGACCGGCGCCTGAGAACGCCGGAAACAGGTAAAAAGGGCGGCCCCTCAGCAAAGGACCGCCCTTTTTTTGCATAGCGCATGGCCGGGTGACGTTCGAGTCCACTCCCCAGCAACAACTCACCGATTAGCCGACACCGCCGCCAGCCCATCGAGGAGCGCCTTATGAAACGCCTGCGGATCCTGCATCTGCGGCGCGTGTCCCAACTCGGCGAATTCAACCAGCGTCGCATGCGGAATCGCCTTCGCGGCAGCCTTGCCCAACTCCGGGTAATGGCCGATCTTCGCGCGCACCTCGGGCGGCGCCGCGTCCTTGCCAATCGCGGTCGTGTCCTTCTGGCCGATCAGCAACAGCGTCGGCATGCTCAGGTGGCCGAGTTCGTACACCACCGGCTGCGTGTAGATCATGTCGTACAGCAACGCGGAATTCCACGCGACGATCCGTTTGCCGGGGCCGCGGTACATTCCCGCCAGCATCTGTACCCACGGCTCGTAGTCCGCGCGCCACTGGCCGGCGTAATAGGTGGCCTGTTCGTAACGGCGAATGCCGTCCGCAGTCGTTTTCAGCTCGCGTTCGTACCATTGGTCGACCGATAAGGACGGCACGCCCTTCGCCTTCCAGTCCTCGAGTCCGATCGGATTGACCAGCACCAGTTGTTCGGTCTCGCGCGGATACATCAGCGCATAGCGGATCGCGAGCATGCCGCCAGTCGAATGGCCGATGATCGTCGCGTCAGTCACGCCGAGCGATTCGAGCAACGCATGCGTATTGCGCGCCAGTTGCTGAAAACTGTACTGATAGTGCTCCGGCTTGCTCGATTTGCAAAAACCGATCTGGTCCGGCGCGATCACCCGATAACCGGCATCGCTCAAACGATGAATCGTGGCGTCCCACGTCGCCGCGCAAAAATTCTTGCCGTGCAGCAACACGGCCGTGCGGCCATTCGCATGGACCGGCTTGATATCCATGTAGGCCATATGCAGCGCCACGCCTTGCGAGGTGAAGTCGTATTGTCCGACCGGCTCCGGATAGTTGAAACCCTGCAACTCGGGGCCGTACGCCGGATCGCTGTTGTCGGCGGCGGCAACCGGAGCGGCCCCTGCAGAGGCAGAAGCCGGCGGGGTAGCCGGAACACTGGAACCGCCCGAACCACCGGCAAGCGCGGCGCTGGCCGGCGTGGCGGCAAAAACACCGGGCGCGGCAGCCAGCACGCAGGCGCTCACGATGGCAAACAAAGACAGGCGGCGGGCATTCATCGATAGTTTTCTTGCAAGGAGAAATCGGCGGGAGGAAGCATGCGGGTCGCGCACGCCGGCAAACCAGCGTCCGCACCCCGTTCAGAGCGGACGATTCTACGACGCGCCGCCGGACTTTGCTGCCGCGCGCGCAAATCCGCCACGGCATCGGCCGGTTTGGCACGCATATTGCGGAGGCTCACCTTGCGTTCTATGTGTCGTGGCGCACGGATGCGGCCGGTGCAAGGGTTGATCGTTCGCAAAGCGGTCGCACGAGAGGCATCCGCATAATCAACACTATTCGCTCACAGCAAATCGGTGCTAGAACTAGCAGACAGGCTCGCAAAAACAGGGCCGCCTGGCAGCACGAATCAATCGCACGGAGCGAAAAAAGCACAAGACCATCCGGGGCATACTAATCAGCAACTATGTTGCATCGGCTCAAAGCAGGCGCTAACACGCCAACTCTGGTCGACAAAGGAGACAGACATGGAAACTCCGGCACGGCTGAACGATCTGCAACGCACTACCCTCGCCATTGTCCTTGCAGGCGGGCGCGGCACGCGGCTCGGGCCGCTCACCAACAAGCGCGTCAAACCGGCGGTGCACTTTGGCGGCAAGTACCGGATCATCGACTTCGCGCTCTCCAATTGCCTGAACTCCGGCATCCGCCGTATCGCGGTCGTCACGCAATACAAGGCGCATTCGCTATTGCGCCACCTGCAGCGCGGCTGGGGCTTCCTGCGCGGCGAATTCGGTGAGTTCATCGATCTGTGGCCGGCGCAGCAGCGTGTGGAAGGCGCTCACTGGTACCGCGGCACTGCCGACGCCGTGTTCCAGAACCTCGACATCATCCGCTCGATCCGGCCGAAGTACGTGGTGGTGCTAGCGGGCGACCATATCTACAAGATGGACTACACGCGCATGCTCGCGGATCATGCGGAAAGCGGCGCGGATTGCACGGTCGGCTGCATCGAGGTGCCGCGCATGGACGCTGTGGCCTTCGGCGTGATGCATGTGGATGAAAACCGGCGCGTGACCGGCTTCGTCGAGAAACCCGCCGATCCGCCCTCCATTCCGGGCCGTCCGGACGTGGCGCTGGCCAGCATGGGCATCTACGTATTCAGCGCAGATTATCTGTACACGTTGCTCGAAGAAAACATCTCGAGCGTCGATACCGATCACGACTTCGGCAAAGACATCCTGCCGCGAGTCGTCACGCAAGGCACGGCGATTGCGCATCCGTTCAGCATGTCCTGCGTGTCGTCGGATCCGAGCGTGGAGCCCTACTGGCGCGACGTCGGCACGATCGACGCCTACTGGGCAGCCAACCTCGACCTCGCCTCCACCATCCCGACGCTCGACCTGTACGACCGCAACTGGCCGATCTGGACGTACCAGGAGCAGTTGCCGCCCGCCAAGTTCGTCCGCGACATGAAAGGCCTGCAAGGCACCGGCAACAACCTGATCGTATGCGGCGGCTGCGTAATTTCGGGTTCGCAGATTTCGCGCTCGGTGCTGTCGTCGAATGTGAAAGTGAGTTCGTTCTGTAACATCAATGAGGCAGTCTTATTGCCGCAGGTCACCGTCGGCGCGAGCTGCCGGTTGCAAAAAGTGGTGATAGACCGCGGCTGCACCATTCCGGACGGCACCATCATCGGCGAAGACCCGGTAGCCGACGCCGAACGCTTTTATCGCACCGACGACGGCGTGGTGCTGGTGACGCCCGAGGCGCTGCAGAAGAAGGGAAAGTGACGGAGAACGTGACGCTCGCCGGAACGGCATGACGAACCGGCGAGCGTTGCCGCTACCGTTGCACCCGTTGCACCGTGCCCACCGCTTACCCGGTTTGCGCCGTTTACACCGACCTGACGGCAAACCCGCTCTAACAGGAACGAGACCGAGCCTATGACGATTCGCGCCCTGCACGTCGCAAGCGAGCTGTATCCCCTCCTCAAAACGGGCGGTCTCGCCGACGTCGCGGGCGCGTTGCCGCCTGCGCTGATCGAGCGCGGCGCCGATGTGCGGGTGCTGCTGCCCGGTTTTCCCGCCGTGGTCGCCGGCTTGACCGACTTGCGGCCGGTGGCGCAGATGGGCCGCCGTTTCGACGCGCCAGACGTCACCCTCGAACTAGGCACGCTGCCGTCGAACGGCCTGAGCGTCTATGTGATCCGCGCCGGCACCCTGTACGACCGGCCCGGCAACCCCTATCTGAACGACGAACACGTCCCGTACGGCGACAATGCGCAACGCTTCGCCCTGCTCGGCTGGGTTGCCGCCCAACTGGCGCAGCACCTCGATCCGCAGTGGGCACCGCAGATCGTCCACGCGCACGACTGGCACGCCGGACTCGCGCCCGCCTATCTGAAGGCGGCCGAACGGGAGCATGGGCGCCGGTTCGCGCGCAGCATCTTCACGGTGCACAACCTCGCGTATCAAGGGGTCTTTCCCGCGCACCAGTTCGGCCAGTTAGGCTTGCCGGACGACTTCTTCAGCATGCACGGGGTCGAATTCTATGGGCAGTTATCGTTCCTCAAGGCCGGCCTCTACTACAGCGACCGCATCACCACCGTGAGCCCGACCTACGCCCGCGAAATCCAGACCCTCGCCCAGGGCGGCGGCCTCGATGCCTTGCTGCGCCATCGCTCGCACGATCTGAGCGGCATCCTGAACGGCGTCGACTACTCGGTGTGGAATCCCGCCACCGACGCGCTGCTCGAAGATCACTACACGGCCACCCGTCTGGCCGGCAAAGCGGCCTGCAAGGAGGCCTTGCAGAAGCGCTTCGGTCTCGCGCAGAAAAGCGATGCGCTGTTATTCGGCGTGGTGAGCCGGCTCACCGAACAGAAAGGCCTCGACCTGCTGCTCGAAACGGTCCCCGAGATTGTCAAACGCGGCGGCCAGCTGGTGGTGTTCGGCACCGGCGACCCGGCGCTCGAAAACGGTTTGAAACGGGTCGCGCACTCTCATCCGGAATCGGTGGCGGTCGAACTGGGTTTCGACGAAACCCTGGCGCATACGATCGTCGCGGGCAGCGACGTGATCGCGGTGCCGTCGCGCTTCGAACCTTGCGGGCTGACGCAACTGTACGCGCTGGCTTATGGGTCGCTGCCGCTCGTGCATTGTGTCGGCGGGCTGGCGGATACGGTGGTCGACGCGTCGCTCGAAAATCTCGCCGACGATCTCGCCACCGGCTTCGTGTTCGAGCGCTTCGAGCCGAAAGGCCTCTCAGCGGCGATCCGCCGCGCGTTTGCGCTCCATGGCCGCCGCACCGAGTGGAAAGCCACCCAACGGAGGGCGATGCGCCAGGATTTCGGCTGGGGCGCCTCGGCCGAGCGCTATCTCGCGCTGTATCGGGAACTCGCCTGATCCTTCTTATGATGGTTCGACGCAACAACACGGGGACGGATCAACTCGCGTGTGACAAACTCCTGTATTGTTTTCTCTCTGTGCAGATCGCGCATTTTTCTTGCACTATCTAAAAGAGTAAGCCAGTAAAAGAGTCACGCCGCTTCGGGCGCCCGGCCATGGCCGGTTCGTCACCGCGGCCGTCCGTCCGTTCCCATTAATCGCGCATTCCTGCTTGCGCGGGCCACACCATGACGAAAAACGTTCTGAGCATTCAGTCACATGTCGTCTTCGGGCACGCCGGTAACAGCGCGGCCGTGTTTCCGATGCGCCGGCTCGGCGTGAATGTCTGGCCGCTCAATACCGTGCAGTTCTCGAACCACACGCAATACGGTCATTGGACCGGCGGTGCGATTCAGGCATCGGAGATGGAAGATCTGGTCGACGGTATCGGCGCAATCGGCGTGCTGCCGCGCTGCGATGCCGTGCTGTCGGGTTATCTGGGCACGCCCGAACAGGCGCAATCGGTAGTGGAAATCGTCAAGGCCGTGAAGGCCGCCAACCCGCGCGCGTGGTATTTCTGCGATCCGGTCATGGGCGCCACGAGCGGCTGCAAGGTCGAACCGGGTATCCAGGAGTTTCTCGTCCGCACCATGCCGGCAGTGGCCGACGCGATGGCGCCGAACCATACCGAGTTGCAGCGCCTCGTGGGCCGGGAGATCGAGACGCTCGAAGAAGCCGTGACCGCGTGCCGCGAGGTCATTGCCCGTGGACCGAAGCTCGTGCTGGTCAAACATCTGCTCGATCGCAATAGCCCCGCCGACCGCTTCAACATGCTGGTCGTCACCGAGCGTGAGGCCTGGATGGGCCAGCGCCCCCTCTACCCGTTCGCGCGGCAGCCAGTGGGCGTCGGCGATCTGACGAGCGCAGTGTTTGTCGCGCGCACGCTGCTGGGCGATTCGATTCGCGCGGCCTTCGAGCATACGCTGGCCGCCGTGAACGCTGTCGTCAAGGCAACGTGGCAAGCCGGGCGCTACGAGCTGGAACTGGTCGCCGCGCAGAGCGAAATCGCACAACCGCGTGAATGGTTCGACGCCTGGGTCGCGGAAACGGCCTGAGACGGGATAACCGCCCTGCACTCGCGCGACTCGACACGCACCCGGCAGCCTCGCGTGTCTGCTGTGGTTCGAACCGGCACGCGGCGCCCAACCCGCATTTGTCAACTGAGCGACCTATAATGCGTGCCGCGTAGGCTCAGGCCGCCGGCCGCCTACGCGGCATTTTTTTGGCGTCCGGGCGTCAATCATCCGGGCATCCGGCATTCAGCAGACGAGGCATTGATGGACGGTTATATCCGCAGCGAGCGGGAAGAATTTTTTGAGCAGTTGTGCATGAGTGTCGACGCGGACGAAGCGCACGAGCAGGAAGCAATCGAGTTCTTCGAGAGCCAGTTCGACCAGGCCGACTTCGACCCCGCACAGTGGCTCGACATCGCGCTTTACTATTCGCCGGCCGTGGCGCGCGGCATCGTCGATATGGTGACGCCCGACGACAAGGCGCGTAGCAACATCGCCGAAGTCATCGCCGACAACCTCGACATTTCCTACGGCGAGGACGAGTGCCAGCAGTTCGCCGAGACCATCGAATTCGCGTTGAACAACGGCGTGCCGGTGGATCTCGACCTGGTGCTCGACGGCTGCCAGCGCGCGATCGACGATCTCGACACCTGGGCGGACGAAGAGACCAAGGCGCCCCTGCTGCGTCTGCGTGAAGAATTGCTGCGCCAGCAAGGCGAGCATTGAGCGCATCGTTCTAGCTGCGACCGGTCGCATCGGGCGATTCGGCCGGGTTCCAGATTTTTCACCGGTGCTATGCGAACATCCGTTTGCGCAACTGCACCGCAGCAGTAAAGCCGGCGCGCTCGCGCCGGTTTCCCAAGCGGCTTCTGCGGGCCGCCCTTCGCTTCGTCGGCAAATACAGGCCGCCCCATTTCTTAAGCATATGCCGCAATCCGCACCCGCGCGCCGCCGCTGACAGGCCGCCAGCCTAAGCGCTGCGCAGCCTATGCCGAAATGCTCATTCAAAGCGCCGCGAACTGCCAAGACGCTCATAAATTGGCTTTCTATATTCGCGCCAGATTGACCGGCATGTGAACGCCACGGCACGTCGATCCAGCGTTACCGCTTGCTGCCCGCAAACCTGAAACTGTCGAAGGAGAGAGACATGAGTCTTCACAACACGCTGAAACCGCTTGCTCTATTTGTTGGCGCTGCCCTCGCGATCGCGCCGCTAGCCAGTTTCGCCGACGACCTGCCGGTGAAGATCGGCTTCGCCGCGCCGCTCACAGGCGCCAACGCCGGCTATGGGAAAGATCTGGAGAACGGTGTCCGGCTTGCGATCGAAGAAGCCAACGCCCAGAAGCTCAAGATCGGCGGCAAGGTCGCACAATTCCAGCTCGTCTCCGAGGACGACCAGGCCGACCCGCGTATCGGCGTGCAGGCCGCGCAGAAGCTGGTGGACGCGGGCGTATCGGCGGTCGTCGGCCACTTCAATTCGGGCACGACGATTCCCGCCTCGCAGGTGTATGAGCAGGCCGGCATTCCGGTGATCGATCCGGCCGCGACCAATCCGGTCATTACGGGGCGCGGTTTCGCCAACACCTTCATGGTGATTTCCACCGATGCGCAGAACGCCGGCAACGCGGGCGTCTACGCCGTGGAGGTGACGAAGGCCAAACGCATCGCGATCATCGACGACCGCACGGCGTTCGGCCAGGGCGAAGCCGACGAGTTCGAGAAAGCGGTGAAAGCGCATGGCGGCAACATCGTGACGCGCGAATACACCGACAATCACGCGGTGGACTTCAGCACGCAGATCACCAGAATCAAGGCGGCCAATGCGGATCTGGTTTTCTTCGGCGGGCTGGATACCCAGGCGGCGGGCTTCGCGAAGCGGATGAAGCAATTGGGCTTGAACGCGCAACTGGTGGGCGGCGGCGGCGTGATGGATGAGGACTTCATCAAGCTCGCCGGCGAGCCGTCCGAAGGCGCGATGGCCTGGGAATACGGCAGGCCCTTGGCCCAGTTGCCGGGCGGCAAGGACTTTTCCGCGAAGTTCAAGAAACGCTTCGGGGCGGACATCCTGTCGTACGCGCCGTTTGGCTATGACGGCGCGTGGGCTGCGATCAAGGCGATGCAACAGGCGAAATCCACGTCACCAGCAGTTTATCGGCCGGTTCTCAAAGCGATCGACTACGACGGCGTGACAGGCAAGATTTCTTTCGACAGCACCGGGGCGCTGAAGAGCGGCGCTTCCACGCTGTACCAGGTCAAGAACGGGGCGTGGGTTCCGATCGTGACCAAGAGCGGAAGTTAAGGGTCTTCGTTTGTAGTGGTCAAGTCTGCAACTTCGCGGTGTAGTTTCCTGCGGCCGAGGCGGTGCTGTTATATCGCCTCGGCCGATATCGATGCCCGTACGGACACCACGCGCGCCTATCTGATCACCTTCACCACCACCTCGGCATCGAGATCCCGCTCGATCCGCACAAGATCATCCTTCACACCGGCGAACTCATCGGCTGAGCACATCTGGTGCCCGAATGCGGCCTGAAGATGGCGCCTCACCTGCAAGACCCGCGCAACAGGATCGAACACATAGCGGGAAGAAAACTCGAAGAAACGATCCTTCACCGCGGCATCCGGCGGCACATCCGCCACATGGACGAAGCTCGGCAGCGTCAGTTCCAGCGTTTCGTCGAACGTTCCTCCCAGACACGCCCAAGGCTGCGTTCTCGACGGTTGCGCCAGCCACGCCTGCACCTGCCCGGCCATGCCGCCGGACAAGCTCGTCAGGGCCGGCACAGCGGTCGTCCCATCGGTCCAGACAAAATGCTCCACGCGTCCCTGCATCGAAGTGGAAAAAGGGCCGTCCGTAGCGGCCACGTCGCCGGTCTGCAAATGCGCTGTGCCGTGCAAGCCGGTCTGCAACAGACGATTCGCGGCAATCTGCTGGGTGCCCTGCCGCGTTGCCCGTCGAAACAGATTACGTTCGAGCTCCGCCGTATAGCCGCTATCCTCCACGCGATAAGCGTAACTTGCCGCCCCCTGCTCATCGACGTCGATCTGCAGGCGCGCCGTGCGTTCGCGCAACTGGGTGGCCGGCGTGCGTGACAGTGTGCCCTCGTCGACCAGCAAAACCGGCCGGTCCATCACGCTCGGCGGCAGGTAGCCAAAACTCACGCCGCCCGCCGTAGTGTCGGCAAATAACGATAGATCAGGAATCCAGATGATTGCGTGATTGATCGCGCTGCTTCCATATCCCGGCACGGACGGCAAATTGTAGTACGGCCCGAGATTGAGCAGCACAGCCTCGCTGCGGATGCCGACCGCGGCCAACAGCGCGCTGTACAAGGCGACGTGATCCTTGCAGTCGCCATAGCGGTTGCGCAGGATGTCGACCGCCTTATGCGGGATCGCCGCCGTCTCGCCGAGAAACAGCGCGACATAGCGAATATTCAAACGCATCCAGTCGTACAGGATCCGTGCTTTCGCGCGCGGATCGCTCGCCTGCGCGGTCAGGCCTTGCGCGAGCCGGATGATCGCCGGGTCGCTCATCGTCGGATCGGCAGCGGGGCCGCGATAACGCGCGGCGAAGCTCGCGAAGTCCGGCACCGTCGACACCATCAGCCGGTCGCCCCAGTTCGCATAGCCTACCGCGCCCGCTTCGAGCGGCGCGTAAGGACCGTGCCGGTAATCGAACTCGTAGCGGGTGCGGCCGTTCGCCGTGACGGGCGGCAGCGCGACGTAGCCGCGCGCATCGGCATAGAGGGGAACGTCGGCGGGCAGATCGAAGATCAGGCGCTGCAACTCGACGGGGTCGCGAGTCGGTTCGACCAGGTACGCGAACGTGCCCGCCTGTAGCGCTTTCGCGCGGGTCTTGCGAAACGCCAGATGCACCCGTGCGCCGGGTTCGACGCCCGGAAAGATCACCGTGCGCAACACCCCGTCTTCGAAACTCGGCGCGCCGGCCGAGCGCGGTTCCTGCACGTCGCGAATCGCTTCGGGGCCGACCGGATGCGCGACGCCATCCGGATCGATCGTTTCAGCGGCGAGCAATTGCACCTGCTCGATGTCCTTGTTGAACCACACGTAACGTTGCGCGATATCGTCGACGCCGCTCGTCGTGTTGGCGCGCAAAACCGTATCGTCATGTTCTTCAACAGAGCCGTCTTTCTGGATCACGAAGAGGTGGACGTCACGCTCGATCGTCGAAGGGGAAAGGTCGTCGTTGGGGGTGCCGGCGATGCTCAATGCGCCCGGTCCGCTCACATCACGGCTCTCAGCCTGCGCAGCGGCCACACACGCAAGCAGCGTCAACGCGGCGGCCACCGTCGCAAACGGCGCGCACCGGGTCATGTGCGACGCGCCCTGCCTCGCGCTCGCCACGCAAGCGGACTCGACGCGAACTCCGCGCGAAATGCATGGTTGAAATTCGACAGATCGTTGAAGCCGCAATCGAGCGCGATATCGACGACCTTCGCGCTATCGTCGCGAAGCCGCAGCGCCGCCGCTCGCAAACGCGCCCGCAATAGATACTGATGCGGCGTCACGCCGGTCACGCGCTGGAACGTGCGCAGAAAGTAGAACTCGCTCAGGCCTGCGGCGGCAGCGAGGCTCGTCAGCGTGTGCGCGGCACCAGGTGCGTCGTCGATCAGGCGCACCGTTTGCGCCACGCGCGACCAGGTTGCGGCGCTCGCGGCGGGTTCCGCACGCGTCAATGCGCCCGCCTCCTTGAGCGTCGAGACGGCCAGTTCAATGGCGAGTTCGTCCCAACCCGCGCCGCCTGCCTCCAGCGCGCCGGCACAGGCGCGCGCGATCAGCGGCGACAAGGCGGGCAGCGCTGGAATCCGCGCGCGCCTGAAGTTCAGATCGCCGCCCGCGATGCCCGCATCCGCGGCAAGCCGCTCGAAGTACGCCGGCGCGTAATGAAAGGCGATGCAACGATCGCCAGGCGCATGCCGGTGACCGCATTCGAAACAGTCGCCCGGATTGCCGAGCAGCAGCGCGCCGGGGGTGAGCAACGCGCGTCCCGTGGCGCTCCGGTAGCCGAACGAGCCGGCCACCACCATTGCAATGCACACGCCCGCGTGCCGTTCCTCGAACGGCTGATCGCGGGGGCCGAAGGTGCAGAGGATGTCCGCAACAGCCCAACTCGCACCTTGGGCCAATGGGCGCGCGCTGGTGCCGCCGCGCGTGCCTTCCCGTGCGCGTTGCGCCAGCGCCTGCTGCAAAGTGACGGCAATTTTCCCCAAGACGCACCTCGGCTGAGTCCGTATCGTGGTTTTAGCACATCGGCGGCCGGCGCGGTTTTGCACGTTGCGGCGCCCGTGCTTTCACTCGACAACCGAAGGAGCACATCCGATGGACCTGCTGGACGACACTATCGACCGTGGTTTTCACGCCGCCTTGAGCGCCCCGGCGCGAGCCGCCGGAATCGACGCTGCCGACGACCTGTACGGCTGGCTGATCGGCAGTTGGGACATGGACGTACTGCATTACCGCGTCGACCTCCGCCAAGCCCCGCGCCGCGGCGAGATTCATTTCGGCTGGGTTCTCGAGGGCCGCGCCGTGCAGGACGTGTGGATCATGCCGCCACGCGGCGAGCGTCACGCCGCGCTCTCGCCCGCCGACAGCATGTACGGCACCACGCTGCGGGTGTGGGACCCGGCGTTGCGGGCGTGGCGCGTGACTTATCTGAATCCGCTGACCGGTCAGCGCGATGAATTGACAGGCCGGCGCGTCGGAGACGATCTGGTGCAGATCGGCACCCATGCCGACGGCACGCCGATTCGCTGGAATTTCACTGAGATCAGCCGGGATTCGTTCCGCTGGACCGGCGTGGCGCTGGCGCAGGATGGCGTGACGTGGACACTCGAAGGCGAATTCCACGCGCGGCGCAGGCGTTAGGTCGCCGGCTCTCGGGCGCAGCGCTCAATCCGCTCCGCCGATTTGCCCGAGCAAGGCCTGTAGCCGCTCAACATGCCTGAGCAGCAAATGCCGATGCTTTTCGATCTGCTCGAGCCGCCCGGCGAGGTCGGCCTGAATGGGGTCGTCGAGATCGGCGGCCGCGATCACGTCCTCCACTTTCGATCGCATCGTTGCAAGGTCCACGGGCGCATGACTCAAATGCCGCTCGAAGCGCCGCACGTCCTGCATCGCCAGATCGCGAACCTTGCGGAAGTGGGCCTGCCGCCGATGCGCTTCGGCATCGAGCGTCTCCTCTTCCACGCGCTTCGCAGGGTTCGCCTGACCGAAAATCGGCTCGGGCGGCCGCAGCACCGTCTTCTTGCGCACCGGATGCGCGGTGCCGCGGAAACGCGCGAGCGGCTGTTCGTTGTCGATCGCCTCACGTGCATTGGCCGGGATGTCCTGCCCGGTATGCGGCACGTTCATCCAGCCATTCGGCAAGCCCGTGACCGCCTCGACCCCACGCACGAACTCCTCGCTGAATTCGCGCTGGCCGGACAACATCAATTTCAGGTAGCTGGCGGAAAAGGTCATCATGCGCGCCAGACGGGTTGCCGCGCCGACCTCGCGGGTCAGCAGCACCAGGTTCGCTCGCCAGACCGGGAGCAGCAATTCGTCGGAATCTTCCATCGCTGGGTCTTCCATCTTTTTGCCCGATGTATGGATGACGCTATATGTACACGTCATCGTTCTGAAAGGGTAGCCGCTTCAGTGTGTGGCGCGCAATGCCCGCACGCGTATTACGTACCGGTCGACGTGTTGAAATGGCACGCTAGCGCACACTGTCCCGGGATAAATCGCCACGAAGCCCGGCGTTTTGAGTTGACCCATGCATTCGGTCAGCGTTCCCACGCGGCACGCGCGATATGTGGCATCCTCTTGTCCCGTTGCGGCACGCCGCGTGCTGCAGCATCAGCACCATCACCATGATTTAAGGATTCTGTAATGAAGAAAATCGTTCTCGCCATCGCAGCAACCGTTGTCACCCTGAGCGCGATCGCTCCCGCCCAGGCGTATGAGCATCACCCCGTATGCCACAAAGTGCGCGTTCATCACCACTGGGAACGCCACTGCCACTAATTGTTGTGCAGCGCCGCCACGCGGCGCGTATCGGAGAGCCTCGCCACAAGCGGGGCTTTTTTGTGGCCACGCCGCTTCGACGCGATGCAATCCCCAGCGCATGGCCGCGCGCCTCAACGCGGCAACGAGACCCTGTTCGACGCTCTATACGTTCGGCGCGAACGCCGCAGCATGCAATCACGGACACATGCTGTTACACCTTTGCGGTGCGAGCCGACGCGGCTGCGGCCTCGCATAACGCGAAGCGCGCTGAGCCGCGTGGAGAAGAAGGGAGGAATAGTCGCGACGGCGACGGCTTCAGGTAGCCGCTTCAGGTAGCCATTTCAGGCAGCCGCCGTCACGCTGCGCGCACGCGCTGCAAAGCCGTCGCCACCAGTTCTTCCAGCAAAGGCTCGACCTTCACCGCCAGCCTTTCGTCATACGCATACGGCATCTGCTCCTCCATATACGTAATCTGCGACAACTCGAGCTGTATCGCGTGCACGCCCTGCGACGGCTGCCCGTACTCGCGCGTGATATAGCCGCCCTTGAAGCGACCGTTGGCGACAGCGGAATAAGCGCCGTGCCGCTCGACTATCGCGGCCAGTTCTTCAGCTACGCCGGCCACCGCGCTGGCACCGTTGGATGTGCCGAAGTTGAAATCCGGCAAACGTCCTTCGAAAAATCGCGGTACGTGCGAGCGAATCGAATGGGCTTCCCACAGCAGCACCTTGCCGTGCTTCGCCTTCAGCGCGGCGAGTTCGCCCACCAGCGCATCGTGATAAGGCTTCCAGTAAGCATCGCGCCGGCGTGCGACTTCGGCGTCGGTCGGCAGATGGCCTTCCAGGTACAGCGGCTCCTTGTCGAAGGTATCGACCGGCAGCAAGCCGGTGGTGTCCTGCCCCGGATACAGATTCGCGCCATCGGGCGGGCGGTTCAGGTCGATCACGTAACGCGCGTACGTCGGCACCAGGATCGACGCCCCCATGCGCTTCGCGAAAGCGTAGAGTCGGTCGAGATGCCAGTCGCAGTCGTCGGTGCGCTGCGCGGCCGGCGTCATCGTTGCGGCGATGTCGGCGGGAATTTGCGTGCCCAGATGCGGGATCGAAATCAGCAACGGCAGGCTTCCCCGCTGCAGCGAGAAAACCGGCGGAGTGGTTGCGGTAGACGAAGCGGTCATATCAGTCCGGAATCGATAAAAGTCGAAGGCTCAGCTTACTCGGCTTGTTCAGTCATTCACGCGAGCATGTCGCCGCTGCCGGCAGCACCGGCAGCAGCGACACTCGGCATTACCCTAGCGGAGCAAGTCGGCGAGCGCCCCACGATAGCGCGTAAAAGCGCCCTCCTCGTCACGATGACGGCGGTTCTCGACAATCTTGTCGCCCCCCGTGTAGACATCGCGAATCGGCGACTCGCCATGTTCGCAGAATACAACGCCCGAGAGCCACGCGTTGGGCGCGTGCTCGGCAATGCTCGAATGATCCGCATCGAGCACCAGCCAGTCGGCGCGGCGGCCTGCCTGCAATGCGCCGACAGCGCGCCCCGTGGCGTGCGCGCCGCCCTCGAGCGCGGCGTCGAACAAGCGGTCGGCCACGTGCGTCGCCTGCGGCGAGGCGAGCACATTGCGTTGCCGGCGCGTGAGGCGCTGACCATATTCGAGCAAGCGCAATTCCGCCCGCCAGTCGACGCCGATATGGCTATCCGAGCCGATGCCGATGCGCCCTTGCGCGTCAAGATACTCGTGTGCCGGAAAAATGCCGTCGCCGAGATTGGCTTCGGTGGTCAGACACAAACCGGCAACCGCGCCGCTTTTCACAAGCGCCAGCGTTTCGTTCGCGTCGACATGCGTGGCGTGCACGAGGCACCAGCGGCTATCGACGTCGAAGCGATCCAGCAGCCATTGCACCGGCCGGGCGCCTTCGGTTTCGAGGCAGGCGTCGACTTCGGCGGTCTGCTCGGCGATATGGATGTGAACCGGCGCGCTGCTATCGATACCGTTCAACAAGGTACGCAGCGAATCGGCCGACACCGCGCGCAACGAATGGGGCGCCACGCCGTAGCGCAACACGGCGCTCTCGGCACGTGCCGCGCGCAACGTACCGAGCAGATCGAGCAGACTCTCCGGCGTATTGATGAAGCGCTGCTGATCTTCACGCGGTGCGCGCGACCCGAAACCGCTGTACTGATACAGCACGGGCAGCATCGTCATGCCAATGCCGCTTGCCGAAGCTGCGTCCACCACGCGCTGTGCCAGCTCCGCCTGATTCGCATAGCGGCTGCCATCCGGCGTGTGGTGCACGTAATGGAATTCGCAGACCGACGTATAGCCCGCCTTCAGCATCTCGATGTAGAGCCACTGCGCGACCGCAGCGAGTCCTTCCGGCGTGATCCGCGCGGCGAAACGGTACATCAGATCGCGCCAGCTCCAGAAGTTATCGGTTGCGTTCGCCCGATACTCGGTGAGTCCGGCCATCGCGCGCTGGAATGCATGCGAATGAAGATTCGGCATGCCCGGCAATACGGGACCCGCGGCTTTTTGCACGCCGTCCGGAACAACCGCCGTATCAGGCGTAACCGATGTCAGCGTGCCGTCTGCGTCCCATTCCAGCAGCACATTGCGGCGCCAGCCGTCGGGCAGATAGGCGTGATCGGCGAATAGTGATTGTTTTGATTGCATCATCTCTCAGGCCCTAGCTCAAATCACGCCGCGTATAAACCGTCTCGCCCGCGCGCACGACCTGCGCGCACAACGGACGCCCAATCCAGTAAGCCAGCTCGGCAAGCGTTTCTACTGACCACACCGCGAAATCCGCCGCGCGCCCAACTTCGAGCGAGCCATGCCGGTCCGCCTTGCCGAGCGCGCGCGCCGCGTGCACGGTCACGCCTTGCAGCACTTCGGGCACCGTCATGCGGAACAAGGTGGTCGCCATGTTCATCATCAGCAGCAGCGACGTAGTGGGCGACGTGCCGGGATTGCTGTCGGTGGAAATCGCAATCGGCACCTGATAGCGCCGCAGCAGGTCCAAAGGCGGCAATTGCGTCTCGCGGATGAAGTAGTACGCGCCCGGCAGCAGCACGGCGACGGTGCCGGACGCCTGCATCGCGGCAACGCCGGCTTCGTCGAGAAATTCGAGGTGATCCGCGGACAGCGCATGGTGTCGCGCGGCCAATGCCGTGCCGCCGCTGTTCGACAACTGCTCGGCGTGCATTTTCACCGGCAGTTTGTGGCGCCCGGCGGCCTGAAACACGCGCTCGCTCTGTTCCAGCGAAAAGCCGATGCGCTCGCAAAACACGTCGACGGCGTCGACCAGGCCTTCATCGGCGAGCGCGGGCAGCATCGTATTGCAAACTTCGTCGATATACGCGTCGGCCCGACCCGCGAACTCCGGCGGCAATGCATGGGCACCGAGAAACGTCGTATAGACCGATACCGGATAGCGCTCGCCTAACCGACGCGCGACGCGCAACATCTTGCGCTCGCTGGCGAGATCGAGGCCGTAGCCGGATTTGATTTCGACCGCCGTGACGCCTTCGGCGAGCAGCGGTTCGAGACGCGCGGCCGCCTGGCGGAACAGCGCGTCTTCGTCGGCGGCACGCGTGGCGCGCACAGTCGAGACGATGCCGCCACCCTGCCGCGCGATTTCTTCGTAACTGACACCGGCAAGGCGCTGCGCGAATTCATCCGCGCGCTGGCCGCCGTACACCAGATGCGTATGGCAATCGACGAGACCCGGCGTCACCCACGCGCCGTGCAAATCTTCGCGCGGCCATGCGGCGTAGTGAGCCGGTAACTCGGACGCTGCGTCAAGCCATGCGATCTTGCCGTCTTCAACGGCAATCGCGGCATCGGGCAGCGTGTGTTGGGGATCGCCCTGAGGGCAAAGTTTCAGGTGATGCCAGACGGTTTGCTTCATCGCATGCTCTTTGCAGCTCGTTGCGTGTCTGTGGTGATTCGCGGCGCGCTTTGCCGGGCCTGTGCCGGGAGTTAAGCGAGCGCGCGAATCGTCGTCATCATTGTGGCTATCACGTATAGCGGATGCTGATCGCGAGCACCGTGCCGGTGCCCTTCACTGTGCATGGCAACGCATTCGGCGTGTCGATGCGCAGTGTGTCGTCTGCCTCAAGCACATGCGCCTCGCCTTCGTCGCCGAGCGCGAGCGAGACCGAACCGCTCGCGCAGAACAGCAACACCGCGTCGGCGGACAATACGCGTTGCGTCGCACCGCGCCACACTTCGCTCTCACCTACCGCCGCGCCACGGCGGACCATCAGGTTGAAGTCGCGCGTGGAACCGTCGACGAGACGTGCATCGATTTGCGCTTCGCCCGCGAACCGGGCGATATCGAGCGGCTGGGTCAACGCGTACGTCTTCACGGCGTGCGCGTCGGTGGCATCGGTTTCATCCAGCAGCATGCCCGCACCCGACAACAGCGCCAGGGTGCGATCGATACCCGCAAAACGCGAGAACGGTCCGGCTTGCGCCACGTCGGCAATGCTCACCCGCCACGTGAACGAGTCGAGCCCCGCGCCGGCGGGAAACGCCGCGACTTCACGCGTGACGCCGCCGCCGTTTTTCCACGGCGCCGCCACGAGATCTGCGCCGCGAATCAGCGTGGTGCTTGCCGCACCGCCGGCAAGCATGCTGTGAGGCGTGCTGTGAAGCGCCACGATCAACGGCCCAGCATCGGCAGATTCAGACCTGCCTCGCGTGCCGTTTCCTGCGCGAGTTCATAGCCCGCATCCGCATGACGCATCACGCCGGTTGCCGGATCGTTGAACAGCACACGGCCGAGGCGCTCCTTCGCGGCATCCGTGCCGTCAGCGACGATCACCACACCCGAGTGCTGGCTGAAGCCCATGCCGACGCCGCCGCCATGATGCAGCGAGACCCACGACGCGCCGCCTGCCGTGTTCAGCAATGCGTTGAGCAGCGGCCAGTCGCTGACTGCGTCCGAGCCGTCTTTCATCGATTCGGTTTCGCGATTCGGGCTCGCAACCGAACCCGTGTCGAGGTGATCGCGGCCGATCACGATCGGCGCCTTCAGTTCGCCGTTCTTCACCATTTCGTTGAACGCCTGGCCCAGACGATAGCGATCCTTCACGCCGACCCAGCAAATCCGCGCCGGCAGCCCCTGGAACGCAATGCGTTCGCGCGCCATGTCGAGCCAGTTGTGCAGATGCGGATCGTCGGGGATCAGTTCCTTGACCTTCGCATCGGTCTTGTAGATATCTTCAGGATCGCCCGACAGCGCGACCCAGCGGAACGGCCCCTTGCCTTCGCAGAACAACGGACGGATGTACGCCGGCACGAAGCCCGGGAAATCGAAGGCGTTTTCGACGCCCATTTCCAACGCCATCTGGCGGATGTTGTTGCCGTAGTCGAGCGTGGCCGCGCCGCGCGCCTGCAACGCCAGCATCGCCTGAACCTGCTTGGCCATCGACTGCTTGGCCGGCGTCACGATGCTGTCCGGCGCGGTCTTCTGACGCTCGCGCCAGTCTTCGACGCTCCAGCCTTGCGGCAGATAGCCGTGAATCGGATCGTGCGCGCTGGTCTGGTCGGTCACGCAATCCGGCGTAATGCCGCGCGTCACGCACTCGGCGAACACATCGGCGGCGTTGCCGAGGAGTCCGATCGAAACCGGCTTGCCGGACTTCTTCGCTTCGTCGAGCATGGCGAGCGCTTCGTCGAGCGTCTTCGCCTTCTTGTCGACGTAACGGGTCTTCAGACGGAAGTCGATGCGCGTCTCATCGCATTCCACCGCGATCATCGAGAAGCCGGCCATGGTCGCGGCCAGCGGTTGCGCGCCGCCCATTCCGCCCAAACCACCCGTCAGAATCCAGCGACCCGACGGATCGCCGTTGAAATGCTGGTTCGCCACCGAGAAAAACGTTTCGTAGGTGCCCTGCACGATGCCCTGGCTGCCGATGTAGATCCAGCTGCCCGCCGTCATCTGGCCGTACATCATGAGACCCTTGCGATCGAGTTCGTGGAAGTGTTCCCACGTCGCCCAATGCGGCACCAGGTTCGAATTCGCCAGCAGCACGCGCGGCGCGTCCGCATGCGTGCGAAACACGCCGACCGGCTTGCCCGATTGAATCAGCAGCGTCTCGTCCTCGTTCAGATCCTTCAACGACGCGAGGATCTGATCGAAGCAATCCCAGTTACGCGCGGCACGGCCAATACCGCCGTAGACGACCAGCGCGTGCGGATGCTCGGCGACTTCCGGGTCCAGATTGTTCTGGATCATCCGGTACGCGGCTTCCGCAATCCAGGTCTTGCAAGTCTTGTCCGCACCGCGCGGTGCGCGGATCGTGCGGGTCGGGTCCAGACGCGGGTCGATGTGTTTCGGGTTGTTCATGGTGGCCCTCGGAATGCGTGAAAAAGTTCGGGAAGAATTCGGGAAATTAAGTCGAAAAGGAATCGATAAATACGGCGAAATCAGAAATGACCGGTGAAGCGATAGCGGCTGCCGGGATGCCAGAGATTGGCAATCGAGGCGACCTGGCTTTGCGACCACGTGCGTCGATGCAGCACGAGGCACGGCTCGAGTTCGTCCATGGTCAGCAGTTCACGCGTATCCGCGTCCGCCGCCAGGGCTTCAATGCGGTACTCGACGCGCTGCAGCGGCGCGACGCGCACCAGATACTGATTCGGTGTGGTGTTCGTGAAGTCCTGCAACGCGTACTCAGGCGCAACCACCGGATTGACCCAGCGCTCTTCGAGTTGCACCGGTTCGTCGTTTTCAAAATGCAGCACGCGCGAATGAAACACCGGACTGCCCGCGCTCACCTGCATTTCCTCGGCGAGCGCCTCGTCGGCGATGCTCGCGCCGATGTGCAGCACCTTCGCCAGATAGCGATGGCCGCGCGCAACGATTTCGTCGGAGATGCTGCGGATCGCCACCAGCGTCGATTCGTACTTGGGCCGGGCTACGAAGGTGCCCGAGCCCTGCACCCGCGTGAGAACCTGCTCCGAGGTCAACTCGCGCAACGCGCGGTTGACCGTCATGCGCGCGACGTTGAATTCACGCGCAAGTTCGTTTTCGGAGGGCACCTGGTCGCCTTCGGCCCATTCGCCCGCATGGATGCGGCCGAGGATGAAGTCCTTGATGCCCTGATAGGCCGGTGCGTTCATTGGCTGGTTCTGCCTGACTGAGTGTTTACTGTTCGGAGGCAAACGAGAACGGGCTCAGCTTCGCGATCGTGCCGTTCTGCACGAGCCGCGTGACGGCCGCGATATCCGGTGCGAAGTAGTGATCGAGTTCGTAGTGCGCGACATCCTTGCGCACCGCGTCCATCACTTTCTGCAAGCTCGGGCTGGTCTTGTGCGGCGCGCGCAGATCGACGCCCTGCGCGGCGGCAAGCAACTCGATCGACAGGATGTTCGCGACGTTTTCGGCGATATCGCCGAGCTTGCGCGCAGCGAACGTGGCCATCGACACGTGGTCTTCCTGATTCGCGGAAGTGGGCAGCGAATCGACCGACGCCGGATGCGCGAGCGTCTTGTTTTCAGACGCGAGCGCGGCCGCCGTCACGTGAGCGATCATGAAGCCCGAATTCACGCCACCGTCGCGTACGAGGAACGGCGGCAGACCCGACAGCGTCGCGTCGATCAGCAGCGCGATGCGGCGTTCGGCCAGCGCGCCGATTTCAGCGACGGCCAGCGCGAGGTTGTCGGCCGCGAATGCCACCGGCTCAGCGTGGAAATTGCCGCCCGACAGCACTTCGCCCGTATCCGGGAAAATCAGCGGGTTGTCGGACACGGCGTTCGCTTCGAGCAGCAGCACCTCGGCTGCGTGACGCATCTGGTCCAGGCACGCGCCCATCACCTGCGGCTGGCAACGCAGGCTGTACGGGTCCTGCACCTTGTCGCAGTCGGCGTGCGAAACATTGATCGCCGAGCCTTGCAGCAGCGAACGGTAAGCCGCTGCTGCGTCGATCTGGCCTTGATGGCCGCGCAGTTCGTGAATGCGCGCGTCGAACGGCTTGACCGAACCCGCCGCCGCGTCCACTGACAACGCGCCCGCCACCAGCGCGGTGCGGTACAGGTCTTCGATGGCGAACATGTTGTAGAGCGCGAGCGCGGTGGAGGCCTGCGTGCCGTTCAGCAGCGCCAGACCTTCCTTCGCCTGCAGCGTGAGCGGCTTGAGGCCGACCAGCGCGAGGCCTTCGGTGGCCGGCATGCGTTCGCCCTTCGCGAACACTTCGCCGACGCCGAGCAGGGTGGCCGACATATGCGCGAGCGGCGCGAGGTCGCCCGAAGCGCCGACCGAACCCTTGACCGGAATCACCGGCAGCACGTCGGCGTTGTACAGCGTAATCAGTGCTTCCATCACTTCGCGGCGGATACCGGAGTGGCCGCGGCCCAGGCTCGAGAGCTTCAGCGCGATCAGCAGGCGCACCACCGGACGCGACATCGGCTCACCCACGCCCACCGCGTGCGACAGCACCAGATTGCGTTGCAGCAGTTCGAGCTGGTCGTGCGGAATGTGCGTGCTGGCGAGGCGCCCGAAACCCGTATTGATGCCGTATGCCGGCTCGCCCTTCGCGGCGATATCGGCGACGGCTTTGGCGCAGGCGTCGATGGCGGCGTGGCTGGCGGGATCGAGTTGCAGCGCGACGTGTTCGCGTGCGATCTGGCGCAGTTGCGGAAGGGTCAGATAGCCGGGTTTCAGAATCATCATGGTGTGTCCTGTCTTGTCTATACAATTTGAGAGAAGTCTAGCGTCGTCATCCTGTATATACAACCTGTTTTTGCAGCTTCCGACCTAGGGGTTTCCATTAGAACCGAATGCTGGCGCCACGCATGCCACATCCGTCAGCGTTTCGAGCGCTGGGTATGCCGCGCCGGACCCGCTCATCTTGCGGGATAACTTGTATATACACATTCAAAATAGACAGCGGCAAGCGACCAAAAAAGATTCGCCCCGGCGGCCGGCGCAGCCGGGCCTGCCCATGCGCGCGTCACTGAGTTATAGGACAGCCCGTTGCCGGCGCAAGAAAGCCCGCGCATCCACACCGGAAGCCTTTATTGTTGATTTAAAATCAAGATTGATTTGAGACTAATACGCTTTTTGCGAGAATCAAGACGGCGGATACTGCGTGCATTGCATCGTGTTTCCAGTGTTTCCGGTATTTCCATTAAGGAGAACGTCTTGAAGATTTTCATTACTGGCGCAAGCGGCTTTATCGGCGGTTCGATCGCGGCGCACCTCGTGCGTGCAGGCCATCAAGTACGCGGTTTGATCCGCAAGCCCGAACACAGCGCCGAACTACAACGCCTCGGCATCGAACCCGTGATCGGCACGCTCGACGACCGCGAATTGCTGATCGCCGAAGCACAAGCCGCCGACGCGGTCATCAACGCCGCGAGCAGCGACCACGAGGGCGCGGTGAAAGCGCTGATCGAGGGCCTCGCCGGTTCCGGCAAACCGTTTCTGCATACGAGCGGCTCGAGCATCGTGGGCGATGCGTCGGGTGGAGAGGCCGGTGAGGCGCGCATCTATCACGAGGACGCCCTGCCCCAGCCGACGGAGGATAAAGCGGCACGCGTCGCCATCGATCAACTCGTGCTCGCGGCCGCACAGCAAAACATTCGCTCGGCGGTGCTGTGCAACACGCTGATCTACGGCCATGGGGCGGTGCCTGGCAGTGCTAGCGTGCAGTTGCCGCGGCTCGTGCGTCAGGCGCAAAAGAGCGGCGTGGTGCGGCATGTGGGCAGCGGCGGCAACATCTGGTCGAACGTGCATATCGACGACGTCGCCGAACTCTATCGCCTCGCATTGGAAAAGACGCCGACTGGCACCTTCTATTTCGTCGAGAGCGGCGAAGCGTCGTTCCGCGACATGAGTACGGCCATCGCTCACGTGATGAAACTCGGTGAGCCGCAAGACTGGCCGCTCGAAGCGGCGCAAAAGGAATGGGGTTACGAAATGGCTTCGTACGGGCTCGGATCGAACAGCCGGGTACGCGGTGAACGCGCGCGCAAGCTGCTCGGCTGGCAGCCGAAACGTAACTCGGTGATCGACTGGATCGAGCGCGAGATGATTTGATGTTTCGCGAGGAGACGCCCTCCGGGGCGTCCTGGAGAACGTAAGCAGTGTAAGCCGGGGTGTTGCGAATCCGTAAGCTCACCTCGCTAGAATCCGGCTCACGTAATAGTGCGATTCGACGCTACGAGTCGCGCGTGAGTCCGGATTTGATCGATGACCTTGGCGCTGAATTTCTACTGGCTGACCAACCTGCTGGCGATCCTGTTCGTCGTGGCGTGCGTCTACGACGCGCACTACGATGAATACGGCACGCTCACGCTGGCAGCCGCCGCGATGAGTCTTGTCGTGATGGCGATCGAGGTGTTCCTCAGGCCCGCGTTCGACATGGCCTTGTGAGTTCGACACTGCGCCACGCAGCGCTGCCCGCCTCAACCCGCACCTCGCTTCGCAACTGAGCGGCACCGGCACGCTGGCGGACAATCACGATTACAGCACGAGGACGGGCACAAACCGGGCACAAACCGGGCACAAACGGCTACCTCAAACCGCGACTTCCGGCGGCGCCCGGCGGAAACAGCGTGTGATCCAGCCGAGGTAGCACAAGCCCAGCACGAACCACACCGCACCGAGCACCAGCGCGGTTTTCTCAAGACTCACCAGCAGCCAGATATCCGCCACCGCGCCGGCCAGCGGAAACAGCAGACCACCGATCACACCCATTGCATTCGCACCGCCCTTCGCGTTGAAGAACTGACGGATCACACACAGATTGACCGCGGTGAATGCGAGAAACGCGCCAAAGTTGATGAACGAGGTCGACGTCGCGACATCGAGTTTCAACGCGACCAGACCGATTGCGCCTGCGATTGCGATATTCAGCGCCGGCGTCTTGAATTTCGGATGCACGAAGCCGAAGATGCGCCGGGGCAAGACTTCGTCGCGTCCCATCGCATACAACAGACGCCCCACGCTTGCCTGCGCCGAGATACCCGAAGCGAATTGCGCGAGAATCAGGCCGGCCAGAAACACCGTGACGAAGATATCGCCGCCCACTTTTCGCGCGACTTCGAAGGCGGCCGAATCCGGATCCTTGAACACCGCCCCCGGGTGCGCGAGTTGCACCGTGTACGCGGCAATCACGAAGATCGCACCGCCGATCAGCGCGATCAGCACGATCGCGCGCGGCATGGTCTTTTCCGGAGCGATGGTTTCTTCGGTCAAAGTCGATACCGCGTCGAAGCCGAGATACGAATACGCGGCAATCGCAGCGCCTGCCATCGTCGCCGAGAACGGCACATGCGGCTTGAAGAAGGGCTCAGCCGAAATCAGGCCGCCAGGTCCCGCCGCAGCGGTCACATAGTGACAGCACAGCACGACGAACAACGCGACAATCGCTAGTTGCACGACCATCAGCACGATGTTGAAACGGTTCGCGAGTTCAATGCCGAGAATGTTCAGCGCGCTCGTCAGCACAATGAACGCCACGATCCAGATCCAGTTCGGAATGTGTGGAAACGCGGCGCTGAGATACGCGGCGCCGATCAGCCAGATCACCATTGGCAGAAAAAAATAATCGAGCAAGGTGGCCCAGCCGATCATGAAACCCAGATGCGGATTAAAGGTTTTGCGCGTGTAGGTATAAGCCGAACCCGCCACCGGGAAAAGCCGCGCGAGCTTGCCGTAACTGAGCGCGGTAAACACGATCGCGATCAGCGCGATCAGATACGCGAGCGCGGCGGTATCGTTGCTGGCGCTCGCCAGCACACCATAGGTGCCGTAGACGATCAGCGGCGCCATATAGGCAAGGCCGAACAACAGGACTGAAGGCAGCCCGAGGGTGCGTTTCAGATGCGTGGCCTCAGGCGCGGCGGATGCGCCGGCGCGCTCGGTGGGCGATGTCGGGGTCATGCGGTGTCTCCTCATGCGAATGGGCGAGCGTCGCCGGAGGCGGCGTGGAACGCGCCCCGGTCGAGCCTGGTCGATCAGATATGCTGGAAGCGCGTGTGGCGCGCCTTAACGCGCGCGAATCACACGCGCGGGTTGCCCGTACTCGTCGTTCAGCGTCGCGAGATCGAGCGCGATACGGGCGTCGTGCAGATAACGATAGTGTTCACGCGCGCCTTCGAGGCGCGCCGGATCGAGCGTGGCGCGCAGGACCGTTTCTTCATGCCCGGCGTCGCACACCACCTCGCCGAACGGATCGATCAGCGCCGATTCGCCGGGAAACGTGAGGTTGTCGTCGCCGGAACCAATGCGGTTCACGAGCGCCGCGAACATCTGGTTCTCCATTGCGCGGGCCACGATTGCCCGGCGATGCACCGGCCCGAACGGCTCCATATTGCCGTTCGTCACGATCAGCAGATCGGCGCCGAGCGAGGCGACCGCGCGCGCCGTTTCGGGAAACTCGATGTCGTAGCAGATCAGCAGGCCGACCGTCAGGCCTTTGAAATTGCATACTTCGTAGCGGTCGCCCGGTTCAAATACGCCGACGTCCGACGCCCACAGATGCGTCTTGCGATAACGCAGCGCGATCTCGCCGCGTTCGTCGACCAGCACCGTAGTGTTGAAAAAGCGCTTGCCGTCGCGCTCGGCGAGACCCACCGCCACCGCAACACCTGCTTCGCGCGCCGCATCGCGGACCGCGCTCAGCGAAGGCCCGTCGATCGTTTCGGCCACCTCGCCGACGGTGTCGCGCGTCGGAAAGCCCGACAGCGTGGTCTCCGGAAACACGATCAGATCGGTTCCGGCCGCGCGTTGGCCGATGGTTTGCAGCACGCGTTGCACGTTTGCCCCGCCGACGCCCATCGCGCCATCCACGATCGGAATCTGGGCCAGTTCGAGTTGCAGCATTCTGTCTCCTGTACTTGCCGGTTTGCTTCGCGTTGAATAGCGGTTATTGTCAGGCCGCCCGCGTTTTCAGGTTGGGCCTATTATTACCAGACATATTTTTGTTCGTAATCACCCGGCTGGGTTACCCTCAACGGAGCACGCATGGAACTCGAATGGCGCGATCTGGCCTTTCATCGCGAGATCGGCGCGGTTATCGAAGCGCTCGACAGCGCGCAATTCTGGACTCGTCTCACGCGCGCGCTGGAACGCTATGTCGCGTTCGATAACTGGGTCGCCCTGCGCTTCACACCTGGCGCAGCGCCGCTCGTCTGCGCCGAATCGCCCACGCCGGACGGCACGGTGGATGCGATGTTCCAGGACTATCTCGCCGCGCTTTATCAGCTCGACCCGTTCTACATCGCCGCGACCGGGAGGCCGGCCTCGGGCTTCGTCACGCTTGCGGACGTCGCGCCCGACAACTTCTCGATGACCGATTACTACCAGCGGTACTTCAGGAAAAACATCGTCGGCGACGAGGTGCATTTCAACTACATGATCGACGCGCGGCATACGCTGGCGTTCTCGCTGGGCGCAACGCATCGCTATGGCGAGCGCGACCTCGCGGTACTCGCGCTGTGCGCGCCCTGGGTGATCGCGTTGCTGCGACAGCGCCTGCCGTATGAGGTATTCGGCGCGCCGCCGCGTGCGGGCGAGGCGGCGACGCAAACACCGGCAGAAGCCGTGACGCAGACAGAAACGGAGGCGCCCGCCTATGCCGCGCGCTTCGAGCAGGTGTCATCGGCGAGCGGCCGTTCACCGCTCACGGCGCGCGAGGTCGAAGTGGCCATGCTGAGCTTGAGCGGATTTTCAACACGCGCCATCGCGGAGAAACTGACGATCTCGTTCGAGACGGTGCGCGCGCACAAGAAGCACATTTATACCAAGCTCAATGTCAACTCGCAGTCGGAGTTATTTGCGCTGTTTTATGAAGCGGGACGCAAAGGGGCATGACGTCCGGCTGATTCGATGCCGGCGCCGCTCATCCGCATCACGAACCGCATGCGGCGCAACCGCTCGCTTTCTCTTCGTAGCGGTCATGATGCTTGAGCCATTCGCCCATATTCTTCTTCTCGTTGCGGCCCTTCGGGGTGACGTCGAAATGCGCGTACGCGCTGAGGAACTGCTCGCCGCCTCGTCCGTAGGTGGAATACGTGTGATAGACGTCACCCGCCTCGTCTTTGTAGAACACACTGTGACCGGGTAGCTCGTCGATGCCGACATCCTGTTCGGTGAAGTTGTAGAACGCCTTCTTGCTGGCGACTTCCTCCGGCATGAACGACACGTGATAGTCGAAATTGAAATCGCTGTCATTCGACGAGACCCAAGGAAACTTCCAGCCCATGCGCTTCCTGAAGGCTTCTATTTTGGCGAGCGGCGCTCGCGAAACCGCCACGTACGATACGTCGTGATGTTCGAGATGCGTCAGGATACCGTCCATGTGATCCGACACGAACGAGCAGCCGAAGCAGCCCTCCTCCCATTCCGGGCCGAACATGAAGTGATAGACGATCAACTGACTGCGGCCGCCGAACAGATCGGCGAGTGTCTTGCGGCCTTGCGGCGTGTCGAATACGTAGGGCTTGTCGACTTTCACCCACGGCAATGCGCGGCGTTTGCGGGCGAGGTCATCGCCGGCGCGCATATACGCTTTCTCTTCGACTAGTAGCGCCTTACTGGCGGCCAGCCATTCTTCTCGGGTGCCGATCCGGTGTTGTGGGTCCATTTGCGTCTCCTTGTCTGCGTCGTACAGGTTCAATAGAGCAAAATCAGGCGAAGTAACGTTCCAGCGCATCGAGGCCATAGCGCCTGCCGAATCGATGCGGCCCACGGATGGGATGCCTCCACGTCATGAATCGCGCCGCTTCCGTCCGGGCGCGGAAGGCTTGCGCCGGCGTGCCGTCGAGGCGCCGCCGGAGGGTGACGCCCGGCTTGGTGGACAGGCGGTCTCCTCTTCGACGAAAGCAGCCAGACGATCGAGCGATGCCGACCAGAAACGCTGATAGCGAGTGAGCCATTCCATGGCTTCCTCCATAGGTCCGGCGGACAACCGGCACGCTACCTTGCGGCCGGTTTTGCTGCGCGTGATGAGACCGGCCTCGGACAATACGTCGAGGTGTTTCATCACCGCGGGCAACGACATCGCAAAGGGCTCGGCGAGTTCGCTGACCGACAGATCGTTCACCCCGGACAGACGCGCGAGCAACGCGCGCCGCGTCGGATCGGACAGCGCGGCGAAAGTGCGATCGAGTAACGCTTCGTTAAACTTAACCATGAGGTTAAGTATAGAAACATGAGGCGCGATGTCAAGGATGCGTGCGTAGGTTTCCCGGAACGCGCGGAAAAGAAAAAAGGGGGGAACGAAGCGATGAAGCGGACGCCGCAAAAAAGATACGCGGCGCATCGCAGATAAAACCCTGCAATACGCCGCGTCAAGGTGGAGAACAACCGACTACACGTCCGAGCAAAGCGGCACTGAAAACCTGCCCTGCTCTCGCGCTACAGCAAAACCGCGTAAAGCGCAGTGCGGCAGAATCAGATCGCCCAGCCGCCGAGATAGAAACCGACCAGCACGGCAGCAATGGCAACCGTGCCCACGTTCAGCTTGCGATACTCGCCGCTCACCACGCGGCCGATCACCAGCGTCGCGAAGCCGAGCATGATGCCCGTCACGATGTTGGCGGTCAGCACGATGAATACGGCGCACATCAGGCCCGACATGGCATCGACCATGTCGTCCATATGCAGCTTGCTCACGTTCGAGAGCATCAGCAGGCCCACGTACATCAGCGCGGGAGCCGTGGCATACGAAGGCACGAGACTGGCGAGCGGCGAGAAGAACATCACCACGAGGAACAGCAGGCCGACCACTGCCGCAGCCATCCCGGTCTTCGCGCCGGCCGCGACGCCCACCGTCGATTCGATGTATGCAGCCGCCGGTGCACCGCCGAGCAGGCCCGAGAAAATCGAGCTCAGCGAATCCGCCGTCAGCGCCCGGCCGCCGTTGATGATGCGGCCGTTTTCGTCGAGCTGACCGGCTTGTCCGGCAACGGCGCGAATCGTGCCGGTTGCGTCGAACACGGCGGTCATCACCAGCGCCAGCACGCTAGGCAAGACGGCCATCGACAGTGCGCCCTTAATGTCCATCGCGCCAATCAGCGAAGCGTGGCCCGGCGCGCTCAGCGACGGCAGTGCGAACACGCCGTGGAACACCACCGTCGGATCGATCATGAGCGCGATCGCCGAGATCGCGACGATCACGATCAGGATCGAACCCGGCACGCGACGGCGCACCAGACCGAAGATCGCAGCCAGACCCGCCACCGACATGATCGCCGGCAACGCCGTGATGTTGCCGAGCGCCACCGGCAGGCCGGCGCCCGGATTCTTGACGACCAGACCCACGTCGTTTGCGGCGATCAGCAGCAGGAACAGGCCGATGCCGATCCCCGTGCCGTGCGCGATGCCGGTGGGCAGATTGCGCAGAATCCACGAACGCACGCCCGTCACCGAGATCGCGGTGAAGACGACGCCCATCAGGAACACCGCGCCGAGCGCGACGGTCGGATGCAGGCCTTTGCCGAGCACGAGACCGAACGCAGTGAACGCAGTCAGCGAAATCGCGCAGCCGATTGCGATCGGCAGACGTGCCCACACGCCCATCAGCAGCGAGCCGAAGGCGGTGGTCAGGCACACGGCGACGAACACCGCGCTGGTATCGAAACCTGCTTTGCCGAACATGCCCGGCACGACGAACACGGAGTAGACCATCGCGAGGAAGGTCGTGATGCCCGCGACGATTTCCGTACGTTGCGAACTGCCGCGCGACGAGATTTCGAAGTAGCGGTCGAGAAAGCCCTTTCCGTCGAATGATTCGGCGCCGACTTCAGAAATCGGTTGGGCGTGGGGTTCCATCATGATGAGTGCCTCCTTTATCAGCGTGCTGAAACGGCCCGTTTTCCGGCCGCCATCAGGTTCGTCTCGTTGCGTTGATCTAATGTGGTGTGGCAAGGTTTGAACGTCGGCTTGCGATGCGTACAGACAACCCGCATGCTCCGTTCTTCTTTTGCTGTCCCGAAATGTAGGGCAACACAAATATGTCTCCCATCGCATGAATGGCATGCCCGACATGTCGCGATGCTTATATCGTTTAAGGGACGGCAAACCGCGAGGACGCTCCGCGCGTTTACACCTACGGTTTGTCATGAAGTTGTGGAAGGGTTTCGGGGTGCGGATTGCGGAAAACCGGCGATAAACCGGGGGGTCATAACGCTTGATGAACGCTCGATAAACGCACAAAACGGCATGAACGGCGCTCGTCGGCACCTGTCAAAAAGCCTGCAAATCCGGGCCTCCCCGACGCCACGGGTTACACTCTGGCCCTTACCCGACTTAATTGCGTGACATAGAGCGGCGCCCCACAGCGCCCGTGCGCATTGGCCCATGGAGTCTTTCTTGATGAGCGGCGGTTTTTCGCGTCCTGCCTGGCGTCTTCCGATTCTTGCTGTGTTCGCGCTGTTCGCGCTGTCCGGTTGCAGCTTGCTGTGGGGCCCGCAGCAGGCGCCGATTGTCGACGCCACGGTCATGCCCGTCGAGCCCGCGAGCGCCCCTGTGGCGGCTTCCGCGCCGGAACCTGTCGAGACTGAGGCGGCCGAGCCCGAACAGCCGAAGAAGCCGAAGAAGCCGGTTGTCAAACCGCGCAAGGTCGAACCCCCGCCGCCGGTCGCCGCGCCCGCGCCGCCGCCGCCCGCGCCCGCGCCCTTGATCGTGCTGCGCACGATTGAGCGAAGCGACGCGCGCACTTTGCTCGATAGCGAGGTGCAGAAACCCGACGGCAAGGTGGTAGGCCGCGCGGTCGACATGATCGCGGATGCGAGCGGCAAGCCGCGCGAAATGGTGGTCAATCTGCAGGGATTCCTCGGCGTTGGCGACCGCAAGGTCAATTTCCCATGGAGCGCGTTCCGCTTCACGCCGACAGCGAAAGCCGCGCCGATCACGCTCAACGCGGCGGCCGTGCCGGCTCCCGCGGCGAAATCCGCTGTGTTGCAATTGCCGCTGATCGACGCCGATGTCGAGCGTTCGAACGGCGCCAAGGTCGGCCGCGTGATCGACGTGCTGATCGACGCCAACGCGCAACCCCAGGCGGTCGTGCTAGACGTCAACGGCATGGTCAGTACCGAGCGGCGCACGATTGCCGCCAACTGGTCCGCGCTGCGCTTTGTCACGAAAGACAAGGAGCTGCATCCGCTGATCGATTTGAGCGACGCGCAGATCAATGCGACGCCGCCGTACGCCAGCGGCAAACCGGTTCGCGCGGTGTCGCCCGCGCCGCCTCCGGCGCCGGCACCCGCGGCTGCGGCTTCTGCTGCGCCGGCCAATGTCACTGCGAGTTCCAACGCAAGGGCGGCCCGATGATTGGTCGCACTTTGGTAACCACGCGCAGCCTGCGCGCACTCGATTGGCTGAATTTCTTCGTCGCGAACGTGCAGACGGGTTTTGGGCCGTTTATCGCGTCGTACCTCGCGTCGCATAAGTGGACCCAGGGCGAGATCGGCATGGCGCTGTCCGTCGGCACTATTAGTGCGATGGTGAGCCAGGTGCCGGGGGGCGCCGCAGTCGACGCGTTGCGCAACAAGAAAGGCGCGGCCGCGTGGGCGATTGCCGCGATCATTCTCAGCGCGGTGCTGCTGGCCGCGAGCCCGACGGTTTTGCCGGTGATTGCCGCCGAGGTATTCCACGGCTTTGCCAGTTGCATGCTGACGCCGGCATTGGCCGCGATCTCGTTCGCTCTGGTGGGGCGTGCGAATCTGGGCGACCGGCTGGGACGCAACGCGCGCTGGGCGTCGATCGGCAGCGCTGTTGCCGCCGGGCTGATGGGCATCTTCGGCGAATACTATTCGCCCCGCGCGGTGTTCTGGTTGACTGCGGCGCTTGCCGTGCCGGCGTTGTTTGCGCTGACGATGATTCAGCGCACCGACACGATTGAATTGCCCAGGGCCGGGCCGACGCCGGAGCAGATCGAGCGGCGCGAGAGTTTGCGCGAGTTGTTGCGTGACAAGCGGATGCTGCTGTTCGCGGCTTGTATCGTGCTGTTCCACTTGTCGAATGCAGCGATGTTGAATCTCGCCGCGGGCGAGGTAACGGCCGGCATGGGCGACAACGTGCAGCTCGTGATTGCTGCTTGCATTATCGTGCCGCAGGCGATTGTGGCGATGATGTCGCCATGGGTTGGGCGTTCCGCCGAGCGATGGGGACGCAGGCCGATTCTGCTGCTGGGGTTTTCGGCGTTGCCGATACGGGCTTTGTTGTTTGCCGGGATCAGCAGCCCTTATTTGCTGGTGCCGGTGCAGATGCTGGACGGCTTGAGCGCGGCCGTGTTCGGTGTGATGCTGCCGTTGATTGCCGCCGATGTTGCTGGCGGGAAGGGGCGGTATAACCTGTGTATTGGGCTGTTTGGATTGGCTGCCGGGATTGGGGCGACGTTGAGTACGACGGCTGCCGGGTTTGTGGCGGATCATTTTGGTAATGCTGTGAGTTTCTTTGGGCTTGCCGCGGCCGGCGCGTTGGCTGTTTTGCTGGTGTGGGCGGCGATGCCTGAAACGCGGGAAGCTGCGGCGGCTGAGGGCGCCGCGCCTGTGGGGGATGGGAAGTCGGCTGTTCGATGAAGTTGGGTTGCCTGCCCGGCAGGGGGGCCTTCGCGGCGCTTTTTTGTTCATCTGGCTCTTTGGGCTTTTTTTGATTTGTTAGTGGTCTGGTCTGTTGTTGGTCTTTTGGTCTTTTGGTCTTTTGGTCTTTTGGTCTTTTGGTCTTTTGGTCTTTTGGTCTTTTGGTCTTTTGGCCTTTCCTTGCTTTGTTATCGGTCTATTAGCGTTCCCCCTGTGCGGGGGGGCACCTACTTTTCTTTGCCTGCCGCAAAGAAAAGTAGGCAAAAGAAAGCGGCTCAAACCGCCAGCTCATAAGCGGGTCCCCCGCACAGCCACGGTAGTGGTGCATCTGGAATCCGTGCCCCCGCACACTCCGCGTTAGCGACAAGGCGCTCATCAGCTCCCACTCCGCACTGCGTGCGTCGCGGACGGGTCTGCCAGGGAAACCAGTGGGGTTAATTCGCGCAGCGGGAGCCATCGGCTTCGCCTCGGCGAGATGCCCCCGCTCTGATTGGCCAACCCCACTTCAATGAAATGGTGTGCGTCGCTTTTGCTCTTGCTTTGCGATCGCTGCCGCAGTGGCGCTTGCAGCCGTGAGGCAGCGACGAGTCAGGAACTGGGTAAATCGGGGGAGCAAAAACCTGGGAGCGGTTTTATGAACCGGGTATCGGCGCGCGCAGCGCCGCCGGAGGTATGACGCCCTTGTCACCAGCGCCGAATGTGCGAGGACACAGATTCCAGATGCACCACTACCGTAACTGTGCGGGGGACCCGCTTATGAGCTGGCGGTGTAAAGCCGCTTTCTTTGCTTATCTTTCTTTGCGGCGGCAAAGAAAGTAAGTGCCGCCCCGCACAGGGGCAACGCTAATAGACCACTAACAATTCAAGGAAAGGCCAAAAGACCAACAACAGAACGGACCACTAACAAAGCAAGCAAAGGCCAAAGAGCCAGATCAACAAAAAAAGCGCCGCGAAGGCACCCCTTGCCGGGCAGGCAAAAACCCAACTCCAAAACCCTCAGCCCGCGCAGCCTAACCTTTAATCGATAGCCTTCCCAGCCGTCTCCCGCATAAACGGCAACGGCAACAACGACACCACCCCGCACCCGATCAAATACCACGCCGGAGCCAGATGGCTCCCCGTCATCTGAATCAGCCAGGTAGCAAAAAACTGCGCAAACCCACCAAAAATCGACACCCCTAAACAATAAACAATCGACATGCCAGTAGCGCGAATCGCGCGCGGAAACAACTCGGGCAACATGACGATATTAGGCACCGCCGTAAAAGCCACAAACACCGCCAGCACCGCAACAACAGACAACAAAACCGGCACCGTCGGCGAAGCATTAATAATCAAAAAAGCCGGATACACAGCCACAATCAACAACACCCGCGAAATCCACAAAACACGCTTACGCCCAACCCGATCCGACAACGCCCCCGCAAACGGCGAACAGATCACCGTGACGATCGCCGCAGTCCACGCAGCCCACAGCGCCGACGACATCGGTAACTTCAAAATCTGAATCGCATAGGTAGACAGATAAAACAGCACGATGTAGTTCGCCGCCGTGCCGCCAATCGTCGTCAACACACCCGTCGTAATCACGCGCGAATGCTCGCGAAACAGCTTGCGAACCGGTTGCGCGTCAGGCGCCTCGGCCACCGAACCGGTGCCGTCTTCCACACCCGGCAACGTTTCGTTCAGATGCCGTCGGATATAAATACCAATCGGCCCCATCGCCATGCCGATCACGAACGGCACCCGCCAGCCCCAGCTCTCCAGCGCGGCCTTGGACAGCGCCGCCGCCAGCGCCACGCCCAGCAGCGAACCGCATACGGTATTCAACCCCTGACTCACGAATTGCCAGCTTCCGTAGAATCCGCGCGTCTTGTCGCTGCCATATTCAAGCAGCAATGAGGTCGACGCACCGACTTCGCCGCCCAACGCGAACCCCTGAATCAGGCGCGCCAGGATCACCAATAACGGCGCAGCAATGCCGATCATCGCGTATGTCGGCGCAAACGCGATGATCGCCGAGCCGAGCGTCATCAGCCAAAGCGTGAGACTCATCGCGGCCTTGCGTCCGGCGCGGTCGGCATACCCGCCGAGCACGATGCCGCCCACCGGCCGCATGATGAAGCCGACGCCGAAAGTGCCGACCGCCAGCATCAATTGGGCAAGCTGCCCCTCCACCGGGAAATACAGCTTGCCGATGATCGTCGCGAAGAAGCTGTAGATCGTGAAATCGAAAAATTCGAGGCCGTTGCCAAGCGTGATCGCAGCAATCGCTTTGGCCTGGCTCGCGCGTTCAACAGGCTGCGCGGCCGGCGCGCCAGCGAGATTCAACGCTTCAGTGCCTGCGGGCTGCGGTGTAGCGGAATAGTCCATCTGTGTCTCCATGTAGCACCTGCCGATGCACGGCTCTACGGCCGCTTTGGCAAATATCCAACCCGCCTCAGACGAGGAAGGTCTGCGCAAGCCGCACCCAGTAAGCTGCGCCGGTAGCGAGGCAAGCGTCGTTGAAGTCATAGCCCGGGTTGTGCACCATGCAGCCACCCTCGCCGTCGCCATTGCCGATGATCAGGTAGCTGCCGGGGCAACGCTCCAGCAGGAACGCGAAATCCTCACTGCCGGTCAGCGGTTGCATCTCGGTGATCAACCCGTCTTCGCCGAGCCAGTCGAGCGCGACCTGCCGTGCGAGGCCGGTCATCTGTGCATCGTTGACGAGCACCGGATAACGGCGCTGATAGTCCACGTGCGCCCGCGCACCAAACACCGCCGCCTGCCCGCAGGCGACTGCCGTGATGCGCTCCTGCAACAGGTCGCGAACCTCGGGCCGAAGCGCGCGCACGGACAGGCGCATCTCCGCGGTTTCAGGAATCACGTTCGGCGCTTCGCCAGCGTGAATCGCCCCGACCGTGATGATCGCCATGTCGAGCGGCGCAACGTTGCGCGACACGATCGACTGCAACGCGAGCACGATCTGCGCGCACACCACCACCGGGTCGACAGCCTTATGCGGTACCGCGCCATGACCGCCGCGGCCGGTCACCGTAATGATCACCGTGTCTGACGAGGCCATGAACGAGCCCGGCAGGAAACCGAACTTGCCCGTCGGAAAGCCCGGCATGTTGTGCATCGCGAACACCGCGTCGCACGGAAACTTGTCGAACAGGCCGTCTTCGAGCATTTTCTTAGCGCCGGCCTGACCTTCTTCAGCAGGCTGGAAAATCAGGTTCAGCGTGCCGTCGAAATTCTTTTCCTGCGCGAGATGCTTGGCAGCCGCCAGCAGGATCGCCGTGTGGCCGTCGTGGCCGCACGCGTGCATCTTGCCGGGCACCGTGCTCGCATAAGGCAGGCCGGTGGTTTCGTGGATCGGCAACGCGTCCATGTCAGCGCGCAGGCCGAGTCTGCGGCTACCGCTGCCAACTTTCAGTTGCCCGACAACGCCGGTTTGACCCAGCCCGCGATGCACGGTGTAGCCCCATTCCTGCAAGCGCTCGGCGACCAGATCGCCGGTGGCGAACTCTTCGTAGGCCAGTTCGGGCTGCGCGTGGATGCGGCGGCGCAGCGCGATCATTTCGTCTTCGAGTTCGGCGATGCCCGCCGGAATGGCCATGGTGTTCACGATGTCGTCTCCGTCTATGAAAGCGTGCACCAAGCATAACGACGCCGATTTACCGGCGGCAGGCGTAAAATCGTTACGGCGGCAACCAGTAGTTGCCACCCTTCTACGGGTTTTCCAGATGAAACTCCATCAGCTCAGCACCTTGGCGGCCATCGCGGATACCGGCAGTATCCGGGCCGCCGCGCGTTCACTCGATCTGTCGCCCGCCGCCGTGACCAAGGCCATGCGCGAACTGGAGGCCGACCTGCAGGCGCCCTTGCTGTTGCGCGGAGCGAGCGGCGTCGCGTTTACGGAATTCGGCCGCGCGCTGGTCGTGCATGCCCGGCTGGTGCTCGGTCAGTTGCAACGCGCGGAAGCGGAGATTGAAGCGCTGCGCGGCGCAGCGGCCGGCAAACTGTCGATCGGCGTCACGCCGTGGGTGGCGTTGACGTTTCTGCCGCATGCCGTGCAGCGGTTCCGGCAGCACATGCCGGAAGTTCAACTCGAATTTTTCGAGGGGCTGCTTGGCGTCGTGCAACCGCGTCTGCGCGACGGCAGCCTCGACTTCTCGATCGGTCGTCCGCCGCCCGCATCGCCGCAATCGGAGTTTCACAACGTCCCGCTGTTCTCAACGCATTCGGCGGTGTGCGCGCGCCGCGATCATCCGAAGGCGGGCTGCCGCACGCTGCTAGAACTCGAAGACGCCGAATGGGTGCTGAACTGGGACCCGGCAAGCCGCGAATCGATCTCGGACAACCTGTTTCGCAAGCGCGGCATGAAGGTGCCGCACACGATCCACCTCGCGCATTCGCTCTCGGTCGTGCTTGGTCTGCTCGCGCAAACGGACATGGTCAGCATCTTCCCGTGGCCGCTCGTCGAGGTGCTCATCGCGAAGGAAAACCTGTGGGCGCTGCCCTTGCGCGAAACCGTGGATGAAACCATCGTCAGCATCACGTCGCGGCGCGGGGCACCGACCAGTCCGGCGGCTGCCTGTTTTCTCGACTGTCTGCGCGAAGTCATCGACGAAGGCGCCCGCTCGCAAGACCCCGAGATGCGCCGGCTGTTTCATTCGATCGAGTTGCTGCTGTAGGGGCGCGAGCGGATGGCTTAGGCAAACGACCTGGAATAGCGAGGGATGGCGTGGCGTGGCATGGGCCCCCTGGCGGCGTTACAGGCACGCGGCGCTGTAAGCCGAATCGCAGGCACGCCCGCTATGCTTCGAAGGCGCGGCGGCCCGTCGCCTGCTGCTATTCCGACCGACCGTGACCCAGAACGCCCACCACGAAACTGTCAGCAAAGCACCGTCTCCGGGCGCGTCAGCCGGGCACGTCGGCGAAAGCGCCCCGCTCGATCCAGCCCGCCACCGAGCCCTCGCCGAAATCCGGCGCGGCGACGGCGACGAACTGGGCGCGCTTGCGCATCTGATCGCCGCCCACACGCTGGACGCCTACGCCAGTTCGGCACCCGACGCCAGCGCCGCGAATCTCTGCGACGTGGCAACCGGATACTTCATGAAAGGCGATCACGCGATCGCGCAATACTGGTACCGCCTGGTTCTGACACTCGATCCGCAAGTCGCGACTGCCTGCCAGAATCTGGCTGCCGTCCTTGCAAACGCAGGACGGGTGGATGAAGCCGCCGGATACCGGGAACGTGCCTACCGGATCCAGCGCGTCTTTGTCGAAGGAAGCGGTACGGAACAGCGTCGCGTGCTGCTCCTCTGCGCGGCGCGCACGACCGGTAATGTGCCATTCGATGCCTTGCTGTCTGGCGTGGACTGGTGCCGCATCAAGTACGCGATCGACTACGCCGCCGACGAAGAAGACGACCTCTTGCCGCCCTACGATCTCGTGTTCAACGCGATTGGCGATGCGGATATCGCCGCCCCGCTCTCCGGCCGGCTCGCGCGCTTCGTCTCGCGCTGCGCGCGGCCCATGCTCAATCCACCCGCGCTTGTCGCTCGAACTCAACGGCACCTGAGCGCGAGCCTGCTCAACGGCTTGCCGGACGTACAGGTGGCGCCGTGTGTGCAGAGCGATGCCGCCCCGGCCTCAAGCGCCGCGCTTGGCGCGCTGCTGGCGGCGGGTGGCCTCGGGTATCCGGTTCTGGCGCGCCCCGCCGCTACGCATGGCGGCGACGGACTGGTGCTATGCGAGAACCTCGCGGCGCTCGAAGCATGGTGCTCGACACAAGCCGGGCTTTCCTATCTGACGGCGTTTCGCGACTATCGCAGCACTGACGGCTTCTACCGCAAATACCGGATCATTTTTGTCGATCGGGAGCCGTTTCCCTACCATCTGGCGATTTCATCGCACTGGATGGTCCACTACTACTCCGCCGACATGGAACAGCACGCGTGGAAGCTGGAGGAAGAGCGGCGGTTCCTGGACAATCCGCATGCCGCGCTCGGCGAGCGTGCGATGCATGCCATCGCGGCAATCGGCAGGCAGCTCGATCTCGACTACGGCGGGATCGACTTCACCTTGCTGCCGGGCGGACAGGTACTGGTCTTCGAAGCGAACGCGACCATGCTGGCGCACTTCGAGCGCGAGAGCGGCGTGCTCGCACACAAGAATCCCTACGTGCAACGCATCGTCGACGCGTTCGAACGGATGATGACGCGCCGCACGCCGGTCTGAAGACAGCTCCGTTACTGACTGGACAGATGCTGGCGCAGATACGGCACGAAGCCGTTCTGCGTCGGGCCGATCTGCTTCACGCAGTCGTCGTAATCGGAGCCCATCGCGCGATCCGGACCATACATGTCACGGCACTGCGCATACAGCGTGATAGTCGCTCCGCTGCCCTTGGCCACTCGCGTAGCCGAATAGACGGCCTTGCCCGAGCGGCCCGGCACGTCGGTCTCGATCGCCACCGCGTCCGCACGGACGATCGAGGTATAAGAGTGCTTTGCCACGTAGTCCTTCGTGAGCGACCAGGCCTTGTCGCACTGCGCCTGATCCGCGCACGCAATGGCAGCGTTACGCTGCGCGGCATCGAGCAGGTTCTCGGAGCGGGTGAAGTCGCGCTCCTGCGCCTGCTCTTTCTCGGCGGACATACAGCCACTCAGGGCGAGCGCGGCAAGCGCAATAACGATCGTTGTTTTCACGAGTTGAAGATCCGATGGCGAATTCCGGTGAGGATTATAGGCGCCCTCAAGCGGCGCCTACAGGTTCGGAACCGCCATCGGCAAGCGGCCTCAACTCGCGTAGCCGACCACGCCCTTGATCTCCAGGAAGTCCTCGAGACCGAACTCGCCATACTCGCGGCCGTTGCCCGATTGCTTGAAGCCGCCGAACGGCGCATCGGGACTGTAGTCCGCGTAGTTCAGATAGATCGTGCCGGTACGCAGGCGTTTCGCCACCGCATACGCATGCTCGATCGACGCGGATTGCACGTAGCCCGCGAGACCGTACAGACTGTCGTTGGCCATCGCGACCGCTTCTTCCTCAGAGTCGTAGCCGAGGATCGACAGCACCGGCCCGAAAATCTCCTCGCGCGCGATCGTCATGTTCGGCGTGACATTGCCGAATACCGTCGGGCGTACGAAGTAGCCGTCTTTCAGGCCTTCAGGGCGCCCGAGGCCACCGGCCACCAATGTTGCGCCCTCTTCGATGCCCACGCCGATCAGCCGCTGGATCTTGTCGAACTGCTGCTCGCTGATGACAGGTCCAAGATCCACACCCTTCGCATCCGCAGGGCCGACGACCAGCGCGTCAGCCGCTTCCTTCGCGTAGGTGAGCGCCTCGGCAAGGCGAGCGCGCGGCACGAACATGCGGGTAGGGGCGTCGCACGACTGGCCGCTGTTGTCAAAACACGCACGGGCGCCGCGCATCACCGCGTGTTTCAGATCGGCATCTTCAAGAATCAGGTTGGCCGATTTGCCGCCCAGTTCCTGATGCACGCGCTTGACCGTATCCGCCGCGGCCTTCGCGACCAGCACGCCCGCCCGCGTTGAACCGGTAAACGACATCATGTCGATATCCGGATGACGCGACATCGCCTCGCCCACCGTCGCGCCCTCGCCGTTCACCAGGTTGAACACGCCGGCCGGCACGCCCGCTTCATCGAGAATCTCGGCGAAGATCATGCCGGACAGCGGCGCCAGTTCCGACGGCTTGAGCACCATCGTGCAACCGGCCGCGAGTGCGGGCACCACCTTGGTGGCGATCTGCAGCGCCGGCCAGTTCCACGGCGTAATCAGCCCGCACACGCCGACCGCTTCCTTGCGGATCAGAATGCTGCTCTTCACGTATTCGAATTCGAACGTGTCGAGCGTGCGGATCATTGTCTCGAGATGCGCGACGCCGGTCCATGCCTGCGCGTCGTTCGCGTATTGCAGCGGTGCGCCCATCTCGCGGCTGATCGCATGCACCATGTCGTCGTAGCGCTTGCGGTAGACGTCGAGGATCGCCTGCAGCAGATCGATTCGCTGCGCGATCGTCGTCTCGCTATAAGCCGGAAAAGCACGCTTCGCAGCGGCTACCGCACGCTCGACATCGGCCGCGCTGCCGAGCGAAATCTGCGCGAACGGCGTGGCCGTGGACGGATCGATCACGTCGAGCGTGGCCGCGCCGGGCGTGTTTAACGGGTCGACCCATTGGCCGTCGACATAAAACTGCCGGGCATGTTGGAATTGCGCTTGCATGGCTTAGTCCTTTACATGGATTGTGTCAGGTCAGATCGTGGGCCGCGGATCGCGCCCGTAGCGGTATCGAAGGCTTACATCGACGCCGCTCAATCTGAATGTCTTCAAATCGAAATTCATCGCTACGCAGCTTTGGCTCAGACTCCGGTTCTGCTTCGATTTCTTCATCGAATCCCCCTCGAATCCGATCAACCAGGAGAGACAATGAGCACCATCACTTTCACCCGCATCGACGCTAAAGGCCCCGGCGCTTCCGGCCTGAACCCGGCCCTGCACGATCCCGCCGACGTCATTCTGGAAGGCGCCAAAGCGCCGCACGCCCTCAACGCCTTCTCCGACGCGACCAACATGCTGTCCGCCGGAGTATGGCAATGCGATGCGGGCACGCTGAAGCTGGCCGACCTGCCGATCCACGAAGTCTGCGTGCTGATCGAAGGCGAAGTCGTGATCACCAGCGACGACGGCCGCAGCGACCGCTATGCCGCCGGCGACGCCTTCATCCTGCACAAGGGCTTCTCGGGCACGTGGCATATGCCGGTGGCGACCAAGAAGTACAGCATCGTGTACTGCGGTTGATTCATACTGCTTCACACCGTTGCTGCAACAGGAACCGCACCCGTTAAGGTGCGGTTTTTTTATTCCGGCGGCAACGAATAAAAAACGCCGCCGCTACATCGGAAAACCCAGCGCCTTGATCGAATTGATCCACAGACGCCGCCAGCCACCGCGATCGTCGGCGCCGTCGAAGGCGTTGAAGGTGATCTTCGCGGCGATCCAGCGCAGCGGTTCAGGCGGAATATACGACGGCCCTTTGCGCGAAATATCCAGCGACGTGATCACGGTATCGCGATTCCACAGCATATCGAGGCCCATCTTCGCACCGAATCGGCTGCCCGCCACGCCGAAGCCCGTGTAGCCCGCGACAAACACGCTCTTGCCGCCGTGATAGCGGCGCGCGAACACGGCGCCCCGCGAGCAGTAGTCGATCGGGCCGCCCCATGCGTGGGTAAAGCGCACGTCGTGCAATTGCGGGAAGGTGCGATAGAACGCCTCGGCGAGCTTGTAGTAGGTGCTTTCGTCACGATCAGCGGCCGGATTCGGATCGCCGCCGAAGTGATAGCTCACGCGGCCGCCGAAGATGATCCGGTTGTCTTTGGTGAGCCGGAAATAATTGAGCTGCGTACGCGTGTCGTAAATGCCCTGGCGATTGTTCCAGCCAATCCGTGCCATCTGCTCGTCGCTCAGCGGCGCGGTCGCGATGATGTGATCGCGCACCTGCATCACGCGGCGCTTGATGTCGGTCACGCCCACGTCCGCCGTGCCGGTGCCGAGCAGCACACGCGGGGTTTCGATGCGCCCCGCCTGCGTATGCACGATCATCGTTGCGCCGAGATCTTCCAGGCGTGTGATCGGCGAGTGCTCGTGCAAACGCACACCGAGCTTCAACGCAGCCGCTTTCAAACCCCAAGCGAGCTTGGCCGGATGAATCGTGCCGCTGCGATTACGCGACCACATTGCGCCCGCGAACAGCGGCGAATCGAGTTGTTCTCTGGCGCCTTTGCTGTCGAGCAGCACCACGTCGTGCCCGTGGGACAGGTGCAACTCGTAGTCGCCCTTCAGATGATCGAGGTGGCCCGGGTCGACCGCTACCGTCATCTCGCCATTCCATTCGACGTCCGCTTCAATGCCGTAACGCGTCAACGATTCCTTGAAGCCATCGAGATTCTCCTGACCCAGCTTTTCCAACACGTCGAGGTCTTGCGGAAACACCCGGGTCGCATTCGGCAGACCATGCATCACGGACGTGGAAATGATCCCGCCCGGACGGCCCGATGCGCCGTAGGCCACTTTACCCGCTTCGACCAGCACGACGTCGAGCGACGGGTCCGCTTCTTTCGCCTGAATCGCCGCCCATAACCCGGTAAAACCTCCGCCGACCACCACCAGATCCGCGGACGTCGGACCGATCAGTTCCCGTTCGACAGCCGGCGCGCGCGGATTGTCCAACCAGAACGGAAACAGCTTTACCCCTTCAAACGCGCGCTTTACTGACTCGCTCATCTTGTTTGCCTACTCAACTTGAATACCATTGCATTTACCGCGTAACTGTCGTTTCGGTGCGGACGATTCAACCCGCGTCCTGCATGTCCAGTGCTTCCTCGCGTTCGCGCCGCGCGGTGCGCTGCTCCGCTTGATCCTTCATTTGCGGCGTGATTCGCGCCCCACCCGCCTTGAGCTTAGTCGCCGGCACCACCGGATGCACGGTCACATTGCGCTGCGAACCGCTACGCAACCAGCGGCGGCCCAGTGGCCCGTACACGCCATCCGGTTCAGGAAGGCACTGTAGCAACGCGATATACAGCGCGCAGGCAAGCGTCAGCGAAACCGGCATGCTGATGTCGAGACCATCGGCGAGTTGTCCGAGCGGACCCACGAACTGATCCGGCAGATTGACGAAACACAGGCCGATCACCGCGCTCGGAATCCACGCACCCATCGCGCGCCAGTTCCAGCCATGCGTGAACCAGTAGTGACCGCCACGGCCACCGCGATTGAACACCTGCAGATCGTCGGACAGATAGAAGCCGCGCCGCGTCACGAAGCCGATGATCATGATCACCATCCATGGGCAACTGCAGACGTTGATCAGCACCGAGAACGTCGACACGCTTTCGACCAGATTGAACGCGAAGCGGCCAAGGAAAATAAAGCCGATGGCGAGGCTGCCGATCAGCAGCGTGGCGCGCACGCGGTTCAGAAACTTCGGGAACATGCTCGACATATCGAGCCCGGTGCCATACAGCGCCGTAGTGCCCGTCGACATCCCGCCAATGATCGCAATCAGGCACACCGGCAGAAAGAACCAGTTGGGCGAGATGGCCAGCAAGCCGCCCACATAATTATTCGATGCGATGAATTCCGGCGCCTTGCCGGCGATGATCGTCGCCGTGGCGAGCCCGAAAAAGAACGGCACGAAGGTGGCCAGTTGCGCGAGCAACACCGCGAGAATCGTGCGCTTCTTCGGCGTGTTTTCAGGAATATAGCGAGCCCAGTCGCCGAGCGTGCAGGCGAACGAAACCGGATTGCTCATCGCCACCAGCACGGCGCTCACGAAGGCCGGCCAGAAACCCACCGAACCGAGCGCGACCTTGCCGGCGTACGCGCTATTGAACGGCCCGGCAAATGCCACGATGCCGACCACGAACAGCAGGCTCGCCGCCCATACGGCGATCTTGTTGACCCACAGCATGAAGCGGAAGCCGTACACGCAGACGGTCAGCACCAGCACCGCGAACAGACCGTACGCGAAGCTCAGCGTCATCCAGTTGACCGGCAGGCCGAGCAGATGATTCGCGCCGCCCACCAGCGCGTCGCCCGAACTCCATACGGCCAGCGAGAAGAATGCGACCGCGGTCAGCACCGCCAGAAAGGAGCCGACGATCCGGCCATGAATACCGAAATGCGCGCCGGAAGAAACCGGATCGCTCGTGCCGTTGCGCGGACCGAACAGACCCATCGGCGCGAGTATGCATGAACCGATCAGCACGCCGAGCACGATCGAATAAACGCCCGCCTTGAACGACAAACCAAGCAGCACCGGAAAGCTGCCGAGCACCGACGTGGAAAAAGTATTGCACCCGCCGAACAGCAAGCGGAACAGATCGATCGGCCGCGCATAGCGCGAGCGGTCGGGAATGCGCTCAAAACCGAATGTTTCGACTTGGGTAATGCTGTTGCTGCTCATTGTCTCCAACTCCTGTAACGGCCAGGTCTCAATCACGATGGCTCGCCACGGGGGATGTGGCGTCCACTTTTTTCAGATGTCTGGACGTCACTGTAAAGACAATCGGCGTGGGCAAAAATATCGGCCGCCCAACCTTTACTTCGATCCCGGGCGATGTAACCCGAAATCCCTGTCAAATAAGGCGCTGCGCGCTAACGAAGGGCCGCGTGAGGACATGCTTCGGGCCTGATAGCGCGCAAACGTCGAAGCGAATCGTGAGAATCCGCGCCTCAGACCGGATCTGCCGCGCGCCCCGCTTCACACCCCTGACACCCCTTGACGGCGCCGCTTCGCTGCGGCGACGGTGGGCAGCGGCACCGGTACCGCGCCGGACATGCCGTGCTCGATTAGAAAATCGCGGAACAGTCCGGCGACGTGCGGCAGGCGTTTATCCGACACATGCATCACATACCAGTCGCGTTCGATCGGATTGGCAGGCAAAGGCAGCAAGGCCAGCAAACCGGCCTGAAATTCCAGCGAACACGCGTGCAGCGACAGAAACGCAATGCCGAGACCCGCTTCGACCAGTTGCTTGATCGCCTCGTTGCTCGAGAGCTCGGAGCCGATATGCAGCTTGTGCCCGGCGAGCCGAAACAGATTCTCGACGGTCGAGCGCGTGCCCGAACCGCGTTCGCGCACAAACAGATTCGCGGTTTGCAGATCGTCCAGCGACAGGCGTTTTTTCTTCATCAGCGCATGGCCGGGCGAGGCGACAAACGCCATGGGATGCTTCGCGAAAGCCGTCGCCACCGTGCGCAATTCGCGCGGCGCGCTGCCCATCACCGCAAGATCGATCTCGTGGGTGGCGAGCATGCGGATGATATCGGCGCGATTGCCCACCTTGAACTGCACCTTCACTTGCGGGCGCAATTCAGTGAAGCGCACCAGAAACGGCGGGATCAGGTATTCGGCGGTGGTGATCGCGCCGATACGCAGCGTGCCGCCCTGCTCGCCGTGCAACGCGGCAAGATCGTCCGCCGCGCCGTTCCACAGGTCGAGAATTTCCAGCGCATAGCGCGCGAGGATTTCGCCCGCCGCGGTCAACTGCACGCCACGGCCCACCCGCTGCAACAGCGGCGCCCCGGCCGCCTCTTCGAGCAGACGCACCTGCAGCGACACCGCCGGTTGCGTGAGCTTCAGTTCCTCGGCCGCACGCGACACGCTGCCGAGCTTCGCGACCGTATGCAAGGCTTTCAATTGACGGAACGTAGCGGCTTTTAACATAAGTGAAAACCTATATGTTCTGTATAAACATTAAATTGTGCTGCGGTTTCCGCCGATTCTATACTGACCCCGACAGATCAGACCGATGAATTCCGGGTATAGCCCGCTAACACTCTCATCGGCTGTGCACAGACAACTTCAGGAGGATCAGGATCATGGCCGGAATCGATCAGCGAACAACCTCTGACGCGCAATGTACGCAGCCCACTAGACAACCTATTACGCAACCCATTCAGCAACCCATTCAGCACGCGCAGGAAGCGCCGCACGCAACGCCGGCAGCGGCGCATCGCGTAGTGATCGTCGGCGGTGGAGTGGGCGGTCTTGGGCTTGCCACACGCTTGTCGGAGACGCTCGGACGCGCCGGTCTCGCTCAGGTCGTGCTGGTGGATCGCTGGCCAACGCATTTCTGGAAGCCCTTGCTGCATGAAGCCGCGTCGGGCCAGATCGATCCGGCTACGCATCAACTGCAATATGCTGTGCAGGCGCAGCGGCACGGCTTCGAATTCGAACAGGGCGAACTCGCCGCGCTCGATCGGGCCAACCGGCACATCACGCTGAACGCGCTGCACGACGCCGACGGCCGCGAAATCCTGCCCTCACGGCAGTTGGCATTCGATACGCTGGTGCTGGCGATGGGCAGCGTCACGCAATATTTCGGCGTGCCCGGCGCGGCTGAACACGCGTTGCCGCTCGAATCGGTCGCTCATGCGGAAGCGTTTCGCCGCAAGCTGCTCGACGCCTGCCTGCGTGCGAACCACGCGCGCCGCGCACGGACCGCTCAGGCGGACACGCCCGTGTCGATCAACATCATCGGCGCCGGCGCAACCGGCGTTGAGCTCGCCGCCGCGGTACGCGATACGGTGCGTCTGTTGAACCGCTATAGCCCGTTTTCGCTCGACCCGGTGCGCGATTTCCGTATTCGTCTGATCGAAAGCAGCGAGCGCGTGTTACCCGCGTTGTCTGAAACGATTTCAACGCGTGCGCAAAAAATGCTCGGCACACTTGGAGTGGACGTGTTGAGCTCAACGCGCGTCACCGAAGTACGCGCCGACGCCGTGCTGACGGATCAAGGCGCACCGCTCGCCAGCGACATCGCGATCTGGACCGCCGGCATTGCAGGGCCGCCTGTATTGCGCACGCTGGACGGCATCGCGGTGAATCGCAACGCCCAGGTGCAGGTGAACCGTACGCTGCAATGCACGAACGACGCGAACATCTTCGGACTCGGCGACTGTGCGGCCTGCCCTTCTTCAGGCAACGCGGATGCGTTTCTGGCGCCGCGCGCTCAGGTCGCGCACCAGCAGGCGCTGTTTCTGGCACGCACGCTGAAGTGCAGAATCGCGGGTGAGCCCTTGCCTGAGTTCGTCTATCGCGACGCCGGCACCCTGGTCGGCTTCGGCCGCGAAGGCACGATCGGCAGCCTGAGCAACAGCTTGCTGACGCAGCCGGTGTTCGTCGACGGTTGGCTGGCGACGGTCGTCTACAAGCTGATCTATCGCCGCCACGTGATGACCTTGACCGGTTTCGCACGCATGGCGCTCGATTCGGCAAGCCACTGGTTGCGCCGCCGCGTGCATCCGGTGATCCGCTTGCATTGAAGGCCGGCGCATCCCGGCCAGCGCGGGCGGCGTCTTTCGGAAAACGCCGCCCGCGTGCCGCTCAAACTCAATCGAGAAACTCGGCCGCCCGCTTGCGCAGCACCGCGCTGAAATCGTCGAGCCAGCCGATCGACAGGCGCCAGCTCTGCCAGTAGAGATCGACGTCGATATGCTTGCCGGGCGCTATGTCCACCAGCTCGCCGCTCGCCAGATGCGGCGCGATCATCCGTTCCGGGCACATGCCCCAGCCGAGCCCCGTCACGCAAGCTCGCAGAAAACCGGCCACGTGCGGAATCCAGTGCAAGGGCGGGTCCAGGTCCGCCCGCGTGATGCGGCGCATGAAGCGCTTCTGCAACTGATCCTTCGGATTGAAATCCACACACGGCGCGCGCCGCAGCGACTCGCGCGTGACGCCATCGGCAAAATGGCGCGCGCGAAACGCCGGTGAGCAGACCGCCAGATAGCGCATCCGTCCGAGACGAGTCGAGCGGCAGCCCTGCACCGGTTCGGCCTGCGTGGTGACCGCGCCTTGCACGCTGCCATCGCGGATTCGCTGCGCGGTGTGGTCCTGGTCGTCGACCACCAGATCGAGCAGCATCTCCCGTTCGACGCAAAATTGCGCCACCGCGTCGATAAACCAGGTGCCCACACTGTCGTCGTTGACTGCCACCCGTAGCGCCGGCCACGGTTCGACCAGCGCGCCGGGCAGCGCCGGCAGCCGGCCGGCGAGTTCCGCTTCCAGCAACAGCACGCGTTCGGTATGGCGACACAGCAGTGCCCCCGAGGTGGTGGCAACGCACGGCTGGCCGCGCTTCACCAGCACGCTCCCCACCCGCTCCTCCAGCAGTTTGACCCGTTGCGAGACTGCTGACGGCGTGACATTCAGTTCGCTGGCGGCGCGGTCGAACGAACCGTGCCGCACCACGGCGGCCAGCGCATCGAGCAACGCATAGTCGAGCATTAGCGTTCCTTAATCGGCATTAACTAAATTAGCTTCTCTTACGAGCAGCAAACCCGCAGACTAGCTTCGTTCGCTTCCCCCGTCTACTGGATTACTATGAACTGGCTGTCTTTTTCCCATGGCGCCGCGCTATGCGCGTCACTGATCGTGACGATTGGCGCACAGAACGCCTTTGTGCTGCGTCAGGGCATCATGCGCTCGCATGTCGGCAAGATCGTCGCGCTTTGCGCGCTGTCGGACTTCATTCTGATCGGCGCCGGAGTCGGCGGCGCATCGGTGCTGGTGGAACGCTATCCGGTCTTCGTCCACACCATGCTGTATGTCGGGCTCGCCTATCTTGCATGGTTCGGCATCAACGCGCTGCGCCGCGCGGTGCGGCCCGGCCATGCGGTGCTGGACGCCAACGCGGGCAGCGCGACGGGAACGGCGCCAACCCAGCGCGCAATGCCGATCATTCTGATGACGCTGGCCTTCACGTGGCTCAATCCGCACGTATATCTCGACACCTTCCTGCTGATCGGCACGGCGGGCGCGCGCGAACCGGACGGCGCGCGGGTGGCGTTCGCTCTCGGCGCGATGGCGGTGAGCGGGGTCTGGTTTATCGGTCTGGGTTACGGTGCGCGTGCGCTCGCGCCGCTGTTTCGGCGGGCTACGGCGTGGCGCGTGCTGGATGGCGCGATCGGCAGCATGGTGCTGCTGCTGGCGGTGACGCAGTTGCGTTAACTCCGGGCCGGCAGATGCCTGGCTTTTGCGAGCCGGCCGGGCCAGGGCCCTACTTCTGCGCCTGCTGCATACCCAGCAGATCCTGCACGAGCTGGTCCGACACATAATGCGGTCCGTCGAACAGATAGGTCCGGTAACCGCGATACGCCAGCAATTGCGGCGACAGTTCCGCGGCCGTCGCGGCGCGGAACGCACCGTTTTGTGCCGGACGAAATGCCTCGGCGATGATCCGCACACGGTCCTTGCCGAGCCGCGCGGCCAGCGCGTCCGCATACTCACGCGCAGCCGCCGGGCCGCGTGCATAAACACCGCAGCCGTCCTGCAGAAACACGCCGACATCCTTCGGCAACCAGCCATCCAGCCACGCCGCCAGTGCCTGACCGCCGATATTCGAATTGTCGTAGACACTGATCCACAGCGGCCGCGGCAGCTTGTCGAGTAAAGGCGCGAGCGTAACGGCGTCCTTCCAGGTCGGATCGACTTCAACCGGAAAATAGTAACCGTCGATGTGGACGGCCGGCCGCACGGCGGCCAACTGCTTCGATTGCTCGACCAGTTGCGCCGCTTGCGCGCGGGCCGTGGTTTCGTCGAAGCGTCCGGCGAGACCGACGATCACATTGCGCGCCCACGGCTCACCGCCGATCCGCGTCCAGTCCGGCAGACGCTGGGCCGTTTGCATCGTGGTGCCGGGCAGAAACGAGATATCGTCCACCGCGGTCCATTGCACCAGCAGATCCGTCACGCCGAGACGATTCCAGTCGCCATGCGGATTGACATGATCTTCGTCGAGTTGCCAGACCACGCCTTGCGCCAACGCGGCGGCGTCGGCCGAACCCGGCGCCGAGCAGCCGTACAGCAGCGCCGAGAGCGCCACGTTGGCGCCCGCGGCGAGCAGTGCACGGCGGCGCGGCGAGACCGGCTCGCCGGCCTGACTCGGAATGTCATGCAAATTACCCATTGTGCTGCCGCTGTGCCTTGAGATGAATGTCACGATAATCCTGAGCGAGTTGCGCGCGGTCGATCTTGAAGTTGACCGATACCGGCAAGCTCCGGCACGCGAGCAATTCTGACGGGATCATATACGACGGCAGGCGCGCGGCCAGCAGCGCCTTCCAGTCGTGCAGCGCATCGGGCAGGCGGCCGTCGTCGCTGCCGGTCGCCACGAACGCGACGATCCGCGCGACCGAGCCATCCGGGCGCCGCAGCGGCACAGCGGCGGCACTCGCGGCGCCAGGCAGCGCCCGCAGGCCCGCATCGATCTCCATCAACTCGATCCGGTAACCGCCCATCTTGATCTGATCGTCGATACGCCCGTGGCAAAACAGCAGGCCGTCCGCATCGACCGCGCCCAGATCGCCGGTGCGAAACGCCCGTTCGCCGTGACGGGTGAACATGCGCGCCGCGTTCAGGTCCGCGCGATTCAGATAGCCGCGCATCACGTGCGCGCCGGCAATGCACAACTCGCCGCCATCGACGAACACCTCGGCGTCGCGCTTGGCGCGGCCAATCGGCAGGCGCGCGTGATGGGCCAGCACCGCATCGTCGACGACGATCCAGGTGGTCGCCACGGTCGCTTCGGTCGGTCCGTAGGTATTGATGATCCGTGCGGCCGGAAACCGCTGGCGAAGCTGCCGCGCGAGCGCGACCGGCAGCACTTCGCCGCAGAACAGGAAGGTGGCGAGTGCCGGCAAGCCCTCCTGAGAGAACTGCGGATTGAGCAACTGCTGCTGCGCGAACGACGGTGTCGACACCCAGGTCGTCACGCCGTGCCGTGCGAGGCTGGCAAGCAAGGCCGCGCCCTGCGCGGTCAGTGCGCGTGAAGCGAGAACCACGGTGCCGCCGAGCGCGAGCGTGCCGAACACTTCGTACATCGACAGATCGAAGCTGAACGGCGCCTGGTTCAGAAACACCGGCGCAGCGCCGAGCTCGAAGTCGGCCGCCATCCAGTCCGCCAGCGCGGCCACGCTTTCGCGGCCGATCTGGACGCCCTTCGGCTCGCCGGTCGTGCCGGAGGTGAACAGCACGTAGGCGAGATTTTTCTCCTGCAAGACGGGTGCCGATGGTGCCGCCGATGCCGAAGCAACCGGTTCCGCGCCCTGCCCATTCAAACTCACGAAGCGGCCAGCCTGCGCGTCGAAGTAAGTCCGCGCGCCGAGCGTGCTCGCGATGCGCCGCATCCGTTCATCCGGGTAGATCGTGTCGACCGGCACGAACGGCGCGCCGAGCAGCAACGCGCCCGTCATCGCCACAAAGAATCCCGCTTCCTTGTGGCCGCGCACGAGCACCGGCACATCCGCGGCGAAACCGTGCGCGCGTGCCTGCGCGGCCCATGCGTGCGCCTGCTCCGCTAACTCGTGCCAGCGCAGCGCGCGATCGGCGCCGATCACCGCCCACGCGTCGGCGCGCACATCGGTATCGACAAAGCGGCTTGTGCCCAGATCGAATCGCATGATGCGCCTAGCGATTGGCGGCAATGAACGCGCTCAGCGCATTCACGGATGCCAGATGCTCGGCGATCTCGGTGGGCGGAATGCGCACGCCGAATTGCATCTCGACGCCCATCACGATTTCGACGGCCAGCACCGAATCGACCAGCCCTGTTTCGAGCAGCAACTCATCATCGCGCACGAGGCGCAGTACGACGGATTCGACCAGCGCCGCTACGTCGGCGTGCAGTGTTTCGTTTTGAGTCATGGTGGTGTCCTTGTGCAAAGGTCGTTACGGCAATCAGAACTGGAAATAGAGAAAACGCACTTCGCCATGCAACTGCGCGACGCAGAATACGAGCACCCCAAGCATTGCGACCGTCCAGCGCAGCGACGGCCGCCAGGTCAGCGCTGCGGGCAGCCCCTCGGCCGCGCGTTCGAGCGCCGGCGAGAAACGGCCCATCAATTGATGTGAGTTCGGCATGCACCAGACAATCGCCAGTAACGCGGCGATCTGCAAGGCAAGCGTCGAGCGGCCCGCGACCAGGTGCAGCCACTCGCCAACGCCGATGTTTGCGGTGCCCCATGCGGGCCAGTCGAGCGCTTCGATGCCGTGCAGCCCCGCCATGCCTTGCAGTAAGGCGAGCGCGTCGCCAACGCCATGAGCGCGGAAAAACGCAAACGCGACCAGCGCGGCCACGAAGGTCAGCAACACGTTGCCGGCATGGCGAACGCGCGCCTTGAAACGCATCGCGAATGGCGCCGCGATTCCTGGCAATCCTGTCTTCTGTGCCGATCCCGCCGCTGTCCCCGCCGTCCCCGCTGCCGCGCCTCCGACCGCCGGCGCAGCCGCTGCCCGCCACGCGCGATAAGCGTGATTCACGGTGAGATACGACGCATGCAGCAGGCCGTAGATCAGATACTGCAGGCCCGCGCCGTGCCAGATGCCCGCCAGCGCCATCGTGTAGAACGTCGGCACGGCGACCGTCGACAGAAAGCCACGCGTCGAACGTTGCGCGAGACGGCCGATCGGCAGGCCACGCAGCGCACGGCTGCGATTGATCCGCATCGCCATCGGGTAATACAGGTAAGCCGTGAGGTAACGCGTGAGCGTCATGTGCCAGCGCTGCCAGAAATCGATGATGCTGGCCGCCTTGAACGGCGAATTGAAGTTCAACGGAAAGCGCACACCGAACATTTTCGCGAGGCCCACGGCCATATCCGAGTAGCCGGAGAAATCGAAGTAAAGCTGCAGCGCATAGGCGAGGCAGGTACCCCACGCCGCCAGCCACTGCAATTCATGCGGGGCGGCAAATCCGGCGTCGGCGAACGGCGCGATGGTGTCGGCGAACAGCACCTTCTTCGCGAGACCGATGGTGAACACGAACGCACCAATCGAGAGATTCTCCGCGCGCAGCTTGTACGTGGCCGGCTGCGCGAACTGCGTCATCATTTCCTTGTGATGCAGGATCGGCCCCGCGATCAGATGCGGAAAGAACGTGACGAATTGCACGTAGCCAAGCGGGTCGCGCTCCTTGACGATCCCCGCATTGCAGTCGAGCAGATAGCCGATCTGCGTGAAGGTAAAGAACGACACGCCGAGCGGCAGGATCACGTCCTGCATGCCATGCGCCAGCCAATCGGCAGGCGCCACGCCGCTTGCGTGCACGAGCGCGGTAAGCAGCGTCGCCAGATATTTGTAGCGCACCAGCAGTGCGAGATCGGCGGCAATCGCAAGACCCAACAGCCAGCGGCGCCGTGCCGACTGCGCGGGCGCCGCGACGATCGCACAACTCATCGCATAGTTGAACACGATCGACGCCACCAGCAAGCCGACGAACGCCGGATTCCACCACCCGTAGAACACGATCGACGCACCGCACAGCCACGCCGCCGCGGCACGTGGCATGCGTTGGCCAAGCAGGTAGTAGCCGGCCAGCGCGGGCGGCAGGAACAGCGTGAGGAAGATAAAGGAATTGAATAGCATCGCGCTCAGTCCTGCTTCGCCGGTGCGGCAACGGGGTTGACAGGCATCGACAGTGCGTCTTCCGACATTTCCCAGATCACCACGCGCACACTCTTCGGCCAGTTGGCGCGCTCGCGCCAGATCGCCTGCAACGCACGATCGAACTGGCCGTCGTCGAGACTCACGTTCCAGACTTCGCGGCCAAGTTGCTCGCCGAGGCGCTCGGCAAACGCGCTGCGCCGCGAGAACGAACTGCCCGCAAGCAGCACGTCGGCCGCCGGACCGTCGTCGAGCAGACCGCCGCTGCGTTGCGCCTGCAAGGTCTCTTCCGCGACGACGTCAGGCGCCGGCCGCCAGGCGTCCGGCACGTCGTTCAGGTTCGCGAGCGTCAGCAGATCGCCGACCCGCGGCGCGGGTTGCGCCGTTGCATGCGTGAATTTTGTCTCACCGGGTGCGCCGAGCAAGGGCAGCACCGCCGCGCCGACCACCTGGGCGGCGGCTTGCGCGCCTTGCGCATTCCAGTGCACGTCGGTGCGGAAAAACGCCGGACGCGCGGCTTGCAAAGCCGGCAGCAATTCGACGTGTGCGACGTGGCTCGCAGTCAGCGCGCGGTTCCAGACGTTCAGACGCTGCGTCATCCGCGCGTCCTGACGCAGCCCGCACAGCGCCTCGCTTTCCGCGCGCGCCTTGTCGGGCACCGTTACGACCACCAGTTGAATTCCAGCGCCGCGCAGTGCATCCGCGTAATGATGCAGCGTCGCAATGCGCGCGTCGGTCAATGCATCGCCACCGTCGGCGCGTTCGACGGGATCATGGCCCGCCTGCACCGGCGCGCGCAAACCGTCCGCATAGAACAGCCAGCCAGGGCAACCCTCGCGCACCTGCCGCCCGAGGTCGCCGAACAGGCGGTAGCGCACCGCCGCCTGCCAGCGGTGCAGCGAGCGCGCGTACGGCACGTCGATTGCGCGGTCGAGTTTGTGGCCGAGGCTGCCGTCGCGCCAGCCATGCAGATCGAATGCCGCGCCGTTGCGCGACTGCACGACCAGCGAAGTCACTGCCCCAGCACAACCGAGACCGAGCAGCAGCGCGAGCAGCCACGCGATGCGCCGATGCGCGCGCGCGAGCGACGGCGTGAGTTGAGCCGCCGTCCCCGCCTGAGCGTGCGCGGTGGCGCCCTCTCTCGCCGGCGTGCCTGCCACCGGGCGATTTGACGTGCGTTCCGCCGGGCGTCCGACTGACTCGCTCATCAGGCCACAGCCTTGCTCAGGCGCGCGAGAAACGCATCGTCGGCCATCACCGACGCCGCGTCCCATTGGCCCGCTGCGCTCGGCAGATTCATCATCTGCCCTTCGTTGAATTGCCAGACGATCGCTTGCGGCGGATTGGCCTTGAACCCGGGCGACTCCAGATAGTTGAGCAACGTCTTCCACGGGCCAGTGTCGCCGAAGGTCCACGTCAAACCGACCTGGCGATCGATCGCGTTCGAGAGCTTCTGCGGAAAACCGAGGTACGGCTGCACCATGCTGTTGCCGACCACCTGCACGACCGGCGGCCCGCTGTCGACGAGACCCGGCGACGCCACCACCGTGCGCACGATGAAGTGATCCTTGCCGACCGCCTTCTTGCGCTCCGGCGGCAACAAGGCCGCGAGATCGCCATAGCGGACTTCCTCGTTCCACGCGCCGAGCCTGCTTCCTGCCCCCGCCGCGCCCTTCAGCGGACCGGCCGAGACCAGGCGTTTGGCGACGCGTGCCGCGACCGCTTCGGCGGAATGGCCGCTCCAGTGGTAGTCGGCGCGAATGTACTTTTCCTGTGCCGGGTCAACCGCGGCAATGGCTGCGTCACCATCGACGATCTGCAGGCCGAGCGATTGGGCATGCGTGCGAATCGCGGCGTAGCGTCCCGCGACACCCGCGGATAATGCGGTGCCGTCCGGCAGATTCTCCGGGCATGAACGGGCTTTCAGCGGTGCGATCACGATCACGCTGCGAATGCCGCGCGCCGAGAGTTTGTCCGTCGCCTGACGAATCAGATCGACGGCTTTCAGACAGGCGGGCGTCGCGTCGTCGGTGAGACTCTCCCAACCGGGATAGAGCCACAGATTGCGGCCTTCGATCACACTGGTCGATGCCGCAGCGGATGCACGGCGCGGCAGCAGCGACAGCGCGCCGCCAAGCGGCGCCGCGGCCAGTGCGAGCAGCAAACGGCGGCGCGTGCCGTTGAGCGGTTCCGGTTGGGCAGATGCCTGGATGAACGAACGGCTGGAATCGGTCATTGTGTTGGGTCCCCGTGATTTATGTGGAGCGTGTGATGCAGGTGCAACGGCAAGCAAAGCGGGAGGCAAACAGCGCGCCACGAACCTCCCGCGATCCCGCGGCGATCTTGCGACGATCAATTCGCGGCGGGCGGCCACGCCAGCGCATCGCGCGCGCCGCTCAAGACCGGTTTGGCCGCATCGCCGGTGACGAACAGGCTATAGCTGTCGCCGGCCGCGAGCGCCGGCAGCGGCAGCGCCGCGCTGGCCGCCGCGCCGCATTGCCCCACCAGTTTCGCGCTGACCGGATTGATGGCACGCGCGTCCTGCGCGCCCGCGGCCACCTGCGCGAACACCGTCGGGCCGTTGCCGTCCACACCGATCTTCGCGCTGCAACCGGACGTGAAATTAAACGCCCGCAAGGTCGCCTTCAAACCGTCGACGCGTTCATAGCGGCCGACGATCCGCGTCGCATGCCAGCCCTTCGCGTCATGACGCAGCGCGACGGTGACGGCGTCGCCGGCTGCTGCATTAGCCGTGGCCTCGGCGACGGCCTTGCCGTCGGCCGTTACACGCGCCGGCGTGCCCGGCGTCAGCACGCTGAAGCGCGTGACCGCGCCCGGTGCCAGCGTCTGCGGCGCTTCGCTGCCGGCGAGCGCGACGCGCACCGCCTGCGACGAGGCGTTCAACACGCGCAGATACGACGCGTTGGCGGGCGGTTGCGGTCCATACAGGCTCGCGACGTCGTCCGCCGCCGCATGCGCCACGCCGGCCGACAGCAGCGCTGCCAGAAAAACTGCCGTCCTCGAATACCCCAAGCTATTTTTTTTCATTTGATCCGTCCGGATTCAATACGAGTAAATCGCGCCGAAGAACACCCCGCGCGCGCGATCGTCGCCGCTGATCTTCCAGCGGTACTGCACCGACAGATCGACCTACGAGCGCGGCGCGTCGTATTTGCTGTCGCGGAACCAGTAACGCGTCGAAATCCCTACCCCCGCGCCGAGCGGAATGCTGTGGTCGACGCTCGAGTCGTAGTCCGCGCCGATCACCGCGTACGGGAAAACGGTCCACTTCGGGCTGTAGCGATCCATGCGATAGGTGCGCCCCACTTCGAGATTGGTGGTCGCATAGACCGATCCCGCGTTCAGATAGGTGCCGGTCTCGGCGTAGATCTGCGCGGTCCACCATGAAGGCACGTCGACCCGCCGCTCGATGCCGTAACCGCCCGAATACGCGAGCCGTGCGAGCCAGTCGGGATTGACCTGCGAGCCGATCGGAATGATCCGTTCGAAGGCGACGATCGCGTCGATCTGCGAGAACGGCTTGGCGCGCGCGCCAATCGTGGCCTGCAAGGTATCCACGCCGCTCGCGCCGCCGTTCTTCACGCCGAAACTCTCGTAGCCGCGTGCGTAGAGTTCGAACATCCGGTCGCCGAGACTGCCGAACGGACGCCAGTAGGCTTCCACGCCCGCCTGCCAGTTGTTCGACGTGCCCGGTGTCGGCGACGACGCATAGCCCGGCTGCATGCCCGCGCCGCGATAATTCAGCGACGCGTCGAAGCCCCAGTTGCGGGTGGCTTCGGCGTGCGCACTGCGCATCTCGTTCAGTTGGGCGGGAGTGGCGGGCGGCGTGTCGTCGCCCGGTTTGGCGCTCGCGTCGATCGCGCGTTCGAAGTACTGCGCGGCTTCGCGGTTGCGGTACGCGTTCACGGCCGCATAGCCGGCGTCGGCGTAGGCGCTGGCCGGCATCGTGCCGGCCTTGTCGGCCATGCTGAAACGCTGGAACGCGACCTTGTTGTCGCCGGCCCGTTGTGCGATGTACGCGGCGCTCAGGTCCGGCATCGCGTCGAGCATGCCGGCGTCGATCATCTTTTGCGCTTCGCGCGACGCGGCGGAGTCGTTGCCGGCCGTGCTGAGCGCGTTGATCAGTTCGACCCGGTGCTGCGGATCGTCCGGCGCGGCTTTGACCGCTTCGCGTGCGTAGCCGACCGCGCCGGCCTTGTCGTTTGCAGCGGCTGCGGTGGCCGCGGCGCGTGCCGCGGTGAAACCGCGATCGGCGGCGTACACGTCGCAGCTTGCGCCAAACTGATCGACCACGCAGTCGATCACGGGACGGTGCGCCGGGTCGATTTGCGTGGCTGGAGCAAGCGAATCGGTCGACGCGGTCGACGCGGTTGAAGCGGTTGAAGCGGTTGCGGTGCTCGACGCGTTCGCCGCGACGGCCGGCGCATGCGCGAGCAACCGCCGCGCCTGCGCACGGCGCAGCGCGATCGGCGGATCGGTGTCGTCGCCATTCATCTTGAGCGGCGCGAGCAGATCGAGCGCGCGCTGCGGCTGCCCTTCGGCGATCCATACGTCGGCGATGATCACGCGCGCCACGCGCTTGTTGCGCTGCGTGGCGTCGTTGGCCTGCAACGCTCTGGCGAAATCCGCCTCGGCGTCCGCCGTCTTGCCCTGCGCGGCCAGCACGTAGCCACGCAGCGTGAGCGGCATGATTTCCGTATCGTCGGCGGCAATCGCATCGCTCGCCGCGGCTTGCACGCCAGGCAGATCGTTCGCGGCGAACAGCACGTCCATCAACTGGATGCGGTAGCCGACCTGATCCGGCGCATAGGCGACCGTCTCGCGCGCGAGCGTGGCGGCCTGCGCGTAGTCGCCCTTCCTGAACGCCGCATACGACGCAGCGGACGACTTCGGCGCCAGACGGTTGCCGATGAAGCTGCGCCTCAAGCGCAGTTCGTCGGTGTCGCCGAAGCGCTTGCTTGCGTCGAGATCGGCGTTCCATGCTTCGGTATCCTGACCGGCCGCGCTCGCCGCGTCGATCAGCAACAGCCGCAGACGCAGCAGGTCGGGACGCAGCGAGATCGCCTCGTTCGCGTACTTGACGGTGCCCGCAAAATCCTTCGCCGCGTACGCTTTGTAGGCCTGCTGCGCGGCCGTCAACGCGGCGCCGGTCAGCACGTCCGGATCGGCCGGCTGCTGGCGGCCCGCGCGTGCCACTGCGCGGGTCGACACGTTCAGCGCGTCGATCTGCTTGCGACGCGAGACCAGCGCCGGATCGCGGCCGATCTGCGCAATCGCGTCGCCGAGCGAGCGGCTTGCTTCGCTATAGCGGCGCAGCGCGGCGAGCGAGTTGGCGAGCAGCACCCGCAGCGACACGACGTCGGGGCGCTGGCGGATCGCCTCGCGTGCCCGCTCGACCGCGCCGGTGTAGTCGCCGCGCTCATAGGCGGCGTACGCGGCCTGCGCCACCCGGTAGGCGGCGCCGCTCAACGGCAGCGTGTTCTGTCCGGATGCGGCCGGCTGCGGCGTGGCCGCCGTGCTCTGCCCATAGGCTGTCGCGCCACTCAGGCACAGTGCGCCCGTCACCGTTGCAGCGGCAACGGCACGCAAGCTGAAGAAAAATGAATCGCTCATTCGGATGCCGCCAGAGCGCCCTGCAGGCGGCGCTGTTGCTGGATTACGTTCTCGAGTGCGGCACGCGAGATCACGCCGCGCGCCACCATGTAGTCGCCGATACGGCCGTGTCGATCCGGGCGGTAGTCCTGCATGGCTGCCTCGAAGGCTTCACGGCGCACGTGGCCATGCTCGATCAGCAGATCGCCGATCAACGGCACGCTGCGTGCCGGCACAGAACCTGCCGCGTCGCCCGGCAACGCACCTGCCGACGCACCTTCCACCGTGCTCCCCGACTCGGCCTCGCCCGCCGGCGCTGCGGTTCCAACCCCGCGCAACACGCGCAGGCCCGCCGCGATCTCGCCCTCACGGACGATCTGCTGGGTGACCGGTCCCTCGATCAGCGCGCTCAGTTCCGCGACCGCCGTCTCGGCAAGCGGACTCGCGGTCAGCAAAATCGTGCGGCCATTCGCGGCGTCGATCTGCGGCAATACGCGATGGCGCACGATCGCGTCGAGCGGCAGGCGCTCCGCGTCGTCCTTGATGCGTTCAAGCATCACACGTCCACGCGGCAAATCCGCCTGGAAGGCAATCGCTTCCGCGAGCGTCTCCTCGTCGAGCCAGCCCTTGGCCATCAGCACGCGGCCCAGCGGCGCCTCACGCGCATGGCTTTCGCCAAGCGCCTGTTCGAGCCTGTCCGGATCAATGGCCTGCCACGACAGCAGCAATTCGCCCAGACGCTGGCGGCGGTTGTTGAAGCCGTCGGCGGAAGGAAAGTCGTGCATGGTCTTGTCCCATGCCAGACGCTTGCCCGTCACGAGATGCGTGAGGAACATTTTCCACGCACGCGAAACAGCCATGAAGTTGATGAAGTTACCGACCACCATGCGCGGCACGGACAGCACGCCGTGCTCCCAGCCATACAGGCGCGTCACGAAATAGATCCGCTGCGCGACGCGCAACAGCAACGCGCAGCCGTTGGCCCATAGCAGCGCTTGCAGCCACAGCGAATCGGAGAACGGCGAAGCGATCAGGTCCGGCATCCAGCCGAGCAATTCGGCGCCGGCGAAGAGCAGAAACTGGATCACCAGCCCATACGCGATGATGCCGACGAACGCGGTGACGATCCCCTTGCGGTCGCGAAACAGCAGATAGCGATTGGCGAGCGAGCCGGTCCAGCCGGTCTGCTTCCAGCCTTGCAAGCCGATACCGAGCGTCCAGCGCGCACGCTGCCGGTAGGCGGTGCGGAAGGTATCGGGGAAGAATTCGCGCACGCACAGCGGCATCGTCACGGTGATGTCGCGCTCCTTGCCGAGGCCGAACCATGCCTTGCGGCGCGTGGCGAACTGCACCGGAAAGCGCGCAAAAATCGACTGCATCCCCATCTTGCCCAGGCGCGCGCCGACGTCGTAGTCCTCGGTCAGGCTTTCGGTATTGAACGGCTGGTTATCGGTTTCGGCGATCAGCGCGAGCAGCGCGCGGCGCGAGAAGCACGTGCCTACCCCAGCGGACGGCACCGAGCCCACCAGGCTCTCGCGCACCACCAGGTCCTTCGCGTGCCATTCGGCGAACTCGTCCATATACGTGCCGGCCACGAGTTCGAACCAGTTGCGCTCGAGCGAGGCGACCGGCAACTGGATCATGTCCTTGCGCGGCAACAGGTAGTTGAAAAAGCGCAGCTCGACCGGATGCAGCACGTCTTCGCTATCGTGCAGCACCACGCCGGCGAATTCGATGCCGGCCTCACCCTCGTACTTGAAGATCGCCTGAATCACCCAGTTCAGACAGTCCGCCTTGCAGGTCGGACCGTCATGCGGCACTTCCACGCGACGCAACTGCTTGTAGCGGCGACGCATCCGTTCGACTTCGGCGATGGTCTGCGGGTCGTTCTGATAGGTGCCGACGAACACCACATAGTTGCGGTAGTCCATCACCCGCACCATGTCCTCGATCATCGCCGCGACCACGTCGTACTCGTGCCACGCGGGCACCATGATCGCGATCGGCTGCTCGTCGCGCTGATACAGCTGCGCGCTGGTGAGCGGCTTGTAGGTGCGCTGCACCGTGAAGCGGCGATAGATCGTGCGGGTCCAGTACCAGGCGTCGATGAACAGATCGTCGATGCTGGACAGCAGAATGATGAACGCCACCAGCGCCGCGACGTATTCGAGCCCCAGGTAGTAGTGGGCTACCGCGTAGCCCGCATACCATTTGATCAGCGCGATGCTCACGACTTGTCCTTATTCCTGCGGCGCGCCACGTTGGCGACCAGCAGCAATACGATCAGCAAGCCGACGAGCGCGGCCGGGATGCCCCAGCGCACCCAGTTCTGCATGAACCACGGACCTTGCACGTCCTCCGCGTCGACCACTTCGCCCGGATGACGCGTATCGAACTGGCGCAGCGTACCGCTGCCGTCAACGATCGCCACATCGCCACGCGAGAGTTGCAACGACGCAGGCAAGACCGCCGCCGTCTCCCCCACCGTGCGATACGCGATGCCCGACACGCTGCCCGACTTCACCGCTTCGATCACGCCGACACGGTTCAGACCCGACACGTCCGCGAGAACCTTGCCGGATGCATCGGTCAGCGACAAGCGGTCTTTCGACAACCGTGCGAGGCTCTTCTCATCGGCGAGCGCGACGTCGGCCGCGAGGAAGGCGCCCTTCGGGTTCACCGCTTCGCCGTCACGGGCGACGCTGAAGGCCGCGCCCGTCGGCGAAATGCCGCTTGCGTTCGCGAGGCGCGCGACGCGCGGCAGTGCTTGCGTGGGATCGTTCAGGTACGCGGCCGGCACCAGCACATTCGCTTCCGACGCGAAACGCGCGACCATGCCGGTGAAATCGTCGCCGATCTTCGCGTCGGTGAGCGTCAGATGACTGCTCGGCAATACGGCAATCGGATGACCCTGGCTACGCGGCTGGCAGCCGCCTTCCGGCTGGCGCTGAAACACCACGCGCAGCAGATTGTTCGGCGCCAGCGCGTAGTGCGGCACGCGCGCGGTAATGCGCTGCGGCTTGCCGTTGGCGTTCAGCAGTTGCGAGCCGATCAGCACGTCGTTGAAATAGATCGAGGCGGTCTGCGCCGCGTTGTTCAGAGCCGGCGACGCGGCCACGTCGAGCACCACGCTGCCTGGCAGCTTGCCGTTGCCCGACACCGCGCCCAGATCGAAATTCGCGTCCCAAGTGGCCCGGCCCTGCACGTCGAGCGTGCGCGGCAGGCCGCCCAGCAGCGACAGCGCGATTTCGTCGCCGCGCGTGTTCGGCGCGGTATCGATCTGATGCACGACGAGACGGCTCGTCACGTCGATCGGACGCCACGTGCGCGCAAGAATCGCCACGCCGTCGTTATCGCCGACCACGATTGCGGTTTGGCCGCCGAGGTGGGCAAGGCGCACTTCGCCCGAAACGAGCGGCTTCGCGATCGGATCGATTGCGCGGGCACGCCATGCGTCGAACGCGTCGGCAGCACCGGGGGCCGCGCCGACAACCTGTTCACGCAACGCATCGAGCGACGTCTTCAGCGTGTTGCGCAGCGTGTCGTCGGCGACGATCACGTCCGGCGCGAATGCCGGGCGCGGCGTCAGTGCGACGAGGGCGCCCGCTTCCGCCGGATTCGCCAGCTTGTGCGAACCGCCCGCGGCCAGCGCGGCGAAGGCCGGAATCGCGCGCAGCGGCGCCGGCACCTCGATATCGCTCAGGTCGACCGTGTCGCCCACTACGGGCCACGGCCGCGTGAGCGGCGTGCGGCCTTCGCGTTGCAGCAGCGCTTCGACGCGCCAGCCTGCATCGAACGCCGGTGCGCCGAGCTTGCGCGCACCGAGCATCACCACCGGTTTGTTCGGCAAGGCGCCCCACGCGCTGCGCAGATCGACGATCGCGTCAGGATCGTAGCGATAGGTCAGCCGCGAAGTCGGCGCGATGCGCCAGACGTTGCCGATCGCGGTCTGGTCGGTACAGATGTTATCGCTCAGCACCGACGACCAGTCGAGACCCACGCGCACGAAACCGCTCGGCCTCGCCGCGCCGTCCACGCCCAGACTCGCGGACGCATCGCCCTGATCCTGCGTTGGGGTGCGCGAGAGTACCGGCGAGCCGTCGAGCGACACCAGCATGGTCGTGCGGCCGCCGTTACCGCGCAGATAGCTGCCGTCGATCTGCAAGGCCGCATCGCTCAGGGGTACGCCGGCCGGCACCGGCAGATACAACTCCTGACGCCCGTCCGGCGCACGCAGCACGACCGGATCGCGCATGCCCAGTTCGGCCAGCGACACCGTGCGCGTCGCGAGCCGGCCGCTGCCGAGCTGCGCGAAGCTGCCGGCGACATCGGCCGGCTGCTGGGCATAGGCCGTCGACGCCAGCAACAGCAGCGCGGCAAGAACCTTCAGGTGAGGGCGCGCCAGGCGGCGCATGAGCGAATGGGTGGTCACGTTGTCTTGTCTCGAAATTAGCGCGCAAACAGTGAGGCGAATTTGCGCTGCATGGATTGTTTGAAACTGCGATGCCGGTTCTGGCAGGCCGCTTTGGCAGGCCGCTTTTTTGCAGGCCGCTTTGGCAGTGCGTATTGCCGGAAGCTTTGCCGGCGCGTCGCGATCGACGGCGGCCGGCGAACGTCAGTCTTACAGTGCGTGCACGGCCAATGCGCCCGCCAGCTGCGCGGTGCTGCCCGCTGCGCCGCTCACGAACTCGTCGAACGGACGCCCGCTCAGCGCCGCGACGATTCGTTGCGATGCATGGCCGTCGCCGTACGGATTGACGCGATGCGCAAAATCGTCACGCTCGCCCGCGTTTGCGAGCAAACCTGTCACCGCGCGCACGATCGCTTCGCGCTCCGTGCCGACGAGGCGTACCGTGCCGGCCGCCACCGCTTCCGGCCGCTCGGTCACGTCGCGCATCACCAGCACCGGCTTGCCGAGTGCGGGCGCTTCTTCCTGCACGCCGCCCGAGTCGGTGAGGATGATTGACGCACGCTGCATCAGGCGCACGAAGCCGAGGTAATCCAGCGGCTCGATCAGATGAACGTTGCGCGCCGTGCCGAGGGTTTCCTGCACGGGACCGCGCACATTCGGATTCAGGTGGACCGGATAGACGATCTGCACCGTGTTGGTTTTCGCGAGTTCGGCAAGGGCCGCGCAAATGTTCGCGAAGCCCGCACCGAAGCTCTCACGGCGATGGCCCGTGACGAGCAGCACCGGCAGGGCGCCATCGAGAAACGGCAGGCGTGCGTCGAGTTCGGCGCGCAATGCCGCGTCCTGGTCGATGCGCGCGGTGGTGAGGTTCAATGCGTCGATCACCGTATTGCCGGTGACGATGATCTTGCCGTGCAGCGTTTCGTGCGCGAGGTTTGCTTTCGAGCTCGCGGTGGGCGCGAACATCAGATCGCTCATCACGTCGACCACGCGGCGGTTCATTTCTTCCGGCCACGGCTGCATCAGATTGCCGGTACGCAGCCCTGCTTCGACGTGACCGATTGGAATGCGCCGGTGGAACGAAGCTAGCGCCGCCGCGCACGCGGTGGTCGTATCGCCGTGCACCAGCACGCGATCGGGTTGTACGGCAGCGAGCACTTCGTCGAGCGAGGCGATCAGACGCGAGGCCAGACCGTTGAGCGTCTGGTTGCCGGTCATCAGCGCGAGGTTGTGATGCGGCTTGATCTGAAACAGCTCGAGCACCTGATCGAGCATCTGCTGATGCTGCCCGGTGACGCAAACAATCGACTCGATGCCGGTATCGGCTTCCAGTTGCTTGACTAACGGCGCCATTTTGATGGCTTCCGGCCGTGTGCCGAAAATCGACAGAATCCTCATTGGCAATACCCCGCATCTCACACAAATGTTTTATTGGCGGCAGGCATTGCGGAGCAAGCGTTAATATTGCTTCCCCGTATTTACCGATCTGACAGGCCTTGAGCCGGTAATTACCGGCGATTCCCGTCTGCGCGGGAAACGATTCGATCGGATGCAATTACTTGCCGACTGGACTCACGCGAACATCGTTTGAACGATTGGTCATTAGCGATGAATCGACGCGCATTCTAGCGTGTATCTTCCGCAATTCTACAACGGATTTCCGCTGCATCCGGCGTTTGATACTCTGGCTTGCTGACCTGAAGGCGTGATTTTTGCCGACGAAGCCGGGGGATTAAGCGGCGCAAACGTTTTCCAAATAGTTATCGGAAGGTTAAATCCAGATCAATAATTTTCAGATTTTGTAAATGTCAAATCTTGATTAACATTTACTCCGTCTCACTGGCTCGATTTGAATTTCCCGCAGATTAAGGCTACGCAAACGTTACCGGGGAATTTTGGATGAGCGGCTCAATATCACGAATTGTCAGGTCGATTTGACAGTGTGTCTCAGTTGCTGGAGGCGCGTTCGATTTCCGCGGCCAGTTCGGCGATCTGCGATTCTGCGAACACGCGGATGCCGTGTTGTTGCAACAACGCGACAGTGACGCCGGTGACGGGATGGGTTTGGCCGTCGAATTTGCCGGTGTAGATGAAGGTGCTGCCGCAGGACGGGCTGCCGTCGGCGAGCAATGCGTAGCGGCAATTTTCTGCTTTTGCGCGGTTTAGCGCGTGCTGGGCGCCTGCGATGAAGAGCGCGGTGACGTCTGTGCCGGTGTTGTCGTTGATGATGGCGCGATGCGCGAGGACGTCGGCGCCGGTACGGCGCAGTTGTATTTCGGCTGGCGGCCGCGGGGTCGGGAAGCCTGCTGCGACTTCGGGGCAAACGGTGATGAGGCGGCCTTCGGCCTGCCAGTGGGTTAGCCACGTGTCGTGGATGGGGTTGGCTTTGGCTTTGCCGTTGTAGCGGACGGGGTGGCCGACCAGGCAGGCGCTGATCAGGATCTTCAGCATAAAAGATGAGGTTTTGCCCTGCGGGCTGGCTTGGGGGTGGAGGGATTGTAATCGGGTTTGGTTCGGTTGTTTTTGGTGTGGTTTTTTTATTCTGTTGTTAGGGATGCTGATTTTTTTGTTTTTTTGCCGTTGGCGGTGGTGTTGGTATCGGTATCGGTGGTTTGCCTATGGCGTTGGGATCTGCCTGTGCTGGTCTTTTGGCCTTTCCTTGCTGGGTTAGTGGTCCGCTCTGTTGTTGGTCTTTTGGCCTTTCCTTGTTTTGTTATCGGTCTATTAGCGTTCCCCCTGTGCGGGGGGGCACCTACTTTTCTTTGCCTGCCGCAAAGAAAAGTAGGCAAAAGAAAGCGGCTCACACCGCCAGCTCATAAGCGGGTCCCCCGCACAGCCGCGGTAGTGGTGCATCTGGAATCCGTGCCCCCGCACACTCCGCGTTAGCGACAAGGCGCTCATCAGCTCCCACTCCGCACTACGTGCGTCGCGGACGGGTCTGCCAGGGAAACCTCGCCAACGCTTGGCATACCTGATGGTTCTTGAACTGGGTGTCGGCGCGCGCAGCGCCGCCGGAAGTATGACTGCTTTGTCACTAAAGCGGAATGTGCGAGGCGACAGATTCCAGATGCACCACTACCGTGGCTGTGCGGGAGACCCGCTTATGAGCTGGCGGTGTGAGCCGCTTTCTTTTGCCTACTTTTCTTTGCGGCAGGCAAAGAAAAGTAGGTGCCGCCCCGCACAGGGGCAACGCTAATAGACCACTAACAAAACAAGGAAAGGCCAAAGGACCAACAACAGAACAGACCACTACCACACCAAGCCAACACCCAAAATCCAGATCACCAACAAAAAGCGCCGCGAAGGCCCCCACCTGCCGGGCAGGCAAAACCAACCCCATAGCCCGCGCAGCCCCTAAAACACCCCCATCAACCTGGAAAGCACCGAAACATACTCCCCGTACAGGGGATCACCCTTAACCTGATCAGGTTCCCTGGGCCGCGCCAACTCAATCATCACATCGTGAATCACCCTCCCCGGCCGCTCCGACATCACCAACACCCGGTCAGACAAAAACACCGCCTCATGAATACTATGAGTCACCAGCAAAACCGTCAGCGTACTGCGCTGCCAGATCCGCAAAAGCTCGACATTCAAACGGTCCCGCGTCAACGCATCCAGCGCCCCAAACGGCTCATCCATCAACATCACGCGCGGCTCGAGCAACAGAATCTGCCCAATCGCCGCCCGCTGCCTCATCCCGCCCGACAACTCATGCGGATACCGGTCGGCAAACGCCGTCAACCCCAAAGTCTCAAGCAAGCCAGGAAGCCGCTCCTCCACCTGCGCCCGCGGCACATTCCGCAACTTCGCGCCCAGCCGGATATTCGCCCCCACGGTCAGCCAGGGCAGCATATTGCTGGTCTGAAACACCACGCCAATATCCGCCACCGGCGCGGTAATCGGCTCGGCACCCAGCAGAATCCGCCCGCCATCGGCTGGCACCAACCCCGCCACCATCCGCAACAACGTACTCTTGCCGCATCCGCTCGGCCCCAGGATCGAGACGAACTCGCCCTGGCGAATCTGCATCGATACATCGTCAAGCGCGCTGAATGCCTCCGCCCCACCCCGCGCGGCAAAGCGCTTACCGACCTGTTCGACGGAAATCAGCGCAGGCGCCGCTTCGTCGCGATGCAAAGGATGAACCTGTGCGCCGGTTGCCGCGGCGCGCTGCACAATACGCAACTTGTCGACCAGTGCCATCAGACCGTCACTCCTCTCCACCACACGCCGCGCGAAACCAGTTCGACAGCCCAGTAAAACAGCATCGCCAGCACGGTCACCATCAGGATCGCGGCAAACGACAACGCAGTCTGCGCATTCGATGTCGCAAACACGATCAGGTGCCCAAGCCCCGACTCCGACCCAATGAACTCGCCGACAATCGCCCCGATGACCGCCAGCGGCATCGCGATCTTCAAACCGTCGATCAGCGCGGGCAACGCGGCAGGCAACCGCAAATACCAGAAGGTCTTGGCCTGCGACGCACCGAGCGCCCGAAAATGCTCGTCCAGGTTGCGCGGCACACCGGCAAGGCCGCCCATCGTCGCGATCACGATCGGGAAGAACGCGAACAGCACGGCCGCCGCCAGCTTCGATGCAAACCCGTAACCGAACCACACGATCAACAACGGTGCAAGCGCGATCTTCGGCATGCTCTGCAAGGCAGTGACAAGCGGAAACAAGGTACGCCGCGCAATGCTCGACATGCTCGCCAGCAAGCCGATCGTCAGGCCGCCGACCAGCGCCAGCGCAAAACCGGCAAACACTTCCCACGCGGTAGCCAAGGTATCGGACAGCAACTGCCCACGCATCTCCCAACCGGCTGCAAAGACCTGCGACAGCGCCGGCAGTACATAATCGCGCGTGCCCGTCCAACGCACGCCGAATTCCCAGATCAGACCAATCACGATCCAGAACAGGACGGTTTCGATCATTCGCTTCATGAGGTTTCCGAATTATTCACTATCAGCCGAGCTGGACGGATCGGCTTTCGTTGAATCTTGCGGGGCACCCGACGCCGCAGTCGCCGCCCCTGCCTGCGCCGATTTTTGCGCCACCAGATGCGGTGGCGGCGGCACAACAAAGCGTTCGAAGCGATACTGATCGAACGATTCGATCGTACGCTCCCACACCTGCGGCTCGTGTGCATCGCGCTCGCCGATCTGCGTCATCTCGCAGTACACCTCGACGTTGTTGCCATCCGGGTCCTTGAAAACGAGGAACAGGTTGTTGCCAGGACCATGCCGGCCGATCCCACGCACGATCTCGACACCATGCTCCTGCAAGACCTTCACCGAGCGTTCCATCTCCTCGTAGCTGTCGATCAGATACGAAAAGTGCTCGAGGCCGGGGCGCGAATAGCGCGGCAGGTCGTTGAAATCGGCGGAATCTTTCGGCAGTTGCGCGAGCGCGAGATCGTGGTGATCGCTGCCGGCGCGCAGAAATACCATCTGATCGCCGATCCAGTCGGATACTTTGAGGCCCAGCACGTCGGTATAAAACTGCGCGGACTTCTGGATGTCGCGCACCATCAGCACCATGTGCCCAAGCCGCTTCGGACGCAAACTGTTCATTGCCTGTCTCCTCAGTGCCCACGCCTCGCGCGGGCTGGTTGGAGTGAGCGCGCCGTTTCAACGACGCCTCACCCCCAATAGGGTTTACTCGACAAACTGATTCGTATAAAGATCGGCCGCCTTCACCTTCGAGCCGGTGCCGAACGCTCGCGACACAAACGCGGCGGTGGCATCCATGCGCGCGGGCCGCAACCAGCCGGTCTTGTGCTGCGCGGGATCGTCGGCGATCAGTCCGTTGGTCTCGACGATCTGCTGCAACAGGATCGTCTTGTCGAGTACCGGATAAAGCCCGGCAATCGCATCGGCGGCCTCCTGCGGGTGCTCGCGCATCAGCGCATAACCGCGATAAGTCGCGGCGACAAATCGTTTGACCACGTCGGGATGCTGCGCCACAAAGGTATCGGTGGTGACAATCCCGTTGCCCATCATGTCCAGACCAAAATCCCGGTAGAAAACCTTGCCGAGCTGCTGTCCGGCCCGCTTCGCCAAAGCGGCTTGCACCGGCAGGCTGGCGCCTTCCCAGCACTCGGACAGGTCGATGCGCTTTTGCAGCAGCGCGGTATTGATCACGGCCGGATCGAGGCGCACGGTCTTGATCGCGTCGGGCGCCATGCCGTTCTGCTTCAACCATGCGGGCATGATGTTCTGCACCGGCGACGCACCGCCGCCGCCGAGCGTCATCCCCGAGAGATCCTTTAGCGTCGTCACCTTGAAGCCGGGCCGCTCGAGATAACACATCGCACCGGGCCAACGCGTGTTGATCGCGCCGACCATCACCGCATGGCCGCCATGCGCGCGGTTCAGCATCACGCTGACGGGGTCGCCATAGCCGAACTCGAAAAGTCCTTCATCCACTTCATTGACGGTGCGCTGGCCGCCATATCCGCGCATCACGCTGACGTCGAGACCCGCGTCGCGGTAGTAGCCCTTGGCCTGCGCGAGCAGGATGCCACCGGTGCTGCCCTGCGGCAGCCACGCCAGATTGACGCGCACCTTGTCGGCCGCATGGGCGCTCGTGAAAAGCGCGGTGGCGGTCAATGCCACCGCGCTCAACGCAGCCCGCCGACTGAGTGGCCGAACCCACTGTCGTACCGCGCGCCGTATCCGCTGCAACATGTCGTGTTCCCCGTCTATGAGTGGAGTGAGTGGGGTGAATGGAAAGTACCGGGAGCCTGCTGACGCTCAGCCGGCGACCAGCGGATTCTCGATCGAACCGATCCCGTCGATCGAAGCGACCATCACGTCACCCGCCTTCAGATAAATGCCTCGCCCCATGCCGACGCCGGTCGGCGTGCCCGTGGCGATCAGATCGCCCGGTTGCAGCGTGAGGATCGTCGATAAATATTCGATCTGCTCGGCGATGTTGAAAATCATCGCGGACGTGTTGCCGTCCTGCATCATTTCGCCATTTACCGCGAGGCGCATGCGCAGATTCTGCGGCTCGGCGATACACGCGCTCGGCACGAACCACGGGCCGAGTGGGCCAAAGGTATCGAAACTCTTGCCGCGAAACCAGTCGTGTTTGAACGGATAGTCGGAGCGGCGATTCAGGTCGCGCGCGCTGACGTCGTTGAGAATCGTGTAGCCGGCAATGTAGTCGTAAGCGTCCTCTTTCGCGATGTGGCGGCCGGCCTTGCCGATCACCACGGCCAGTTCCACCTCCCAGTCGACCCGCTCCGCGTGCGGTGGAATGACCACGTTCGCAAGAGTCGGCACCACGCTCGTCTCGGCCTTCATGAACATGTACGGCGTGCTCTCTTCGCGCGGCGCCAGCTCGGTTCCCATCTCCTGCGCGTGTTCGTAATAGTTCGACGCCGCCGCGAAAATGCGGCGCGGCTGATACGGCACGCACAGCGTGTGGCCGGCGAGCGGCGCGGCGTCGAGCGTGCCCGCCTCGAGCGCGCGCGCAGCGGCTTCGAGCCGTTCGACGGCCGCCGCACCGTCCGTCTCCCAAGCGGCGATCAGCGCGCCGACGTCGGCAAACGGCAGCGCCGAAGCGCTTTGCTTCAATACCGCCTGCGCGTCGTACAGCTTGTCGCCAACCGCCAGGCCAGTGGCCGTGCGGCCGTTCAATTCATAAGTTGCGATACCAAACCAGGTCACGTATTGCCTCGCTTTTTGCGTTTGTAGGGGATTAGTTAGCTGCGGTCGAGGGTTCAATAATTCGTATACATTCAGTCATCTGTGTATTTTTATTGAAATTCTCGTATACACTAATCGGGGCATGAACACGTTCACGCGTACACTGCATGGGCTTACGGAGGTCGGATATGCGCGGTGGCGATTGAGGCGGTTGGGCCGCTGGCGCATAATGGGGCCGCTTGCTCACGGTTTCGCTCAACCCACAACCATCACGATGACGACGCTCTCCTCCAAGATTTACCGCCTGCTGTGCGACGAGATCATCGAAGGCACGCTTGAACCGGGCCAGAAGCTCGAAGAAGCGGCACTCGCCGAACGCTTCAACGCGTCGCGCACACCGATCCGCGAGGCGTTGCGCGAGCTCGCCGCGCGTGGCCTCGTCGAACTGACGCCGCGCAAGGGCGTGGTGGTCGCGCAGTTCAGCATCGACGAACTGGCCGATATGCTCGAAGCGATGTGCGAACTCGAGGCGCTGTGCTGCCGGTTGAGCGCGCAGCGTATGAGCCTCGTCGAGAAGAAGCAGCTCGAAGAACTCCAGACCGAAATGAACGCCGCGATCGCGCGCGGCGATGAAACGGAGTACTTCCAGCTCAATCGCGAATTCCACGAACTGATCTGCAAGGGCGCGCAAAGCAAATCGCTGGCGTCGATCATGTCCGTTCAGCGGCAGCGTCTGGCGGGTTTTCGCGCCGCTCAGCCGGCTTCGCCGTCGCGCTTCGAGGCGGCAACCGACGAGCATCGCGAGATCGTCTCCGCGATCCTCAACTCCGAGCCGGAACGTGCGTACAACGCGATGCGCGACCATACGGCGCGGCTGTCTATCGTTGTACTCGGCCGGCTCAAGCGCCAACGCACCGAGCGTGAAAACGCCTGAAACGCTGGGCGTAGCGCGATCATGCGCACCCTGCCGACGCTTCGCGGCTTGCCCCGATGACATAGGCGACATGGGCGGCACCGCTCGCCACCGATGCGCCGGCTGAAATCGCGGCCCGTTCACGCAACCACCGCCGCCAGCGATGCCACCGACGGCATCGAAAAATCCAATGCCTGAAGCTGCTGCAACAACGCGCCCGACTGCGCCGGATTCATCGGCGTGAGCGGTGGGCGCACCCGCGTCCACTCAGGGTCGTGCGCAAAGTGCGCGACGATGCTTTTCAACGCGGGGATCATCGGTTGTGCTTGCACGGCGAGGCGAACCGTCGCGACCTTGCCTTCCCATATCGCCCTTTCTTCCAGCGTCGCCGCGTTCAGCAGACTCGCGATCGCGTGCGGCTGAATATTCGCGGTAGCCGAAATGCAGCCGGCCGCGCCCAGCGGCAGTGCTTTGCCGAGCAAAGCCTCGGACGCGGGAAACACCGCGAAGCCGGGAAACTTCTCAAGCATCGCCGCGGTGTTGGCCCAGTCGCCTGAACTGTCCTTGATCCCGACCACGGTTTGCGGATAGGCCGCGATCAGCCGCTCGATCAGCGTATGGGTGATCGGCACGCCGGTGAACTGCGGGATGTGATACAGCAGCACGCGCAACTGATCCGAGCCGACGGCCTGGATCACGTCCGAGTAGTAGGCGAACAGGCCGTCGTCGCTGACACCTTTATAGAAGAACGGCGGCAGCATCAAGGCGCCGGCGCAACCGGCTTCGGCCGCGTGGCGGGTCAAGGCGATCGCGTCAGGCAACGCGCATGCACCGGTACCGGGCAGCATCTGCGCGGGGTCGATACCGGCTTCGAGCACCTGATCCAGCAATGTGTGGCGTTCGGCAAGACTCAGCGAATTCGCTTCGCTATTCGTGCCGAACAGCGCGAGGCCGGCACCCTGCCCGACCAGCCAGCGGCAAAACGCGACAAAGCGCGCTGCATCGACGTCCAGCCCGGCGGTGAACGGCGTAACCACCGGCGCAAACACGCGTGGTTTGGCAAAAGCAGATAGACGGCTGACGGACATGCGGATCTCCTGATTAGCTGGACGGATAGGCGTAGACGTAGACGTGGGCGCAGATGTGGACAATCAGGCGCTGAAAAAATCGAGCATCGCATCGCCTAACAAGGTCTCGCCCGAATCGAAATGCGCGACCACCGATGTGTGGTTGTGCCGCAGCATCTGCACGAAGCGCGGTGCGCGTTTGGGTGCGCCGTCGCCGGCACGTTGACGCGCCAGCAGAACGCGCTCGAAGAAAGCCGCGCCGTAGGCGTCCAGATAAGGGTTCTCGTATTCGGCGACCACCACCATCAGCGGCGCGTCGAAATGCGCCGCGTGGGTCAGCGGCGAGCGCACGGCGTAGCGTGTTTCGTCCGTGCCGAAATAGGCGCGCACACCGGCTGCGTTCGGGTTATCGGGCAGCACGTCGGCGGCCAGCCGGGCGCTGATCAACACCGCACCGGCGACAGCCGAAGCGCCTTCACGCAGCCCGGCATACAACGGATCGCACAGATACGTGGCCACATGCGCGCCGCCCGCCGAATGTCCGACCAGAAAGATTCTTTGCGGATTGCCGCCGAAACCGGCGACGTGTTTCTGTGCCCACGCGAGTGCAGCGGCGACGTCGTCCGCGCCGGCGGGATACGGCGCTTCAGGCGCGAGCCGGTATTCGACGTTCAGCGCGACACAACCCTGACGGGCGAACCAGCGCGACACGTTGTCGTAAATGAGTCCGTTGAAGCTCTTGCTGCCGCGCAGGAATGCGCCGCCATGGACGAACAGCACGACATCGGCATTGCCCTTCTCCCTCGATCGCGCGGACGCAAACACATCCAGACGCTGCCGCTCGTGGTCACCGTAGGCAATATCGCGCGCTACCTCGAGCGGTTCTCCCGCATCGCGCGCAGCAGCCACCAAAGGCGAATACGCGGCGATCACCAGGTCGCGATGCGCATTGATATCGCGCCCCCAGACCGGTCCGATCCGCGCAAAGCGCTCCCTGAGCGTGGCGGAAAGACTGCCCAACGGTTCCTGCAAGGTGTGCATCGGTGATCCTCATACAGTGCGGCGAATCGGCGCTAACGGCACCGATCCGCGTATGAGAACCATTCTGGTATATCAAATCGTTTTTGTGTATACATTTATTATACGTAGTATACCTGGTGAAGTTGCGGACACACTTGATTCAAAGTGACGACAACCCTCTCTACGCCGACAGGCGATTCACCCAGCAGAACAACCCCGGGACAACCCAAGGACATCTCATGGACAAGCTCCGCCACATCGCGCTTTCGGTCGAAGATCCCGAAGCCGCCGCGCAATTTTTCGAACAGGCATTCGGCATGCGCCGAGCCGGTAACGCGATGCGCGGCATCTATATGACGGACGGCACGATGAACGTGGCGCTCCTCAACTTCAAGGACGAGACCGTTCCCGGTTACGCGGGGCTGAAGGACGTGCGCGGCGTGATTCACTTCGGCATGTGGGTGGACAGCGTCGAAGACACCGCGGCGCGCGTGGTCGCGGCGGGCGGCACCTATCTGACGGGGCGCCACGAGAAAGATCCGAACGTGTTCTACGAAGTGAAGTACCGCATGCCCGACGGCACCGTGTTCGACATCACCGAAAACGGCTGGAAAGGTGCGGTGAAGGAAGTCGCGCCTGCCGCGCAAGCCGCCGATCCACAAGCATGAGCGCGCCTGTCAGCGTCAACGTCAACGAGAGCGCGAGCGGCACGCATGTGCTCGCGCTGATCGCACTGCCGGACGCGACACTGGATGCGCTGCGGCGCGGCTATACGCTTCACTATCATCCCGACGGGTGGGACGCGGCCCTGTCAGCCGAGGTCGATCCGGCGACCCTGCGCGCGGTGGTAACCAACGGCTCGACCGGTTTGTCCGCTGCGCAGATGGCCGCGCTGCCCGCGCTGGAAATCGTCAGCGCGTTCGGCGCCGGCTACGAGAACGTCGACGTGGCCGCCGCCACGCGGCGCGGCATCGTGGTGACCCATGCGCCCGGCGCGAATGCGGCGACCGTCGCCGATCACGCAATCGGTCTGCTGCTCGCGCTCGCGCGCGGCTATGCACCGCTCACCGACGCGGTGCGTGCCGGGCGTTGGCAGGCCTCGCGCGCCGAGCGGCCCACCCTGACCGGCGCCCGCCTGGGGCTGCTCGGAATGGGGCGCATCGGCCGGCTAATCGCGGCGCGCGCCCAGGGCTTCGACATGACGCTCGGCTATCACGCACGCCGGCCGCACGCCGACGCGCCGGGCCGCTACTACGCGGAACTCACCGAACTGGCCGCTGACAGCGATTTTCTTGTCATCGCCTGCAACGGCGGCGCCGCGACGCGGCATCTGGTCAATGGCGAAGTGCTGCACGCGCTGGGGCCGAACGGCTACGTGGTGAACGTGTCGCGCGGTTCCGTGCTCGACACGCAAGCGTTAATCGACGCGCTCGCTCACGCCGCGATCGCCGGTGCCGGGCTCGACGTGATCGAAGACGAACCCGAGGTGCCGGCCGCCCTGCTCGATCATCCCGGTGTGCTGATCACCCCGCACATCGCGGGCCGCTCGCCCGCTTCATTGATTGCGCAGCGGGACGCGCTACTCGCCAGTCTGTCCCAGCACTTCGCACGCGCTCCTATCGAATTCGCGGTGCGCACGGCCTGAAAACGTGGCGGCGCAGCGTCGCGCCGCCACCTGATGCTGCATTGCTGTACCGCTGTCGTCCCGGGTCGTCCTGTCGCTGTCCTGTTGCCGTCATGTTGTTGCCTCATCGCCGTCCCGCCGGTGTTCTGCTGATGTCCCGTTGCAATCTCGCTGTGCTCTCGCTGTGCTCTCGCTGTTCCCAACCGCATAAGAGGATCCGCCATGAACGTTCGATCGCTGGGCGCGCTCGCGCTCAGTTGCGCCGCCGCATGGGGACTTGCGTCCCATGCCGTCAAAGCGCAAACCTCCGTCACCCTGTATGGACTCGTCGGGCTCGATGTCGCCAGCACCAAACGCAGCAACGGGCCGCCCGCCGCCATCGCCGAACAGAGCCCGGGATTGACGGCACCTTACTGGGGCATCCGCGTCAACGAGGAACTCGGCGCCGGCTATCGCGCGATCGCCGTGCTCGAGAGCTTCTTCCAGCCGACGAACGGCGGCATCGGCCGCACCGCCGCCGATCCGTTCTGGGGGCGCAATTCATATGTGGGCATCGCCGGGCCGTTCGGACGCGTGACGCTCGGCCGGCATACCAATCTGCTCTACCTTGCCGAGCAGGCGGTCAATCCGTTTCAGGCCTCGATCCTGTTCTCGCCACTGGTCATGCAAACCTTCACCGCGCCTTACGGCGGTGCGCTTGCGGGCGATACCGTCTGGAACAACGGCATTCAGTACACCAGCCCCAACCTGAACGGACTGACCACCACCGCGGTGTATGCGCCTGGCGGTTTCGCGGGTGCGAACGGCACGTACAACGCCGCGCTCTCGGCCCTCTATGCAGGCGGCTCGCTCACCGCTGTCGCGACCGTACAACGCACACGGGTGGTCGCCGGTGTGGCGTCGCCGACACAGAACGCGTACCTCGTCGGCGCCGCCTATGATTTTTCGCTCTTCAAACTGTACGGCGCGCTGCAAGGTCTGCGTACCGATGCGGCCGACATCGGCGCGCACACCTACGAAGCCGGTCTCTCGGTTCCGCTGACCTCGCAACTCAGCGCACTCGCCGAATGGTCGTACACCCGCCGCAGCGCGCCGAAGAACGCCGTCACCGGCCGCAATACGGGCTCCGCGGGCCTCGACTACTTCCTCTCCAAACGCACCGATCTTTACCTGGTAACTGTCTACGACAAGCTTTCCGGTTCTGGGACCGCAATGACCTATGCAGCCGGAATCAGGCATCTGTTTTGACGCGCGATGCCATCAGGGTCAACCCGCTATAACTAAACCGCTGTTTTGTATAAAAAAATAAAGCTCGGAATCCAAATTTTGCCATGGGTATAATTTTCTCCAGTTTGTGTATACACGACGGAAAAGGATGTAACCGCGGCTGTCGCGCGCGACGACAGCACTCTCACTCACTCGAAAAAAACAACGATCGGTTTGGAGACTGAATGAAAAAGAAAGCACTCGTGTCCGGCGCCGTCATGCTTGCATGCGCCGGAGCACACGCGCAGTCGAGCGTCTGGCTGTCGGGCTATGTCGACATAAACATCGAACATCTGATCTCGTCCGGTTCCGGCGGAAACGTGACCCGCATGTCGAGCGGCGGCCTGAACAACTCGCGCTTCAACTTGAGCGGCGTCGAGGATCTGGGCGGCGGCAACAAGGCCGTGTTCACCGTCGAGCCGATGTTCTCCGCCAACACCGGCGTGCAGTCGACGCAGTTCCGCCAGTCGTTCGTGGGTCTGAAAGGCAACTGGGGTGAAGTGACGATGGGCCGGCAGTTCACGCCCTCGTACTGGATTGCGGGCTACGCCGATCCGAGCTGGGCCGCCGACTTCAGTATGGTCAACAACATGGAGTTCTTCTACGCGTCGTATCGCGTGGATAACGCGATCCAGTACAAGACGCCGAGCTTCTACGGCTTCACCGGCCGGATCATGGCGACCACCGGCGTGGGCGACAGTACGCGCGCGGGGCGTTTCCTGAGCACCAGTATCGAATATCGGCACGGACCGGTTTTCCTCGGCGCCGTGAGCGAATTGCAATACACGCGCGATATTTTCAAGTCCTCGCAGATTCATTCGTCGCGCGACAACTATTTCTCCGCCGTCTACAAGTTCGGCGGTTTCGAGCCGACGTTTATCTATCACACGTACAACGGCTACTACGCGTATCCGCCTTACGTGGCCTTCAATTCGCAAGGGTGGGACGCACAGATCGGCGCGCGCTGGAACATCGACGGGCGCAATCGGGTGTACGTGAGCGTGGTGCATCGTCACGACGACAACAACACCAGCATTTCCAGCGCGACCGGTGGCGTGATTGGCTACATCTACGGTTTGTCGAAACGGACCGACCTGTATGCGACTTTCGCGCACGTGACGCATCAGCATGATGTGCCTGTTCCCTATCCGGTCACGTTCCAGGTGTATCCGAACGGCGGACAGAATCCGAGCGGCTTCCAGTTCGGGATTCGTCACGCGTTCTAATATAAAAAGGAGGAAGCCAATGCTTCGCAAACGCAATTTCAAATCCACTCTCGCAACAGGCGTCCTGTTGACGTTCGTGTCCGCGGCGGCTTGTGCCGCCACGGAAAATGCGCCGGCCGCGTCGGCGCCGGACGCCGCGGCATCGGCTGCACAAGTGACGCCCGGCACGCCGAATGTCAAGGACCCCTACCTTGCCCAGTGGCTGCGCCTGACGCCCGATCGCCGGCCTGCCCCGCTCAAGCCGGGCGTCGACTACGGGATGGACCCGGCAACCGGCCAGTTCGTGTGGCCGAAGGCCACTCCTGAAGTGCATCAGGGCCAGCACTTCCCGGGGGAAATGACCACATGGGACAAGAAGAGCTATGCCAAGGACGTCAAGGTTCTGGCCTTCTACCCTCTTGTCGACTCGCCCTTCCACGCCTGGAACAATATCGCCGACTTCAACGGCCGCCGTTACCTCTATATCCACGATCGCGACTACATGCGGATCATGGACGTCACCGATCCCGCCAACGGCAAGATCGTGTTTTCGCAGGGCGGCACGTGGGGACCCAAGGGACCGACCGAGAAGTTCGATCCGAACAACGTGCATGACTATCTCGGCGGCGCCACGATCGTATGGAGCAAGAAGCTCGGCAAGCCCGTGCTGGTTGCCTCGTTCGAAATTGGCCGCTACGGTCTGATGACCGACAAGAGCGAGCAGCCGGATAAGGTTGAAGCGCAGCGCCACTACAACTCGCTCAAGGGCTTCAAGGTCTTCGAAATGGACGGCCCGCTGCCGAGCCAATGGAAGCTGATCGCCACGCGCACGACCGACTACAAGCATCCCGATGCGCCGGTCGGCCAGCAGCAGGGTTCGGGCTCGCTTGACGCGCCGGAATATTACGGCGGCAAGTACATGATCCTGTCGGCCGCGCCGGATGACAGCTACGCGCTGACCGAGTACCCGAACTATCTGTATTCGCCGGGTTATCAGGTTTGGGACATGTCGGACCCCGCCGATCCGAAGTTCGTCTCGCAGATCTCGGTGCCGGGACAGAAAGTCGGCAATGAAGCTGACGAGCAGGCTTATCTGCTGAACCCGCGCGCCGGCAATCGCACTTCGTGGATGGGTTCACGGATTCCAATCTTCTTGCCCAAGCCTTTGGAACAAGGCGGCAAGATTGGTTTCGGCGCGATGGGCGGTCTGGGTCTTTATTCATTCGACCTGTCCAATCCGGCGCAGCCGAAGATTCTTGGCAACGTGAATACGGCGCCGAGCTTTGCGGGTACCGAGTACGACAATGCCGACGTCAGCCAGTACGAACGCACGGGCTTCGTGCTGACGAGTGGTTATCCGATGAACCGCGATTGCTACGAGCCGTACAAGGACATTTTCGTCGTCGATGCTCGCGATCCGTCGCATCTGAAGGTAGCGGGCAAGCTGCCGCAGCCGACACCGCCTGAGGGTGCGCCGTTCACGAGTTTCTGCCAGCGTGGCGGCAACTTCGGTCCTAAGCGTTCGAACGCGATTGGTCAGCCGGGTGGTGCGCGTCAGGGTGTGATTCCGTATTCGTTCTATAACGCCGGCGTGCAGATTTTCGACGTACGCAATCCGCAGAAGCCGACTATCGCCGGGTATTTTGTGCCGGCGTTGGCGGACGAGAGCGAACTGCCGAGTTATACCCTCGGCAAGGGTGTGCTGGCGATTTATACCGAGTATGACCGCAACATCATTTGGGCCTTTACGGAGAATGGGGCGTATGCGTTGTCGACGCCGTTGCTGGGTAAGCCGGTGATTGGCGCGCCGTCCAAACCGTGGCCGCCGCGGTGATGCGATTGGGTTCGTTTCTTTTCTCTTGATGATTTGTCGAGCGCTTTGCCCTGCCGGTGGTTTTCGCCGGCGGGGTTTTTTGTTTTTTACTGGAGTGGGATTGTGAGAGGAATGGTGTTTGTTGCTGCGCTGGCTGGGGTTTTGGGTGGGAGTTCGTTTGCGGCGACGCCCGGTGGTGGAATTGGTATTGCGAGTGGGGTTTCTGCTAGCGAGCAGACTTGCCGCGCTTGTCACTCGATTGATACGACCAAGGTCGGGCCGCCGTTTCGGGCTATCGCGGAGCGGTATCGGGGGGAGTCTGATGCGGTCGCGAAGCTGAAGAAGAGTATGTTGGAGGGGAGTTCCGGGAAGTGGGGTACAGGGGCCGCGATGCCGGCCAATGCGATTTCGGATGCTGACGCTGAGAGGTTTGCTCGGTGGATTTTGGGGATTAAATAAGGCGCCTGCTCGGCGGGTTTGTTGTTGGTCTGGGTTTTTGGGCGGTGCCTTGCCGTGTCAGTGGTCTGTTCTGGTGTTGGTCTTTTGGTCTTTTGGCCTTTCCTTGCTGTGTTAGTGGTCTATTAGCGTTGCCCCTGTGCGGGGCGGCACCTACTTTTCTTTGCCTGCCGCAAAGAAAAGTAGGCAAAAGAAAGCGGCTCAAACCGCTAATTCTTAAGCGGGTCCCCCGCACAGCCACGGTAGTGGTGCATCTGGAATCTGTGTCCCCGCGCACTCCGCGCTAGTGACAAGGCGCTCATCAGCTCCCACTCCGCACTGCGTGCGTCGCGGATGGGTCTGCCTCGGAAACCACCGGCTTCGTTTCGCGCAGCGGGAGCCATCGGCTTCGCCTCGGCGAAGCGCTGCATGCCGAATGTCGAAAGCCGAATGTGGAGTGCGGAGTGCGGAGTGCGGAGTGCGGAGTGCGGAGTGCGGACAATACAGCCTGAGGCATTGCGCCGAATGACGCGTGGGCGGAAAAATTAGCCGACGGTTTTATGAACTGGGCATCGGCGCGCGCAGCGCCGCCGGAGGTATGACGCCTTTGTCACCGGCGCCGAATGTGCGAGGACACAGATTCCAGATGCACCACTACCCCCTCCAAGCCAGGGGACCCACTTATGAGCTGGCGGTTTGAGCCGCTTTCTTTTGCCTACTTTTCTTTGCGGCAGGCAAAGAAAAGTAGGTGCCGCCCCGCACAGGGGCAACGCTAATAGACCACTAACATAACAAGGAAAGGCCAAAAGACCAACAACAGAGCGGACCACTAACAAAGCAAGGAAAGGCCAAAGAATCCGACCAACAACGAAAAAGCGCCGCGAAGCCCCCCCTGCCGGGCAGGCAAAACCAAAACCCCACCCTCATACCATCTCAGCACGAGCCGCCCCAGCGGCTCTCCCCCGATACCAGACAAAATAAACCACCAGCAACGCAACAACAAACGGCACCCCAATCACAAGCGTCATCCGAAACTCGCGAGTAAACCACGTAGTCACCAACGCACTCACCATCAGCCCGGCGCCAAGCAGAGAAGTAACCGGATACCCCCACATCCTGAACGCCAAAGGCACACCCCTATGCCGATGGCGAAAAAAGAAGTGCGTAACAAAAATCATCAACCACGTAAACATTGCCCCAAACATCGACACGGACATCATCAACACAAACGAAGCATCCGGATAAATCACATTCAACACGGTAGCCAACGCAATCCCGATCGTCGACAGCCAAAGCGCTGCAACCGGCACGCCCTTGCTATTCAAAGCCCCCAGACGCCTCGGCGCGTACCCCGCCCGTGACAAACTGAACATCATCCGCGTCGTGATATAGAGCTGGCTATTCATCGCCGACAACGCCGCCACCAGAATCACAAAATTAATCACGCCCGCCGCGCCAGGCACATGCGTCGCCGCCATCACCCGCACAAACGGGCTCTCATCCGTACCCGCCGCATTCCATGGCACGATCGCCAGCATCAGCGCCAACGTCAGCAAATAGAAAAACACCAGCCGGAACATCGTCGCGCGAAACGCCCGTGTAATGGCCTTCTGTGGATCGCGTGCCTCGCCCGCCGCCACCGCGATCATCTCGATGCTCAGATAGCTGAAAATCGATACGATCACCGCCACCCACATGCCCCACACGCCCTTCGGAAAGAAGCCGCCGTGCGACGTGTAATTGCCAAACCCGATCCCCGAGTTCGCGGGCGCGCCAAACACGACATACGCACCCAGCAGGATGAAGCCCACAATCGCCACGATCTTCAACATCGAAAACACATACTCGACTGCGCCAAATACTTTCACGCTCACCGAGTTAATGCCAATCAGCGCCGCGGAGAACCCCACAATCCAGTACCAGCCCGGCACCGCCGGAAACCAGTACTTCATATACACCGCAATCGCCGTCACCTCGGTGCCGACCGCGAACACAATCGACGACCAGTACGCATAGCGCACCAGAAACCCCGCCCACGGTGCAATGTAGTGCTCGGCGTAGGCGCCGAAGGATCCCGAGGTCGGGTGCGCCACCGTCATCTCGGCAAGACACCCCATCAACAACAATGCGATCAGCGCGCCAATCGCGTAACTCACCAGTACGCTCGGACCGGCGAAGCCGATCGCGAATCCACTGCCGAGAAACAGGCCGGTGCCGATCGCGCCGCCAATCGCAATCATCGACAACTGCCCCGTCGATAACCCCCGGTGCAACCCCTTCTCACGTTCGACAATCGTGTCGAAGCCTCGCTGCTCTTGCGTCATTTTTCTGTCTCCTCCTGGGATGCGGTCGCGTACCTGGACGCAACCGCCGGTGCCGCGGCCGTATTACCTGATACGCTCGACTCGCGGCGCTTGTCTGTTCATTGAGTCGTTTTGAGTATCCGCATTCTTTCCATCGCTCACGTCACCGATTTGCGCGCTTTGAATTCCTCGGTGTTCCATGCATCCGTTGCGATGATGTCCTTGAGTTGCGCGATGGTGTCCCAGATATCCACGTAACGCACATACAGGGGCGCAAAACCGAAGCGCAGAATGTCCGGTGCGCGGAAGTCGCCGATCACGTTGCGTGCAATCAGCGCCTGCATGATCGCGTAGCCTTGCGCATGACCCAGCGAGACCTGGCTGCCGCGTTGCCCGGCATCGCGCGGCGAAGCGAGTGTGCAACCGAGACCCTGCAACTCCTGATCGGTCAGCTCGATAAACAGATTGCCGAGCGCCACGCTCTTATCGCGCAGCACGTCGAGATCGACGTCGTCGAATGCTTCCAGTGCGCTCTCCAGCGCGATGACGCCGAGTTGCGGCGCGGTGCCGGTCAACATCCGGTCGATGCCGGGATGCGGCGCGTAGTCGTGAGTAAATTCGAACGGTTTCGAATGGCCGTGCCAACCGGTCAGCGGCTGACGCACTGCTTCGATGTGACGCGACGCAACGAACACGAATGCCGGTGCGCCCGGGCCGCCGTTCAGATACTTGTAGCCGCAGCCCACCGCAAAATCGGCGTCACAGCGGTTCAGATTCACCGGCATCGCCCCCGCCGAGTGACAAAGGTCCCACACGATCAACGCGCCGGCTTCGTGCGCGAGACGCGTCACCGCTTCCATGTCATAGCGCTTGCCGGTTTTGTAGTTGACGTGCGTGAGCGACACGATCGCCACGGTATCGTCGATCGCCGCGACGATGTCATCCGGATCAACGCAGCGCAATTCGCAACCTGTCATCTCGGCAACGCTCGAAGCGATATACACGTCAGTGGGAAAATTGGCTCGCTCGGCAAGGATCACGTTGCGGCCCGGTCGCATGCGCGTGGCGGCCACAAGTACCTTGAACAGATTCACCGAGGTCGAATCGGCAACGATCACTTCGTCCTGTCCAGCACCGATCAAGCGGGCAATCTTGTTGCCGGTGCGTTGTGGCGCCGGATACCAGTCAGCGTCGTTCCACGAACGAATCAAACCGTGTGCCCATTCCTGTTTCAAAGCCCGTTCGATACGCGCCGGCACATTGGCAGGCATCGCGCCCAGCGAATTCCCGTCGAGATAAATCGTGTCAGCGGGCAGATCGAAGCGCGCGCGGCAGTGCGCCAAGGTATCGGCAGCGTCGAGCGCGGCGCAGTGTTCCCGGGTGATCATCTGGCTAATTTCCTATGTGTTCTTCTTGCTATTGCAAAGTCTGGGGTATCTGCTGCTTAGGCGGTGTGTGCAACCGTCATGGGCAAATCGAAAAAGCGCTGAGCGTTGGCGCCAAGGATCTTGGTCTTCGCCGTGTCGCTCAGTTGGGGATGATTCGCGACCAGGTCGCCGATCTTCTGCTCACCGAGCGGGAACGGATAGTCGGAGCCGAGTAGCACGTGGTCTTCGCCCATCGTGTCGACTAGCAGACGCAATGCGCCCTGATCGAATACCGCGCTATCCACGTAGAATCGATCGAGATACGACACTGGCGGATTGGGGCAATCCTCGCGCACAATGTCGCGCTGCTCCCACGCGTTCTGCACCCGGCCGAGCAAAAAGGCAAAGCTGCCGCCGCCGTGCGCGAAACACAACTTCAGCGATTTCGGAATCCGCTCGAATGCGCCCGACAAAATCAGCGACACCATGCTCAATTGCGTCTCCGCCGGCATCGCGACCAGCCATGGCAGCATCCATTTCTTCATGCGGCCGTCGGTCATCATGTCCCACGGATGCACGAGCACCGGAATGCCGTCGTTCGCGCAGTGCGTGAGGAACGTCACGAGATGTTCGTCGTCGAGATCGCGCGAACCGAGGTGATTGCCGATCTGCACGCCGCGATGCCCTGCGCAATGAGCGCGCGTAGCCTCGCGGCACGCCAGCTCAATGTCCTGCAACGGCACCTGTGCCAGCGCCATCAACCGATCAGGCGCATGCGCGCAAAGTTCAAGCGCGTGGTCGTTCATCCGCGCGGCCCAATCGTGCGCGGCGGCCGCATCGTAGCGATAGCCGAACATCACAGGCGTCGCACACATCAACTGAATATCGACGCCGAGCGCGTCCATTTCGGCAATCCGTGTGGCCGGGTCCCACAGCGCGCGATACACCGGGCGAAAGCTCTTCTCGCCGGTCATGATCATGCCGCGTTCGCCGTCCGCGTCGATCTTCAGCCAGGGTGCGTGTTCCGCGTCCAGGCCTGCGGCCTCTTCCCGCGTGATCGGCGGGAAAAAGTGGGAATGCATGTCGATTCGAAGTGTCATCGTGATTCTGTTTGTTTAGACGGCGCGGCCGGGGTGGACATGACCGCAATGCGCACAGCGGCGTTTCTCTTCCGATGCATAGAACGCGTTGAAAAGAGGTGGCAAGTCATTGACGATGCTTTTCAGTTGCACCTCGACGCGGTGAACGAGATGGCCGCAGTCATCGCAGTACCATTCGAAACCGTCCACCACGCCTTGCGGGCGTTGCCGCTCGATTACGAGGCAAACGCTGCCCGCTTCCGGCCGTTGCGGCGAATGACGCACATGCGGCGGCAGTAGAAACACGTCCCCTTCTTTCAGGTCGACGCGCTCGCGCTTGCCGTCGATCCATAGGTGCAGGTACGCGTTGCCGCGCAACTGATAGAAGAATTCCTCGAGCGGATCATCGTGATAATCGGTGCGGTGATTCGGGCCGCCTACCACCGTGACGATGAAATCGCTGTCCTGCCACACCTGCTGATTGCCCACAGGCGGTTTCAGCAGATGCGCGTGATCGTCGATCCAGCGCTGGAAATTGAACGGTTTGCCGTACGTAAGCATGGCTGTCTCTGTCGTTTAGTTTTCTATGCGTGTTTACTTTTTCGGCGCGTACGCAATCGCCTTCATCTCGATCAGCAGATGCGGATGCGGCAATTGATGCACGGCCACCGTCGTGCGCGTCGGACCCGTCTCGTCGAAGTACTCGCCGTACACGGCGTTATAGCCGCCGAAGTCGTTCATGTTGACGAGGAACGACGAGATCTCGACGAGGTTCGACAGGTCCGCGCCTTCACTCTGAAGAATATCGCGAATGTTCTCGATCACCACGCGCGTCTGCTCACGAATGTCGAGTTGCACCGTGCCGAGCTCATCGGCGCAGGCGCCCGCGATCGTATTGTCCGGACGGCGCGAGCTCGTGCCGGAGACGAACAGGAAGTCGCCCGCCCGCGTCACGTGAGGAAAACGGCCACGCGGTTTGGCTTTGCCGGGCACTACGCGCCCCTGAATGGTCGGTTCGTTGGTCATGAGAGTCGATAGGTTGTGAATTCGGTGCTGCCGAGGCCGTTGACGACGCAATGCACATGCGCGTCAACGGGCAGCGGATGAGCGGCGGTAGCGGCGCCCGCCATGATCAGCGAACCGGCGGGCAATACGAGGCCGCTTTGCGCGATCAGGCGCGAGGCCTGCACGATCGAACGCAACGGATCGCCGAGAATTGCGGCGGTCGAACCGGCCTGCACGATGCGCCCGTCGATTCGCATCGTGACGCCCGCGTTGCGCAGACTGTCGAAACCCTTGCTCCACGGGCCGATCACCAGTCCCGCCGACGAACAGTTATCGGCGACCACGTCTTCGAGCGTGAACCTGAAGTCGCGGTAGCGCGAATCGATGATCTCCATCGCCGGGGCCACCGCTTCCAGATAGCGCGACGCTTCAAGCATCGTCAATGGGCGGTCGATCTCGCGGCTCGTCAGAAAGCAGACCTCCGGCTCGACACGCGGATGAATGAAACGATCGAGCGCAACACGGCCGCCGTCTTCATCGAGCATCGCATCGGTGAGCCAGCCCCAGATCAGGCTATCCACGCCCATCTGGATCATCTTCGCGCGGCTCGTGAAACCGAGCTTCACGCCGACCATGCTTTCACCGCGATGAATACGCCGCTCGATCGAGGCGCGTTGAATCCCGTACGCGTCGTCCAGCGAGAACGGCGTGGACGCGGTGAGTTGCGCGATCGGTTCCGCGTGGCGTGCGGCGTCGTCGATACGTTGCGCGAGCGCATCGAGGTCGATCATGCGGCCTCCTTCGCGAATTCGCGCGCCTTCAGCATATCCAGCGCGACGTCGACGATCATGTCCTCCTGGCCGCCGACCATGCGGCGCTTGCCGAGTTCGACCATGATGTCGAAGGCCGATAGGCCGTATTTCGCCGCAGCCGCCTCAGTGTGGCGCAGAAAGCTCGAATACACGCCGGCATAGCCGAGCGCCAGCGTTTCGCGATCCACGCGCACCGGCCGCTCCTGCAACGGACGCACGATGTCTTCCGCGGCGTCGATCAGTTTCTTCACATCGCAACCGTGATTGAGTTTCATCCGGTCTACCGCGGCGATGAACACTTCGAGCGGCGCGTTACCCGCGCCCGCTCCCATGCCCGTCAGCGATGCATCGATGCGGTCGCAGCCGTGTTCAAGCGCGACCACGGAATTCGCCACGCCTAGCGACAGATTGTGATGCGCGTGCATGCCCGTTTGCGTGGCCGGATCGAGCACCGCCTTGAAGGCGTCGAAACGCTCGGCGACGTCGCGCATGTTCAGCGCGCCGCCCGAATCGACCACATAGACGCATTGCGCGCCGTAGCTTTCCATCAGCTTCGCCTGCTTCGCCAAGGCATCGGGCGTGGTCATATGCGACATCATCAGGAAGCCGACGGTGTCCATGCCGAGCGAGCGGGCGTATTCGATGTGCTGCTTCGAGATATCCGCTTCGGTGCAGTGCGTGGCGATCCGCACGATGCGCGCGCCGGCGTCGTAAGCCGCCCGCAGATCGTGGACGGTGCCGATGCCGGGCAACAGCAGCGTCGCCACTTGCGCGCGCTTGACCGTGCCCGCGACCGCTGCGATCCATTCGAGATCGGTGTGCGCGCCGAAACCATAGTTAAAGCTCGAACCTGAGAGACCGTCGCCGTGCGCGACTTCAATACTGTCGACGCCGGCTTCATCGAGCGCTCGCGCGATCGCTACGGCGCCGTCCAACGAGTACTGATGGCGAATCGCGTGCATGCCGTCGCGCAGCGTCACGTCCGACACATAGATTTTCTTGTTGCTATCGGTCATTGTGTGTTTCCCTTGCGTGTTGCTCTCATGCCGCCACGCGGCTAGCCGCGATCTGCTCGGCCGCGGCGAGCGCCGCCGAAGTCATGATGTCCAGATTCCCCGCATAGGAAGGCAGATAATGCGCGGCGCCCTCCACTTCGAGGAACACGCTCACCTTCAGCCCCGCGCGGCGTTCGTTCGCGTGCAGCGCAAGCGGGTTTTCCGCGCTATAGCGGTCGAACTGCACCGCCTGCTTCAGACGATAACCGGGCACGTAGCTCGCCACCGCCGCGACCATGGCGTGAATCGAGCTTTCGATCTCATCGGTGTCGGCGTCTTCTTCGGTCAGGCAGTAGACGGTGTCGCGCATCATCAGCGGCGGCTCGGCCGGATTGAGCACGATGATCGCCTTGCCGCGCGCCGCGCCGCCGACGGTTTCGATCGCCTTCGAGGTAGTCTCGGTAAATTCGTCGATATTGGCGCGCGTTCCCGGACCGGCCGAACGGCTCGCAATCGACGCGACGATCTCCGCGTACCGCACCGGCGCCACGCGCGATACCGCGTGAACGATGGGAATCGTCGCCTGGCCGCCGCAGGTGACCATGTTCAGATTCGGCGCGTCGAGATGCGCGAACAGATTCACCACCGGCACCACGAACGGACCGATAGCGGCCGGCGTCAGATCGATCACGGTCACGCCGTGCTCACGCAGCACCGCCGCATGGCGATGATGCGCGCCGGCTGAGGTCGCATCGAACGCGATGCGAATATCGCCAAAGTTCGGCATCCCGACCAGACCTTCGATCCCCTTCGCCGTGGTTGGCACGCCGAGGCGTTCGGCACGCGCCAGACCGTCCGAAGCGGGATCGATGCCGACCATTGCGCCCATTTCAAGGTGCTTCGCGTTGCGCAATACCTTGATCATCAGATCGGTGCCGATATTGCCGGAACCGATGATGGCGACGGCTTGTTTGTCCAGTTTTTCTTGCATGGCGTTTCCGTTCACGATGCGGATTCCGCGTGATGGGCAAAACTCGCGCTCACGGAGCCGAGTCCTTCGATATGGGCGGTGAAGACATCGCCGGCGCTGACGCCGACCATCGGTCCAAGCGCACCCGTTAGCACGATGTCGCCCGCCTTCAACGGCGCGCCGACCCGGGTCATCGTGTTGGCGAGCCATACGGCCGCGTAAAGCGGATTGCCGAGGCACGCCGCACCCACGCCGATGCTCACCTGATCGCCGCGCCGCTCCATGACCATGCCGCAATTGATTGCATCGAAAGCATCAAGCTTGACGGGGCGATTGCCGAGTACGAACAGACCACTCGACGCGTTGTCCGCGACGGTATCCGTCAAACGGATATCCCAGTTGGCAATCCGGCTGCCGACGATCTCGATGGCGGGTAACACGTACGCGGTTGCACGAATCAGGTCGGCGATCGTATGCCGTTGGTGCGGCAGATCGTGCGCGAGTACCAGCGCGATCTCGGCTTCCACTTTGGGTTGCTGCGTGCGCGACATCGCGATTTCTTCACCATCGGCGATCGACATATCGTCGAAAAGCATGCCGAAGTCCGGTTGATCGACGCCGAGTTGCGTCTGCACCGCTTTCGACGTAAGACCGATCTTGCGTCCCACGAGGCGCCGGCCGCTCGCCAGCTTTCGTTCGGTATTCAAGCGCTGCACCGCGTAAGCGGCTTCGAGCGCATCGCCGCCGAGCTCCGCGATGTCCGCGCGCACCGGCGCGACCGGTGTGCCGTTCTGCTGCGCCTGCCAGAGTGTGTTTGCGATCTGCTGCGCGGCGTTCAGGTCGATCTCGCTCATGCGATCCTCACGCAAACGTTGGTCAGTTCCGAATAGAAGTCGAGCGAATGACGCCCGCCTTCACGGCCGATGCCCGAGAGCTTGGTGCCGCCGAACGGCGTGCGCAGATCGCGCACGAACCACGCGTTGACCCAGACGATGCCGGTTTCGATCTGCCGCGCCACACGATGACCGCGTGAGAGCTGCGTCGTCCAGATGCTGGCGGCGAGGCCGTAGGCGCTGTCGTTCACGCGTCCGATCACTTCGTCTTCGCTATCGAACGGTGCGATGTGGCACACAGGTCCGAAGATTTCCTCTTTGACGCAACGTGCGTCGTCGGCCAGACCGGTCCAGATGGTCGGCATCACGAAGGCGCCCTGATCGCGCGCGTCGCCGAATTGCGGAACATTGCCGCCGGTTACGACCGTTGCGCCCTCTTCGACTGCGAGACGGAAGTACGACAGTACTTTCTCGCGATGGCCACGCGAGATCAGCGGGCCCATCGTGGTGGTGGGATCGTCGGGCGCGCCGACTCGCAGCGCCTCGGTTTTTTCCTTCAGCGCGGCAACGAAGCGCTCGAAGATCGGCCGCTCGACGTACACGCGCTCGCTGCACAGGCAGACCTGGCCTGCATTGGTGAAGCTCGACTTCAGCACACCGGCGACGGCCGCATCGAAGTCCGCGTCGGCGAACACGACGGCGGCGTTCTTGCCGCCCAGTTCGAACGAGATTTCTTTCACGCCGTCGGCCACGGTCTTCATGATCGTGCTGCCGGTACGCGATTCACCGGTGAAGGTGATCGCGCTGATATCCGGATGACGCGTGAGGAATTCGCCGGCCGCATTCGGTCCGTGACCCTGGATCAGGTTGAACACGCCGGGCGGCAAGCCGATGTCGTGCATGACTTCGGCGAGCAGCGTGGCGGAGCTGGGGGTTTCCTCCGAGGGCTTGGCCACGACGCAATTGCCCATGGCGAGGGCTGGTGCGACTTTCCAGGTGAACAGCAGCAGCGGCAGATTCCAGGGCGAGATGATGCCGACCACACCGAGCGGTTTGCGCGTGACGTAGTTGATCAGTTCGCTGCCGTCGGCGGCATGGGTTTCGAAGAATTCGCTGTTCGCCGTGCGGATGAGGTCCGCGAAGGTGCGGAAGTTCGCGATGCCGCGGGCGATATCCAGCTTGCGGGCTTGTTCGAGCGGGCGGCCGGTGTCGGCGACTTCTGCTGCGACGAAATCGTCGAAACGGGCTTCGATGCCGTCGGCGATTTTATGCAGCCAGTCGGCGCGTTCCGCCGGTTTGGTGTTGCGCCAGCCGGCGCGTTGGGCGGCGGCTGCGGCGCGGACGGCGGCATCGACGGTTGCGGCTTCGGCTTCGCAGACTTGCGCGAGTTCGCGGCCGTCGACCGGGCTGATGTTAGGGAAGGTGTTCGTTGTGGCGACGAATTCGCCATTGATGTAATGGCGAAGTAATGGTTGAGCGCGCTGCGCGGCGGCCGGGGTGAGGGTCACGACGTCTCCTGCTCGATTGAGGTGTTTGCAGGAGTCTAAAGGGGGGGCCCGCGGGGGAGGTAATCAAAGATTGGGTGGTGGGTATGCTAAAGGGGAATACCAGATATGAGGGGTGGGTTTTGCCTGCCTGCCCGGCTTTGGGGTCTTTGCGGCGCTTTTTGTTGGTGATCTGGATTTTGGGTGTTGGCTTGGTGTGGTAGTGGTCTGTTCTGTTGTTGGTCCTTTGGCCTTTCCTTGTTTTGTTAGTGGTCTATTAGCGTTGCCCCTGTGCGGGGCGGCACCTACTTTTCTTTGCCTGCCGCAAAGAAAAGTAGGCAAAAGAAAGCGGCTCAAACCGCCAGCTCATAAGCGGGTCCCCCGCGCAGCCACGGTAGTGGTGCATCTGGAATTCGTGCCCCCGCACACTCCGCGCCGTTGACAAAGCACTCATCAGCTCCCACTCCGCACTACGTGCGTCGCGGACGGGTCTGCCTGGGAAACCAGGAGGGGTTGCTCCGCGCAGCAGGGGCCATCGGCTTCGCCTCGGCGAAGCGCCGGATGCGGAGTGCGGAGTGCGGAGTGCGGACAATACAGCCTGAGCCACTGCGCCGGCTGACGCGTGGGCGGAAAAATTAGCCGACGGTTTTATGAACTGGGCATCGGCGCGCGCAGCGCCGCCGGAGGTATGACGCCTTTGTCACCAGCGCCGAATGTGCGAGGACACAGATTCCAGATGCACCACTACCCCCTCCAAGCCAGGGGACCCACTTATGAGCTGGCGGTTTGAGCCGCTTTCTTTTGCCTACTTTTCTTTGCGGCAGGCAAAGAAAAGTAGGTGCCGCCCCGCACAGGGGCAACGCTAATAGACCACTAACAATTCAAGGAAAGGCCAAAAGACCAACAACAGAGCGGACCACTAACAAAGCAAGGAAAGGCCAAAGAATCCGACCGACAACAAAAAAGCGCCACGAAGGCCCCACCTGCCGGGCAGGCAAAACCAAAACCTAAACCTTTACCCCCCCTCAGCCACCCCCCGTAAACACTCAACAAAAGCCTGACAAGCCGCACTCAACTCCTTATTCGACCGCACCGAAAACCCCACAGTCCCAAACGCGCCACTCTCGGGCAAATCCAGAATCCGCAACAACCCCGCATCTTCAAACTGCTGCGCCGCGACCCGCGGCATCAACGCGATCCTCGGCGTATCGAGCAGCAATCCAATATTGGTCAACAACGACAACGACTCCACAATGTCCGTGGGCAACGGCAACCCCGCCGCCCGGAACAGATGCTCCGCAGCCAGGCGCGCCGGCGAATCAGGCGTCGGCAGAATCCACGGCGAACCGACCAGATCGGATAAATGCGTCACACCAGCCGGCTCAGGCCCATACCCCTTGCCCACCACCACGCACAACGACTCGTCGAACAACGCCTCGTGCGTCAACGGAAAAGCACTCGCAATCGGCAACTCGCGCTCAGGCAAACGCCCAACCACAATGTCGAGGTCCCCCGTCGCCAGCGCCGGAAACAGATGGGCCGTCGTGCCCTCGCGCACCGTCACCAGAACATTCGGCGTGCGCGCCTTCAACATGCCAATCGCCGCAGGCAACAGCCGCGCCGATGCGGAAATCAACGTACCGACGATCACGTGCCCACTCGTACCCAGCCGGAAATCGTTGAGCTCGTCGGTCATATAGCGCAACTCCGCCATCAGCGACTTGACCCGCCGACCAAGCAGCAAGCCCAACTCAGTCGGCACAACGCCGCGATTCGAACGAGCGAATAGCGCGCCGTCGAAACAGGATTCGAGTTCGTGGATCACCTTGGTGACAGCCGGTTGCGTCAAGCGCATCTCGTTGGCCGCGCGGACGACGGAACGCGTCTCCAGCACGCGTTCGAAGATCATCAGCTGATTGAGCTTCAGCTTGCGGATCAGGGAGATCTCGCTGAGCGGATTGTGTTGCATGGCAAGGGTGGCCGGGAATCGATGATCCGCGATGGTAACAGCACGGCATCGACTGGCCGATTAGGGGCACCCCCGGCTCCCCTCACCCTGGGCACGCCTATTGCTGTATATCGCTCGCCGGCGAAAACCCGTCAAAGCACGCTGTGCCCACAACGAGCGGCCGTTTTTAACTTCAATCCAGCAATCTATCGGTGGGAGGCCCCATGCTTCGATACGCTGTAATCTTCTTTATCATCGCGATCATCGCCGCGGTATTCGGCTTCGGCGGCATCGCCGCAGGCGCAACAGAAATTGCCAAGATCCTGTTCTTCATCTTCATAGTGATCTTCCTCGTCACTCTTCTGATGGGCGTGATGCGACGCTGACCATCAAGTCAGCCAGCAAGCGAAGAAACACCCGCCCCGGCGCGTGGAGTCGCAACTATTGCAATACTTGCCTCATAGCATTGCAATAGTTGCCGCCCGCTCCGGGGTTTTTACCGCCACACCATTCCCTCTCACGCCGCGCGCGCAATCCGCGCCGGCACAGTCAACCGATGCGACCAGTTCGCAAGCGAGCGCGTCGCCACCGGCGGCTTGCTCAAAATCGCGCTGTCGTATTGCTTGCCGTCGAAATGCACGAAATCGACAATGCGAAACCCCTGCCCGCGGTAAAACGCAATCAGATGCGCAGCCGGTTGCGGCGTATCGAGCGCGAGTTCCGCATAGCCACGCGTCGCGGCCCAGTGATCGGCGAATGCGATCAACAGGGTGCCGATGCCCCGCGCCTGCCACACAGGCTCCACGCCGAACTGGCGCAAGCTGGCAATATCATCGCGGCGGTATAGATCGCACGGCGATTCATGATCCGGCGCATACAGCGTCATCGTGCCAACCATGCGCCCTTCGCAAACCGCCACGTAACAATCGCCGCGCGTCGCGCGCGAACGTGTCGTCTCCACCGTTTGATCCACACATGTGCAGTTCAAACCCATCGCGCCGAGCCGGGTGAAAGCCCGATGCAGCAGCGCGGTCAACGCGACGTATGAATCGCGCGACGGATCGAAGCGGCGCAGTTCGACACGGCCCACGCCGTGATACACGTAGTCGATGCGGACAGATTGCTGCGTCGTTGCACGTCGCTTCACGTTGAACACCTCGCGCTATCAGGATGCACGAAGTGTAAGTTTGGCGTGTAGGCGTCTCAAGAAAAAATGTCGTAAAAACTCACATGGGACGCCCGGCGCGCATGTCTGCCCGCAAGCCGGCATCTCGCCCCGGGCACTACGCCGCCGATACCACGCACGGCTCGTTTTCCCGCAGGCCAAGATGCAATTCTTCGCAAAGGAAGGTCTGCAATGTCTGCACGGCGGCCGCCTGGGTGCCGGGGACGGGGCGCATGAACAGCCCGAAATCGGCGGTGGGCGCATCGGGTAATCCGTCTGCCTGGCCGAGCACCCGCATCGACTCCGAGCGGATATTGCCCTCGAGCAACACCGACACACCGAGCCCGGCCTCCACTGCCGACTGCACCGCCGGCAAGCTGGTGCTGGTGCACACAATGCGCCACGCAATGCCCGCGCGCCGCAGCGCCGTCAACACGAGTTGCTGCCAAAGACATGTGCCGCCGAACGCAACCACGGGCAATGGCGCGTCGCTGTCACGGCTAAAGCCGCGTGCGCCAACCCAGAAAAGCGGCTGTGTCCACGTCAATAGCGGCGGCACCGATTCGACCAGCGCGGGATCCCCAACCACCACGTCGAGGCCACCGTCCGCCAGCCGGTTCGACAACGCCGAACTGGTATCGACCACGATCTCCAGCGCCACCTGCGGATAGGCGAGCGAGAAGCGCCGCAGGGCACGCGGCAGCCGGCCGACCGCGATATCTTCCAGCATGCCGAGCCGCACCGTCCCGGACACCTGCCCCGCGCTCAAAGCCCGCCGTGCATCGGCGCCCGCGCCAAGGATCGTATGCGCGAACGGCAGCAGCAGGTGCCCCGCTTCAGTGAGTTGCACGCCGCGCGGCGAGCGGTCGAGCAGACGCTGTCCCAGTTCTTCTTCGAGCCGGCGCAATTGCATGCTCACCGCCGCCTGGGTACGCGCGAGGCGCGCCGCCGCCACGCCCACGGCGCCGGTCTCCGCCACGGTAACGAACGCCCGCAGGAGACTGCTGTCGATATCTCGGGTCATCACGTTTCTTGAAGTGGTCATAAGAAATATCAACTTATCTTAATGCCGCTCGGACCGATAAGATAGCGTCCAATGAATCCAACGAGCGTCAACGAGGCCACGATGCAGGACACCACCATCAAACCGGCGCTGAATTCCACATCCATGCCGGTGAAGCCTGCCGGCGCCGCGGCGGGCGCCGCGTTCCTGTGCGTGTTGTCGATGTCGAGCGTACAGTTCGGTGCCGCACTCTCCGCGCCGACAATGGCAACCTACGGCTCGCTCAGCACCACCTGGTTGCGTCTGTGCTGGGCCGCGGTCGTGCTGGCGTTGCTGGTTCGCCCGCGGCTCTTCACCTACTCGCGCTCGCACTGGTTCGCGGCGGGTGCGCTGGGGGCGGCGATGGCCGGCATGACACTATGCTTTTTTGCGGCGCTTCAGCGGATTCCGCTGGGCCTCGCCGTCGCAATCGACTTTCTCGGCCCCCTCACCGTCGCCACGCTCGCGGTGCGTCGCATGCGCGCATTACTGTGGCCCGTATTGGCGATTGCCGGCGTGCTGCTGCTCTCGCGCGATCGAGCCGGCTGGATCGGCGAACCGCTCGGCGTGCTGCTCGCGTTCGGCGCCGCAATCGGCTGGGGCAGCTATATCGTGCTGATGAAAAAGACCGGCACCCTGTTCGCCGGCCTCGAAGGCTTGTCGGTTTCGCTGCTCGCAGCAGCGCTGGTCGCCACGCCATTCGGCTTCGCGCAAAGCGGCATACACATCGCCGCGGGGCAAATCGCCGCCACCGCGGGCCTCGCGTTGCTGGTTCCCCTGTTACCCTACGCACTGGAAATGGTGGCATTGCGGCATATGCCGGCCTCATCGTTTGGAATCCTGATGAGTGTCGAACCCGCAATCGGTGCACTGGCCGGATTCGTGGTGCTCCATCAACCAATGGAAGGTGTGCAGATAGCCGGCACGCTGCTGGTGGTCGCCGCGAGTGTGGGCGCCGTGGTGGCAACACGCTGACGGTGCTGGACCGCGCTTTGCGCAGCGCTCAGGCGAAATTTTCCGCTTCGTAGAGACGTCGGCCGGCTGCGTCCTTGGCGCCGAGGATCGGCTCGACTTCGATGGGCCACTCGACGCCGATATCAGGATCGTTCCACAAGATGCAGCGCTCGAGTTCGGGGAACCAGTACTCCGTGGTTTTCCACAGGCATTCGGCCACCTCGGACAGCACGACGAAACCGTGCGCAAAACCTGGCGGCACCCACACCTGCCGATAGTTCTCCGCGCTCAGGCGAGCACCGCTCCACTTGCCGAAATTCGGCGAATTGAGCCGCAAGTCCACCGCGACATCGAACACTTCACCCACCACCACCCGCACAAGGCGGCCCTGCGGACGCTGCACCTGGTAGTGCAGGCCCCGCAGCACACCACGCACCGCGCGCAAATGCCGGTCTTGCACGAAGTTGAAGCCTTGCGCGACGTCGTCGATAAACTCGTCCGCGCTGAAGCTCTCAAAGCAGAAGCCGAATTCGTCGCAGAATACCTCGGGCTCGATGAGTTTAACCTCCGGCAGCGCCGTCGCCATTACCTTGTTGCCCATCATGGCCACTGTGCTCGTTAGAAGCCTGCCCCGAGAAAACGCGGCCGCCGATGCACACGCGGCTGCGCAGGTTGCTGCACACGCCGCGCGCTGCATGCAGCCACCGGCAATGCGGCGCGCTGCTTACGAGGCGCCTGCCGAAACTCAAACCTCGCTCGCCACCCGGCTGCGCGCGCGATATTCGGTCGGCGACAGTGCCATGCGCTTGCGGAATATCTTCGCGAGACGATCGCCGTTGCCGGTGCCGCTGCGGCGCGCGATCTTGTCGACCGGTAGTTCGGTTTCGGTCAGGAAGTTGCAGGCAATCCGCAGGCGCACCTGGAGCAGATAGTCGGAAGGCGTGACCTGCATTTCATGCTTGAAGCGCCGCAGGAAATTACGCTCGCTCATCGCCGCCACTTGCGCGGCGTCCGCAACCGACACGGGACGATCGCAATTCGCCTCCATCCAGCGCGCGGCGGCACGGATTTTCTCGGCGACGCTGAGCGTGCCGCCTTCGGCCGGCAGCGGCATCCAACTGGCGCCCATGCCGGGCATGACCCGATCGGCAACGCTGCGCGCAAGCTCCGCACCGAGGTCGCGCTTGATGAACATCAGCGCGCTGCGCGCGCAATCATTGCGATCGTTGGCGGCACTGCGCGCGGCGTCGACGGTGGCGCTGCCCGGATAGCGGCTCACCTGCGAGCCGTCGTGTTCCGCAGGACCCGCAGCCTCCAGCACGAGACGGCCCTCGCCGATCGTCTCGATCGCCCGAGTACGCGTTTGCACCGAACGCAACCAGTTGAGCAGCCGTTCGTCCTGCGCGGCCTCGTGTGCACCGTAGCCGCCTGCGATGAACAGCACGTCAAAACCGCTGCCGTAACGCGTGTCGATGCGGTCAGTCCAGATGCGCGCTGACGAGGAGCTCGCAACGCTGCCACCGTCCATCGACAGAAACTGCACTTCATACGGCGGATCTTCGCCGGCCCGCGAGCCGGAAAGTTCGTTGGCGGTCTGAAACATCTCGACCACCGTGCCGGGCCCGAGCAGCCAGAAGCCGTCGAACAGCAACACGCCGATTCGCCGCGCTGCGCTACGTACGTTCAGCGTAGGCGTATGTAACCAGGTGATCCTCGCAGTATCCAGATGCATGTGCGGCATGATCTTTCCTCAAACTGTCGTACGTTGTGGACCCCGCTGCCCGTTGGCCGGCCGGTACAGACGAATTTAAATAACGGCGGGTGAAAACCGCCGGCAACGCCGCTTAACGGATTATGCGTGATGTTAGCGGAATACCCTGACTTAGTAAATTTGAAAAACAAATCTTGACCGAGAAATAGAACGTATGAAGAAAACCATTATTTCGCGTTTCATATGAGTACCGGCATACGATCGGCCATAGCAATGAATCATACCGGATACGCACTAACCATGATTCCGCAAAAGCTTACACAGACTTGCTTCGAAGCTTTCTGCCCGGGTCGGCGCATTTATTTCGGATGATGGGATTTGCAATGGCAATTCACCGTCATCGCATCAAGAAATGTTTCAAACGTGAACTCCGTACATCGCAAATAATGAACATCGAATCCCGCTTTTATTCGCAAATCGGGAATTTATCGGCGATGGCAATGTGGCGAACCGCACATTTAATGAAACAATCCGGATTAAGCATTTCGAAACCTGGATTTCAGACGTCTGGAAATGTTTCGATAATGAAACATCGGCTTCGTTTTCGTATGATAAATATCGGTTTCCTTTGCTTTTTGACCGGCAAAAACATCAGATGATTAAGCATCGCAGCGGGAATCGTGCCAGCTGCCTCCTTAAACAAAGTTTCATGCCTGGATCGTGCTGTTTAAGAATTCCCGCTGCGGGCCGGCATCATAATTTACCTACCGTGAGAGCAGGAAGGAGTAGAGACATGTCGCGCCCCATGAGCATCGAGAGAGTCAACGAATATGGACAGAACGCAGTTCGCATCGCCATCGACGACCGCGCGGTACTGCTCGAAGTGGCCGATCTGGACGCCGTGATCGAGCACCTCAGCGCGCTGCGCGCCACGATGCGTCCGGAAGTGCCGAAAGAGCCGCTGCGCACTCATCAGTATGTGATCGAGATCGATCCGTGCTGGCACACTGAAAAACATCCGCTGCATGACGGCGCCGTGCTGTTCCTGCGGCATTCGGGCCTCGGCTGGGCCGGCTTCGCGCTCCCCACTGAAAGCCTCGCGAAGCTCCATCACGCCTTGACCCAGCAACTGGAAGCATCGCTCGAAGTACACGGCATGCTCAATTGAAAAAACCCGCCGCGTCATAGCGGTTACTTTCATTCATGTCTCTTTCCGAAGCACGGCTCTCGCCGTGCTCTTTTTTTTGTCAATTCTTTAGGATTGCTCGTTGATAGAAAAATAGATCGATGCAAAGGCGATTCCTCGCAGTTCATGAACATTGCACAAAATTAAAAAAGACTTAATCCACCTAGCAGTTCCGTTTTACCTGCGATCGCCGATGATGCGCTCATCGTCCTTCTCTACTGTTCCAACATGAACCAGCTACAAGCGATGCGTGTCTTCACACGGGTGGTCGATCTCGCCAGCTTCAATCTTGCGGCGAGACAGTTAGGGATGTCCGCAGCAGCGGTCACGCGCAGTGTCGGCACTTTGGAAGCGCATCTGAATATGCGCCTGCTGAACCGCACCACGCGCAGTCTCTCGCTGACCGATGTGGGCCGTGAATATCTCGACGGTTGCCGCACGATCATCGAGAAACTCGACGAGATGGAGTCGAACCTGCTGGAGACAACACGCGATCCACAGGGCACGTTGCGAATCGCCACGCCGATGACATTCGCGACCGCCGGGTTGGGCACGTTGCTGGCCGCGTATCGCACCCTGCATCCACGCGTGGACTTCGACGTGACGACGTTCGACACGCATATCGATCTGGTGGAAGGCGGTTTCGACGTATGTTTCTCCGACGACCGGCGGCTCGCCAACTCCTCGCTGGTGAGCCGCATGCTGACCAGCATCGATGAAATGACGGTCGCCTCGCCGGCCTATCTGGCACGTCACGGCACACCTCGCGATCCTGCTGCGTTGAACCGCCACGGCCTGCTGACCGTCTCCGACGGTTCGTCGCGCGCGTGGGAGTTCTCGGACGCCGACGGCATCTACCGCGTCAATACCGGCAGCGCGCTCACCGCCACGAGCAGTGCAATGGTGCGGGTGGCCGCGCTCAGCCACATGGGTATCGCGTTGCTGCCACAGCCGATCATTGCCGACGATCTCGCGCAAGGCGCGCTCGTCCCCGTACTCGAGCAGTTCGAAATCAACGGCGGCCCACGTCAGGTGTCGATTCTCTATTCCGGCCGCAATTACCTGTCGATGCGCGTGCGCAGTTTCATCGACTTCGCGGTCAGCCAGTATCGCGCGCCGGACCGTCCGGTCGCACTGCGGGCAGTAGCCTGAACCAGGCTCGCACATCATGCCCAGAATACTGACGATCGAAGACGACGAGCTGATCGCCCACGACATCGTGCGCACGCTCAGCGCCAGTGGTTTCGCGGTCGACGTGGCGCGCACCGGCCGCGAAGGCATGGCAAAGGTCATGGCGGGCGACTACGACGTCGTCACACTCGACCGCATGCTGCCCGACCTCGACGGCCTGACCATCGTGGCGACGATGCGGGGCGTCGGCATGGAAACGCCGGTGCTCGTGATGAGCGCGATGTCCGATGTCGATCAGCGCATTCAAGGTCTGCGCGCCGGTGGCGACGACTATCTGACCAAGCCGTTCTCGCCCGAGGAAATGTTCGCGCGCGTCGAGGTCCTGTTACGCCGCCGGCCACGCCACGCCAAAGCTGAAACGCTGCTGCGCAGCGGCTCGCTCGAACTCGATCTGGTACGCCGCAAGGTCACCTACCGGCAACGCGAACTCGACCTGCAGCCCACCGAATTCCGCGTACTCGAGTTCATGATGCGCCACGCCGGCCAGGTGCTCACGCGCACGATGATTTTCGAAGCCGTGTGGGGTTGCCGCTTCGATCCCGGCACCAATCTGATCGACGTACATGTAGGCCGTTTGCGCAAAAAGGTCGAGACACCCGGCGAGCGTCCGTTGATTCGCACCATTCGCGGTTCGGGCTATCTGTTCGGCTGACGCCGCTCTACTCGCAGGGTTTCTGACCAGGCTTTAGCGCTGCATGCAGCGCTAAAGCCGTTGCAACGCGAGTATCGGCGCAATCGCGCACATCGTCCCGGCTTCCTAAAACTAGTTTCATTTGTTTAGTCCACGACTGTTAGGACCCGCTCTCCAGAATGCCGTTACCGGGCCCGCGCAATCGGTGCGTGCCCTAACCGCCACACGCCCGCGCCGATTCAAGCGCGCCTCTGAACGGAGCAGCCTTCGATGTTAAAAATAGTCCGGTTGGCTTTGACCCGGCCCTACACGTTCATCGTGCTTGCGATGCTGATCCTGTTGATCGGCCCGCTTGCCGCGTTGCGAACGCCGACGGATATCTTTCCCGACATCCGCATTCCCGTGATCAGCGTGGTGTGGAACTATGCCGGCCTGCAACCGGACGATATGTCCGGACGCATCGTCACCTACTACGAACGCACGCTCGGCACGACGGTGAACGACGTCGCGCATATCGAGTCGCAATCGTTTCGCGGCTACGGCATCGTCAAGATATTCTTCCAGCCGACCGTGGATATCCGCACCGCCACCGCACAGGTGACCTCGGTTTCGCAAACGGTGCTCAAGCAGATGCCGCCGGGCACCACGCCGCCGCAGATTCTGAACTACAACGCGTCGACCGTGCCGGTCCTGCAACTGGCGTTGACCAGCAACACGCTCGACGAACAGAAGCTCGCCGACTACGCGACCAATTTCATTCGTCCGCAATTGCTGAGCGTGCCCGGCGTGGCGATTCCGACACCGTACGGCGGCAAGACCCGTGAAGTACAGATCGATCTCGATCCACAGGCACTGCAGGCGAAAAAACTCTCCGCCAACGATGTCGCCACCGCCCTCGCACAGCAGAACCAGATCATTCCGGCCGGTACCGAGAAGATTGGCCGCTTCGAATACAACATCAAGCTGAACAACAGCCCGCTCGCGCTCGACGAACTGAATGCGTTGCCGATCAAGACGGTGGACGGCGCAACCATCTATATCCGCGACGTGGCTCACGTGCGCGACGGCTATCCGCCACAAGGCAACGTGGTGCGTGTGGACGGCCATCGCGCGGTTCTAATGAGCATTCTGAAAAACGGCTCCGCGTCGACGCTCGACATCATCTCCGGGGTCAAGGCGCAGTTGCCGCGTATTGAGGCGACGCTGCCGCCCGGCCTGAAGCTCGTGACGATGGGCGATCAATCGACCTTTGTGAAAGGCGCCGTCAGCGGCGTGGCGCGTGAAGGCGTGATCGCCGCCGCGCTCACTTCGCTGATGATTCTGCTGTTCCTCGGCAGCTGGCGCTCGACGCTGATCATTGCGGCGTCGATTCCGCTCGCCGTGCTGGCGGCCATTGCCGGTCTCGCCGCCATGGGCGAAACGCTGAACGTGATGACGCTCGGCGGCCTTGCGCTCGCGGTCGGGATTCTGGTCGACGACGCCACCGTCACAATCGAAAACATCAACTGGCATCTCGAGCAGGGCAAGGACGTGCGCAGCGCGATTATGGACGGCGCCGCGCAGATCGTCGCGCCCGCGTTCGTGTCGCTGCTGTGCATCTGCATTGTGTTCGTACCGATGCTGCTGCTCAACGGCATCGCCCGCTTCCTGTTCGTACCGATGGCCGAAGCGGTGATCTTCGCGATGATCGCGTCGTTCATTCTCTCGCGTACGTTCGTGCCGATGATGGCGCAGTACCTGTTGCGCCCTCATGCGTCGGGCGGCCACGCCTCCGGCGAACTGGCCGCGGTGATGGACCCGCACGGCGACCACGCGCATGCGGCACCCTCGCGCAATCCGCTGGTGCGTTTTCAGCGCGGCTTCGAACGTCGTTTCGAGCGCGTGCGCAGCGTGTACCGGATCGTGCTCGGTCTTGCGCTCACGCATCGCAAACGCTTCGTGGCGGGCTTCCTGGTCGTGGTCGGCGCGTCCTTCCTGCTCGCGCCGTGGCTCGGCCGCAATTTCTTCCCGGATATCGACTCCGGCGCGATCTCGATCCACGTGCGCGCCCCGATCGGCACACGGGTCGAAGATACCGCCGCGGAATTCGACCGGATCGAGAACGCCGTGCGCCGCGCGATTCCGCCCGACCAGTTGCGCAGTATCGTCGACAATATCGGCCTGCCCAATAGCGGGATCAACCTGACCTATAACAACAGCGGCACCACCGGACCGCAGGACGGCGACATTCTCATCTCGCTCAACGAGAACCACCAGCCGACCGCCCACTTTGTGCGCGAGCTCCGCGAAACACTGCCGCGCCAGTTTCCGGGGACAACCTTCGCGTTTCTGCCGGCCGATATTGTCAGCCAGATCCTGAATTTCGGCGCACCCGCGCCGATCGACCTGCAGGTGGCAGGACCGAATCAGGCGGCCAATCATCGCTACGCCAACGAGGTGATGCGGCGTATGCGTCTGATTCCCGGCATTGCCGATACGCGCATCCAGCAGGCCGCGACGTATCCGCAGTTCACCGTGTCGGTGGACCGTTCGCGTGCCGATCAGCTCGGCATTACCGAACAGGACGTGACCAATTCCGTGGTGGCGAGCCTCTCGGGTACCAGCCAGGTGTCGCCGACGTACTGGTTGAATCCGAAGAACGGCGTGTCGTATCCGATCGTCGCGCAGACGCCGCAATACGACATGACGTCCCTGTCGAATCTGAGCAACCTGCCGGTGACCGGCAAGAGCGGCCAGGCGCAGATTCTCGGCGGCATCGCGACCATTACGCGCGGCGTCGGCAATGCGGTGGTGTCGCACTACAACATCGAACCGCTCTACGACGTGTTCGCGACCACCCAGGGGCAGGATTTGGGCGCCGTCGCCGCGAAGATTCAGAACATCGTCCATGCGAGCGCGAAAGACGTGCCGAAAGGCTCGATTGTCACGCTGCGCGGTCAGGTGCAAACGATGAATAGCGCGTTCCTCGGCTTGTCGCTAGGGCTGGTCGGCGCGATTCTGCTGATCTATCTGCTGATCGTCGTGAACTTCCACTCGTGGAGCGACGCGTTCGTGATCGTCACCGCGTTGCCCGTGGCGCTGGCCGGCATCGTGTGGATGCTGTTCACCACGCATACGCCGCTGTCGGTGCCCGCACTGACCGGCGCGATTCTCTGCATGGGCGTCGCGACCGCCAACAGCATTCTGGTGGTCAGCTTCGCCCGCGAACGGCTGGCGGTGACCGGTAACGCGCTGGTCGCGGCAATGGAAGCCGGTTTCACGCGCTTTCGCCCGGTGCTGATGACGGCGCTCGCGATGATCATCGGTATGGCGCCGATGGCGCTCGGCCTCGGCGACGGCGGCGAGCAGAACGCGCCGCTCGGCCGCGCCGTCATCGGCGGCCTGATCTGCGCGACATGCGCCACGCTGCTCTTCGTACCGGTCGTGTTCAGCCTCGTGCACCGGCGCGACGCCGGCGCTCACGATCCGTCGCACGGTCCATCGCATCGCTCATCCAACGACCCCTCGCACGATCACTCATCATCCGAACCCGGAGTCCAACATGTCCACTGAGATCGAGATCAATTCGCCGAAGCGGCTGCGTCATCTGAAGCTGGTCGGTATCGTCGCGCTGCTGGCGGCAGCGGGCATCGTGACGAGCGGCATTGCCAGCCGCGTGCACGCGAAACAGGAACTCACCACCTGGTCAGCCGAGCAAGCCGTGCCGACGGTGGTTGCCTACACGCCAAAGCACGACCTCGACGCGCAGGCACTGGTGTTGCCCGGACGCCTCTCCGCCTTCGTCAACGCACCGATCTATGCGCGCGTATCAGGCTATCTGCATGCGTGGTATGCCGACATCGGCACGCACGTCAAAGCCGGCCAGTTGCTCGGCGTGATCGACACGCCCGACCTCGATCAGCAATTGCTGCAGGCTCGCGCCGATCTGCAGAATTCGGTGGCGAACGAAAAACTCGCCGCCTCCACGGCAAGCCGCTGGACCAGGATGCTCCAGCAGGATTCGGTCTCCCAGCAGGATGCCGACGAAAAGACCAGCGATCTAGTTGCCAAGCAGGCGACGGTAGCCGCCGCGCAAGCCAACGTGCGGCGTCTCGAAGCGCTCGAATCGTTCAAACGCATTACCGCGCCGTTCGACGGCATCGTCACCGCGCGCACCACCGACATCGGCGCGCTCATCAATGCGGGCGGCGGCAACGGGCCTGAACTGTTCACGGTCTCCGACGCCCGTCAGCTGCGTGTCTATGTGAGCGTGCCGCAGGACGAGGCGGCCGCCATCAAACCCGGCATGACCGCCACACTCACGGTACCGGAACGGCCCGGCGTGAAATTCAACGCCAAACTGGTCGACACCGACGACGCAATCACGCCTTCCTCGGGCACGCTGCTGGTGCAGCTCGCGGTCGACAACCAGGATGGCTTGCTGATCCCCGGCGAATACACCGAGGTGCACTTCGCGTTGCCGACCAACTCGCACGCGCTGTCGATCCCTGCCAGTTCGCTTATCTTCCGGCAGGCCGGCTTGCAGGTTGCCGTAGTCGGCAACGATAACCGCGCCGTGCTCAAATCGGTGTCGATCGCCACGGATCTCGGCACGCACGTCGAGATCGCGTCGGGTCTGAATCCCACCGACCGCGTGATCGACAACCCGCCCGACTCACTCGCTTCCGGCGACGAAGTGCGGCTCGAAGGCAAACCGGCCGGTACGACGGACACGTCGCTAGCCGAACGCCGGCCGGCGGAGAGCACTCATGGATAAACGCCGCATCTGCATCGCGCTGGCGGCCGCGGCGCTGGTGAGCGGCTGCTCGTTTGCGCCGACCTACCAGGCACCCGCCACCCGCATCCCCACGACCTTCAAGGAAGGCGGCGCCTGGCAGCTCGCCAGACCGGCCGACCGCGTGCCGCGCGACGCGTGGTGGAGCGTCTATCGCGATCCCGTACTCGACCATCTCGAAGTTCAGGTGGCGGCGGCCAATCCGGACGTGGCCGCCGCGATGGCGCGGCATGACGAGGCCACCGCCTATTTGTCGCAAGCCCGTTCGGGCCTGTTCCCGACCATCGGCGCGGAAGCGTCCGTCGAACGCCAAAGGCAATCGGATAATCGCCCGCTGCGGGGTGTCGGTCAGCCCGCGGTGTACGGCGCGAACACGGTCGACGTCGGCATCGGTTACGACCTCGACCTGTGGGGCAAGATCCGCAACGAGGTTTCAGCAGGCCGCTCGGCAATGCAGGCCAGCGAGGCCGATCTCCAGTCGGTGCGCCTGAGCTTGCAGGCAAATCTGGCCAGTGCGTACTTCAATCTGCGCGGGCTGGACGAGCAGCAGCAACTGCTCAACGATACGATCGACACCTACCAGCATGCGCTCAAGCTCACGTTGAGCCGCCACGCGGGCGGCATTGCATCCGATCTCGACGTCTCGCGTGCGCAAACGCAGCTCGACACCGCACGCGCTTCCGCGGACGACATCGCTGCACGCCGCGCCCTGTACGAGCACGCGATCGCCAGCCTGACCGGCACACCGGCGTCCTCGTTCACACTCGCACCGGAGATCGAAACGGCGTACCTGCCGTCGATTCCAACCGGCGTGCCGGCCGCGCTGCTGCAACGGCGCCCCGATATCGCGGCGGCCGAGCGGCGCGTTGCCGAGGCCAATGCGAAGATCGGCGTCGCCAAGGCAGCGTTCTTCCCGGACATTTCGCTGGGTCTCGACGGCGGCTATCAGAGCGACACGCTTTCGCCGTGGCTGATGGCGCCGAACGAAATCTGGTCGGTCGGGCCAAGCCTGGTCTTCACGCTATTCGACGGCGGGCGCCGTGAAGCGATCACACAGCAGGCGCGCGCGAAGCTCGCCGAGAACGGCGCGAAATACAAGGCGACGGTGCTGCTCGCCTTCCAGCAGGTCGAGGACAACCTGGCCCAACTACATCATCTCGGCGACGAGGCCACGCAGCAAAACGAGGCGCTGGTGGCCGCACAACGCACCTTGACGCTTTCGATGTCGCGCTATCGCGACGGCGTGGTCAGCTATCTGGACGTGGTGACCGCGCAGACCACCGAACTCACCACGCAGATCGACGCGCTGAACCTCACTACGCGGCGTTTGCTGGCCTCGGTGGGGTTGATCGAGGCCCTGGGGGGCGGCTGGTCGCCGGACGGCGCCACAGGCACGCCTGAGGTTCAGGCGGCCAGTGTGCAGGTGGCGCATCCCGATCCCGGAGTGCTCGCATCCGCGAATTGAACCGGCTGGCTGAAGCTGCCAGTTGAGTCTGCCGGTTGAATCTCACTGCCGGGTCCGCCAATGCCATAAAAAAGTCGCCGGTGATGAACCGGCGACTTTTTTGTTTTGGGCAAGCCCGCTGCAACTCGCAGCAAGCTTGCAGCACTCAGAACCGATGCCGCATTCCCAGCGCCACCACTGCCTGCCGATCGCTCGACGAAGCCGCCAGCGAGTAGATCGACGCATTGCCCAGCACGGAGATGCCGTCCGCACCCGACACATGCTGATACACGCCTTCCAGATACACATCGGTTCGGCGCGACAACGCATAGTCAGCCTGCAACATGAACTGATTCCACTTTGGCGCGACGCTCCTGCCGTCGTCGCTGAAATGCCCATCGGTGAATGTGTACGAGCCACCTAGCGTGAACGCCGGTGTAATCGCGTAGCGCGCATTCAGTTCGTAGTTATTGAAGGTCAGCATATCGCCGTTGAGCGTGGAATACGCACCACCCTGGGTGATCTGATGCGGATCGTCGAGCATCGTTCGTGTGAAGACGAGGCCAACAGTCGCTGCGCCGAACGTATAGCGGCCCGCCGCGCCGAGGATGCGCTGGCGTGCGCCGGTAAAGACCGCGTCGCCGTCGCTGCTGCTCACCGCGCCGCCGGTATTGCTGGGTTGATTGACGCCACCCGGCTGGTTCACCTGCAGATATGCAACCGCCAGATTGAACGGACCGCCGGCCCATTGCGCGCCGAGGCTATAGGCGTTGTTGTTGCTGAAACCGCCGGCCGCATTGCTGAACGCATAAGCACCGCCGACCGTGAAGCCGTCATACGTCGCGCTGCGGAATTTCAGCGCATTGTTCATGCGCAGATCGTTATTGAGGTTGTCGTTATCGAAGGGATGGTCGGCGATATTGCCGCCGAAACCCGAACCCGTTGCCGAAAGCGGCGCGACGAAATCAACGAGGAAGTCATATTGCCGGCCCATCGTCACGGTGCCCCACTGTTTGCTTGCGATACCGACCCACGCCTGACGGCCGAATTCGTCGCCGCCATTGGAGAACTTGCCGCTGTCGATATTAAAACCGTTCTCCAGGTCGAAGACCGCGCTCAGTCCGCCGCCCAGGTCTTCGTTGCCACGCAGGCCCCAGCGGTCGGTACTGACATTGCCGCTCTCCATCATCCAGTTGCTTTTGCCGCCCGTGGCCGTTTTCTGATTGCTGATGTAGTCGATGCCCGTATCGAGGGTCCCGTAGAGCGTGACACTGCTTTGCGCGTGCGCCGCCGCACCGAAGGTGCCTGCCAGCGCGACGAGCGTGGTTACCAATGCTTTATTCATGTTTGATTCCGGGTAAGAGAAGGCGCCGGCCCGCGCATTGACGGACCGATCCCGCACACCGTGCGGGTAGCCGCAATGTAGATTTGCGCGATGACACACCCGTGATCAAAACCGGCCGATTCATGAAACGTTTTTTATGTTCATGACATGTGACCGAAGGCCCTTTAAAACATTGCCGCGACGACGCCTGAACAGATAAATATCTTTTCATGCACACATCGCCGAACCGCTAAAGCCAGGTGACTATCCTTCTCATCAACCGATCCACGAATGCATTGCGGTTCGCGCATCGGCCCCGACCAATTTGATTTGTGAGGATTACGAACATGAAATCTCTGACGCTCGCCATCGCTTTCATCGGTGCAACCGCAACGGCTTCTGCCTTCGCTCAATCGACCACCGCGCCCGCACAGCAAAACGCCGCGCCGGCAATGCAAGTGGCACAGAACAGCACGACCGGGAGCAACGGTGCAGGATCGTGGGTTGCGCCTTACGGTCAGGCGACCGCCGGGAAGACGCGTGCACAGGTTTATCAGGAGCTGGTGCATGCGGAGAAAGACGGCCAGCTCGCCTACCTGAACTCGACCCTCTACGCACACTGATCCCGATGAACAACGCAGGCCGGATGAACGATTTCATCCGGCTTAATCGTTAATCGCACCGCTCCGCCTTCCTGCCCCGAAAACATCAATGACCCTCCGTAACGCGATCAAACGATCTGCTTGCTTCGCTGTTGCCGCTGTCACAGCCGGACTGCTGTTATCCGGTTGCGCAACGACAACGGCACCCACCAGCGCCGACAACTGTGTCGGTCCACCGAGTTACTGCAACGTCTATTTTGGTTCATGAACGAAAAAAGAGCGCGCCACCCCTTCGGGCAGCGCGCTCTTTTACTTGACGCGGCGGCTTTTAGAACGAGTGTCGAATCCCCACCCGTCCGACGACCTGCTTGCCGTCCGACGACGGATCGAAACCCGCGATCTGCGCAACGGCGCCGCCGCTGGCCTTCTGCAGTGCCGCGAGCGCATAGATGGCCGTGCGCTTGGACAGTTCGTATTCCGCGCTCAGATTGAGCTGTTGATACTTCGGTTCCTGATTGGTTGCGTGATCGCGGCCATCCGTGTAGGTGTAACCGGCGGCCAGGTTCAACTGACTGGTCGCCGCGAAGGTGCCGGCAATTTCGTAGTTCTGGAATTTGACGTCCTGTCCTGCATCGCCTTGCTGGAAGTTGACGTTGGTGAAGTTGCCCATCATCTTGAACTTGCCGATCTGATACGAAGCACCGGCTGCGAAGATACCCTGGCTGCGGGCATTGGCCAGATAGTTGCCGTACACCGCGTTGGTGTAGCCTGTGCCGTTCTGATAACTCTGGATCGACTGTTCCGGATCGTTGACGCGCAGATAGCCGGCCCCCATGGAGAACTGTCCATTCGTGTACGAGGCTGCCGCGCTATAGGCGGAGTTATTCGAGAACTGCCCGGCCTGGCCGCCGAACGAATAGAGCGCTTCACCGGTGAAGCCGCCGATGGTGGGACTCGTGTACTTCACTGAGTTGCTGACAGCAAAGCCGTTATCGAGGTTGTCCATGTCATTGGGGTGGGAGAAATACCAGCCGCCGTAGCTATCGTTGAGCGAGTACGGCTCGATAAGATCGACGACCGGGTCCCACTGCCGGCCGATCGTGACTGTACCGGCCGTTTGACTGGCGAGGCCGACGTAGGCATTACGGGAGAAGGCGAGGCCGCTGCCCAGGCTGCCGTTAGTCGAGTTGAAGCCGCTTTCCAGGTCGAACACGGCGGCGAGGCCTCCGCCCAGATCTTCCTTGCCCCGGAGGCCCCAACGGCTTCCTGCGCTGACGCCGCTGGCCATTTGATAGAGATGGTTGCCGTTGACGTTGCTCGCGAAGTCGATACCTGTATCGAGGATACCGTAGAGCGTGACGCTGCTTTGCGCATGCGCGGCGGAAACGGCACCGACACAGAGCAGTGCCCCGACCAGATGTGTCAGTTTCATCGTTTGTTTCATGAATCACCTTTTCATTTAAATAAGGATGCCTTGCGGAACTGTGTGACTACCGGGTGAATATATCGAGGCTAGAAATGGTCGCCGCTGCAAGACAGAATTTCAGTTTTTTTGTTGGTTTTTTTGCCTGTGGCACTTCCTGGATTTTGGTTTTTGGGATTTTTTTGCCGTTGGCGGTTTGGTTTGTTGTTGGTCTTTTTTAGCCTTTGGCCTTTCCTTGATTTGTTAGTGGTTTATTAGCGTTGCCCCTGTGCGGGGCGGCACTTACTTTCTTTGCCGCCGCAAAGAAAGTAAGCAAAGAAAGCGGCTCACACCGCTAATTCTTAAGCGGGTCCCCCGCACAGCCACGGTAGTGGTGCATCTGGAATCCGTGCCCTCGCACACTCCGCGCCGTTGACAAAGGACTCATCAGCTCCCACTCCGCACTGCGTGCGTCGCGGACGGGTCTGCCAGGGAAACCCCACCGATGCTTTGCATAGCTGATTGTTTTGAACTGGGTATCGGCGCGCGCAGCGCCGCCGGAGGTATGACTGCTTTGTCACTAAAGCGGAATGTGCGAGGCGACAGATTCCAGATGCACCACTACCGTGGCTGTGCGGGGGACCCGCTTATGAGCTGGCGGTGTAAAGCCGCTTTCTTTGCTTACTTTCTTTGCGGCGGCAAAGAAAGTAAGTGCCGCCCCGCACAGGGGCAACACTAATAGACCACTAACAAAACAAGAAAAGGCCAAAGAGCCAGATCAACAAAAAACCCGCCGAACAGGCAAAAAAACCACCACTACAAAACCGACACCTGATACCCAAACCGGCTAACAGTCTCAATCCTCACCTGAGGCACATCATCCGAAAGCTTCCGCCGTAACCTCGAAACAACCAGATTGACACTGGAAGGATCGACATCCTCCTTCTCGGGCCACGCATACCGGATCAATTGATCCCTCGCCACCGGCGCATTAATCTGCCTCAGCAAACATTCAAGCAGCAAAAACTCCCGCCGCGTCACGGCAACCCGCCGTCCGCCGCATACCAACTCGCGAGTAGCCGCATCCAAAGAAGGCCCCCCAAACGAAGGCAAAACAGAAGCAGAAGCAGCAGAACCAGCAGACGCCGTAGCAGAAAAAAAACCGGCGCCCCGCGCGCACCCGACCCGCTGCAATGCAGCCATCCTCTCGTGCATTTCAATAAACGAATAAGGCTGGCAAAAACACGCATCCGCGCCGGCCCGCAAAGTCCTGGTGCGATCCTGCGCCGTAGCAGCCCCCAGCACCGCAACAATCGCAGCACCACTCCCGGCAGCAGCAAACTCCCCAATGAACCCCTGCAAGGAAGAATAAAACCCCACCTCGAGCACCATCAGAACAATCGCGTCGAACGGTTCCTGCGATGCAAGAAAGACCCCATCCCGCAGATCATCGGCTCGCTGCAAACTATGGGCGCTCTCCTGCAGCGCCTTGAAAAGCCATGCCGCTTCCGGATGAGAAGGCCCAACGAACAGAATGCGCATTCACCACCCTGTCAGGATAAACAAAACGCATAAGCTCATGCCAGCGTCCTTGACCAGCATTCGACGGAGATCCTCGCGCCAGGCTGCGCATTGCCGATCTTCATCGTGAAGTCATGCACCCGCATCACCGCCGAAACAATGCTTAAACCGAGCCCCGAGCCGGCCAGGTGCCGCGTACTCTCCCCGCGATAAAACCGCTGCAGGACCGCATCGCGCTCGTCCGCGGCAATCCCCGGCCCGTTATCGACAATATCCACCTGCGGCCCCGCTGAAGTCTGCCGAAGCTCCATACGTACCGCACCACCCTCCGGCGTGAACTTGATCGCGTTATCCATCAGATTGCTCAACGCTTCGAACAGCAACGCGCGATCGCCATGAATCGCGTCGACCGGTTGCGCATGCACGGACAACTGAATCAGGCGGCTCTCGGCGAGCGGCTCGTAGAGTTCACCCACTTCCTGCACCAGCGTCTCCAGTTGCACCTCGCCGAATCCACCGCGACGCTGCAGCGTGCCAATCTCGGAGATACGCAACATCGCGCGAAACCGGTCGAGCAAGGCATCGGTCTCCATGCGCGCACGTTCCACCAATTGCGATAGCGCAGGATCGTCAAGCGAGTCGGTATGCTCCGCCGCATGCGCGAGCAAGGTTCGCACATGCGCGAGCGGCGTGCGCAAATCGTGCGCGATACCGTCGCACGCGCCCTTCACTTCATTCATGAGACGCTCGACTTCAGCGAGCATATGGTTCACCAGATGCGCGAGCATATCTACTTCGTCGCGTCCGCCGATCGGCAGGCGTTGCGCAAGATCGCCCTGAGCAATACGCTGCGTGACGCGCCGGATCGCTTTCAGGCGGCGCATCTGCCGCACGCTCAGTGCGAGTCCACCCGCCACGCCCGCAAGCAGGCACACGATGCCGCCGCCCACCAGCGCGTTGATGATCGTCTCGCGAATCCGCAGAATATGCGTCAGATCGCGGCCGATCACGAGCGTCGAGCCGTCCTTGCGCCGCTCGGCCATCGCGCGGACCACCGGCACCTGCTCGTTGCGTCCCTTCGCGAGCGCGAGATCGAGCGTCTTGCCGGTGCGGTTGGTGGGAAGCTGCGTCGGATACGAGAGAAGATCTCCGGCCAGCAGTTGGCCGTCGGCCGCGAACAGGCCGTAGTAATTCGTATGCATACGCTCGTGTTCGATACGCCGGTGAATCGCGTCCGCGAGGCCGGCATCAGGCACCGAATCGAAGTAGACCAGTTGCCAGTCCATTACGACATCGGTCTCGCGCTCCATATCGCCAGTCACGGCCCAGCCGATGTAGCCCAGCAACAGCATCACCGAAAGCGAAAAGATAACCGCGTAGACCGATAGCAGGCGAAAGGTGGTGGAATGCCAGCGCCGCCCGAGCGCAGATTGAGCCGGGAAGGTTGTGTCCATCAAGATGGTCTGCTCATGCGAGGATATAACCCGAGCCGCGCACGGTCTGGATCATCGGCGTCACGCCGGGTGGGTCGATTTTCTTGCGCAGGCGGCCCATGTGCACGTCGATCAGATTGGTGCCCGGGTCGAAGTGGTAGCCCCACACCGCCTCGAACAGCATGGTGCGCGTGATGGTCTGTCCGGCATGCCGCATCATGAATTCGAGCACGCGATACTCTGTGGGCAGCAGGACGATCTCTTCGCCGTCGCGCTGCACCTTGCGGGAAATCAGATCGAGTTCAAGCGGACCGACCCGCAGATGCGTTTCGAGCGGCGTAGCCGGCATTTGACTGCGACGCAGCAAAACTTCGAGACGCGCGGTCATTTCCTCCGGGTCGAACGGCTTGGTCAGATAATCGTCGCCGCCAGCGCGCAGCCCGCGCACCCGTTCGTCCACGTCGCCCAGCGCGCTTAACATCAGCACCGGCGTTTGAATGCCGATACTGCGCATGGTGGTCAGGATCGTAAGACCATCCACGCCCGGCAGCATGCGGTCGAGCGTGATCACGTCGTACTCCTCGCTGATTGCGCGCGCCATGCCGTCGCGGCCGTTGGCCACCCAATCCACGGTGAAGCCGCGACTTTTCAGCTCCCCGACAATTTCATTCGCGGTAATTTCATCATCTTCGATCGTCAGTACTCGCGACATGATCATTGCATGCGCCGCCAGCTCAACCGATGCAAGCGGCGGGCGCGACTGGTTATCAGTAGGAAGACATGATGCCATATTCGGCTTGCGCGTTCAGAGTACGGGCGTGCGATTCGACGGGTGTCGCCGCTTTGCCCAGTGCCTGCCTGCAGGCTACGCGCGTGCGCATGGCGGATGAACATCCGCTTCATGAAGAAAAATTTAAGTTCGCCGCAAGGCGGCAGGAAACGGGCTGCAGAACGATAAAACATATTTCATTTTGCCGACGCTGCTTCGGTAGGCCGCCTCGACTAGCCTACTGCCATCCCGCTACTTTCTTTTGCGGTCCGACTCGAACCTTATCGTGATGGTATGAACATGAAGCTCGCAACCAGAACACTCGTCACTACCCTTCTGCTGATCGGCAGCGCGTCCGCAATGGCCGCGCCGGGTCTCACGCAGCAGCAATGCAACGACTACCCGTTCAAACAGCTCAAGACCGAAGTCACCCATAAGCAGTTGATGAACGAGCTCAGTGAACTGGAAGCAGTCGGCTACAGCCCGAGCGACGACGACGACGAATATCCGAGCGATCTGGACGAGGCGGAGCAAAAGCTGCAAGCCGAATATCGCGCGGACTGCATGCCGGTCGCGCACGCGTCCACAACCGCTACGCAAATGCCGGGCGGTGCAGCGCCCGCAGCAGCGAATCAACCGGCTGGCTGAACGCTGCGCTCGACGCCGACGACGGCGCGGCGCCGAAGCGCCGCACGATCGCCGTCACGTCATCGGCCGTTGGTCAACTGACCGCTTTCGCTCGCCGCCCGCTGGGCGCGCCGCTCGTTACGCTTGCGGCGCAGCTCTGCGAGCCGCCGCCTGCTATAGGTTAGCGAGGCAACCGCATGAAACGCGACCGGCGCGAACACGAGGCCGAACAGCGTGGCCGCCAGCACCCCGCCAAATACCCCGGTGCCGATCGAGCGGCGGCTTTCGGCACCCGCCCCGCTCGACACCACGAGCGGCACGACGCCCAGCAGGAACGCCGCCGAGGTCATCACAATCGGCCGGAAGCGCGCCGCGGCCGCTTCGGTGACAGCACGCGTCAACGGCAGCCCCTGGCCATACAGGTCGCGCGCGAACTGCACGATCAGAATCGCGTTTTTCGCCGCGAGACCGATTACGGTAATCATGCCGACCTTGAAGTACACATCGTTCGGCATGCCACGCAGCAGCACGGCGGCAACCGCGCCGATCACGCCGAGCGGCACGACCATCAGCACGGCAAGCGGGATCGTCCAGCTTTCGTACAGCGCAGCCAGCGCCATGAACACGGCCAGCATCGACAAGCCGATCAGCAACGGGGTAAGCCGCGCCGCCGCGGTTTCTTCACGCGCCGCGTCGACCCAGTCGTACGAAACGCCGAGTGGCAGCGAAGCCGCGAGCCGCTCCATTTCCGCCATCGCCGCGCCCGAACTGTAGCCAGGCGCCGCGTGACCGCTCACGTCGAGCGAGGGATAGCCGTTGTAGCGGCTCAGCATCACAGGTCCAATGGACCAATGGCGCGACGCAATCGCTGACAGCGGCACCATGCCGCCCGTCGAGTTCGGCACGGAGAGCGCCATCAGATTGTCTTCGGTCATGCGGGTGGCGGCGTCGGCGGAGATCATCACCCGGCGCATGCGGCCACCGGCAGGAAAGTCGTCGATATAGGTCGAGCCGAAGGTGCTGCCCAGCACGTCGGAGATACGATCGAACGACACGCCGAGCGCGTACGCTTTCGCGCGGTCGATAATCAGCTCGACACGCGGCGCATCCGGCAAGTCCTCGGAATGCACCGATGCCAGCACGGGGCTCGCCTTTGCCTGCGCGAATAGTTGCTCACGTGCGGCCTTCAACGCGCCCAGTCCGACTCCACCGCGATCTTCGAGCCGGAACACGAAGCCATCCGAATGCCCGAGACCCGGCACGGAAGGCGGCAATTGCGCCTCAACGTCGCCGTCGAGAATCTTGTCGAACTTCTCGTTCAAGCGATCGCGCAACGCCATCGCATCGGTGGCGCGCTTGCCCCAGTCTTTCAGTTCGACGAAACCCATGGCCACGTTCTGGCCGCTGCCGGTAAAACTCCAGCCGATCACACTGGTGACGTGCGCAATCGCGGGCTCCATATGCAGGATGCCTTCCATCCGCTTGACCACGGCGAGCGTACGCGCCTGCGTGGCGCCGGCCGGCAATTGCACCATCACCTGCAATTGGCCCTGGTCTTCGCTCGGCAAAAAGCCGCCGGGCATTTGCCAGTACAGCACGCCGCATACGCCGACCAGCACGGCATAAATGACCAGCATCGGTCCGATACGGCGCAGCGTTCTCGCGGTCAGTCCACGATAACCGCTTGCGGCGCGATCGAAACCGGCGGTGAAACGGCTCGCCGCACGCGCCGCGAAACCGAGCGGGCCGCGGCGGGTATCGCGCTCACTCACCGGATGCTTGTGCGCTTTCAGCAGGTTCGCGCACAGCGCGGGCGTCAGCGACAACGCCATGAACGACGACACCAGCATCGAGGCGATCATCGACACAGCGAATTGCCGGTAAATACCGCCGACACCGCCTGGAAAGAATGCCATCGGCACAAACACGGCAGTCAGCACCGCGGTCACGCCGACGATCGCACCGCCGATTTGCGACATCGCCTTACGGGTCGCCTCGCGCGGCGGCAAGCCTTCTTCTTCCATCACGCGATGCACGCTTTCCACCACCACGATCGCATCGTCGACGAGGATGCCGATAGCGAGCACAAGGCCGAACATCGTGAACACGTTGATCGACAAGCCGCACACGTAAATCGCGAGAAACGCGCCCATCAGCGTGACCGGAATAACCACCGTCGGCACCAGCGTGTAGCGCAGATCGCGCAGAAACAGCCACATCACGAAGAACACCAGCACCACCGCTTCCGCCAGCGTGACCAGCACTTCACGAATCGCGATCTGCACGAAATGGGCGTTGTCGAACGGAATTTCGACCGCCACGCCAGGCGGCAAGGTTTTCGAAAGTTCAGCCAGCCGTGCGCGGATCGCGTTGGACGTCTCGAGCGCATTGCCGCGCGGCCCGAGTTGAATACCCACGGTGGCCGCAGCCTTGCCGTTCAGGCGGGAATAGTAGGAGTAATTGTCGCGCCCGAGTTCGACCCGCGCGACGTCCCGCAAGCGCACGGCCGAGCCGTCGGGCAATGCCTTGAGCACGATCTGTCCGAACTCGGCGGGCGAGATCAGTTGCCCCTTCACGCTCACCGAGGCGGTCAATTGCTGCCCAGGAACGAACGGCGCGTCGCCCAGCGTGCCTGCCGTTACCGTGGCATTCTGCGCGGCGATCGCGGCGTTGACTTCGGCGGCGCCGAGCCCGTATTCGCGCAGCTTCATCGGATCGAGCCAGATGCGCAGCGCTTCGTCGGCGTCCCACAACTCGGCCGCGCCCACACCCGGCGCGCGCTTCAGTTCGCGCAAGACGTAGCGGCTCAGGTAATCGCTCAATTGCACGGAATCGCGCGAGCCGTCCGTCGATGTCAGCGCGACCAGCATCAGGAACGTATTGGCCGCCTTGAATACGCTAATGCCCTGCTGCACGACCTGCTGCGGCAAGCGCGGCTCGACCTGCTTGAGACGGTTCTGGATGTCGACCAGCGCGAGATCCGGGTTGGTGCCCGGTGCAAAGGTCGCGTCGATCTCCAGATTGCCGAGATTGTCGCTGGTTGTTTCGTAGTACAGCATATTGTCGGCGCCATCGAGACTTTCCTCGATGATGCTGCCGACGTTGGCATCGACCACCTCCGTGGCGGCGCCCGGATAGGTGGCGCTGATCACGATACGCGGCGGCGCCAGACGCGGATACTGCGCCACCGGCAATTGCGGAATGGCGAGCGCGCCCGCTACCACAATAGCGAGCGCAACAATCCATGCGAAGACCGGGCGGTCGATGAAAAAAAATGGCACGCAATAGTCCGTTCAGATTGACTGGAGGCGCGGCGCGTCAACCAGGCGGGCCATATGCAGCACGTCGGCCAGTATGCCGTCGCGCATCGCAAAACCGCGCGAGCGGCCTTCTTCGACAAAACCGAACTTGCGATACAGCGCGATTGCCGGCGCGTTGTCGAGAAACACCGTGAGGTCGATGCGTCGCAAACCGAGCGATGCGTCCGCGCAATCGGTCAGCCCCTGCAGAAGCGCCGAGCCGACACCGCGTCCATGATACGCGTCATGCACCGCCAATCCTAAGTGTGCGCAATGCGCGCGGCTCGGCCGCTGGAGCTCCAGACTTGCGTGGCCGACCATCTGCCCGCCAATCGTCGCGCACACGTTCACCCCGTCTTTGAGGCGCTGCTCGTACCATGTCTTGAGTTGCTCGGCGCTGCGGTAGCCAACCGACAACGTACCGCGCCGCACGCCAGGCAAGCTCATGATATCGGCGAACGCGTCCATATCGGACGATTCGAGTGCGCGAATCGTAATACGATTGTCGAACATGGCGCCGTGCTGCACCGTTTCTTTTTTCATAGTCCTATTCCGCTGCGACGCTGGCGGCTGCCGGCTCGATGTGGGCGGCCGGTGGCGCCGACATCCATGGCGGCGCCTCGCGCAGCCGCGCCATGAAATACCAGTCGATCAGTACGCCCCGGCGCAACACCGCACCTCGCTGATGCGCTTCGATCTCGAAGCCGAACTTGCGATAGAGCGCGAGCGCCGCATGGTTATCGGCGAAGACATGCAACTCGAGACGGCGCAGACCGAGCCAGTTGTCGGCCAGATCGAGTAGTTCGCCCATCAGCGCAGAGCCGATGCCACGCCGATGCCACGCGTCGTGGACACTAAGGCCGATCGACGCGGCATGCGCGCGACGCCCCTTGAAAGGCGTGAGCTCCGCTGCACCTGCCAGGGTATCGCCAACCGTCGCCGCGATCGCGATCTCGGGGGGCGCGAGTTTTTCGAGGTATTCGCGCGTGCTCGCAAGCGTCTGAAACGGTACGTGCGGATTGCCGTTCATCACGACCGGCGACTCCCACATGGCATGGAATTGTTCCGCGTCGGAAACACGCAATGCGCGCAGCTTCAGACCCTCGGGTAAGCCCCCTGAACTGGATTTTGTTCTTATGTCTTGATTCATAGGCTCATAACGTCAATTCGAATGACCTCGCCAGAATGCCGGGCAATTGCATGCCGCCCGTAGCGCGCTCGCCCCACGTCGAATCGCTCAATAGCAACTGCGCCTGCGAGCCGAGTTCTTCGAGTTCGCTGCCGAGCAGGCGATACAAGCTGTCGTCGAAACGCATGGCATCCAGCGGCGCAACGATCTGCCCGTTCTCGACCCAGAAGGTCGCGAAACGCGTCATGCCAGTCAGGCGGCAATTCATCCGGTCGGAGAAATTGACGTACCAAAGATTGCCAATGTAGAGACCTGTATCGAGTTTCGCCAGCACGTCCTCGTCCCGCAGATCGCCTGCTTGCATCGAGAGCGCGGCCGGCGACTCGCCCGCCAGCGCACCGTTAGGCGTCAAGCCGTACTCGCGCGCGCTGCGGGCATTGGTGAGGCGTTCGGCGCTGCGGCCGGCCTGGATCAGCGGGACGCTTTCGCGCAGATAGCCGTCGTCGTTGAAGCCGGGTGTAATGCCGAGATTCAGATCTTCGCTGATCGTAACGCGCGGGTCGACTACGATTTCTCCCACATGCAGCTTGTACAGCTCGCTGCGCGAACTCGCCTGGGCGCGCGCGGAGAATCCGCTCCAAGCGGTCACGCCGAGCAGTTCGGCCAGCGCTTCAGGCGCCAGATACGAGCGATAACGCCCCGGCGCCAGGGTGCGCGGCGTGCGCGCGAGCACGGATAGACGCGCTGCGGCCTGTTCGACCTTGCGGGCGAAAACCGCGTCGCTCCAGTCGTCGCCGGCGTAAGTCGTTTTGATCGCACGACCGCTCGGGTCGTACAGCGACCAGCTGAAATTAAAGTTATCGACTTCGTACCAGCCGCGGCTGCCGCCCGTGGACGCAAAGCCCCGCACGATCGTGCCGCCAGCGTAAAAACCCACGAAATCCAGCCCTTGCGCGCATTCGGCGACTACGCGCAGCAAGCCAGCCGGCTCCGGCAGCTTGCCTGAACGTTGGGTGGTGCGCGCCCATTGTGTCGTGTCGATCAGCAGATGCGGATCATCCGCCGCACCACGCAGACCTTCGCGCAAGGTGCCGAGCGCCGCGCTCACATCGTCCAGATCCTGTTGCAGATCGCCGCAGATTGTCAGCGTCGAATAGGCCTGGCGTGCGCCGTCGATCAGGCGCAAGGTCAGCTTGCCTTGCGACACGCTGCCGATCTGCCGAACCCGGCCCAGGTTGAAACGGATAAAGTCGGACTGCTCGCCGGCAAATGAACTCAGCGTGGTTTCCGAGCCCTGCTGGAGGCGCTCGATCGCGTCGGCCAGCGCGGTGAAATGCTGCTGCCAGTCGACCGATGCAGCGGCGCGCGAGGCAATGAACTGGCTCATCAGGCGCCTCCGAACACGTCGATGTTGCTGAACACGCACGCCGGCGACGCGTGGCCGACGCGAATGATCTGCGCCGGTTCGCCCTTGCCGCACATGGACGTGCCGTACACCTCGCGCGTCTGCGCATTGCCCACCGCGCTCAGGCTACGCCAAAAATTCGCCGAAATACCGCGGTAATTCGGCTGTTTGACGACCTGGGTGAGCTTGCCGTTTTCGATCAGCTGACCGAACTCGCAGCCGAACTGGAATTTGTTGCGATGGTCGTCGATCGACCAGGACGTGTTGGTGCGCATCAGAATACCGTGTTCGATGTTGCCGATCATCTGCGCGAGCGATTGCTCGCCGGGTTCGATGTTCAGATTCGCCATCCGGTCGATCGGCGGGCGGTTCCAGTTCGAGGCACGCGAATTCGCTACGCCCGCCATACGCGCGCGCTGCTGCGAAAGCGCGCCGCCGAGCGGACGTTCGAGCACGCCGTCGCGGATCAGATACTGTTTTGTCGCCTCAGTGCCGTCGTCGTCGAAGGCGTATGCGGCGGCTTCCTCGCGCAAATCCGGATCGAAGGTCACGTTCAGCAGTTCCGAACCGTAGCGGTACGAGCCAAACATCTCCTTCTTGACGAAGCTCCAGCCGGCAAAATTGCGCTCGTCGCCGAGAATGCGATCGAGCTCGAGCGGATGGCCGATCGATTCGTGAATCTGCAACATCATCTGATCGGGCATCAGCAGCAAATCGCGCTTGCCCGACGGGCAATTCGGCGCCGCCAGCAATTGCAGCGCTTCATTGGCGACGCGCGCACCCGAGCCGTCGAAGCCGAAGCGCGCCAGCACTTCCATGCCGCCCTGCCCCAACGTGCCGTAGTTGCCGCCGAGGGTCCGCACCTGCGTATCGCCGTCCGCGTGGGCGGCCACACTCAATTGCGGCATCACGAACTGGAACCGCTGATCGATCCGCACGCCGTCGCTGGTGATGTAGAGCTGATCGGTATGCGTGATCTGCACAGCGGCGACACGCTCCACAATGCGCGCATCGAGATTCGCGCCTGCGCATTCCACGCTGAGGCGTTCCAGCCACTCGGCGCGGCTCGGCAACGCATGCTGCGCATTCGGCGATGCATAGTGGCCGCTCACGGCCGGGCGCGCCACCTCGCGATGGTCGATCAACGACAGAGCCGCGCTCGCCTCCGCGCGGGCCGTGGCGAGATCCAGCGCTTGCTGCAAACCGGCGGCGCTCAGATTCGCGGTGGCCGCATAGCCTGCCCCCGCGCCCACCCACGCGATCAGCATTGCGCCACGATCGCGCACTGTCCGCATGGGTTGCGCGATGTCGTTGCGAATTTCGTGGTCGTCGATCTGTTCGTCGACAATGCGCAGCGACCAGAATGCCGCGCGGCTTCCAAGCGATCGGGCGGCTTGCGCCCAACGTTCGTCAATCATTAGCAGTTCCCGTAGGAGTCTCGATTGCACCCGCCGGCGACACGATCAGCGACGACGCGAGCAACGACTGGGTGTAAGGATGCGACGGCGCGTGCAGCACATCAAGGGTGTCGCCCGCTTCAACGATGCGTCCCGACTTCATCACGATCACGCGATGCGCCATGGCTCGCATCACCGCCAGATCGTGCGTAATGAACAAATAACTAAGCTTGTACTTTTTCTGCAGATTTGTCAGCAGATTCAGCACCTGTTTCTGGATGGATACATCGAGCGCACTGGTCGGTTCATCGAGCACCAGCAATTCCGGCCCGACCGCCAACGCGCGCGCAATCGCAATACGCTGGCGCTGACCGCCGGAAAACTCGTGCGGATAGCGCAGCATGGCGTCCGCGGGCATGCCCACTTCCTCCAGCAAACCGCCCACGCGGGCGCGCCGCGCCCTCGCGTCCATGTCGGGCTGATGCATGGTCAGGCCTTCGCTGACAATCTGCTCTACCGTCATGCGCGGCGACAACGAACCAAACGGGTCCTGAAACACGACCTGCATGCGCGAATACAGCGCGCGGCGCGAACGCGCGGTTTTCAGCGAGGCCAGCGGCAAACCGTCGATGTGAATATGACCGGACGCCGGTCGCTGCAAGCCGAGTACGGTTGCCGCCAGCGTCGATTTACCCGATCCGGATTCGCCGACGATGCCCAGCGTCTCGCCGCGCCGCACGCTCAGGTCGACGTCGTGCACCGCCCGGAACGTGGAGCGCCCGAACAGCGAACGCCAACCCTTCGCGGACGTGCTGTAGTCGACCGCGAGTCCCTGCACCTCGAGCAAACGCCGCGCACCCGGCTCGACCGGCGCCACCGCGCGCTGCGGCACGCTGTCCAGCAGGCGCTGGGTGTACGGATGCTGTGGGTTGGAGAATAAGGCCTCGGTCGTATTGGTCTCGACCAGCACACCCTTTTCCATCACCGCGACGCGCTGCGCGAAGCGTTTCACCAGATTCAGGTCGTGTGTGATCAGCAACACGGCCATACCGCGCTCCGCTGCTTCCTGTTCCTGCAAGCCGATCAACAGGTCGACGATCTGCTGACGCACGGTGACGTCGAGCGCGGTGGTCGGTTCGTCGGCAAGCAGCAGGCGTGGCCGGCATGCCAGCGCCATCGCGATCATCGCGCGCTGCCGCTGGCCACCTGACAGTTGATGCGGAAAGCTGTCGATGCGCCGTTCCGGCTCAGGGATACCCGTGCGCCTGAGCAACTCGATACCGCGCTTGCGCGCCGCATTCGGCCGCAAGCCCTCATGCAGGCGCAAACTTTCAGCGATCTGCTTGCCGATCGTGAAGAGCGGATTGAGCGCTGTCATCGGTTCCTGAAACACCATGGCCACGTCGGCACCGCGCAGGCCACGCATCTGCTGCTCGGTTTTCTGCAGCAGATCTTCGCCGTCCAGCAGCATGCGGCCGCTTAGCTCCGCATGCTCGACGAGTCGCAAGATAGACAACGCGGTGACGCTCTTGCCGGAACCCGATTCGCCGACAAGCGCGACGCGCTCGCCCCTCGCGATCGACAGGCTAAGTTCGTTCACCGCAATCTTGTCGCCGAAGCGCACCGAGAAGCGGTCAATCTCGAGCAACGGCCGCTTGGCTTTGGCTTCGCTCATCGCGGACCTCCACCGAAGGCAGAACCGCGCTTGCGCGTGTCGAGCGCATTGCGCAGTGCGTCACCCATAAAGGTCAATAGCAGCAATGTAATCACCAGCGCGGCGAAAGCCGAAATCGAAATCCACCAGGCGTCGAGATTGTTCTTGCCTTCCTGAAGCAATTCGCCCAGGCTCGGCGTGGGCGGCGGCACACCCAGCCCGAGGAAGTCGAGACTGGTCAGCGACAGGATCGCCGCGCTCATGCGAAACGGCAGAAACGTAATCACTGGGGTCAGGCTGTTCGGCAGTACATGGCGCCACATGATCTGCCAGTTCGAGAGGCCCATGGTGCGTGCCGCCTTCACATAGTCCAGCGAACGGTTGCGCAGAAACTCGGCGCGTACGTAATCGGACAGCACGAGCCAGCCGAACATCGACAGAAGAATAAAGAGCAGCCATAGCGTCGGCTCGAAGATCGACGCGAAGATGATCAGCAGATACAGGTCAGGCATCGAGCTCCAGATCTCGATCAGACGCTGACCGATCAGGTCGGTGCGTCCGCCATAAAAGCCCTGCACCGCGCCGGTCAATACGCCGATCAGGACGCCGGAAACCGTGAGCGCGAGCGCCATCAGCACCGAGAGCCGGAAACCATACAGCAGCCGTGCAAGCACATCACGGCCGTACTGATCCGTGCCGAGCCAGTTGCTCCGCGTGGGCGGCGCCGGATAGGGATGGGCCGCGAAGTAGTCGATCGTGTCGTAGTGGAAATGATTTGGCGGATAGATCGCGAAGTTGCCGTTCGATTCGAGCCGCGAACGGATATACGGATCGAGGTAATTGGCACGGGCGGGAAAATCACCGCCGAAGATCTTCTCCGAATAGTCCTTTACGATAGGGAAATAGTAGTGCCCGTCATAGCGGACAATCAACGGACGATCGTTGGACAGCACCTCCCCAAGCAGACTGATAATGAACAGCGATACGAAGATCACGAGACTCCAGTAACCAAGCCGCTGCTGCTTGAAGCGCCACCATGTGCGCCGCCAGGGAGACGGCGACGCCACGTGCGCCGCGCCGGACAGATCAGCGGTCCAGGCGGTTGAATTGGATGCGGGGGTCGACGAGGACATAGCAGACGTCAGCAATGAGTTTGGTTACGAGAGCGATCAGCGTGAACAGGAACAGCGAGCCGAGCACGACCGGATAGTCACGGCGAATCACCGAGTCATACGAAAGTTGACCCATGCCGTCCAGCGAGAACAGGGTTTCGATCAACAGATTGCCGTTCAGGAAGGCCCCCACAAAGGCGGCCGGCAAGCCGGTCAGCAACGGAATCGCCGCGTTGCGCAGCACGTGTTTCCACAGCACGTCGCGCTCAGGCGCACCCTTGGCGCGCGCGGTCAGAACGTATTGACGGCCAATTTCCTCGAGGAAAGTGTTCTTGGTCAGGATCGTCACGATCGCGAAGTTGCCGACCACCGAAGCCGTGACCGGCAGCACGATGTGCCACAGATAATCGAGCAGCTTGCCGAAAGTACTGAGATCGTTGAAATTGTCCGAAGTCAGGCCGCGCATCGGAAACACCTGCCAGAAGGTGCCGCCGCCGAACAGCATCAGCAACAGCACGCCGAGCACGAAACCTGGAATCGCATAGCCGGCCAGCACCAGGACGCTGGTTACCGTATCGAAGCGCGAGCCGTTGCGCACCGCTTTCGCAATGCCTAAGGGCACCGATATCAGGTACGTAAGCATCACGGTCCATAAGCCGAGCGTGATCGACACCGGCAATTTCGATTTGATGACGTCCCAGACGCTATCGTGCTGATAATAGGACCGGCCGAGATCGAAACTCGCGTACCGCTTGAGCATCAGGACGTAACGCTCGAGCGGCGGTTTGTCGAAACCGAATTGCTTCTTGATCTGCTCGATCTGCTGCGGATCGACACCCTGGCTGCCGTGATAGCCGCCGCCCCCCGCCCCCGCCTCTCCGCCACGGCCAGCGCCGTGGCGGAGTTGCGTCATCACCTGTTCGACCGGCCCACCCGGCACGAACTGCGTGACGACAAAAGTCAGCGTGACCACGCCGAGCAAAGTCGGCACCATCAACAGCAATCGTCTGAGAATATAGGCAAGCATGGTGTTCCTCAGTGGGCCTCGGCCGTGGTCGAACCCGCGGATTGCGCGGCCTGGAGTTTTTGTGCCGCCTGCGCGCCCGGCGCTTTCACGTACCAGTAGTCGATGACCCAGTCTTCGTACTGGTAGGAATTTGGCACGGTCTTCGGAAATCCGAGGGTGGTCTTGTAGCCAATGCGCGCGCCCGGTGCGTAGTACTCGGGCACGAGATAGAACGAATAGATCAGGACGCGATCCAGCGCGCGGGTCGCGGCTTCCAGATCGTCGAGATTGGTGGCGGTAAGCGCGGAGTGAATCAGCGAGTCGACCGCCTTCGAACGGATGCCCGGATAGTTCTCGGAGCCCACTTCGGATGCGGCCGCACTGCCGAAACGACGCGTTAGTTCAGCACCGGGAATCGTGACTGGCGGATAGATGAAGGTGGTCATGTCGTACTCGAAGTTATCCAGACGCTTCTGGTACAACGCGCTGTCGATCTCGCGCATATGGGCTTGAATACCGAGCATGCCGAGCGCCTGCATATACGGCAGGATCAGACGATCCATGCCGGGCTGGTCGTCCATGATCTCGATCGTCATCGGCGTGCCGTTGGCGTCGCGCAATGCGCCGTCGCGATAGTGCCAGCCAGCTTGTGCGAGCAGATCACGCGCAACGCGCAAATTGCCGCGCAAGGAATTCGGTGGAATCGTGTCGGGTTGCTTCAGCATCGGACCGAACACTTCAGGCGGCACGCTGCCGCGCAACGGTTCGAGCAGCGCCAGTTCCTTCTCGCCCGGCCTGCCGGTTGCGCCGAACGGACTTGCCTCGAAGTAACTGCTGGTGCGCCGGTATTGACCATAGAACATCATCCGGTTCATCCAGTCATAGTCGAATGCCAGCGTCAGGGCATGGCGCACGCGTGGGTCTTGAAACATCGGCTTGCGTATATTCATCAGCATGCCCTGCATCTGCGCGGGACCGTCGGCGAATTCGCCTTTCTTCAGCAGCCCGTTGTCGAAGTTCTTGCCGACATATTTACGCGCCCACTGCGTCGCGCTGTATTCGACGACGACGTCCGCATCGCCCGCCTTGAAGGCTTCGAGTTGCGTGTAATGGTCGCGATACAGATTGAAGGTAATCTGCGCGAAGCGGAACATGCCGCGTCGCGACGGCAGATTCGCCGCCCAGTAGTCCGGATTGCGGCGATATGTGATCTGCTTGTCGTTCTTGCGGCTCTCGATCAGATAAGCGCCGCTACTGATCGGCGGCGTGGAAGAGATTTGATCGAATGGCGGACGTTTGCCGTCCGGCTGCATTCCCCACTTCGGCGAGAAGATCGGCAGGTCGCCGGCAATCAGCGGCGCATCGCGTTCCGCATGCTTGAACTCGAAGCGGATCGTGCTCCTGTCGATTACCGTCGCACTTTTGATGATCGAGAACTGCGCATTGAACAGCGGCGACGCCTGCGGACTCGCTAGCGTGTCGTACGAGTACTTGACGTCGGCGGCAGTGATCGGGTCGCCATTGGAGAAACGCGCGGCGGGATTGATATGGAATGTCGCCGAGGTCAAGTCCGCGGCCACCTCCACATCGTCGGCGATCAGTGGGTACTCGGAGGCCAGCTCGTCCCAGCTGCGCTGCATCAGCGTATCGAACATCAGATTCTGGATGTCGGGCGCAGGCGCACCGCGCACCAGAAACGGATTCAACGAATCGTAGGTCTGCAGTTCGTTATAGTTTTCGAAACTCAGCGAGCCGTTGGCGGGTGCGTCGGGATTCGCGTAGTCGAAGTGCGTGAAATCGGCGGGATATTTTGGTTGGTCGTATTGTGAAATCGAAGGCTTTGCCTGCGCCGAAACCGCGTTCAAACTCAGGCATAAGCTCAGCGCTGTCAGCCATGCGGTGACGGCCGTCAGCACCGGCTGACGCGAAACGGACCACTCGGTATGTGGTGAGCGAAACTTCACAAGTCTCATCTTCTGAATGCGCGAGGGCGCGCGCCGGCCTCGAGCCTGCGCGCAGTAGATCGAATCGGCGCGAGCGACGAACTGATGCTGTCGCGCGCGTAGCTTTCCCCGCGGGCGCTGCGCCGCGGGTCGCTGGTCATCGTCGCTCGCTGCGGTCTTGCACGAGCATTGAACACGGAAAACTCCAAAGTACGTTTCTGACAACGTTGAACCGCTCCGGCACCGATGACAGGAAGCCGGAGCGGCTGACCGACTAGACAGACCGCGGATAAGTCACAAACGTCAAAGACTTCAGAAGCGGTACGTTGCACCAACCTGGAAGAAGCGGCCGATGTTGGTATAAAGCGACTGGTCGTAACCCGTGATATCCGGGGTGGCTTGCCACTCCACGTCGAACGGCGGTTTGCGGTCGAAGATGTTGTTGATACCGCCGTAGATCGTCCAGTTCTTGAAGCCGCGATACGATGCCATCAGGTTGAACTGGCTGTACGACGCCACCGACAGCGTGCCGCCGTCGCCGAACTCGGACGCCACCGCGTTGGTGTACGGGCCGGTGTACTGCCACGTCAGCGTGGTGGTCAGCTTGCGATAATCCCAGGAGAGGCTGGTGTTACCCTTCCAGCGCGGATTGGACGCACCGAACGGCTGCAGCAGCGCGAGGTTGTTGCCGGCGAAGTCCTGTGTCGGCGCACCCGGTGAATTCAGCTTGAAGTGCCACACGTAGGCCCAATCGCCTGCCAGCGTGAACGTGCCGTACTTCGTACCGACCGACTTGCGGAAGTTCATGTCAAAACCGTCGGTATCGAGCGAGCCGAGGTTGATGAACTGCTCCTTGATGTAGGCCACCGTGCCGTCCGGATTGCGGATCACGGTCGACGGGTTGTTCGCATCGATCACCGCGTTCGGATCGTTCGTGCCGATCACGCCGTCGATGTGGATCTTGTAGAACGCCGCACCGATGTCCGTCGACGAATCCGGCGACAACTGGAAGCCGATGTTGTAGTTCTTCGTATGCTCAGGCTGCAGCGCCGGATTGCCGTTGACCTGTTCCGTCGTGAAGTGCTTGGTCGGCACGCCGCTCGGGTCATTCGGGTCGACCAGGTTCTGGTGGGCCAGATACGTTGCCTGCGAGTTCTCAACCAGCGTTGGAGCACGGAAGCCGCGGCTGTATGACGCGAACGTCGTGAGCGCCTGGACAGGCTGGAAGCGCAACGCGAAGCTCGGCGAGAATGCACCACCGAAGTCGCTGTAGTGGTCGTAACGCCCAGCCTGCGTAAACGTCAGGTTCCGGATGATCGGAATATCGACTTGATAGTAAACGGCGGCCACGTTGCGCTCGCCGTCGACCGTCTGCACGTTGGCCGGCGCGGTGACCCCAAGCGCGCTATAAGTGCGCGAGTTGATCAGGTTGCTTTCGTGACGGAACTCCGTACCGAAACCGACACCGACCGGGCCACCCGGCAGATTGAACAGGTTGCCCGTCGAGGTCTTCGCCGTCACGCTATCGAGCTTGGAGATCGCCTGCTCGTAGTCGTTCTGGAATACGCCATTCAAACCGTTCGGCGTGGCCGACGGGTTCGAGAAGTTGAACACGCCGTTCTGCAGAATGTTCTCGACGCCTGCAACATTCAGCGCGTTGCCGTAGGTCGTGTCGACCGTACTCTGAGAATGGCCGTAGTCCGCGGACCAGTCCCAATCGCCGAACCTGGCGGTGGTGAACGAGCCCTTCACGCCGGTCATCGCCCGCCAGAAGGTCGACACCGTATCTGCGGAAACGGTGTTCGGGAAAGTGTAGTTGATCTGCGCCGGGGCGCCGAACGGGTTGTACGGGTTGGTTGCCGAGACGGTGCGGTTCAGCGGCAATGCCGAGCCGGTGGCGGGATTGAACGCGTTGGTCTGACTGCTCAGCACAGCCGGACCTTCGTTTTGCACCGTTTCGTTGCGGCTCACCCAGAGGTCCGCGTAAGCCTGAACATCGTCGTTGATCTTGAACGTGCCGCGCACTTTCGCGTTCAGGCGCGTCGTCGACGGGACCAGGGAGGTCTGGCTGGCAGGATTCGATTTACACTCCGCGCCGCCGTCCGCTGACACGCTGCCCGGAGGGCATGGGCTGAGTGCCGTCTTCGTGCCGTCCGGCGCGGTCCAGTATGATTGTTGATTCGGGCCGAGCGGGCCAGCGAGGCCACCAGGGAACTGGCTAAAGTCCTGATTCGCCGTCATGGAGCGATCGGCGAGCGAAGAGCCACTGTCGCGATAGTAGCTCGCTGCAGCGGTCACGTTGAAGCGATCGCCGTTCAGGTCGCCGATGCCGCCGAGCACACTGAAATTACCCTGCGCGTCGCCCGGATGCTGCGCCTTGCCGAGCTGGCCATCGATCTGCAGGCCCTGGAAATCCTTCTTCGTAATGATGTTGACAACACCTGCAATTGCATCCGAACCATACACCGAGACCGCACCGGTCTTCACGATGTCGATGTGGTCGATCATGTTGAGCGGGATCGAGTTCACGTCGAAGAACGTGTCGGTGAAGTTCACCGCCTTGCCGTAATTCGCCACCCGTTGTCCGTCCACCAGCACCAACGTGTACTTCTCGCTCAGACCGCGCAATGCAATGCCGCCACCACCTTGCGCGGAGCTGTTCATGTTCGTTTGGCCCCAGCTGCTCCCCGAATTCGCAGACGTGCCGCGCAGGAAGTCAGCCACGGTCGTATAACCGCTTTGCTGGATTTCCTTGGGCGTGATGGTCTGCACCTCCGTGTTGCCGACCTTGTCCGAAGTGCGGATGAGCGAACCGGTCACTTCAAATTTCTTAAGTTGCTGGACCCCTTTACCCGCTGGCGTCGCGGTGTTGCTATCCGCGGACGGCGTGGCAGCAGTATTTGCTGCCGGCGTGCTTTCCGTCGTCGTGCCTGCCGTAGTGCCGGTGGTGGCCGGCTGGCTTTGCGCAAACGCCGGTACGGCGATTGCGGCTGACAACGCCAGTTCAGCCCAGATTATTCTTTTGATGGCCAGCGCCAATGCCCTTTGTTTCATTTTTCCCCTTCTCGCTCGTCAATTAAGGCCACAGCTGTGTGTGTGAAGAGAGGTCTTGTGAACCTCCCCACTCGATATACGGCGATCTTGCGCCGCGCTCCGTTAAAGCAGGCCCGTTCTTCCGTTGCCCCGCAAACCGGTCAACAGCACACCGGACTGCGAAGACAAACGGGAAGACGGAACACTTCAAATACTTCAATATCGGACTACTTAGTTATTACAAACGAAATACGCAGCGCTTTCTAATCGTTTTCACTTCCACCATTTCGGACTCTGACTATTGAGGCAACACAATTCCAATCAGAGCCATTCCCGATTCAATCCTAAGCAATACTGAAAAACACAGAATGACCGCTTTCGACGAAAGCATGGAACAAAGGCATCTAAAACAATCTTGGCGTGCCTACCCAGACGACCACCGCTTCTTCCCGCGCGGTATTACACCAGGCATGAGGCACAGTGGACTCGTAATGGGCGGTGTCACCTGCCTGCAATACGAACGTTGTACCTTCTAACGTGAGCGATATCTGGCCGCTCATCACGTACAAGAACTCTTCCCCTGCATGCGTCGTAACTTCCGACGGGTTCTGCCCCACCGGCATCCTGACGAGAATCACTTCCAGCTTGCTGCCAACCGACAGATTCGTCAGCCGTCCAAAAAGATTCGCGGTTCCGTCGAACCCGAAGTATCTCAACTCACTTCCTCGTTGCACCGACTTGCCTTCGGTTGGCGTATCGACAAAGTACTGGACCGTCACACCTAAAGCTCGGGCAATGCCAACTAACGATGTAATCGACGGCGTTGCATGACCTCGTTCCACCTGCGACAAAAAGGGCTTGGAGATTCCCGCCGTGGTTGCCACTTCATCCAGCGTGCGCTTGAGCCGTTGGCGAAGCGCGCGAATTTTGCTACCTATAGAAACTGCGACCTGTGCCTTGTTATCGAGTGGCAAAACCATAGCAAGACAGAATCCCGTAGTCAAAATTAGTTTGATAAAACGAAACTATGTTTCGTTGAGTTCAACATCCTCCCTAAGACATGCACGAGATACCTGGTTGGTTGCCGCGCTGTGCGACTCAATCAAGGCGATGGCGCAGACGCTTTCGTACTTGCTGCGAACCGGGCGATAGTTGCGCATGCAACTGCCCCCGTCTATTCGCAACGGTCCGTATCCCGTTTGGTGAGAATGTGCCACCTGGTTCGATGCACGGACACCTCGGGGGCACTCCACAGGAAGAAACATGTCTGGACCGGGACGCCGTTACTTCGACGCCACCAGCACCCACAGTCGGGCGAGGTCGGCCGAACCATCGGTACCCTTCACTGCACGGAAGGCTTGCACGGCGCGCGCTTTGTCACCTGCAATGTAGTACGCCTCGCCGAGATGCAGTTGCGCCTGATCCGGATGATCGATTCCGCCTTTCGCGATCGCAGCGTCCATTGCCGCCAGACCCTGCTTGGCCTGGCCCGCGAAGACCTCGTTGAAAGCGAGATTGACCGGCGCGATGGGGTTCGCAGGATCAGCTGGCGCTTGCGCGCGTTTCGCGGCGAGAGTCTGCAACCGCTTCTCGCGATCCGACTGCGCATCGTGGCCCAGAACCCCTGACGCAAAACCCTGATCGATGACCTGCTTGCCTTCTGCCGTAGTGCCGGCCACGATCGCGAGCTGCGTCATTTCCATGTAATCGTCAGCGGTAGTGAGCGAGCCGGTCGCACGACGCAGGCGGAAGGTGTCGATATCCAGCGCAGACGAATAGCCCGGCTTGCTGCGAATCGCGTTGAACAGATCCTCCCAGTAAGCCTGCTTCGGATGATAAGCCACCAGCTTTTCGAGCGTGCTGCGGTACGTCGCATCATCTTTCACGCGTTGCGCGCATGTGCCGAGCAGTTGCAGTTGCGACTCGTCGGGTGCGTGACCGGCGCGCACTTGCGCGTCGATGCCCGGTTCGAGCAGGCTCACCACACTGCCGCAATCGTTTGACAGGTAGTAAGACTGCACAAGCAATGTACGCATATCGGGGTCGCTGCCGCCCGACTTCAGATAACGTTGCGCGACCTTCGCCGACTGTGCGTAGTTTTTCTGCTGGAAGTAGATGCCGGCAAGCGCCGCGGTAGTGCGCTGCTCGTCCGCGCCGGTCAGGCGCCCCGAACCCAACAAGGTTTCGTAGGCCTGTGCGGCCACACCGGACTCACCGGCTGCCGCTGCCGCAGCGCCGCGCATCTCCTGAATCATGTAGCTTTCATAGGGCGTTTTACCCGGCACGGCGTCGGCCTGCTCGATCTTCGTCAACGCGTCCTTGTACTTGTGCGCGCGATACAGATCCTGCGCGGCATTCAGCGGCTTCGCCACATCCGGCCGCAAGGTGTCGGCAGCATGAGATGTGACCGGCAGCACGACGAGCGCGGACAGCCCTCCGATAGCGGCCGCAATGACGGCACGTTTGAACCGTTGATGGATCGTTAGCATTCCACTTCCCTATTGCATGTACTGCTCGTTGCCGATCAGGCCGATTTTCGTCGCGCCCAGTCGTTGCGCGGACGCCATCACCTCCGCGACATCCTTGTACGGCACCAGCTTGTTAGGCCGCAGATGGATTTCAGCCTGAACCGGTTCGGCCGCTACCTGCGCAAGCCTGGATTCCAATGCCGTACGATTCGGCACTGGCTGACCATTCCAGGTCATGGTGCCGTCGAAGTCGATGTCGATCTGCACCACTTCCGGCTGCGTGATCGGCGGCGGCGGATTGCCGACCGGCAAGTTCATCTTGATGGCGTGCGTCTGAATCGGAATCGTGATGATCAACATGATCAGCAACACCAGCATCACGTCGATCAGCGGCGTGGTGTTGATATCGACCATCACATCCGGTTCGGAACCGCCACCACCTGACGAAACGTTCATTCCCATGGTAGTTCTCCTGTCGATCGGAGTTAGTGCAAAGCTCTTACTCCGATCCCATGCAAAGCTAGCCCCCGCGCGCGGGCGGCTCAGTAATAAACGAAACCTTGGCGATACCCGCGCGCTCGCACGCGGTAATGACCCGGCCGATGAATTCGTAACGCGCGCTCTGGTCGCCCCGCACGTGCACTTCCGGTTGCGGCGTCATAACGGAGACGGTTTTCAGGCGCGCCAGCAGCGTAGGCCCATCCACCTGCTTCTCGTTCCAGAAGAAATCGCCGTCGCGGTTGACCGCAATGACGATACTTTTCGGTGTGGTCTGCAGCGGCTGGATCGTCTCCTTCGGCAGTTGCACCGGCACCGTATGCGTCACCACCGGGATCGTGATCAGAAAGATGATCAGCAGAACCAGCATCACATCGACTAGCGGCGTGGTGTTGATACTGGAGATGACCTCGTCGTTATCATCCTGCCCAACGCTCATAGCCATGACAGACTCCGCTTATTGGACCAGCGATGCTTCACGAGCCGAAGCGCGCGCCGAGCGCCGGCTACCGGCGAGCAGGACAGTGTGCAGTTGTGCGCCGAACGCACGAACCCGCTCCATCACCGACTTATTGCGGCGAACCAGGAAGTTGTAGCCAAGCACGGCCGGCACGGCGACAGCAAGGCCGATCGCGGTCATGATCAGCGCTTCGCCGACCGGGCCCGCGACCTTGTCGATCGAAGCCTGTCCCGCGATGCCGATTGCCGTCAGCGCGTGATAGATCCCCCACACCGTACCGAACAGACCGACGAACGGCGCCGTCGAGCCGACCGTACCGAGGAAGGCCAGACCGTCTTGCAGACGGTTCGACACGTTGGTGATCGCACGCTCGACCGACGTATCGATCCACGTGTTGCGGTCGACGGCTTCGAGCAGTGCTTCGTCGTGGTGCTCGCCTGCCTCGATAGCCGTTTCGGCGATGAAGCGGAACGGCGATGCTTCGTCGAGCAGCTTCGTACCTTCGACCAGCGACGGCGCAGTCCACAGTTGTTCATCAGCGCTCTTCGCACGACGGTTCGCACGGAACTGCTCGAAGAATTTGGTGATCATGATGTACCAGCTGCCCATCGACATGAGCACCAGCAGAACCAGCACGAAGCGTGCAACGAAGTCACCGTTCTTCCAGAGCGCGCCGAGGCCGTACGGGTTATTGACGGTTTCGGAGGTGGCCGGCGCTGGCGGCGGCGTCCCTTCGTCAGCGGCCGGGGCCACCGTTTGCGGTGCGGCGGTGGCAGGCGCCGCAGCCGACGCGGTCGCGTCGCTCGCTTGCGCGTGGGCCATTTGCGGTGCCACAAAGGTATCCACCGTGGTTACGGCGAACAACATGGTTGCCGCCAATGCGGCGAGAGTACGCTTCTTCATGCCTGCTCCAAGTTCATTAGTACAACTTCTAAACCAAGACTGATAAATCGCTACCGGTACCGAACAGCCCGTGGGTTTCAGTTCAGGTTAAACGAGAACGGAACTTGCACACGGACAGCCTGGCCTTGGGAAACGCACGTAAACTGCTTGACCGCATTGAAGGCAGCGCGATCGAGTGAGGAATCGTCCGCCGACTTGGCAACACGTTCATTCGTAATATGGCCCTGCGGGTCGACTACAAATTCAATCAGCACATCACCCGTCACGTTGTTTTCCTGCGCTTCCTTCGGGTAGCGAATCGACGAACGGATCTGATCCGAGTTCGGGCACACAACCCCTACTTCAGCGCTCACGGGCTTGCTCGGCGCGGGAGGCGCCGGCGGAGCGGGAGGCGCCACGGCGGGTGCGGAGACGACCGGTGCGGCCTGGTGCGTGATGGTCGGTTGGGGCGGCGTCTGTACTTGCACTTCCGGCGGCGGCACGAACGGCGGCGGCGGCGGTGCGAACTTCGGCGGCGGCAGTTGCACGGTGGGCAACGGCGGCGGCGGAGGCGGCTTCACCGGCTCAATGATCTTCGTTTCGATAGGATGCTGGATGACCTGCACGACCTTGGTGGCAAGGCCATTGATGAGTGCATAGATCAGCACGACGTGCAGGAGCAGAACAACTGCGATACCGCCAAAGCGGCGTACTGGGTTTTGCTGCTTGCGCCCAAACTCACGCGGGCGTCCTGGCCTCTCCATACGGGCCGTTGCTGCCGGAAATTGCCCTTCGACTTTCGTACCCACCTTTACTCCTCCGGCGTGAACCGTCCATTTCTGTAACTGCAGTGCGCTTACATACGGCAAACAACGTTCACTTCTGGCGATCGCATCCATAGCCCGGCTCTTTGGTTTGCAGTCCAAAATTTAGCCGCTGGGCCCAAAACTTGATGCAATCGCACGGATAGGTCTGTGAGACGCCGAGACGGCACTTCACGTCGGGCGAACAATCATCTAAGTAGAACTACTAATAGATTAAATTCGACCCGCTCATTTCCGTCTGGCATGAACATGCTGATGACAATTTGATCGAAGCGCGCTGCGGCCTTTGAACTTTTTGCGCGTTTGTCACCTGCATTTCATGGGAGGCAACAATAGCAGGACAAAAAATGCGGGGTCAAACTTTTTTTGATGGGAGCATACTAAGTTTAGAGAAGACACTCTAACTAATGCCGTATTCGCGTCGCTTTAAAAGAATAAGCGCGTGTCGAACAGATACGAGCGCGCCTTTCGCGGCTCGCCAATTGGGATGCAGCCGCTAATGCGGACTTACGTGGCACGCAAGAAACTGCTGCCGGGCCACTCGACAGTGCGTGGCGGAAAAGCCTGCTGGGCGGGCATTGCGCGAGGGTGGCGCGGCAGCATCGAGGGATCCCGAACAGATCATCCGACGTGCGTTTCAAGCGCTGCCAGCGGCCTGCGTCAAGGGCGGGAAGATAGCAGAAGAAAAACACCGCTTCCAATTCTTTTTAGCGGTATTTACGACACTCTAAATACATATTTCAATTACACCATTTTTATAATTACAAATGCATTTCAATTAATTACATATAGCAAACGCCAGCGATAGAGCTTAGCTCAGGCCATGCCCGGCATCTCGACGACACGTTTTTCGTGGAACGAAGGTGGCGGCTGGCCTGCGCGTACCTTGCACGCGCCATTTTTCGGGCTGAACAGGCAAACCGGAGCGGCGCGATGCCGATTGCCCCGCTCCGTTGCCTCACTCGTTCGTTTCCTCGCTCACAATGGCTTCGGTGTCATTCCGCGTACGCCCCAGCACGGGACGCAACGCCGCACCGGTGTGGCTGGCCGCGACGCGAGACAGTCCTTCGGGGTCCGTAGCGGCGACGATCTTGCCACCACCCACGCCGCCTTCCGGACCGAGATCAATGATCCAGTCCGCCTCGGCAATCACGTCGAGATCGTGCTCGATGACGACGACGCTATGGCCCCCATCCGCGAGACGATGCAACACGCGAATCAGTTTGGCGACGTCCGCCATATGAAGGCCGACGGTCGGTTCGTCCAGCACGTATAGCGTGTGAGGCGGCTTCTGACCACGGCGCGTGATGTCGTCGCGCACCTTGCTGAGTTCGGTGACGAGCTTGATACGCTGCGCTTCGCCGCCCGACAGCGTGGGCGATGGCTGCCCAAGTGTGAGATAACCGAGCCCGACGTCTTTCATCAATTGCAAGGGATGCGCGATGTTCGAGATCGGCGCGAAAAACTCGACGGCCTCATCGATTTCCATGGTCAGCACGTCGCCAATATTCTTGCCGCGCCACGTGACCGCGAGCGTTTCCGGGTTGAAGCGCTGACCATGGCAGACGTCGCACGCCACCTTTACATCGGGCAGGAAGCTCATGCCGATGGTGCGTACGCCCTGCCCTTCGCATGCGGGGCAGCGTCCCTCGCCCGTGTTGAACGAGAAACGCGATGCCGTATACCCACGCGCGCGCGCTTCGAGCGTGCCGGCGAACAGCTTGCGAATCGCATCCCACACGCCGATGTAGGTCGCCGGACACGAGCGCGGCGTTTTGCCGATCGGTGTCTGATCGACTTCGAGCACACGGTCGATGGTTTCCCATCCTGTGATCGAATCGCAGCCCTGCCATGCATGCGTGACGTTCAGCTGCGCACGCGGCGCCGTGCGCGCCAGCACGCTCGAACGCCGATTCGCTGCCGGTTGGGTCTCGGCGGCCGCGCGAGCGCGCCGCGTGGCCGGCGAAGACAGCACCGAGCGCCCCACGGCATCCAGCAGATTGGTCATCAGCACATCGCGCGCGAGGGTCGATTTGCCCGAACCGCTCACGCCTGTCACCGCGACCAAGCGTGAGAGCGGAATGCCGACAGTGACGTTCTGCAGGTTATGCAGTTTGGCGCCATGCACTGTCAGCCAGTTCTCCGGCACAGCGGCTGTGCGCTTGGTGGGTGCGACCACCTCCCGACGCGGTTGCAATGGATGCACGATCGGACTAGCCAAAAACTGCCCGGTCAGCGAATCGGGTTGAGCCGACAGGTCAGCCACACTGCCCTGCGCGACCAGCGTGCCACCGCGCTTGCCCGCGCCCGGTCCGATGTCGATAATGTGGTCAGCACGCCGAATCGTGTCCTCGTCGTGCTCGACCACCACCAGCGTATTGCCCTTTTCCCCCAGTTTGCGCAGGGCATTGAGCAGAATCTGGTTGTCGCGCGGATGCAGGCCGATGGTCGGTTCGTCGAGCACATAGCAGACGCCCTGCAGGTTGCTGCCCAGTTGCGCGGCGAGCCGGATACGTTGCGCTTCGCCACCCGAAAGGCTCGGCGCCGCGCGATCGAGACTCAGATAACCGAGCCCGACCTCTTCCAGAAATTGCAGGCGGCTACCGATTTCGCTGACCACGTCGCGAGCGATTTCCGCGTCCCGGCCGGTCATTTCCAACGTGTCGATCCACGCACGTGTGTCTGACACTGTCCATTGCGCAACGTCGACAATAGCCTGTTCGCCGAATGTGACCGCGCGCGCGGTGGGGTTAAGACGCGTGCCGCCACAATCGGCACACGGCTCGTCGACGAGACCTTCCGGTTCCTGCTCCTCGGAAGGCAAGCTCTGCTCGCGGCCACGGTTGTCGTCGACGACCACGGTGTCGTCGTAAGCCGCGCGTTGTTCGCGTGTCAGTGCAAGGCCCGTTCCGACACACGTGGTACACCAGCCATGTTTGCTGTTGTACGAGAACATGCGTGGATCGAGTTCGGGATAGCTGGTGCCGCATACCGGACAGGCTCGCTTGGTGGACAGCACCTTCACCGTGCCGACTTTCGCCGTGGCGCGGCCGCTGCTGATCGCGTTGTGCAAACCGTCGAGCGGCGCCAGCAGATGCATGACACCCTTGCCGATTTCCAGCGTCTGGTCGAGCGCCTGACGCAGTTCCGCTTCGTTATCCGACGACACCACGAGGTCGGTCACCGGCAATTCGATGGTGTGCTCGCGGAAGCGATCGAGCTTCGGCCACGGGTCCACCGGCACGAACTCGCCATCCACGCGCAGATGCGTATTGCCGCGCGCTTTCGCCCACTTGGCGAGATCGGTATAGACGCCCTTGCGATTCACGACCAGCGGCGCGAGAAAACCGACGTGCTGCCCTTTGTGATCGCGCAGCAACTGCGCCGCGATCGATTCGACGCTTTGCGACGTGACCGGCGTGCCGTCATGGATGCAATGCTGCAGACCGAGTTTCACGTACAGCAGGCGCAGAAAGTGCCACACTTCGGAGGTAGTCGCCACGGTGCTCTTGCGGCCGCCGCGCGACAAACGCTGTTCGATCGCGACGGTTGGCGGAATGCCATACACCGCGTCCACCTCGGGCCGTCCTGCCGGTTGCACGATGGAACGTGCATACGCATTCAGCGATTCGAGGTAACGGCGCTGCCCTTCGTGGAACAGAATGTCGAAGGCCAGGGTGGATTTGCCCGAACCGGACACGCCGGTAATCACGTTGAATTTGCCGTGTGGGATATCCACGTCCAGCGCTTTCAGATTGTGTTCGCGCGCATTGACGATGCGCACCACGTCCTCGCCTTCGATCGCCCGCCGCGCCCGCGCCGCGCTCAACGCTTTTTGCAGCGGAATGCCCTGCGATGCCGGTTCGGCCGCCGTATTCATGGCCCGGTCGTATTGCAGCAGCGCCTCGCCGGTATGCGATTCCGCGCACCGTTTGACGTCTTCCGGCGTGCCCGCGCACAGCACTCTGCCGCCGCCGTCGCCACCCTCTGGGCCGAGGTCGATCAGCCAGTCGGCCGCGCGGATCACGTCGAGATTGTGTTCGATTACGATCAGTGAATGTCCGCTCGCCAGTAGCTTGCCGAATGCCTGCATCAGCTTGGCGATGTCGTCGAAATGCAGACCGGTGGTCGGCTCGTCGAACATGAAAAGGCGTTTGGCAACCGGTTGTTTCGTGCTGCGCGCGGTGCGCGCCTGCGCCGATTCCGCGAGGAAACCGGCGAGCTTGAGCCGCTGGGCTTCGCCGCCGGACAGCGTAGGCACGGGTTGGCCCAGCTTCACGTATTCGAGACCCACGTCGACGATTGGCTGCAGCACGCGCAATACTTCGGCATCCTTCGCGAAGTAGGCAGTGGCTTCGCTCACCGTCAATTCCAGCACATCGGCAATGCTCAACGCACGCGCCGGTTCACCGCGCTCGATTTTCACTTCGAGCAGTTCCGCGCGATAACGGCGCCCATCGCAATCCGGGCAGCGCAGATAGACGTCGCTCAGGAACTGCATTTCGATATGTTCGAAACCCGAGCCGCCGCAGGTCGGGCAGCGCCCGTCGCCGGAATTAAAGCTGAACATGCCCGGACCGTAACCGCGTTGCTGGGCGAGCGGCGCTTTGGCGAAGAGCTTGCGGATTTCGTCGAATGCGCCGACGTAGCTGGCCGGATTCGAGCGCGCGGTCTTGCCGATCGGCGACTGGTCGACAAAGACCACGTCGGTGACCTGGTCGGCGCCCGTCAGGCTCCTGAATGCGCCGGGCGATTCGGTGGCGAGGCCGAAGTGCCGCGCCATGGCCGGATACAGGACGTCCTGCAGCAAGGTGGACTTGCCGGAGCCCGACACGCCTGTCACGCAGACGAGCCGCTGCAGCGGAATTTCAACCGTGACGTCGCGCAGATTATGTTCAGTGGCGCCTTCGAGCACGATGCGCGGCGTGCTGTCATCCACCGGACGTTGCGACCAGTGTGCCGCGTCCGCCACGTGCCGGCGCCCACCCAGGTATTCACCGGTCAGCGTACCGGACGAACGGATTGCCTCAGGCGCACCGTCGTAAATGATCGAACCGCCACGCTCGCCCGGGCCCGGGCCCATGTCGATCAGACGATCCGCCGCGAGCATCACCGAGGGATCGTGTTCGACCACCACCAGCGTATTGCCCGCATCGCGCAGCCGATGCATTGCCTCGACGATCCGGTTCAGATCGCGCGGATGCAGGCCGATGCTCGGCTCGTCGAGCACGAACAGGGTTTTGGTCAGCGACGTGCCGAGCGCGGTGGTCAAGTTGATCCGCTGCACCTCGCCGCCCGACAGCGTGCGGCTCTGCCGGTCGAGCGTCAGATAGCCGAGGCCGACATCGCAAAGATATTTGAGGCGCGTGCGCACTTCGGCGAGCAATAGCTTGAGGGCGTCGTCGAGCAACGCGCTGGGCAGGCTGATTTCGTCGAAGAAACGCCGGATACGCTCGATCGGCATTAGCATCAGATCGTGTACGGTCAGACCCGGCAACGACTCTAACTGCGCCCGCGTCCATTCGACGCCACGCGGCATAAAGCGCTTGCCGGGCGCCAGCACTTCGTCCGCATTCTGCTTGCTGCCGAGACGCCACAACAGCGACTCGGTTTTCAGACGCGCGCCGCCGCAGGTTTCACACGGCGTATAACTGCGGTACTTCGACAGCAGCACGCGGATGTGCATCTTGTACGCTTTCGACTCGAGATATTCGAAGAAGCGTTTGACGCCGTACCAATGGCTTTGCCACTTGCCGTTCCAGTCTGGCGACCCGTTGATGACCCAGTCGCGCTCGGCGTCTGTCAGTTCGCCCCACGGCGTGCCGCGGCGGATATCGGCTTTCGCCGCGTAGCGCATCAGGTCGTCCTGACATTCTTTCCAGGCCGGTGTTTGCATTGGCTTGATCGCACCGTCGCGCAATGTCTTGCGCGCGTCGGGAATCACGAGACCGAGGTCGACCCCGATCACGCGGCCGAAGCCGCGGCAAGCTTCGCACGCACCGTACGCCGAGTTGAACGAGAACAGCGCCGGCTGCGGGTCCGCATAGCGCAGATCGCTCTCCGGGCTGTGCAGGCCGGTGGAGAAACGCCAGATTTGCGGCTCGGCAGGATTCGTGGTGCCCAAAGTCTCCGGTGCGTCTGGCGTGGCCGGCAACACGTAAATATTGACGCGGCCGCCACCGCGCTTGAGCGAGGCCTCTATGGCCTCGACCACGCGCGGCTTCTCGACCGCGCTCAGACGGAAGCGGTCGGCCACCACGTCGAGCAGCTTGCGCTTGCCGGTGGGCGAATCGACTTCGCGCTGTGCCTGCACCCGCGTGTAGCCGCTCGCGGAAAGCCATTGCTCCACTTCCTGCTCGGAAGCCGTTTCCGGCAGTTCGACCGGAAACGTGACGACCAGCCGCGGATCATGCTCCGCGGTGCGTTCTAGCAACTCGGCGTAAATCGTTTCGGGCGTGTCGTGGCGCACCTGCTGCGCGGTTTTGCGGTCGAACAGTTCGGCCGCGCGCGCGTAGAGCAGTTTCAGGTGGTCATTGAGTTCCGTCATCGTGCCGACGGTGGAGCGCGAACTGCGCACCGGGTTGGTCTGGTCGATCGCGATGGCGGGTGGCACGCCGTCGACCCGGTCGACTTGCGGCCGGTCCATACGGTCGAGAAACTGCCGGGCGTAGGCGCTGAAGGTTTCAACGTAGCGCCGCTGCCCTTCCGCGTACAAGGTGTCGAACACGAGACTCGACTTCCCTGAGCCGGACGGCCCGGTGACGACCGTCATTTCGCCGGTTCGTACGTCGAGATCGACGTTCTTCAGGTTGTGCTGGCGCGCGCCGCGAATGCGGATAGTTCCGTTAGATGCCAATTTTTCTGACCGTCTGAATAAGTGGACCACCTCTCACGGACGCCTCGCGACCGCGCAAGTTCGGGACACCCGGCTGGCGGGAGGACACGCCTGGGAGGCCGGGTTATAGGGGGATACTATACTGTATATTTATACAGTTTTCCACGACGCGACACAGTTGCGCGGTAACCGCGCCATAGGCCATGACCGGCGGCGCGGGGACGCCCCGATCAGCCGGTCAGCAGGCGTTGAGCCGTTTTAGATGGGGCGCGCCGCGCACAGGAAATGGCGGCGGAAGATGGGAATTGCAAGCTTTTCTGCGCGGCGCCGCGCGCGCATTTGTTCCAGCCGGGTTAGCCAAAGACACTTTCCACGCTATGGCGCCCCGCCGCCGGTGCCGCAGCGGCTTGCGTCGCTGGTGTCTCGCCGAGCGCATAAGCCACGCAGCGTTTTGCCAGCACGTCGGTCGGATCGACAAGCCGCACCACCGGCCGGCCGGGCCGCGCCAGCGTCGAACCGCGCAGCAGCAGCGGCAACTCGGTGCAGCCCAGCACGATGACCTGCACGCCTTGCGCGACCAGGTCATCCACCGCGGCGGCGACATCGTCGTCGCATTCGCCCGACAGGTATCCCGCCTTCGCACCACACGGTCCGTAAATCGCATTCATCAGGCGGGCCTGGGCGGCCTCGGCCGGCGCGATCTGCACGAAGCCGCGCGCTGCGAGCGCCGTCTCGTAGACGCGGCTGGCCAGCGTGCCCGAGGTAGCCAGCACGCCGACTTCACGCACGCCTGGAAAGGCCTCGCGCAGATAGTCGGCGGTGCAGGTCAGCATATTGACGATCGGAATGGTCAGCGACGGCTGGATCCGTTCCACGAACGCATGCGCCGTATTACACGGAATCGCGATGAGATCGGCGCCGCCCTCTTCGAGGGTCTTGCAAGCGGCGTAGAGCGCGAGCGTCGGATCGTCACCGCCGCCGAGCAGCGCCTCGGTGCGATCGGGAATCTGCGGGTTCTGCTCGACCATGACCTTGATGTGATCCTGATCGCGCGCGGCCGGCGTATTGCGCACCAGTTTCGCCATGAAATCGACTGTCGCCGCCGGACCGACGCCGCCCAGCACGCCGACCTTGAAGCGCCGCTGCGGCTGCGCATATTGCGCCGCCGCGACGTACCGCGCATAAACCAGATTGGTATCCACGAACGGCACTTCCAGCGTGCCGAGCACACGCGCCACCAGGGGGATTTCGGCGAGCCCGGGCACGATGATCTCCGCGCCTTGCGCAATGAGGTCCGCGCAGGCCGCGCGCAACAGCTCGACGGGCCGGCCGCTCAGATAACCGCTTTTGATACCGTCGTCCCCATACACGGCGCTTGTGACGCGATCGCCGTCTTCTTCGTGACGCGGATACAGCAGGTCGAACCGGGCCCTGTCGAAATGGCGTTCGAAGAGACCGTTGGAACGGATCGTCTCGGAAGTCAGCACGCCAATGCGGCGCACCGACGGAAACGCTTGCCGCACATGCGCAACGAGCGAGGCCATGATGCTGGCGATCGGCAAGGACACGTTCGCCGAGAGCTCGTCGATGAAGGTGTGACTAAGAAAGCACGGCAAGACGATCGCGTCGACGCCGCGTTTCTCGAAGGTGCGGATCGTGTCGAACACGTGAATCTTGAACGGCGCACTCGCCGCGCCTGGCGATGCCGGTCCCGGCCATGCCCGCTGCTCGAGGACAAAGTCGAAAGGCTTGACCGTGCCGGGACGGCGCCAGGCGGCCATCATCCTGCTCAACACGTCGGCGCTGGCGAGCGGCGACGCCCCGGTCACGACACCCAGCGAACGATGACGATACATGATGGCTTCCCCCCGTCGTTTTTCAATTCGACTTGATATTAGGACGCTTTGGGGGATTCCGGATGACGTTAACCACGAAATAGCGGGTTTATGCCTGGTCTCGTGCTCAAACCTCGGCCACTTCGACAACCCCTCGCGCCGTGCCTCGCTTACGGCGCTCCAGGGTACTGATGCAAACCAGCGAAACCCCGGCGAGACAGCTATAGAACACGGCCAACGGCCACCATGCGCCGGGATATCGATGCGCGAGCAACGTTCCGATCAAGGGCGTCAATCCGCCGGCCAGTGCGGCGCATACCTGGTAAGACAATGAAATCGCCGAATACCGGACTCTCACTGCAAATGCAGTCGACATAAACCCGGCCATCACCGCATAAGAACTCGACATGCACATCACCGCCAGTGCGATGCCGACCACAATCGCGACCGGCCGCCCGGTCGATACCAGCGCGAACATCGGGTAAGGCGAGAGCATCGCCAACGCTGCCGCGCCCTTCAAAAACCTTCCAGTCCCGACGCGTTGTGCGAACCACCCCGAGCCCAGTTGCGTGAACAACTGAATGAACGCCACCACGAACAGACAATCGAGGATCAGCGAACGGTCGAGCCCAAGCGTCTGCGTCGTGTAATTGAGCATGAAGGTATTGACGAACCACGCACCGGCCACGCCGATCACGTTCGCGCCAAGACACAGCAACAGCGTGCGCCACGCGTCGCGCACCACCTCGGCGACCGGCAGCGCCGCCACTCGCCGCTCGGCTTTGAGCGCCTTGAATTCCGGCGATTCGTCGACGCCCGCGCGGATCAGCAGGCCGACCACCAGCAGCACCGCGCTTGCGAGAAACGGCAGACGCCAGCCCCAACTGAGAAACGCGTCCTTATCCATCGACGCCACCGCGCGGAACGCGAGCAGCGACAGGATCAGACCCGCGGGACTGCCCAGCTGAGCGAACGACGCGAAGAAAGTACGCCGTCCCTGCGGCGCATGTTCGCTTGCCATCAGTACCGCGCCGCCCCACTCGCCTCCGATCGCGATGCCCTGCGCAACCCGCAGCAGCACCAGCAAAACCGGCGCCCAGACACCAGCGCTCGCATAGGTCGGCAGGAAGCCGATACCGACCGTGCCGACGCCCATAATCGCCAGCGTAGCCACGAGCGCCTTCTTGCGGCCGATGCGGTCGCCGAGGTGGCCGAATACGAGCCCGCCGAACGGCCGCGCAAAAAAGCCCACCGCGAACGTGCCGAATGAAGCCAGCGTCGCGAAGAAAGGATCGCTACCCGGAAAGAACAGCTTGCCGAAAATCAGCGCGGATGCCGTCGCGTAGATATAAAAGTCGTACCACTCGATCGTAGTACCGACAAATGCCGCGGCTGCGGCGCGGGTGGGTTGCCGCTCTGCGGCGAGGTCGTCTGGCTCGCGATTCATGTCTTTCGTCTCCAAGGTCTTTCTTCTGGATGGCGCGGCTTCTTCGTGCCGTCACCGGAACACTGCTTTCTTACGCTCAGGCTTTCAGTACGCCTGCTTCGAGCAAACGTTGCTGGGTTGCCTCATCGATGCCCAATGCGTCGAGTACCTTGCGTGTGTCGCCGCCCAGCGCCGGCGGCGCAGTGCGATACGTGGCCGGCGTGCGCGACAGTTTGATCGGCGACGCCGTGCCGCGATACGCGCCCATCTCGATCACCATGCCGCGATGCAACGTATGCGGATGACGCGCGACGACGTCGACGGTTTGCACCGGCCCGCACGGCACGCCTGCGTTGATCAACGCCTGCGCGAGCGGCTCGCAGTCGTGCGCGGCAAGCAGACTTTCCAGCGCGGCCTTGAGCGGCTCGCGATGCGCGCAGCGACTGCGGTTGTCCACGTAGCGAGGATCGTCCGCGAGTTGCGATGCGCCGAGATACGCGCATAGCCGCGCGAATTGCCGGTCGTTGCCGACGGCAAGAAAGATCGGTGCAGTCGCGGTGCGATAGCTGTCGTACGGCGTGATGTTCGGATGCGCGTTACCGCTGCGCTGCGGCGTACGGCCCGAGCCGAAATAGTTCGGCAAATGCGGATGCAGAAGCGACACGCCGCAGTCGTACAGCGCGATATCGATCGACTGACCGTACCCGCTTTTCGCACGCTCTGCGAGCGCCAGCAGAATGCCGGCCAACGCATTCAAACCCGTCACCATGTCGACGACCGGCAAGCCGACACGCGTCGCCGGTCCGTCGCGTTCGCCGTTGACGCTCATCAAGCCGGTCATTGCCTGAATCGCGGCGTCGTAGCCGGGCAAGCCGCCGAGTGGGCCGTCGGGACCGAAACCCGATACCGCGCAGTGAATCAGCCTCGGGAAACGTTCACGCAGATCGCGCTCGTAGTCCATGCCCCAGCGCGCCAGCGTGCCGGGCTTGAAGTTCTCAACCAGCACGTCGGCGTCTTCGAGCAGTTTCCACAGAATGTCGCGGCCCGCTTCACACGACAGATCGACCGCGATGCCCTGCTTGTTGCGGTTCACGCCGGCGAAGTACCACGCCGTATCACCGTAAAACGGCGGCCCCCAGCCGCGCGTTTCGTCGCCCCCAGGCGGTTCCAGTTTGATGACCTGGGCGCCGTGGTCGGCCAGTGCCTGTGTGCAGTACGGACCGCCGAGCACGCGGCTGAGGTCGATGACCTTGATGCCTTGCAACGCACCTTGCGTGGTTTGCGTGCGCTGCGCGGTGTCGTTCACGGATGCGGTCATTGCGCGCTCCGTGCCGGCAGCAGTTGCAGCGCCTGGTCGAGCGTCACGGTGCGGGCATTGACCAGCGCCTCGATGACGTCACCGCTGTCCGACGCCGTTTGCACGTCGAGCGGATCGTACGGCAGCAACTTGTGGCGCAACACCAGATGACTCAGCGCGAGGCGCCGGAAATCCGGTGCGAGGCGCGTGCCTTCGCAAGCCATGAGTACCGCTGTGCTTGCGTGATACAACGCCGTGGCCGCCTGCCTGACCGATTCATCGCGTCCGCACTCGGCAACGCTCAAGAGGGCATCGCAGGCGCGCGTCAAGGTGGCGCGAAGCACGCTGAGACTCGCGGCGGGCAATCCTGCGGCGCCGAGCAGATCCAGCAGGTACGCGCGCAGCGGTTCGAGCGCGCCGTCCCGTTTGGCCGCGCGCGCGACGTCGAGCGCGACGATGTTGCTGGTGCCTTCCCAGATCGAACCGAGATGAGCGTCGCGCACGAGACGCGCGTCGCTCCACTCCTCAATGTAGCCGGTGCCGCCGCGTACTTCCATCGCGTCACCGGTCACGCGGCGTGCGTCGCGGCACGCGCGAAATTTGATCAATGGGGTGAGGATGCGCACACATTTCGCCGCCTGCCGATCGCCGGCGTCGGCCTTTTCAAGCAGCAGCGCGATCTGCATGAACATCGAGCGAGCCTGCTCGGCGGGCAGCATCATCTTGAGCAATTGCCGCTGCATCAGCGGCATATCGATCAGCTTGCGGCCGAACGCTTCGCGATTGCGCGCGATGTGCAGCGCCTCGGTCAGCGCGCGGCGCATCAGGCCTGCCGCCCGCACACCGTTCGACAGACGCGACATGTTGATCATGTCGGCCATCTGGTGAAAGCCGCGCCCCACTTCGCCGATCAGATGCGCGGCGGCGCCTTCCAGCACGATCTCGCCGCTTGCCATTGAGCGGCTGCCGAGTTTGTCTTTCAGACGGACGATCCGATAGCTGTTGCGCGAGCCGTCCGGCAAGGTCTTCGGCAACAGGAACAGGCCAAGGCCATGGATGCCGGCGGGCGCATTGTCCACATGCGCGAGCACCATCGCGAGATCGGCGTCGGCGTTCGAGCAGAACCATTTGTCGCCGTACAGACGCCACGCCTCTTCACCGTTCACGCCGGTTTCGCGCGCGGCGCGCGTCGCGATGCGGGCCACGTCCGAGCCCGCCGCCTGTTCCGTCATGAACATCGCACCCTGAAACAGCGTGTCGAAATCACGCGATGCCAGCATCGGCAGAAATCGCGCGACCAGTTCGGGCGCGCCGAATTTGCGCAGCGTGCGCGTGAGTGAATCGGTCATGCTGACGGGACAACACAGGCCGAATTCCGCCTGCACGAACAGGAACGTCAGCGCGTACTTGACCAGTGGCGGCGGTGCGTTTTTTCCTTCGCGCGTGTCATGGCTCATCGACGCCAGACCCAACTCCGAGTACGCCACGCGTTCCAGCGCGACGTAATCGGGATGCTTGTCAATGCTTTGCAGCGCTTCGCCGCGCCGTGTGCGATGCCGCAATTGGGGTGGGTTCTTGTCAGCGGACAGTGCCCAGACATCCAGTTCGCCGGACGCTCGCTGACCTAGCGAAACGAGTTGGCCTTCGAGTTCCTGATAGAGCGCGTTGCCCAGATGCAGGTTGAGCAAACGGGCGAAGTCGGGGTCGCTGCTGAAGAAGTTGATGCCCCGGCTATCGGGAATATTGGACGAGCCGTGTGCCGGCTGCGCGATGGTTTCGCTCATGCGTGTCTCCTTTGTGGAAGGAGCATAGAAGCGGCTTCGATAATCGTCTAATACAACTTATATCCGGTACGATAGACGCAGCTTATCGATCAAAAGAACTGGAGATTGCCGTGGACCTGAAGCAACTACGCTATTTCGTGGCGGTCGCCGAGGAATTGCATTTCGGCCGCGCGGCCAAGCGGCTGTTCATTTCGCAGCCGGCGCTCAGTTTCGACATCCGCAAGTTCGAGGACCAACTGGGTGTGCAACTGCTTGCACGCACCAACAAGACGGTGGCGTTGACGAACGCCGGGCAGGTGCTGCTTGGCGAGGCGCGCCGCTTGTTGCTGCAGGCCGGCGAGGCAGAGCGCATTACGGTTCGATCGGCGCACGGATTGGCTGGCCGCTTGCGGATCGGCTTCGTGAATTCGATGTTGTACCGTGGCATGCCGCAGGCTGTGAGCCGTTTCGAGGCGGACTATCCGGGTGTCGAGATCGTACTGAAGGAGATGAACACCAGCGAGCAGGTGCATGCGATCCAGCGGATGCAGATCGACATGGGTTGTGCGCATTGGGGCAATTTTCCGTCGGATGTGATTTCCACGCCGATTTTTTCCGAGCCGTTTCTGTGTTGCTTGCCGGCGGATCATCCGTTGGCGCGCAAGCGCAAGGTCGATTTGCGGGCGTTGGCGCAGGAGCCGTTTATTCTGTTTCCGCGCACCGTGTCGCCGCATTATCACGATTTGATTATTGCGCAGTGTGTGGGGGCGGGGTTTAGTCCGTTGATTCGCCACGAGGCGCGGTTATGGCAGACCGTTGTGACGATGGTCGGGTTTGGGATGGGGGTGGCGTTGGTGCCTTTTACCTTGCGGCAGGTGCAGGATCCAAGGGTTTGCTTTTTGCCCTTGCAGGGCGAGACGCTTTTGTCGCAGGTTTTGTTGTTGCGGAGGAGTGGTGATTCGGAGCCGGTCGCTGAGCGGTTTGTTGAGTATCTAGGGAAGTGACTTTTTTTTCGCCTGCCCGGCGGGAGGGGGTCTCTGCGGCGCTTTTTGTTGTTGGTCCGGTACTTTGGCTTTGCTTTGTTTGTGGTCTGTTCTGGGGTTGGTCTTTTGGTCTTTCCTTGCTTTGTTTGTGGTCTGTTTGGGTTTGGGGTTGGTCTTTTGGCCTTTCCTTGTTTTCTTATCGGTCTATTAGCGTTGCCCCTGTGCGGGGCGGCACTTACTTTCTTTGCCGCCGCAAAGAAAGTAAGCAAAGAAAGCGGCTCACACCGCTAATTCTTAAGCGGGTCCCCCGCGCAGCCACGGTAGTGGTGCATCTGGAATCCGTGCCCCCGCGCACTCCGCGCTGTTGACAAAGGACTCATCAGCTCCCACTCCGCACTGCGTGCGTCGCGGACGGGTCTGCCAGGGAAACCCCACCGATGCTTTGCATAACTGATGGTTTTTTGAGCCGGGTATCGGCGCGCGTAGCGCCGCCGGAGGTATGACGGCCTTGTCACTGAGGCGGAGTGTGCGAGGCGACAGATTCCAGATGCACCACCACCGTGGCTGTGCGGGGGACCCGCTTATGGGCTGGCGGTGTGAGCCGCTTTCTTTTGCCTACTTTTCTTTGCGGCCGGCAAAGAAAAGTAGGTGCCGCCCCGCACAGGGGCAACGCTAATAGACCACTAACAAAGGAAGGAAAGGCCAAGAGACCAAAAGACCAAAAGATCAACCCCAGAACAGACCACAAACAAACCAAAACCTTTACCCCTCCCCCTGATACCCCACCAGCACTTTATGTGCAACCATATCCACTGCAGGCTTCACCAACCCATTCTTGTCAGTCCAAACCTTGGGCGTCAACGCCCCACTAAGCGCCACACTATCCGCATCACCCAGCGCCAGCAACGCCGCCTGCACTTCATCGTCAAACGCAATCACATTGACGAAAATCGTATCGCCATCATTGGTGGTTGCCCGGACCTTGCAGGTCACAAACCGCTTGCCATTCTGCCCCGTGCGAATCTGCGCCTCACCGTACAAGCGCCCGCCCACCAGCCCATCGATCATCGCCCTGCTCCTCTTTTTCCATACCGTGCAACAAGCAATCCCGCTCAGCACGGCCCGTATGATCCCACGATACGCAGCGCATTACGCAAAACCAAACCACTAGCGCAATAGCACCATTGACCACACGCCTATGCCAACCCACGCGCTCGCCGCTAACCCGCTCCAGCAGCCTCAAAAATATCCCGCAACCACTGCGCAAAAACCCGCACCCGCGACGACAACTGGCGATTGTGCGGATACAGCACCGAAACCGGCATCAGCGGCGGCGGAAAGTCCGCAAGAATGATCCTCAGCCGCCCCGCCGCCAACTCACCCGCAACACGGTATTGCGGCACCTGCACAATGCCAAGACCCGCCACCGCCGAGCCCGTGTAAAGATCGGCACCCGTCACCGCTACCGACGACGGCAAGTACATCGCCGTATCGCGGCCATCGACTCTGAATTCGAGCGGCACCGCCTTGCCAGTCGCGCTAGACAGATAATTGACCGCACGGTGCCCGGACAACGCGGCCGGATCGGCCGGTTCTCCGTATGCCGCCAGATAAGCCGGACTCGCCACCGTCACCTGCGGCAAATGCGCCACGCGCCGCCCCACCATCGACGAATCCTGCAGATTGCCCGCCCGCAACACGCAATCAATCCCCTCCCGCACCAGATCGACCAGCCGGTCGTCCTCGCCGATCGTCAATTCGATGTCGGGAAACCGCGCAAGAAACGCGGGTAACGCCGGCACAACGAAATGCCGGGCCAGCGTGCCCTGCAAATTCACGCGCAAAAGGCCCTTCGGCGCGAGGTTGGAAAAAGAACCCTCCGCCTCCTCCATGTCGGCAATCAAGCGCACGCAGCGACGGTAATACGCCTCGCCGTCGTGCGTCAGGCGTACCGAGCGTGTGGTGCGCTCGAGAAGCCGCGCGCCAAGCCGCTGCTCCATGCGCTTCATCAGATTGGTAACGGTGGCGCGCGGGATCTGTAAGTCGTCCGAAGCGCGCGTAAAGCTTTGCCGCTCGGCAATCCGGATGAACACCCGCATTTCCTCGAAACGATCCATGGTCAACGCCTTTGTGTCGGGCCAGCGATCCGGCTGGTTACCAGTCGTCGCCCATGGCCTGCCAATCAATTGTTAAAGAAAATGGAATGATGATGGCAAGTCTAACGCGATTATCTCAGTGGCAAAAGCGGCCATGATTCGTCTCACCAACCCACCGCACAGGAGGAAACGAATCATGAACACGATCAAAAACGCACGAGTTGCCATCGTTACCGGCGCATCCCGCGGCATCGGCGCAGCCGTTGCGCAACGCCTCGCCAACGACGGCTTCGCGGTCGCCGTCAACTACGCATCGAGTTCATCGGAGGCCGATGCGCTGGTCGCGCAACTCACGGCGGCGGGCACGAGAGCCATCGCGGTGAAGGCCGATGTTGCAAACGCCGACGATGTGCGCCGCATGTTCGAGACCACCGAACAGCAACTCGGCAAAGTAGATGTACTGGTCAACAACGCCGGCATACTCAAGACCGGGCCGCTCGCCGACACCAGCGACGCGCTCTACGACCAGACGTTCGACATCAACGTACGCGGCACCTTCAATACCCTGCGCGAAGCAGCCGCGCGGATGAACGACGGCGGACGCATCGTCAACTTCTCGAGCACGACGCTCGCGCTGAACATGCCGGGCTACGCGATCTACAACGGCACCAAAGCCGCCGTCGAAGCCTTCACGCACGTGTTCGCCAAGGAATTGCGCGGCCGCTATATCACCGTCAACGCAGTGGCGCCTGGCCCGGTCGCGACCGCGCTGTTCCTCGACGGCAAGACCGAAGAACAGATCCAGACCTTCGCGAAGATGCCGCCGCTGCAGCGCCTCGGTCAGCCTGACGACATCGCCTCGGTAGTGTCGTTTCTCGCCGGCCCGGATGCGGGCTGGGTCAATGGCCAGATCCTGCGCGCCAACGGCGGTGTGGCCTGATTCCGGCTGAAAACACTTCAAGTGCCCTTGTTACGGCACGCTTGAACGGCGTATCCCTTTCACGAGCGACCTGTTCACCGCTCCGGCCGACCTCATCAAGCAGGAATCGAACCGGAGCGCGTTGTGACTCTGTCTATGCGGCGCGATCGCCGGCGAAGCGCACTTAAACCGCCGCCGGATTACGCTCCGCAAATCCTTCCTGATGCCAGTACGGATACGCCGGACGGACAGCGCTGGCAGCATCGAGTTTCGCCACCTGTTCGGCTGTCAGATTCCAGCCCACTGCGCCCAGGTTCTGCCGCAATTGCTCTTCGTTGCGCGCGCCGACCAGCACCGTCGATACGGTAGGCCGCTGCAGCAGCCAGTTCAATGCGATCTGCGGCACGGTCTTGCCGGTTTCGGCCGCAATCTCGTCGATTGCATCGAGCACGCGGAACAGATACTCGTCCGGCACCGGTGGCCCCATGTCGGCGGTTTTATGCAGGCGGCTTTTTTCCGGCAACGGTTGGCCGCGTTTGATCTTGCCGGTGAGACGCCCCCAGCCTAGCGGACTCCACACCACCGCGCCCACGCCCTGATCGACGCCGAGCGGCATCAACTCCCATTCGTAATCGCGGCCGATCAGCGAGTAGTAAGTCTGATTCGCGACATAGCGCGGATAGCCATAACGGTCCGCGGTATCCTGCGACTTCATCAGATGCCAGCCGGAGAAATTCGACACCCCGGTGTAGCGGATCTTGCCGGCGCGCACGAGATCGTCCAGCGTCGACATGACTTCGACAATCGGCGTCTTCGCGTCGAAACCGTGCAACTGGAACAGATCGATGTAATCGGTTTGCAGGCGTTTGAGCGCAGCGTCCACCGCCTGGATCAGATGAAAGCGCGACGAGCCGACATTGTTCGGACCGTCGTCGAAACGGAAGGTCGCCTTGGTCGAGATAATCGCTTTGTCGCGCTTGCCTTTGAGTGCTTCACCGAGCACCGCTTCGGAAGCGCCGCTCGAATAGATGTCGGCGCTGTCGAACATCGTGACGCCCGCATCGAAACAGATGTCGATCAGGCGACGCGCTTCGGCCACGTCCGTGGCGCCCCACGCCTGAAAAAATTCACCCTTGCCGCCGAATGTGCCGGTGCCGAAACTCAGGACCGGCACCTTGAAACCGGATGCACCCAGATGTCTGTATTCCATTGCTGAATCTCCGTGACCTAGCCGTCGATAAAGGGACATTCAGTCTACGCGTGTCTGGCAAAACGCGTCAGCTAGCGCTCAACTCGACCAGCGCGTCGCGCACGTTTCGAATCACGCTGTCCCAATCACCCAGTGCCGGTTGCCGGAACAATTTCGCTTGCGCATACCAGGGCGTATCGGTGCGCTCCAGCATCCAGCGCCAGCATGTGTCGAAGCGGTTCAGAATCCATACCGGCTTATCCAGCGCGCCGGCCAGGTGCGCGGTAGACGTATCCACCGATATCACCAGATCGAGGTTTGCCACCAGCGCGGCCGTGTCGGCGAAGTCGTCGAGTTCTTCGGTGTAGTCGATCACGTCGAGGTGCGAGTCGTCGTGTTGCAATTGCCGCGCGGCCGGTCCTTTTTGCAGACTGAAGAACCGCACGTTCGGCACATCGAGAATCGGTGCGAGCCGCTCGAACGTAATCGAACGCCGCGCGTCGTTCTTGCGGAGCTCGGCGACATGCGGCCGGTTTCCGCCAGCCCAGACGAGCCCTACGTTCAGGCACTTTTGCGCTGGCGCAGCGATACGTTCGTGCCACTCGCGGCTTGCTTGCGGGTCGGCGAACAGATAAGGCGTCTTTGACGGAATACTCGCGAGATCGGTCTTGCACGCGAGCGGCAAACTCAGCAGAGGACAGTGGCAATCGAACGGCGGCAGTGCGTGCCCCGCTTCGATCAGCTGGTTCACACCGTCGAGCGTGGACATGAGCCGCATCAACTCGCGCGGTACTTCCAGCACGACCTTTGCGCCGAGCTTCGACACCGTTTTGGCATAGCGGCAAAACTGCAGCGTATCGCCCAGACCTTGCTCGGCGTGCAGCAGAATGGTTTTTCCGTTGATGGAAAAATCGCCGAGCCACAGCGGTTGTGCGAAGGTGCGCCGGCTTGCCTTGATCCGGCTACGCTCCCAGCGCCATTCGTACTCTGCCCACCCTGCTTCCAGTTGCCCTAATTGCAGCAGACACAACGACCGGTTCCAATGGGTCTCGGCAGCGGCCGGATTCACGGTCAGTGCGCGCTCATAGCTGTGCAGCGCTTGCGCGTGCTCATTCAGATCGACCTGAGTCAGGCCGAGGTTATTCCACGCGTCGGCAAACGCAGGGGCGAGTTCGAGCGCGCGCTGATAACTTTCCCGCGCCTCGTGCGGCCGGTTCAGATCGCTCAACGCATTACCGCGATTGCTCCATGCGTCGGGATAGCCCGGCTGCAAGGCGAGCGCGTGATCGCAACTCGCGAGGGCATCGGCGGCCCGGCCCAGATCGCGCAGCACGCAGGCGCGATTGTTCCAGGCGGGTGCGAAATCCGGCGCCGACGCGAGCGCGCGATCAAAGCTGTTGAGTGCTTCAAGCGGCAAATTCAGACCGGCTTGCGCATTACCGCGATTGTTGAGTGCGTCCGGGAATCCGGACTGCAAGGCGAGCGCGCGATCGGCACTCGCCAGTGCTTCGTCGAAACGTTGCAACGCGTTGAGCGCATAGGCGAGATTCGAATGAAGGGGCGCCTGCTTCGCATTGATGGCGAGCGCCTTTTTCAGGAATTCGATGCCCTCTTGTACACGCCCGGCTTGCAGCGCGAGCGAACCCAATAACTGCAGCGCGTCGAAATGGCGTGGCTTAAGTTCGAGGATCTCACGATAGAGTTCTTCGGCCTCGGCCAATGCGCCGTTCTGCTGTAGCGCGACGGCTTGCCGAAGCATATGGTCCAACTGTTGCGGGAGATTGGCAGGCTTGCCCATGCGGTGAGCTTTGATTGAATGCGCGTGGAATCGGGAAATTGCTGTCGATCTGCCTGAGTCATGCCGGGAGGCACGCAGGCCGAGCGAAAGAACGAAGCCGATTATCGCCGAAAAGAACGCATTCGGCCTGCTGCGCGCGTCGCGCCGCAACGTGACGCGCGTTTGATGCCGCAAACTATGCGGGGTTGCGCCCCGCGTGCGGCTTACTGGGCGAAATGTTTGCGTTTGGCGAGATCCTGGGCCATCGCGTAGTGCTCCTGGATGGTCGGCAGTGCCTTTTTCGCTACGTCCTTCAGCTGTTCGTCGCGGCCCGAGGCGATTTCAGCCTGGAATGCCGACAGCGCTTTCTGTTCGCCGGCGAGCGCGACCTGCTCGATGTAGGTCTTGTCGAAGTCGGCGCCACGCAGGTTGTTGATGCTCGCGAGCACCGCTGTATTCGGATCGTTCTTCGGCACGTCGACGCCACGCGGGCTTGCAGCGCGCAGCGCGTCCGAGATTTTCGCGTTGTCGTTCGACACGCGTTCGGCGAATGCCTTCACGTCGCGGTCGGTGGAGCGCGACGTGGCGATGCGTGCGGCATCGCGCTGCGTGGAGACCGCCGCGGTGGCGTCGGTAATGAAGGCCTGATCGGCGGCATGAATACGCACGGCGCCCGGCGCTGCCGGCGCGGTCTGTGCGTGGGCTGCGGTAGCGACGATCATAAGACCGGCCATGCAGGCGCTGCTGAGGGTGGCGAGAGGCAAGCGGATCATATGTTCTCCTAGTAGTGGAAGCGAAACGACGGCGACACGCGCGCCTCGGCCATTGCGTGCGGCTTGCATTGCCAGCTTGCAAGTGGCTTGCGATCGACTAACGGCGCCGCGTTCTTATCGCTGTGCATTCTAGGAGGCGTATTACCGGGCATGTGAAACCGCGCTGTCGCTTCTGTAACGTTAGGTAACCTTCATACAAATTACCTGGCTTTGCCGTAGGGCCGCAGTTCTCTTGCTGTTGCGGTAATCGACTGGGTGTTAACCAGAAAGCATCGACAAACCGTCTGAATTGACTGAATTTTCCTGTCGATGCGCCGATAACGGAAAGATAGGGCACGCGCCAGGGCCGGACCGACGGTATGCATGGCGCACCACTCGCACCGCAATCCCTGGAGAGTTTCAATGGCAGTCGATCATCGCGTGAACAACGAACGCAGCAACCTGACGAGTTCCAACAAGTTCGAATTGTTGCTGTATCGGCTGGGCTCTGTTCCCGGCAGCGACGCGCATGAGCTTTACGGTATCAACGTCTTCAAGGTGCGTGAAATATCGACGATGCCGCCGGTGACGCCGATTGCGGGATCGTCGCCGTATGTCATGGGGGCGGTGGATATTCGCGGGCAGATTATTCCCGTGATCGATTTGCCGCGCCTGATGGGTTGCGAGCCGACGCGCGGTTTGAACATTTTGCTGGTGACGGAATTTGCGCGTTCGACGCAGGCATTTGCGGTTGAGGAAGTGGATGACATTGTGCGGCTCGAGTGGAATCAGGTGTTGTCTGCCGAAGGCGCGGCCGGTGGCAATCTGGTGACGAGCATTGCGCGGATTGACGGCAACACGGGCGACTCGCGACTTGCTCAGGTGATCGACGTGGAGCAGGTATTGCGCGATGTGTTTCCGTCACAGCATCCTAGCGTCGACCCGAGCTCTGTGGGTGAAGCGCTTGGCATCCGCCGGGGCGCGAAGATTCTCGCCGCTGACGATTCCGGTTTTGCGCGCAAGCTGATTGAGCAGGCGTTGAGCGCGATCGGCGCGGACTATGTGATGACCAAGACTGGCGAGGAGGCGTGGCATACCTTGCAGGAAGTTGCGCGTGAGGCGCAGGCTACCGGTGCGAGGGCGAAGGACAGTATTGCGCTGGTGTTGACCGATCTCGAGATGCCCGAGATGGATGGGTTTATGTTGACTCGTCAGATCAAGGCTGACGAGCGAACCCGGGATATTCCGGTGATTATTCATTCGTCTTTGACAGGCGCGGCTAATGAGGCGCATGTGAAGAATGCTGGCGCGAATGGGTATGTGGCGAAGTTTGCAGCCGCTGAGCTGGCTGATGCTATTCGTAATGCGTTGGGGGGGGTGCCTGCGGCGGAGGGGGTTGTTGGTTGATGCGGTTTTGTGCCTGTTCGGCGCTTTTTGTTGTTGATCTGGGGCTTTGGCCTTTCCTTGTTTTGGTAGTGGTCTATTAGCGTTGCCCCTGTGCGGGGCGGCACCTACTTTTCTTTGCCGGCCGCAAAGAAAAGTAGGCAAAAGAAAGCGGCTTTACCCCGCTAGCTCATAAGCGGGTCCCCCGGCTTGGAGGGGGCAGTGGTGCATCTGGAATCTGTGCCCTCGCACATTCGGCTTTAGTGACAAGGCAGTCATACCTCCGGCGGCGCTGCGCGCGCCGATACCCGGATCAAAAAAACGATCAGTCATGCAAATCATCAGCCAGGTTTCCCAAGCAGACCCGTCCGCGACGCACGTAGTGCGGAGTGGGAGCTGATGAATCCTTTGTCAACGGCGCGGAATGTGCGGGGGCACAGATTCCAGATGCACCACTACCGTGGCTGCGCGGGGGACCCGCTTATGAGCTGGCGGTGTGAGCCGCTTTCTTTTGCCTACTTTTCTTTGCGGCCGGCAAAGAAAAGTAGGTGCCGCCCCGCACAGGGGCAACGCTAATAAACCACCAACAATTCAAGAAAAGGCCAAAAGACCAACCCCAGACCAGACCACGAACAAAGCAATGCCAAAGAGCCAGATCAAACAACAAAAAAGCGCCGCGAAGCCCCCTGCCGGGCAGGCAAAAACCCAATTTCTATGTGACCATACCCATACCCAAACCCACCCAACCCCGCACGGAGTGCAAACAAGAAAATGCTACACCCTGACCCACTCCACCCCCTGCGCCCCTTCCTGAAAAACTACGTGTGGGAACACGGCCACATCGGCACTCGCTACCTGAACTGCGCCACCGGCGAAATCAGCTTCGATGACGGCAAAAAATCCCGCTTCGCAGCAGAAAAATACCTCTACATCCCGCTAGATAAAAACGCCACCGACGACCCGCAAGCCACCGGTCCGTCAATCCAGGACGCGGCCCTCGCCCGCTTCCTCCGCGCAGCGCAACTCGGCAAACCCGAAGAGGCCGGCTCCGCCGCGGAAGTCAAACGCGCCGTTCACGATTGCGTCGACCTGGCCATCTTCAGCGCCTATCAGCACGACGCGCTGCAAGCAGTCGACCACTACACCCAGGAAGCCATGTTCGACGACGAAATCCGCGCGGCGGTAGTCAGCGATATTCGAAAGGTCTATGGCCCCATGCGCGACCAACTCGCACTCTACGACTTCACCGTGCTGCATGGCCTGCCCACCCCGCTTCTCTTCAGCGACACACCTTTCATCGACTGGCGCATACGCGTCAAGCCAGCCATGCCGTTCGTCTCGCTGCCCCTCGGACCCTACGCGCTACTGGTCGGCACACCGTCTGGCAGAACCAGCCGCGCGGCGCCCGTCGCGTGGAAAACCGCCGTGTCGATGGGCGCGCTAAAGGATCACAATCGTCTGATGGTCGAACGCGCCCGTCTGTGGATCGTGGCCACCAGCGACGATCAACTGGTGTCCATCCAGAACCGCTTCAAGAAAGACGACGCATAAGCAGCGCCGCCCTCCCAGCCCTCACGACCCTCACGCCTCGCGGCGTGCATGCGCTGCGAGCTCGAACGAAAATGCCAGATGGCCGATTTCGACGCCCATGGTGTTGACCATCGGCGGCGCATGGAACGCGCTCAATTGCGCACGCTGTTCAGCGCTGCCGATATCGAGCCGCGCAAGCAGTTCGGCAACGGTCGCGTACAACACGCCGATGTTGCCGTCCTCCACTTTCACCGCGATACCGAGCGCACCGTCCGCGCCAAGCCGCGCTGTCTGCCGCGAAGCCCGCACGCCGATCGCATAGCTGCCGTCGGCGCCGACCTTGCCGATCAGCGCGCCGTCGAATGCCCGCATCAACGTAGTACAGAAGCGCCCCTCGCCGCCCACCCACTCCGGATGCGCCGCCATCGCCCGGTAGATGCGCGCGAGCGCAACGGTGCGTGGCGAAATGGCAGAAGGAGTCCCCGCAGAAGCGGCGGCGGACGCCGATATCTCATCCTCCGCGGCAGCAAGCTTCGCGAACAGCCGGGCAAGACGGTCAAGGGCAAATGCCGGCGTGGGCAGATTGCAACCGTCGATTGACCATTGCACCCCGTCGTCCGGTAAGTCGCACACCTCGGCGACGGTGTGCTTCACGCGCACCTGTAACGGATGCTCCGGCAGTTCATAACCCGCTATCGCCGCGCCGATCGAACGCGCGCCGGCCAGCATGCCGGCGTGCTTGCCCGAACAGTTGCTGCACACCGCATCCGGCTTGAAGTCGCGCTTCAACCAGTCGACATACACGGCGTCGGACAACGGGGGATGCCCGCCACAACGCAGGTCGGCCTCGCTAACCTGCGCCTTGGCCAGCATCCGCCGCGCACGTTCGATGTGACGCGGCTCGCTGCTATGCGATGCACACATGAGCGCAAGGTCGGCTTCGTCGAAGCCGAAGCGTTCAAGCGCGCCAGTTTCCAGCACCGCGAGAGCCTGGGCGGGCTTTGCCGCGGAGCGCACCAGCGTGATGCGCGACGGGTCGCCAAATGAATACAGCAGACGGCCGTCGGCCTGAACCACCGCAACATGGGCGATATGGGTGTTCTCGATCGCTTCGCCGCGATAGACAGTCGCCGCGATCGACCCGGTTTCACGCAAGCTCATGTTCGTTCTCCTCCTGATCGCTTCTGTTGTAGCGATCGCTATGAATGGTTTTGTGAAGCTTCGTGTAATTGCGCGACGAGGTAGTCGATCAGCACTCTCACCTTCGGCGGCAGGAAACGGTTCGGCGGATATAGCAGCCACACCGACCCTACGTAAGCGCGTGCTTCGAGATTCCAGTCCGGCAGCACCTGCACGAGTTCGCCGCTTTGCAGTGCCTCGGCGGCCGCAAACTCAGGCAGATTGGCAACGCCGAAATCCTGCTGCGCGGCCTCGAGTCGCGCGCCGGCATGGTTGGCAATGTAGCGCCCTTTCACGTCCACGGTTTGCGTCTCCGTGCCGCGACGAAGACGCCAACGGTTGTCGTCGGCGGTTTCGCCCAGATAGATGCAATCGTGCTTGAGAAGATCGCGCGGTTGCACCGGCGTGCCGCGCTCGCGCACGTAAGCCGGCGATGCAACCAGCAGCCAGCGCACCGTGCCCAGCCTGCGCCCCGCGAGCCCTTGCGGTGGATGCCCGGTCAAACGGATCACCAGATCGACGTCGTCGGCAAGCGGATCGACATCGTGGTCGGTGAAAAGCAGTTGCAGGTCGACTTCGCCGTAGGCGCGCAGAAAGCCGGGAATCAACGGGTGAATCACCGTCTTCGCAAACGCGGTCGGCGCGCTCACGCGCACCTTGCCTTGCGGTCGGTCGGCCAGTTGCCCCGCGGCATCCACCGCGCCCGATGCCGCGCTCACCATGTCCCGGCAAAAACGCGCCACCTGAGCACCCGATTCGGTGACCCGTACCGTGCGCGTAGACCGTTCCAGCAGACGTGTCGCCAGCGCGTCTTCGAGGCGCTTGATCTGACGGCTGACCGTGGACGGCGTGCTGCCGAGCTGACGCGCGGCCACCGAAAAGTTGCCGGCATCGACAACGCGCGCGAAAACCGCCATGTCCGGCAGCAAAGCGAAAAGGTCGGTTGGGTTCATTGTCGGACGCTCGCGGCTTGAGCCTATTTATGCATTCGCAACACAAATGCTATGCACAGCAACCCGATTATCGCTTTCTATACAAAGTTCGACAATAAGCGTTCATCTGTCCGAGGTCCGCCATGTCGAAACAAGAACGCCTGCTTCTGCTCTCCGATCTGATGCTGCTCGCGGTCGCGGTGGTCTGGGGCACCAGTTACGGGGTCGTCAAAAGCGCCCTGGTGTTCTACCCGGTGCTGGGCTTGCTGGCGATGCGCTTCGGCATCACTTTCGTGATCCTGTCGCCCACCTTGCGTCATTTACGCGCTGCCGATGCCCGCACGCTGCGCGGCGTGCTGAGCGCGGGCGCCCTGCTGCTCGGCATCTTTCTGTGCGAGACCTTCGGCATTCTGCTCACGCGCGCGGCCAATGCGGCGTTTCTGATCAGCCTGTGCGTGGTGCTGACACCGCTCGTCGAATGGTGGATGCTCAAGCGCACGCCGAGCCGCATCGAATGGGGGGCGGTCGCGCTGTCGCTGCTGGGTGCCTGGTTGCTGGCGGGGGACGGCGCACTGAGTTTTAATCCCGGCGACGCGCTGATTCTGCTCGCCGCGCTGCTGCGCGCGCTGAATGTGTGCGTGACCAAGCGCGTGATGCGCGACTCGGCGTTACCGCCTTTGTCAGTGACGGCGGTTCAGTCGGGCGTGGTCGCGTTCGGCAGCGCGGCGGTTGCGCTGCTGTTTGCGCCGCAACAGTGGCAACCGGTGCCGTCGCTCGCCGGGCATGCGATGTTCTGGGGCTACATCGGCTATCTGGTGATAGCGTGCACACTGTTCGCGTTCTTCGCGCAAAACTTCGCGATCAAACGCAGCAGTCCGACGCGCGTGTCCTTGCTGATGGGCAGCGAACCCGCGTTCGGTGCGCTGTTCGCGTGCCTCTGGCTAGGTGAACGGATTTCAACGGCAGCGTGGATCGGCGGCGCCTTGATCGTCGTGGCATCGATTCTCGCCACGGTGCGATGGACGGCGCTGCGGATGAGCGCCGCCTAAGTTCAAATCATGCACGCGATGCCGCCCGTAATCGCGCGATTTCCGCTTCCAGCGTCTCGATGCGCCGGTCCCTCTCCTCCAGCGCGGCAGCCACGTCTGCGGCCTCGAACCGCTGCGGAATATGTTGCGGACAGTTCATATCCCACGCGCTGACGGTCATCACGATCACCCGCTCGCCGCGCGCTTTATAGCCCTGTGGCATCAGTCTGGCCAGCAGCTCCGGATCGTCTTCGACCACGCGCGCGTTGCCCCACAGCTTGATGCGGCGCCGGCGTGCATAGTCGATCAGGAAGAGATACGCCTTCGGGTTGTCGGCAAGATTGCCCAGCGTGATGTACTGACGATTGCCGGCGAAATCGGCGAACGCGATTGTGTGGTCGTCGAGTACGCGCAGAAAACCCGCAGGGCCGCCGCGATGCTGAATATAGGGCTGCCCTTCTTCATTCGCGGTGGCAAAGAATACGCTCGTCTGTTGCTCGATAAAGCCTGCGACATCCGGCGTAATGCGCGTTTCCCAGCCGCGTTCGCTTTCCATGCGCGCATACGCATCACGCGAACCATGGCGTGCCTGGATCGCCTTCACCGTTGGCGTGAAAGCGATGTCGCTCGGGTACGAGTGTGTGTAGTTCATTGAACGGCTCCTGTCTCGCGGATCAGCCCGCAGCTTGCACGTTCAAAGTTACCGGCTTCCATCTTTAAAGAGAACCCGGTGAAATCGGAAACCCGACTTTCAAAAATCGAGAAGATGAAACGGCGTCCCGTTGAAAGCGAGACGCCGTGCACCTCTATCAATGGCTCGGCACCAACCCCTCCTCCCGTTCAAGCGAGCGGGTTCGCTTGAGTTCCGGAAAGAATCGCATCCACAACAAGGCGACGGCGATCGTTGCGATGCCGCCTACCAGAACGGCCGGCTGCGCGCCCCACCACCCTGCCGTCACACCCGATTCGAATTCGCCAAGTTGATTCGACGTCCCAATGAAAAGCGAATTGACCGCGCTGACACGGCCCAGCATTTCGTCAGGCGTACGCAGTTGCACGAGCGAGAGGCGCACCACGACGCTGATCGTGTCCGACGCACCCAGCACCATCAGCGCGAAGAATGACAGGAAGAACTGATGCGACAGACCGAACACGATCGTGGCGGCGCCAAACGCAATCACGCCGCCGAACATCGCAGCGCCGGGCCGGTTGCGCAGCGGGAAATGTGCGAGCCAGATGGTGCCCGCGAGCGCGCCGATCGCGGTGCCCGAGCGCAACAGGCCGAGACCGAGCGGTCCGGTATGCAGGATGTCGCGTGCGAAGACCGGCAACAGCGCCGTCGCGCCGCCGAACAGGACCGCGAACAGATCGAGCGACAGTGCGCCGAGGATCACGGGTTCTTTGCGAATAAAAGCGATACCTGAGAACACCGACTCGAGCGTCACCGGCGCGCGGCTTGCCAACTTCGCCTGCAATGGGATGGCCCACACCGAGGCAGCGGCGGCCGCGAACGACAGCGTGCATGCGAGGTAAGCCGCACCCGGGCCGATGCCGTAAAGCAGACCGCCTAATGCCGGACCCGCGATCTGCGCGGACTGATTGGCGGAAGTGGCCCATGCGGTCGCTTTGGGCAATTGCGCGCGCGGCACGACGCCCGGCAACAGCGAAGCGACCGCGGGGGACTCGAAGGCGCGAGCCGCACCCACGCATGCGGCCAGTACATAGATAACCGGCGCGCTGATCCAGCCGCCGAAGGTGCCGACGGCGAACAACAACGCAGCGACGCTTTCAAGGCTTTGACAGATAGCGGCGATCCGGCGACGGTCATAGCGATCGGCAACATGGCCGACCACGAGCGTCAGCGCGAACATCGGCAGGAATTGAGCGAGGCCGACGAGGCCCAGTGCGAAGGCGCTATGCGTTAGCGCGTAGATATGCCAGCCCATTGCGACGGCGAGCATCTGGAACGACAGCGACGAGAGGATACGTGTACACCAGAAGCGCTGAAACGGAGGATGTTTTGGCAAACTGAAACTGGCGTCGCCGACGGAATCGGCCGGAGGTCGGGGCATGGGTTGCTTGCTCTCTACTAGGCTGGCTGGGGCGGCAGCTAGTTTAGAGCAAGTTTATTTATTTTGTTTTTACACTTACGCCCGCCGGGCCGCCTGAGCTTCACGTTTCAATGCAACCGGCGCAGGTAAGGGTCGACAGTTTGGCGACCGGCGGCAGAGCAGTTCTTAACCGTCCTCGTGAATCCGATCAACGCGCCGCTTGCCTTCAACATAACCGGCTTCGCGAGCCGCTTCTTCGCTGGGAAACGTGGCGGCCAATTCCTCGAAGCGAATGCTCTGCCCGGCTAAGTGGGCCTGGGCACCGTGCCGACAGATGTACGCCGAGTAATGCCACAAGGTGTCTGGCGCCGGCGGCCCGTAAGCCGGAATCGGCAGGACCCAGACCTCATATCCGTTGTGCTCGATCTTGTCCCACATGACGCTCTCCATCCGGAATCTGAAGGAAGCTTATTCAGGTGCCGCAGCATGAAAACCGAATGCCCACGGCCCTGCTGGTCGCTTCGTCAAACGTGCGGAAGATCGTCGATGGACTTTTCGACACTGCCGTCAGGCTCCTCCGTGTCGATGCCATCAGGGCCATTGGTGTGCGGAACGATCTTTATTTTCGGCCCCAGAAATCTCACGCCGCCGAGGGTAAAGAGGGACCAGCCTACGTCTCCCGCGCGGATCGCCTTGACCACCTCCGCCACCTCGACGATCGAAGTTGGAGACAGGCGGTCGTGCGTCCTCTGGTCGATGAGCGACCAGCGCACGTGCGTGACACGATCAGTTGCAGGGTTAATCCGCACGCCGTCAATAGCAAACGCAGCCATATCAACCTCCATCATTCCGACCAGGAATCCTCGTATTATGCCCCGCTTCTTTCCCGCTTCTTTCCCGCCTCTCCGGCCCGTTTCGGGGCGGGATCATCTGCGTCGGGTGCGATTCGCCGTGACCGATATTCGACCATCACAGCGCGAACAAACGACCCAATCGAGGTTCGCAATCCTCCACGCCTGCGAGGCGCAACGCATGCCACGCCATCGCGAAGTTGCTCGATATCACGGGCTTGCCGAACCTTGCCTCGAGTTCTGGAATGAGCCCGGCAATCCGCAGACTCGTGCAGGACACGAAAACAGCGTCCACGTCAGCGCTCTGTGCGAGATGCCCGACGGCGGCTTCTAAAGACGCGGCGTCGATTCGCGCCACTTCGTTGTCGTTCGCATGCTCGAACGAGGCCATACGTGTGACGCCGACACCGCGCGCTTCGATGTAGTCGCGCATCGTGTTGTTGATCGCACGCACATAGGGCGTCAACAATGCGACGCGCCGCGCACCGAGCGCACGCAGGGCCGCGAGCGCCGCGGTGATCGGCGTGGTGCAGGCGACGCCGGGACGCGCTTCGTGGATGCGCTCGAACACCGTCTCCTCGCCGATCACCATCGATGCCGACGTGCAGCCAAACGCCACGACGTCGATCCGCTCGCCGGGACGAATCAGCGCCACCGCCGCGGCAATACGGGATTCCATTTCCATCAACCGTTCAGGCGTGATATCCGCCGAGTTGTACACGCGGCTTTCGTAGAACGCCACGCCATCCTGCGTCAGCAGCTTGCGCCATTCGTGCTCGATCGTATGGTCGGTCGCGAGCACCACGAGACCAATGGCAGCACGCCGGCAGATGCCGTCGTCCAGCACGAAATCGAGTTTTGCATACGCGTCGTCGTGCGGTGCATTCATGCTCATTTCAGTGTCATCCCTGTCATGTCGATCTCGGGCTGGCGATCGGCCATGACGTCGGCCAGCAGTTTCGCGGTGCCGCACGACATGGTCCATCCCATGTGTCCGTGCCCGGTGTTCAGGTACAGGTTCCTGTGATGCGTGCGGCCGATCAGGGGCGTCCCCTCCGGCGTCATCGGCCGCAAACCGGCCCAGTAGGACGGGCTGTCATAGTCGGCGCCGTCGGGAAACAGTTCGCGTGCTGCCTGCAGCATGGTCGTGAAGTCTGCGGGTGTATGGCGGGTGTCATAACCGGCGAATTCCGCGGTTGCGGTAAAACGCAGCCGCTCGCCAAAACGCGCCCACGCCACGAGATTGTTCTCATCGACACCGCCAAGGTCCGGCGGTCGGTGACCCGGTCGAACCGGGAAGGTGGCCGAGTAGCCCTTTATCGGATACACCGGTAGCCGATAGCCCAAGGGACGCGCAACGATGGGCGACCAGGAACCGAGCGCCAGCACGAACTCGTCACCGCCCACGAGTCCCCGTGGCGTTCGCACGCCAACTACCCGGTCGCCCGAAGCCTCGATTGCGCTGATCGGCGTGTCGAACTCGAAACGCACACCGAGGCGCTCGCACGCCGCTTTCAACGCGCGGGTGAACAGGTGCGCGTCGCCGCTTTCGTCGGTGGGGCAGTAGATTGCCCCGGCAATCCTGGCACGCGCCCCGTCAAGCGCGGGTTCCCGTGCGACAACCTGGGCCGTATCGAGCGTGTCGAGCGGCAGACCGTTGTCCTTGAGGATCGACATGTTCCGTGTGCCTCGCTCAAACGATGCTTCGTCGCGATAGAGATACAACAGGCCGCGGCTAAGGCGGTCGTATTGCAGATGCTCGGCGGCCGTCAACTGTTGCAATTGCATCTGTGCGTAGCGGCAAAGCGCGACCTTGCGCGTCGTGTTCCGGCGGGAGCGTTCCGCGGTGCAGTTTCGCAGGAACTGGAGGCACCAGACCCACATGTGCGGGTCCGCATTAAGCTTGAGCCGCAACGCCTGCCCGTCGACGAAGAGCGACTTCAGCAGGATTTTCGGTGCACGAGGGGACGCCCACGTATACGAGTGGCCCGGCGCAACCAGCCCGGCGTTGGCGAAACTGGTCTCAAGCGCAACGCCCGGCCGGCGATCGATTACCGTCACCTCGCGGCCCTCTTTCGCGAGATACCAGGCGGCTGTAACCCCTGCGATCCCGCCGCCAAGAATGACGCTTTTCATGCGCGACTCCCATCCCGATCGTTCAAATATAGCGCCGCGCACGCGTTGGATGGAGGTTTATACGCGGATACCCTAGCCCGTTCATTCGGCAGCGAGACCTATCATGAAAGGAGCACTTTCGTAACGGCGCCGCGATAAGCCTGACGGCCAGTCCGGCGGGCTGGCGGGCCACGCATGGCATGCGAACGCACGTTTTCGTCCGTTTTCTGATGTCACCGGTCTATCCGCGTGGCGGATCGCTCTGATCCCTTTCACGATAAGGAGTCACTAACATGATTGCTCAGAAGAATGGCGCCGTCTGTGCTGCGAGCGTTTTGCGGCGCACAACAATCGGGGCCATGGCCGCGCTCGCCGTGCTCGCCGGCGCCCTGCCCGGTTCGGCGCGCAGCGAGGGCGCCACGATCAAGATCGGCGTGCCGGTGCCGCTGTCGGGCAGTAGCGCCAACGCGGGCCAGGACATCGTCAACGGCGCCAAACTCGCCGCCGCCAAAATCAATGCGGCCGGCGGCGTGCTCGGCAAGCAGATCGAACTGGTGCCGGAAGACGACGCCTGCGATGCGCAGACAGCAGTACAGGCAGCACAAAAGCTAGTCGATGCGGGCGTCGTGGCGGTGGCCGGCGGTTACTGCTCCAGCGCCGCGCTGCCGGAATTGACAACCTTTCACCGCGCCGGCATTCCTTACGTGCTGGACGCGTCGACCAATCCCAAGCTGACCGAGATGGGTTACGACAACGTGTTCCGCACGATCGGCCGTGATGACGAGCAAGGCCCGTTTGCCGCCAACTTCATGAAAAACTTCCTGCATGCAAAACGGGCGGCGGTCATCAACGACAACACGACCTATTCCAAAGGTCTCGCCGATAACACGGTGGACGCACTGAAGAAGGACGGCGTCGATGTGGTCTACGACGACGCGATCACGCCCGGCCAGATGGACTATTCACCGACGCTGACCCACGTTGCGGCACTGAAGCCAGACGTCATCTATTACACCGGCTATTTCGCCGAAGCGGGCCTGCTGGTGAAGGAAGCGCGGCAACTAGGCATGAAAATGACGCTGATGGGCGGCGACGCCACCAACGACCCCACGCTGATGAAAACAGCCGGCCCCGCCGCCGACGACATGCTCATCACCACGGCGCCGCTGGCGCAATTCCTGAGCGCCGCGCACGGCTATGTCGACGATTATACGAAGGCTTACGGGCAAGGCCCCGGCCCCTATTCCGTCTACGAATACGATGCCGTCGGCGTCACGGCAAAAGCGATCGCGAACGCGAAATCGACGACGCCCGCGGCGATCACTGCTGCCCTGCACAAAATCTCGGGCTATCAAGGCGTGACGGGAGCCATCAGCTTCAACGCCAAAGGTGATCGCAGCAACGCGGTGTATATCGTCATCACCGTGCGCGGCGGTAATTTCACGCCGTATCAGCGGCTCGATTCCGGCGGACACTGGGTGGCGATGAAGTAGGCCTGGCGCGCAACGGGCCACGCCATGAGCACCTTCTTCCAGTTCGTCATCGAAGGGCTGACGACGGGCTCTTTCTATGCCCTCGTCGCCCTCGGCTACACGATGGTCTACGGGATTATCCGGCTGATCAACTTCGCTCACGGCGACCTGTTCATGGTCGGTGCGTTCGTCGGCTGGACCGCTTTGACGGCGCTCGCCGCGGTGCACCTGCCGCTTGCGCTCGCGCTGCTGATTGCGCTCGTTGCTTCGATGGGCGTCACCGGCGCCCTGGGTCTTGCCATCGAGCGCCTGGCATATCAGCCGCTGTTGCGCGCGCCGCGACTGTCGATTCTGATCACCGCGCTCGGCGTTTCGCTCGCGCTGGAGAACGGCGTGCTGCTGCTCTATGGCGCCGGCTTCGACACCTACCCGCATGTGCTCAGCCAGGCAGGACTCGACCTGCTCGGCGTGCGGGTCAGCTTCACGCAGATCGGCATCATCGTGGCGAGCCTCGCGCTGATGCTGGCGCTTTACTTCTTCGTCCATCACACCTTCCTCGGCACGGCCATGCGCGCGCTGGCGATCGACCAGGACGCGGCGCGTCTGATGGGCGTCAATGTCGAGCGGCTGATCCAGCTGACCTTTCTGCTTGGTTCGGTATTGGCCGCCGTCGCCGGCGTCATGGAAGGGCTCTACTACACGCAGATCAATTTCTTCATGGGCTTCGTGCTGGGCTTGCGTGCATTCACCGCCGCCGTTCTCGGCGGCATCGGCAACATTCCGGGCGCGATGGCCGGCGGTATTCTGATCGGCCTGCTCGAAGCATTCGGCGCCGGCTATGTTTCGTCGCAGTGGACCGATGTGCTGGTGTTCGGTGTACTGATCGGTGTGCTCGTGATCAAGCCGACGGGCTTGTTCGGCGAACGCGTCGTCGAGAGAATGTAGGCCATGGGCGCGACGTCAGCCTCAGCGCGTTGGCGCCGCCCCGCGGCAGGCGGCGCTCTGCTGCTCGCCGCCGTGGCGTTGCCGGCAGTCGCCAGCAGCTATATCGTCGACGTCGGCCTGACCATCGCCACCTATTCGATCCTCGGGCTCGGGCTGAATATTGTTGTCGGATATGCGGGGCTGCTGGATCTGGGCTATGCGGCCTTCTTCGCCATCGGCGCGTACACGACGGCGCTGCTGGAAACACTGCTGCACTTCTCGTTCTGGGAAACGCTGCCGTTCAGCCTCGCGTTCGCCGGTGTTTCCGGCATCGTCATCGGCTACCCCACTTTGCGTCTGCGCAGCGACTACCTGGCGATCGTCACGCTTGGGTTCGGCGAGATCACGCGCATCGTTGCCACCAATCTGCGGATTACGGGCGGCCCGAACGGTATCTACGGTATCGATAGTCCCAGCCTGTTCGGCTACGAAATCAGTTCGCCCCGCGCGGTGTACGAACTGGGCATTGCGTTCTTCCTGATCGTGCTCGTGTTCGCGATCCGGCTCGGCCAGTCACGGCTCGGGCGCGCCTGGACCAGCATCCGCGAGGACGAGGCGGCGGCCGAAGCCGTGGGCGTACCGACGCTGCGCGTCAAACTGCTTGCTTACGTGATGGGCGCGTTGATCGGCGGTTTTGGCGGCAGCCTGTTTGCTGCGCGCTTCGGGACAATCGACCCGACCGGCTTCACCTACCTGCAGTCCGTCACGATCCTGATCATTGTGGTGCTGGGCGGTCGAGGCAGTATTCCTGGCGTGATACTCGGCGCCATCATTGTTGCCGGGCTGCCCGAGGTACTGCGTTTCCTCAACCTGTGGCGCATTTTCGGCTTCGCGATCGGGCTGGTGATTCTGATGCTGCTCCGGCCGCAAGGCCTGTGGCCCGCGCCGCTGCGCCGCGTGGCGCCGCCACGCGAAGGTGACGGCGTAGCAAAGCCCGCGCACCGGGAGATCGTCGCCGATGAAATCCTGCTCGATGTGCGCGACATGCAGCGCCGCTTTGGCGGGGTGCGGGCGGTCGGCGGCGTCAGCTTCACGGTGCGCGGCGGTGAAATTCTCAGCCTGATCGGCCCGAACGGCGCCGGCAAGACCACGGTGTTCAATTGCCTCACCGGCGTGACCCGTCTGAGCGGCGGCCAGGTTCTCTGGCGCGGCGCCTCGCTGGCTGGCGGAGCACCGCATCGCATCGTTCATCGCGGCATGGCGCGCACTTTCCAGGGCATCCGTCTGTTCGCCAATATGACCGCGTTCGAAAACGTGCTGATCGGCATGGACCATCGGCTTCACACCTCGTTGATCGCCGAATTGCTTGCGCTCCCTTCCGCTCGCACCGAAGCGGCCGATCACGCGGCAGAGGGCCTCGGCTGGCTCAGCTTCGTCGGCCTCAGTGCCCGGGCAGGCGAACGCGCGGCCGATCTGCCTTATGGCGACCAACGCCTGCTGGAGATTGCTCGCGCGCTCGCCAGCAACCCGTATCTCCTGCTGTTGGACGAACCGGCTGCCGGGATGAATCCGACCGAGAAGCATGCGCTGATGGAATTGATCCGGCGCATCCGGGATCTGGGCGTGACGGTGTTGCTGATCGAACACGACATGATGCTGGTGATGGGCGTGTCGGACCGGATCATCGTCATGGATCATGGCGTGATCATCGCCGAAGGTTCGCCAGGCGAGATCCAGGCCGACCCGCGTGTGATCGATGCCTATCTCGGTACAGCAGAAGAAACGGCCGACGATGCCACCGGGGAGAAATCGCTGTGGGACTCCTAGAAATCCGCGATCTGCATGTGAGCTATGGGAACGTCGAAGTTCTGCACGGCATATCGCTCGATGTCGCGGAAGGTGAGATCGTGGCCTTGCTGGGCAGCAACGGCGCGGGCAAAACCACGACGCTGCGCACTATTTCCGGCCTGCTTCGCCCGCGTGCGGGACAGATCGCGATGGCCGGAGAGCCGCTCACCGGACTGCGGGCCCACCAGATCGTGGCGCGGGGTCTCGGCCATGTGCCGGAAGGGCGCCGCATGTTCGGAGCGTTGACGGTCGAGGAAAATCTGCGGCTCGGCGGTTATCTGATCCGGGCCGACGGCGCGTTGCTGGAACAGCGCATGGCCGAGGTCTATCAGACTTTCTCGCGGCTCGGCGAACGGCGCAGCCAGTTGGCGGGGACGCTTAGCGGCGGCGAACAGCAGATGCTGGCCATCGCTCGCGCGCTGATGCTGCGGCCTCGCGTCGTTCTGCTGGACGAACCGTCCATGGGATTGGCGCCGAAGCTGGTCCGGGTGATCTTCGGCATGATTGCGAATATCTGCAACGAAGGCACCTCGATTCTTCTGGTCGAGCAGAATGCGCGTCAGGCCCTGCGTATCGCGCATCGGGCCTACGTGCTGGAAAGCGGTCGGATCGCACTAGCCGGCCCCGCCAGGGAACTGGCGCAGGATAGCCGGGTTCGCGCCGCGTATCTGGGTGGGAGTGCTATTGCGACGGAGTGATGGTGGGTCATGCACCAGCACCAGCGATGCCGAGACGCTCGAGCATGCGCACGCACTTCTGGCGCATGCCGACGGCAAGGTGACACAGACGATTTACCGGAGAAAACCGGAGCGCGTGAGACCCTTGCGTTGAAAATTCTAGGGCACAACGCCAGTTTTATGGCACAGCGCTGAATTTTTGAGTGCCGCAAAGGCATATGGGAAGGGTGGCGGAGAGACGGGGATTCGAACCCCGGATAGGTTATTAACCTATACACGCTTTCCAGGCGTGCGACTTAAACCGCTCATCCATCTCTCCGGCGGGGAGCCGAATTATAGCAAACTTCGCGCCCTGCGCCACACCCATGCGCAAACCCGCTTAAGGATGCCGGATGTAGTCCACCAGCGCCCTCGTATAAGCGTCCGGTTTCCGGTCGATCAGGCTCACACCGATCGCCACCAGAAACCCTGCCGGCACGCCGAACACGCCGGAGCTGATCGGCTCGATCCCAAACCACCGCGCGCCGGCAAAGCCAGTCATCTGCGTAAAGAACGGATACGTCGAGACGATGTAGTAAATGCACACCACCAGCCCCGCCACCATGCCCGCCACGGCCCCAAGCCGCGTGGTGCGTTTCCAGAACACGCCCAGCACCAGCACCGGAAACAGACTCGAAGCCGCCAGCGAAAACGCCGCGCCCACCAGAAACAGAATATTCCCCGTATTCAGCGAAGCCACATACGACGCGAACAGCGCCACGCCCAGCAACAGAATCTTCGAGATCGTCACGCGCCGCTGGCTCGATGCCGCCGGATCGATCATGTGATAGTAGACGTCGTGCGACAACGCGTTGGCGATCGTCAGCAGCAAACCATCGGCGGTCGAAAGCGCCGCGGCCAGCGCACCGGCCGCGATCAGCCCCGACATCACATATGGCAGCCCGGCGATCTCGGGCGCGGCGAGCACCACCATATCCGGCTGCATCTGAATCTCGCTCCAGCGCACAATGCCGTCGCCATTCGTATCGGCCAGGCTGATCAGACTCGGTTCGACCTTGCGCCACTGCGTAAGCCACTGCGGCAAATCGGCAAAGTGATGGCCCACCAGATTAGTCAATATCTCGTACTTGATCAGCACGGCCAGCACAGGCACCGTCAGATAAAACAGCGCGACGAAGAACAACGTCCAGCCAACCGAGCGTCGCGCGGAAGCCACCGAAGTCGTGGTGTTGTAGCGCGTCAGGATGTGCGGCAAGCTCGCCGTGCCAAGCGACAGGCACAGCAGCAGCGACAGGAAATTGCGCTCATGGGTGCGCCGGTCCTCTTCGCTCGTAGCGGGAAACGGCTCGTGCATCGGCACCGGTGCGGCCGCGCGCGTCAGCATCTCGTCGCGGCGCTGGGTCCACACGATCTGCGCAGCGGCGGCGTCGCGTGGAAACTGCTCGAGCGATCTTTCGCGCTCCTTGATCTCGCGTAAGGGACCATTGTGGCGACGCAAGTCCGCGACTTCCTGCATGAGGCGCAGTTTCTCGTCAACGAACGATTGCGGCAGCGTATCGAGCCGCATCTGCATCAGATCGGCACGCCGCCGATAGTCGTCGCGTACGGTCTGCTCGAGCGGCGCCTCGCGCACCTGCTTCTCGAGACCTTCGACGCGCTCCATCAAGCGCCCGTAGTTGAACTGCGGCACCCAGCCGAGGCCATCCTTATGCGCGATCATCGACACGGGAATCAGAATCGCCGCGATCAGGATGATGTATTGCGCGACCTGAGTCCACGTCACGGCACGCATGCCACCCAGAAACGAGCACACGAGAATCCCCGCGAGCCCGCAGAAAATGCCGACTGCGAAATCCACGCCGATAAAACGCGTCGCAATCAGGCCGACACCCTGAATCTGCGCAACCAGGTAAACGAACGAGCACAGGATCGCCGCTAACGCAGCGAGTCCGCGCACCGCGTTGCTCGAAAAGCGCGTGCCGAGAAAGTCGGGAATCGTGTAGCGCGCGAGCTTGCGCACGTACGGTGCGAGCAGAAATGCGACGAGGCAATAGCCGCCGGTCCAACCCATCAGGTACGCGAGACCGTCGTAGCCGGTCGCATAGAGGGACCCGGCAAGACCAATGAACGACGCCGCGGATAACCAGTCAGCCGCAGTCGCCATGCCGTTGAAGAAGGACGGCACGCGCCGCCCCGCCACGTAGTATTCAACCAGGTCGGAGGTGCGCGACAGCAAGCCGATCACCGCATACACCGCGATCGGCACGAACAGGAACACATAGCCGATCCATACGCCAGGCCCGGTGGTCCGCTCGATACGCCACATCACGTAGATGAAAAGCAGGAAGCCGAGCGTATAAAGCGCGTAGGAGCGGATCAGGCGGTTCGTGAGCTTCATCGGCTCAGCTTCCGCGCGCGGTGGGCGCACGGGAATCGGCACCGTTGCTGCTTAGGCTGCTGATACTCGCATCCGCATCGAAAGCGCGTTGCAGACGGCGGTCGGCGCGCTGCATCAGCACGATATACACGACGATCAACGCGACGTAGATCAGAATCGCCCCTTGCGCACCGAAATAAAACGGCAATCTGAAGCCGAAGAAGCGCACCTGATCCAACGCCGGCGCCACCAGCGGCAAAACGAACGACACCACAAAGCCGACCGTCATCAACGCCGCGATCAACGCAAGATTGAAGCGCCAGTACTTCTGATGCGCGCGCGCCATCGCAGCCGAGACCGCGGGCGGTTCGGGCACGGGATTGATCGTAGCGTGAGAGGTGTGGTGCGGCACGGCCATGCGCCTGTGTATCAAAAAGCCACCGGGCAGGCAATCGGGATTGTCCGCGCAGTGGCTTTAACGGCCTGACGTGAGTAGTCGACACATGGGTTCAGACAAAGGTGCATCGTTCGACACACCCTTGCTGCAAGCCCAGGCAAACCTCAGCTCAGAGCGACTCGCCGAGCTGATCGAGAATCGCCGGGTTCTCCAGCGTCGAGACGTCCTGAGTGATTTCCTCGCCTTTCGCAAGCGAGCGCAACAGGCGGCGCATGATCTTGCCCGAACGCGTCTTCGGCAGGTTCTCGCCGAAGCGGATGTCCTTCGGCTTGGCAATCGGACCGATTTCCTTAGCAACCCAGGCACGCAGTTCGTTGGCGAGCTTCACCGCTTCCTCACCTTCAGGACGCGCGCGCTTGAGCACCACGAAGGCACACACGGCTTCGCCGGTCGTCGCATCGGGACGGCCCACCACGGCCGCTTCCGCCACGATCGGATTCGACACCAGCGCCGATTCGATCTCCATCGTGCCGAGACGGTGGCCGGACACGTTGAGCACATCGTCGATGCGGCCCATGATCGTGAAGTAGCCAGTCTCCTTGTCGCGCACCGCGCCGTCGCCGGCGAGATAGAGCTTGCCGCCGAGCTCTTCGGGGAAATAGCTCTTCTGGTAGCGATCCGGATCGCCCCACACATTGCGCAGCATCGACGGCCACGGACGCTTCACCACCAGAATGCCGCCCTGCCCGTTCGGCACGTCCTGCCCGGTTTCATCGACTACCGCCGCCATGATGCCCGGCAGCGGCAGCGTGCACGAACCCGGCACCAGGGGCGTGGCCCCCGGCAGCGGCGTGATCATGTGACCGCCGGTTTCGGTTTGCCACCACGTATCGACGATCGGGCAACGACCGCCGCCGACGTTCTCGTGATACCACACCCATGCTTCCGGATTGATCGGCTCGCCGACCGTGCCGATAATGCGCAGCGTCGACAGATCGAAGCTCTTCGGATGAACTTTCTCGTCCGCTTCTGCGGCCTTGATCAGCGAGCGGATCGCCGTGGGCGCGGTATAGAACAGCGTGACCTTGTGCTTCGCGATCATGTCCCAGAAGCGGCCGGCGTTCGGATAGGTCGGCACGCCTTCGAACACGACCTGGGTGCCGCCGAGCGTCAACGGTCCATACGTGATGTAGCTGTGGCCAGTAATCCAGCCGATGTCGGCGGTACACCAGAACACGTCCGTCGGCTTCCAGTCGAAGGTCCACTTCATGGTCTGCGCGGCCCACAGCAGATAGCCCCCGGTGCTGTGCTGCACGCCCTTCGGCTTGCCGGTCGAGCCCGACGTGTACAGAATGAAAAGCGGATGCTCGGCGCCGACCCATTCAGGCGCGCATTGATCCGATTCAGCCTGCGTGAGTTCGTGCATCCACAGGTCGCGGCTGTCGTCCCACGCGATCTTGCCGCCGGTACGCTTGTAGACGATCACGCTCTTTACCGCATCGCAGCCGCCCATGGCGATGGCTTCGTCGGCGATGTTCTTCAGCGGCAATGCTTTGCCACCGCGCATCTGTTCGTCGGACGTGACGAGCGCCACCGCGCCCACATCCACCAGCCGCTCATTGAGCGACTTCGACGAGAAGCCGCCGAACACCACCGAATGCGTCGCGCCGATCCGTGCGCAGGCCTGCATCGCGACAATGCCTTCGATCGACATCGGCATATAGATCACGACGCGATCGCCCTTCTTCACGCCGCGCTTCTTCAATGCATTCGCAAAACGCGACACGCGTTGCAGCAGATCGTTATAGGTGACGTTGGTGACAGTGCCGTCGTCGGCTTCGAAGACGATCGCAACGCGCTCGCCATTGCCGGCTTCGACATGACGGTCGATGCTGTTATACGACGCGTTCAGCTGGCCGTCTTCGAACCAGGTATAGAAAGGCGCCTTCGATTCGTCGAGCACCTTGCTGAAGGGCTTGCTCCAGCTCAGCGTCTCGCGAGCGAGGCGCCCCCAGAAACCCTCGTAATCGCGTTCCGCTTCGGCGGCCAGCGCCCGGTACGCATCCATGCCGGAGATCGTCGCACCCGCCGCTGCTTCAGCGGAGGGCGGGAAAACACGGCGTTCCTGAAGAACCGATTCAATCGCAGACATCGACAACCCCTTGGTGAAGATGAAACGTAAAACCTGTGCCGGCGCGCCCGTGGCGCGCCGTAGTCGCTCAACGATATGCCCGCGGTCTCGCGCATTTGTCTCGCGCGCCCGGTACGGACCGACGATATGGCAATTGCCGCACCGCATCATGCGCGACCGGATGCTGATCTCCGTCCAGGATAAATGCGTCAACTTACCCGTCACTTACGGCGAGCGTTGATCACACCTGGCGTTTGCACTAGCCATGTGCGTTAGCGCCGATGCCGCCATGTTAGCTGAAGCGCCTGGACACTGTCATCGACGTCGCCACGCGAATAGCCAGGAACCGGCAATGCGTGAATGCGATACCAGGGTAATACCGGAGGCGGATCGAATCCAGGCAAGCCTCGGACGAACGTTCAGATCTGGCCCATCAGATGGCGTTGCTCGCGCCTCCGGTCGATGCCGCACATGCGCCACCCACGACCCACCACTCGCATTTACCGCTCCGGCTGTCCTCAGGTCCGGTTCCGGAAACAATATTTTCGACCCTATACATAAGTAGCTCGGTTCACATTTCGAACTCCCTACTATTTCATCAGCGGAGCCGCTCCCCAATACGTCGGCAACGCGGCTCCGGCTCACCAGTCAAGCCGACTCTTTTAATTCAGGAAATCATCGACATGCAAGCAGCAATGCAAATCAATGCCTCGTTCAATCCGCACGTTGCCAACGCGGCCGCTACGACGCGCAACGCGCAATGGCAGCAGCCGGCCGCCACGCCGTTCAACAACGGGCGCAATGCCTTGGGCCAGATGTCGAATATGGCAAGCGGCTTCTCGAAGGCATCGTTCTCGGTGTACGGTCAAAGCACTGGCAACGGCCAGACGAGCACCTTCTACGCGCAGGCGAATTTCAGCAATCCCGGCCGCTCCGCGAACCAGCAGCCGGCGAGCCGCGGCGGCTACAACAACCAACCAGTCAACCGTCATGACACCGGCTCGCGCGGCAACACCAGCGCGCCGTCGCGCAACAACTGCCCGGAGCGCACGCCACCGCGCAACGATTGCGGCTGCCCGTCGAAAGGCCGCACGGAACAAACGCAATGGACCGCCACGCCAGTCACCAACAACAAGGCGAGCATCGATCTGGGCAACTACAAGCTCGACTTTAACAAGTCCGATTCGTCGATGACGATGACCAGCAAGAGCTCCGGCGACACCACCAAGATATGGGGCGATCCGCACCTCACCCAGCACGCCAATGGCGCCAACTCGAGTACGGCAATGTTCAACGGTCCGATGACGTTCCAGTTGCCGGACAACACCAAGGTCACGGTCGGCACGCAGGCGGACAAGAACAACAAATCCGTCTCGTACGCGGACTCGGTGACGATCACCCACGGCAACGACGCCTATCAGGTCACCGGCCTGAGCCAGCAGAACAGCACCGGCCTCTCGGTGCAGAAGAGTCACGACGGCCGCGCGCTCGACGCCGCCACGCCAGACGGCTACACGCTGGTCGCCAACCGCAACGGCAGTGGCTTCGTCGATCCGAAGACAGGCAAGCAGCCGACTGAGGACGAAATCAGGAAAGCGAACACCTGAGCAAGCCGCACGACACGGGGACAGAGGCGCCGTCCGTTTGTCTCCCGTGGATGTCGCACACACGCCTGACGAGCGTGTGCGCGACATCGAGCCTGCCCTCACCGATGGCCCGGCAGTCTTGCGCCGGACCTGTCTGTGAATCCGCTGCCCGCTTCCGCGCCACGGGAACAGGTCAGCCGGATGAACGGTCGCAGCGCCGGCCTCGACCGGCGCCGAAACGAGATGGTCCGCATTAGTGAACGCGCGGCCTGGAACGCCGCACCAACCAGGAAAATCAGATGGCAAGCACAATCGTCAGCAACTCTTCGAGTTACGCCACTCAAACCCAGATCGTCGACACGAACGACGCCAGCCAGCTCGTGCCACTCCCCCCGCCGGAACACCAGGCGCCAATGAGTTACGACACGTCACGCGACAACCGTGGTAATCGCGGCGGTCTCCACGAGGCGCTCGGCAAGGCCTTCGACACACACGTTCCGCAGACGCCGCATGGCCCCGGAACCGGCAACGATCGCCCGGCCACCGCGAATGCGCGAGCCGCCCACTTCGCGCTCGCCAAAGACGCGCTGCAAAACGCGGCCGCGTCGAAGACCTCATCCGCCCCATCCAGCGCCGGCCTGCAGCAGATCGCCGACCGCTACGACGGCGGTCCGGGTATCCAGCGCAACTACACGGCGGACCAGCAGAACGGCGCGCGTCTGCGCGATATGTTCGAGTCGTCGCTGGCCGGCTATCCGCCTGACTACCGGAAAAACTACGGCGATCTGATCGGGCTCGCCCCCGACCTGGCCGAGTTGGACGGCGACGCGCAGCAGAAGTACGCGGCGCGCGCGAAGCAGGTCCTGCAGACGCCGCTGGCGCAGCAACGCCCCGCGATCGATGCGCTAAAACTCGATGTCTCACAGGATCGGCAAAAAACCATGCAGGATCCGGCTCGACGTCTCGCCGGGATCTTCCATGCGCCGGTCGGTAGCGAATTGCTGCCCGACGGCGGCAAGGCGGAGCAAGCGCAGTTGGGCGAACGGTACAAGCGCGTGGTGAACCCCGACACCAGCCCCACAGAGCGCGACAAAGCCTTGCAGGATGCGTCGCAAATCAAGGCGAAGATGCAGGCGGATATTGCCGGCCGCCTCGACAGCAAGTTGCAGGAACAGGAGAAACTGCACACGGCGTCCATGCAGCGGATCAACAATTTCATGGACAAGGCCGAAAACCTGAACGGACACGAATTTGCCCTGCGTCGTAATAGCGAGGATGCCGATTGGAACGACGAAGCGCGCTCCCTCTCCGCGAAAGCGCATCCGCTCGAGGCGTTAGCGGAGCAACTCGTGTCGGAAGATGGCCGTTCGCAACAGGAACGCGAGACGACCCCTGGCGCGATCCAGCCGACGATGCGCACGCCGGAAGAAATACAGCGCGATCTGCTGAATTTCCAGGATGGTATGAACACGCCGGATTCCGACATCTACAAACGGGTTCAGGCAATGGAGAAACAGGCGACCGACACGCTCACGCACAACGACCGGCCCAACTTTTACAACGTCGGCGCGCCGTCGACCTTTACTTCCATCACGAACAACCTGCCTGATCCCGGCGGCAATTACACGCAGAAGCTCGCCAACAAATACGTGGATCTTGCCCAGGACAATCACGACAAGATTCTGGACATGGTAGGGCAGAAACCGGGGCTGGGCGAGCAGATAATCTACGGTGCGCGCAGAGCCGTCGCCGATCAGATGCTGCCAGGACTGAGCGACTTTATGAATGCGCTAAACGACGCAGAATATCCGGACCACGCCGGTCTTACACAGGGTCAGATCAAAGACATCGATCTGTGGGATGCGCTGAGCGGCCTTCTCCCGGGCGGGCGGGAAAGGGCCCCCCATCTGGAGGAAGGCATTCCAGCGGAGCACGGCGCGACACTACGCGAAGGCAAACCGCCCGAGGTCAATCCTACCGGGGCGCCGATGATAACCGGCGCGAGCGGTACGCTGCCGCTGGACAAGGGCTTGTCCGGACCGTCGTCGGAATTTGCGCCGGACTCCCTGCGCAAGGCGTTGGATCGAACAGCGCCGGCCGCCGAAACGCAGCTCGGTCCCGACGCGCACCGCGCAGGGCCAACTGGCAACCTTGCACCCAACGCCGGCGTGTCGACAAACGGCAGGGGGTTCGACGTTCCCGCGGCCTACAGTCGGGAGCCGATCGGGAGCCTGCTGCCCGACCCGCACGCATGCGGTGTCTACCGCGATGAAAAAGGGATGCCCTATGTCATGGCGAACCGGCTGCCCTTTCCGGTCACGTTCGATAAGGACAATCAGACCTGGCGCGTGGCCCGGCCAGATAATCCGGCGGGATACAAGTATCCGATCCATCTCGAACAGGGCAACTGGCAAGTTCATGGAGACGTTGGTCTCCCGGCGGGCAACAAACCGGACCCCGACACCTCGGGCAATAGTCTCGCCAACCGGGACCGGCTCGAATCCGTACTGGAACAGTCGCCCACCTACGATCGGCCGGGCTCGTATCCAAGCTCTGTCAGTGTCGTGAACCGGATGTTGAAGCACTACGGCATCAACCTGTCGGACCGCTCCACTGAAACGATCATTGCCAACGTGCGCCGGGTCGACGCGGGCGACCTCTCCCATGCCGGCGCATCGGCCGCCGAGGTCTGGACCTTCCGCAACGACCTCATGAACGACAAATTGCCATTGAAGGACCGCGCCGCGGCAGCGGTCGGCATCTTTCTGAATGCGATTGGCGGCCCGACCTACATGGCTGATTTCGACCTGCAGAACTATCACTTCGGCAGGGACCAGTCAACCAATCTGCGCAACGCGATGCACCTGTATTCCCAGTTCGACCCGAGGGAATAACCGGTCTGAGTCGGCATTGAGCGGGCGAGCGGCGCTAGTCATGTTCGCGGCCCTCCGAGGCCACGCGGGCGAGCGCCGCCCGCCCGCGCGCTTTCGCGTCATCGTGCCGAGCCCCCTCGATCTGCCACGCCCGTAGCGCCTCGCCGGCCTGCTGGCGTGCCAGTTCGTGTGCCTGCAGCGCGTCGTTCAAGCGCTGCCGCAACACAGGCGTCATGGCGTCGTGCGCACGCAGCGTGGCATACCACCGTCCGCCCGCGCGTTGCTCGTGCCGGCAGAACACAAGCACACGCGCGCGCTCCTCCCCATGACGCGCCAGTGCCGCAACCTCTGCCTGCACGACAGCGGCCGCGCGCCGCTCCTGACGACGTGCGTCGGCCAGCGCATGCAGCTTGCGGCGCACCCGCAAACCACGCACTTTCGCGAGCACCCGCCAAAGCTCTGCTTCCCTTGCCGCGCCGCACGTCATACAGTGCCTGGCGCCACAGCCGCGCTCGCGCACAACGCGCGCAGCGACGCCAACGTTTCCGCCCACGGACTACTGCGGTCGTACGGTTGACACAGAAAGCGCTGGATCGCGGGACGCTGGTCGATCGCGCGGTCCGTTTCGGGGTCATGACCGCGCTCGTACTCGCCGATCTGCAGCAGCATTTCGATCTCTTCGTAACGCCCGAGCCAGTCGCGCACACGGCTGGCGTCCGCGCGATGCGCCGCGCCCGCCACGCGATTCATCAGGCGGCTGCGGCTGCGCAAAATGTCGATGGCCGGGTAATGGCCGGCCGCGCCAAGCTTCGTCGAAAGCTGGATATGGCCGTCGAGCAGCGAACGCGCTTCTTCCGCGACCGGGTCCGACATATCGGCCTCGTCGGCGAGCACGGTGTAGAACGCGGTAATGCTGCCCTGCGCCGTCGCGCCCGCGCTTTCGATCAGGCGCGGCAACTGGGCGAACACGCTCGGGGGAAAGCCGCCGCGCAATGGCGGTTCGCCGACGGCGAGACCCAGTTCGCGCAACGCGCGCGCGTAGCGGGTCAGTGAGTCGAACAACAGCAACACGTTGCGGCCCGTCGCGCGCAGTCCCACCGCCACACGCGCGGCCAGTTCCGCCGCCTTGATGCGCTCGGCGGCGGGACGCTCAGAGGTGGCGGCGATCACCACCGTCGATTCACGCCGCTGTGCCAGGTGATCGTGGATGAACTCGGCCACCTCGCGGCCGCGTTCGCCGATCAGCGCGACCACGACCGCATCGGTGGCCGCGCCATTCGCGATCATGCCCATGATGGTGCTCTTGCCGCCACCCGCTGGCGCGAAAATGCCGGTGCGTTGTCCGACGCCACAGGTCAGCATGGCGTCGATCGCGCGCACGCCGGTGGCGAATGGCGTGGAGATCACCGGACGCTCGAGCGGGTTGAGCGTAGCGGCCGCGTTTTCAGGCTGGGTTGCATCGAATGAGGACGGCGACGGCGGCAGCGCCCTGCCGTCGAGCGGATTGCCGAGTCCGTCCACCACGCGGCCGAGCAGTCCGCTCGCCTCCACACTGCTCCAGGTGGCGCCGCAGCCCTGCACCTCCGTGATGTCGGACAGCCCGATGAGCCCCGCGAGCGGCATGACAAGCGCGCCGTCGTGCGCGAAGCCCACCACCTCGCCGAACTGCGCTTCGAGCGTATCGGGCCGTACCAGCCGCACCTTTTCGCCGATGCGCAAGGACACGCCCACCACACGAGCAATCACGCCGCGCGCTTCCACGACGCGGCCATGCAGCGTGGGCGTGGAAATCAGCGTCGGCGCGCCGCCTCGCGCCCCACGTGGCAGATCGAAAGTCATGCGGCCCCCAGAGTGGCGACGGTCCGCACGCGATAGATGTCGAGTGGAATTTCCTCGATCGCCAGCACGTCGATGCGTCGGCCAAAATCGTGCAGCAGACGCATCAGATGCGGACGCAACAAGGCATTCGTGACGATCAGTCCGATGCCCGACAGGTCGCCGGTCAGGATGTGCTGCGTGCGCGCCATTTCGTCGGCGGACAACACGCATTGTGGCTCGCCATCCACGCCACCCCGGATCTGCGCTTCCAGGCTCGCTTCCCAGCCGGGGTCCAGCACCGCTGCACTGATCGTCCACGTTTCGAGGTCGGCATAGACGCGCGCGATCTGCCGCCCTAGCTGGATGCGCGCCTCACGCAGCATGCGGTCGGTGGTACGCTCGCCGGCGGGCACCCGCACGATCGCCTCCAGGATCGCGCGCAAATTGCGGATCGGCACCCGCTGCTGCAGCAATTGCCGCAGCACGCCCGCGAGTTGCACCGTGCTCACCGCCTGCGCCGCCTGGGCAACCAGTTCGCGGAATTCGATCGCCAACTGATCGAGCAGGAAGCGTGTTTCCTGGGTGCCGAGAATGTCGGCGGCCGAACGCTCGCACACCTCCGCCAGATGATCGCAGAGCGCCTCTTCCACCGTCGCCTTGTGCAGTTGCGAATCGCCAAGCGACGCCGCCGTCGCGGCCGCCACCCAGACCGCTTTTTCCGCGCGCGGCCGATAGCCTTCCACGCCTTCGAACGTGACCTGTGCCGCGTCGCCGCTCACCAGCATGTGCCCTGCCACCAGCGTGCCGCTAGCGAACGGCACGTCCTCGATATCGACGATGTACCGTTCCGGTGACAGCCGTTGGTCGCGCAACAACGCGAGCCCCGGAAACGGCACGCCGAGATCGGTCATCAGATTGCGGCGCAACTGGCCGAGCGAGCGATTCAGCGCCTCGGGCCGCAACGCGTCGAACGCCTTCAGACCGACCCGCAAACGCAGCGTCGCGCTCGTACCCAGTTCAACGTCGTCGAGAATGCGTGGCACGTAGTTGCCGCCGTCGCGCGTCATGCCGGGCATCAGCGCGCGCTGCGAGTTCGCCGCCAGCGATGCATTGCGTAACAGCGTGATGGCGAGCGTGAGCAGGAGGCCGCCCGCCACCACAAACTGGATGTGTGGAAAACCAGGGATCGCGGCCAGCGCCATGCAGGCGGCCCCGGCCATGCCGATCGCCTTCGGATGCACCGTGAGCTGCCTGTAGATGTCGCCGCCCAGGTGCGCGTCGGCGCCCTCGCCCGCGCTCACGCGCGTCACCAGAATGCCCGCCGCCACCGAGACGATCAGCGACGGAATCTGCGAGACGAGGCCGTCGCCCACGGTGAGAATCGTGTAGGCCTGCAGCGCGTCGGCGAACGACATGCCACGTTGCGCGATCCCCACCGTCAGGCCGCCGACGATGTTCACCAGCGCCACCACGAGGCCCGCCACCGCGTCGCCCTTGACGAACTTCATCGCGCCGTCGAGTGAGCCGTAGAAATACGTTTCGCGCTCCAGCGACGCGCGCATGCGACTTGCCTGCACCGCCGAGACCACGCCGTTGCGCAGATCGGCGTCGATACTCATCTGCCGCCCGGGAATACCGTCGAGCGTGAAGCGCGCCGCCACTTCCGCGACGCGGTCCGCGCCCTTCGCGACCACGATGAACTGGATCGCCGCCAGCACGATGAACACCACCAGCCCCACGGCCACGTTGCCGCCCACCACCAGCGCGCCGAACGCGCCGATGATCTGGCCGGCGTGCGCATGCAGCAGAATCATCTTGGTCGAAGCGATCGCGAGTGCGAGGCGCAGCAAGGTGGTCAGCAGCAGCAAGGAGGGAAAGCTCGCCAGTTCCGCCGACTTCGACACGTACAGCGTGGTGGTCAGCATCATCAGGCTGGCCGCGAAGCTCACGCAGATGAATAGATCGAGCACGAACGGCGGCACCGGGACGATCAGCAGCGCGAGCACCGCCAGAATGCCGATCCCGACGGCGAGATCGGCATGCCGCGCGAAGAACGCCGAGAGATCGTAGCGGCCGAGAAACGAAGGGTTCGACATGTTATTGACCAAGCTCCCGATGAAGTGCGCGACGACGGCCTTTCACATAGGGGTCGCCCTCGTCGTCGCGGAATTCGCGTTTGATTTCGTTCTTGTCCATGCGCAGTCCGCGCATCCACAAGAAGCGTTGAATGAGATAGTCGGCCACGCCGGGCACGATCTGCGACGCCGCCATCCACGCCAACAGATGCGAATGCGAGATCGCCGTGTAGCCCAGCAGCACCGGCAGTGAAAACGTATAGGCGGGTGCGAGCTGGCGCAGCCATGTCTGGATCGCCATCGCGAAGAGAATCAGCAGAATCGCGAACTGTATGATCGTCAGCACCGAATCCCACACCAGTCGGAGGCTGAACATCTGCATGAGTCCGTTGAGCGGATTGAGCCGCTTGAAGTCGGGCTTCACCCGCTTCAACGCGAGCAGGCCGCGCGTTTGCGCCAACTCCGGAATCAGCACCGCGAGCGCGCCCACGCCGAGTGTCGTCAGGAACGGCATCGTGAACACCTGACAGGCGGCGAAGGTCGTAGCGAACTGGTCGTCGAAAGCGCGTGAGGCGTCGAGCGTCGTCACGCGCACGACCAACTGGCAAGCCAGCGCGTAGAGATGCGGCGCCTCAATGACGAGATACAGCCACCAGCACAGGCCGCTGAACGCGACGCTGACGTGCGTACTTCTGGCGACCTCGCCGTCGTCGCGCGCGCGGCGGATACGTTTGGGGGTTGGTGCTTCGGTTTTGTTGCTCATGGTTCGCCCGGTGGCTTACGGAATCAGATGAATCACGTGCTGGAAGACGAGGTGCAATTGCGCAAACAGCGCGGGCACGCTCAACACCACCGCCAGAGAAAGCACCAGCGCCTTGACGGTGCGCGCCGTCGCAAACGGGTTGAGGCGCTTCGCGTGGCGCGACATCAGTCCGAACGCGATGTCCACCATCAGCACGAGACCGAGCAGCGGGCTTGCGAGCCGCACGCCGTCGATAAACGTGTCCGTGATATTGCGTAGCGCGAGTTGCCGGAAGACGTCGACCAGATCGGTGCGCCAGCGTCCCGGTGGCCATAACACCCAGGCGTCGGCAAAAAAGCCGAACAGCAACGGCAAGCCGGGCCCGGTGAAGAGCGTCAACGCGGCGAACTGCAGGAACAATGTTTCGAACAGCGCCGCGTCCTGCTGGAAGTTCGGGTCGTACATCGCGGCGCTCGCGTAGCCGCCCTGCTGGTCGAGAATCGCGCCGGCGGCGGCGGCGGCATGAAAAATCGTGCTGAGCAGCAAGCCCAGCGCGATGCCGGTGGCCACCTCGAGACCGGCGCCCGCCAGCAGATGCGGCGGCCAGCCGACCTGCTGCGGCAGCATGGCGAGCGCCAGCAGCACCGGCAGGCGCAGCGCGATACCCAGCGAGCCGCTCTGCCCGAATGGAATCAGAAAGAGCGCCACGGCGGGGCGGATCGCGCAGAAGGCGAAGCCCTCCAGATAGTCGACGTGGTTCATGTTCAGTGCAGGCGCCCCGCCGCGATGAACGTGAAGACGTGCGCGAGAAAACGCGCCAGTTCGCGACTGGCCCACGGTCCGGTGAGCATCAGCACGAAGCCCACGCAGATGATCTTCACGCCGTACGGCAGGCTCTGATCCTGAACCTGCGTGATCGATTGCAGGAGGCCGATCACGAGACCCACGGCAGTGGCGACCGCGAGCGCCGGCAAGGAGAGCCAGAACACCAGTAGCAACGCGTCGCTGGACAAGGTGGCGAGAGTCGGCACGCTGCTCATTTGGCGTAGCCGACAATGAGGCCGTGCATCAGCCTGGACATGCCCGATACCGATACGAAGACGAACAGCTTCAACGGAATCGATACCGTGCTCGGCGACAGCATCATCATGCCCATCGCCGTCAGTACGTTGGCCACCACGAGATCCACTACCAGGAACGCGATATACAGCAGGAAACCCGCTTCGAAGCCGCTTGAAATCTCGCTGATCAGAAACGCGGGAATCAGAAGCGGCATATCGGTTTCGCGCGCGTCGCGGGCGGGGTCGATCCGCTTCGCGGCCGTGACGAGAAACTGCCGCTCGGCGGGGCGCGAATGCTTCATCATGAAATCGCCAAGCGGGCCGCGCACCGCCTGCAGCAACTCGGCGGGGCGCGGCAGGGCGCCGGTGCTTTCAGCGCCCTGCCCGTCGTCGAGAGCCGACTGGATGGCGGCAATCGTCGGCGCCATCACGACCAGCGTCGCCGCGAGCGCGAGGCCCGAGATCACGAGATTGCTCGGCGCCTGCTGCACACCGAGCGCGGAACGCAGCAAGGTCAGAACGATGCTGAACTTCGTGAACGAGGTGGTCATCACGACCGCGAGCGGTAGCAGGCCCATCATGAAAAACAGACTGACGACCTGCAACTGGTCGAGTTGGGCGATCATGCCGGCAGATCTCCCTGCGTCAATCGCGTGACGCGCACGCCGAGCGATCCCTCGATATCGATCAGTTCGCCACGCGCGAACGGAATCCCTTGACATAGCAACGTTACCTTCCGTTCGCGCGTCGGCAAGCGAAACGCGACGATCGATCCCTCGCGCAAATGCGCCAGTTCGGCAACCGACAACGACAGCGTGCCGAGCACGGCGTCGAACGGAAAAGTCAGGGCGTCGATGGGCAGCAGTTCGCTGCTCACTTCGAGGGGTGTGGCGGCTTCGGTCAGGACTTGGTCAATCATGGTGTGCTCCTCAGTAAACTTCAACAAAACCCTGCCCGTGCCCATTCGCATAGGCACACGCAGGCAACAGGAATGACGGTCGAATAGCAGTGCGTCGCCCACTGCGATCTTGCGCAGGCGCGGCAGCGTTAAAGACGGACCGCTCACGCAAACAGGCAGGCGCACGTGAAGACGTGCGAGCAGCGCCTCGCGGCCGACCGGGGGCGGCGGCCGCTGGCGCAGCCAGGCGTCGACGGCCGGACTGCGAAACGAAAAATGTGCTGTGCGACCGCTCGCGGTGTGCGTCACGGCGACGCCGTGGGCGCCGGTCGGCGCGAGCGCATCGAAGGCAACACCGTTCACGTCGAAGGTGAAACCAAACAGACCTTCGAGCGCGCACAGCCAGTCGCTCAGGGCGTCGGTGATATGCGTGAGGGCCGCGTCGCCGCGCGCGCCGAGCACCGGCGTGGCGAGTTCGGGCAGCAGCGCGCCGGCGTCGCACGCCACGCTGAACGGCGATTGCGCGGCAACGCCCGAGAGCAACAGCGGATAGCGCTCGCGGCACGCTTCGAATTGCAGCGTGAAGCGCCGCGCGCCGACCTGCACCGCGAGCGGGAAGCCAAAATGCCGGATCGCCAGGTTGTGGCGCTCCACGTCCTCCAGCGCGAGCGTCTCCATGTCGGGCCAGAGCGTCATGCCGCCTCCCGGATATACGGGCGACGCACGATGCGCACGACGTTCGGCGGCAGCGCCGGCGGCAACGGTGGCGGAGACGGTGGCAACGGTGGCGGTGGCGAAGGCGGCGGCGCGATCGTCACGGGCGCCGACAAGGCGGTCAACGCATCGCGCACGCCGTGCTCGATCGCCGCCAGCGTCGTGCGGCCGGCCCGATCCGGGAAGTCGTATTGGTGCAGCATCGCAGCCACGCCGTCGCGCATGCCCTGCTCCAGCGCGCGCAACTGCAACTTGAGGCCGCCGTCGATCACGCCCGCCTCTGTTTCGATCACGCATGAGTGCGCCGGCAGACCCGCATCGGCAAGCACCGTGCATAGCGGCGCGCCCAGTTCGCGTTCAACCGTGCCGATCAGTTGCTTCGCCTCGTCGAACACCTCAGGGGCGACGCGCACTGAGACCAGCCGCTGTGATTGCGCGACGATGACCGAGCGGCGCAACTGATTCGCGAGCGCCGCCGAGGGCGGCAATTCGCCCACGATGTCCGTCACGGCCTCGAGCACCATGCGCATGAGCTGCTCCTCGAGACGATGCGCCGCGTACGCCGCCGCAGCCGTGCGCGCGACCTGCTCGCGCAACGCGGCGGCGACGCCGGACGCGTGCCCGCGCCGCCACGCCCGCCGCTTGAGCTCACGGGCGAGCGTCACGAGCCGACTGCGCTCGCGGGCGGTTTCGGCAGCGCGCTCCGCCTCGACGGCGCGCAAGCCATCGAGCGACAGCTGCTCACGTATGCTCAGATGCCCGTCGCATTCAATTCGCCACGGGCCAATTCGGCAGATCAGCATGGCTTGCCCTCCAACAGACGTCGCGCGGTGGCGACCAGCTCGCGCGCGTCGGCGGCGGTGAATTCGTGCACCTGGTAATGCGACGCGGCTTCTGAAATCCCGCGCGGCAACCTCAGGCTCCACCAGAACGCGTAGCGCGAATCTGCGGCAGCTTCGAGCGCCAATGCGAGGCCGACCGCCGTCATCTCGCGGCGGCTGAACAGCGGCGGCATGGGTTCGATCCGCAGATCGGCAACGGCCGCGCGTGGGTGACGCTGGATCGCGCCGAGCATGCGCGGCGCGACGCCCATCGCGAAGGCGGTGCGCGCCTGCGCGGCGACCACGCGGCGCAGCGAACGGGCGAACGCGAGCGCGGCAACGATGCGGCACAGGCGCGCGCACGCGGGACGCGGCCAGATCGGCAGCGCGGGCGGCACGTCGGAAAGCGCCACCTGAACCAATTGCGGGTAGCGGCCAAACAGCGCCGCATGTGCATTGCGCGCGGCGCGTTCGTTGCGGATCGGACGGCCGTCCTCGAGCCAGCTGTGATGCGCCCAGTCCGCCGGCGCGCAGGTATAGGCGTGCTTCATGCGTCTTCTCCGGGATGCTCCGTCGGGCCGGCCGCTTCTCCTGTTTCTCCTGCTTCTTTCGCTTCGCCGGCTGCGCGTGGCTTGTCGCCCGCCATCGGCTCGCGGCGCCCGTCTGACGCGCCTGCCGGCTTGCGGCCGTCGCGCGGCTCGCGTTCGAACCGCGTGCGCAGACCCGAGCGCCATAGCCAGACCGATCCCGACACCAGCAACACCAGCGCAGCCAGCGCACCGAGCACGGTGGTGGCACGCGACGGCATGCGCGCCCTGGCTTCGCTACAGGTCGTCACGCTGACCGCGCCTGCGGCGCTGGCCACATCGTTTCCGCCGGCGATGTCGTGATCGTTGTCGCAACCACCAGGAAAACTCAGCACCGGCGTGACCGGCACGAGCGTCAAGGCCACGCGCTCGGGCATCAGTCCCTCGACCCCACCCGCCACCAGCGCGCGAATCCGGTCACGCATCGGTTCAAGATTGGTGTCGCCCCGGTAGCGCATCATCACGGAGGCCGACGGCAGCGTGTCGTGCGTCGGGTCCATCGGATCCTTCTCCGGCAGCACGATATGCACGCGCGCCAGCAACACGCCGTCCATCTTTTCGAGCGTTTCGGAGAGTTCCTGCGACAGGCCGAACACGTAGCGAATCCGGTCCTCCTCCGGACTTGAGATCAAACCCTGGCGGCTGAACAGGTCGCCGAGGTTGGCGTGGCCGCCGCGCGGCAGCGCATAAGCGCTCGCGAGTTCGGTGGCGACCACCGCGTCGGCATCGTCGACGGAAATGTTCCAGCTCCGGTCGGCGTTGCGTTCCTTGTAGCCATTGATGCCGTGATGGCTCAACGCGGCGACGATCCGGTTCGCCTGGTCCTCGTCCAGGCCTTCGAATAGCGAGGTTCTGCAGCCGGCAAGGAGGAGCAGCACCGGCAGCAGGATCAGAACGCGGCGCATCAGCTTCGCTGCGACAGCGTCTGGATCGCGCGACCGGCTTCGTCGGCGACGCGCACCGTCATCTGCACCCGCACCGCGAACGCGCCCATGTCCGCCTGGAGACGCAACATGTCCGAGGTCGAAATGCGGCCGGAGTCGAGCTGCTCCATGTGCGTGTTCAGTTGCTGTGCCGACGCGTCCTGCGCGTCCTGGGCGCGCGCCAGCAGACGTTCGATCAGGGAGCCGTCGGCAGCCGCGTCAGCTGGCTGGCCGATGGTCTGGGCGCCGACGGTGGACCAAGGATCGGCCGGCGGCGGCGCGGTAATAACAGGGGGTTGCAACATATCAATGTCCGCTTCGGATAGTCAGTCGTTCATTGGTGGATAGAAAGACCGCAGGGCTCGCGGTCTGGGTCGCGCTGGCGGCTCGCGCGTAGGGCACGCACTCGGGCAGACCGAGAAAGGCCGCCGCCATGGAACTGGCGCCGGGCTCGTCGGCTGTGACGCTCATCAACATCCGCACGCCGGCCGCGTAGCGCTGCTCGAGCACCAGACACACGCCGAGCCAGGCGCGCGCGAGCATGCTGGCGGGCGCGACGTCCATCGCCCGGCCAAACAACAGCGAGGCGCCGCGATAGTTGGCGCGGTCCAGTTCGACGAGACCAAGGCCGAGATACGGAAAAGCGCGTTGCGGATACAGCAACGCCAGTCGCTCGAACAGATAGCGCGCCTCGTCGAAGCGTCGGTAGACGCGGGCGTAATGGCCGATCGAAATCAGCAGTTCCAGGGTATCGTCCTGCATCGATGAAGCTCCCGAAGACACCCGAAGGTGTCTCCGTCCGGTTAAGAAAAAAACGTTAGTGGGAAGCGCGAGCGGTTTCCTTCTGCGCGTCAGTCAGGCCCTGGATACAGGACGTCGCGACGCTCTGGGTCGTGTTGACCGCGCCCATGGCCTGCTGCACTTTCATCATCGCGACGTTCTGCTGTTTGTCGTCCGCGCCTTCGGCCTGTTGCAGCTTGTTGTCGAAGTCCTTGTTCTGCTTCTCGAGGATCTTCGCCAGCACTTCCGACACTTTCTGCGCGGAGATGCCGCCGGTCGCGCCGACCGTGGAACCGCCATCGCCGCCGCCAAAGCCGCCGAAGCCGTTGGCCCCGGTGTTCGGAGCTACTGTGTTGACCTGATTCATGATCTGGATTCCTTTCTGTTGTCACGCGCGTTTGTGAAGTTGGCACTTCGTTCCACCACTTGCCGAGCCGCGCGCAAACACTCGACAAGCAGAATCAGTTCTCTTTGCAGGGCCGGCGCCGCGCTTTGCAGCACCTGGCTCAGGGCGGCGATTTCGTCCGTCAGTTGCGCAACGATGGCCGCACGTCCCGCGCCGCCGCCTTCGTCGAGCCGCTGTTCCAGCAGCAGATCGGCGCAGGCGCCAAGGGTGCTTTTAACGGCAGTTTCTGGGGGCATGGCTCGCCTCCATGAAAAATTCGTATACCGAACCATCGTCGTCGCGCGTCACTTCCGCGGCGCACGCCGAGATGCCTGTAATCCGGCCCACCGGCAGCCGCGCCCCGACGAAATAACGCGTGCCCTGCGCGTCCGTGAGCCAGAGCGCATGTTTTCCAACCAGCAGATTCATGCCGAGCGCATCGAGGGGCACCCGCACGCGGCCCGCGCCCGGCGCATGGCCTGGGAAGGCAAGGCCGCGCAAGCCGTTGATTTCGCCGCGCGCCAGCCGCTCGACGCGGCCGTAGTCCCACGATTCGGGCGACACGAAGCCACGTCCATCGGGCAGCGTCACGCTGAACGCACCGGGTTCGGCGGCACGCACCTCGGCGCCGCGGTAATAGCGGGTGAGGAACTCCCGGACCGCGTCCTGCAACTGGTCGAGCACGATCACCCGCATGACCGGCGCGCGTTGCCGCGACCACGCGCTCGCGCTCAGCGCGGCGAGATCGGTTTGCGTACGTACGTAGCCCTCGTAGACGAGCGCGCCGGACTTCGGATCGACATGGGTCTTGACGAGCCGAAAGGTCTCGCTGGTTCGAGATGAACGCGGCGGGTCCACCAGATGGTTCGACGCGAACCACGGAAGAAGCGCCAGCGCGCACGGCGTGGCGACCACGCAGGCCCTCAGGATCGGCGCAGCGTCCGACCAGCGTCTCGCCACGTAAGCGAGCGGCGCATGGCGCAGCAGATAGGCCCGCTCGGCGTCGCGCGCCATCGTCGTGGTGGGCGCGTCGCGTCCGCTGAAACGGAACTTGACCGGTCCCGCCGAGAACCACGCACCACGCCGCAACAGCACGCGACGCCCTGGCGCCAGGCTTCGCCCGAACACCGCGACACCAGCCCGATGCGCGGTCAACGCGAGGCGCGCGTCCTGCAACTGGACACTCAGATGGCGCGCGTGGACCCCTTCGTCGATCACCATCAGATCGGCCTCGCTGCTGCTGCCGATCTGCAGTAGCCGACCCGGCTGCAGCACCACGCTCGCGCCGGTGTGCACGCCGTCCGTCACCTGGATTTGCGCATCAGCGGTCACGGCGGTTCTCCCACGGCATCCGGTTCACCGGCTCGAGCGCTGACGGAGCCGGTTGCATCGATTGGCCTGACGGTTTCGCTTGCGTCGCCTGGCCAGCAGGCAGCAACGCCGCGCCGATCTGCGACGGCACGGCCATGGCCGCAGCAGGCGCCACCGTCGACGCGCGCGCGAGCTGGCTCGTCAAATCCGGCGCTACGTCGCCGCCCGACGCGCGCTTCATGCGCGGCGTGATGAGAATCAGCCGCACGAGCCGCTCGTGAGTGGTCCCGGTGGAACGGAACAGCGCACCGACATACGGCACATCGCCTAGCCAAGGCACCTTCGAGGTGCTGCTCTCGCTGCGTTCGTATTGGTAGCCGCCGATCAGCAAACTTTCGCCGTCGCGCACCACGGCCTGTGTCACGATCGAATGGTTGTCGACCTTTGGAATCCCATCCACCGACATCGTCGAGTTGAAGCCGCCGTCCTCGATCTGGATATTCAGGCGGATGCTGCTGCGCGCGTCGCCGGTCGCTTCGACACTCGGCGTCACTTTCAGCGTGAGCCCCACGTCGATATTGAACAGATCGACGTCCTGATTGCCCGCGACCCGCACGTACACCGAACTGCGCGAGGTCAACACCGCCTCGGTGTTGTTCAGCGTCAGCACCTGCGGACGTGAGAGCACGCGCGCCTTGCCGGCGTCCTCGAGGGCGTGGAGTTGGGCGAACAGGTACTGCGCCGAATTGCCGACGAGCGTCGCGAGATTCAACCCGCTGGCGGCGCTGGCGGGAGTCAGCAACCCCGGATTGCCGAAGCTCACCGGCGCGTTCATGGTCCCGGAGGCACCATTGACGCGCCCGCTCGCGCCGCCCCACTGCACTCCGAGCGAACGCGCCGCGCTGGACGACACGTCGATCACCACCGCATCGATCTCGACCAGCTCCTGCGGCTGATCCAGCATCGCGATCGCGCGCTCGTAATTCGGCATCATCGAAGCAAGGTCGTTGACGACCACCGAATTGGTGCGCGGATCGGCAAGGATGTTGCGCCGCGCGGGCGTCGCCGCCGGCGGCGCAGTCTGGGCATTCTGCGCGCCGGGCAGTGGCGGCGCGCTGTGGGTATCACTGTCGTCATTGCTGTCGGAACTGGACGGCGTGCCGGCGAGACCCAGGCCGCGCAAGCTCGGCAGCGGCGGCGGCGCGCCGCGCGCGTTGCGCACCTCGGCGCGCGAGCGAGTCACGGCGGGCACGCTTGCCTGCCACGTGTCGTTCATCAGACGGCGCAGCAGCGAGGCCACGCCCGGCACCACCTGATCCTGCGAGCGCACCGTGTAGTGAATGTCTTCCGCCTGCGCGTAACGCAGCGGAAAAATCCGGATCACGGTCTGATCGAACGAAGGCTCGACCGTCGCCTGGCGTTGCGCCTTGTCGATGGCCTCAGCCACCGCGTCGACGAAAATCGCAGGACCGGCCACGCGCGCGGTGGTCGGCGAGTAGCGGACCGGCAGACGGGCATCGTCGAGATCGAGGTTGCGCAGCAACGAAGCGACCGCGTCGCGGGTCAACGGCGCGAACGGGATGACACGACTGCGCACGCCGGCCGCGCTTGTGACGTGCATCGCCCTGCCGTCGAAATACCAGACCAGACCGTAGGCCTCGACCAGTTGCGCGAACACATTGCCCGGCGTGTCGTCGAAACGGCCGTTGACGACGCCCTTGACGTCGCGGCCAATGTCCGCGGTCAGCCCTTCCACGGCGAGTACGTCGCGCAGCACGTCGGGCAACGGCGCGCCGTTCACCGCGTAGTGCATGGTGGCGCCTCGCCATACGGGCGTGGCGGCAGGGGCTGCCGACACCAGCAACGCCGCCAGAACCGCCGCTCCCGCAAGCTGGCCGGCGAGATGACGCACGGCTCGCGCTGCGGGCAGCGGCGAGCAGGCAGGTCGGCCACCGCCTTTCCTTCTGGTCGAATCATTGCGCAACATCATATGCATTTGAAAATTCCTGGCCACGTTTATTGACTACGTCAGCCATGAATTTAATAGCCCCGACAAAATCGCGGTCATATACATGTACGACAAAGAGCGGCAACACAGCGAAATTCCGGCCGATTAAATTTTCATTGATCGAAAACAAAAAAGCCTCTTGAAAGGCCTTTAAATTCATTTCGCATATCCAGAAAATAAGACATTCATCGATTTATTAACGTCGTATCCCTGTATGACCCATCAGGCACTCCATAAGATGAAGATTGGCGAACTGCCACTCACTTCATCCAGACATGCGAAACATCCGGTTCTATTTATCTCGTCAATTTAGCGACACCAATAAAAGCCTTGCGGCAGGAGTTGGCTTCATCGCATTACCTGTCGTCGCGTGTTCATGCATTCCTACACGCGAACGCCTATGCGGATGACAGAGTATTGCAACTTCACTCCCGCGCTGGCACGGCCACGGCTGCGCTCCGTTCGTATCAACGGACTCGCAACCTGTCTGCGGCTGGAAGAAGTCTATTGGCGAATCATTGAAGAAATTGCCCGCCAGAAATCCATGTCGGTGGGGAAACTGATTTCTCAATGGGCACGCGAAATTGATTTGACGCAGGAGACGGTCTGCAACTTCACCGGCCTGATACGCATTATTTGCGTCACTCAATTACTTGACAAAAAACATCCAATCAATCTGGAAGCAATCGATCCCGATGCCATGGGGAATCCGCCTCAATAATCAAGAAGGAGATTTATCGAAAAATTGAAACAGACTGATCCGTTAGCTTTATAAAGTCTTTATCCGGCGGCTGACGCGCTATTTGCGCTTCACGAAATCGCCGCACGGCTTTTTCTGGCTCGACAATGGGCCAACACGAGGATATGAGTATGACGAATGCAATTGGTGACGGTGGCAACGGTATGGCTTTCGATATGGGCGCCAGCATGCCTTTCGATTTGGGCGGCGGTCCGGGCGCGCTGCAAGGCGGTATGCAGGCCGACGCGAATGTCGGCGCCACGCAAATGTTCGCTCCTCCCGACGACGGCGGCGTTGGTGATATGGGCGCAGTCGGCCAGGTCGCCCGGCACGCGCCTGCGCAACAGGCCGGCGTCGCCGAGGACAATGGCGCGGCCCAAGGCGCGGGCGGCAAGAGCGGCGGCGGAGCGGACATGGCCCAGGGAATCGGCCAGATCATGGACATCATTAAGCAAGCGCTCTCCGCCGCGACGCAACTGATCTCGCCGATCCTCGGCATGATCACGTCCATGATGGGCAAGGCCGGTGGCGCCGGCGGCGGCGGCGCCTGAGCGGGACGCTCAACGCGAGCTTGACTCGCGCTGAACGCAGCCGGCCGCCGCACGGGTCGCCGGGTCATCCAATAAACCAGTCGGCTGCGCCGCTCTGACCGGACCTCCGCTTGAACCACTACGTCCGGTTTCTCATTACCTTGATGTTGCGGGGCGGCAGCAATGCTGGAGTCGGCAAGTCCATTGTCGAATTCGCTCCCGCCCCGCTGTTCACGCTACCGCGCTTCGCAATCGCCATCGCGGCGTGGCCCGTGCTGCGCCTCGCGAAGGTGCGCCGCGCCGCAGCAATTTCATCCAACGCTGTACAATAGCGCGCCTGACGCGAGCTTCTCCGGCCTCCCTCGCCGCGTACTGCGCCGTCTGCACCCTGGTTTGCGTGCTCGATCGCGCGTTTGATTTGCGCGTCGGACAGCGCATTTAGTCCGTGTTCCGTCACCTGCGTTTCATCTGGCTCTTACCTATGTCCGCTTCGCGACCCGACTCCGCCCGTCAGCGCCGCCCGATGCGCCCGCTGCCCGTCATCATCTTCATGAGCCGCTGGCTGCAGGTGCCGCTGTACCTGGGGCTGATCGTCGCCCAGGCGGTCTACGTCGTCCTGTTCCTGAAAGAAGTCTGGCATCTGGTCAGCGCGTCCATGACGCTCGACGAAACCAACATCATGCTGGTGGTCCTTGGCCTGATCGACGTGGTGATGATCTCGAACCTGCTGATCATGGTGATCATCGGCGGCTATGAAACCTTTGTGTCACGCCTCGGTGTGGAAGGTCATCCGGACGAACCGGAATGGCTCGACCACGTGAACGCCGGCGTGCTGAAGGTCAAACTGTCGATGGCGCTGATCAGCATTTCGTCGATCCATCTGTTGAAGACCTTCATCAGCCCCGACCAGAATTCGACGCACACCATCATGTGGCAGGTGATCATTCACGTCGCGTTCCTCGTCTCGGCGCTGGTAATGGCACTCGTCGACCGCCTCACCACGCATACGCATCCGAAACATTTTCAGGAGCCCACGACGCTGCATGTCGTGAGCTCGCACGATTCCACTCCCCTGAAGGCGCACGACTGACGCACTGCCCCGCGCGTCGGAATAACAAGCGCCATTGTCCCCACTGAGCTAGCCATGACCGTCATCAAACAGGAAGATCTGATTCAGAGCATCGCTGATTCGCTTCAGTACATCAGCTATTACCATCCGCTCGACTACATCCAGGCCTTGGGCCGCGCGTACGAGCTCGAAGAGAGCCCGGCCGCGAAGGATGCGATCGCGCAGATTCTCACCAACAGCCGCATGTGCGCCGAAGGCAAGCGCCCGATCTGCCAGGACACCGGCATCGTCACGGTGTTCGTGAAGGTCGGCATGGACGTGCGTTGGGACGGTGCGACGATGGGCGTCACCGAGATGATCAACGAAGGCGTGCGCCGCGGTTATCTGAACCCGGACAACGTGCTGCGCGCGTCGATCGTGAGCCCGCCGGAAGGCGCTCGCAAGAATACGAAAGACAACACGCCGGCCGTGATCCACTACGAGATCGTGCCGGGCGACAAGGTCGACGTGCAGGTGGCGGCCAAGGGCGGCGGCTCGGAGAACAAGTCGAAGTTCGCGATGCTGAACCCGTCGGACTCGATCGTCGACTGGATTCTGAAGACCGTGCCGACCATGGGCGCGGGCTGGTGCCCGCCGGGCATGCTCGGTATCGGCATTGGCGGCACCGCTGAGAAAGCGATGGTGATGGCGAAAGAATCATTGATGGATCCGATCGACATTCAGGACGTGATCGCCCGCGGCCCGAAAGACTGGATCGAAGAACTGCGGGTCGAACTGCACGAGAAGGTCAACGCGCTCGGCATCGGCGCACAGGGTCTCGGCGGTCTTGCCACCGTACTCGACGTGAAGATCATGGCCGCACCGACGCATGCGGCGAGCAAGCCGATCGCGATCATCCCGAACTGCGCGGCGACCCGTCACGCGCATTTCACGCTCGATGGCTCGGGCGTCGCGAAGCTCGAAGCGCCGTCGCTCGACGCATGGCCGAAGGTGCAGTGGGAACCGGACACGGAAAAGAGCCAGCGCGTCGATCTGAACACGCTGACGCCGGAACAAGTCGCCTCGTGGAAGCCGGGCCAGACTCTGCTGCTGTCGGGCAAGATGTTGACGGGCCGCGACGCCGCGCACAAGCGCATCGCCGACATGCTCGCCAAGGGCGAAAAACTGCCGGTCGATTTCACGAACCGCGTGATCTATTACGTCGGGCCGGTCGATCCGGTGCGCGACGAGGCAGTCGGCCCGGCAGGCCCGACCACCGCCACGCGCATGGACAAATTCACCGAGACCATGTTGTCGCAAACCGGCCTCATTTCGATGATCGGCAAGGCCGAGCGCGGCCCGGTTGCAATCGAGGCAATCAAGAAGCACAAGGCCGCGTACCTGATGGCCGTAGGCGGTGCGGCTTACCTCGTGTCGAAAGCGATTCGCAGCGCGAAGGTTCTCGCGTTCGAAGACCTCGGCATGGAAGCGATCTACGAATTCGACGTGCAGGACATGCCGGTGACGGTTGCCGTCGATTCGAACGGTACCTCGGTGCACCAGACCGGCCCGAAGGAATGGCAAGCAAAGATCGGCAAAATTCCGGTCGCGACGGTTTGATCGCTATTGACATCCTCTGAATAATTTAAAGCCGGGGCCCGAAACCCCGGCTTTTTTATGATGAAATGAGAACGGTACGCATCACGCGAAAAACCCTCTGAAATCAGGCCAGAATCTGATTTTTTGCCTTGGCTTTTCGCGTTTCGGCGTTTATTGTTCTGGGAAAATCAAATCCCTATAAGGACACATCATGCAAGGCGACAAGAAGGTCATCGAATATCTCAACTCACAGTTGAAAAACGAACTGACCGCGATCAACCAGTACTTCCTGCACGCGCGGATGTACAAGCACTGGGGTCTCGAGAAACTCGGCAAACATGAATACGACGAATCGATCGGCGAGATGAAGCACGCCGACTGGCTGATCGAACGCATTTTCATGCTCGACGGCCTGCCGAACCTGCAAGACCTGCACAAGCTGCTGATCGGCGAGGAAACCAAAGAAATCCTCGCTTGCGATCTGAAGCTCGAACAGATTTCACAGAGCACCTGTAAAGAAGCGATCGTGTATTGCGAATCGGTTCGTGATTTCATCTCGCGCGAAATCTTCGTGAAGATTCTCGACGATACGGAAGAGCACATCGACTGGCTCGAAACGCAACTCGACCTGATCGACAAGGTCGGCATCCAGAACTACCAGCAAACCGCAATGGGCTCGATCGAGTCCTGATCGAACCGAGGCACGTAGAATCCGCGCGCCGGTTCATGGGTCTGCTCATACGCGATCCCGCCTGGCTGGTGATCAGCCGGCAAGCGAGCGGGCCCGTTTGCCAAAGCAGGCGCCGTGCGGGCGATATACTTGCGCACTTCCCCGTTTTCGTGAGTTTCCCGTGACCGGTGCGCCGCGCGTCTCCTTATCGCCTATGTCCACAGAATCGCCGTCTTCGAGTGTCGGAATTGCCAACTCCGGTGACAATTCACGAGCGCCGGTCGGCATTTTCGATTCGGGTCTGGGCGGTTTGTCGGTGTTGCGGGCGGTTCGGGCGCAACTGCCCAACGAGGCGCTCATCTACGTTGCCGACTCGCTCTACGCCCCCTACGGCGAACGCGACGACGACTTCATCGCCGATCGCACCCTCGCAATCGGAGAATGGCTCGCCAAACAAGGCGCGAAAGCGCTGGTGGTCGCGTGCAATACGGCGACCGCACAGTCGATCGCGCTGGTCCGCGAAAAGCTGGCGATCCCGCTGGTAGGCGTCGAACCGGGCATCAAACCCGCCGCGCTGCAGTCGAAAACACGTGTTGCCGGCGTACTCGCCACTCAGGTGACGTTGCGCAGCGCGCGCTTCCAGGCCTTGCTCGAGCGCTACGCCAGTGACTGCCGTTTTCTTTGCCAACCGGGCCACGGGCTCGTGCAGGCGGTGGAACGCTGCGACGTCGGGTCCGCTGAACTGCGCGCCCTGCTGCGCAGCTACCTGGAGCCCATGCTCGAGGCCGGCGCCGACACTCTGGTGCTCGGTTGCACCCACTATCCGTTTCTCGACGCGGCGATCCGCGATATCGTGGGCGACCGGTTGATGCTGATCGATACGAGCGTGGCCATCGCGCGTCAGCTGGAACGGGTACTCGATCAGCATGGGCTGCGCGCCATGGCGGCAAGCCCCGGCTCTGTTCCGGCCCGCTTTTATTCGACCGACGACGGCGCGCATCAGCAGCAACTTGCCGCGACCCTGCTGCATATCGACGCAACGGTCGACCGGGTCGTGATCCCATCGCGCCGCACGGCCGCGCCGGATTCCCAAGCCGCATAAAGCCCCTCGCCCGCCGTGCTTCAGGCCGCCAGACGGCCTTTTCGCATGGTTTTCGGACGTTTCTGCCCTCTTCCCGCCAGTCGCGCCCCAGCCGCTCCGTTAGACGAAACCCTTCTAAGAGTCTGGTTTTGTTACAAAAAATGATGCAGGACGCTTGCCAAACCGGCCAATCAAAATGATAATAGTTCGCATTAACGTTAGCTATGACGCCCTGCCATGATTGTCTGTGTCTGCAAGTCTGTTTCTGACCGAAAGATCCGTGCCTCGATCGCGGAAGGCGTCGATTCGTTCGACGAACTCCAGTTCGAACTCGGCGTCGCTAGCTGCTGTGGCAAGTGCGCGGATTCCGTGCGCGACGTCATGATGGAAAGCGGCGTGTGCGCGAGCCGTTGCGGCTTCGACCATCACTCGCAGCCCGTGCCGCTGACGTTTTACGAACGCAAGGCCGCCTGAGTCCATTTTCAGGGCGTGGCCCATGCCGCGCCCCGGGGCTTGCCGCCCCACTGCTTCACGCGTTATCCCACTGCCGTCAGCAAGCCAGTATCCGTACCAGCCAGCTACCCCGCTCATCCGTTAAAAGGAGTTCGAGATGGAATTGCTGATAGGTTTCGTGACCACTTTGTTCATTTCGCTGCTGATCTTCCGAAAATGACGATGTCTTGTCTGACGTGCCGCATCGACTGCACGCCTCCACGCTAACATGCAGGCCTCGCATACCGTTTCAGCCCGCACCACGCCGGCTTCGTCCCTCAGAATGAACTCCCGTGCCTTGAGCGCGACTGCCGCGGTCGCGGCGGTTCATGTCGTTTTGCTCGCCGTGATCCTGACGCTGCGTCATGACCCCACGCCACCGGCAATCGAATCGCGCGTCATGACCGCCCAGCTGCTGCCGCCGGCGCCGGTGGCCGCGCCCGTCGCGTTGCAATCGATCGCGCCGCCACCGCCCAAGCCGACGCCGCCGGTCCATACCAAAGCCAAAGTCCAGCCAAAGCCGACACCGACGCCCAAACCAGCGCCTACGCCGCTACCCGAGGCTGCCGCGCCGTCGCCCACGCCTGTCGCGGCGCCTGATCCGACGCCGCCCGCGCCGGCCGCACCGCCCGTTCAGGCGGCGCCGGCGGTCGGCCGGCCGACGATGGAAATCACCGCGCCGAAAAACGTTTCGCACATCGACTGCAACATGGTCACGCCAGAATACCCATCGCTGTCCAAACGGCGTGGTGAAACCGGCACGGCCTATGTGAAGTTCGTGGTGGGACTCACGGGCAAGCTCGAGAACATCGAACTGAAAAAGAGCAGCGGCTTCAACCGTCTGGACGATGCCGCGCTTGCCGCGGCGCACGCGAGTGCCTGCAAACCCTATCTCGAGAACGGCCAGCCGGTTCGGGCCGCGTACACCCAGCCTTACAACTTCAATCTGAACGATTGAGGCGGATTTCAAAAAAGAAGGAATAGCAATGCAAAACTACGGACTGGCGCACGTGTGGGCGCAAGGGGATTTCGTGACGCGTGGTATCGCGCTCGCGCTGTTGATCATGTCGGTGATGTCGTGGAGCGTGATCGCCATCAAGGGCTGGAATGTGATGCGCCTGAACCGTCTCACGAAGAACGCCGAGCAGCAGTTCTGGCATTCGGACGATCTCGCCGACGGCGTGAAGAAACTCGGCGGCGGTTCGTCGACGCCGCAGGACAATCCTTTCCTCGCGCTCGCGCTGTCGGGCCAGGAAGCCGCCGATCACCATCACCAAACCCAGCCGCATCTGCATGATCGTATGGACGTGTCGGACTGGGTGACACGCTGCCTGAAAGACACGATGGATGACAGCGTCGCGCGCATGCAAAGCGGTCTGGCGATTCTCGCCTCGATCGGCAGCACGGCGCCGTTCGTCGGTCTGTTCGGTACGGTGTGGGGCATCTATCACGCCCTGCTGGCAATCGGCGCAAGCGGCCAGTCGTCGATCGATCAGGTCGCGGGCCCGGTCGGCGAAGCGCTGATCATGACCGCGTTCGGCCTGTTCGTCGCGATTCCGGCCGTGCTCGGCTACAACGCGCTGACGCGCGCCAACAAGGCGATCGTCGCCAAGCTGAGCCGTTTTGCGCACGGCCTGCATGCGTTCTTCGTGACGGGCGCCCGTCTGTCGTCGTCCAAGCGCGGCGACGGTTTGCGTCTCGCCACGCGCGCTCACTGATCGACGAGGTATTCCGATGGCAATGAGCCCCTTCGCCAGCGACGATGACGACGGCCTGATGAACGAAATCAACATGACGCCGCTCGTCGACGTGATGTTGGTTCTCCTGATCGTCTTCATGGTGACGATTCCGGTGATTCGTCACGCGGTCAAAATCGATCTGCCGCATGCAAGCAGTCAGAAGGAAGACACCAAGCCCGCGCAGGTGACAATCGCGATCGATGCGGATGGCAACGTGTTGTGGGAAGACAAGAAGGTCGACGACGCGGCGCTGAGCGCGAAGATTGCAGACGCCGCGCAAGCGAATCCGCAGCCGGAGCTGCATCTGGATGCGGACCGCAAGGTCGCGTATGAGAAAGTGGCGCAAGTGATGTCGGCGGCGCAGGCCGGCGGCCTCACCAAGATCGGCTTCGTCACGCAGCCTAAAACGAAATAAGGGCAAGCGCTCCACGCGTGGCGTCGCGCCCCTGTTAAGCAACGCCTGCCGAAAAAGCAGAATAGCCCTTGAAACAGGTGCTAAAAGTAAAAGGCCTTCATCGTCAGATGAAGGCCTTTTTTTGTGCGCACTCGGCGCCTTCGGGCGGCGGGATCACTTACCGTCAGAAGATGACTGATAGCTCGAATCACCGCATGCGACAGCCGTGGTCGACACGGACAGCGCGGTCAGCCCTATCAGGCCCACTATCATAGAGGCCATGAGTTTTCGCATAAGAGACTCCTTAGCGAAGGGATTTCACTATAGGCCCGCAGACGCGCGCATTCAAGCAAACTGCCATTGAAAGTACTCATGACAGGCGGCGCTTAAATGCTAAAAGCGATGTTGCCACCCGGAATAAGTGCTACGACGCGAGCGCGAGAGCCGGCCGCGCGGCGTCTTGTGTGTTTCGCGTCGGACACTCGCCCATGATGTGCTTGCCTTCGTCCGGATCGAGCATTTCAACCAGATAATCGACGAACGCACGCACGGCCGGCACCATTCCCTGCCGCGACACGAATACCGCATACAACTGCGGCGTCGGAAACGTCCAGCCCGGCATCACAGGCGACAACTGCCCCGCGCGCAACGCGCTGCCATACATCATTTCCGGCAACGCGGCGATACCCACACCGGACAGCACCGCTTCACGAATCGTCATCAGATCGGCGGTGACGAGGCGCGGCTCGTGCTCGTGCGCGTGGCGCGTGCCGTCCGGAGCAATCAGATCGAAGACGTGGCGCCCGTCGCCGGTCGGCACGTCGAGCGTTTCAAAACGGCTGAGATCGGCGGGCAACAGCGGCGGCGCATTCTGCTGCAACAGGCTCGGTGCGCCGACCAGCAGCTGCTGCGTGCGCCACAGCGGGCGCACCACGATGTTGGCGTTCTCCGGCGGATCGGAACGCACGCGCAACGCGATATCGATCGAATCGTCGAACAGATCGACCACGCGGTTCGTCACGCGCATCACGACCCGCACTTCCGGGTAGCGATGCATGAACTCCGGCAGAATCTGCGACAGGATGGTTTGCGAAACCGTCACCGGCACGCTCACGCGCACCGTGCCGCGCGGCGACGAACGCAACTGCTGCACCACGTTGACGGCCGCCTGCGCCTCGCTCAGCATCGCCTGACAGTGCTGGTAGAACAATTGACCGGCTTCAGTGAGCGCCAACTTGCGAGTGGAGCGTTGCAGCAGGCGCACGCCCAGCGACGCCTCCAGCTCGGTCAGCCGGCGCGACAGGCGCGACTTGGAAATACCCAGCACGCGCTCGGCGGCGGAAAAACCGCCATGTTCGACGACCTGCGAAAAGTACATCAGGTCATTCAGATTGTGTGAATCGATCTTCATCTCATCGTTCCATTAATAGAACAATCCATTGCGTGAGGGCGGCTGGCACCTAGGAAAACGGTCCCTATAATAGCTCTATGTTTCAAAAATAATGCTATTCCCCATTTTTTGAGGTGACTTTGATGAGCACGACGCGCACGATCGAACGCACGTTTCCCGCCGTTCGCACGACCGAAGGTGGCGGCTTTATCGTCCACCGCCCGTTTCCGACCCGACTGCTGATGGATTTCGATCCGTTCCTGCTGCTCGACGAAATGGGTCCGATCGACTATGCGCCGGGCGAAGCCAAAGGCGCACCGGATCATCCGCATCGCGGCTTCGAAACAGTCACCTACGTGCTCGAGGGTCAGTTCGGTCACAAGGATTCGGGCGGCCATTCCGGCACGTTGCGGGCCGGCGACGTGCAATGGATGACCGCGGGCGCAGGCGTTGTGCATAGCGAAATGCCGGACCCGTCGTTCGTGCGCACCGGTGGGCGCGTACACGGCTTGCAGTTGTGGGTGAATCTGCCGCGCCGCGACAAGATGATCGAGCCGCGCTATCAGGAGATACCGTCGGCCAGCATTCCGGTGGCGACGTCCGCGGATGGCAAGGTGCGCGTCAAGGTCATCGCGGGCGAGGCGCTCGGCGTCAAGGCGGCGATTGAAACGCGTACGCCGATCCTCTATCAGCATTTCTCGCTGCAACCGGGCGCGACGATCCGGCAACCCGTGCCGGCCGACTACCGGGTGTTCGCTTATAGCCTGTCGGGCAAGGGCTTTTACGGCGAAGGCGAGGCACGCCAGGAAATCGATGCGCAAAACATGGTGGTGTTCCAGAACGACGGCGAGTCGGTCACGCTGAGCGCCGGCGCCGAGCCGCTCGAAGTACTGCTGCTCGGCGGGGTACCGCTGAAGGAGCCGGTCGTGCGTTACGGCCCGTTCGTGATGAACACCGAAGATGAGATCCGCCAGGCCGTGATCGACTATCAGGCCGGACGCATGGGCGCGATCACGCACTGATCGACCCTGCCGATGCGCGTTGCCGCTGACGATTGCGGTAACGCGGCATCGCCGCGCCGCCACGCATTGGCGCGGAGACCGGTAAATTCGTTCACAATAGTAATTTATGCCGCGCGCCATACCGTCCAACCATGACGGACTGTGGCGCGCGGCGATTTCCGTCCCTGTTCAGGAGCGCGCATGGCAGAGTCCCACGTCACCGCCCACATCGGTTCGACGAATTACCAGGTCCTTTTAGACGACGGCAAGCACACGTGGCTCGCCGACGAACCCGAGTCCGCCGGCGGCGGTGATCGCGGGCCTTCGCCGGTCACGCTGCTGCTGTCGAGCCTCGGGGCTTGCACGTCGATCACGCTGAAGATGTACGCTCAGCGCAAGGGCTGGCCGCTTGCCGACGTACGCGTGGCGCTGTCGCTTGAAAGCGGCGACGCGGGCACGTCGATCGAGCGCAAGATCATGCTGGAAGGCGATCTGTCCGACGAACAGCGGGAACGGCTATTGCAAATTGCCAATGCGTGTCCGGTCCACAAGATCCTCACGCATTCGATCACAATCCGTTCGGGTCTTGCCGCTGTCGCCTGAAGCAGGAAGGGTGCGGCACCGGCAGACGGGACCGCGCCTATTGCAACGCTTTCATAGGAAGCCGTCGTTTTGAATTTCGAACACCTTATCCAGATCAACGATCCGTTGAATCCGCTTGTCGACTCAATGACCCGCGAACAACTGTGGGAAGGTCTCGTGCTCCGTGCCGAACAGCCGCAACTGTTCGTGATCGGCCTCGACAGCTGCACCATCCTTTCGCGCGAAGCCGACACGCTCGAACGCGAACTGCACTATGGCCAGGCCACCGTGCGCGACCGTGTCACGCTACGGGATCGCCAGAGCGTGCGCTACGACATTCTGCCGACGGCGGACTATGTCGGCGGCTCGCTGACCATGACGATCGAGCAGCCCGACGAACTGCAGTTGTTCCTGCGCTTCGAATACACGACCACCCTGCCGGTATCCGACGACCAGGACGCCGTGCAGACGCAGGAAATCGTGAAGTCGGCGTATCGTGAGAACGATATCGACACGGTGCGGCTGATCCGCCAGTACGTCGTGGCCAGGCAGGAGCCCGGTTCGTTGCATTGATTTTCGTGCGGGCGCCCTGCCCGCGTCGTCGTGCCGGGCGAGGCCGCGGGATGGAAAGTGGCGTGCCTCTTCCGCCTTTCGCCTTCGTCCTTCGGCTATCGAAACTAAGATCCGATGAATTTCTCTTTCTTGTAAATAGGAATAGTTATCATTTAGAATTAGTCCATCGAATCGACCAACAGCTAAAACGAATGACCGATCTCACGCGCTCTTCAACCCTCAGCCTGCGCCGCCCGGCGGCCGCGCTGACCAGCCGTCCGAAACCGTCGGCGGCGACGGCGGCGACAACCGCCACGAAGCCAGCAACGGATCGCGCCAACGGTGCCAGCGAAAAGTCGGATCGGGTCGTGCGCAGCGACACGCTGCTGCAAGGCCACACTCACGTCAGCATCGTGCATAACGGCGAAACCTATCAACTGCGCGCAACGCGCCTGGGCAAGCTGATCCTGACGAAGTAACGGGCAGCACCGAATCGCAGTCAGTACCGGGTATTGTGGGGACCACCTCCTCGAGAGGTGTTGGGCATTAGCCAGCCACGACGGCTTGCACGTGAGAACTAGACCCCTTCGTGCAGACACCAAGCCAGCCGTCGCAGCCAGCCAGGCCGCTTTTTTGGTTCTCACTCAATGCGGATAGACGAACGACATCGTGTATCGCAAGACAGGAAAAGAAAAAGCCGTGGGATGTTCATCTCCACGGCTTTTGTTTTGAACGGCGCCGATCAGGTTTCGACAGCACCACGAAGCGTTAGAACCTCGTTATGACCTACTTCGAAGCCCAGCCCCAGAACATCAGCCACCACGCACTATCGACCACCGCCAGCGCCGCGGCGAACCACACCATCGCGAGGGCGCGTTGAACGAAGCGCTCGCTATAACGGCGTGTAACCAGCCAGGCGAGCCACGCGCTCCACAGGTTGGCAATCGCCAGAATCGCGATACGCACATCCGATGCCCACCACAAGGGCACATGTTCCGCGCGCAGCAGCGACAGCGTGGTCGCCGACAAGCCAAGGAACACCCCTGCGCCTGCGATCGGAATGAGGCCTTGCGTCAAATGATGCAGACGCACGGTATTGAAGCGCCCCAGCATGCGCGTCGCGCCCATCAGCAACACCAGCAACGCGGTGCCGTACACCAGTGCGGTCGCGAGGATGTAGCCGATTACCATCGTGCCGTCGAGCCACGAGAATACGTCGTTCTGCTCAGGGTAATGCGTGAACAGGAACCACGGCGCGTTGGTGTCGAGCGGCCAGGTGACGTCGTGATCGACCAGCCAGTTGGCGAAGAACATCTTCAGGTCGATGAACCAGCGCGAAGCGGTCCAGTGGAACGCGCCGATCGCGATACCGAGCAGGCCGTACAGGATCAACGCGGTGTCCCACGGGTTCGCCTGTTTGTCGCCGAGCTGCACGACTTCCGACGACGGCGCGCGCCACGTCAGCGCGATCGCGTCGCGATGCCCGCTGCAACGGCCGCACATATGGCAGTCCGACGCGCCCTTCATATTGCGCAGCGGCACCAGCGGCGCGCAATTGATTGGAATCACGCGATGCCCGTGCTCGCCGTTCTTGTACGAACGGCGCCACGCGTCTTCATCGACCTTGTAGTGGAACGGCGCGAGACGCGCCAGCAGCGAAAAAACCCCGTTGACGGGGCACAGATACTTGCACCAGACGCGCTTCTCGCGTCCGTACAGCAAGCCGATGATCATTGCCGCGAAAGTCGAGCCGCCGAGCACCAGCAGCACCGCTTTCGGATACTGGTAGACGCTGACCATCTGGCCGTAGATGGTGGTGATGCCGAACGCGACGAATGGCCAGCCGCCCCAGCGCATCCAGCGGGGAATCGCCCGGCCGCGGCCGTACTTGCTCGCGAATTCCGCGAGCGCACCCTCCGGGCACAGCACACCGCACCAGACACGGCCGAGCATCACCATCGACAGCAGCACGAACGGCCACCAGATGCCCCAGAACACGAACTGCGCGGCAAGCGTCAGGTTGCTCCACAGATGCGCGGTATCGTCAGGTAACGGCATCACCGCCGGCACCAGAATCAGGAACGCGTACACGGCCACCACGACCCACTGAATGCCGCGGATCAGGCTGCCGTGACGCTGCATCCACTGCCCGGCCGCCGCGAGCCGGCCCGGACGTGTCATCACGGCACTCATGCTGCGCGCCCGGCGGCCTGCTGCGCAGGCTTGCGATTCGCGCGGCGCACCAGCAGATAGACGACCAGCCAGTACACGGCGTACGCGATCAGATTCATCAGCGCCGGGTGAGCGCGATAGCCGGTGAGCGTTGCAACCAGCGAACCGAAGGTGCTGGAATCGTCGAGGATGGCCGACGAATTCCACATCTGGCCAACGATTGTCGGCAGGATTTCCTTGTCGATCAGCTTATCGACACCGGTCTGGAACAGGCCCGCGCCGAGGAACAACAGCATGATTTCCGTGACACGGAAAAAGAGCCGCCAGGAAAAGATCTTGCCGCCCAGTTGCAACACGTAGAAGGTCAGCAACGCGAGACCGAGACCGATCGCCACCGCGAGCATCTGGCTGCCGTCCACATGGCCCGATTGGCCAAAGCCGAGACCGTACAGGAAGATCACGGTTTCACTGCCTTCACGTGCGATCGCCAATGCGACCAGCAAGGCGACGCCCCACCAGTTGGAATCGCGCTTGCTCTTTTGCAGCGACTGTTCCATGTCGCGCTTGAGCGAGCGGCCATGCTGCTTCATCCACAGCACCATTTGCACGATCAGCACACAGGCGACCAGCACCATCGCGGTCTGGAAATAATCCTGTGCGTCACCGGAGAGCACTTCGGTGAAACCGACCAGCGCCGCGCCGAGTGCGACCGCGGCGATCAGACCGGCCGCGACGCCGCCCCACAGGTACGGCAAACCGCGGCGCGCATCGTCGTCGCCATTTTTCAACCATGCGTACAGGATGCCGACCACCAGCAGCGCCTCGACACTTTCGCGCCACACGATGAATAGAATCTGACCCATCCAAGCTCTCCCTCTACCTGCTACTGCTTTACCTGCCACTGCTCCGGCGAACGCGTCACCCGTTTGCTTGAGGGTCCGCGTTCGCGCCCCAAGCCGCTATTTCGCGACGATCACGCCCTGCGCCTGCTGATGAAAATCGTCGAAGAACTTGTACTCGCCCGGATCCAGCGGCGCGATCACGACGAACGAATCGCCGCCTGGCGCCAACACTTTTTCCTTGCGCAATTGCACGCTTTCGAATTCGGCCGCGCCCTTGCCCGTGTTGCGAATTGCAATCTTGATGCGCTGCCCTGCCGGCACTTCGATGCGGACGGGATTGAGCTTGCCGTCGTTCATTTCAAGATTGAAGGTGGGCAAATCCGCTGCGTGCGCGGCCCCAACTGCCAACGCAGTCATGGCGAGGATTGCGATCTTTCGGTTAATTCTCATTAGCCTTTCCGGAAAACGCGGCGCGGGAAGTGTCATCGTCCGCGCGCCGCCTGCTGCATGCATTCACTCATTCGCTCATTCACGGCCGGCCGCGCGGTCATGCGCGTGGAGCCGCGACGAGCCGCGTGCGCGGCGCTCGGCGATCAGTAACCGCCCTTCTTGCCGATGCCCGCGAACGTGAAGTCGTATTCGAGCGTGATCGGCTTGAACCACGGACCCACGCCAGTTTCCTTGTCGACGTGACGGCCGAACGCCATGTGACCGGTTTGCATCGGTGCTTCGACCACCAGCTTCAGATGGTATTTGCCCGGGCCTTGCAGCTTGACGTTGTCGCCGTAGTGCGGACCGTCGTTGGCGACCATCGCCATCATGTCGCCCTTCTGGGTCTGATTCGAACCGGCTTTCGTCAACTCATAACGGACTTGCAGATACGGCATCCAGTCGCCTTCGGCGAAACCCGTCGGATTATTCTTGACCGCGTGGATGTCGGCTTCCAGGTGAATGTCCGAATCCGACGCCTTGCGCATCATGCCTTCGGGTTCCATCGTGATCGGCTGCAGATAGACCGCGCCGATTTCCATGCCGCCCTGAATCTGGTGCTTGCCGATCGGGTATTCCGCAGCCGTTGCGGAAAGCGCCGCTACTGCGGCCACCGCTGCTGCGCCACCACGCACAAATGAAGAAATCCGCATTGAAACTCCTTGTTTTTTTCAGACTGGAATCGAGTCATTGGAACAGCGCGCGGCGCTTGTCTCGTTGCAGCACTTGCCAGTGCCCCCGCCGGCGGACATCAGCAGCGTACGCTGCAATACGAACGTTAATGCGAACCATTCTCAATATTGGTCGAGTTTATCATTGATCGGCAGGGAGAACAAACGCGGCTGCACGCAAAGCCTTACGGGAGTAGGGCCTTAAGGCAGTTTTAAGGAAAGCGCGGGACGAGGGTATCAGCGGGCCGCAAGGCGGGAAAAGACAAGGCGCGGCACATTGCCGCGCCCAGACAGGCAGGTGTTACTGGACGCCCGGCACGTGGTCGCCGACGTTCGCACCGAACACGCGCTGCCGCAACAACGCCAGTTGATCGCGAGTTTGTGCAGCCTTTTCGAATTCGAGGTTCTTGGCGTGCTCCATCATCTGCTTCTCGAGGCGCTTGAGCTCCTTGGCGAGCTGCTTCTCGGACATGTCCTCGAATTTCGCCCGAGTCTGCTGTTCCTTCAACTCGGCACGTGCGTCGTCGACGTTGTACACACCGTCGATGATGTCGCGGATCCGCTTGACCACGCCGCGCGGCGTAATGCCGTTCTCCAGGTTATAGGCGATCTGCTTGGCGCGCCGCCGCTCGGTTTCGTCGATGGCACGGCGCATCGAGTCGGTCACCCGGTCCGCGTAGAGAATCGCCTTGCCGTTCACGTTACGCGCCGCCCGGCCGATGGTCTGGATCAGCGAGCGCTCGGCGCGCAGGAAGCCCTCCTTGTCGGCGTCGAGAATCGCGACCAGCGAGACCTCCGGAATGTCGAGCCCCTCACGCAACAGGTTGATCCCGACCAGCACGTCGAACGTGCCCAGACGCAAATCGCGGATGATTTCCACCCGTTCCACCGTATCGATGTCGCTGTGCAGGTAACGCACCTTGACGCCATGGTCGGCCAGAAACTCGGTGAGCTGCTCGGCCATGCGCTTGGTCAGCACGGTCACCAGCACGCGGTCGCCTACCTTGACGCGCTCGTTGATCTCGGCGAGCACATCGTCGACCTGGGTGCGCGCCGGGCGCACCTCGATTTCCGGGTCGACAAGACCGGTCGGACGCACCAGCTGCTCGGCCACCTGCCCTGCCGTTTTCTGCTCGTAGTCTGCCGGCGTGGCCGACACGAACACCACCTGACGCATCTTGCGCTCGAACTCATTGAATTTGAGCGGGCGATTGTCGAGCGCCGACGGCAAACGGAAACCGTAGTCGACCAGATTCTCCTTACGCGCCCGGTCGCCGTTGTACATGCCGTTCAACTGGCCGATCAGCACGTGCGACTCGTCGAGCAGCATTAGCGCGTCGGGCGGCAAGTAGTCGACCAATGTCGGCGGCGGCTCGCCGGGCGCTGCGCCCGAAAAGTGCCGCGAATAGTTCTCGATGCCCTTGCAGAAGCCCAATTCCTGCAGCATTTCCAAATCGAAGCGGGTGCGTTGCTCAAGCCGCTGTGCTTCGACAAGCTTGCCGCTGCTGTAGAAAAACTCGAGCCGCTCGCGCAATTCGGTCTTGATCGTTTCGACCGCGCGAATCACGGTGTCGCGCGGCGTCACATAGTGCGACGACGGGTACACGGTAAAACGGCTGATCTTCTGCCGCACGCGGCCGGTGAGCGGATCGAACAGTTGCAGCGTCTCGACCTCGTCGTCGAACAACTCGATGCGCACCGCCATTTCGGCGTGCTCGGCCGGGAAGATATCGATCGTATCGCCGCGCACGCGGAACGAACCGCGCTGGAAATCGGCCTCGTTGCGGTTGTATTGCATGGCGATCAGCCGGGCGATGATGTCGCGCTGGCCCAGCTTGTCGCCGGTACGCAGCGTCAGAATCATCTTGTGATATTCCGACGGGTTGCCGATACCGTAAATCGCCGACACCGTGCCGACGATAATCACGTCGCGCCGCTCCATCAGGCTCTTGGTGGCCGACAGCCGCATCTGCTCGATGTGCTCGTTGATCGACGAATCTTTCTCGATGAACAGGTCGCGCTGGGGCACGTACGCTTCCGGCTGGTAGTAGTCGTAGTACGAGACGAAGTACTCGACCGCGTTGCGCGGGAAGAACTCGCGGAACTCCGAATAGAGCTGCGCGGCAAGCGTCTTGTTCGGCGCGAACACGATAGCCGGCCGGCCGAGCCGCGCGATGGTGTTGGCCATCGTGAAGGTTTTGCCGGAGCCGGTCACGCCAAGCAGCGTCTGGAACGACAAGCCGTCCTGGACGCCTTCGACGAGCGTGTCGATCGCCGTCGGCTGGTCGCCGGCGGGCGGATACGGCTGGTAAAGCTGGAACGGCGAGCCTTCGAACGTGACGAATTTGGATTCGTCGAGCGTCTCGTCGAGTTCAGTCAGATGGTGTTCGGACATGGGGAGCGGCACCGGGCCTTAGGCAAAGAACTATTCTAACGGGTTGCGGGAACCCGGGCTGAGCGGGTCTGCGTAGGGGTTCAGCGGGCTGCGCAGAGAAAGCAAATGGCGCTTTGATGCCTGTTTTTCAAGCAAAAAATTCAGTCCGCCGGCCTTTGGTGCCCGAAAATTGCCCACAAATTCGCTACAATGCCAAGTTGCGCTCGCTCGCCGATGCCCGCCCGCCGTCCGGATCGTCCGTCAGACGTCTTCGGCCGGGTTCGCCGCGAACGAAGCGGCCCTCTTTTCACTACTGCTGCCCACCCATCATGTCTCTGTTCTCCGCCGTCGAACTTGCTCCCCGCGACCCGATTCTGGGCCTGAACGAAGCTTTTAACGCCGATGCGCGCGCCACCAAGGTCAATCTTGGCGTTGGCGTCTACTTCAATGAAGAAGGCAAGATTCCGCTGCTGCGCGCCGTGCGCGACGCGGAAAAGGCACGCGTCGAAGCCGCGCTGCCGCGCGGCTATCTGCCGATCGAGGGCATCGCCGCCTATGACGCCGCTGTGCAAACCTTGCTGCTCGGCAATGATTCGCCGCTGATCGCCGCAGGCCGCGTCGTGACGGCGCAAGCACTGGGTGGCACGGGCGCGCTGAAAATCGGCGCCGACTTTCTGAAGCGTGTGAACCCGAATGCCAAGGTCGCGATCAGCGATCCGAGTTGGGAAAATCACCGCGCGTTGTTCGAAGGCGCAGGCTTCGAAGTCGTGAACTATCCGTACTACGACGCGCACACGCACGGCGTGAACTTCGAAGGCATGCTGAACGCGCTGAATAGCTACGCCGCGGGCACGATTGTCGTGCTGCACGCGTGCTGCCACAACCCGACTGGTGTCGACCTGACGGTCGACCAATGGAAGCAGATCGTCGAAGTCGTGAAAGCGCGCAATCTGGTGCCGTTCCTCGACATCGCTTACCAGGGTTTCGGCGACAACATCGAATCCGACGCCGCAGCGGTTCGTCTGTTCGCCGCATCGGAACTGAACGTATTCGTGTCGTCGTCGTTCTCGAAGTCGTTCTCGCTGTACGGCGAGCGCATCGGCGCACTGTCGATCATCACGGCAAGCAAGGAAGAATCGGCTCGCGTGCTGTCGCAACTGAAGCGCGTGATCCGCACCAACTACTCGAACCCGCCGACGCACGGCGGCTCGGTGGTCGCGGCGGTGCTCGCATCGGCTGACTTGCGCGCCACGTGGGAAACGGAACTCGCCGAAATGCGCGACCGCATCCGCGCCATGCGCAATGGTCTCGTCGAACGCCTGAAGGCAAGCGGCGTGGACCGCGATTTCAGCTTCGTGAATGCACAACGCGGCATGTTCTCGTACTCGGGCCTGACGGCGCCCCAAGTGGACCGTCTGCGCGAAGAGTTCGGCATCTACGCGGTGAGCACGGGCCGTATCTGCGTGGCTGCGCTGAATACGCGCAACCTCGACGTGGTGGCTAACGCGATTGCTCACGTGCTGAAGTAAGACATTTCAGGGCGCGGGCGTTGATCGCGCGCCTTGTCTTGCTTGGCTGGCTGAAGTTGCTTGAAAAACGGCGCCCAATTTGGGCGCCGCTTTTTTTATTGGCCGGCTGCTGCTGGACGTGTGACTGAACTGCCGATGCGGCTTGCTGCCGTTAGTTGCCGATCTGGCCTGTTGCCGTCATGCACGGGGATGTCATGGGGATTTCAGCGTGCATCCCGATGAATATCGTGCGTGACAAAACCCGCGTCGTTATCAGGCATGTCGAGCCAATCGGGTTGGGCCAGCGAATGGCGGATATCTTCCAGACCGCTACTCCAATGTTCGCGCATTGTGGAGAGGCCAAACTGGAAGTCTTTGAAGTGCCCTTCGTATTCCTTTTGCCGATAGATGAGGTGGATCACGTTGTAGCGCTTCGAACACGAGAGATCCTCCGCAAGCTTGCACCACGGATCGTCGCGCTGGTCAGACGGCACGCGATCGAGCACCTCGCGCAGCACATGCCGGAAACGCTGCGAACGTTGCAGCATGTCGGTCACGAGACGCGTGCGGCTCGAGTACTGAATGTCTTTCATGCGCCCTTGAACATCAGTGATGTTGTCCGGCACCGGGCCGATCGCGCTCCATAGGTCAACCTGGAATGCGAGCGTATCGCGACGCGGCGTGGTCTGAATCACTTCATAGAGCGGCGTGTTCGACATCAGGCCACCGTCCCAGTAATACTGGCCGTCGATCTCAACTGCCGCAAAACCCGGCGGCAACGCACCTGACGCCATGAAGTGCTCCGGCCTCAGTTTGGTATGCCGGTTATCGAAGTAAGCGAAGTTGCCTGTCCCGCAATTCACCGCCCCGACCGATACACGCATCTCGCCGGAATTGATCCGATCGAAATCGCAGAGGGCCTCCAGCGTCGCCTTGAGCGGCGTGGTGTCGTAGTAGCTTGCCAACTGCGGCGGCCCGGAGACGGTGGGCAGCGGCGGCGGAAAGCGCGGCACGAAAAAGCCCTTTTGCCCTTCCACAATCGCGCCCATGGCCTGAGTCGCCGTGAAAGCCTTGCGAACAGCTTCACTGGAATTGAACAGTGCGTGCTCGATAAAGGCCGGCAACGGCGGCCCGAACGCAGGTTGGCAGATCGTTTCCCAGAATTGCAGTAGCCGCTCGACGCGCTTTTCCGGCGGATTGCCGGCAATGATGGCGGTATTCAGCGCGCCGATTGAAATACCGGCGAGCCAGTTCGGCTCGATACCGGCTTCGTAAAGTCCCTGAAAGACGCCTGCCTGATAGGCGCCCAACGCACCACCGCCTTGCAGCATCAGCGCAACGGTTTCGTAGTTGGGTAAATGGCGTTGCGGGCCAGGATGCGCGGCGGGCGCCGGACCGGCGCCCTCGCCTTCCCCGCCCCCGGGCGCGCCGGCGCGCGCCCGTTTGAGATTGCGTTGCGCCATGGGCGCCTCCTTATTGCATATACCAGCCGTGGCTCACAATAAAGGACTGGCCGGTCAGCGCCGCAGTTGGGAAGGTGGACAGGAACAGCACTGTCTGCGCGACGTCTTCCACCGTGGTGAAGATGCCGTCGACCGTGCCGCCCAGCATCACGCGCTTGATCACGTCTTCTTCGCTGATGCCGAGCTCTTTGGCCTGCTCGGGAATCTGCTTGTCGACCAGCGGCGTACGCACGAAACCCGGACACACGACATGCGAGCGCACATTGTGTTTCGCGCCCTCCTTGGCCAGTACGCGTGCGAGCCCGAGCAGCGCATGCTTGGCGGTCACATAGGCCGACTTGAGCGGCGACGCTTCATGCGAATGAACCGAACCCATGTAGATCACGATGCCGCCGCGATCGTCTTTATACATGTGCTTGAGCGCGGCCTTGGTGGTGAGGAAGGCGCCGTCCACGTGGATCGCCTGCATTTTCTTCCAATCGGAAAACGAGTAGTTTTCGATTGGATTAACGATCTGAATGCCGGCGTTGGAAATCAGAATGTCGATCGAGCCCAATTCGGCCGCGACTTTGTCGATACCCTGGTTGACGGCGTCTTCGTTCGTGACGTCCATCGCAATGCCGATTGCCTTTCCGCCAGCCTGTCTGATTTCTTCAGCGACGGCGTTCGCGCCGTCCTGGTTCAGGTCGGCGATCGCGATCGCCGCGCCCGCGGCAGAAAGCGTGAGCGCAATCTGCTTGCCGATGCCGCTCGCGGCGCCCGTAACCACCGCGACTTTGCCATTCAGATTCGTGTTCAGTGACGACATCCAGAACCTCCATGCAGTTGATGAGCAATGAGACCACGGGCCGCAGGCGGCGTGAAGTCAGCCAAACGGCATAGGCCGTTTGGCCGAATGCTGCACTGCGGCCAACGCTGCTATTGTGCATGAACCATGTGAACTACATCGGTAAAACGCGCATCGGGCTTTATCTCTTTAAACTAGACGTCTCAGCGGGATTCCGGCGGCATCACTACCAAGGAGGAATGCATGAACTATCGACGTCTGGGCCGTTCCGGCCTGCAAGTCAGCGAACTGTCCATCGGCTCATGGGTCACCTACGGCAATCAGGTGGATCATCGCGCGGCACGCGAGTCGCTTGCGGCCGCCCGCGATGCGGGAGTCAACTTCTTCGACAACGCCGAGGTGTATGCCGGCGGCCAATCCGAAGAGATTATGGGCCAGGCGCTCAAGGAACTCGCGTGGCCACGCGTGAGCTATGTGGTATCCACGAAGTTTTTCTGGGGTCTCAACGAGGCGCCGAACCAGTACCACACGTTAAACCGCAAATATCTGCTGAACGCGATCGATACGTCGCTCAAACGCCTGCAGCTCGATTATGTCGATCTGGTGTTCTGTCATCGTCCTGACCCGAACACGCCGGTCGAAGAAACCGTTTGGGCGATGAGCGACATGATCACGCGCGGCAAGGCACTGTACTGGGGCACGTCGGAATGGAGCGCCGACGAAATCCGCGCGGCTTATGAGATCGCCGAACGGCATCATCTGCACAAGCCGATCATGGAGCAGCCGCAATACAACCTGTTCCACCGCAAGCGCGTGGAACAGGAATACAAGCGGCTTTACGAGGACATTGGCCTGGGGCTGACCACATGGAGCCCGCTTGCATCCGGTCTGCTTACCGGCAAATACCGTGACGGTGTGCCTGCCGACAGCCGCGCGCAGTTGCAAGGCTACGAGTGGCTGCGCAAGCAGGTCACCGACACCGGCAAGAACAACGTGGTCGGCAAGCTCGGCGAAGTGGCAGACGAACTCCACTGTACGGTCGGCCAGTTGGCGATTGGATGGATTCTGAAGAACCCGAACGTAAGCACGGTGATTACCGGCGCTTCGCGTGTCGAACAGATCGGTGAAAACATGAAATCGGCGGAGGTAGCCGAGCAGATCACCCCGGAGATCAAGCAACGGATCGAGGAAATCATCGGCGACGCCTACGCCTGAGCCAACGTTCGCCGGAGCGCGCGGAACATGGCCCACGCATCATCAGGGCTGTGCCACGCGCAACGCACTGCAGGGCGCAGCGCGGCGTCGCGTACAATACGCGACCGCGCTGCACTTCTATTGTGCTGCCGCATTGCACCCGCACCGCCGAATCCGCCTTGGACCGGCACGCCCTCTTTCAGCGTCTCTTCATCATGCTCAGCTACCGCCACGCCTTTCATGCAGGCAATCACGCCGACGTCCTGAAACACGCCGTCGTATTGCAGCTACTGCGCTACCTCGGCCAGAAGGACAAAGCCTATTGGTATATCGACACCCACGCGGGTGCCGGCGTCTATTCGCTGAAGGAAGGCTACGCGACCAAGACCGGCGAATTCCAGACCGGCATCGCCAAACTTTGCGGACGCAATGACCTGCCGTCGGTCTTCGCGGATTACGTCGATGAAGTGAGCGCGCTGAATCCAGACGGCCAGTTGCGCTTCTACCCGGGCTCGCCCTATATCGCGTGGCGGCAGATGCGCGAACAGGACCGCATGCGCCTGTTCGAACTGCACACCACTGAAATCGACGTGCTGCGCCATAACTTCCGCGATGCGGGCCGCCGGGCAATGCTTTATGCAGGCGACGGCTTCGACGGCATTCTCGCGTTACTGCCTCCGGCACCGCGCCGCGCGCTGGTACTGCTCGATCCGTCGTACGAAGACAAGCGCGACTACACGCGCACGCTGCGCTGCGTCGAAGAAAGCTTGAAGCGCTTTCCGACCGGCACCTATGCGGTCTGGTACCCGCAGGTCAGACGGCTTGAATCGCAGCGTTTCCCCGATCAGTTGAAGAAGCTGCAGGAGCGCAACTGGTTGCATGTGAGCCTGACCGTCAGCAATCCGCCGACCGACGGCTTCGGATTATTCGGCAGTGGCATGTTCATCCTGAATCCGCCGTATACGCTGGCAAAAACGCTGAAAGACCAGATGCCCTGGCTGGTTCAGGCGCTCGGCGAGGACAAGGCCGCACAGTTCAAGGTGGAGTATCGCGGCGATTGAGCTTATTGCCCGCGAGGCATGGGACGAGGTTGCGGATAGGGTTGTGGAGACGGCGTGCCGCCGCCGGCAGGCACCGGGATGTAGGGTGCGACAATGAATGGCGGCGACGAATTCGGCGCCAACTCCGTGGGCGTGGCGATGGGCTGCGCCTCTACGATCGGCTGTCGCGAAAGCGGTGCGGTTTGCAGCACCGTGCCGCTCTGGCCGTCGTTGATACCGCTCTGTGAGTCGAGTATCACCGGTTTGCGGGTGTTGCTGCTCGTCGCGGCGAAACTCGCCGGTACTGCGAAAACCGAGGTCAGCGAAGTCGCGGCGGTTATGACCAGAATGGACTTGAGTAGGCGGACAGGAAACATGGGCAGACCGGTTGAGTTTTGAAAATGCCGGATAGCGTGGAAAACGCCTTACCTTACCGCTACGGCGGCCGCCAGGCTAGTCGTTATCGGCCATGGATCGACTTGAAGCGCCATTTGCGGTGAAATTTTCGCGGTCCAGATGTGACAAAGCCCCGTCTATACGGGGCTCAACACTTTACTGCAATGGCCGCGCACGAGCGCTGCCGGATCAAACTTGATGCAGTTGAAGCTTACAGCGAGTAGCCATTGGTTTCGAGCGAGCGGATGCGCTGTTCGAGCTGAACGATATCCGACGACGACGCCAGATAGGCTTCACGACGGCTGCGTTCTGCGGTTTCAAACCAGGTGCTCAGCTTTTCAAGTACGTATGCAAACATGATGTTCTCCAAGGATCAGATTGAATCCCCGGTGAGTTCCGCATCAGGGATTTCCCGTAAAAGGGTTAACCCGAATTATAGCCCTATGGTGCAACCTTGCTAGTGAAATGCCCGCATGACGTGCATTCCGTTTTGGAATGGTGCACGCTTGCGGTGCACTTAAGTCATTGATTTGTCTGAATTCAAGACGACTGCCTCAATACAATCGATAGCGCCCTAAATTATTTTGCACCGCTATGGTGCTTTCTCACGTTCCGTTGCGATAAATCGCACAACGGGTTGCACCTGATGCGTTCAAATCGGATGACAACCCTTCCCGGACACCAGATCCGTGTCGGCTAGTCGCTCGATAATCGGGCAATCCGGGCGCTCATCGCCGTGGCAATGGTCCGCCAGATGCGCCAATGTGTCGCGCATGTCGGTCAGTTCGGCAATGCGTCGATCGAGTTCCGCGACGTGCTCCAGCGCAATCGCCTTTACTTCGGCGCTGGCGCGCGACCGGTCATGCCAAAGCGCTAACAACCGGCGGATGTCTTCGACCAGAAAACCCAGGCGGCGCGCCTGGCGGATAAAACGCAGCGAATGGACCTCTTGCGGCCCGTATACGCGGTAGCCAGCGCTCGTGCGCGCCTTCGCTGCCAGCAGACCCACACTTTCGTAATAGCGAATCATCTTCGCCGTGACGCCCGACGCGCGGGCCGCTTCACCGATATTCATGACTGTTTCCTCAGTGTGTACGTCGATCGTACACCTTCCCATTGTGGGAAGGTCAGCCACCCAATTGCGCACCGGCAGGCATAATTCAACCGTCGCAACATTCATTTTTTCGAGGCAATCCCGATGACGATCGAATTCCAGGTAGAAGGTATGAGCTGCCAGCATTGTGTGACAGCGGTTACGAATGCGATCCGTGAACACGATGACACCGCTCAGGTTCAGATCGATCTGGCAACCGGGCGCGTCGCGATCGAGTCGACGCAACCGGCCGGCACATTAAAGAGCGCCATCGACGAAGCCGGTTATACGGTGACCGGCGTAGTCAGCGGCCCGGGCCGTTAAGCGAGCGACCTTCATGTTCAAAGTTGCCGTCATTGGTGCTTCCGGGCTGCTCGGCCGGGCGCTCGTCAACGAACTGGCGCAGCAGGCCAGTTGGCAAGTTGTCGCCACGGCGTTCAGCCGACCGGGCCCGAACACCGTTGCACTGGACATTCGCGATGCGCGCGCGGTCGAGCAATTCATCGAGCGCGAAGCGCCGGACGCGCTCGTGATTGCGGCGGCGGAACGTCGGCCGGATGTGTGCGAGCACGATCCGGCGCTCGCCCGGGCATTGAACGTCGACGCAGTGCGCACTCTGGCTACGGCAGCCGGACGTCGCGGTGCATGGACGCTCTCGATCTCGACCGATTACGTATTCGACGGCACCCACCCACCCTATCAGCACGATTCCGTGCCCGCGCCGCTCAATGCCTATGGGCGGAGCAAACTCGAAGGCGAACGCGCGCTGACGGAATCCACCGATCTCGGCTGCGTGCTGCGTTTACCGCTACTGTATGGGCCGATCGTCGATTGGGCAGAATCCGCGGTGACGAGCCTCGTGCCGGCGATTGCCGCGTCGGCTTCACGCGATGGCAAGGCCGCCGTCATGGACGCATGGGCGATTCGTTACCCGACCTTCACACCGGACGTCGCGTTTGTGATCCGGCAGATGCTCGAATGGCAAGCACGTGGCGAGGCGATCCGCGGGATCGTGCAATGGTCGGGCGACGAGCCGATGAACAAATATGAAATCGCCGTGCGGTTGGCCGCCGCGTTGCAACTCGATGCACAAATAACGCCGCAGCACACGCCCGCGGACGCGACGCCGCGTCCGCATAACTGTCATCTGTCCTCGGACCGGCTCGAGGCGCTTGGTATTGGCCGCCGCACGCCCTTCGACGTGGCGATCCGGCAAGTGCTAGTCGAATTTCCATGGCAGGATGAGACGGCAGCATAGCGCCCGGCAACGAGCTCGACCACGGCAGGTCCGCATCAATGAAAATCGCGGCTCGCCGTGGCCAGTTCGCCGAGCCACTCGCTGTGATCTTCAAGCCGATGCGCGACAAGATGGATCACTTCGCCCTTCTGTTTCCGTTTCGCCTTACCTGCCTGATTCATGTCCGCCGCGTTGCCGGTGCTGTCACCGCCGGTGGAAACACCGTCATCACGCTGCAAGACGCCATACACCGCCAGCAACGATGAACCCAGCAACACCTTGCGCTGCTTTTCCACCAGCGATGGCCAGACGATCACGTTGATCGAGCCGGTTTCGTCTTCGATGGAAACAAACACGGTGCCGTTTGCCGTGCCGGGCCGCTGCCGCACGGTGACAATGCCGCAGGCTCGCGCCACCGTACCGTGCCGGCACACCGCCAGTTCAGCCGCCGTGCGAAAACGCTGTCGGGCAAGACGTTCGCGCAATAAGGCTAGCGGATGACGATTGAGCGTGAGACCGATGCTCGCGTAATCGTCGACGATCTCGCGACTCTCGGCTGCCTGCGGCAATGCCAGCGGCGTTTCGGTGATCGGCGCATCGCGCAGCAGCCTGGGCACCGCGTGCTGCGCGGTCACCGCCCACCATGCTTCGCGCCGATGGCCCGCGATGCTCACCAGCGCATTCGCCGCGGCGAGCGCTTCGAGATCACGCCGCGTTAATGCCGCGCGACGCGTCAGATCGTCCACGTCGGTAAACTGCGCGTCGCAGCGAGCCGCCATGATGCGTTCGGCGGCCACCTGCGAAAGACCTTTGATCAGATGCATGCCGATGCGCACGGCCGGGCCGCGTGCACCATAGGTTTTCGACGCTTGAAATACGCGTGCGGTCAGCTGTTTCGCCGCGCGCCGGATCGTCCGGGCCACAGTGAAGCGCCGCAACGACAGATCACGAAATTGCTGTGCGGACAACACGCCCTGCTGACGGCGCAAATAGGTCTCGCTCGATGAAATCCGCTGCCCCTCATGGCCACGTTGTTCGAAGGTCGACTCCCAATCGCTCAAGGTCACGTCAGGCGGTAATACCTGGACACCGTGACGCCTGGCATCCTGCACGAGTTGAGACGGCGAATAAAATCCCAACGGCTGACTGTTCAGTAATCCTGCCAGAAAAGCAGCCGGCTCATAACGTTTCAACCACGCGCTGAGGTAGACGAGCAACGCAAAGCTCGCGGCATGGCTTTCAGGAAAACCATATTCGCCGAAGCCCTCGATCTGTTTGCAAATGCGGTCGATGAACTCTTTTTCGTAACCGCGCGCGGACATACGGTCAGTCAGATCCTTCTGATGCTTCGTCAGATTGCCGCTGCGCCGCCACGCGGCCATCGCGCGCCGCAATTGATCAGCCTGCTCCCCGGTGTATTTCGCCGCAACCATCGCGAGGTGCATCACCTGTTCCTGAAAGATCGGCACGCCGAGCGTGCGTTCGAGCACGGGACGCAATTCCTCCTTCGCGTAATCCACCGCTTCCAGACCCTGTTTGCGGCGCAGATACGGATGCACCATGCCGCCCTGGATCGGCCCGGGTCGCACGATCGCGACTTCGATCACGAGATCGTAGTACTTGTTTGGCTTCAGGCGCGGCAACATGCTTTGTTGCGCACGCGATTCGATCTGGAATACACCGATCGTATCGGCATGACCGCACATTTCGTAGACGGCCCGGTCCTCGCGCGGAATATCCTGCATCCTGAATTTCGGCAAGCCGCGGCGCAAGGCGACGAATTCCAGCGAGCGCCGGATAGCCGACAACATGCCTAGCGCCAACACGTCGACTTTTAACAGCTTGAGCGCATCGATATCGTCCTTGTCCCACTCGATCACGCTACGATCTTTCATCGTTGCGTTCTCGATAGGTACGAGCCGTGACAGCCTGTCTTTCGCGATCACAAAGCCACCGACGTGCTGCGATAGATGACGCGGGAAGTCGCGCAACTCTTTGGTGAGACGAATCAGATTCTGCGTGATGTGCGAGTTGGCAGCGAAACCCGCTTCAGCAAGATATTTGGCGACCGCATCCGTGCCGTCCCACCACTGCTGCGATTTGCTGATTCGCTCGATCAGCGACGCTTCGAGTCCCAACGCCTTGCCGACGTCCTTCAGCGCACTGCGTGCGCGATAGGTGATCAGCGTTGCAGTGAGCGCGGCGCGATGACGGCCGTATTTTCCATAGATATATTGAATCACCTCTTCCCGACGCTGATGCTCGAAATCGATGTCAATATCAGGCGGTTCATTACGCGCGCGCGAGATGAACCGTTCGATCAGCATGTTCATGTTTACCGGATCGATCTCCGTCACATGAAGGCAGTAGCACACGATCGAATTTGCCGCCGAGCCTCGTCCCTGACACAAGATGTTTCTGGAGCGCGCGAAGCTCACGATATCCTGCACCGTCAGGAAGTACTTTTCGTACTTCAGGTCGGCGATCAATTGCAGTTCTTTCTCGATCTGATTGATCCGCTTGAGATCCATCCCTTTCGGCCAACGCTCCATCGCGCCGGCCATCACCAGTTTGCGCAGATAGCTTGATGGCGATTCACCAGAGGGCACCAGTTCTTCTGGATACTCGTACTGGAGCTCGTCGAGCGAAAAGCGACACAGGGCTGCAATACGCAGCGTTTCTTCGAGTGTGTCGCGTGGATACAGTTTGCCGAGCCGCACGCGAGTGCGCATATGTCGTTCGGCATTGGCCTCAAGCGCGTGACCGCACGCCGATAGCGGCGTGACGAGGCCAATCGCGGTCAGGGTGTCCTGCAACGGCTTGCGCGATCGCACATGCATCAGGACACCTCCTGCTGCTACCAGTGGCAAACCACTCGCTTTTGAAATCATTCGCAATGCGTCAATCTGAAGATCGTCGCTGCCGGTTTGCCAGAGTTCGAGTGCGATCCATGAGCGTTGCGGCGCGAAAGATGCCAGCCAGTGCGCACAATGCAAGGTGTGCGAGAGCGTCGCCGTGCGCTGCGGCACGAGGATCAGGACGCAATCGGGCAAAGCTTTGAGATGTTCGAGATGGGGTAGCGAATCGGTGAAGTCGGACGGACTGAGGCGATAGCTGCCTTTGTCCGCACGAGAACGAGCGAGCGTGATCAACTCGGAAAGATTGCCGTAACCATTGCGGTTCGTTGCGAGCGCAATCAGGGTGCAGAATGGTTCGCCTGCATCGTCAGTCAGATTGAGTTCGCTGCCGATGATGAGGTGAGGGATTGGTTTTAACGCCTCTTGCTCTGCGGTTTCTTGTTGGGTGGTTTCTTGTTGGGTGGTTTCTTGTTGGGTGGTTTCTTGTTGGGTGGTTTCTTGTTGGGAATCCGCTGGCTTTATGGCCGTCGACTTTGCTGCTTCCTCTAGAGACGCTCCGGTTTGCGCGGCTTTCGCCTTGTCATCGCGCTCCTTCTGTTGACGCTCCCGCTCCTGTTCGATTTCTTTCACCGCCATATGTGCGCGCACCACGCCCGCCAGTGAACATTCATCGGTGATCGCGAGCGCGCTATAACCGCACGACATCGCCTGCTCGACCAGTTCATGCGGGTGCGAAGCGCCGCGCAGAAACGAAAAATTAGTCAGGCAGTGCAGTTCTGCATAGGGTGGCAATTGGGCTGACAACGTCTGCTCCAATGAACCCGAGGTCTGGGAATCCGCCATGATGCTCAGCCGAACAAACCTTGCAAATACCACCCATCGCCAAGACGTTCCCGGTACACCCAGAACATATGGCCACGATCATCCGCCGCAATGTAGTAATCCCGCTCGACGAGGTTGCCGTCCCACCACCCTGCTTCAATCCGTTCGGTGCGCGTGAGCATTTTCAGTGGCCGACGATAGATCGGCCGCTGGTCGCGCATCATCAGGCGCAGCGGCTTATCGAGCATCCAGACTGGACGAGGCTGCGACGGCAATGCACTGTCGGGCAGATCGAGTGAAGCCTGGACATCGGCTGGTTGCGTGACGAATAGGCTACTGCTTTTAGCGTCGCCCGATTTGCCAGACTGCCGGGATGGGGGCGCTGGGCGTGATGTGCCTGCTACCTGTTCTATCTGTTTCGCTTGCTCCATCGCATCGTTGTCTGCACGCATGCTCTCCAATGCAGCGTTCTGCAATTCATCGGTCAGCCAGGTTTTATCCGCTTTGATTTTTGTCTTCGTAGACGAACGCTTCTTGCGCGAAAACGCTTGCGCCTGGTAGGCCTCGACGCGCATTGCCCGCTCGGGCCGATGATCGTCCTGCTCCGACATCTGCAGCACGTTCTCCGGCCCCAAACGCGCGCTCAAGCGTTCGAGCAGACGTGCGATCGAATCGCCGTCTGATTCAGGCATAGGAAACAAGGTGTCCGACCGCCCTGCACACTCGCTGATCTGATCCGCGACGAGCTTCAACTCGATCACGGGCGCCGCCAGAACCGTCTGATTCAACTTCTCACGCAACAGCCAGATCAAATGCTCGGCGTCGCGCGACGGTATGGCCCACGCGACCTTCAGACTCGACGTCTTCGGCGCATGACGGGATGCCAATTCATGTTCAAGCAATAACGTATAAGCACCAAGCGCGGCATGATGCGCGCTCAACCATCCAGCCAGTTGCACAATCAGCCGACGCGCGGCGAACAGTAGTGCATCAGCGTTATCAACCCGCGACGGCAACTCCAACTGAGCATGAAACGATGCCGGCGCACGAAACGATTCGCGCGGATCCGGACGGGTGCCATATGCTTGTGCCAGCAGATCCAGAATGCCGCTGCCGAAACGCCGCACGACGCCGTGCCTTGGTAACTGACGCAAATCGGCCAGCGTCGTGCAACCGACATGCGTAAACGCATCGCGATTCGCCTGCGAAACCGGCAGCAACAACACGGATAAACGATCGAGAACCCGTGCAAGCGACGCTTCCTTTACCACATGCCAACGACGATGCCCCTCCCGACTGGCGCGCGCCTGCGCCAACAGCCACGCACCCCAAGCTGTCGGTGCACACGCGATGCGAGCCGTATAACCGAATTCGGCCACCGTCGCGGATACCCGTGACAACAACGTGCGCAACCCGCCGAACAATCGCAAACCGGAGCCGACGTCCAGCAACAAGGTGTGCGCATGCGCGAGCGACACCTTTGGCGTGTATGTCAGTAAAGCGAGCGCCATTGCTTCGAACGCCTGGGTTTCGCGGGACGTGTCCGCGGCAAGCATCTTGAGACCGGGGGCCAAAGCCAATGCGTACGAGCGCGAATGACCCGCATGCACACCGGCACGCAGTGCGTCAAAATCCGGCATCAGGATGTGCGCGTGATCGGCCAGCGCATAGCAGCGCTCCCCGGTAACGTATCCAGCGCCTGAGGATTGGCTTGTCTCGTCGCCGGACTCACACGGATTCGGCTTCGCGAGTGAACCACCCTGGAGCGACTCGAGAGGCTTCACCGCTTCTAGCGACAAGAGTGGCAATGTGACTGCGATCCACAACATGTTTGATTTCTCGTCCTTGATTGCTGCCGCTTCCGCCTTCCGGCAACACGACGCTTTGTAACGGCAAAACAAGGCGCAGGGGCTCCGCTAGCGGCGGGCCGCGGCGTTTGAAGATGTCGATCGAAATACCAATCTCCTGCAGCCATTGACGACGATTGATCGTCTGCGCATTGGCCGGCAAAAGCGGTTCGCAAATCATTCGCAAAGGCGCTGGCGAAGATTGCGTTGCTGCCTCGACAGGCCGAATCAAAAATGCGAGTGAAGCCGATTCCTGGGCCGCGACCTGCAGACGTCGAACCTTATCGATGCGCGCATTCGGCAGCCATACCAGCACGGCGCCCATACCATCCTGCTTCAATGCCTGAGCTGCGGCCCAAAGAGCCTGATCCTCACTCGAACGCACCCATAAGACACGCTCGACATCGACACCCCAGGCCCTCAGAGCCGAAGCACTGGGTTGGTAAGGCGGCGCCACGAGCATGACGTGCCGCTCGGCTTGTGCCGTGAGATGCTTGAGCGCACGAGCCAGTAGACGCAACTCGCCAACTCCTTCGTGTTCAATCAATAATTCCGTCAGACCGCCAGCCGACCAGCCTTGCCCGGGCAGCAGCTGATCCAGCGCGGCATAACCGCTGGAAATCACCCGCGAGTCCGCCTCGGCAAGCTCATTGCCCTGCCACACCTGACGCCGCAATTGCGACGACAGCTCTGTTGTCGCCAAATGAATCGCTGCTGCCATAGACACGCTCATTCCATAGGAAATACTCCGCCCTGCCCGGCATCAAACAAGCATGGAGCGACGACTTTTACTGTATATTTATACAGTATTTTGAGGGGAATGTTAAGAAAACAAAGCAAGGCGAAGAAGCGCCCGCAGGGGGGAAATGACGAGGGGTGAAGCTGTTTGGCCGCAGGTTTTTCACCCGCGGGAGCAGTTGCTCTTTGGCGTAACAACTACGTTAGCAAGCCTGGAGTTTCCATGTTCCAGAAGGAACGGAGCGAAAGTTCACGCATGTATGCTGCAGATACGCGCAAGAACTGACGGCTCATGCTGCGCCTCGATCCGTTGATGGACGATCAGGAACTTGATTCACGCCAGTCGACCGGCGCGGGGTACTGGGAAGGTGCGGTGCGGGTGAGCCGCGACGGTGCGGACGTGGGCCGGGCGTATCTGGAACTGACGGGTTACGCGAACGCGCTGCGGATCGGCAAGGAGTGAGCGGCGTGCCTGCCGGTATTTCCGGTGTGCGTAAACGCAGAAACCCCACCTTTGTGGGGTGGGGTTTCTGATGCTGCTAGGGAGCCTGACGATTACCTACTTTCACACGGGAATCCGCACTATCATCGGCGTGGAGTCGTTTCACGGTCCTGTTCGGGATGGGAAGGGGTGGGACCGACTCGCTATGGTCATCAGGCATGACTTGT